>OJKQ01000001.1_pt1 | contig 427579 bp, 357 predicted proteins | sample 1596641 | NCBI WGS metagenome assembly OJKQ01 (sample SAMEA4350167, study PRJEB24818) | metagenome | biome: human; feature: gut; material: faeces | place: Denmark | collected 2013-09 | reverse complement strand
CAACTATATTGAGAGAATCCAGAGGTACATATCACTATCAAGAAGAAACTCAATGTTCTTTGGCTCGCACGAAGGAGCAGGACGTGCGGCTATCCTATATTCCATCGCCATCTCATGCAGACTGAATGGCATCAATCTGTTTGAATACATATGCGACGTAATAGAAAAGACTGCAGAATGGCAACCAAATACTCCATGGGAAAAATATAGAGACTTACTTCCTGACCGATGGAAAAAGCAGCAACAGCATTAGTTTAATCAGCTGTTACTGTTTTTTTTTGAATTATGCAAGGTATAAACGCGGAGACGCTTACGCTGAGACGAGATATTGGTATGTGTCTTCTCTCGCTAAAGGCAGAGAATGGATGGAGGAACATGCCAAGACGAGGATTCACAAGAGCCTGATCTTTGTGGAAACGAGTAGATTTCAGGTGCAGAAGGATTCCTTGAAGGATTATCGTAAAGAGAAACTTACTCCAACTGAGATTAGAAACAACAAGATGTATCTAAAAGATAATTGTCTGTATAGATGAAATCATAGCATAAATAAAGTGTAACGAAAAATGATTAAAATTATAGGGCTTCTTGTAATGGTTTTCATGTTCCTACCTTGGCGACCAATCGTTGCAATAGTGGCAGCAGTATTGTTTGTCAACATCAATGGTACGGAATTGTATGGATGGCAAGCTGGATTGGCGCATGGATTGTTCTTCCTGCCTAATCTGGTGAGGCATCTCTTTGACGGCGATGTCCTTTTCAAGGCTACCAATTGTACTACAGGTTATCATGTTGCCTGGTGGATAGCTACAGTCGGTTCGTGCATCGGTTGGCTCGTTGATGCAACCTTCTCTTTTATGAAGGCATCGGTATTTGTTGGTAGTAATAAAGAATAAATAAATATAAATACGATGAATAGTATGGCTGATAAAAAAGCTGCAAAGCGTGAGAAGATGATGAACATGCCATCATATCGTCTGATGGTAGGTACGGCGAAGTATATGGACAAGTGGTTCTTGGATCCTATTCTTGGCTTCATTCTTCCAGCCGGTATCGGTGATGCTTTGACGAGCGTGTTTGCATTCCCATTTATCTATTACAGTCTTTGCGTGGTTAAGTCGATTCCGCTGACTTTGGCTGTCATCTATAATATCTTGATGGATGTGCTGATAGGTGCCATACCTTTCTATATAGGTGATGTGCTGGATGTATTCAAACGTTCGTATGTAGAGAATCTGAGATTGGTTACCGGGTATATCGAGGATGATAAGGAGATTATCAACAAGGTGAACAAGAAGGCATTCTGGACGGCTGTGTTCATCGTCGTGCTTTGCTGGTTGATTTATGTGGTGATTTCGTGGGCCATTCGCTTGGGAACCATGGCTTATGATTGGATAGTTTCATTATTTTAAAATATGAATAGCAACATTTTCTTTCAGCCCTTCGTTGGCAAGGATTATGCCAACGGGGGGATATTCGGCAAGCGAATCATGATATTGGGCGAGAGTCATTATTGTGATGAGAGTTGTACGGATTGTGGCGACTGCCAGCTACATCGGGAGTGTATGAACTTTACGCAGCAGGTGCTTGGGGATTATCTCAATGAGAATAAGGAACGGCAAAACTGGATGCGGACTTTCCTGAAGTTTGAGCGTTCGTTGGTAGGTGAGGAGACAGATCTGGCGATGAGGCTGAAGATTTGGAACTCGGTCATCTTCTTCAACTATCTGCAAGTGGCGATGGGTGGTCCTCGCGAGGCTGGCGCAGCCGAACAATATCACCAGGCTGGCAAGGCATTCTTCGAGGTCTTCGAAAAGTACCAGCCTGAGTATGTCATCGTATGGGGTAAGAGGCTTTGGGATAATCTTCCTAATGTGCGCTGGCAGGATGGCGACGACATCGTAGTGGATGGTTATCCTGTTGCTACAGGTGCTTACCTTCTGAGTAATGGCAAGCAGGTGAAAGTGATGGCGGTGAATCATCCTTCCGTAGGCTATTCCTGGGACTATTGGTACAAGGTGATACAAAGATTTTTGAGATAATTTTCTCGCTTGTGTCACGATTTGACACACCATACCATTATCTTTGCAGCTGTAAACATAAAACAAGGAATTATGGCACAGATTACCATCAATATCCAGACTTTGGACTGGACAATGGGGGAGACCGTAGGCTTGCACTTGATGTTGAAGAAAGACAGCAAGGCAGGGATTGCATGGGGCGATGGAAGGGTACAGGTCGTGACAGGCAAACAGGAACAGAATTCTGAGAAGTTGACTTGGGTTGAGGCTGGTCATTCCTATCCTGAGAAGGGCGTGAACTATACCATTACCATCTGCTCGGAAGAGGAAGATGCCATTATCGGATTTGATGGCTGTGGCATGTTCGAGGTGAAAACCTTTGATGTGATTCTCACGGAATGTCCTAGCTTGCGTATCCTGGGATATTCGGGATATGGTGGGCAATTGCTCGACGTAAGCAAAAATCCTTTGTTGGAGTTCATAGACTTCAGCGCGACAAGAAACGAGAAGTTGGATTTCTCTGCCAATCCTCTCTTGGAGGAGTTGCATATTGATGGATCCGAAGATTTGGTGTCTTTGAATTTGAGTAAGAACGACAAGTTGCGTCGCTTGGACATCTTCATGTGTCACAATCTCCAGCATCTTGCCTTGAGCAATCAGTCGCAGCTGAATGAGGTGGATTTCGCTCTCACTCATCTCCGTCCCAAGGACCTGGAGTATTTGGAGAAGACGTTGAAGCGAAACTCTCCCTACAAGATACGGGGAGGAAGCTTTGGCGATGATAAGATAATAGAAGTTAGTAATGGTGAAATCGTAGGTGAAGATGAAGGAAAATTGTGATTGGAAAAAATGCTTGGACAGAATTGAGGATAAGGGATTTGACGACGATGATGCTTATTCAGAGATTCTAGAATATATCCGAGAGGTGGCTACTGTTGATGAGAAACGTGAGGTGCTACAAAATGTGGAGCAACGTGTGAAGAAAATCGTGAACTATGATTTTGCAAAGGCATGGTTCCTACGTCACATGAGTGAAAGCGAGCATGATGTCATCGAAGACTTGATGGGAGTAAGATATGTTGTATTGAATGAGATGATGCTTCATCCGACTCCTGCCGAAGTGGAGAGATTTCGCTATCAGAATGATAAACTCTTCAAATTGACTCAGGAATGTTATGCCCAGTGCAGAAACATGTGGCGCACTTTGTTTCATACGCCTTATAAGGTGGATGATCGCTATCGTTATGAGGTGGAAGGAGTGTTGCGTTTCGAGTATGGAGATGACGATGCTGTAGTAAAGATGGAGAACGATGATTATTACGGATCTGATTTTCAATATATGATTCATCTGTTAGATGAACTGATGAGTGCAGGACGCTGTAAGATGGATACAATTTTGAATGGAGTCTTTGGCACATTTGATGGGGCTACCGAGGATGGGTATAAGCAGATAAACAACATGTTGGACGATGGAGATTCCTGGGATGAGTGTAGCCTTCATAAACCCGAGTTTGCTGATATTTGCGTTTGTTATGCCATGCATGCTCTGCATACGCATCAAGACTATAGCCTGCCCGACATTCTTCGCATGGATGATTTCGTGGTAAAGGTTCATTTGCAATATGAGAATGAAGTTTGCGATACGAGAGATGCAGAGATTGGACCGCTCGATTACGAACCATCGTGGTTCCAAAAACTTGTAGAGGAAGATGTGAATGAGTTCGGAGGAAAACATACGCTGAATCCGACAAGAAAGAAATAGCATATATAATAAAACAAGAAGTTTAACGTCATATATAAAAATAGAAGATTATGAAGTTAGCAGAAGCATTGAGCATCAGAGCCGACTTGCAGAAGAGAGTGGCTCAACTGAAAGAACGTATCAAGGAAAGCGCCAAAGTGCAGGAGGGCGATGAGCCTTGCGATAACGTGGAGGAGTTGTACAAGGAACTGGATGAAGCACTCGTCCAGTTGGAAGACTTGATTTATCGCATCAACATCACCAACGTTCAGATAGTTCAGGACGGAGACTCCTTGACTCGATTGATAGCCAAGAGAGACGTCTTGTCGATGCGTGTCAAGGCATTGAAAGAGGTGGTGAACTACGTAGCTGCCAACGATACTCGCTTTGGCAGAAACGAACTGAAATATGTTAGAACCATAGATATAAAGGTTCTTCGCAAGGAGGCTGATACCTATGCCAAGCAGTATCGGGAGCTCGACCTGAAAATTCAGAGTTTGAACTGGACTGTAGATTTGGTAGATTTGCAAGACTTGCCTCGCTAATGGAGCGAGGATTGAAATTTTCATTGAGTAGATTAAAATTTTCGGAGAAAAGATAGAGGCAGCAAGAAACTGACATCAGGCAATAGGTCTGTGTTAGCATTATTAAAAATTCATGTGTTTCATGCAAAGAGACGAGTTTGTTCACAGTTCATTTCAAGCATCGGGCACAAGTGTATCGCGCATTGGTATATGGCAAAAGTCAGAAACGCCAGCATTTAGCATTACCATTTTGTTGGCTATCTTTTCTCCTCTTTTTAGGCATTTCTTGTAAATATTCATTAGATATTTAGAGATTATGGACAATCGTGTAAAATTCTATAGTTGGCTGATAGGCCTCTTGAATCGTAAGCATCTTACCTTTGAGGAGATTGCTAATGAGTGGCGTGATGCCAACGCTAATCAGGATGAGGATGAGCTGGACAAACGTACCTTTCATCGTTATCGTGAAAATATCCAGTCGCAGTTTGGCATTACTGTGGAATGCGACAAGAGCGACGGCTATCGGTATTATCTGAAGCGCGATCCGATCGCTAATGATGATGTGACGGAATGGATGCTGAGTTCCCTGCGGTTGGCTTCGTTAGGTGATATGCTGAAATTTCATAACAAGGTGATGCTCGATACGCCGCCATATAACACGGAATATCTGGATGATATTCTTGCAGCGATAGATAAGCAATATCTGCTGAAGTTTAAATACGTTTCGGGATTCGGGGCAGAGAGCGATATCGTGTTACAACCGGCTTTCGTGAGATACTTCAAACAACGGTGGTACGTTGTGGGAGTTAAGAATTCAAGTGCTGAACAGGATGAGAAGAAGCTCATTCGCTGTCTTCCTTTCGACCGCATCAGTTTCCTGAAGCTTATTTGCGAGAAGCATCCGTTGTCGGCAAAGATGAAGAAGTTCCTGACCCCAGAGAATTATTATGAAGATTGCTTTGGCATCTATCGGATGGAGGATGTACCCGTGGAGAAAATCCGCATCCGTGCCTTCTATCCGGAATACAATTATATCGAGGAGGTTCCGCTGCACGAGAGTCAGCAGAAAGTGAAGGAGTCGAAAGATGGAATGTATCGGGAATATACCCTCACCGTTCGTCCCAGCCGTGATTTCCTTCAGGAACTGTTGTGGCATGGCAGAAACCTCATCGTACTGAAACCTGAGAGCTTGAGGCAGGAGATGATTGGTATCTTAAAGGATATGACGAAGAGTTATGAGACGGGCGAATGCTTGAATGGGGAGGAATAAAAGAATCCTCAGATTGGGAATACACTGTGTGCCCAATCTGAGGATACGATGACTGTCTCCCTTACCAAGATACCTTTCTATCTTGTCGATATATGATTGACGAATAATAGTTGCCATATTTTTATCACTTATAGATGGTATCGTTTCAATGATATTAAATGCTCGTTGTAACAATTAATCTTCCTTCAGATACCAGTCTTTGATGTAGCCGGAATAATGTTTGGCAAACTCCTCGGCTTGGCCGGGAGCGCAGGCTTTCAACTTTCTGGCTGGAATACCCGCCCAAATCTCATGTGCAGGAACTTTGGTGCCATGGGTAACTACAGCACCTGCTGCAATAATAGCCCCTTCTCCAATGTCAGCCTTGTCAAGCACAGTGGCATTCATTCCGATGAGAGCACCTTTCCTAACTGTGGCTCCGTGGACGATGGCACCATGTCCCACAGATACATCATCCTCCAGGATGCAAGGCATCGTACCGGTTTGATGGATGCAGGCGCAATCCTGTACATTCACTCTGTTTCCACATCTGATGGCATCCACGTCAGAGCGCAATACCGCACTATACCAGATGCTGCAGTCATCACCAAGAATACAGTCACCAGTCAGTACTGCGTTCTCAGCGATAAAACAATTCTTTCCCCATTGAGGAGTCTTTCCCTCTACTGTCTTTATAATAGCCATATTGAATATATATTTAAATTAGGGTGCAAAGGTAACAAAAAATATTGGAATCACCTTATACTATTTCAGATACTTCTTCAGCCATAAATCGAAGAACTTATCATATACCACGTAGGCATCATCCTGCTGGGTGATGAAATCCTTCTCCAGCAATCCCTTCAGGGCGGAATTTACAGAGCTTGGCGACGGGAGATGATATTTCTTGGCGAAGGCTCCGCTCTTTACGCTTCTGGCTTCGCCCTCTGCAGAGATGGCGATGAAGACATTGCGCTGCTTTTCCGGCATCTGGCGCAGAAGGGTCTCGTAGGTGTCTGATGCCATGTTGAGATTGTAGTTGATGGCGTCATCTACCATATCCAGAGTGCAGGTACCCTGTTCGGGAGTCTTGAGGAAGAGAACATTCATTACTCGCTGGATGTATGAAGTGACACCACCGAAACGGGCGAAGAGTTCTCCGATAATGGCAGTATCTAGATGTTTGTTGCGCTCCTCGAACTTGGCTGTGGCAAACTCCTTGTATTTCTCCACATCCAGAGGCTTCAGGTTCATCAGCGTCACGCTCTGACAGAATGGGCGGGCAGGAGATGTGAACATTTCTGCCATCAGATGGCGGTGAGAACCCGAGAAGATGAAGTGGGCATTGGTGCAACGCTGAATGTAGGTACGGAGTAAAGCTTCTATGCGGTTGTCGGCATAGTTGGTGATTTGCTGAAACTCGTCGATGGCAACAAGACATGGCTTGTCGGCTTGGTTGAGATAAGAGAATATCTCATCAAGCGTAATTTCGGGATTTACTATGTTGCCGATGCCTATTCCCCAAACTGGAGCCCCGTTGATATCGAAAGAGATTTCTGAACGGAGAGAAGAGAGTGCTATCAGAAATTTCTCCCAAGCGCTTCTGCCTTTAGGGCGAAGTTCATCAATAATGGCTTTGCCGAACATATTGACCAGATCGCTGACGGAATTGGTTGAATAGATGTCTATGATAAAAGTATAATAATCTTTTTGGATGACTGGCTGGGCAAAGCAATGGTGAATCAGCTCTGTCTTTCCGATGCGTCGAGGGGAAATCAGAGCCATGTTATTCTCATTGGTCAGCATCTCTGTGATGTGCTGGGTTTCTTCCACACGGTCGCAGAAGTATTCCGGACCGGCGTAACCATTTGTGACAAAAGGATTCTTCATTACCATATCTATACCTTATTATATATTTTACGGCTGCAAAGATAATGCAAAGGAGCGCAATGTAAGCTTGCTTACAAATTGCCGAGTGCAGCTTATCTTCTGCAAAGATACAACTTTTATTCCGATTATCATAAAGTGATTATCATAAAATGATAATGAAATAAGGAATTTTATCATTTGATGATTATCATAAATTGATAATTATGACATGGAGACCCCTTTAATGTCAATAGAAAAAGGGTTGCAATCCTCGAAAAGATGGATTGCAACCCTTTATTCCTTATTATATATAAGAGTTAAGATAACTCTATCATATATTCATTTGTGGAAGCTGATTACAGTTGAGCCAACTCTACAACCTTATCTACTGCAGCGCTCAAGCCGTCCTTGTTCTTACCGCCAGCCTGGGCATAGTGAGGCTGACCGCCACCGCCGCCCTGAATCAACTTGGCAGCTTCGCGAATCATCTTACCAGCGTTCAAGCCGTGATCCTTAACCATATCATCGCTGAACATTACGCTGAGCATAGGCTTATCGTTATAAACAGAACCTACCACGCAGATCATGTTTTCTGGCAATGCCTCACGAACCTTGAATACCAAATCCTTGGCAGCTGCTGGCTCCATTGGCAATACGGCAGTAACAACCTTCACGCCGTTGATTTCTCTTGCATTCTCTACAAGCTTATCCTTGGCACGCTCCACAGCCTGAGCCTGGAACTTCTCAACATCCTTCTTCAGGGCATCGTGCTCGTCGATGTACTTTCTGATAACACCCTCGAGATCCTTGGCATTGTTGAACAAGCCCTTCAAGGCTACGATGGTATCCTGCAAGCCGTAGATAGCCTCCTCGCAAGCCTTGCCTGTCAAAGCCTCGATACGGCGGATGCCGGCAGCTACGCTGCTCTCAGAGATAATCTTGAAGAAACCAATCTTACCGGTGCTCTTGGCGTGAATACCACCACAGAACTCGGCAGATGGACCGAAGCGAACCACACGAACCTTGTCGCCATACTTCTCGCCGAAGAGGGCGATAGCGCCAAGTTCCTTAGCCTCCTCGATAGGAGTATCGCGGTGCTCATCCAATGGATAGTCGGCACGGATCATCTCGTTTACCATGTGTTCTACCTTGCGGAGCTCCTCATCAGTTACCTTCTGGAAGTGAGAGAAGTCGAAACGCAATGTATCCTTATCTACATAAGAACCCTTCTGCTCTACGTGGTCGCCCAAAACCTGCTTCAGGCAGTAATCGAGCAAGTGGGTAGCTGTATGGTTGGCTGCACTTCCCTCGCGGTTCTCGATATCTACGCAAGCCATGAAATCTGCGTTTACATCCTTTGGCAACTCCTTTACGATGTGGATGCTTTGGTTGTTCTCGCGCTTGGTGTCGATAACCTGGATGGTCTCATTCTCGCTAACGAGTACACCCTTGTCGCCAACCTGTCCACCCATCTCACCATAGAATGGAGTGTTGTCGAGTACCAGCTCATAGAAAGAGTTCTTCTTCTGAGTCACCTTGCGGTAGCGCAGGATGTGGCACTCATATTCTGTATAGTCGTAACCCACGAAGTTCTGGTCGCCTTCTTTCAAAACCTCCCAGTCGCCGTTCTCTACAGCAGCAGCATTGCGGGCACGCTCTTTCTGCTTCTTCATCTCCTCGTCGAAGCCTGCAGCATCTACGGTGTAACCATTCTCACGGCAGATAAGCTCTGTCAGGTCGAGAGGGAAACCATATGTATCGAAGAGACGGAATGCGCTTACGCCGTCGAGCTGAGTCTCGCCATGAGCCTTGAGCTCGTCCATATCGCCATTGAGGAGGTTGATACCCTTCTCCAATGTGCGGAGGAATGAATCCTCTTCCTCTTTCATCACGCGGGTGATGAGCTCCTGCTGAGCTGGCAACTCAGGGAAGGCTGCACCCATCTGCTCTACCAATACATTGACGAGCTTGTACATGAATGCCTGCTTCTGGCCGAGGAATGTGTAAGCGTAACGTACGGCACGGCGCAAGATACGGCGGATTACGTAACCTGCCTTAGCGTTGCTTGGCAACTGACCGTCGGCGATAGAGAAGGCTACGGCACGGAGGTGGTCGGCGCAGACACGCATAGCGATGTCAATCTTCTCCTGCTCATCCTTGCCCTCGCCATTCTCACCAGTAGGAGTAGTGAAGCCATACTTCTTGCCAGAGATAGCCTCGATTTCCTTGATGATTGGCTGGAAGATATCAGTATCATAGTTAGAGTGCTTGTCCTGCAACATGCGAACCAAGCGCTCGAAGCCCATACCTGTATCGATAACGTGCATTGGGAGTGGTTCGAGAGAACCATCAGCCTTGCGGTTGTACTGCATGAACACGATGTTCCAGATTTCGATGACCTGAGGGTTATCCTTGTTTACCAACTCACGGCCTGGCACCTGAGCCTTCTCCTCTGGAGTACGAGAATCCACGTGAATTTCTGAGCAAGGACCGCAAGGACCTGTTTCGCCCATCTCCCAGAAGTTGTCGTGCTTGTTACCGTTGATGATGTGGTCGGCTGGCACGTGCTTAGCCCAGTAACCTGCAGCCTCGTTGTCGCGTTCCAGACCTTCCTCCTTGCTACCCTCGAATACGGTAACGTAGAGATCGGCAGGGTTGAGCTTCAAAACTTCAGTAAGATACTCCCATGCCATATCGATGGCACCCTCCTTAAAGTAGTCGCCGAAGCTCCAGTTACCGAGCATCTCGAACATGGTGTGGTGGTAAGTATCGTGACCCACCTCTTCGAGGTCGTTGTGCTTACCGCTTACACGGAGACATTTCTGAGTATCAACACGACGAACATCCTTGCCTGGGTCTTTTGTACCGAGGATGATGTCTTTCCACTGGTTCATACCAGCGTTTGTAAACATCAGCGTTGGGTCATCCTTGATAACCATAGGTGCTGATGGAACAATCTTGTGGCCTTTACCTTCGAAGAATTTTTTGAAGGATTCGCGCACTTCATTAGCTGTCATCATATCTTTTTTATATTTATCTTTAATTTCTTTTTTCTGTTTTGGAGAGGGGATTGAGAGTCCTCTCAGAAAATATTTTTGCCCTTTAGGGCATTTTCTTCCGAAAATCTTTGCAAAGATAAGAAGAATTGTTTAATTTTGCAACTAAATTAATTATTTTTGAAATTAAAGACGGAAAAAATGGCAATAATTCCAGATAAAACAACGAAATTGTACTATTCTATCAAGGAAGTAGGTGAAATGTTTGGTCTAAACGACTCTACGTTGAGATATTGGGAAAAGGAGTTTCCTTTTCTCAAACCGAAGGTTGCTGGCAATAAAGTGCGTCAGTATACCGATAAGGATATTGAGCAGGTAAGGCTCATCTACAACCTTATCAAGGTGAAGGGATTGAAGATTGCGGCTGCCCGTAAGTATCTGAACCAAAACAGAACGGGTGCCGAGAAATCTTCTGAAGTTCTCGACACCCTTATTTCTGTAAGAGACCAGCTCAAAGAACTCAAAAAGCAGCTCGATGGACTGGTTTAGTAACTTTGGACTTTATGATTAGCTAGGGTTACCATGCTTCTTCGCCGAAGACATTCTTGATGGTAACTTTAGCTGCTTCTTTCTTGGTGAGCTGACGGCTCCAGGCTACGCGTGCCTTGGTTGCAGCACCTGAACCGTGGTTGTTATATTCGCTGTAGCGGGCTGTCTGTTCGTTGCTCTGCTTGCCCCAGTTGTGCCATCCTTCTGGGCGGATGTGGCTGCCCATTTCGCAATTCATGAAGAGGGTAGCTGCATAAGGGCGCCATGGGCGGCCCAGATAAACCTTGTCTATACCTGGCTCGGCGGTAAGCTTGCACTTGTTGAATACATAGCCATATTCCTGACCGGCAGGACTGGATGCGGCTGTGATGTAGCTGTTGGCCTTGCTGCGAATCTCACAATTCTCAAACCATGCTCTTCCCGGACCAAAGATGAAATCGGTGGTTCCTTCGATGTAGCAATCATAGAAGGCTGAACGGTTGTTGGCTATACCTGTATAAACGGTATCCTGATTGCCCAGCAGACGGCAGTTCTGAACCAGGATATGATCGCCTTCAAGATGCAGGGAGACAGCTTGTCCCAGTTTGGCAGCATTGTTCTCAATGGTGATGTTCTTCAGGGTGATGTAACTGCCCTGTACCTTCAGGGTATAAGTGCGGAATGTACCCATCGGTTTACCCTTTACAGCAGCTTCTGAATCGAGTCCACCTGTAGGCATCTTGATGTTGGCATGATCGTCCCATGTAATGATAGTGTTATCACGGTCTTCACCACAGATGGTGATGTTGGTGAGCCATGAAGGGAGGATGAGTTTCTCCTTGTACACGCCTTTCTTTACGTAGATTACCTTGCTGTAATCCATGAAAGCACGACATACTTCGATGGCTTCGTCGATGGTGCGGAATTCGCCGGTACCATCACGGGATACTACAATCGTGTCGGGGTTGTCATACTTGTTGGCTGCTGCCAGAGGCAACAGGGTCAACATCATTAAAAATGATAAGAATAATTTTTTCATATTGTTTTTAAGTTTGTTGTTTTGAATCTGTTTTTATAAGATGTTGAAATCTGTATGATTTCATAGAGAATCGCCAGATTTTAAATCCGGCGATTCTCTATTATTTATCTTTTCTTTATTATCATAAACTCCTAAGTTACAGGATTCTCTGTACTTCTTGCAGATCATCAATATTTCGGAGTTGGTTCATAATGGTCTTAACTTCTTCGCGGTCGTGAACACGGAGTTCGATGGTACCGTCGAAGATGCCGTTGTCGCTACTAATAGTTACCTTGTGGATATTGATACCCAACTGGTCGCTAATCACCTTACTTACATCCAGCAGCATGCCCTTACGGTCGATACCCTTGATTTCGATGGTAGCATCGAAGAGTATCTGCTTGTGCATGTCCCATTTGGCATCTACGATGCGGTTGCCGAAACTGGACTTCAGTTTGGCTGCTATGCTGCAAGAGCGCTTATGGATTTCGATGCGGTTCTTGTTGTCGATAAAGCCCATAACGTCATCGCCAGGAATCGCATGGCAGCAGCTAGGGAAGATAAACTGGTTGATGTTCTCCTCGGTCAGGATGAGTGGCTTCTTCTTGTTGAAGTCTTTGCCCACCACGAAAAGATCCTGAGGCTTCACGATGCCTTTTTCTTGAGCCTTCTCCTTGCTCTTGCCCAGGAATGGGATATAATTGCGCCAGCTGCTGGTCTGCTGTTTTTTAGGCTTGCCCTGCAACTCATCGAAGTCTTTATCGCCTAGGATAATCTGATGGTCTCCCAATGACTGGAAGAGGGTTTCAGGCTTCTGGATATTATGAAAATCGCATAGGCGGTCTACCACCGACGCACTCATCTCGATGCTGTTCTTCTTGAGCCATTCGGTGAGTATGTTTTCTCCCTTCTTCTGAACCTCTCGTGAATCGCGGCGCAGGATGGCCAGAATCTTGCTCTTTGCCTTGGCCGAACTGACGAAGTTTACCCATTCTTCCTGTACATGCTGGCTCTTGGAAGTAAGGATCTCAACCTGGTCGCCACTTTGCAGCTTATGGCTCAGCGGAACCAGCTTATGGTTTACCTTGGCTCCGATACAGTGGCTGCCCAGGAAGGTATGAATCTGGAAGGCGAAGTCGAGGGCAGTACAGCCTGCCGGCATCGTCTTGATTTCTCCCTTTGGTGTGAAGACGAAGATTTCTGAAGCATAGAGGTTCAGCTTGATGGCATCGAGGAAGTCCATGGCATCCGGCTGCGGATCGTCCAGAATCTCCTTGATGGTGCTGAGCCAGTCGTTCAGCTCGTTCTCATCTTCTGTATATTCACCTTCGTTTCCTTCTTTGTATTTCCAGTGGGCAGCAAACCCCTTTTCTGCTACCTCGTCCATACGGTCGGAACGGATCTGCACTTCTATCCATCTTCCCTGCTTACTCATCAGGGTAACGTGGAGTGCCTGATAACCGTTTGCTTTCGGATGGTTCAACCAGTCGCGTAGACGGTCAGGATGGCTTTTGTAGATTTTGCTGATGGCTACGTAGATATTGAAACATTCGTTTACTTCGTTTGCTCTTACCTTTGGCGTAAAGATGATGCGCACAGCAAGAATGTCGTAAATCTCATCGAAGGTAACGTGCTTGTTCTGCATCTTGTTCCAAATAGAATAAGGGCTCTTCACACGTGCTTTGATTTTGTATTCTACGCCTAACTTGTCGAGTTCTTCGCGGATAGGTGCAGTAAAACTCTCGAAGAGGGTATCGCGCTGCGATTCGGTATCGGCAAGTTTATGCTCTATGTTGGCATACTCCTGTGGATGGTCGTAGCGGAAGCTAAGGTCTTCGAGTTCGGTCTTGATCTTGTTCAAGCCCAATCGGTTGGCGAGAGGTGCATAAATATACAAGGTTTCGCCCGCAATCTTGTATTGTTTGTTGGCTGGTTGCGATTCCAGCGTGCGCATGTTGTGCAGGCGGTCGCAAATCTTGATAAGGATAACACGGATGTCATCGCTCATAGTGAGCAATAGCTTTTTGAAGTTTTCTGCCTGTGCTGATGCCTTATCGCCGAAGATTCCACCACTGATTTTGGTGAGTCCATCAACGATTTGTGCCACCTTGGCTCCAAAGATGTTTGAGATATCTTCTACTGTGTAGTCGGTATCTTCTACCACATCATGAAGCAGTGCGGCACAGATGCTCGTTGAGCCGAGCCCCATCTCCTCGCAGGCTATCTGAGCCACGGCGATAGGGTGCATGATATATGGTTCGCCCGAAAGACGGCGCACACCTTTGTGCGCCTGTCGGGCGAAGTTGAATGCCTTGGTCACTATATCTACCTTCTTGCGGTGTCGCGAACTCAGGTAGGTGTCAAGCAGGTGTTGAAAGGCATCGCCAATCAACTGGTTATCAGCCTGCTCTCTTTCGAGGTCTTTCAAGTTCTGGTCATCCATAGTGGGTCTCTCCAATAAATAATGTTCTTAATTAGACTGAAAAAACTACAGCGGACGTAGTTCTTTTATTTCACTTTGATTTTCTTTCCGGCACGGATACTGTTACCCTTGATGCCGTTCAGTTTGCGCAGTTTCTTAACGGTTGTTCCGTGGCGTGCTGCTATTTCAGAAAGGGTATCACCATTCTTGATGGTAACACTCTTGCTGCCTTGTTTTCTGTTTCTGCCTCGTTTGCTGCTCTTCTTGCTGCGTGAATAAGCACTGTGGCGACTGTAGCTGCTTCGTGGGCGGCTATAGGTAGGCTGTGCATCGTTGACATCTACTGTAGCGCGCTTCTGGAAGAGTTCGTCGGCTCTGTAAGCACAGATGCTGTTCTGCTGGTCGATGAAACTACCGATGAGGGTAGATGGAAGACGCAATACCATCGGATGGTTCAATCCGTTGATGATATCATGACGATACTGTGGATTCAGATTGCGCAGGTGCTCGATGTTGATGTTCAGCACTTTGGAAATCTGCTCCAGGTGGATATCTTTTGATACTACGATAGTGTCTGTCTTTACTGGCAGTTCGCTTACCATAGGGCAGATGTTATGATCGCAGTAGTAGTTCATGATGTAGTTGGCAGCGATGAAAGCTGGTACATATCCACGTGTTTCCTTTGGCAGATATGGATAGATGTTCCAGTAGTCGGCGTTGCCTTTTGCACGATGGATGGCCTTGTTGACATTGGTTGGACCGCAGTTGTAAGCTGCAATCACGAGGCTCCAATCGTCGAATATTTTGTACAGGTCGCTCAGATAGTGAGCGGCTGCATAGGATGCTTTTACCGGGTCGCGGCGTTCATCGATGAGTGAGTTTACTTCCAGTCCATATCGCTTGCCGGTAGGCAGCATAAACTGCCATAAACCTGTGGCACCAACGCGTGATACAGCTTTAGGGTTAAGTGCCGATTCGATAACTGGCAGATATTTCAGTTCCAGTGGCAGGTTGTAAGCCTCTAATGCCTCTTCGAAAATAGGCATGTAGAAGTTGCTTGCTCCCAACATGAAACTTACCGAACGGCGTAGTTTGCCGCTGTATCGGTCTATGAATTTCTGTACTACCTCATTGTATGGCATTTCGATGATGGTAGGCATTCTCTTCAGACGGTCGATATACACTTCCTTCTCGAAGACAGGGTTTACATCGCGGTATTTGCAGGTTGTATCTGCCATCATGTAAGTCTGTGCATTGTAAAGGTGGAGCAGGCTATCGAGGTTATCTTCCATTCCCTCAGGTACTTCGATTTCCTCCTGCTTTCCGTCTTTGTCGGTAACGGTGATGATATCATCGTTATCTGTTTCTTCTGTAACGTCGGTTTGGGCATGAATGCCTTGTAAGCTGAACAGCATCGCTGCTGCCATGACTAGTATTTTCTTCATATTGATGTTTTATCTCGTCTATGTTTCTAATTTCTATTTTGCGTTATAATATATATAGGTGTATTCTAACTCCTCACGCATTAAAATGTGAGTGAGCAACTTACGCCGAGGCTTCCAGACCGCAGCGGATTGGCAGTCTTGTTGCCGTTATTCAGCATGGTAGGCTCTATTCTGAGCGAGAGATCATCGGAGATGTCAAATTCCGAGAGCGATGCATCTACGTAGGCATCAATCACTGAGAAGGCATAGATGCCTATCATGACGAAGGTTCCCAAGTCTCTCCAACGGCGATATTTATCTTTTCGCTTGCGGAAGATTTCCTTATAGCGTTCTATGTTCGATTCGTTGATCTGGGCACCCAAGTGCAGAAACTGGTTGTAGCTCTGGGTGTTGGGGTCATCGTCCATAATATCCATGTAGGCTTGCGAATAGTCGTGATACATCTGGTTGTTCCAGGTGATGGCGTATGTACAGCCTACGAAACCGCCATAGATGAAAGGCAGTTTCCAATATTTGCGATTGTATATCTGTCCGGCACCAGGTAATACAAGTGCCAACCACATGGCACGCTTGGTATCAGGTCGCCAGGTTGCCCAGTTGCGCTTTTTGCGTACAGGCTTTGCTGATTGGGTGAGGCTTGCCAGTTTGCTGCTGTCTTGTGCGGTAAGCATCGAGTCGATGGCTATTTTTGCCGAGTCGACTGATGCAATGGTTGGCACATCGGTCACTTGTTTTTTTTGTTTCGACTTCTGTGCCTGTGCGCCCATCGGTGCCAGAAGCAGCAGGGTTGCCAAACAGATTTGTGATATACTGAGTTTCACTTTTATTCTTGCTTTAACTGATCGAAAACATTCATGATGTGCTCCAGCTCCTCTTCGTTGGCGAATGGAATGCTGATTTTTCCCTTGCCCTTAGCAGAGCAGGTGAACTGCACTTTGGTATTGAGAAACTGTGACAGGCGGTTTTTGAGTTGTGTAAATTCCTCAGGCATCTGAGCCTTAGCCGTGATGGTTTTCTTACCGCTCTCGATGTCTTCTCCGCTCTTGAGTCGCTGTACCATCTCTTCAACCTTTCTTACTGAGTAGCCGTTCTTTTGTATCTCCTTGAACAACTTGATTTGCAGCGAAGGTGAGTCGAGGGCCAGTAGGGCACGGCAATGACCCATGTCGATTTCTTTCTTCTGTAGTGCCATCTGCACCTGGGCAGGAAGTTTGAGCAGTCGCAGATAGTTGGCGATAGCTGCACGGCTCTTGCCCACACGTTCTGAAATTTTCTCCTGTGTCATACCCTCGTTTTCCAGAAGGTGTTCGTAGGCGAGTGCTATTTCTATGGCGTTGAGGTCTTGGCGCTGGATATTCTCTACGAGCGCCATTTCCATTACGTTCTCATCGCTGATGGTGCGGATGTATGCAGGGATAGCTGTCAGCCCCGCAAGTTGTGAAGCGCGCCAGCGGCGTTCACCGGCGATAATCTGAAATCTGTTTTCTGAAACCTGTCTTAAGGTGATAGGCTGGATGATGCCTATGGCCTTGATGCTTTCGGCGAGCTCATGTAGGGCTTCGTCGTCAAACTCCCGGCGTGGCTGATTGGGATTCGCCTCAATCTGGTCGAGAGGAATTTCATTGATGGTACTGCTGCCCTGGGTGCGTACTCCCTCGGTAGAGATGAGGGCATCGAGTCCGCGTCCTAAAGCGTTGCTCTTTGTACCGTTGTTGTATTTCTTGTGTACTGCCATTTTTTTTTCTTTTAATTTTGAACATTGAACTTTCTAAAAGAGTTCAATTTCCAAATCTTAACTATTCTTGTTGATAATCTCCTTTGCCAAGGCCAGATGGTTCTTGGCTCCATTGCTTTCTGCATCGTAAAGGATAACTGGGAGACCATGGCTCGGACTCTCGCTCAGCTTCACGTTGCGCTGGATTACGGTCTTGAACACCAATTCCTGGAAGTGGCGTTTCACCTCGTCGTATATCTGGTTGGCAAGGCGTAGACGACTATCATACATGGTGAGCAGAAAACCTTCTATCTCAAGTTTCGGATTCAGCTTGCTCTTGATGATCTTGATGGTGTTGAGTAATTTGCTGATACCTTCAAGAGCGAAATATTCACATTGAACTGGGATGATGACACTGTCGGCTGCCGTCAACGAATTGACGGTGATGAGGCCGAGCGAAGGCGAACAATCTATCAGGATATAGTCGTATTCGTCACGGATAGGCTGCAGTAATGTCTTAATCACCTTTTCGCGATTTTTGAGATTCAGCATCTCTATCTCGGCACCTACCAGGTCGATATGACTAGGTATGATGTCGAGTCCATCAATGTCGGTGGTGTAGATGGCATCGCGCACGTCTGCATGGTCGATGATGCATTCGTAGAGCGAGCAGTCTACCTCGCTGATGTCCACGCCCAATCCACTGGAAGCGTTTGCCTGTGGGTCGGCGTCCACTACGAGTACCGTTTTCTCTAGCGTGGCAAGCGATGCTGCCAAGTTAATGGTGGTAGTAGTCTTTCCTACACCGCCTTTTTGGTTAGCTAATGCGATGATTTTTCCCATTTTCTTAGTAAATTTTCGGCAAAGATACAAAAATATTGTGAGAAAGTCGCTATCTTTAAAGGTTTTTTCGTACTTTTGCACCAAAAAGAAAGATATTTTTATGGAAAATAAGAAACCGTTAGTATTAATTTCGAATGATGATGGCTATCATGCCAATGGAATCAAGACCCTGGTGAGCTTTCTGAAAGACTGGTGCGACCTGCTGGTTGTTGCACCGGAAAGTGCCCGTTCGGGATTCGCCTGTGCCTTCTCGGCTACTACTCCCTTGCGCCTGAAGCGTCGCCACAATATGGGGAATGATGTTGAGGTTTGGTCATGTAGCGGCACACCGGTTGACTGTGTGAAACTAGCGTTGGATCAGTTTCTTGCTGATCGCAAGCCTGATCTGATTATCGGCGGTATCAATCATGGTGACAATTCGAGCGTGAATAATCATTATTCGGGAACTATGGGTGTAGCTAAGGAGGGCTGTATGCAGCATATTCCAAGCATAGCCTTCAGCAGTTGCAATTATGATGAAAATGCTGATCTCACTCCTTTGCACGATGGGGTACTGAAGGTTGTTAAGATGGTGCTGGAGAAGGGATTGCCAGAATATACCTGTCTGAATGTCAACTTCCCGGCTTTGCCTCCGTTCAAGGGTTTCAAGGGTTGCCGGATGACTCATGGCTCCTGGATCAATGAGGTGGATCATCGCACTCATCCGCATGGATATGATTATTATTGGATGGTGGGTGAATACCGTAATGACGAACCTGAGACAACGGATACCGACCAGTGGGCTGTGAATCATGGTTACATCGCTATTACCCCAACTAAGATTGATGTAACGGATTATGATTGGTTAAAGAATTTTGAATTATGAAGTATTACCTGATAGTAGGCGAGGCTAGTGGAGATTTGCATGCCAGCAGATTGATGCGCTCGTTGAAAAAAATAGACGAGTTTGCTGAATTCCGTTTCTTCGGCGGTGATTTGATGGCTGCTGAAGGTGGCACTCGCGTCAAGCATTTTAAGGAGTTGGCTTATATGGGTTTTGTGCCTGTACTGCTACATTTGGGTACCATCTTTTCGAACCTGAAGAGATGCAAGGAAGATATTGTGAAATGGAAGCCGGATGTAGTGATACTGGTAGATTATCCGGGATTTAATCTCAAGATAGCTAAGTTCTTGAAAAAGAACACCAATATCCTTGCCTATTATTACATTTCTCCTAAGATATGGGCATGGAAGGAGTGGCGGATCCGCAGCATTAAACGTGATATCGCTGAACTCTTCTCTATCTTGCCATTCGAGGTGCCGTTCTTCGAAAAGAAGCACCGTTATCCTATTCACTATGTGGGTAATCCTACGGCTCAGGAAGTAGGGGAGTTCAGGTCGGGATATCATCAGAGTTTTACGGAGTTCTGTCAGGAGAATAATCTTGACACCTATCGTCCTGTTATCGCTTTGCTGGCAGGAAGCCGTCTGCAGGAAATCAAAGACAATCTGCCGGCGATGATTGAGGTGGCTGAGCGTTTTGAAGATTATCAGATGGTGCTTGCCGGTGCTCCTTCGATAGACGATGCTTACTATGAGAAGTTTATCAAAGGTACACCTGTCAAACTGGTGCGTAACAAGACTTATCCGCTCTTGTCGCATGCTACGGCAGCTCTTGTTACCAGTGGCACTGCAACTTTAGAGACGGCTCTTTTCGATGTGCCTCAGGTGGTATGTTATGAAACGCCTGTACCTCATCTCATCCGTTTCGGTTTCAAGCATATCATCAAAGTGAAGTTTATCTCGCTGGTGAATCTTATCGCCAATAAGGAGATTGTGCCGGAGATGCTTGCCGACCGCTTTACGGTTGATGGTATTGCCAACGAACTTTATCAGATTCTTCCGGGAGAACCTGGCAGGGATAAGATGTTGGCAGAATATCAGGAAGTTCGAACTCAGTTAGGCGATAAGGTTGCGCCGGATGAGGCTGCGGGCATCATGTTTGATCTTCTGGTTAAGCGTAGGGAAATGCTTCTCCGTATGGCTCGTGAGCGTGCTGAAGCTGAAGCCAAAGCTGCAGCTGAGGCTGCAGAACGTGCGCGACAGAAGGCGATAGCTGAAGCCGAGGCTGCTAAGAAACGTGCCGAAGAGGAAGCTTTGGCGGCGCAGAAGCGAGCAGAAAAAGAGGCTGAACTGGCAAGAATAAGAGCAGAAAAAGCCCGACTGGCTGCTGAGGCTAAGGCACGTGAGGCTCAGCAGCGTGTTGCCCAGGCACAGTATGAGGCGCAGGAAGCCCAGAAGGGTGAACGCTTTGAAGAAGAACAGGAAAAAGGTGAAATGTTTTGATAAAAATCAATCTCTTTCAGTTCTGCAGCGGATTGATATCCGCTGCAGAACTGCTGACTAAGGCAGATTTGTATCTGCTACCTATGTAGGAGTATTAGCTATCCTAAAAAAAACAAACCCAAAAATATATATTTAATTTTAAACCCTAAAAAAAATGAAAAAACTAATGACCCTCATTTGTGCCCTCTTTTGTATGGCACAAGTGTATGCAGCAAACCCTGTAAAGCAATGGGGACAGTTGCAGGTAAAAGGTGCGCAGCTTTGCGACCAGAGTGGTAACCCTGTAGTGTTGAGAGGCGTGAGTCTGGGATGGCACAACATCTGGCCTCGGTTCTACAACAAAAATGCGGTGAAATGGCTTGTGCAAGACTGGCATGCCAACATCATCAGAGCAGCTATGGGAATTCAGATAGACGACAACTATCTGGAAAATCCAGACTTTGCTCTAAAATGCATTACCCAGGTGGTAGATGCCGCCATCAAGAATGATACCTACGTGATTATCGACTGGCATGCACACAAGATGCATACAGCCGAGGCTAAGGCCTTCTTCGGAAAGATGGCGCAGAAGTATGGTAAATATCCTCATGTGCTTTACGAACTCTACAATGAACCTGTTGAGGATAAATGGGAAGACTTGAAGGTATACGCTAAAACCATCATCACGGAAATCAGAAAGTATGATCCGGATAATATCATCCTGATGGGCTGTCCGCATTGGGACCAGGATATTGATATCGTAGCAAAGAGCCCTATCGAGGGTGTGGAGAATGTGATGTATACCCTTCATTTCTATGCAGCCACCCATAAAGATTATCTGCGTGATAAACTGGAGGCTGCCGTGAAGAGCGGTTTGCCGGTCTTTGTATCAGAATGTGCTGGTATGGAGGCTTCGGGTAATGGTCCTCTGGCTCCTGATGAGTATCAGAAATGGCTCGATGTAATGGAGAAAAACAAGGTGAGTTGGGTAAACTGGTCGGTTTCGGATAAGGATGAAACCTGTTCCATGCTTTTGCCACGTGCCAAGGCTACCGGCAACTGGACAGATGATCTCATCAAGCCATGGGGCAAGATGGTGAAGCAGGCACTGAAGAAATATAATAGATAACAGCATAGTTTATCGCAAGTACTTTCGTGAGCCAACGAAGCTACTTGTGTTTTTTATGGTGATATGAAAAAAAAGAAAGGCAGGGGTTCTTTGAGGAATCCCTGCCTTTCTTTGTGCTTGGCCAAACTAAGGTTTGGCCTTTATCTCATAAAAGATGTATTATCCAAACAACTGGATGGTGTATAGGTAGATTACTGCTGCCGGTATCGCCATGAGCGAAGAGTCGAAGCGGTCGAGCATGCCTCCATGTCCTGGCAGGATGTTGCCGCTATCCTTTACTCCGAGGGTACGCTTGAAGAGGCTTTCTACCAGATCGCCCCATGTGCCGAAGAATACCACAACCAGACCTAAACCTTCCCAACCGAGAATGCTGAGACGGTGGGCTTCGCCATCGTTGGCGATATAGCCGATGATACCTGCTGCTATCAGTACGAATATGCCTCCGCCTATGCTGCCTTCCCAACTCTTGGCTGGACTGATGCGAGGAAAAAGCTTATGCTTGCCGAAAAGCGAACCGCTGCAATAGGCACCGGTATCATTGGTCCAGAGGAAAATGAAAATGCTCAAAGGTAACAGCATGTCGTAATGTATCTGGCCATCGAAAGCTGATGTCTCGAAGCTCAATACATTGATCATCGAGAAAGGCAAGGCGATGTACAACTGAGAGAGCATAGTGTAAGCCCAATCGTTGATGGCATCCTTGTTGCCTGTATACAGTTCGCTGATGAAGAGATAGAGGATGGTGAGCAGATAAGGTACGAAAACCACAAAATTGCCCACAATGCCCATGCGGAAACCAGCCACGGCAAGGAAGAAGTAAACACCCGCCACGGTGCTGATGAAACGGTTTACCGTAACATTCTCCTTCTGGTTTACCAGTCCGCAATACTCCCAGATGCTCAATCCGGTAATGAGGGCGAACAGGATAACCATTGCCCTGGGATTGAGAAAGCAAGATACCATGCACATCACGAAAAATACGCCTGTGATGGATCTTATCACTAGATTCTTCTGTTTGTCAGTCATATCGGTTTGTTTTATTCGTTCTTGTTTTCTTCCGAACCTTCATCCTTCTTGGAAGTCTCATCAGAATCTGCATTCTTCTTCTGGTTCTCTTCATGCTCCTTGATGGCAGCCTGAACTTCAGGAAGTTCCTTTACGGCGTCATCGTCTATCTTAGGCTGTTCGTCTTCCATGATTTCCTGCGAACGGCTCAACCAAGGGCGTTTGCCAAAGATATGTTCTACGTCTTCTGCCATAATCACCTCTTTCTTGATCAGAAGTTCTGCTAAGGCATTGTGGCCTTCCTTGTGCTCCATCAGAATGTTCTTGGCACGGGTATACTGCTCGTTGACAATCTTCAGAACTTCCTGGTCTATCTCGCGGGCTGTAGACTCAGAGTACGGACGCTGGAATGCATATTCGTTCCGGTTGTAAAAGCAGATGTTTGGCAACGTCTTGCTCATACCGAGATAAGCTACCATAGCATAAGCACTCTTTGTGGCGCGCTCCAGGTCGTTCATGGCTCCTGACGAAATATGACCGGTGAAGAGTTCTTCTGCGGCACGTCCACCCATTAATGAACACATCTCGTCGAGCATCTGTTCCTTGGTGGTTATCTGGCGCTCTTCTGGCAGATACCATGCAGCACCGAGAGCCTGACCACGAGGCACGATGGTAACCTTGATGAGAGGGTTGGCATACTGGCAGAACCATGAGATGGTTGCGTGGCCTGCTTCGTGGAGAGCGATGCTACGCTTCTCGTCGGCAGTCATCACCTTAGTCTTCTTCTCCAGACCGCCTACAATACGGTCTACTGCATCGAGGAAATCCTGTTTGCACACAGCCTTCTTGTCGTGGCGTGCAGCAATGAGGGCTGCCTCGTTACAAACGTTGGCAATATCTGCACCCGAGAAACCAGGAGTCTGACGGGCCAGTAAATCAACATCTACTGTTTCGTCTATCTTGATAGGTTTGAGATGAACCAGGAAGATAGCCTTACGTTCGTTCAAACCAGGGAGATCTACGTGAATTTCGCGGTCGAAACGTCCGGCACGGAGCAAGGCGCTGTCGAGCATGTCTACACGGTTGGTAGCTGCAAGGATGATGACACCACTGTTGGTACCGAAACCATCCATCTCTGTAAGGAGAGCGTTCAAGGTGTTCTCGCGCTCATCATTACCACCCATGGCTGGGTTCTTGCTGCGGGCACGGCCTACAGCATCAATCTCATCGATAAAGATGATACAAGGTGATTTCTCTTTAGCCTGGCGGAACAGGTCGCGTACACGTGAGGCACCTACACCTACGAACATTTCAACGAAGTCGGAACCGCTCATAGAGAAGAAAGGTACGCCAGCCTCGCCGGCAACAGCCTTAGCCAAGAGGGTCTTACCAGTTCCCGGAGGGCCTACGAGAAGGGCTCCCTTTGGAATCTTACCACCCAAGTCGGTATATTTTTGTGGGTTTTTCAGGAAGTCTACAATTTCCTTCACTTCCTGCTTGGCACCTTCCTGTCCGGCCACATCCTTAAAGGTGATGCCGATGGCATTTCCCTTTTCGTACATCTTAGCTTTGCTTTTGCCCACGCTGAAGATGCCGCCGCCCATACCGCCGCTGCCCATACCGCCGCTGAATCTTCCAGACATCCAAAGGATGAAGAATACGAAGAAGAGCAGAGGTGCCAGATTGAAGAGCGTGCTTAAGAAGTCGTTATCCTTCTGGTTGTCGTAGCTGAAGGAGCGTATCTTCTTTTCCTTCAACATCTGGTTGGCATAGCGTTCCACTTCGTCAACCGAGCCGAACTGTACTTTTACGTATGGGTTAGGACCTACAGACTTTGCCGGCATATTGTATACATCGCGCGTATATTTCGGGTTGATGTATATTTTGAGGGTGCTTTCTGTTTTATTGGCCACAACACTGAGCACATAACCCTTGTCTACATACTGTTTGAACTGGGTGTATGTGGCTTCCTTGGCAGCGCTGCCTCCAATCGCATCGCCTCCTCCTGTAAAGAAGAGGATGATCATGGTGATGAGGCAGATGGTGAAAAGCCAGGTCATATTAAATCGTGGCATCTTTGGTCCGCCATTGCCACGAGGCTTCATATTATTGCTTTGTTCCATTTTATTTTATATGTATAACTTTTAGTCGAAAAACAATGTCTGATTCATCATGTAGGATGGGAGAGACTGACTAGTCGAGATTAGGTATATGGGTAAGCTTTGCATCCTCCCATAAATGTTCGAGGTCGTAATAAGCACGTACTTCCGGAAGGAAGATGTGTACTAATACGTCAACAAAGTCCATTGCCACCCACTGGTCGTTGCCGAGACCAGCTACATTTACAGGTTTTTCTTTCAGGTTCTTGCGCACGATGTCTCCTACAGAACCTGCGATAGCTTCAACCTGAGTAGGGCTTCCTCCCTGGCAGATGATGAAGTACTTGGCAATGCTTCCATCGATTTCTGTCAGGTCGGCGATAACAATGTCTTGACCTTTCTTTTCTTGTATACCTTCTTTAATAGTCTCTACGAGTTGTTTAACTGTGTTCATTTATCTTTTCTTTCTTACTTAATTTATATTCTCTATTTTTCTGCAAAGATACATTATTATAATGGAAAATCGACTTAAAAGGCAAAAAAAATGTGGAAAATTAAAGAAATTGCGCTTTTTTTAGAAAAAAGTGCCGAAAAATTTTGTTGGTTCAAAAAAAACTAGTACCTTTGCACTCGCAATTAAGAAAAGAACATCTCGTTTGCTGATATTGGGATATGGTGTAATGGTAACACTACAGATTCTGGTCCTGTCATTCCTGGTTCGAGTCCGGGTATCCCAACAATCAAAAAGTTCTATTTTAAGTTTGGGATATGGTGTAATGGTAACACTACAGATTCTGGTCCTGTCATTCCTGGTTCGAGTCCGGGTATCCCAACTCATACGGTAAGGCATCTTTCAGTAATGAAAGATGTTTTTTTTGTTTATAGGAATTCTGTTTTATGGAGTATTCATAACAATAAACCCCAGAGCTTTCGCCCTGGGGTTTATTGTATTTATTTCTTCTCGGCATCAATAGCCTTGATTTTCTGCTTTACCATTTCGAGGTCAGCCTTGAGTTTCTCAATCTTACGGTTCATTTCTTCTACCAGGCTGTTGCCCTTCTTGCTGGCCGTATTGAAGAAACCGAGGTTGTTCTCGTAGGTAGTAATCTCGATGCGCAACTGGTCGTAGCGGCGCAAGAGTTTACCACGCTCATTGCCGAGTACATTGCCGCCTTCTTTGGCAACATTCTTCAGGTTGTTCTTGAAGTTGTCGAAGTGGCGCTTTGCGTTGGTGGCGTGAAGTTTCTTGTAGGCTGCATCGATAGCCTCATGATACTCTTTATAGACCTTGTCTTTCTCTTTGAAAGGAACGTGTCCAATTGCACTGTATTGCTTGGCAAGATTTTTGAGCTTCTTTTGGAAATCGTTGTCTGAAATCTCTGCAATTACAAGTTCCTTGAGCTGGGCAATAATGTTGCGCTTCTTGTCCAGATTAGCATGTTCCTCGCTGCGTGAACCGGCATTCTGCTTGTTGCGGGCTTCAAAGAACTTGTTGCAGGTATCCAGAAATTCCTTCCAGAGCAATTCGCCTTGTTTGTGAGGTACGGTACCCACCTTCTTCCATTCTTTCTGAAGAGCGATGAACTTGTCGCCAGTCTTCTTCCAGTCTGTACTGTCAGCCAGTTCCTTTGCCTTGTTTACGAGTTGCTGTTTCTTTTCGAGATTGGCAGAGTAGGTATCTTTCAATCCTTTGAAGAATTCTGCCTTCTTGTTGAAGAATTTATCGTTGGCGATGCGGAAACGCTCGAAAATCTTGACGTTCATCTTCTGAGGGGCAAAACCGATAGTGCGCCACTCTTTCTGAATCTCTATGATTTCCTGGGTAACCTTTTCCCAGTCCTTGGCAGTCTTGTATTCTCCTTGGTTGGCAGCCTCTACCTTTTCGCAGAGGGAAGTTTTCTTGGCGAGGTTTTCCTCTTCCTTGGCACGCAGGTCTTCGAAGTGCTGCTGGTGCTTCTTGTTGATAACAGTGCTAGCAGCCTTGAAACGTTCCCAAATCTGCTCTCTCAACTCCTTGGCAACAGGACCGATTTCGCGATATTGCTGGTGGAGGTCCTGAAGCTGGTGGAAGGCAGAAATAACATCCTCTTCCTCATTGAGTTTCTCTGCAGCCTCGCAGAGTTGGGTCTTGGCTTCAAGATTCTTCTTGAAGTCATATTCGCGAGCTTCGCTGTTCAACTTGAGCATGTCGTAGAACTGCTCTACATAGAGCTGATAGTTCTTCCATACCTCGTTTGCCTTGTCTGCAGGGATGTTTTTGATTTCCTTCCATTCCTGCTGCAAGGCCTTGAAGTCCTGATATGATTTGTTGGCCTCCTCCGGTGAGGTGGTCATGGCCTTTATCTTTTCGATAATTTCCTCTTTTTTGCGGAGATTATCTTGTTTTTCTTCTTCTTGTGCCAGGAAGATCTTGGCTCTTTTCTCCTTGATGAGTTGCATCTCAGCCTTGAAGGCTTCTTCGGTGTCATCCGGTAGAAGGATATACTTCTCTGGGTCACCGCCTTTTGCGAGATACTCTTTCATCTGTGCGTCTCTTTCTGCGAGATGAATCTTGTAGAAAGTAGTCTTGAGTAGGTCGAGTTCCTCCTTGTTTGGATTTTCGCTGCTATGAGCGATTTCCTTTACTCTTTCGAGCACTTCCTGCTTGGTGGCATAAGCCTTTTTGGCAGGGTCTTCCAGGGTGCTCTGCTGCAACAGAGCTTTTTCTTGAGAGTCCATCATGTCACTTTGTTTAGTTTATGATTCGAGTTTCTTGGGCCGATAGTCGCTTATCCGCAATTCGACCCCATACAAAATTATATTATTAATAGGTTGCAAACTTAAAAAAAAAAATCGAATATCATGCCATGATACTCGATTTTTTAATTTTTTTTGTATTTATAATTGCCTTTTTCTTGCTAATCATCGTTTTATGTGCTCTTTCGGGCTACTTAATGCATATCAGAGTGGTATATGCTTAGAGCAGGCGCTTGTATCTAAGGAAGCCCCATGAAAGTGCAGAAACGAGCACGGAGATAACCAGGGCAATGGCAAATCCGTAATGGCTGTCTTCCATACCGTTGATTAAGTTCATACCGAACAATGAGGAAATCAGCGTAGGCAACATCATGACGATACTGATACTGGTCAGGGTACGCATCGTGGTATTCATGTTGTTGTTGATGATGCTCGAATAGGTATCCATCGTCGACTCCAGAATGTCGGAGTAGATGCTTGTAGTTTCGCGTGCCTGTGTCATCTCGATGTTTACGTCTTCGATGAGGTCGGCATCAAGTTCGTCCACCTGCAGCTTGAACTTCAACTTAGACAGGAGATTCTCGTTGCCTCGGATAGAGGTGATGAAGTAGGTAAGGGAGTCCTGCAGGCGGCTCAGGCCAATCAGGCTCTCATTGTTCACACCATGATCGAGGTTTCGTTTTGCCTTTTCTATGAGCGAATTGATCTGTTTCAATCGCTTCAGATACCAAACCGCTGATGAAAGGAAGAGACGGAAGGTCATGTCTACATAGTCGGTGAACCCCTCGCTGCGCTTCTGTTGGTAGCTTACGAAATCAATCATCATGTTGGTTTCATAATAGCATACGGTGATGGTAACATCGCGCTTATGGATGATACCCAGAGGCACGGTGGTGTATGGGGTACGGCTGCGTATTTCCTTGACATAAGGGATACGGAGGATGATGAGCATCCAGCCATCGTCATATTCATAGCGGGCACGCTCATCGGTATCGCTGATATCCGAGAGGAAATAATCAGGGATCTTGAATTCTTCTTCCAGCAAGCGCTGGTCTTCATCAGTTGGACATGTTACTTGTATCCAGCAGTTTGGCTGCCACTCATTGAGTACAGTCAGATTCTTGTCTATATTCCAATAAGTCTTCATAGTTTGCTAATCTCCACATAATAAAAGTTTGGGGTATGGAGACTAGCGCTTGGGTACGGCCTACTGAAAGGCTTCGTCGTTGCTGAATCTCCACGCCTTACAATTCATTATTGTTCTCCGCGTGATAATCGTCCATTTTGGTGTTATTTTAATGAAACTTATGCAAGTGAATTTGTATGATCTGCTACAGAGATTTTACAAGACTTGCGAAATCGACTGCAAAGGTAATGATTTCTTTTGAAAACTGGAACAAAAAAGCCGAGAATTTTCACTCTCGGCTTTCTTTTTTAATCTTTTTGTAATTTCGTTCCCCATTTTTTACTTTGCAGGAATCTCCGTCAGGAGCTGCTTGACGAGGTCCCAGAAAGGAGCTACGCAACTGATCTGGCAACGCTCATTGGCTGTGTGAGGACTAAGAAGGGTAGGACCGAATGATACGACATCGAGTTTAGGATACTTGCTCAGGATGATAGAGCACTCCAGACCTGCGTGAACAGCCTGTACCTTACCGTCTGTGCCGTTCTGCTCTTTGTAAACCTTCAATACGTGTTCCAGAATGTCGCTCTTAGGGTTAGGGTTCCATCCCATATAGCTGCCGCTGAATTCAACCTTCATGCCTGCCATGTTGAAACAGCTTTCTATCATTGTGGCAAGATACATCTTGTAGTATTCGTGGCTAGAACGGGCCAGAATCTTGATAGCAGCCTTGCCGTCACCAATCTCAACGATTGCGAGGTTTGAAGAGGTCTCTACGATTTCAGGCATAGATGGAGCCATACGCAATACACCATCGTGGCAAGCGTAGATTGCATCTACAAGATTATCCTGGATTTCGGCAGGAACCTGCATCTTAGGAGTCTCTACATTCTCAGCGAAGAACTCGATGTTCTCAGTTGTTTCAATGCCTTCGAACTCATCACAGATTTCGTCCTTCCAGTCTGCTACCAGGTCATTCAAAGCTTCAATGTTCTCCTTAGGCAGGGTCAGAACAACCTCAGCCTGGAATGGGATGGCATTGCGCATGTTGCCGCCCTGCCATGAAGCTAGACGGGCATCGAGTTCTGAAATAGCTTCACGCACGAAACGAACCATGCACTTGTTGGCATTCGCTCTGCCTTCGTTGATTTCGATACCGGAGTGACCGCCTTTCAATCCCTTGAGGGTTACCTTAACGGCAGCATCTTCCTTGTCGGTTTCTACCTCTTTATAATCGAGCGTTGCTGTGATGTCGATACCGCCAGCGCTACCGATAACGAACTCGCCCCAAACCTCGGTATCGAAGTTCAAGAGAATGTCACCGTTCAGTTCGCCTGCTGGGAGATCATTGGCACCATACATGCCTGTCTCTTCGTCGGCGGTAATCAAGCCCTCGATAGGACCATGCTGCAAATCTTTTGATTCCATTACAGCCATGATTGTAGCTACGCCAAGTCCGTCGTCGCTACCGAGTGTTGTATGATTAGCACGTACCCAGTCGCCATCGATGATGGTTTCGATAGGGTCTGTTTCGAAATTATGCTTGCTGTCTGGTGCTTTCTGAGGAACCATGTCCATGTGCGCCTGCATAATAACGCCTTTGCGGTTCTCCATACCTGGAGTAGCAGGTTTGCGCATCACGATGTTGCCTGCTGGGTCTTGGAAAGCCTCTACACCTGCTTCTTTTGCCCAATCGAGCAAATAAGCCTGAATCTTTTCCAAATGTCCAGATGGACGTGGAACTTGTGTTAACTTGTCAAAGTTACGCCAGATTTCAACTGGATTCAAATTCTTAATGTCAGCCATAATATTTTTATTTTAATGTTAAATGTTCAATGTTAAGTTGGGCATACGCCCTAAAGCATGAGGATTCTTCACTCCTTACTTTTCACTCTTCACTTTCCCGGTAAACGCCAGTGCTATCCAGGCATAGATTCCCAAAAGGACTACAAGCAGGGTTTGCACGGAGTGTACGATGAGAACGAAGAAGAGGGCATCGTTTGCCTGAATGCCATAGAGTATGAGCATTGTCTTGACGGCAAAATGCCAAGGACCGGCTCCGTTAGGAGTTGGTACGATGACCGCTATGCTGCCCACGATGAATGTCACCAGACCGCACATCAGATTGAGATGGGAGGTTGCCTCGAAGCATTGGAAGGTGAGATAGTAGTGGAAGAAATAGCTCAACCAGATGCCCAGTGTAAGGGCGATGTAGAGCGGTACATTTCTGACACCTTTCAGCGAGATGATACCTTGCCAGAGTCCTCCCAGTGTTGCTTTCACCTTATTATATATAGCGAGTCGCTTGAGCAGATAGTGAGCCAGGATGAGTACTGCTATGCCACAGATAGCGGTCACAATGTAACCTGTGGCTGTAAACTGGCAGAGTAAACTGTCCATGCTCGTACCTGTTTTCTCAAAGAAATTGAGAAATACCGGAATCTGCATCACAAAGACCAGCGCCGTAATCAGCAGCACGAGGAGTGAATCGATGGCTCTTTCTGTAACGACGGTACCCAAGGCTTTCGGAAACGAAACATCATCCCATTTCTTCAATACGCCGCATCTGGCAAACTCGCCCGCACGAGGAATTACAAGACTCAGAGCATAGGACAGGAAGATGGAGTAGACGCTGATACTGGAGCGGGCCTTCTCGCCTAATGGTTCTAGCGACTGTTTCCATCTCCATCCTCTGAACACCTGGGCAGAGATGCCAAAAGGGAACGACAGCAGCATCCAGGTCCAACTCATCTTGTGAAGCAGAACATCTTCTACTTGCTTGAAGTCGAGTCCGCGATACATCCAATAAAGGATGGCGCCACCCAGAATGAGCGACAAAGCCACCTTCCATATGTTGTTTGCTATCTTCTTTATATCCATAATTAGATGCAAAGATAATACTTTTATTGACAATATCGTTCGAATCTGCATATTTTTAGCATAAATAAACGCTTGGGCGCCATTTATGGCTAAAAGTATAGCCTTTTTTTTAAGAAACAAGTGGCTCTTTCCCTTTTTTACCCAAAAAGATAAAAAAAATCGCATACTTCGTGTGGATTCTCAAAAAATAATCGTATTTTTGCAAAATATATAATATAAAGATAAGATATGAAAGCTGTAAAGCCTAAGAAGAATCTCGGTCAGCACTTCTTGACCGACCTCAATATAGCAAAGCGCATCGCCGATACGGTGGATGCCTGCCCGGATATACCTGTTCTCGAAATCGGACCAGGTATGGGCGTTCTTACCCAATATCTCGTAGAGAAACCAAGACCCGTCAAGGCAGTGGAAATCGACTCGGAGTCGGTGGCGTATCTTCATGAGAATTTCCCGACACTCAAGGATAATATTATCGGTGAAGACTTCCTGAGAATGGATTTGAACCAGATATTCGATGGAAAGCAGTTTGTACTGACAGGTAATTATCCATACGATATCTCATCGCAGATATTCTTCAAGATGCTCGATTACAAGGATCTCATTCCTTGCTGTACCGGAATGATTCAGCGCGAGGTGGCATTGCGTATGGCATCAGAACCAGGCAACAAAGCCTATGGTATCCTCAGTGTGCTCATCCAGGCATGGTATGATGTGGAATATCTCTTTACGGTAGATGAGAATGTGTTCAACCCACCACCAAAGGTAAAGAGTGCGGTAATCCGCATGACTCGCAACAAGGTGACTGACCTTGGCTGTGATGAAAAACTGTTTAAGCGTCTGGTAAAGACAGTCTTCAACCAGCGTCGCAAGATGCTCCGTGTAAGCCTCAAGCAGATGTTCCCGGGTGTAACCCCACGCGAGGATTTCTACACTACCGACATCATGACCAAGCGTCCTGAACAGCTCACTATCCAGCAGTTTGTAGAACTCACCAACTATGTGGGCGAAGAATTGAAAAGATTAGAATTAATAAAATAAAAACATATAATTATGATAGACGTTAAAGAAACTTTGAATTCTGCAGCAGAGCGTATGGAGATGGCAGCAATGTATCTCGCAGAGGAACTCTCTCATGTTCGTGCTGGTCGTGCTAATGTAGCCATCCTCGATGGTGTGCGCGTAAATAGTTATGGCAGTATGGTTCCTCTGAACCAGGTAGCTACAGTTACAACCCCTGATGCCCGTACTATCGCTATCCGCCCTTGGGACAAAAAGGCTATCAAGGATATCGAAAAGGCTATTATGGATAGTGGTGTAGGTATCACTCCTGAGAACAATGGCGAAATCGTACGTCTGGGTATTCCTCAGCCAACAGGTGAGCGCCGTAAGGAGCTCGTAAAGCAGTGTAATAAGATTGCTGAGCGTGCTAAGATTGAGGTGCGCAACGTGCGCCAGGAAATCAAGGAGAAGTTGAAGAAAGCTATCAAGGATGGACTTTCTGAAGACTTGGAGAAGGATGCTGAGAACGATTTGCAGAAACTCCACGACAAGTACATCAAGCAGCTCGAAAACCTGATGGACGAGAAGGAGAAGGAAATCATGACAGTCTAAATCATTCTGGACTTACATTATTTAATAAGTGATAATGAGAGGACTCGTTATTAAAAATACAGGCAGCTGGTACACCGTCAAGACAGACGATGGCCAGCTGATTGAAAGTAAAATCAAGGGCAATTTCAGATTGAAGGGCATCCGCAGCACCAATCCTGTGGCTGTAGGCGATTATGTGCAGCTTATTACCAACCAGGAGGGTACGGCATTTATCTCTTCTATCGAAGACCGCCAAAACTATATCATTCGTAAATCACCTAACCTCAGTAAGCAGAGTCATATTCTGGCTGCTAATGTAGACCAGGCGCTGCTTGTGGTAACGGTGAATTATCCGCAGACATCTACTACCTTCATCGACCGATTCCTGGCTGGTGCTGAGGCCTATAGAGTGCCTGTTATCATCATCTTCAATAAAAGTGACATACTTTCAGAAGAAGAATTGCATTACGAGAAGATGATGTGTACGCTCTATGAGACCATCGGATATAAATGTATCGAATTGTCGGCAGCTACAGGTGAAGGAGTTGAACTGTTGCGACCTCTTATCAAGGATAAGAAATCTTTGTTGAGCGGCAACAGCGGGGTAGGAAAGTCAACCCTCATCAACCAGCTCATTCCTGATGCAGAGCAGCGTACCGCCGAAATCAGCGAGGCGCATAATAGCGGAATGCATACCACAACCTTCAGTGAGATGCTGGAACTGCCGGAAGGTGGTTATCTCATTGATACTCCGGGCATCAAGGGCTTTGGTACCTTTGATATCGAAAAGGAAGAGCTGACCAGCTATTTTAAGGAAATCTTCAAGTTCTCTCAGGATTGTAAGTTCTCTGACTGTACCCATACCCACGAACCGGGGTGCGCGGTAATCAAGGCGGTTGAGGAACATTATATTGCAGCTAGCCGCTATCAGAGTTATCTCTCTATGTTGGAGGATAAGGACGAAAACAAATACAGAGAGGCTTTTTGATAGGGAAGAGTGAAGAACGAAGAGTGAAGAAATTTAAAAAATCATATTAATGAAAGAACAGAAGGACGTCAGGCAGCGTATCGAAGAAGGTGAGTTCGCACAGAGTGCAGAAATCAGTGCGAGCTATCTGGATGAGGACATCTTGATTATAGATAATGTCAAGGTGTTGCAGAACCCCGACCCTATGAGATTCCAGATGAACATGATTGCATCCTGTCAGAGAGGCAGCCTGAGAGCTGAACTCAACGGGCGGGAAATCGTGGTAGAGAAGGGCGATATATTTATCAGTCCGCCTAACTCTGTTCTCGACATCAAAGAGGTGTCGGAAGATTTTGCATGCACAGCCATGTGTGTCAGCAATCACGGCTTGCTTGGTATTCTTCGTTCTCATATCTCGGTATGGAACCGTGCCATGTATGTGAGCAAGGTTTCGGTGTTGAAGATGAACGAGGTGGATATGGTATTCTATTCTAAGTTCACCGACTTGGTGCGCCTCTGTCTGGATCCGAAGTTCAACGACCGCAGTTCGTGGAAACCATATCGCCGTGAGATAGTGGAGACGCTCCTGAAGAGTGCTCTTCTCGCTGTGAGCAATCTTTTGCTGACAGATCTCCCGAAAGAAACGTTGGGAACCAGTGCCAGCGATTTCTTTGATAAGTTCCTGGAGATGTTGCAGCAGAGCGAAATCAAGCATCAGCCTGTAGAATATTTTGCGCAGCAGCTTTGCATCACGCCCAAATATCTCTCCATCATCTGCAAGCGCCATTCCGGCAAGACTGCCATCGAGTGGATTACGGAGTATACGCTTGCTGATATCACCTATTATCTCCGTTCTACAACGAAAACAATCAAGGAGATTTCAGGTATACTGGGCTTCTCCAATACCTCATTCTTCGGTAAATATGTAAGAGAGCATCTGCACATGTCACCTCTGAAGTATCGTGAAAGTTTGAGAAAACAATAACAGCAAAAATAAAAACTCGCAAATTCTAAAGAAAGAATCTGCGAGTTTTTTGTTTCTATCAAATAGGGTGGAGCTGGAGGGATTCGAACCCTCGTCCGCACAAGGAAACCATACGCTTTCTACATGCTTATTCCAGCCTTCGGTTTTCGAGGCATGACAGGACCTGGACCACCAATCATACCCTTATCCTCTAAAATTTCATCCATGCAACGAGGCGTACATGAACTATTTCCGATTTACCTGCACCGCTTGATCAACAAGATTCGGAACAACATCCGTTGAGCGATGTCTCGTTCCAGCACCCTGTGCTGGAATAAAGCTAGTTTACTATACTTCGACTAGGCAGCGAGAGCGTAGTTATTTTCGCCAATTAATTTTTTGTTCACTAGGATTAAGGAGGTAGCCAACGAGCCTCCGCATGCTTACGTACCATTTCATCTCGCCGTCAAATCCAGTCAACCCCGAGAATTTTCTGATATTGGGTGCAAAGATAAGACGAAAATTTGAAACTACCAAATTTTTTAAGGAAAAAATCATACTAAAGATTCCAAATAGCTTAAAATGAGCGTTTTATGAGTTCTTGCCTTAAACATGCTAACCAAACTCTTAATGTAATGGCTGTAATAGCATCCTCATTATCATTATTTTTAGGTATTGCATACCTTCTTAGAAATATGTACCTTTGCAGCCTGATTCAAGATAGTAATAATGATTATGAATATGCTAAATAAGAAAATAACTTGGAGAAAACAACATAAATGGTTAGGCATCGGTATGAGTTTTTTCATACTGATGTTCTGCTTGTCGGGTATTTTGCTCAACCACCGTTCGCTTATCAAAGATGTGGACGTGAGCAGGAAATATCTGCCAAGTCGCTATGAATTTAAGAATTGGAATGGCGGGTTGCTGAGAGGAACGCTTGCTTTGGATGATGCCATATTGCTGTATGGAAACGGGGGAATCTGGCAAACGGATTCTACAGCATCCACATTCAAGGACTTTAATAAGGGGATGCCAGCAGGAGCAGACTGCCGACAGATAAGAAATGTTATCAGAACGGATGATGGTTCTGTCTGGTCGGTATCTCCATTTGCACTTTACCGGTTGGGGAGTCACAAAATATGGAAAAGCGTAACTCTTCCGACAGAGCCGGAAGAGAAGTTGAGCGACATTTCTGCTCATGGAGATACGCTTTTGGTTCTCAGCCGCTCCTATGCTTATGTTTCCTTGCCACCTTATCAGAACTTCCACCGGATAGAATTGCCTATGCCAAAGGAGTATGATGGGAAGGTTACAGTCTTTCGTACGATATGGCTGCTTCACAGTGGAGAGTTGTTTGGCAGCATTGGTAAACTCATCGTAGATGGCATTGCCATCATCCTGGTGTTGCTCTGCATCTCAGGTCTTATCTTCTGGTTAAAGCCTAAACAGAAGAGGTTGCTTCGCTTTTCGCTGCAATGGCATGACAAAATAGGCCGATATACCATCATGCTTACTTTGTTGATAGCCCTGACAGGTTGGTGCCTTCGTCCACCTGTGATGATAGCCTTGGTGTTGAACAAGATGCCGTCTATTCCAGGGACGACGCTTCATAGCAAGAACCCTTGGAATGACAAACTCCGTGTGGTGCGTTATGATGAAAAGTTCGGTGACTGGCTCTTGTCAACTTCGGATGGTTTCTTTTCCGTGAATTTCCAGACAGGAAAGTTGGAGTCCATCTCCAATACTCCACCAGTCAGCGTTATGGGATTGAATGTCCTTCAGCAAAACAAAGATGGTAAATGGTATTGCGGTTCGTTTAGTGGTCTCTTTGTTTGGGATAGAGTAAAGGGGACAACCGTTGATTATTCTACCGGGAAAGCTGCTTTAAAGAACGCTGGCGCACCATTCGGAAAAAAGGCGATAGCAGGTATGAGCCAGGATTTCTCTGATACGCCTGTCATTGCTGAGTATAATGAAGGAACCGACTTTGCGCCACAACCCGCTTATATGAACCAACTGCCCATGTCATTATGGAATGTGGCTCTGGAGGCTCATAGCGGTAGAATCTTCATAGGTAGTATTGCTACATATATATTTATCTTCGTGATGGGAATACTTGCCGTATGGTGTCTTTGGTCTGGGTATGTCATTAGACTGGTGAAGAAAAAATAAAAAAAAAGTTTGAATGCGTTGTTTTAATTGCCATATTGTATGTGCAAATGGTTGATACTCAGCGTAAAAGTACGTATGGTAATTCTCGGAAAAGCGCCGGGAATTGCCATATATTGTTATAGTGAGAATTAGTACCCTCATTTTCGTCGCGACGTATCTGATGCTGCGTCGTGACGCAGTTGTTGTTACGTCGCGATGTATCAGATGCTACGTCGGGACGTAATTTCTTCCGCATCGATGGCGAAGTTATGAATAAAGATTGTTCATGGCAATATATGGCAGATAACCCCTAAAAATAAAGAATTGCCATACCCCTAACAGCTTTGTAATCAGATAGATTACTGGCTGATATGGCAATATGGCAATTCTTGAAAAAAAATATTTAAAAATAAGTCTTATTACTTCACGCTCCACTCAAACAAACCACAGGACAGAGTTTCTGGCTGCTTCAGTTCGAGCTTTACAGCCTTGGTCTTCACTGGGTCGAAATTCACGATGCAGGCTACACCTCGCTTGCATGGATAAGCATCGGCTCCTGGAACTTCCTTCCAGTTGCCTGCCTCGTCCTGATAGTAGAGCTTCCAGCTGTCTGGCACCTTGCAACCGCCCCATGGCTGGTCGTCGTACCAATATACGGTGCTGGTCTTGATCTCCTTGCTCTCTGGGAAGGTGTAGGTAATCCACTCTGTGGTGTTCTTCTTAGGCCACCAGTGGATGTATGGGACAGAACGGTCGTTCTCATCGGCTGGAACCAGTCCGTCGGTGATACTGCTCTTGGCAGGCACAGGAGAAGAGAATTCTACCTTAGCCTGAGCTGCGAGAGTTGCAGGAGCTGATGGCTTTGCTGCCTTGACATCCTGTGGTAACCATACCTTCATATTGCCGTTGCCACGATGAGCCCAGGCGAAGTATGGGATGAGAGTCAGGGTCTGGTCCTTGGTGCTCAGCTTGCCGCTCTTGTCGTAGGCGAGGGTCTGCACGTTCTCAGTCAAGGTCTCCATGTTCTGACCCTTGTAGAGTGTCAGTACATTCTTATATTTAGGGTCGATGAAACCATCGTACGAGAGCTTGCCCTCAGCGAACTGAGGTTCGCGGTTCTCCAGGATGCTCATGATGTCGAAGCCCTTGTTGTCTGGCCACTCTGCGCAATATACAATAGGACCACGCTCGATGCTGATGCAGCCACGGTCGGCCTCTACCTTGTTGTTGGCACGTACGGTGCGTGCCTCCATATCGAAGTGAACGCGAACCACATCGCCCTTCTTCCACTTGCGGTTGATGGTATAATAGCCATCCTCTGTTACCTTAGCCTCTACCTTCTTGCCGTTTACGGTAATGGTATAGCCCAGTCGCTTGCCGTCGCTGTAGTAGTAAAGGTCTGATGGTACTGGCTGACCCTTTACCCAGCCCGGGATGCGGATCTTCATACCGAACTGACCTGCCTTGTTGTCATCTACCTTGATGGCGATGTCGCCGTTCCAAGGGTACTGTGTATCCTGACTCAAAGCCACCTTCTTGCCAGCCACTTTCAGAGAAGAAGAGTTGCTGAGGAAGAGGTTGACATATACATTCTTGTCCTTTACGGCATATACATAGCCTGGGAGGGATGGCAGGAAACGGCAGATGTTGCTAGGGCAGCAGGCACAGCCGAACCAAGCCTGGCGCTGATGCTGACCCATACTCTCCAGTGGGTTAGGGTAGAAGAAGCCGCCGCCGTCCATGCTCACACCACTGATGAGACCATTGTAGAGGGTACGCTCCAATACATCGTAATACTTGCTCTCGCCATGGAGGAGGAAGAGACGGTAGTTGACATAAACATTGCCGATAGCTGCGCAGGTTTCGCAGTAGGCACTCATGTTAGGCAACTCGTAGTTCTTGCCGAAAGCCTCGCCGTTGTTGGTGGCACCGATACCTCCGGTGATGTAGAGTTTCTTGCTCACGATGTTGTCCCAGATGCGGTCGATGGCGTGGATATAGGCGGTATCGCCGGTGAGGGCAGCTACATCTGCCATACCAGCATACATATAGGTAGCACGTACGGCATGACCTACAGCTTCGTCCTGTTCCAATACCGGTTTGTGGCTCTGAGAATATTCCTGTTTGATAGATGTCTTGCCACGATAGTCGAGGAAGAACTTAGCCTCTTCGAGATATTTCTTGTTGCCTGTAGCGAGATAAAGCTTGCAGAGTGCCATTTCGGCAATCTGATGTCCCGGTACCACGCAAGCCTGTCCTGGGTTAGGACCAACCTCGCGAACCACGCAGTCGGCATAGCGGATAGCGATGTCGAGGAACTTGCGGCTACCAGTAGCCTGCCAGTGAGCCACGGCACCTTCTACCATGTGACCGAGGTTGTAGAGCTCGTGGCTCAGATCCTCTTCCTTGCTCCAGCGCTTGTCGCCAGCCCAGAAATGAGGATGCTTCGGATTCTGTGTACGGGCGGTATAGAGATATCCGTCAGGCTCCTGGGCAGGAGCAATGATGTCGAGCACGCTGTCGATATATGCCTTGAGTTTCTTGTCAGGGTAGGTCTGGAGTACGTAGCTGGCACCCTCGATGGTCTTGTATGGGTCGGTGTCGTCAAAACTGTAGGGCATCAGTTTGCCTACATCATAGGTGTCGCTAGGATGTGCAGCGCGCTCAAAGTTCTTGTATCTTCCCTCTGATTCGCACTTGCTGAAAGCCAGCGGGATGGTTACTTTGCGAGAGGTTTCGATACGCTGTCCCCAGAACGTATTGTTCCAAACCTTTACTGATGTGAAAGGCACCGGTGTGATAGGATAACCACCCGAACTCTTGTTCACCTTCTGTGCCGAAGCAGGCATCAATGCCAATGCTGCCAAGGCTGATGTTACTAAAATCTTCTTCATGTATTGCTAGTTTATTTTGTTTGTCTTTTGTAAGGAATGTATTCATCCCAGAGTTTTAATGAGTGCAGATAGCCTGAGAAAGGCCATGCCTCTTCGGCATTTTTGCCCAGAAGCATAAACTGCGATGGCTTGACGAGGAGCTGGATATCCTTCTGGCTGATAAGCTTGTCGTTGATGTAGATGCTCTCGATTCTGCCGTCGAAGCAGACATATACGTGCTGCCACTTGCCTTCCAGGGTCTTCATCTCCTTGTAGCCGGCATCCTCATACCATCCGTAGTGGTTCATCACACCGCAGCGTGGTTCGGTGCCGTTTACCAGCATCAACTTTTCCAGTTCATCGTGAGAAGAGGTGAAATCGGCTACGCATTCATTCTCGGCAATCTCCGGATTCAGAATCCATGCCTCGATGGTGTATGGAGCGTTGTCGCGGATAGTGGCTGGGAGCATGAAGTTGCTTCTGTAACTCTCTTTGCCGGTAAAGGTGAATGCCTTTTTGCCCTCTATGGTCTTGATGATGGCTGCTGTATCGTGCTGCGTCTCGAACTCGCCCTTGAGGTGAACATCCAACGGACTGCCGTTCTTGATGTAAGGCACGGTATCGCCCTCGTTGTAGTAGTCAGCGCTGATATCTACCACCAGTCCCTGACAGTTCTTGTCGGCTACTGCCTCACGCACGATGTTGCTCTGGGCATCGAAAGCCTTTTCTGCCGCCTCCTGTTCCCAGTTATAATAACGGAGATTGGTGAGGGTAAATTGCTTTTCGCCTGCACTAATTTCCAGTTTTCCTTCAGAAAGATTCAGTCGAGGATCGTTTTCATCTATCTGATGCCAGCTTCCGTTGTCGAAAGCTTGGGCGGTGAGGGTATGCTTGCGTGTCTTGCCGAGCTGCGGATGAGTCATCACCAGCTGGGCACCTGGTTGCAGGGTGATGGCATCTTTGCCAGCCATGCGCTCTCTGAGGGCGGTGCCCTGAAGGAGCGAGAACTTGCCGGCAAGCATTCCCTCGTTGTTATGCCAGGTTGTACCATCGAAATCGGCTGCTGTCAGACCGAGCCACTGCTGTGGGGCAGAATCTTCTGCGGAACCGTAAACCTTGATGTTCCAGATGGCGCCACCGAAACCATTCTTCTGTCCGCCAGTATAGGTGAGGCGGATGTACTGCGCCTTGGCATTTCCGAAATCTACCATCGGCGAACCAGCCAGACGGTTTTGTCGCTTGTCGGAGAAGGTCTGCCAGTGCTTGCCGTCATTCGATGTCTCGATGAGATACTGATAGAACTGTGTTCCGTATTCAAACTGAGTCCAGATGCTCTTGATGCTCTGCTTCTTGCCCAGGTCAATCTGAATCCAGGCTGGTCCGGTGGTGCGAGGGCGCCAGAGTGTGCCGTTGTTGTCATCAACCGCATATTCCGGACGGAAGTAGTTGTCGTAATAGGAAGAGGCTGTAACCTTGGTGCCGAATGCGAGGTTCTTTGCCACCTTCATTTCTGGCTTCAGATCGAGACCTTCGTGGGTTGGAATGACCTCCTTGATGGTACCGTCTGCATTGAATTCGAGTTTATCGATTGCCACCTGACGATGGAATCCACGGTTGGAATGCGGATTGTCGTGGCGATGATATACGATGTAGTAGTTGTCACCTTCCTGGAGCACGCTGTTGTGTCCCGGACCATGAACGGTTCCATCGGCATTGGTCTTGAGGATAGTTCCGTGGTAGGTATAAGGACCGAGCGGACTCTTGGCTGTGGCGTAATCTACGCGGTAGCTGGCATCCTCGCAATGCTCACAGGAGTAGAGGAAGTAGTAGATGCCGTTGCGCTTGAAGACGAATGGAGCTTCGAAGAAGTGAGTAACCTCGGTGTTCGGGATGAGCTTGGTTTCGCTGAATGATTTCATGTCAGGATTCAGCTTACCTGCTCCACAACCGAAGCCTTTGTAGATGCCCCAGGTGCCCCAATACATATAGACCGAACCATCATCATCTCGGAAGGTCTGACCATCCAGGGTGATGGCATTCTTTACGAATCTATCCGGTACGAGCACGGCTTCGCTCTCGTCCAGCACGTTCTTCCAAGGACCACGAGGTGTATCGCCCACACCCAGATGGAGCTTGCAAGGCTGGCAGTAGAGATAGTAATACTTGCCGTCGGCTTCGTTCTGCATTACATCCGGTGCCCAGATCCAGTGGCTGTCTGGCCAGTTCATCGGCATCAGGGTCCAGTTCTTGAAATCCTTGCTACACCAGAGCTGTGCCGGTCCGAAACCGGCTCCGCTACCATCGGTAGTAGCATATATATAATAGGTGTCACCAAACTTCTTGATGGTTGGGTCGGCAAAATAACCAGGCAGGATAGGGTTGCCGGCTCCCGGAGTGTTGTAGGCAGCTTTCTGGGCAGCACCTGTCTGAGGAACTGCCGCAGCTGCCGTTACGAATAGTGTTACAATTATATTCTTATTAACCATATCAACTTCTTTTTTAAAATGTTCATTTCTTGATAACCTTGATGACGAATCCACCGCCCGAAGCAAGATGGATTTTCATTTCCGATTTCTGATTGATGACAGATTTCTCTATCTTGTAGTCTTCTGCATCATGATTGGCATTGATACCGTCTTTCAATACGATAGCCTCGTAATCGCCATCTGTGAGGAAGTCAAACTTCAGGGTGAGCGTGCGCTCATCCCAGTTGCTCTGACCGCCTACATACCAGTCGTTGCCCTTCTTTCTGGCGGTAACGATATACTTTCCAATTTCGCCCTGTGGCACGATGGTCTTGTCGAAGACTACTGGCAATGAAGCGATGTATCGGGTGTATGGCTCATCAGCCTCGTAGTTGGTAGGAGTGTCGGCAAGCATCGTAAACGGACTGTCCTGCACGATGTAGCAGGCAGCCTGGTGGCATCGGGTACCCATCGAAATTGGTTTGGTGTATATAGCCTTCCAGTTGTCGCGGGTTCCGTTTCTCATCGCTCCCGGTGTGAAATCCACCTGTCCTGCCATCATTCGGATGTATGGGAAGGTGACGTCGTAGAGTGGCATGTCATTCTTAGCCTCTGTCCAGCGGCATTCTTCCATACCGAAGACACTCTCATAGTTGAGGATGTTAGGATAGGTGCGGTTCAAGCCGTGTGGCTTGTAGATGCCGTGCAGGTCGAGAATGAGATGATGCTTGGCTGTGCAGGCTGCCAGGCGTTCCACTATTTCGATGGCGGTCTGGTCGTCGCGGTCCATGAAATCCACCTTGAATCCCTTGATGCCCATATCAGCATAGGTCTTGCAGATGGTTTCAAGATTCTCGTCCATCACGTTGAAGACTGCCCAAAGCACGATATCCACGCCCTTGCTCTTACCATATTCTATGAGCTTAGGCAACTGGATATCGTCTATTGGTTTCAGAATGCTTCCCTCTTTCGAGTTGTACCATCCTTCATCAAGGATGATGTATTCCAAGCCGTGATTATGAGCAAAATCTATGTAATATTTGTAAGTATCGAAGTTGATGCCCGCCTTGAAATCCACACCTTTCAGATTCCAGTCGTTCCACCAGTCCCAGGCCACCTTTCCCGGTTTGATCCAGGAAGTATCGCCTATCTTGTTGGGAGCAGCCAGAGCGTACACCAGATTGTTTGTCGGCATCTGGGTATCGTGCTCTGTGATGGCGAAGATGCGCCAAGGATAATTACGTTTGCCGGTGCTGGTTGCGATGTAATCGCAGGTGCTCTTTACGTGGCTCATGTGTCGCCAAGGGTAGTAAGCCATCTCCTTAGGGTAGGGAGCAAAGGCGGCTCTCAGGATTCCCTTCTCTTTATCCTGTTCGCTGCTGTTAGCCTTCAGCCACATGCCCGGGTACTTCTCCAGGTCGCTCTCCAGGATAGTGACTTTCGCCTTTCCGCAATCTATGGTAGCTGGCAGGAAGGCTAAATCCTGCTTGGCGGTATCGAGCTGAGTCTCGTGATAGATATTCTGGAAGGCCATGGCAAAAGGCTTTTCTGGAGTCGTGGTGTATGGCAACCATGCTTTCTTGTCCTTGCCAAACTGGTAGGCGGCGGTTTCATTCAGGATGATGGTCTTGCCTTTTCGCTGGGTATAGAATCGGTAAGCCACTCCCTCATCGTAAGCTCTCAGGATGATGCCGAAACCATTCTTCAGTTTCAGATTCAGTTCCTGATAAGCTGTTTCAAAGTTTTGCTGACGATAGAATGGCGCATGGATGGTTTCCTTATGGTTGCTAAGCTTGTGGCTTACTACCTTCGGATTCTTACCCATGTCCATTCCATCGTTCAGCGTTACACCTATTGAAGACTCCTGTAAAAGAATGGAGCCATTGTATTTAAATTGAAGAGAGAGAGACTTGTTGGTGTTGAGTTCTGCTACGATTTTACCATCTGGTGATTTCACCAGATAGTTCTCTGCCGATACTGTTGCCCCTATATATAATAAGGTGGCGATGAAAAAGAGTTTCTTAACCATAACTTTCTAGGTTTATTGTTGTTTTGTCCGTTTGGTTGTTCGCTTGGTGGCAATGCCTGTATTACCGGATTACCACAAGTTTTTATTTCTGCTGCAAATTTACGAATAGAATTGTTTATGTAATGCAAAGAAAGTCCAAAATGATGAAAATATCGTATCAAAAGCCCCCTGTTAGACGATAGTTGCATCTTTATGTACGATAATTTTAGGACTTCGTTGATTTTTTCTGTTATTTTGCAGCCAGAAAAATAAACGAAACAATAATAAACCTAGAAGATATGGATTTAAAGCAGTTCACATTATTAATAGGAGTAGCTTGTTTGCCTGGAATGACAACAGCAGCCACGGTTTATCGCACTATCTCTAAGGTGGAGGCAATATCAGTGGATTGTCCGGTGGGCACAGCTCCCCGACTTCCTAATCTCGTATGGGTAACCTATTCTGATGGTTATTCAGAGTATCGACAGGTACGCTGGGCTAACGCTCCGCTTGCTGATGAGCAGGCTGAGGCTGATGCGCAGAAACATCCTGCCGGGAGCCAATATGAGATAGGTGGTTTTGTGATTGGTGATGAGACTACCGACAATGGTTATCCTGTCAAGGCACAAATCAAGGTGGTGGCTGAAGGCTATCAGACTCCAGAAAAGGAAGTGGCTCATACCTTCTCGCTCGCTGATGTGAGCATAGATGGTGACAACCGACTCACCCACAACCGTGATGAGACACTCCGTGAGATCTGTTCCTGGGATGTTACCCAACAACTCTACAACTATCGCGATACCTACGGACTCAGTACCGAGGGTTATACCAAGAGCGATGGCTGGGATTCGCCGGATACCAAGCTCAAGGGTCATGGAACAGGCCACTATATGTCGGCAATCGCACAGGCATACGCCGTGGCAACTAATCCTGAACAGAAGGCAATCCTCCGCAAGAACATCACCCGAATGGTGAATGAGTTGCGAGAGTGTCAGGAGAAGACCTTCGTATATAATAAGGAACTGAAGCGCAACTGGGAGGCTCGTGATTTCGCTCCTGAGGCTGAACTCAGAGAGATGAAGGGCACCTGGGCTGCTTTTGATGAGTATAAGAAGCACCCTGAACTTTATGGCCACGGCTATATCAACGCTATTCCGGCTCAGCATTGTGCTCTGATTGAAATGTATCGTGCTTACAACAACTCCGATTGGGTTTGGGCACCTTATTACAGCGTACACAAGCAGCTTGCCGGTCTGATAGACATCGCAACCTATTTTGATGATAAGGAAATCTGCGATAAGGCTCTCCTCATCGCCAAGGATATGGGACTCTGGGTATGGAACCGCATGCACTACCGCACTTACGTAAAGCAGGACGGCACCCAGGATGAGCGCAGAGCCAAGCCGGGCAACCGCTACGAGATGTGGGACATGTACATCGCCGGTGAGGTGGGAGGTATGAGCGAATCGCTCTCCCGACTTTCCGAGATGGTTTCCAATCCGGATGAAAAGGCAAAGCTCCTCGAGGCTGCCAACTGTTTCGATGCGCCTAAGTTCTATGATCCGCTGAGCAAGAACATCGATGACATCCGCACCCGCCATGCCAACCAGCATATTCCGATGATTATCGGAGCGCTGCGCAGCTACAAGAGCAATCAGAAGCCATACTATTACAATCTGGCTGAGAACTTCTGGAGACTGGTGCAGGGCAGATACATGTATGCGATGGGTGGTGTAGGAAATGGAGAGATGTTCCGCCAGCCATATACCCAGATTCTGAGTATGGCAACCAATGGACTGCAGGAAGGCGAATCGGAGGCTTATCCGGATATCAACGAAACCTGCTGCGCGTATAACCTCGTCAAGTTGAGCAAGGATTTGAACTGTTATAACCCTGATAATGCGCAGTATCTCGACTATATCGAGCGCACGCTGTACAATCAGATTATCGGTTCGCTCAATCCGGACCAGTATCAGACCTGCTATCAGTATGCAGTAGGTCTGAATGCCACCAAGCCGTTCGGCAACGAGACTCCTCAGAGCACCTGCTGCGGTGGTACAGGTTCTGAAAACCATACCAAGTACCAGCAGTCGGCTTATTTTGCCAACGATCATACCCTCTGGGTAGGTCTCTATATGCCAACCACCCTCCACTGGAAGGAGAAGGGCGTGACCATCAAGCAGGATTGCCTGTGGCCGGCACAGCATTCAGCCATCAAGATTACGGAAGGCGAGGGCGATTTCACCCTGAAGCTCCGTGTACCATACTGGGCTACGCAAGGTTTCTCCATCAAGGTGAACGGCAAGGAAATGGCAAAGAGCTATCAGCCTAGCACCTATGTAGAACTGGAGCAGAAGCACTGGAAGGTGGGAGATGTCGTAGAAATCGACATGCCATTCAGCAAGCATATCGAATATGGTGCCGACAAGCTTTCGAGCGATGTGGCAAGTCTGGACGGTACTCCGCTGAAGACATCCTGGGTAGGAACCCTGATGTACGGACCATTGGTGATGGCGGGCACAGGCGCACAGACCTGGAATCAGGCTACGCTGAACATCGACTCCCGATTGAGTAATATCACCGTGGGCGAATCGAACGGCGTGACCACAGGTGCAGGAGCCAATCTCCTTACCCTGAAGTTGGGTGGCAAGGAATTCCAGCCAGACTATTATCGCAACGCCAACAGTACCCACTACTACCGCATCAACCTGACCGATGCCAAGAGCAAGAAGAGCAAGAAGGTGAAGATAGATTTCACCGAACTGAATTCTCTCCTGAATCTTGCCGCAGAGCGTAAGGCTGACCAGGAGAAGTGGAATGCCCTTTCGCAGAAGGTTCCGGAGTATGCTCCATGGGCACCGTTCGGCTATGAGCGCATGCAGAAGGTGATGGCTCAGGCACAGGAGCTGGTGGCAAAGGGCAAGAAGAAGGTAACCCAGGATGAACTGGAAGGTACTACTGCCATCCTGAACCGTGCCATCAACACGATGCGTCCTGGCAATCTTGCAGAGATGGAAGACCTCCGAGAACTTTCCGGTCTGCTTCGCCGTGCCGGTTGGCCGGATGACAACACCAGCGAGGAACTCAAGGAAGCCATCAGTTATGGCAGAATGGTTCAGAAATACGTGACCGACGGAAGTGGAACCCACGACATGATTCATGCTGCTGTGGGAAAACTGAAGAAGGCGATGAAACAATAAAAAAGATATAGAAACAACAAAACAATAAAACATTAAAGACAACAAAGACATCATTTAGAATAAACAACATTTAAGTGTAACAAAATCGGCTTAAAAGACGAAAATATCGTCTAAATCGCCAGGTTTGGACGATATTTTCACTTTTTTAGACGATAATGTAGCATAATATACAAAATATTGTGTTACTTTGCAATCGAAATTTAAACAATAATAAACCTAGCATGAATAGAATATGAGACAGACACAAAAAATCTCAGGCTTTGTACATAGTCAAGCTTATGTAAAAGCCATCGCGTGTTTGGTCCTTGCCTGCGGAGGTACATTACCTACTTTAGCAGCAAGCGAGATCTTATCAAACCCAAAGGTAGAGGAAGCTCAACAGAGTGAAATTACCGTAAAGGGTACAGTTGTTGATGATGCCGGTGAGCCAGTCATCGGAGCTACCATTATGGAAAAAGGAACCCGTAATGGTATGGTTACTGATATTGATGGTAACTATGTTATTAAGGTAAAGCGTAATGCTCAGTTGACTATTTCGTACTTGGGATATGCTACTCAGGTAGTTCCTGCCGGAACTTCAAAAGTGGTTTTGAAATCTAACGATACCAAATTGAATGAAGTGGTGGTCGTAGGTTTCGGTACCCAGAAAAAGGTAAACCTTACCGGTGCGGTGACCGCAGTATCGGGCGAGGAATTGGATAGCCGTCCTGTAAGTAATGCAACCCAGGCTCTGCAGGGTATGGTGGCTGGTTTGCAGATTACCCAGGCTGCAGGTAGTTTGGATGATACTCCAAGCTTGAATGTACGTGGTACAACTACAATCGGACAGGGTTCCAGCGGAAGTCCGTTGGTCTTGATCGATGGTATGGAGGGTGATATCAATACCATCAATCCTCAGGATATTGCCAGCGTATCAGTATTGAAGGATGCAGCTGCATCATCTATTTATGGTTCCCGTGCACCTTTCGGTGTCATATTGATTACTACAAAGACGGGTGGCAAGCGTGACAAGGTAAGTGTGAACTACAATAATAATTTCCGCTTCAGTACCCCAATTCGTATGAAGCATAGTATGAATTCTGTCGATTTTGCTTGTATGCAGAATGATGCGAATACGAATATTGGTGGTGGTCAGCTTTTTACACCAGATCATGTTCAGCGTATGAAGGATTGGATTGAGGGCGAATATGTTAATGCGGGTACCCGTAAGGATAAAAATGGCAATTTGATTTATTCTTTGGATGCGGATGCTAATGGCTATTGGTTGAGTGGATTTACCGATGGTTATGCTTCTACCGATTTCTATGATGCAATATACAAAAAACATACATTCTCTCAGGAGCACAATGTAAGTGCAACTGGTGGTGATGACAAACTCAACTACTATGCTTCATTTGGCTATTTAGGTCAGGATGGTTTGATCAAGGTTGCTGATGAAGGTAGTAGCCGATATACTGCTACTGCTAAGATTTCTTCACAGTGGACGAATTGGATGAAGTTTAACTACTCCCTCCGTTTTGTTCGTAAGGATTATCATCGTCCTCAGTCTTTGGGTCAGGGTGTTTATGAATATCTTGGTGGACAGTGGCCATGTGTTCCTTTATATGATAGAAATGGTAATCTCTATAATGAGATGGTCAACACCATGACGAATGGTGGTACTTATCGTTATCAGAATGATGAGTATAATCATCAAGTAGGTTTGGATATTGAACCAATCAAGAATTGGGTTACCCATGCTATCTTCAACTATCGTACATCCCATAATGAGAGTCATACAGATATGCAGCATACTTATCTGTATAATCTGAATGGTGAGGCTTACGACCAGAATAATTTTACCTATGTAGGTGAAGATTACTATAAGGAAAATTATACAAATTTCCAACTCTATTCTGAGTATTCGTTCAATTTGCAGAAGAAGCATAACTTCCATATTATGGCTGGTTTCCAGTCTGAGGATGAGCGTATGAAGTACAAATATGCAGATAGAGCTGGTCTCATCGTTGGTAATAAGCCTCAAATTGATGGTACAACTGGTATTGATGCTTATGGTACTCCTGTGGATCCATCTGTGTCTGGCAACATGAGCCGTTGGACAACTTGTGGTTTCTTTGGTCGTTTGAATTATGATTATCAGGGCAAGTATCTCTTTGAGGTTAATGGCCGATATGATGGTTCTTCTAGATTCCGTCCGGGAAATCAGTGGAAGTTTTTCCCATCTGTTTCTGCAGGTTGGAATATTGCACAAGAGAACTTCATGCAGCCAATCAATGATTGGATTGGTCAATTGAAACTTCGTGTATCTTATGGTAACTTGGGTAACCAGAATGTTGGTACTTACCAGACTTATCAGACGATTGGTGTATATGCCAACAATGGTACATGGCTGCAGGATGGTTTGAAACCGATGACAGCTTGGGCACCAGGCCTGGTTTCTCAGAATTTGACATGGGAAACCATCCAGAGTTTTAATGTCGGTTTTGACTTTGCATTTTTGAAGGATCGCTTGCATGGATCATTTGACTGGTATGTGCGTAAGACAAAAAATATGATAGGTAATGCCCCTGAGCTTCCAAGCATCTTGGGTACAGCTGTACCTGTTACTAACAATACCGACTTGCGCACCAATGGTTGGGAGTTGACTATCGGTTGGAACGACCGCTTGTCTAATGGTTTGCAGTATGGAATCAGCTTCAATCTCTCTGATGCCTATGCTACTATCACAAGGTATCCTAATAACCCTTCTCATTCATTGGGTAACTATATTGAGGGACAGCGTATTGGTGATATCTACGGTTATGAGACCATCGGTATAGCTAAGAGCCAAGAAGAGATGGATGCTCATATAGCAAAGGTTGACCAGAGTACTATTGACAATAACAAGTGGGGTGCTGGTGATATCATGTATCGTGACCTCAATAATGATGGTAAGATTTCCTGGGGTGCCAATACATTGGAAGATCATGGAGATCTTAAGAAGATAGGTAATTCCACACCACGTTATCTCTTCGGTATCGACTTGAATGCTGCTTGGAAAGGCTTCGATGTACGTTGTTTCTTCCAGGGTGTCATGAAGCGTGAATATTGGGCCAGTACACGTTACTTCTTTGGTACTTTCGAATATGGTCGTTGGTATCAGGTCTGCCTGGATGGTTTGCAAGACTATTATCGTGACGAGAACTCTTGGTCTGTTGTCAATGGCTTCCAGGAGCCAAACAAGGACGCTTACTTGCCACGTGCAGCCTATAGCGCCAAGAATGAGCAGGTTCAGACAAAGTATCTGCAGGATGCTTCTTACATTCGTTTGAAGAACCTTCAGATTGGTTATACCTTGCCACAGGAATTGACACGTAAGATTTCTATTGAGAAACTTCGTGTTTACTTCTCGGGTGAGAATCTCTGGACAGGAACATCTCTCCGCAAGCAGTATGACCCAGAGACCATCGGTACATGGTATGGTAATGGATATCCATTGAACACAACCTTCTCTTTTGGTTTAAGTTTAACATTATAAATATTAGAATGATATGAAATTCAATATATCTTTAAAGGTACTTCCTTTGTTGGCATGCGGTATGTTGATGGCTTCTTGTAATGATTTTCTGAAGCAAGAGCCTCTTACAGATATTACTCCTACCGACTATTACAAGGATGCTACTCAGCTTCAAGCTGTAGCTAATGCTTTTTATCAGACTGTATTGCCATATCATAGTGGTGCAGGCTATGGTACATTCGCATACGATAATGGTACAGATAATCAGACCGGTTCTGATGGCGATTCTAAGTATAAGAAAGGTAGTTGGAAGACTAGTAACGACAACTCTTCATGGAGCTGGAACAATATTCGTGATATCAACTATCAGTTGAATATAGCACAGTCTAACTATGAGAATGGATTGATTGCGGGTAATGAAAATAAGATTCGTCAATATATCGGCGAGTTACACTTCTTCCGTGCCTATGCCTATTTCAGTTTGTACAAGAGCTTCGGTGACTTACCTATTGTGACAGAGGCCATGCCTGACAATGAGGCTATCCTTGTAGCAGCTAATAAGCGTAGTCCTCGCAACGAGGTTGCTCGTTTCATTCTTGCCGACCTGGATTCTGCTGTAACCTATATGGAGCCTGATGGTTGGGAAGCAACCACACGTATCTCTCCTGCAGTTGCTCATCTGTTTGCATCACGTGTAGCCTTGTTTGAGGGTTCTTGGTTGACCAATTTTGCTGGTACTCCATTCGTTCCTAATGGTGAGGGATGGCCAGGAAAGGCAAAAGACTATAATGCAAATTATCAGTATCCTACAGGTAGCGTTGAGGCTGAAGCTAAGTACTTCTTCCAGAAGGCGGTTGATGAGGCTGCCATTGTAGGTGATGCTTATGTAGGCAAATTGGATAAGAATACAGGTATCGTACCTCAGTCTTTATCTGATACCAATCCTTATTTCTATAAGTTTGGTAATACCGATATGTCTGCCTATCCTGAGGTTCTTCTCTGGAAGGCCTATAATAAGGGTAAAGGTGTGACTGATAACATTGAGGTAGCTGTAAACCGTGGTAATACCTATACTGGTTTTACCCGTGGTATGATTGATGCCTTTCTGATGAAGGATGGTAAGCCTACTTATGCACACCATGATGGATATGTATATGAAGATACAACGACTCATGCAGTAGTTCGCAATCGTGACCCACGTTTGTTTATCTTCTTGAAGCGTCCTGGTCAGAAGAACGTTCTTCAGGGTGAGGATAATAATATTGCTGCTGAGCAGGTTCGTCCAATAGAGCCAGTTCCTCAAGTGTTTACCCGCTCATTTGACGTAACTTATACTACTGGTTATGCTATTCGAAAGGGTGGTACGTTTAATCAGAACTTGGCCGAAAACCAGGCTGGTTATACTGCATCTATCACCTTCCGTGCCACAGAGGCTTTGCTCAACTATATTGAAGCTCAATATATGCTCGACCACAATTTAAATGCGAAGAGCATTTCATATTGGAAGGCTATCCGTGAGGCTGCTGGCTTTACTGGTGAGGCTGCTGACCCTCAGACAACTATTGCTGCCACAGATATGGCACAGGAGTTAAAGGGTTATACCGATGGTTCTGGTACACAATATGATTGGGGCGCATTTTCTGCTGGCAAGGCATTGACTGATCCTACTTTGTATAGTATTCGTCGTGAGCGTCGTACTGAGTTGATGGCTGAAGGTCTTCGTTGGATGGATTTGATTCGCTGGCGTTCACTTGATCAGTTGAAGAAACAGCCTTATCAGTTAGAAGGCTTCCATCTTTGGAATACTCCAATGGAAAAATGGTATACAAAAGACCAGTTGGTAGATGATGGTTCTGTTACAGCTACAGTATCTTCTCGTAAGTTGACAGAATATTTCCGTCCATACCAGATTGTTTCTACCAATATGCTTTACAATGGTATGACCTGGTCTATGGCTCAGTACCTGCAGCCAATGCCTTTGCGTCAGTTTATGCTTACTGCTCCTGACCATAAGACCTATGCAGACTCTCCATTGTACCAGAATCCATACTGGCCTATGGAACCAGATGAGGCTGCAGAGCAGTAAATCTTGAATTTCAATTTCCCTTGAGATCTTTAGAGATAAGACAAGGGAATATATATAAAAGCCCCCGATAGTAACAATGCTATCGGGGGCTTTGTTTTCTTTTAAACTTAAATAAGTTTTTCAATCTCTTTAATAGAAAGACCTGTACCTTTGGCAACTTGTTCTTGTGTGAGCCCCATGCCGAGAAGACGCTTTGCGGTGGCCAACTTTTCTTTGGCAACACCTTCTTCTCTGCCTTCTTCCTTTGCAGTATCAATCGAATTTTTTATGTCTCGATAGGCAGGATTGTCATATCGTTCTTCTGATAATCTCATAATCTGTTCTTTTTATAGAATTCTTTTGGCAAAAATACGACTTTTTATAATATCTTCCAAGTATTTTTGCGTAAATCTATTATTTTAATGGTATTTTGGACGATTTTTTTCACTTAGTCTCATGAAAAAAATAGTTATTTTGCAAGCGGAACTTAACATGAACTTATTTAAATATAAACGAAATGAAATGTACTAAACTTATTTGGCTGGTAGTTTGGATACTGCCATTGTTTTATACGTACATATCCGAAGCGTAAGATGTGTTGTCTTAATACTCTATAACTCATTACTTAAACAGTCATACTTCCACGTTTATTTGGCTTGAACATCTTGATTTGCATGGTTGCTGCCATATGCCGGCAATCACACGAATCTAATTCTTTAAGGTCTGATGCCATCTATCGCAAGCTTTTCAACAATGATATGCAGTATCTGATAGAGTGTAGTGAGAAAATCGTGAGGGATACCCCCAAATCGTGATGGATAGCGTGATGGATATTTCCGTTTTCGAAGTATCTATCACGCTATTCAAGTGTCTGTATATTAGTATATTAAGATGTGTAATACATATAAATCGTGATGGATGATAGATTATTACATAAAATTTGTTCATATGAAGACTGCGCTGGGTTACTGATATGACTGCATCGGGTTACAGATATTACTGCGTAAGCTAACGGAGCCGTATCCGTAGGCTTATCGAGACGTCTGCATCAGCTAACTGAGACGTCTGAACTCGCTTACTGAACTACTTGAGGTGCTTGGCTGAACAGCTTGAATTGCTTGACAGAAGTGTGATACAGCTACTTATTATGGACGCAAACTTGTCGCCCTTACAGGGCGCCTTGCTGATTGCTATTATACCCAGGGCGCTGCCCTGAGCTAGGAGCTTTTGGGCCTTCAGCCCGTTCTTGAACCACATGCGAAAGTTCTGTTGTTTAAACAAGTCTCTCTATATCTTCTATTGAACGGTCTGTACCTTTGGCAACTTGCTCTTGTGTGAGCCCCATGCCGAGAAGACGTTTTGCGGTGGCCAACTTTTCTTTGGCAATGCCTTCTACTCTGCCTTCTACTCTGCCTTCTTCCTTCGCAGTATCGATCGAATTTTTTATATCTCGGTAAGCCTTGAGGCTGTCTTCATATTCTCGTAGCTCTTGTTTGAAACCAAAGTCGGTAAGTAAGCTGATATATCGTTCTTCTGATAATCTCATAATCTGTTCTTTTTATAGAATTCTTTTGGCAAAGATACGATATTTGTATCATTTTAGACGATATTGCGAGCGTTTTTGCAAGATTATCAGTACTTTTGTGGCGAAATATAAATAACGAAAAAATAAATAACGCAAAAATCATAACCGAAATGAAACGAATATTCTTATCGCTGATACTTACAGCAGCTACCTTGCCTTGGGCTACTGCAGCCCTGGCGCAGCAGGACCCATCTGAGGCTCCTGCCACCAGACCCGTAAATCCTGTTTCTGCACCACAGAAACTCATCTTTGTACCGGACTCTCTGAAACCCTATGATTTCAACAAGGATGATGAGAGATGGTGCTGGCGACATAGTGCACAGACCCAGAATATCGTGTATTTCTGGGAAAAGCCATTCGGAGACAATCCGCAGAATCCTCCTTCGCTCGAAGGTAAGCCGATGAAATTCGATCTGGGTAATCTGCAGACTCAGGTAGAACGGTTCTACCGTTTCTTCCGCGACACCCTGAAGTTCTCTCTGCCGGGCAGCATCTGCGACAAGTATAAGATGATGGTGATGGTGAACTATTCGCTGGAAGGAACTGCTTACGGCGGAACTTATGATGACTTTATCGGAGCGCTCTGGGTAACACCTAACCGTATTCAAGATCAAAAACTCAACTGTCTGGCTCACGAGTTGGGACACAGTTTTCAGCTTCAGATCATGGCAGACAAAACGGGCGAAGCCTGGGGAGGAAGTGGCTTCTTCGAGATGACATCCCAATGGATGCTCTGGAGAGTGAATCCCGACTGGATAACAGATGAGAAGTATCATTTTGATGCCTTCAGACAGCTTACCCATAAGGGTTATCTGCATCTGGACAACATCTATCATTCGCCATACGTGATAGAATGGTGGGCAGAGAAACATGGATTGGAAAGCATCGCCCAGCTCTATCGGGAAGGAAAAGTAGGAGAGGACCCGGTTGTTACCTACAAGCGGAAATATAAGATGAGTCAGAAGCAGTTTAATGATGAAATGTTCGACTGCTACCGTCATCTCGTGAACTTCGATTTCGGTTATGCCCGCAAGGAGACCCGTCCTTACGCCTGCACCTTCGATACCAAGATGCTGGAGCAGAAGAATGGTTATCTCCGTCCGGATACAGCTTCGGTTCCAGAGAACTATGGCTTTAATGCCATCAAGTTGGAAATCCCGAAGGCAGGCAAGAAGGTTACAGTAGATTTCAGAGCCATCGATGCCGAGGGCAAGGTGTTCAAGGCATCCAAGGACAAGATGGCACGCACCATCGGTTACCGTTATGGATTGGTGGGAGTAACCGCCGATACCGATGAATGCATCTATAGCCCGATGAGTGAAGCGAAGAGCGGAAAGGTTTCGCTTGTGGCTCCAAAGTCCCAGCCTCTCAAGGCGCTCTATCTGGTGGTGATGGGAGCTCCTGCGAATCATTCGCTCGATCCATCTTCCCGCCGTTTCCCTTATGAGGTAAGAGTGAAATATGAGTGAAGTACGATTCGGATAAGAATCAAGTACGAATCGAATAAAAATCATCTACATAAAAAAATATCATAGCTTATGAAGAATAAGACTTTATTATCGGCATCTCTTGCCCTGGTGATGGCGATGCCGGCAGCTACAGCTTCAGCACAGGGTACATTAGAAGATTACAACAGAGCCTATGCTTTGCGTCATCAGTTTTCAGCCGACTCCGTGTTCCATTGGGCACGCTCATCGGCTTGGTGTGATTCCACCCACGTATTGCATTATCAGATATCTACTCCTCAGGGCAAGAAGTTTGTTTCCTATGATGCCGACAAGGATGAGATGAAGACTTACGATTCGCAGGAAGCGATGGAGAAGGCGCTGGGTATCAAACCTCGTCCTGCCTACAAACCTCAGTTTGGCAGACGCCATGAGCGCCATTGGATGGAGGTAGATGAGGAGAAGGAGGCCTATCCGGTACTTTCGCCCGACGGCAAGATGGAAGCCTACATCGAAGGTTACAACGTGGTGGTTCATGAGGCAGGAAAACCTTATACCGAAGCCAAGCGAATCCTTACTCAAGATGGTACCATCGGCTGCTATTACAGCAACCGCATCCAATGGAGTCCAGACGGCAAGCACATCTTCGTATGCAAGCGAGTGCCGGTAGAAAAGCGCTATGCTTACTACGTAGAATCTTCGCCTGCCGACCAGCTGCAGCCTATCCTCCACAAGCAGGAGTATGCCAAGCCGGGCGATGCCCTGCCACAGCATTATCCGGTCATCATCGATGTGGCTACCGGAAAGAAGGTGGAGGCTGACAAGCATCAGATAGAAAACCAGTATGAACTGGAGTGGATGCAATGGACACCAGACAGCAAGGAGGTGACGATGGAGTACAACCAGCGTGGGCATCATCTCTATCAGATGCTGGCGATGAATGCCGAAACCGGCAAGTTTCGTATCGTGGTAGAGGAGCGTGCCAATACCTTTGTGAACTATGGTCGTCTGTGGCGTCAGTTTATCAAGGATGGCAAGCAACTGCTCTGGATGAGCGAGCGCGACAACTGGAATCATCTCTATCTCTACGATGTGCAGAAATCGAAGGTTATCCGACAGATTACAAAGGGCGACTGGTTTGTTCGCGGCATCCAGCGTGTGGATGAAGAGAAGGGAGAAATCTATTTCTCGGCTAGTGGCGTGAACAAGAATGAGGACCCATATCTGGTGCATTATTATAAAATAGGTATCGACGGCAAGAATATGGTGGCGCTCACTCCTGAAGAGGGAAATCATAGTGCCCAATATACCTATGATTACCGTTATCTCCTGGATACCTATTCTAAGGTGGATGCCGCTCCTGTTACCGTGCTCAGAGATGCGCAGACCGGTAAGCTCGTCAAGACCCTGGAGACGGCTGATATTGCTACTTTGAAGAAGCACGGATGGGTAGCTCCTGAGGTGTTTGTGGCTAAGGGGCGTGATGGCAAGACTGATATGTGGGGCATCATCCAGCGCCCTACCAATTTCGATCCGAACAAGAAATATCCGGTTATCGAGTATATCTATTCGGGTCCGGGCGATGCCTATACTCCGAAGAGTTTCATGCCATACAACTGGTACACCACTTCGCTTGCTGAACTCGGTTTCATCGTAGTCCAGCTCGATGCGATGGGAACTTCCTATCGCGGCAAGAAGTTTGAGGAGGTTTGCTACAAGAATCTGAAGGATGCCGGATTCCCAGACCGTGAACTCTGGATCAAGGCTGCAGCCAAGAAGTATCCTTATATGGATGCTGATAATGTGGCAATCTATGGCTGTTCGGCAGGCGGACAGGAGAGTACCACCGCCGTATTGCTGCATGGCGATTTCTACAAGGCAGCCTATAGTGCCTGCGGCTGTCACGACAACCGGATGGATAAAATCTGGTGGAACGAGCAATGGATGAGCTGGCCTGTCGATTCCAGCTACGTAGAGTGCAGCAACGTGGAGAATGCCCACAAGCTGGAGCGCCCGTTGATGCTGGTGGTAGGTGAGATAGATGACAACGTAGATCCATCGAGCACCTATCAGGTGGTGAATGCCCTGGAAAAGGCGAACAAGGATTTCGAACTCGTGGTGATTCCTGGAGCCCATCATACCATGGGCGAACTCTATGGCGAGCATAAGCGCTACGATTTCTTCGTGAAGAATCTGCTGGGTGTGAAACCGCCTAAATGGAGCGATGTAAAGAGCAAGTAATTCAGGTTTCAATCTGTTGATAGTGAAACTTCTCACTTGAATCATTATTTAAGTTTTGCCCTGAAGCAAACGGATAGTCTTACTTTTAAAAAGTAGCTATTTGCTTGTTTCGGGGCTTTTTTTGTTCTTTTAGTTGTATTTCTCGTTATATTTTTGTAATTTTGCGGCATTAAATTATCTAACAACAGAAAATAAAGACTCATATAATGAGAAAGATATCTACTCTAATGGTTTCTGTGCTCTGCATGATGATGCCTGTAGGGGCTGAGGCGCAGGTACCGACAGCCTTCGTCTCGAAAGGGGCTACGGATATTCAGGCGCAGCCACATTCGGTAACGCAAACCAACTCGGGTGCACAATTGGCTGCTATCGACCCTATGGTGCGCTCTATCACGATGGATGATGGATTGCCGAGTAATGCTGTGCGTAGCGTGGTTCAAGGTTCCAAGGGATACATGTGGTTTGGTACAGACAACGGATTGTGCCGTTTTGACGGATACGATGTCAAAACCTATTATAATCCCTTTACGACTGTAGACCAGTTTGTGAGCGCCCTTACAGCTTGCGAAGAAGGACTGCTGGTAGGTTGCAATAATGGAGCCTATCTGTTCTGTAATGCAACCGACCGATTCCAGAAACTGAGTGATAAGATTACGGCGCCTGTCCTAAATTTCTCGCTTGACGGCGATCAGAATGTTTGGATTTCTACCAACGGACAGGGCGTGTTCAGATACAATCGGACTACTCACGAACTGCATCAGTATCCAATGAAGAATATTCAGGGTAAAGTGAAAAGTACGCTGGTTGATGCCAACAACCAGGTATGGATGCTCTGTAACCATGGTGAAGCCAGCATCTATCATCTCAATAAGTCAACCGATCAGTTTGAAGCATTCCCTCTGAAGGGCGATGCAACTATGTTTCACGGCATGGCGATGCTGGCTACTCCCGATGGCAATGTTTATGTCGGAACCTGGGAAAACGGACTTTACAAGCTCAACGCCGATGGTAGTGCCGAACAGCTCATCAGCGGAACCTTGAGTAATGCTGTTCACCATATCCATCAGCTTTACTGCAACGACAACAAGTATCTTCTCATAGCCAGCGATGATGGATTGGTGCAGTATGACATTCAGAACCATATCTGGCACATGTTGTCGGAAGTCAACAATCCGAGCCGGAGTACGAGCGAGCGCTTTGTTTATGGTATTGCGGGTGATAATGAAGGTGGCATTTGGGTAACTACTTTCTATGGTGGTGTGAATTATCTTCCTTCTACGAGTTTTGAAGACCGTTTCCGTGCTTATTCTGCCCGTCTGGGCGGATTGCGCGGTAATGTGGTAGGAAGATTCTTCGAAGACCGTCAGCATCGCATCTGGATAGCTACGGATGATGCGGGACTCGACTGCTTTAATCCCCAGACCAACAGTTTTGTTTCTTATCCGGGCAAGGCGGCTATGGGCAAGTATAATGTTCATGCGCTCTTTGCTGATGAAAATAATCTGTGGGTAGGAACCTATGGCAATGGTGTCATCAGAATGAATATGGCTACCGGAGCGCAGCAGGTTTTCTATACCGATGGAAAGGTTTCTGGCAGTAATGCCTATTGTATTTATCGCGACCGGAAAAAACGGCTCTGGGCGGCTTCGATGGATGGTGCCAACCTCTTCGATGAAGGACAGCAGAAGTTCAGCAAAATCAAGTTGTTCAAGTCGCTTACCATCGATATCAAGGAAGATCCTCAGGGCAACGTATGGTTTGCTACCCAGGGAGACGGCTTGTGGCGCTTGGACAAGAATAATGTCTGGAAACAGTATAAACATGTAGAGAATGATTCTACTTCGCTGGTGAGTGATCAGGTAAACTGTCTGGCTATCGGCGAAAAGGGGCAGCTTTATGCGGCAACCAGCGAAGGACTTTGCGAATTTCTGCCTTCAAAAGGTATATTCCGCCGAATCTCCATCGATGCGCCTAGTCAGGATTTTACGAGTCTTGTCATTTCGCAGGGAGTAATGTGGATTTCTACCAGCAAGGGAATTGTGAAATATACGCCGGGTGAACCTGTCCAGCTGTTCAATAAATATGACGGACTCACTTGCGACCAGTTTATGCCAAACGCCGGACTCCTGGCTTCTGATGGCAGAATCTATTTCGGTTCTACAAGAGGTTTCAACTGCTTCTATCCATATCTCGTCAAGATCAACCAGGTAGCTCCTCCTGTAGCAATCACCTCGGTAGAACTCTTCGGTCAGCCGATAGAGGCGGGTAGCGACCAGTTGGAGAAATCTCTGAGTCATGCAGCAGAACTCAATCTGTCTCATAACGAGAATGCCATCAATATCTCGTTTGCCGCCCTGAGCTATGTATCGCCTGAGAAGAACCTGTATGCTTACAAACTTGAGGGAGTAGACAAGGATTGGATTTATACCCACGAGCATCGTGCCAACTATACCAATCTTCCTGCCGGAACCTATACCTTCCTGGTTAAGGCAACCAATAATGATGGTGTATGGTCGAAGAATGAGGCAAAACTGCAGATTGTGGTTCATCCGCCGTTCTGGTGGTCTCTGCCAGCCAAGATTCTGTATCTTCTGCTCATCGGTTACGCAATCTACTGGTTCATGCAGAGCCGGTTGAAACGTGAGAAACTCCGTCATCAGGAAGAACTCGACCAGTTGGAACTCAAGCAGGATCAGGAGATGAGAGATGCCCGCCTGCAGTTCTTCACGATGATAGCCCATGAAATCCGTACGCCGGTAACGCTTATCATCGGACCTTTGGAGAGTCTGAAAGAGCATTGGAAACAGGTTTCCGGAAAACTTTCCGATGGTGAGACTATCACGCAGACGCTTTCTGTTATCGACCGTAATGCCCAGCGGTTGCTCCTGCTAGTTAATCAGCTGCTCGATTTCAACAAAGTGCAGCAGAAGGGCATGCAGGTTCATTTCCGTTTGAACAACATTTCGAAGCTGATGCATGCTGTGGCAGAGCGCTTTGCTCCTACCTTCGAGCAGAAAAGCATTCGTCTTGATGTAGATTATCCAGCCGATGAGCTCGTGGCGATGATAGATCAGGAGGCCATTACCAAGGTTATCAGCAATCTGATGACCAACGCCTTGAAATATACCGAGGATTATGTACGCTTGTCCTGCCGCTTGCTGGAGGATGGAAACCATTTCCGTATAGAGGTGGAAGACAACGGATTGGGAATCAGTCCTGACGAAAAGGAGAAAATCTTCGGAGTTTTCTATCAGGCACGCGACAACAAACCGGGAACCGGAATCGGTCTCAACATCGTGAAGAATCTCGTTGGGGCTCATCATGGTATGGTTGAAGTAGAATCTGCAGTAGGTAAGGGATCTACCTTTATCGTAACCTTGCCGCTCAACCAGATGGATGCTGTGGTAGAGAAGGCAGACGAAATGGTGAAGGAAGAAGAAACTGTTGCTGAGGAAAATCTGCTGACAGATGAAACTCCAGTTGAGCAAGGTTCTCAAAAGGCAGGCGATGCTGTTGCCAGTCCGCTTCGTGAACCGGCAAAACCGACGATGCTGATTGTGGATGATGATGAAGACATGCGCCAGTTTGTGAAGGCTCATTTCGAAAAGATGTATACGGTTTATACCGCCGACAACGGAAAGGATGCGCTCCGTAAACTGGAGAAACATCCGGTTTCGCTCATCATAAGCGACTGGATGATGCCGGAGATGGACGGTCCGGAGTTCTGCCGTAGGGTGCGTGAAAATTCTGAATATTCTCATCTCCCGTTCGTGATGCTCACAGCAAAAACCGATGATGCGGCGAAGACGGAGAGTATGAACTGTGGAGCCGATGTCTACATAGAAAAGCCGTTCTCGATGAAGTATCTTGAGGCAAGCGTAAGACAGCTTCTTGAGATGCGCCGTCTGTTGAGAAGTAAGTTCTCTCATACTCCGCTTGAGCCGATAGCAGAGATTGCTCCAACTCAGGTTGATAATGCGTTCCTGGAACGAATGTCTCGCATCATCGAAGAGAATGTGGCGAATCCGGAACTCAACGTGGCGTTCCTTGCTGAGAAGATGGGCATAAGCCGCTCTTCGCTCTTTAATAAGATTCGCGGTCTTGCCGATGTTACGCCAAACGAGATGATCCAGCTCGTGAAACTGAAGAAGGGCGCAAAGCTCCTGAAAGAAGGAAACTACCGCATCAGCGAAATCAGCTATATGGTAGGTTTCAGCAGTCCTAGCTATTTTGCCAAGTGCTTCCAGAAGCAGTTTGGCGTCAAGCCGATGGATTTCGTAGCTGCCGAATCGTAGGATAGAAAAACTATTCGGATAGAATAAAAAATCGCCTGGGTGCTCAGATGCATCCAGGCGATTGTCTTATTTGTAAAAAGCCTATTCTTTATTTCTTTGTGGCTCTGATAAAGAAACCGATGAGGCAGATGTAAGCCAGGAGCGAACAAACCTCAGACATCGGATTAACCCACCAGCTGTCGGCGATACTTACCTCGATGCCGCCAAACTTCAGAAGGGCGCTAACCACACCCATCAGGGCTCCACCGGCGATGAAGCCGCTGGCGATGAGCGTTCCCTTCTCACCACGTTCGCTGTTCATCTTGGCATCCTTGCTGCGCGAAGTAACATACCAGTTGATGGCTCCACCCACGAGCAGAGGAACGTTCAGTTCCAGCGGAATAAACATACCCAGAGCGAAAGCCAGGGCAGGAATCTTGAAATAAGTCAGCACGATGGCTATTACGGCTCCGATGCCATAGAGCACCCAAGGAGCTCCCACACCATTCATCAAAGGGTCGATAACCGCAGCCATCGCATTAGCCTGAGGAGCTGCAAGCGAACCCGATGCGAAACCGTAAGTCTCGTTGAGCAGCATCATCACGCCGCCCACGGTAGCCGCACTCACCAGGGTACCGAGGAATTTCCATCCCTCCTGTTTCTTAGGAGTTGTTCCCAGCCAGTAACCAATCTTCAGGTCGGTAATAAACGAACCTGCTACCGAGAGGGCTGTACAAACCACACCACCCATAATTAGGGCAGCCAGCATGCCGCCAGGACCTTTCAGGCCTACAGCCACCATCACCACAGAGGCGAAGATGAGCGTCATCAGGGTCATTCCCGAAACAGGGTTTGAACCCACGATAGCGATGGCATTAGCCGCTACGGTAGTAAAGAGGAAGGCGATGGCAGCCACGAGCAGAATGGCGATAATGGCGAAGAGAAGGTTGCCCTCCATCACGCCAAACCAGAAGAAGAGGAAGGTTACGAGGATGGTAACAAGCGAACCGATAGCGATAATCTTGAAAGAGATGTCGCGCTGGGTGCGCTTCACGTTCTCATCCACATCGCTCTTGCCCTTCAGCTCCTTGGCAGCCAGACCTACGGCACCCTTGATAATGCCCCAGCTCTTGATGATGCCGATGATACCTGCCATGGCGATACCGCCGATACCGATGCTGCGGGCGTAGGCACGGAAGATTTCCTCCGGACTCATCGCACCCACGGTCTTCACGATGCTAGGATCCCAGGCGCTCAGCACGCTATCATGGAAGATAACGCTCATGCCCGGAACAATCAGCCACCATACTACGAGCGAACCCAGACAGGTGAAGAAGGCATACTTCAGACCGATGATGTAACCCAGACCTAATACGGCAGCACCTGTGTTTACCTTGAATACGAGTTTAGCCTTGTCAGCCAGGTCGCATCCCAGACTTACCACACGCGATGTGAAATTCTCGTTCCACCATCCCAGACTGGCTACGATAAAGTCGTAAAGACCACCCACCAGTCCGGCTATGAGCAGCGGCTTAGCCTGGTCGCCTCCCTTGGCTCCGCTCACCAGTACCTGCGTGGTAGCTGTGGCCTCAGGGAACGGATACTTGCCGTGCATATCGCTTACGAAGTACTTGCGGAAAGGAATAAGGAAAAGGATTCCCAACACTCCTCCCAGGGCAGAAGCCATGAAGATCTTCATAAACGAAGTAGTCATCTCCGGATATTTAGCCTGCAGGATGTAGATGGCTGGCAGGGTAAAGATGGCTCCTGCCACCACAGCACCCGAACAGGCTCCGATGCTCTGGATGATGACATTCTCGCCCAGCGCCTTGCTACGCTTGGTAGCGGTACTTACGCCCACGGCGATGATGGCGATAGGGATGGCTGCTTCGAACACCTGACCCACCTTCAAGCCCAGATAAGCTGCTGCGGCAGAGAAGATGACTGCCATCACGATTCCCCATGTAACTGACCATCCGTTCACCTCAGGATAAACCTTGTCAGGCGACATCAGCGGCTTATAATCCTCCCCGTCTTTCAGTTCGCGGAATGCGTTCTCGGGGAGTTGCAAATTGTCTTTTTCTTCCATTATTTCTCAATTCTGATGATATACTCACTCATGAAACTTGCACCTGGCTGTAGACGGTTCATCAGATACTTGTCCTTAAACTCGCCATCATATTCAGCCCAGTCGCTCAAACCATACCATGGCTCGATGCAGAGGAATGGAGCGTGCTTGCCTGTTGGGTTCCAGATACCTACGGCTGGAGTCTTGAACTCGAGGGTTACATGAGGTTCGCCCTGCTCGTTGAGAATGCTCACCTGCTTAACCTGACTCTTGTCGAAGATAACAGCATCTTCTGCGAAAGTCTCCTCGTTTACTTCCCAGATACCCTTGTCGGTTTCTACGGTTTCCTTAGCCTGACGGTCGATGCATCCGCCTACGTTACCATAGAGACGAACAGGAGCCTCGTTGTCGAGTTTCAGGGTAGCCTTCATTTCTTCGCCCTTCTTGCAGCCAGGAACCATGAATGCTGGGTGACCGCCAATCTGGAAGAAGATTTCCTTGTCGTCGGTATTCTCTACGTGCCAGATGACATGAATCTCGTTGCCCTGCAGGCGGTAAGAAATGGCAAGGTTGAAGTGGTAAGGATAGTTCTTCTGAGTCTCTTCGTTGTCGATGAGCGCGAAGGTGAGGCGGTCGGCAGTCTTGCCAACGAGTTTGAACTCTGTATCGCGTGCGAAACCATGGCGAGGAAGGTGATACTCCTTGCCCTCTGTGCGATAAGTGTCTTTCCACAATCCGCATACGATAGGGAAGAGGATAGGAGAGTGGCGGTTCCAGTATTTCTCGTCGCCATCCCAGAGATATTCATTACCATTAGCATCCTTGATGCTCTGAAGTTCTGCTCCGAGAGATGAAATCTCAAGTGTGAGCTGATCATTCTTAATCTGTTCCATTGTTATTAATTCTTTTGTTTAGTTTTTAATGTTTCATCTGATTATCTTTTTTCAAAGATATTGCAAAGGTACAATTTATTTTCGTAAAGCACAAGAAAAGAGCGTTTTTTCTCAGATATTACAATATATTTATACGATTTTGTTAGCTTATCTCGAATATTTGCTGTAACTTTGTAGCCCGAAATAGATAGATAACAAGAAGTATAAGAAAAAAATAGTATTTAATCTAATGAGAAGCAGTAATAAAGTTAAAGGCTTTGCGGCGGGCATTGTTGCCGCAGTATGTTATGGTACCAATCCTTTGGGCACGCTCGAACTCTATGGCGACGGATTCAATTCCAGTTCTGTACTCATCTATCGTTATCTCTTGGCGGTACTGATGTTTGCCGTGGTGATGCTGTTTCGCAAGGAGAGTTTCAAGGTGAAGTGGGGACATCTGATTCGTCTTGGCGTGCTGGGCTGCATGTTTTCGCTCTCATCAGCTACGCTTTATGTCAGTTTCCATTATATGGCGGCAGGTATTGCCAGCACCATCCTCTTCGTTTATCCTATTATGACGGCCATCCTGATGACGGTCTTCTTCCACGAGAAGGTAACGTGGTCTACCTCGCTTGCCATTCTTCTGGCGGTATCGGGAGTAGGATTGCTCTATCAGGGCGATGGAAACGATAAGTTGAGCACGGCGGGTTTTGCCCTCGTCATGTGTTCATCCCTGCTCTATGCCCTTTACATCATCTCCATCAACCAATGGAAGAATCCGGGCATGTCGAACATCAAGTTTACCTTTTATATATTAGTCTTCGGACTGCTTACGATGTTTGTCTATTCGTTTATTGCAGGCGAGCCGATACAGATGCTTCAAACACCTAAACAATGGCTCTGTGCTGCCCAGCTGGCTTTGTTGCCAACGGTATTGTCGCTTTTCTTCATGACCATCTCCATCAATCTCATCGGCAGCACGCCAGCCGCCATCATGGGAGCCCTGGAGCCTGTAACGGCGGTAATCATCGGCGTCTGCATTTTCGGCGAGAGTTTCTCCCTTCAGCTTGCCTTCGGCATCCTCGCCATCCTGGCAGGTGTAACGATTATCATCGCAAGAAAGAAAGGGTAAAAAGGTAAAAAAGTAAAAGGGTAAAAAGCCCCCTTGCGTCCCCCGTTCCCAGCGATTCCATCGCTGGTCCCCATAAAGGTAAAAAGAAGAAAAAATCCTCGCTCGAAAAAGAACTCGAACGAGGATTTTTTTATCTGTTCTAGCCGCAAGCAAATAGGCTCGCGAGCCGCCAGGCGTTAAGATGATTATCTCAGGATATCCTTCAGCGCAAAGTTGGCGAGGATGCTGGTGCTCTGGCTCAGCATGCGGATGAACTCCTGGGCTGAGTTTTTCATGTAAGCATCTTTCAGAATGTGGATGCAGCCATCCATTTCGTTGTCGGCAGCATCGATAGGAATCGCCTTCATGCCGTTCTGCAGAATGGTGGTCGATTCGGAGAGAATGGTCACTAGATTGCTGCGGCTCAGAAGGTCGAAGATGATGTTTACATTATTCACCTCTACCATAATCTTGTAGTTCAAATCTTTGCCCTCTACCATGTGATCAAAGGCGTTGCGTGCCTGCAGACCCTTGCAAGGAAGGATGAGGTCGTAACGCTCCAGATCGGAAAGCTTGACCGATGAAAGGCGCGCCAGCGGATGATTCACGTTCACGATGGCGGCAAGACGGTTGCTGAAAATAGCTCGGCTGTCTACCGCCTTTTCGTTCTTCAGAGGCTTGAAAGCCAGAACGAGGTCGAGTTCGCGCTTCTTCAGTCCGTCCATCAGTTCCTGCATGGTGCGGTATTGGATGTTGAGCTTTACATGAGGATAGGCGTGGAGAAAGGCGATGAGCGTCTCGGACATGATGTTGCTGAAGGAGAACGTTACGCCGATGTTCAGTTCGCCTGTAAGCATTTCCTTCAGATCGTTCATGTGGTCTACACAGGCTTCGGCAGAATTGACCGCGTTTTGGGCGTAAGGTCTCAATTCCTTGCCCGCCTCTGTGAGGTAAACCTCATGAGAATTGCGCTCGAAGAGGGGCAGACCAATCTCCTGTTCCAGATGCGAAATCTGTTGTGAGAGGGTACTCTGGGTGATGTATAACTTGCGCGAAGCTTCTGAGAAGTTGAGCGTCTCGGCTACCTTCAAGAAATATTTCAGTTGTCGTATTTCCATATTGTTCCTTTATTGAAGCTATCGGCTATAGAAATAACCGATAGCTAAATTTGGGTGCAAAGATAAAACATTTATTTTAATATCCTCTTTTTGGGAAGAATAAAATGATGTTTTATCGCATCTCTACTTCTTTTTATCCGGTTATCATCCGATGAAAATCAGATTTCCAACCAGATGATTATTTGATTTCTACTTCGTGCAAATCTACGAATTCGCCATTCTTCTTCTTTCTTTCTACCAGCATGGCAAGCAGCTTGCGCTTGCGGTTGTCGGCGATGAAACGGCGGAAGAATACGTTTGGAATTGCCACACCCAGGGCGATGCAGATGATGGCGAGCGAAGCCTTGATGAGGTTGTTCATACCCACGGTTACTTCGCCTATCACGCCATGAATGTCGATGAAGGCAAAGAGGGCGCGATACATCAGAACTCCCGGTACCATTGGGATAACGCTAGGAATGGTGATGCATTGGTGAGGGGTATGGAACCAATGGCGCGCCTTGATCACAATGATGCTGATGAGCGCAGAACCGGCAAGCGAACCGATGCTCAGACCCATGTCGAGACCGATGTTGCCGTTAGATGGACCCAGGTTGACGAAATTGCGGAAGCATACGGCGATGATACCGCCCACGGCTACAACCGGCAACAGACGGCGAGGTATGCTGAAGATGGTAGAGAAACCCATGGCCGATACGGCAGCTGCTATGGCAAACTCCCAGTATTCGTGATGAGGAGTCATCGTAAGATCCTTCACAAAGTTGTCGATATGGCAAACCTGGATAGCGAAGGCGATACCGAAAGCCATCGCGAAGATCATCAGCAGGGTGTTCAGGGCACGAACCATTCCCACCTCAATATATCCGTCGAGCATATCGCACACAAAGTTGATGAGTGGAACTCCCGGCACGATGAAGAGGGCACACGCCATCAGCGGATGCCAAGGGGTATCTGAATGCATGAAGGCTGGAAGCGCTTCGGCAATAGATGGGTTGAGCGAAAGGAATGAGGTCAACCAGGCTATCAGGGTGGCTACGAAAGCCGAAATGCCGATGGCTACATAGTTGTTGCAGCCTTTGGTTGGCAAGAACATTCTCAGGCGGAAACCCAATATGGCTGCAAGCGAACAGAAGAAGAAGGCTGGCCAGTCGCAACCGAACTGGATGCAGAATCCGCCGCAGGCAAAACCGCCACCGATGGCTACCTGCCAAGGGGTGAAGCTGCGTGGGGTGGCCTTGATGTCGTTCAGGGCCTGCTCATACTGTTCGAGCGAATAGTTTTCCTTGATGGCCTTCCAGGTGAGCTTACTTACCTGGGAAATAGAGGTGAGGTTGATACCGTGCTTCTCGCATCTCTGGAACTTGGAGAAGGAATGCTCCTCGTCGCTATAGTTTACCATCAGCACGTTCCAGTTGATGTAAAGGTGCATGTATCGCTCGTCGAGACCGAGGAAAGCTGCTGCACGCTTCATGGTTCGCATGATGCGGGATGTGTCGGCAGCACTCTCCATGAGAATGCTACCGGTACGTAATAATAAGTCGAGTTTTCTTCTGAGTTCTGATTCTGCTATTTCCTTGCAGTTGCAGTTGTCCTCTACGCAAGCGCAGGTTTTCAATTCTTTTTCTGTCATATATGTTTATCCGAATACAAAAATAATAATCTGAATGGTTACAATTCTGAGGAACATGGCGAATGGATATACATTCGCATAGCCTACTGTTGGCGCATCTGCCGAAGTCTGCTCACGTACGTAAGCCAGGGCAGAAGGGTTGGTGTTGGCACCTGCCAATACGCCGAGTAATGTATAATAATTGATGTGGAACACGAGCTTGCCGATGATGCCGCCCAGAATGATTGGTATCATGGTGATGGCGATGCCGTAGAGTATCCAGGTCAGTCCGCTTTCTGATGCTACGGTCTGGATAAACTGTTCGCCTGTGCCGAGACCCACGCAAGCCAGGAAGATGCAGATGCCGATTTCGCGAAGCATCAGGTTGGCTGAAATGGTATTGTAGGTAACGAGGTTGTATTTCGGTCCGAAGTAACCTATCAGAATGGCTACTACCAATGGACCGCCGGTAAGTCCGAGACGCAGATTCTCGTTGATGCCTGGGATGAAGAACGGAATGTTGGCTACGATACAACCCAGCATGATGCCCAGGAAGATTGGGATGAGGTTAGGGTAGTTCAGACGCTTCATCTGGTTACCCAGCACCTTCTCGGTATGAGCGATGGCGAGTTCCTTGCCCACTACGGTTACGCGGTCGCCCAACTGGAGTTTCAGGTCTGGGGTCGCGATGAGGTCTACACCATTTCTGTTCACGCGGGTAATGTTGGCGCCAAGGTTGCTTCTAATCTGCAACTGGCTGATGCTCTTGCCGTTGATGCCCGGTTTGGTAATCAGGATTCGGCGGTTGATGAGTTCGCTGCTGAATTCCTCGTCCTTTACGTCAACCTTCTCGCCGAGCAGGGCGATGATAGGTTCTTCTACGGTAGGATGAGCCACAATCTGCAGAATGTCGCCCTCTTCTATCACGGTCTGGCCGTTAACCACCTCGTTCTGGCGTTCGCCGTTGTTACGGATAATCTTGGAAACCATGAAGTCGCGCTTCAGGAGATAGCGGATCTGCTTGACGGTATCTTTGAAAACCATCTGGTTAGAAACCTTTACGGCGAAGGTGTTCAGGGTCATCGCTTCAAGATGTCCTTTGCCTCGCTTAGCTTCATCCTCTTCCTTCTGCTTGTCTACGCGTAGCGCGAACCTTAATATAATGAAGCTGAGTATAACGCCGAGCACACCCATAGGATAGGCGATGGCATAGCCGGCTGCGATGGATGGGGCGTCGATGTGGCGCAGGTCGCTGAATGCCTGCTGGGCTGCACCCAATCCAGGAGTGTTGGTTACGGCACCCGAAAGGATACCTGCCATAGAGGTGATAGATGTTCCCGAAAATGAGAAGATGACTAAGGTAGTAATGATACTCAGGGCCACAACGATCATGCTGAGCAGGTTGAGACTCTTGCCGCCGTTCTTGAACGAAGCGAAGAAGCCTGGACCTACCTCCAGACCGATAGAGTAGACAAAGAGGATCAAGCCAAATTCCTTGAGAAAGTGGAGCAGATGCTCGTCAAGGTTGAGAGAGAAATGTCCAAAGATAAGACCGATGAACAGAATCCAAGCCAAGCCCAGGGAAACACCTTTTACTCTGAGCTTACCTAAACACAAACCCAAGGCGATGACCAGCGAAAGAATCATCACAGAGTGGGCTACTCCGCCTCCCCAAAGGTCTGGGAAGCCATAAAATAGATTTTTTAAAATCTCCATTTTTCTTTATCTATTAATGTAAATACTGAATTTTCAAAAACATTCTTTCTTATCGATTTCTGAAATCGATTGCAAAGGTATGGATAAAAACGAAAGCAAAACTCGTTTTATGTTTAAAAGCTACGAATGCGGCTATAGGTGTTTTCTATAACAAAAATAGGCTTTGCGGGCTTTTCTTTTCTCTTTCTCATGCATTTCTAGCCCTTTCTTTGCTTATTATATCAGTTTTTTTTCGTAATTTTGCAACCGGATTATTATAAACAGGAAAGAATATGCTGAATATTGATGAAATAAAAGATAAGAGAATTGCCGTGCTCCTTTCGGGAGGTGTCGACAGTTCGGTTGTGGTTTGGGAGTTTGCCCAGCTGGGCCTGCATCCTGATTGCTTCTACATCAAGATTGGTCCTGAGGAGAAAGAGGAGTGGGACTGCTCTTCGGAGGAGGACCTGGAGATGGCTACGGCTGTGGCTAGAAAGTATGGGTGCAAGCTGCAAGTGGTTGGCTGTCATCATGAATATTGGAACGAGGTAACCCGTTATACGATGGAGAAGGTGAAGGCGGGTTTTACGCCTAATCCGGACGTGATGTGCAACCGCCTGATTAAGTTTGGCGCCTTCGATGAGAAGATGGGGCACAACTACGACCTCATCGCCACGGGGCATTATGCGCAGACCGAAACGGATGAAAATGGCGATAAATGGCTTGTCACGAGTCCTGATCCTGTGAAAGACCAGACCGATTTCCTGGCTCAGATAGAGAGCTGGCAATTGAAAAAAGCGATTTTCCCTATCGGCCATCATATCAAGAATGAGGTTCGCGAGATAGCCGAAGAGGAGCATCTGATAAATGCCAAGCGCAAGGACAGTCAGGGAATCTGCTTCCTGGGACAGATAAATTATAATGATTATATCCGCCGTTATCTGGGCGAGAAACCGGGCGATGTCATAGAGATGGAAACGGGCAAGCGCATAGGCGAGCACAAGGGTTTGTGGTTTCATACCATCGGCCAGCGCAAGGGCTTGGGCTTTGGCGGCGGTCCCTGGTTCGTGATTAAGAAGGATGTAGAGAACAATATCCTGTATGTGAGTCATGGTTATGATCCGCAGTCGGCCTACAAGAAGGATTTTCCTCTCCATGATTTCCATTTTCTTACGCGCGAGGTAGCTATGCAGAAGGTGACTTTCAAGATTCGTCATACGCCGGAGTATCATCCTGCTACGATAGAAAAACTGGAAGACGGCCTCTGGATGATTCATTCAGAAGAGGCAATTCATGGTGTGGCTCCCGGCCAGTTCTGTGTAGTTTATGATGAGCATCATCATCGTTGCTATGGCTCGGGCGAGATTACGGTATAAATATTTTAAAATGAAAAAAGGGATGAGTCATCAATCTGATATTTTGATGATTCATCCCTTTTTGTTTTATCTGTTTTTACCCTTCCCCGATAATGCTGTCCAGCAACTTCTGGCAGGCATCTTCGAGAAGCGTGATGACGAGCTCGAAGTCGCTATAGTCGCCATAATACGGATCAGGAACGGTGGTGTATTCGCGATGATGGGTCAGAAAATCGGCCATGCGCACTACTTTTTTCCTATCAGACTCTGAAGAAGCCATGGAGGTAATGGCACGGTAGTTTTCGTTGTCCATTACCACGATGGTTTCGAAACGGGCGAAGTCTGACTTCTGGAACTGGCGGGCATGGCTGTTGAAATTGTAGCCATGCTCGGCGCCACATTTGCGCATGCGGCTGTCGGGCAACTGACCTACGTGCCAGTTTCCGATGCCCGCAGAATCGATTTCAAACTCATCCTGAAGCCCCGCTTTTTCTACAAGAGTCTTCATGATTCCCTCGGCTGCCGGAGAGCGGCAGATGTTGCCCAGGCAGATAAATAATACGGTATGTTTACCTTTCTTTGTCATGTTGCTAACTTTTTTGTTTGCAAAGTTAGCATAAATCTCTGTATTATGCAAGATTTTTCTTCATTTTTCTTCCCACAAATTCTTAATTCTCACTTTATTTCCGTATATTTGCAGCCAAAAAAAAGCACATGACAACAACACTTATCATATTGGTTATTACGGTAGCCCTGTTCATCTGGGGCAGGGTGAGGGTCGACATCGTGGCACTTACCGCCCTGGCTGCACTCCTGGTTCTGGGTATCCTGACACCTGCCGAGGCGCTGGCGGGCTTCTCTTCGCCCATCGTCATCATGATGATAGGACTCTTCGTGGTGGGTGGAGCTATCATGCAGACCGGACTTGCCAAGCTTACGGGCAATAAGCTCATGGCGCTCTCGCGCGGCAACGAAACCATCACCTTCCTGCTCGTAATGCTCGTAACCTCCTTTATCGGCGCCTTCGTGAGCAATACCGGAACGGTGGCCCTCATGATGCCTATCATCATGAGCATAGCTGCGGGCTCGGGCATGCAGTCGTCGCGTTTCCTCATGCCACTCGCCTTTGCCGGAAGTCTGGGTGGAATGCTTACTCTCATCGGTACGCCGCCCAACCTGGTTATCGATGAAGTATTGACCGAGGGCGGTTATCAGCCGCTTGCCTTCTTCAGCTTCTTCCCTGTGGGCATCATCGTCATCGCCATCGGCATCATCGTGCTCATGCCGCTCAGCAAAATCTTCCTTAGCAAAAAGCAGAGCGGAAAGAAAAAGAAGCAGGGCAAATCGCTTGATGACCTGGTAGACGAATATCAGCTGCTCGATAATCTGCATCGCTACATCGTGCCTAGCCGCCGCCCTTCTGCCGCCCTCGACGAGAATGGCGAGCAGATGGATATCGTGGGCAAAACCCTGAAGGAGCTGAGCATTCAGAAGAAATATGGCGTGAGTATCATCGAGATAAGAAACGAGAAGAAATCGCGACTGGGACTGGTGAAGGATGTGAGCCAGAACATGGCGAAGAGCAGCAGTACCATTCAGGTTCACGATACCTTATATATAATAGGTGAGGAGGAGAAGATGAAACGCTTTGCCAGCGATTACGGCCTCAGGAAGATGAAGGATGTGAAGATTGATTTCTACGACCTGGGACTGACCGAAATCGTGGTGATGCCTACGTCTAATTTTTCCGGTCTGCGCATAGGCGATGCCAACCTGCGCAAGCGTTTCGGCATCAACGTGCTGGGCGTAAAGCGTGGCGATGAATATATTACCGACAATCTGATAGCCGCCAAGCTGCATGTGGGCGATATGCTCCTGGTGCAGGGCGAATGGACCAATCTGGCTCATCTGGCTACCGATACGAGCAACTGGGTGGTTATCGACCAGCCAGAGAAGACTGCCGACAAGGTACTCTTGGATTATAAGGCGCCTGTGGCGGCTGCCATCATGCTGCTGATGATTGCGATGATGGTGTTCGATTTCATTCCTGTGGCTCCGGTTACGGCGGTCATCATCGCCGGACTGCTGACCGTCTTTGCCGGATGTTTCCGGAATGTGGAGGCGGCTTACAAGACCATCAACTGGGAGAGCATCGTACTGATAGCCGCCATGATGCCGATGTCTACGGCGCTTGAGAAGACGGGTGCTTCTGCCTTGGTTTCTCAGGGGCTGGTAGAGAGTTTGGGTTCGATGGGACCTACAGCTCTCTTGGCAGGCATCTACTTCACCACTTCTCTGATGACGATGTTTATCAGCAATACAGCTACGGCTGTGCTGATGGCTCCTATTGCCCTGGTGGCGGCCCAGCAGGTAGGAGTGAGTCCTTATTCCTTCCTCTTTGCGGTTACGTTGGGCGCCAGCATGTGCTTTGCCTCACCATTCTCCACGCCTCCTAATGCGCTGGTGATGAAGGCGGGTGGCTATACGTTTATGGATTACGTGAAGGTAGGTTTGCCTCTGCAGATTATCATCGGCGTTGTGATGACCTTCGTTCTTCCGCTCCTGTTTCCTTACTAAGGATTTTTGATATCAAAATAAAAGCCCCCGATGTTTTTCCCGCATTGGGGGCTCTTTTTTTATCGGATTAAATCAGGCTTTTTTATTTTCCCAATTTGGGAGATTTTTTTCTCCAACTGGGCAAGTGATTTTGCGCGCTTTCTGAATCACGATGCAAAGATACAAAATCCCGTTTTGTTAGTTGTGCGATAGCGTGCGATGCCGTGCGATAGCGGAACATTTTTCTCCAATCTCTTTTCTTCGTGTTCACGGAAGTTGGGACAGATAGTTTCAGCGATGTTGGACAGTTGTTCCTTATTATAGCCCGAATCGGCAACAAGATAGGTCTTCATACGGCATGATTTCCCCTAATTGAGGGCGGAATACTGAAAAATAGCCCCATTTATCTCCACTTCGAGTATCGGGAAGAGCATCGGAAATAAGGGTTCCTGCATGTCTTTTGATGCCTGAGAGAGCAAAAGTTGCACCTATTCGATGCCTTTTCCCAGCTTTTTCATCGTCGGAGCGGTTGAAATGGGGATATTGTACTTCAAATTCTTAGTCTCTATTTCTACATAATTTATTGATTATGAGCCTTTTAGAGAGAAGTGGGGTTGGGCGGAGCGTTCCAGTTGTTCCAATTATTTTTTTGAGCGTTCCATTCCACCTTCTTATATATAACTATCTATATATTAAGTAGTTATAGAATCTCTATAAAGGGATATTGTCCTATGAAAACCTATTTGAAACAATTGGAACAACTGGAACGCTTGCCCGAAAATCACTTCTGTTTTGATCCTGTTACCAGCCTCCCCGAAGTCCCCATTTCCTCTAGAAGACCTCGACTCCGTTTTATCTCTTTTCACCTTCGCAATCATCGAAAGTTCGTTTGCGGTTCTCTGTCATCTCTTAATAGTAGTATAGTAGTACCAATATTCCTCTTCTTGAGTTTTCAAGTAACCTATGCCTTGCAGAGTTAAAAGCATTTTAAGTATCTTAATAGGCAAAATCCTATTGTAAAGTGTGAGAAATTAATATTTATTCGTTTGTATTTGGGTAAAAAATGAAAATAAATCCCCTTTCATTTTGTTTTTTGCCAGTTTCTTCGTACCTTTGCGGATGGATTCGGCAGGAGCCGCTTCCAGACATTTTAGTAAAAACAAAGCATTGACTATTATTGTGGTCTTCCGGAAAAAGCGTAGGAAACTTTCTTTCTGAATATACGACCGCACCAATAATGGTTGGCTTCATCTGTGGTAAGCATAGGTGAGCCTCTCGTCAAATATGTAGAGTCGATGTTCATGCCCTATATAGGGTGTGAGCATTCTTATATTTGACGGTGGTTCAGACTTTCCTACGCTTGCCACGGAAGACCTTAAGAATCGTTCACACCCTTCTTTTGTGTCTCTTTGTGAGTAGCCTGATGATAGTTGGATGCAGCTATTAATAACTATCAGAATATGGCAGACAATATTGATGAACTACATCGAAAAATAAAAGATTTGGAGGGTGAAGTGGCTTATCTTAATGCTCAGTTGAAGCAAGATAACCGTTTTGGACTTCATTGGATAGATGTGCCTGAAGCTTTTGAAGCTGGAGGAGAAAATGCTATTCCGATTCTTGAAGAAGTACCAGATCTTTCCATCACGACAGATGATGGAAAACCTACTCATATACTCATAGAAGGTGATAATTATCATGCTCTTACTTGCCTTAATTATACGCATCAAGGTAAGGTGGATGTAATTTATATTGATCCTCCTTATAATACGGGTAGTGATGGGTTTACGTATAAGGATAAGAGATTCCTAGATAAATATCCTGATGGTACCCAGTTGCCAAAGAATCATCCGTTACGTCATAGTTCTTGGTTGTCGTTTATGGACAAACGAATGAAACTCGCATCTTCTTTGTTGAAAGAAGATGGAGTTATCTATATCAGCATTAATGAAGAAGAATATGCAAATTTAAAGTTGCTGTGTGATAGTGTTTTTGGTTATTCTAATTATATTACCACTATCACAATAAAAGTGCGTCATGAGAATAGAATTCTCAAGGGTGATAAACCTATGCACGAAACGACAGAATTGCTTTTGATGTATAGGAAGTCAGACAAGTTTAACATAAGTAAACGTATAGTTGACAATTCTGATCCTAAAGATTATATTTATGAAATTGAGGAGTTGATAGATAATCCGGAAATAATTATGATGGGAGGTAAGAAAGTAAAAGTCTTTCATCCTGGAGAATATCGGATTGTAGAATATGAACCAAGTTTTGAACATCTTAAGAAAATAAATATTCGTGGTTCCATAAAGACGGGTAATAGTTCCGGAAGATTTCACATGAGCTACCTCGAAGAAAGAAATAATGATTTTGGGGTAATTTATAAGGTCCCTAATATGGGGGATGATGGCAGGGATGGTAGATATTTCCTCTCTAGAAGCGATAGTTCTCACGCAAACGGATTTTACTTCCAGGGAGCACCTTTACAGAGAAATGACACAAAAGAAATTCCATATCCTAATTTCTTGGATTTTGAACAAGAGTTCAATCTGGTTGGAACAGAAGGTGGCGTTCCTTTTGATGGCGGAAAGAAGCCGATTGCATTTATACAGTATTTGTTGAAAATAGCTAAAGGTAATAATAAAAATCTTGTTGTTCTAGATTTTTTTGCCGGTAGTGGGTCTACAGGGCATGCATTTTTGGATGGAGGCTATACAGGTCAGGTAATCTTAGTTCAAGCGCCAGAAAAGACTTATGAAATCAAAAAAGGCAAGAAGTTAGCCAAGAACAATTGTAAGGGCGTTTTTAATGCTGGATTCGAAACTATTACACAGATAACAAGAAAACGTATCGAAAATGCTATTGGCGGATATGTGACTGACAAAAAGATTTCGAAAGTATTATTTGAGGAAGAACTGACTCCTACATCATTAAAGAAAGTTCCTGATTATCTTGCAAGGATAAACGAAATAAAGCAGGAAAATGAAAAGTTGTATCATTCGTTTGATGTGCATGTTAAAGATGGGGTGCTTATGCTGCAAGGAGAGATCTCGAAAAAGAAAACTTGTCCGCCTCTCGGCAATTCTCTCAAGTACTATCGCACTTCTTTCGTAGGAACAAGTACGGCTAATCAGGCTACAGACTATGACAAGACAATCCTTGCCCAAAAGGCTGGATGCCTGCTGGCCTTGGCTGAGAATACGCTTTACGAAATGAAGAAAACTGATAGCTATCAAATATTCAAGGACAAAAATCATGATGTATGGACGGCAATCTATTTTAAAGAAGATTATCGCCCGAAATATTTCAACGAATTTGTTCATGAAGTAGAGCAGCTTCAGGGCGTGAAGAATGTATATATTTTCAGTTGGGGCGACGTCGGTTCTTTCGATTCCTATTTCGAATATCTTTCTGGGGTAAATCTGAAGAGCATTCCTCAGCCTATCCTCGATATTTACAAATCTTTAAATGCTTAAGAAAGTATGGAACAGATACCTTTTCAGATAGAAGCCGTTGATAAACTGGTGGCTAATATAAAGCGATTATGGGGACATGGAGATCGCCAGATTCCTGTTGTTCTGAAAGCTCCTACAGGAAGCGGTAAGACTTATATGACTCAGAAGATGATTTGCGAGATGGCAGAACAGCCAGATTGGGATAGAGAGGTGGCTTATGTATGGATTACATTCTCCGACGACCTCGCCATGCAGAGCAAGCATAAGTTTGATGTCTACTTCCCTACGAGTAAGCATGGTCGATTGTTGACGATAGAAGATTTTAGCCTTGGGGCTCTGCAGAAAAACGATGTGCTTTTCATCAACTGGCAAAAACTGGTGAGCGAGAAAGCCGGAAACCGTATATACAGACGACCGGAAAATCCAGATGAGCGACATGAGAGTAGAGTATACTTCGAGGATTTTGTAGAGAATACCCATGCCAACGGCGTGAAAATAGTATTTATAATCGACGAGTGCCATCTGAATGTAACCGAAGCTGCTAATCGTGACGTGATTAGCAAACTCGACCCGAAAATCTGCATTCATGTCTCTGCTACTCCGCCTCCTGAAGTGATGGTAAAAGCTGCAGATTATGACTCGAATATGGTAATAAAGCATGAAGATGTGGTAGCACAAGGGCTGATTAAGGAGAGCATCGTTACCCAGACGAAAGAGGATTTGGATAAATATCAAGGCGAAGATGAAGATCATGTCCTGCTGAAACTTGCTATCGAAAAGCGCAGGGAACTTAAAGCGGAGATTGAGGCCTTCGGCAAAAACGTCAATCCGCTAGTTATTATCCAGTTGCCAAATGATGATGAAACCTTGATAGAACAGGGGCAGCCTACCAAGGAAGAGATTACGAAAGAATATCTTATCTCGCAGGGGGTAAAGGCAAACAGAATTGCATCTTGGTTTACTGGTAAGGCTAAGCCTGAGGGGCTGGAACGGAATGATAGCGAATACGAATACCTTCTGTTTAAAACCGCAGCCGGTACAGGTTGGGATTGTCCCCGTGCTCAGGTTCTGGTCATGTTTCGTGATATTAAATCTGAAATTTTCAGTACTCAGACCATCGGTAGAATTCTCCGTGTTCCAATCATGCACGAAGAAGTGTCTAAGGTTTTCCGTAATGGTTATCTTTATACCAACTTCTCGCGCAAAGCTGTAACAGAGGCTGATTATGGTGGAATGGGCAACAAGCCAAAAACGCTTATCTCTTACAACAAAAAGGGGGAAGACTACATCATCGACCCGAATCTGATGACAGATATGCTGTCGCGTGTAGATTATGGAGATTTGGGTAAATCGGGTGAATTCCAACAATGTCTGTTTGATACATTCAATCGCTATTTCGGCATTACTGATGAGGATGTGTTTGATGATGTTGTAAAAAGGAAACTAGAAACTAAAGGACTCAACTTGAAGGGAAATTTGGCGCATGAGATTGTTTCAGATGCTCAATTCTATGATTACGAAAATATTGGAATCAACCTTAAGGAAGCTAAAGGGGTAGAGCGCGAGTGGAGTAGGAGTGATGTGCAGAAACTCTTTACTTTCACTTTGGTGGAAATCCTGCGTTCGCAATCAGATAATGATTGCAAGGTAGGAAACATCGTGCGTTCTGTACCAACTTTGAAAAGTGCCATACGCTTGTGGTTCAAGTATTATGCTCTGAAGAATGAAGACGAAGATAAATGGTATCGTATTTTCTTGCATGATGCATTAAACGGTTCTGCTTCAAGTATATTCAGACGTCTTATCACAGAAACGCTTAAGGCATACCATCCTTTGCTCGAAGAACAATTACGTAAGCGCAGAGAGGAAAACCGAAAGCGGCAGAGTGTTCCTTTTGTATTGAAGAAGATGTATTCTTATACAGAAGAACATGATGAGTTGACGGAGCAGAAATGCCTGTTGCATCCTTTCTTCTTGGGTCAAAACTATACTGGCAGAAAAACGGAAGAGAGCTTTTACAAGTTTCTTGAGGGTCAGGATGGTATAGAATGGTGGTTTAAGAATGGAGATAGCGGTAAGGATTGGCTTGCCATTCGTTATTTCAGCGAAGAACGCAACGAAGAAGCACTTTTCTATCCCGACTGGATTTTCAAAAAGAAGGATGGTACTATCGGCATCTTTGACACCAAAGGAGGTCAGACGGCTGCATCTAAAGACACGAAAAACAAGGCTGAGGCTTTGCAGAAGCGTCTTTCCATGTTGAACAACTTGGCTGAAGGCAGAATAAATTACGTTGGCGGTATTGTAATAGCTGCTAATGGTATATGGTATTATAATGATAATGAGGAATATGTCTATCAGCCAGGTAGTACAGATGGTTGGAAAATGATGCAGGATATGTTTGATGTGCTTATGGATGGGGACAGCTTGAATGCAGAAATTCTTCATAGCATCTCTCCTTCCGACCGCTTCACCCGTTTTCTCCCTCTGTATTCCATTCAGGCTGCCTGTGGTTACTTCGATGAATATGAGGAGCCGGAGGCGGAAGGATGGGTGGATGTATCTTCATTACCTTTCACTCCGAACAGGGAAATGTTCGTGGTTCATGCCAAGGGCAACTCGATGCTGCCGAAAATTAAGGATGGAGACTTATGCGTGTTTGAACGTTATCATGGAGGTTCAAGGGAGGGAGAAATCGTACTCTCGCAGGTAAAGAATATTACGAGGAATATGGCGGAAAATATACCATCAAAAAGTTTCATAGCGAGAAAACTGTGAACGAAGAAGGGGTGGAAGTTCATTCAAAAATAGAACTGCAGCCACTCAATAAAGATGGCTTCCAGACCATAGAAATCCCGGAAGTTAATGAAGCCAAGATTGCTACCATCGGCATCTTGAAATACATTATCCGTTAAAGATAAAAGGGCAAGAGCATTACCTTGTCAATATATGATATGATGCTTTTGCCCTTTCTTTCTGTATGTCTTTTATTCCACTTTCTTTTATTCCACTTCCTTCCAATCTATCAGTCCCTTGCCCTGTTCGTCCAGTTCCACGGCCAGGGCTATCACTTTGCGCTTGTCGGCCTGGAATGGTTCGGCGTATTGCTTCGCCTTAATCTGAGCTTCGGCTGCTGAAATACCGCCGTTGTTGGAAAGTTTTAACTCCATAACATAGATGTAGCGGGTTACCTCTACCACCATGTCGATTCTGCCCGTAGAAATCATCTTTTCCACTTCCACGCGGCAACCGATGGCGTTGAAAATCGTGCTCAGAATCAGGCGGTAACGCTCCTCCATATCCATCGAGGCTAACTTCTTGTTGCTGTAAGGCACATCGGCTATCAGCGCCTTCAGATATTTTCTGGCATCAGAAAGATTTCCTAATTGCAAAGCTAGCATCAGGCTGGATTGGGTAGATTGAATGTCTCCGTTTTTCCTTAATGTGAGGGAAGGTAATACCATCTCGTATAACGCCTGCTGTACCTCATAATTCGGGAATCCGAGAATGTAAATGCCCATCTGGTAGTCCTTGATGGTAAGATAGCCCGACTGATAGAGGAACAGCTCGGCACCTCCACCCGTAACATCCGAGGTTTCTATTGTCTGTCTAAGCATGGTGCATGGGTTAAAATCGCCCAGCTTGATTTCCATGTCGTTCACAAATTTTGGCAGCAGAGAGGTGGCGCCTGATGATGCCCAATAGTTCTTCAAATCGGAATCTGACAGGGCGTTGATGAGACTGAACGGATTGAATACATCCACCATGTTCTTCCGGCTGAAATGATAACCGTCATAATAGGCCTGGAGTTGGGCTACTGCTTCTTCAAATGTCCAATCTTCGTAATCCGCCAGCTTTTCTATTTCGGGTTTGAAGTTGTTCTGAAGCTCTTCTTTCGTAATGCCGCAAATGGCTGCGTACTCTGGCTCAAAACTGATGTTGCTCAGATTGTTGAGCACGGAGAAGAGGGATATCTGGGTAAACTTGGTAATGCCCGTGATGAACACAAACTGCTCATATTTGTCATCTGCCTTCAAGATGGCGAAGACGTTCCGGTAGATTGTGGTGCATTCTTCGTGATGAGGCGTTTTCCAGGAATGCTGCAGGGGCGAATCGTATTCATCCACAAGGATGGCCACCTGCTGTCCGGTCTGCTTGAAGGCTGACTGGATAATGGCGTCAAAACGATTGGATAATGAGTCGGATGGTGTGGCTTCTATGCCATACTTCTGTTCATATTCTTTGAAGGCTTGGTTAAGGTAGGCATTGAGCTCGTAGGCTGTGGATCCTGCACGGCTCATGTCGAGTCGGATGACGGGATGCTGGAGCCATCTCGTCTCCAAATCCATGATTTTCAATCCCTCGAAGAGTTCTTTTCTTCCCTCGAAATATGCCTGGAGTGTATCTACGAGAACGGATTTGCCAAAGCGGCGTGGGCGGCTCAGGTAATTATACTTTTTTCCCCTGTTGGCAAGTTGCCAGATAGTATCTGTCTTGTCAACATAAAGGTATCCTTTCTCTCTGATTTCTTCAAATGACTGGATGCCTACTGGTAATATTCTATTGTTTATTTCTGCCATAATCGCTGATACTTTATACTTTTATGCCGCAAAGTTAAGATTATTATTTGGAATAAGCAAAGTTTTTGGGGCTTTTTCTTGGTGGTTTATCAGAAAATGAGTAGTTTTGTGGGCGTGAATCAAATAGATAACGAATAAGACAATGGATAAGACAACGACTCAAATTACGATGCTCGGAACGGGAAATGCTACGGTTTCCCAGATTTATAATACCTGTTTTGTGCTCCAAACTCCCAGCACCCTGATGCTGGTGGATGCGGGCGGAGGAAACGGAATACTGGCGCAGCTGAAGAAGATAAATGTTCAGATTTCTGACATTCATCACCTCTTCGTTACCCATGCGCATACCGACCATGTGCTGGGGGGAATCTGGGTAATCCGAATGGTGGCACAATGTAAGGGATATGAGGGATTGCTGCATGTGTATGGAAACGATAAGGTGATAAAGGTGATCAAGACCATCATCGACATGATTCTTGCCAAGAAGCAACTGGCTAAGGTGGCTGAAAGGGTGGTGTTCCATCAGTTGGAAGATGGCGATTGCTTCGAAGTGGGGGATATGAAGTTGGAATGCTTTGATATTCAGTCTACTAAGGAAAAATAGTTCGGATTCCGAGCAGAGTTGCCTTCTTCTGATGAATCGGATAAGCCTTTGGTCTTGGCGTGCCTGGGTGATGAACCTTATAACGAGCAGAACCGACGCTACATAGTGGGGGCTGACTGGATGATGTGTGAGGCGTTTTGTCTCTATGCCGACCGCGATACGTTCAAGCCTTATGAGAAATGCCACAGTACGGCGCTTGATGCCGGAAAACTGGCGGAGGAACTGGGCGTGACGAATCTTATCCTGTATCATACGGAGGAGAAAACACTCGCTAATTGTAAAGAAAATTATACTCGTGAAGCTGCCGAGAACTTCAAGGGTAGAATCTTCGTTCCGGATGATTTGGAGGTGATAGAGCTGTAGAATTTCTTTCTTTATAATTGTGGGCTTAATCAGTTTTGATCCGGTAGGAAAATCTTGGTTACTTCCCGCTCTCCGAAATCTATCATGGCGTTGAAGAGACTCACTTTTTCCGCCTTTCTGAGGTTTTCTAGTGTGAGGTCGGCTTCCAGGATGATGCCGGCTTCCAGGAGCTGGGCACGTTTGGTTCCCTGGAGCAGGGGATGCTTGGGGGTGAGCCATCTGTTGCCATCAAAAAGGGCGAGATTGGTGAAGGAGGTATCGGTAATGAGCCCGTTCTTTACAATGATGATTTCATCGCAATCGTCCTTCTGGGCTACCAGGGCGTTGAGCGCACTTCGGTCTGTGCTCTTATAGGTGTAGTCGATATTATTATCCTCTACCACCTTGAGGGAATGAATCTCCTTCATCTTGTAGGGGGCGTACTCGATGGCTTCCACGCCCTGGGTGCCATAAACCACTCGTGCCTTGTAAAGGTTCATTTCCTCTTTTGGGGAAATGAGGGATGAGAGTTTTATTTCTTCAGATGCGAGGGTTGGAAAGAACCTGCGGATGGTTCTCTCCATTCTTGCCTGATGATAGGGTAGGGCTAGAGCCTTGCCGTTTTTGATCTTTATTGTTTCTATAAATTGCTGTTTCATAATCTCTTTTATTTTTTCTAAGATGAAAGGTGGATTTAAAACGGAAGATAGATTTTCTGAATCACTTCCTCGTATTCCCTCCGGCAATCGCTCTTCGAAGTGATGCCGCCGCCTGCCTTGAAATACAATTTTCGGCTTTTCTTCGGCTTCTTTCCTTCGTTTGCCTTGAAATTCTTTTCTCCGTCGGCTTCAAAATCAACCGGCGAAGTTTCTTCTTCTATGAATCTTATCATGACGGCAGAGTTGAGTTCGCCCTGGTCGTAGATTCCCATGATGCCCGTGTAGAAGCCGCGGTCGTAGCCTTCTGCCTCTTGGATAATCTGCATGGTTTTATCTTTCGGGGCACCCGTGATGGAACCGGCTGGGAGCTGGGCATCGAGGATTTCGCCCAGATGGTGCGGGTAATCTTCGGGCAGGCGACCGCTGATTTCTGAACTGGTTTGCAGGATGTCGCCCTTGTTGGTGTGCAGCACGTCGACGTAACGGTATTTATCTACCCTTACATCTTCTGCCACCCGGCTCAGGTCGTTTCTTATCAGATCTACGATGGTGGCGTGTTCTGCCGCCTCTTTCCGGTCTTCCATCAGCAGCTTTTCGGCATTGGGGAGGGATGCATCCAGGGTTCCCTTCATGGGATAGGAGTAGATTCTTCCGCCCTTGATTCTGACGAAGGTTTCGGGCGAAAAGCAGACGAAGGGGGTGAGATTCTCTTCTATGTTCTCTTCTTTCAGATGAGCTTTATCTTCTGCTTGAGTTCTCTTTCTTCTGAGCAGCAGTTTATACTTCCCTTTTGCACGATGGAAAATTTCTTCTAATGAAAGATTGCAGCTTACGGGAACCCGGTTGGTGAGATTCGTAAGATAGCTGTTGCCCGCCATAATGTTGCTCTTCACGATGTTGAAGCTTCGCTCATAATCGTTATAAAGGGGCGGGGTTATCTGCCAAGAAATAGGAGAGTCCAAAGGAGTTTCTTTGAAAAACTTTTTCTCCGAAATCTCCTTTGGAATCTCCCTTGAAATCTCCTCGTAAATTCTTTTAGAATCCCCCATTTCTTTCGAATGGTTTTCTCTCCAGTTACCTCTTCCTTCGAAATCGAAGAGGCATTCTTCGGGATTTATATCTGATAGCTTGCGGATGAAGGCCTCGTCTGCCTGGTAGTTGATGACAAAGAGAAAAGGCTCTTTCTGGCTTGCCAATCGGTTGATTTTATCTATGATTTTCTGTTTCATGTCTGCAAAGATACTGCTTTTATTTAGAAAGACAAAAGATTGGTTACAGATTTTTGTTTGATGGGACGTCTTCTCCACACGCCCTGATCAGGGCGTGTGGAGCATATTTAATAGGCTTTCACTGCCTTTTTTAATACGCTTCTCCCTGCTCTATTTCTTCCTGCGTAATGCGCTTGCGGTCGATAGCGCGCCAGGCAAAGACGATGTAGGCGAGCACGAACGGGATGAGGAGGGAAACTATCGCCATGGTGCGGAGCGTGAACTCGCTGCTGCAACTGTTGGCGAGAGTGAGCGAACTCTGAAGGTCGATGTTAGATGGATAGTAGGCGGTATTGTTCCAGCCGGCTATCAGCAGCAGAACCAGCACGGTAAGCACGGTTCCGATGCCCGTAAACCAGATTCCCTTTCTATACTGCACGCTCCTCGATGACTTGAAAATGCCGAAAAGAACGACTACTACACCTATTAATAATATTACAAGCAAGATTGGCATCTCCAGGAGATTGTGAAGATACTTCATACTCTCAATCGTAATGCCGGAAGAAGAAGTGCTGAATCCATCTTTTACCAGCAATCTGATGAGGAATGGCAGGAAGAACAATAGGAAGAGGAGGGCATTCCATGGCAACTGGCGGGTGCAGCGCTCCTGAATCTGCTGGTGCTCGATGTTGTTCTTGATGTAGAGCATGCCCAGAATACGGGCTAGCATCAGTACGGCAAGTCCCAGCACTACGTTCCATGGGTCGAGCAGGGCATCAAGACCATGGCTGGCATTTGCCCAGCGGCTGATGACGGGTTGCAGACTGTTGGTAATATTGCCCTTGTCTATCAGGAAATTGCTGCCGTTGAAGAAGGTGGCTACGGCTCCGCCAAGAAGCAGCGGACCCACGATGCCGTTGATAATGAGGCAGATCTGAAAGGTCTTCGGTCCAAGAAAATTACCTATCTTGTTCTGGAATTCATAGCTCACGGCTTGAATCACAAATGAGAACAGGATAATCATCCACAGCCAGTAGGCTCCGCCGAAACTGGTGCTGTAGAACAATGGAAACGAGGCGAAGAAGGCTCCGCCGAAGGTGACGAGCGTGGTGAAGGTGAACTCCCATTTTCGTCCCGTAGAGTTGATGATGAGGCGACGCTCCTCTTCCGTTTTTCCCAAACAGAATATCAAGGTGTTGGCTCCCTGTACAAACATGAGAAACACCAGCAGGGCTCCTAATAATGATACGAGGAACCACCAGTATGATTGCAAAAATTCGTATCTCATAATGCTAATGTCATAAAGTTAATTCATAATCTTAAGTTTATCATCTTAAGCTTTTATTCATATTCCGGTCCTTTCTTAATCTGCTTCACCAGGATGCTGATTTCCACGGCAAGCATGGTAGTGAAGAGTGCCAGGAAGATGAAGAAGGTGGTGGCCACGCTGCCTGCTTCGATGTCGGAGATGGCGGCACTTACTGGCAGCAGGTCTTGGATGGTCCAAGGCTGGCGACCGATTTCTGCTACTATCCAGCCCGATTCTGAGGCGATGTAAGCCAGCGGAATCATGATGATGGCGGAAATGAGGAACCATCGGTATTGGGCGATTTCCTTCTTATAGACCAGGAATAGGCTGAGGGCGAAGAAGAGAATGAGCAGGCAGCCTACTCCCACCATCAGGCGGAAGGCGTAGAAGCAGATCGGGATGCTCGGTACCAGTTCTTTGGCGTCCTTGATGTAACCATATCCGAAGTATTTCATATTCTCCCTGAGGATAGGGAGCTGGTCTTTCGCCTTCGTTTCGCGATAGGTTTTCAGGGCAACTATCGCCTTCTTGCCCCGGGCTATCTTTTCCTGCACGGATGGTTCCCGGGTGCCATCCTCTTTAGTGTAACCCTTGATAATATCGTTTACGCCAGGCACGTAGCCATCGGCTGTGCGGGTGGCTAAGAACGAGAGCATGTTGGGGATGGCGATGCGCATGGCTGGCTCCTGCTCGTTTTCGTAATCGGGCTGCCGGAAGGGATGAACGGCTGCTATCGCCGTGAGGCTTTCGCCGTTTCCACCATTATATAATGCTTCCATCGCAGCCAGTTTCATCGGCTGCACCTGTGCCACCTGGTAGGCAGAGTTGTCGCCGGTCATCGCAGCCAGCAGGGTGGCGATGAGTCCTACTCCGGCACCCATCTTGATGCTCGCCTTCGCCAGTTGGGTTTCTCTCTTCTTCAGGAGATACCAGCAGCTTACGGCTACTACGAAGGTGGCGCCGATGATCCAGGAGGAAGTAACGGTATGGGTGAACTTGTTGATGGCGAATGGCGAGAGTGCCACATCCATAAACGAAGTCATCTCGAAGCGCATGGTATCGGGATTAAATTCCTGTCCCACCGGATACTGCATCCAGGCGTTGGCTACGAGAATCCACCAGGCAGAAATGGTGGCGCCAAGTCCCGTGAGCCAGGTAGAGGCAAGGTGGAAGCCCCGGCTCACCTTATCCCAGCCGAAGAACATTACGGCTACGAAGGTGCTCTCCATGAAGAATGCCAGGATGCCTTCGATGGCTAGGGGAGCGCCGAACACGTCGCCCACGAACCAGGAGTAGTTGCTCCAGTTGGTGCCGAATTCAAATTCCAGGATGATGCCTGTGGCAACGCCCATGGCGAAGTTGACGCCAAAGAGTTTTTGCCAGAAACGGGTTACGTGCTTCCAGAACGGCTTGTTGGTGCGGTAGTAGCATGTTTCGGCGATGCCCATGATTACTGCCAGTCCCAGGGTGAGCGGCACGAACAGCCAATGGTAGATGGCCGTGAGTGCGAATTGCGCCCTCGACCAGTCGATGGTCGCTGATGTAATGTCTAACAATAGATTTGTCATCATAGTTGAATGGTTTTAGAATTGTTATTATATAATATTTTTGTATTTCTTTCGATGTGAAGGTTGCGGGGATTCAGAGTCTTATCTGTTCAGAATTTCCTTGGAAACGAAGCCAGCCTTGTCTCCGTTCTTGGCATTCGTATTGATAAAATCTGGAAAGAAAAAGAGCTTGAGCACCAGGAAGATGATGGCAAGCTTGATGAGGATGACAGCCCAGAGCGTCTTGCCCAGGGTCATCGTCCTGAAACCATCGTAATAGAGATGGAAAATCCGGGACAGCAGTCCTTGTTTCATCGGTTTTACATCCGTTTTCATCAGGTTTTTATCCTTTTTCTTCTGCATAAGCACTCCTTCTTAAAAAAATCTGCTGCAAATCTACAATAAAATTATGTAACTACCAAATATTTTCTTGAAAAAGTTACAAAAAGATTGCTTTCAGGTATCCCATAAGGGAGTTATTTTAAAGTTTTTCTTTTTTTTTTATGGAATAAGGCTTGCCGTTTCATCAGAATTTATTATCTTTGTCCCCTAAAACATAGAAACATTTTAATCAGAAATAATCAGAAGAAATGATGAATATAGAATCAGTTAGAGAGTATTGCCTCTCGCTTCCCCTCGTAGCCGAGGCTTTTCCTTTTGATGAGCAGACCTTGGTGTTTCGCATTTTGGGCAAGATCTTTGCCTGTGTTGACCTGGAGCGCCCCGAGTGGGTTACGATGAAATGTAATGCCGATTACGCCCTCGAACTCCGGGAAGTGCATCCCGAAATAGAAGGCGCATGGCATTGGAATAAGAAATACTGGAATCAGGTAAACCTTTATGGCACGCTGGAAGATGATTTCATCCAGGCCCTGATTCGCCACAGTTATTCCGAAGTGGTGAAGAAACTCAAGAAAAAGGAGCGGATGGAGCATCCGGAAATGCTGGATGTGAAGGAATAGGGAGAATTATTCATTTTTTCTGTAGTTTGGGTAATGCGTGTTTTCAAGATTCTTCGTATCTTTGCACCCAGAAATCATAATTAAAACTATAAGAAAATGTATATTGAGAAAATAAAGTCGCCAGCCGACTTGAAGAAGCTGGATTTGAAGGAGTTGCAGGTGGTGGCTGATGAAACCAGACAGGCTGTGCTGAACCGTGTAAGCAAACATGGCGGTCATGTGGGACCAAACCTGGGATTCGTGGAGGCTACCGTGGCGCTTCACTACGTTTTTAATGCACCAAAGGATAAGCTCGTGTTTGACGTAAGCCACCAATGCTATCCGCATAAGGTGCTCACCGGACGAGCTGCGGGATTCCTCGGCGATGTGGATGACATGAATGCCATTTCGGGCTATTCTTCTCCTGCCGAATGTCCTGAGTATGATAACTTTGAGGTGGGGCATACTTCTACTTCCGTGAGTCTTGCCACCGGTTTGCAGAAGGCGCGAGACATCAAGGGTACCGATGAGAACATCATCGCCATTATCGGCGACGGATCCCTTTCGGGCGGCGAGGCTTTCGAGGGTCTAGATGAGGCTTCGGAACTCGGCACGGGCATCATCATCGTGGTGAACGACAACGAAATGTCTATCGCCGAAAATCATGGCGGAATCTACAAGAACCTGCGTGCCTTGCGCCAGAGCAACGGCACCTGCGAGCACAACTGGTTCAAGGCGTGGGGCTTTGAATACAAGTATCTGGAAGAGGGTAACGACATCGAAAAACTCATCCAGGTTTTCGAGAGCGTGAAGGATACGGATAAGCCTACCGTGGTTCACATTCACACAGAGAAAGGTCATGGATTTGCGCCAGCCGTAGCCAATAAGGAGGCTTGGCATTGGGGAATGCCTTTCAATCTGGAAGACGGCAGCCGACCAAGAAGGAATGTCGATGGAACCCTCCCGGAGGTTGCTCCAACAGAGGATTACGGCACATTATTCTCTGACTGGATGCTCAGCGAGATGAAGCAGGATAAGACCCTCATCGCCGTAACCGCCGGTACTCCTACCGCAGGTGGCTTTACTGCCGATAAGCGCCAACTGGCTGGCAAGCAGCACATCGATATGGGAATCGCCGAAGAGCAGGCAGTTGCCATGATTTCGGGAATGGCGAAGGGTGGACTGCATCCTGTCTGGACCGTTTACAGCACCTTCATCCAACGTACCTACGACCAGATAGCGCAAGACCTCTGCATCAATTCCAACCCAGCCGTAATCAACGTGGTAGGAGGCGGAGTGAACTCGATGAACGACATCACCCACATCTGCCTTTTCGATATTCCGATGCTCTGCAGCATTCCGGGGCTCATCTATCTGGCTCCAACCACCTGCGAGGAGTATTTCGCCATGCTCCGCTGGAGCATTCTGCAGGATAAGAAACCTGTCGCCATCCGCGTGCCAAGCAATGGCGTGGTTCATACGTCAGAAGCCGTTGATGCTGAATATGGTTACGAGGCAAAGTACAAGGTAATGCACCAGGGCGAGAAGGTGGCAGTCATCGCCGCCGGTTCGTTCTATCAGAAGGGCGAGAATGTAGTCCGCCTGTTGGCTGATAAGGGCATCGATGCTACGCTCATCAACCCACGTTATCTGAACGAGGTGGATGCCGAGACGCTGGATAGCCTGAAAGCAACCCATCAGTTGGTGGTAACCCTGGAGGATGGATCGAAGGATGGCGGATTCGGCGAGCGTATCGCCTCTTACTATGGCACTTCAGATATGAAGGTGATGGTGGGCGGCATCAGGAAGGGACTCTATGACAGATACGATGTGAAGGAGTTGCTTTCGGATAATCGCCTGCTCGATGAGCAGATTGTGGAAGACATCTTGTTAGTAATTAATGATTAGTTAGACGGCATAGTTAGTTTTTATTTGACGAGAAATCCAAGCCGGAGAATCATCTCTAGCTTGGATTTCTTCTGTTTTATCATCGAATGTTTGTCTTAATCTCAGTCTTAATCTTAGTCATCTTCCCTGTCATTATCTCAATCATCATCATCGTCATCATCATCATCATCCCAATCTCTATCGTGCTTCCACTTCTTGTCGTGCTTGTGATACTTGTGATGCTTGCACGGCTTTCCTGGTCCATAAGTTACATGGGTTCCGCCTGGCCATCCTGGTCTTCCGTAGCTGCACTCAGGGCGAGGGCGGCGCTTGTCGTGTCCCCAGTTATGCTTTGGATACTTGGTGTAAATATGGTGAACATACACATGATTCTGCCAGCCGATAGGGCGATAGAAATAGTAAGAGTCCTTGAATCTCTTCCATTGTCTGGCGGTCATCATGCGCTTGAGCTGCTTGTTGCGGTAATGCCAGCCGTAGGCATCGATGTCGCGATAGCTTCGGATGCCATTGAGATAATTGAGATTGATGTTCAGGATGCTGTTGCGCTGGGCGCTGCTCAATCCCAGTTCCACCACCATCTTATCTGTGATAAAACGGGCTTCTGCCTGAATATTTGTCAGTCTCTGAGCATTCATAGATGTAATCATCATCCATACTGCTACCAATGTCATAATCATTCTTTTCATAACTATCTTCTCTTTAAAGGGTTATTACTCTATTTATTTTATTTGAAGAGGCTACTTGGTGCCGCTATCAACTTTTTGATGGTGCAAAGATAGGGAGAATAGCTGAAAACAACAAGGGGAAAACCATAAACCAGCGTATGATTTTCCCTAAAAGCATCGGGGGAAACTCCCGTAATAAAATTGTAGTATCTTTTATCTGCTAATTAAAATCCTTGTAACCTCATTGACACATAATACCCCTACCTTTGCACCCGAAATTTAACAGGAATTACCCCGAAAGGGGAAATCTTTAATAAAGGTATTATAGAAAGGTATTATAGTTAGATAAAGAAAAATGGAAAAGAAAGTATCGGGTAAGCATAGCAGCATGAATGGCTTTGCTATGATGAAAGGTAGAGTAGCTACTGTAGTTTTGGCTTCGGCTTTATTGTTGGGCGGAGGTTTGACTGCACAGGCGCAAAACGCAGCATTAACAACCTGCTCTCAGAGTGCAGCAACCGCTATTCCGCAGAATCCTAACTGGAAGGCGAATGCTGCCGAATGGCAGAAACTGAAGGGTGAAATCACCCTCTACATGACCAATGATATGGGTCGAAACGGCTACTACGACCAGAAGCCTATCGCCGAACTGATGGGCGAGATGGCGGGTACGGTAGATCCTGAATGCGTACTTGCCGTGGGCGACATCCACCATTTCAATGGCGTGGCTTCCCCCCAGGACCCTCTGTGGCTTACCAATTACGAATATGTTTATTCTCATCCAGACCTGATGCTCGACTGGTTCCCGGTTTGTGGAAACCATGAGTATCGTGGTAATACTCAGGCTTTTATGGACTATGGTAAGGTGAGCCGACGCTGGATGATGCCAGCCAAATATTACACCAAGGTGTTCGACCACAAGGGAACTACCATCCGTGTCATCTTCCTCGACACCACACCTCTTATCGATTCTTATCGCAAGGCGTCAGAAAAATATCCTGATGCCTGCAAGCAGGATGCAGAGGCTCAGCTCTCCTGGCTCGACGAAACCCTGAAGAATGCCAAGGAAGACTGGGTCATCGTGGTAGGTCATCATCCTATCTACGCCTACACCGAGAAGAAGGAGAGTGAGCGACTCGACATGCAGAAGCGCCTTCTTCCTATCCTCCATAAATATAATAATGTGGCGATTTATGCCTGCGGCCATATCCACAACTTCCAGCACATCCAGAAGAAGGGCGACAACATCGACTACGTAGTCAATTCCTCTTCATCTCTGGCTCGTCCTGTGAAGCCTATCGATGGCACTGTGTTCTGCAGTCCAGCCGATGGTTTCTCTGTATTTACAGCAGATAAGAAGCAGCTGAGAATGTCGATGATTGACAAGGATGGAAAAATCATCCACACGGTTTTAAAGGTAAAAAAGTAAAAGGAGCTTTTTTGCGAAAAGAAACGAATGAAGATTTCAATAGCGATATAGATGAAAAGAATTTTACTGAGTGCGGCGCTTCTAGCCGCTGCGACTACCTCCATCCAGGCACATACGCTGGATGGTATAGTCAAGGATAACAAAACGGGTGAACCCCTCATCGGAACCGTAATCCGAGTAAAGGAGCTGCCCAACGTGAGTACCACCACTGGACTTGATGGTACTTTCACCCTGCATGAATTGCCTGATAAAGGCAAGGTGACCATCATCGTTTCCTACATGTCGTACAAGACCAGGGAGATGGTAGTAGATGTGGCTAAGAAAGACAAGGTGGATATTCCGATGGATGAAGACTTGAAGCAGTTGGGCGAAGTGGTGGTTACCGGTCATCGTGAATACCGCAGCGACCGAAGCGCCATAGAAACCGTGAAGAATGCCGGCAACGTGCTCAACGTGATGAGCCAGCAGAGCATCCAGCTTTCGCCTGATGTCAACGTGGCAAGCGTTCTGCAGCGAGTATCGGGTGTAACCATGGAGCGTGATGCATCGGGCGAGGCTTCCTACGCCATCCTCCGAGGCATGGACAAGCGCTACAACTACACCTTGGTAAACGGCGTGAAGATTCCAAGTCCGGATGATAAAAACCGTTACATTCCGTTGAATATCTTCCCTTCTGATCTGATGGATCGCCTCGTGGTATCCAAGTCTTTGACGGCTGATATGGAAGGCGATGCAGCCGGTGGCGTGGTGGATATGGTGATGAAGGATGCGCCATCCCACTTCCAGATTCTGGCGAATGCAGCCATCGGAGCAAGTGATTATTTCTGGAAGGATGGCAGAGATTATCTTACCAGCAACCGCTCTGATTATACAAAGAAGGCTCCTTACGAGGCTTTCGGAAAAGACTACAAGGCGCAGATGAGTGATTTCAAGAAAGGTCCTGTTCAGCTGAAGAGTCATTCCATGCCATCTCCTAACTTCATCGGAGGTTTGAGCATCGGCAACCGCTTCTGGAACGACCGCCTGGGCGTGATGCTTGCCGGAAGCGTGCAGAATACTTTCCGTGGCACCGAGCGCACCTACAATTCCGTAAAGATGGCTTCGGGCGAGCAGGCAATGTACATTTCCAATCTGCAACATCGCTACTACAGCATCCATGATCTTACCACGGGTGCTCATGCCAAGATAGATTTAACCCTGACTGGCCACAAGCTGGAATGGTACAACATGTATGTGCGCACCAATTCCAAGGGCATCAGATACAATAACAGTGTCAACACCGAATATATCGGAGCCGACAGCTATACCCAGGACGATGAGGTGCGCTCTCTCTCAACCACCCAGAGCATCTTCGCCACTAACCTGAAGGGTACGCATCATCTTACCAAGGATTTTACCGTAGATTGGTCGGGCGTATTTTCGCAGGCAAAGGAGGAAGATCCGGACAGAACCTACGTAACCCTGACGAATACCGTGAGCAGAAAAGCCGAGAATGGCGGCGATGCCGTTTCGGGTTCCATCTGGGATGCCAATAAGAATATCATTAAGACCCTGCCTAAGGGTGCCGAGCGCCGGTTCCAGCACAACAAGGATACCGACTGGGCAGGCTACATCAACCTTTCTTACGATACCCATTTCGCCAACGATGTGGAGGCTCTCTGGAAGGCGGGTGCACAGTATCGCAGAAAAGAACGCAGCAATAGATATTATTCTTACATCTTCAATCCTGCCGACATCTCGCAGACGATGGATGGAAACGGATTAGAGCAGTATGCCAATATAGATTGGGTTTGCAAAACTCCTTATTCTCAGGCTTCGCAGCTCAACTACGATTCCAAGGAGCACATCGGAGGCGCCTACGCCATGGTAACCCTGAAGAGCGAGGTAGGTGAACTGAATGCCGGTTTCCGTGCCGAGCATACCAACCAGATTTACACCATGCTCCAGCACTTCCGTAACATGGGACAGGTGGGCGAGCAGAGCTACTGGGATTATCTGCCATCTGCATCCATCAAATGGACGCCAACCAAGAAGATGAACGTGCGTCTCTCTTACTATCGCTCCATCAACCGTCCGGGCTTCTATGAGATTGTGCCTTATCAGATTATGGGCGAGGAGTATCAGGAAAAGGGTAATCCAAACCTGAAGCGTGCCCGCATCGACAACATCGACCTGCGCTGGGAGTGGTTCCCAAGCAAGACAGAGCAGATTCTTGCCGGCGTGTTCTATAAATATCTGAAAGACCCGATAGAGCAGGTGTTCGTAACATCTGATGGCAAGATTGGTGCCGGAACCGATGCTTACTACATGCCGGATAACCTGGGTAATGCCAAGAACATGGGCTTCGAAATCGACGTCATCAAATACATTCGCCACTTCGGAGTAAAGGCAAATTATACTTACACCCATTCTGAAATCACCACCTCGAAGCGTGAGTACAAGGAGGGTAGTGCCGAGTATAAGACGGGTGTAACCCAGACCCGTCCGCTGGTTAACCAGGCTCCTCATACCGCCAATATCTCCTTATTATATAAGGATACGGAGAATGGCTGGAATGCGCAGTTGGCCTCTTCCTTCACGGGTACCAAGCTCGCCCTGGTTTCTCCCTTCAAGGATGCCGACCAGTGGGATAAGGCTATGTTCGGTCTCGACCTGAGTGCCGAGAAGCAATTCAAGAACGGCATCTCCGTCTTCTTCAAGGCAAACAATCTGCTTGATGCCAAGCGCGAGAGATACTTGAAGACCGTGAACAAGAGCAACCTGGAGTATGAGGGCCAGAAGAGCGATAAGACCATCGTGGGAACTTATCAGTATGGCAGAACCTTCCTGCTGGGAGTAAGATACAAGTTATAAAAGGTAAAAAGAAAAAAGGTAAAAAATGAAAAAGATAAATACTTTAGCTTGCATGCTTATGATGGCAGCAGCTGCAATGTTCTCCACATCTTGCGAGAACGATAATATAAATCCATACGATTACGTGAATAATGGCGCTAATGGAAGTGATGGCAACCAGAACCAGGGTTCTAAAGATGTCATTACAACTAAGGTGGCAGAATATCCTAAAGGCTCTCTGGTTTGGAGCAAGGATACTACCCTCAGCGAGAGCGTGGAGATTCCTGTAGGAACATCGCTCTACATCGAGCCGGGCGTAACTGTTACCTGCAAATCAGAGGTTCAGGTACCGGTAGAAATCGTGGTATTGGGCAATCTCTATTGTCTGGGAACCGCCGAGAAGCCAGTTACCATCACTTCTGATACCAAGAAACCAGCCGATTGGGGCGGCATCATCTGTGGCTACAATTCAGAAGAAGTGGTACTCAACCACGTGGATGTGGCCTATGCCGGAGCTACTCCTACCGAGAGTTCTGCTTCTTTCCAGAACAAGCTTTTCAAGACTACCATTGATGGTGGTGTGCCAGCCTTCCACTTCTGTAATGTGAATGGTAAGTTCGTGATGGCAAACAGTTTCTTCCACGATAACTACAACGATCAGACTTACTTTACTGGTGGTAACGGCTTGATTATCAACAATATATTTGCTGATAGCGGAAATGCAGCCGATGGCGGTGAGGCTATCAACGTAAAGGCGGGTTGCAAGCTCGATGTAGCCAACAACATCATCTACAACGCCTGCACCAACGCCTTCAAACTCTCTAATGCCGGCAATAGTGAGGTGATTCCGCTTACCGAGATGACTGCTTACAACAATACTGTAGTTAATTGCGGATGGCGCCGTGCCAAGAACAAGAAGGGTGGTTCTGTATGGGTAGAGAAGGCTGCGAAGCCAATCTTTGTGAACAACCTCATCTATGATTCACGTTTCGGCCTGAAGCAGCCAAAGAAGGATGGTGCTGATATGGAGCACAGCCGTCTTACTCCAAACTACTACTTTGCATCTACAGAGACAGGAGTAGAGCAGATGGCGAAGGATGCAGCTTTGGGCATCTGGTTTGATACTGATATCAAGAGCAGCGTGGCTGGTCAGTTCAACCCTCTCTTCAAGAGTTTCACTCAGAGCGACAAGATGAATATCAACTGCGAGATTGATAAAGTGGAGAATGGTGCTCCATTGGCATTCGATAAGACTTGGAATTTCGATTATCAGGATAACAGTCCTGCTCTCTCTGGTGGTGTAACCGATTTTACTCCGCTCTTCCCTAGTGGTCTGCCTTTCTTCGGTATGAAGCAGGTGAATTTCCTGGATAAGAATAACGACCAGAACTATTACTTTACCGCTCCATTGCCAAGCGCAAGATTCGGAGCGAGATTGTAAAAAGCTATTATATATCATAGCGCGATTAAATAAAAAGAGGATGCGTGCAGGCGACAGAGATGTAGCTTGCACGCTTTTCTAGTATAATCGGTTTAGTTCAAGATAGAAACAACGTCTTTTCTTCATCTCTCTTATCTCCTTTCTTCCTTCTTTCTGTATTAATAATGTGTTAATCTCAGGAAAAGTCTTGGTTGATTATAGGATAAAATGTTCTTTAACCCTATTGAAATCTCCGTTCATAGACGTTGAATGGCGGTTCAGCGTCTTTGAACGGCGGTTCAACGTCTTTGAACGGACATTCAACGTCTATGAACGGAGATTTTATCTAGGTATAAATGCTTTTTTTCTTAGTTGAAAGAACTGTTTTAGTAGGTTAAAATCCTTGTTTTACCCCTCTTTTTGTTCTAATAAAAAAGAAAAAGCTTTGAAAACAATCTCGTTTTTAAAGCTTTTTCCTTATTTATGCCTCTTTCTTCTTCGTCTTAGGAAGAACGAGGTTGAGAACTACGCCGATGACGGCGGAAAGACCGATGCCGGAAATGGCGAAGGAACCGGATGAGAGAACGGCGCCACCCAAGCCCATCGTCAGCATCACAGAGATGATGATAACATTGCGGGTTTCATTCATGTCTACCTTGTTCTGCATCAGATTCTGAACGCCCACACTTGCGATGGTTCCAAAAAGCAGCAGCATGATGCCACCTAAAACCCCCTGAGGAATGCTCTGTAACAAAGCACTCAACTTGCCCACGATGGAGAAACAGATAGCGGTGGCTGCGGATATGCGAATCACAGCAGGACTCGTTACCTTGGTGATAGACATCGCACCTGTTACCTCTGAATAAGTGGTCTCAGGAGGTCCGCCCAGAAAGGCTGAACAGAGACATGCCAGTCCATCGCCCAACATCGTGCGATGCAATCCCGGATCTGCCACGAAATCCTTCTTGGCTACGGCACTCACCACATATACATCGCCGATATGCTCCAGCACCGGAGCTATTGCCACGGGCAACATATAGAGGAATGGAGCCCAGGAGAAATGGGTGATGGTATCGAAGGATACAGGACAGGAGAACCATGATGCCGCTGCCACGCCCGAGAAATCTACCTCGCCCATGCAGATGGCGATGACATAGCCCACGATAACCCCCGAAATGATAGGAACCAGCTTCATCAAGCCCTTGCAGAAGGTAAGCACCAGGATAGCGGTGATGAGCGATGCAAAGGAGAGAATCCAGTTGGTCTTTGCCATATCCACAGCGCTGCCCGAAAGGGAGAGACCGATGAGGATGATGGCGGGACCGATGACTACCGGAGGAAAAATCCTGTCCAGCAGTTTCTTGCCCTGCCATTTCACTAGGGCGCTCATGGCGAAATACACCAGAGAAACGCTGGTTAGTCCGGCGATTGTTCCCGGCAGTCCCCATTGCTTGGTTGCAGCGATGATAGGGGCGATAAAGGCGAAGGAACTGCCCAGGAAAATAGGCACCTTGCCCTTGGTGATGAAGTGAAAAAGAAAGGTTCCTACACCAGCGGTGAAGAGAGCCGTTGCCGGCTCGATGCCTATTAGAAGAGGCACCAGAACCGTTGCACCGAAAGCCACAAACAGAAACTGTACTCCCACAAGGGTTTTCTTGGTCATAGAAAGTTGTTCTGTATCCATAGTCGATATTCTTTATTAGCCTTTCAGACTCTCCTGATACCAGTCGAAGAGTTTCTTCACACCATCCTCAATCTCTACCTTATGCGTCCAGCCGAGGCTGTGGAGCTTATCTACAGAGATGAGCTTGCGCATGGTTCCATCTGGCTTGCTGGCGTCAAACTCTACCTCGCCTTCGAAACCTACTGCCTTTACTACAAGCTCAGAAAGTTCACGGATGGTGAGCTCCTTGCCGGTACCCACGTTGATGTGGCAGTTGCGAATCTCACCGAGAGAAGGGATAGCGCCACCACGGCCCTCAGAGTTGTTTCTATCCACAGCACCATCTACCTTGGCACCATAGAATACAGAACTGTACTTCTCGATACCGATGATGTCCTTGAAATCTACATTCAGTAGCACGTGAACGCTGGCATCTGCCATATCCTCGCTCCAGAGGAATTCACGCAATGGTTTGCCTGTTCCCCAAAGCACTACCTTGTTGTCGTAGATGCCATAGAACTCCAGCGCCTTCAGAATGCGCTCGTGAGAGTTGCTGCCGTCTACGTTACCCTCGCCGATGATTTCGCGGAGCTTATCAGTAGGGTTGATAGGGCGCTTGTTCATATCCACCTCGATGCTGTGCCAGTCGCCATCGTGGATGAGTTTGGCAAGATAAATCTTGCGCATCATCGCAGGCATTACGTGGCTGTTCTCCAGATGGAAGTTATCGTTAGGGCCATAGAGATTGGTTGGCATCACAGCGATATAGTTGGTACCATACTGAAGGTTGTAGCTCTCGCACATCTTCAGTCCGGCAATCTTGGCGATGGCATATTCCTCGTTGGTATATTCCAGCGGAGAAGTAAGGAGCACATCTTCGCTCATAGGCTGCGGTGCATTCTTAGGATAGATGCAGGTAGAGCCCAGGAAGAGGAGCTTCTTCACGCCATGAGAATAAGCGTTGCTGATTACGTTGCATTGCATCTTCATGTTCTGCATGATGAAGTCTGCACGATACAATGAATTCGCCATGATACCGCCTACGAAGGCAGCAGCCAATACTACTGCATCAGGCTTTTCCTCATCAAAGAACTTCTCTACTGCATACTGGTCGGTCAAGTCGAGTTCTTTGTGAGAACGACCTACCAGGTTGTTATAACCTCTCTTCTTGAGGTTATTCCAGATAGCAGAACCCACGAGTCCGTGGTGTCCTGCTATATAAATTTTAGAATCTTTTGATAACATTGTTTATTTACTATAAACTATCAATAGTTACTTTACAATACCTTTCTCAAGATATTCTGCAAGATTGCAGCGAACCTTCTGACCGGCATCCTCAGCAGCTACCTTAGCCATATCGCTCTCTACCATGATCTTTACGAGATCCTCGAAAGAGGTGGTGTTAGGATTCCAGTTGAGCTTAGCTTTAGCCTTTGTTGGGTCACCCCAAAGGTTCACCACGTCGGTAGGACGGTAGAAATCAGGAGAAACCTCAACGAGTGTCTTGCCGATGAGTTCCTCAGGACCCTCAACGCAGATACCCTTCTCGTTCTCATCCTTGCCTTCCCATTTCAGTTCGATTCCTACATAGTGGAACGCCAGCTGGGCGAACTCACGAACAGAATGCTGCTTACCTGTTGCAATCACGAAGTCCTCTGGCTTCTCAGCCTGGAGAATCAGCCACATACACTCTACATAATCCTTGGCATAACCCCAGTCGCGGAGCGAATCCAGGTTACCGAGATAGAGCTTGTCTTGCTTGCCCTGCTTGATGCGGGCTGCAGCCAAAGTAATCTTGCGGGTTACGAAAGTCTCACCACGGCGCTCACTTTCATGATTGAAGAGGATACCAGAGCAGCAGAACATATCATAAGCCTCACGATACTCCTTGACAATCCAGAAACCATACTGCTTGGCAACAGCGTATGGAGAATAAGGGTGGAATGGAGTGTTCTCGTTCTGAGGAACCTCTTCTACCTTACCGTAGAGCTCAGATGTTGAAGCCTGATACATGCGGCAGGTCTTCTCCAAACCGCATTGGCGGATAGCCTCCAGAATACGGAGCACACCGGTAGCATCTACATCTGCTGTAAACTCAGGGGAGTCGAAGCTCACCTGTACGTGGCTCTGAGCCGCAAGGTTGTAAACCTCTGTAGGTTTCACCTTGTTCATTACCTGGATGATACTCATAGAGTCACCGAGGTCAGCATAGTGAAGATGGAAGTTAGGTGTACCCTCCAAATGAGCAATTCTTTCGCGGTAGTCGGTAGATGATCGGCGGATAGTTCCGTGAACATCATACCCTTTTTCCAACAATAATTCAGCCAAGTATGAACCATCCTGGCCTGTAATACCTGTAATTAAAGCTACTTTTCTATTCATGTCATTATATGTTTTTAATGATGTCTTTTTATTGAATAAGTCAGAATATCTGTGGGTGAACCGGATTAAGCCTTAGCAACCAGGTTTTCAAAGTCATCACAGAATTCAGTCATCTGGTGATAGAGTAGATTGCAACCCTTATTGGATAATTCTTCATCTGGTAGCGGACCGCTGTTAATTGCTACCGTAAAAATGTTGGCTGCCACGCCGGCACGGACGCCCAATGGAGCATTCTCTACCACGATGCCTTCCCAGGGTTTCAGGTTTCCTGCCTTCTGTAATCCCATGAGATATGGGTCAGGATTTGGTTTGCCGCGCTTTACATCATAGGCGGTTACGATATGTGCTTCATCCAGAAAATCGCCGAAGTCGTTGAGCAGTCGCATGATGAGCGGGCGCTGTCCGCTTCCTGTTACCACTCCTACCTGCATGCCGGCATCTTTAACCTTCTGCATGATTTCCTTTACGCCAGGAAATATTTCGGCAGTAGGCATCGAGTGGAATATTTCGGTCTTCACATCATACATCTTCTGTGCTTCGTCCAGCGTGATGTCGATGCCCTTCTGCTTCTTCACCATCATCTGGATGGTGTCAATGCCTCGGGCTCCTTCGGTGGCATAAGCATCGGCTGCAGTCATGTGGATATCAAACTGTTTCATCGATTCCTGCCATGCCACAGCATGATTTGGCATACTGTTGTACAGCACGCCGTCCATATCAAAAAGCACGGCTTTAGGGTTGAATTCCCCAAAACCGTGTTCTTTCATATATTTAAAAATAATTTCCTTCATCAATTATTTAATGTTTTGTGTTTAATGTTTAGTGTTTAATGCTTTGCATGGCGTATGCCTCAACTAAACATTAAACACTACACATTATTCATTCTTCAAGCGCTCCTGGATAGCTTTGCTCTCTGCCTCATAACCTGGCTTGTTGAGCAATGCGAACATATTCTTCTTGTATGCCTCAACACCAGGCTGGTTGAATGGGTTCACCTCTTCCAAGAGACCGCTGATACCGCAAGCCTTCTCGAAGAAGTAGATCAGCTGACCGAGGTAGTAAGCGTTCAACTCTGGTACGTTAACCAGGATGTTAGGAACACCACCGTCAACGTGAGCCAGACGTGTACCGAGCTCTGCCATCTTGTTCACCTCGTCAACACGCTTGCCCTCGAGGAAGTTCAAACCGTCGAGGTTCTCATCATCGTGAGGGAAGAGCAACTTCTCGTTAGGAGTCTCTACGCTGATAACAGTCTCGAAGATAGAGCGCTCGCCCTGCTGAATCCACTGGCCCATAGAGTGAAGGTCGGTAGTGAAGTCGCAAGCTGCTGGGAAGATACCCTTCTGGTCCTTACCCTCGCTCTCACCATAGAGCTGCTTCCACCACTCAGCGAAGTAGTGAAGTTTAGGCTGGAAGTTGCATACAATCTCAATCTTCTTGCCGGCCTGAGTATAGAGAGCCTGACGTGTAGCTGCATAGATAGCTGCAGGATTCTCCTCGAAAGCTACGTCCTTGCCGCAAGCCTTCTCCATGTCAGCCGCACCAGCTACGAGCTGCTTTACATCGAAACCTGCTACTGCGATAGGCAACAAACCTACTGGGGTCAAAACAGAGAAGCGGCCACCTACATTATCAGGGATGATGAAGCTCTTGTAACCTTCCTTGTCAGCACAAGTACGTGCTGCACCCTTCTTGGCGTCGGTTACAGCTACGATAACATCCTTAGCCTCTTCTTTACCGCGCTGATCCTCGCATTGCTTCTTTAAAAGACGGAAAGCGAGAGCAGTCTCAGTAGTGGTACCAGACTTAGAGATATTGATGACACCAAACTTCTTGTCCTTCAAGAAAGAAGTCAACTCGAAGAGGTAGTCCTCACCGATATTGTTACCTGCGAAGAGGATAGTAGGGTTCTTCTTGTCGTTTACGAGCCAAGCGAAAGAGTTGCCGAGGCCTTCGATAACGGCGCGTGCACCGAGGTAGCTACCACCGATACCTGCTACAACAACTACCTCACACTTTTCGCGCAAAGTATTGGCAACAGCCTGAATCTCATTGAGGAACTCAGGAGTGATAGAAGATGGCAAATGCAACCATCCCAAGAAATCGTTACCTTCACAAGTGCCGTTCTCAAGAGCTTCCTGAGCGGCCTTAACCTTAGGCTCGTAAGCCTTTACTGCATCTTCTGCAAGGAATGATGCAGCCTTTGTAATGTTTAAGCTGATACTTTTCATTTTTCTTTTAATATCTAAATGAATGTGTTAATGTTACTACTTGAAGACAAACTCTTCTGCCGAAATCGAAGGATAGGATGTGTCTATCTGAACGAGTCGGTCAAGAGCTTGATTTCGATTTGCGGACTGATGCGCTCGTACAATATATTATATACAGCATCGAGAATCGGCATGTTGACGTGCATGTGGCGATTGATTTCCTTCATACACTTGGTGCCGAAATATCCTTCTGCAATCATCTCCATCTCTATCTGCGCACTCTTCACGCTGTAGCCCTTGCCTATCATGGTTCCGAAGGTGCGGTTGCGGGAAAAGTTGCTGTAACCTGTTACAAGCAAGTCGCCCAGATAAACTGAGTCGTACATGCTTCGGTCGATAGGGTGGACGGCTGTCAGGAAGCGGTGCATCTCCTGAACGGCATTTGACATGAGTACCGCCTGGAAGTTGTCACCATACTTCAGACCGCCACAGATACCTGCTGCGATGGCGTATACGTTCTTCAGAACCGAAGAATATTCGATACCGATGACATCGCTCGAAGTCTTGGTCTTGATGAATTCACTCGCCAGACAATCGTTGGCGAAGGCATGCGCCTTTTCGGTATCGCTACAGCCCACGGTGAGATAGCTCAGTCGCTCCAGTGCCACTTCCTCGGCATGAGAAGGACCTCCGATGCAGGCGAGGTTCTCGTAAGGCACATCGTAAACCTGATGGAAATACTCTGAGCAAACGAGGTTTTCATCAGGCACAATACCTTTGATGGCTGTGATGATGAACTTATCGCTTAGTCGCGTCTTGAGTTTTTTGAGATGATTCTTCAGATAAGGCGACGGGGTGACGAACACGAGGGTATCGTAATTCTGCACTATCTTGTTGATGTCGGAAGAGAAGAAAATCTCATCTACATTGAATCGTGCCGACATCAGATAGGCAGGGTTGTGCCCCATGCGCTTGAAGTCCTCGATGCGGTCATCGCGACGCATATACCAGCCTATGTGATGAGTATGACCCACCACAATCTTGGCTATTGCCGTAGCCCAGCTACCGCCGCCAATTATCGCTATTTTACCGCAGTTGAACACTTCGAATGAATTTATAATTAATTATGCATTATCAATTAAGCATTTGCTGCATTAATCCAGCCCTGGATATTGTCAACAGAAGGCTTCTCGTAGCCGAGCTTGTACTTCTTGTTGATTTCTCCAATCTTCTGCTGCAAGCCTTGTGCTTTTTCTTCACGGATATCAGAGATGAGGTTGAAGCCTGCCTTGCGGAGCACGTATGCCCAATTCTCTGGCACGCCAATCTCTGCCCATTCCTTGATGGTGCTCTGTGGCATCTTCTTCTCTGGCTTCATCTGTGGGAAGAACAATACCTCTTGGATGAAGGTCTTGCCTGTCATCAACATGACCAAGCGGTCGATACCGATACCGATACCTGATGTTGGAGGCATACCGTACTGGAGGGAACGGAGGAAGTCCTGATCGATAATCATAGCCTCGTCATCACCCTTGTCAGCAAGCTTCATCTGGTCGATGAAACGCTCTTCCTGGTCAATTGGGTCGTTGAGCTCAGAGTATGCATTGGCAAGCTCCTTACCGTTTACCATCAACTCGAAACGCTCGGTCAAGCCTGGCTTAGAACGGTGCATCTTGGTCAATGGAGACATCTCTACAGGATAGTCGGTGATGAAGGTCGGCTGGAGGAAGGTTCCCTCGCAGAACTCACCGAAGAGCTCGTCAATCAACTTACCCTTACCCATGGTCTCATCTACATCCATGCCCTTCTCCTTGCAGAATGCGCGGATCTCTTCCTCGGTCTTGCCGTTGCAGTCGAAACCGGTCTTTTCCTTGATGGCATCGAGGATAGGCAGACGGCGATATGGAGCCTTGAAGCTGATGATGTTGCCATCAATCTCGCGCTCTGGCTTGCCGTTTACTGCGATACAAATCGTTTCGAGCAACTTCTCTGTGAAAGCCATCATCCAGTTGTAGTCCTTGTACTGAACATAAAGCTCCATACAGGTAAACTCAGGGTTGTGGTTGCGGTCCATACCCTCGTTGCGGAAGTTCTTGCCGATTTCATAAACACCCTCGAAACCACCAACAATGAGGCGCTTCAGATAGAGCTCGGTAGCGATACGCATGTACATATCCTGATCGAGCGCATTGAAGTGGGTGATGAATGGGCGGGCAGAAGCACCACCGGCAATGCTCTGCAGGGTAGGAGTCTCTACCTCAGTATAACCTGCGTTGTCGAGTACGCTGCGGAGTGTGCGGAGTACGGTAGCACGCTGCAGGAAAGTATCCTTTACGCCATCATTAACGATGAGGTCAACGTAGCGCTGGCGGTAACGCAACTCTGGATCATCGAACTTGTCGTAAGCCACGCCATCCTTATACTTCACGATAGGGAGTGGCTTCAAGCTCTTAGAGAGCAGGCACAGTTCCTTGGCGTGAACAGAAATCTCGCCAGTCTGTGTGCGGAATACGAAACCCTTTACACCGATGAAGTCACCGATATCGAGGAGTTTCTTGAAAACAGTATTATAAAGGTCCTTGTTCTCGTCTGGACAAATCTCGTCGCGGGCGATATAAACCTGGATTCTTCCCTTTGAGTCCTGCAACTCAGCGAAGCTAGCTTTACCCATTACGCGGCGACCCATCATACGTCCGGCGATAACTACCTGGCGTGGCTCGTCCTCGTCCTTGAATTCAGCTTTGATATCTGTGCTGAATGCATTGGTTGGAAACTCTGCTGCTGGGTATGGGTCAATACCCATCTCGCGCAATGTCTGAAGACTCTGTCTGCGAACGATTTCCTGTTCGCTTAGCTCTAAAATGTTCATATTCTATTCAGATATATCTTTTATTTTCTTATTTTTGGTGCAAAAATACAAAATAAATCTGAACTATATGCCGTTTTTTATGTTTTTTATTATTAAAGAAAGGAAAAGGTATGTAAAGTTTGCCCTTCATCAAATAAAAAGTGCGATAAATTTTGTTTTCTCTAAAGAAAGTCTTACCTTTGCGTTGAGTTTATCAGAAACATACTTTGGAGCGAAGAGAAAACGAATAGCTCTGAATCAATAACAAAATACGAAAAATAGGAGATAATAAGATGAACATAGATGAATTAGTAAAAAGAATCAGCAAGACTGATGGATTATCCAAGACGCTCGGAATGCATTTCATTTCTACCCCTGAGCCTGATACGCTTCAGGCAACGATGAAGGTAGATGAGCGTAATCGCCAACCTTTCGGTTTCTTGAGTGGAGGTGCTTCTCTGGCTCTTGCCGAGAATGTGGCGGGTATTGGTTCCCTGGCGCTCTGTCCGGGACAGATTGCCGTGGGCATCAACGTGAGCGGTACTCATGTCCAGGCGGTCAGCGAGGGCGATACGGTTACTGCCTTTGCCAAGATTGTGCACAAGGGCAGAACCTTGCATACCTGGCAGGTGGATATCAAGAATACGGCTGGTGAGGTAATCTGTACCGTACAGGTAACCAACTATGTGTTCACCCCAAAGAAAGATAATCAGAAAAAGGGGGCAGAAACAAAGGTATGATAGCTTTTGCGTATTATCGTCTGCCTTATCTGCACCATGCTATCTATGTGGCTCAGCATGAGGGCGAACCTGAGGTACTCTCTTCTGTGGCAGAACTGAATGGCAAGGAAGGTTTCGTGATAGCTCCTTTCGCGCCATCCAGCGAATGTCCCGTGGTGTTGATGCATCCGGATGAAAGCAAACTGATTTCTGCCGAGGGGGCTGAAAATGCATCGCGATGCGGCACTTCCTACGTCGTGACGCTGCAGGATTTACGTCGTGACGTAGCAGAATCTACGTCGGGACGTAATTTTGAAGCCTATACAAGGGAGTTTGAATGCTTTCACCGGCAGCTCTCTGAAGGTAAATTCAGCAAGATTGTTCTGGCAAGAAAACTGCGTATTCAGAGCAATCGGCAGCCTTTAGAATCAGTCCATACTTCAGCAGCGCAAGATGCCGGCAAGACTTCAGATGTGCAGAATACAGCCAATGCTTCAGTTGTGCAGGATGCAGACTCTTTAAAGGCTCTGTTTCTGAAGACCTGCCGGATGTATCCCCGTCTTTTTGTAGCCTTGGTTTATACACCCCAATCGGGTTTATGGCTGATGGCTACACCTGAAATTCTGCTCAAAGGTGAACAGAATCAGATGGCAACCATGTCGCTGGCAGGCACCCAAAAGGCTGAACCTTCCAAGACCATAGCCGATTATCCGGTAGAAGGGATAGAATGGTCGGAGAAGAACAGAGAGGAACAGCAGTATGTAACCGATTATATCGAGGATTGCATCAAGGCCTTTTCGGATGAATATCAGAAGAAGGGACCTTATACCACGATGGCTGCCAATCTCTATCATCTCCGTACCGACATCGCTTTCCGTCTGCATGATACGGGGCGTTTGGGCGATGTGCTCGATGCCTTATATCCTACGCCTGCCGTCTGCGGAATACCGAAGGATGAAGCTCGCCGGTTTATCTTGCAGCATGAACATCAGTCGCGCAAATACTACAGTGGTTTTGTGGGACCGATTTCGCCGAAAGGAAAGACGCATCTCTATGTTTCCCTGCGCTGCATGAACATCCTGGATGATGGTTCCTGCGAACTCTATGCCGGAGGCGGATTGCTGAAGGAAAGCGAGATGGAGAAGGAGTGGAAGGAAACTGAAGCTAAGATGCAGACCATCCTGTCGGTCCTGTAAAGGTCTTGCAGAGAAAATGATAGGGATTCATTCTGATTTTATAATGCTAAAAGACAAAGGCTCTTCAAGAATCTGAAAACATAAAAATAACCTAAAAAATAAGGTGAAATGTATAGCAATAAAGAAAACGTCAATATTTTGACAAGTTTACTGGTAGCGCATGGTGTTCGCCATGCTGTGGTGTGTCCGGGCAGCAGAGATGCAGCCATAGTTCATAATCTCAATGAGTGTGAAGACATCACTTGCTATCCTGTAACCGACGAACGTAGCGCCGGCTTCCAAGCTCTTGGACTTTCTATGGCTGAAGGTTATCAGCCTGTTGTAGTGTGTGTGACTTCGGGTTCTGCATTGCTCAATCTTTATCCGGCAGTAGCTGAGGCTTATTATCAGCAAATCCCGCTCATAGTGATTTCTGCCGACAGACCGGCACAGTGGATCAACCAGCTGGATGGTCAGACGCTTCCTCAGCCTGATGCTTTGGGGCAGATGGTAAGAAAAGCGGTATCTCTGCCAGAAGTGTTCGCAGGTGAGCAGCAGGAAGAGATGCATTGGTATTGCAACCGGCTGGTCAACGAAGCGCTGTTGAAAAGCATGGGACGGGTAAAGGGACCTGTACACATCAATGTACCTATCTCTGAGCCTTTCTATTCGTTTACGAAAGAAATTTTGCCCGTAGAGCGCAAGATAGAGGTTGCTTACTGCAGGGCAAATATTGACACATTTGATGGGACCCCTTTTGAATGTGTGTTAAAAGCCAAACGTCCATTGGTGGTAATAGGCCAGTTGGACAATACCGAAAAATATGTAGACTTGTTGGCTTATATTGACCGGATGCCTATATTATGGGAATCTCTGGCAATGCCACCTTATCTATATAAGGTTCAGGAAGAACTGGGAGAAGATTGGAATAAAACCACCTTGTATGGCGCTTTCGAGAATTTGCTGGATGAAATAAAGGACGATGAAAGATTCCGTCCTGACCTGGTGGTTTATATAGGTGGACATATTGTGAGCAAGAAGCTGAAATCTTATCTGCGTTCGCTTAAAGGAGTTGAGCAGATAAGAATCTCGCAAGAGGCTGATATCGAAGATACGTTCATGCATCTTACTAAAGTGATGGATTTGCCAAACAGTGATGCTATGTCATGGTTGGATAATTTTGGCTGGCACAACCACTGGGAGGATTATCGAAAATTGTGGATGGATGCGTTGGCTAAAAGCTATGAACGCAAAGAGAACTTCAAGCCTGAGTTCAGCAGTCTGGCTACCGTAAAGGAATTCTTCAGCCAGCTTCAGAAGGTTGAGCCTCAGGATTTCAAAGCGTTCACCTTAGGCGGTAAAGATGCTCAGGACGATGGTATCTATGACCGCAAATTCGATACATTCCTTCCTGGTCTGATGAGCAGCGTCATCTCCGGCAACAGTTCTGCCATCCGGTTGATGAATCTGTATGCCGACCGCCATGTTTACTGCAATCGTGGAGTGAACGGCATAGAAGGTTCTCTTTCTACGGCTGTAGGTTTCTCTATGTGCAAGAACAAGTCTGATAAGCATGTATACTGCGTTCTCGGCGACCTGAGTTTCTTTTATGACCAGAATGCGCTCTGGAATAGAAATCTGAACGGCAAGCTCCGTATCATCGTGCTCAATAATGGTGGCGGTGCCATCTTTGGCAAGTTCCAGGGGTTAAAGGAGAGTCAGGCTCGTGAAGAAATGATAATGGCAAAGCATCATGCAACGGCTGAAGGAATCTGTAGTCAGAATGAGGTAAAATATCTCGCAGCTCATACGATGGAAGAGATGGAACAGGGCATCAGCCAATTGATTCATGCCGAGAGCGAGCGCCCGATGCTCCTGGAGGTTTTCACCGATATGGATGTAGATAACGAGATGCTGGAAGCTATCCAGAAGTGCTGATAGAGGACCTGTAAGGAACTTGCCTGATAGTTCTTTCAAAAGAATAAGATAAATAGTAATCATAAAGTTCAAAGTAAAATGAGAGAATGGAAAAAGATAGAAGGTTTTGATTTCAAGGAAATCATCTTCGAGGAGTATAATCATATCGCTAAGATTACCATCAACCGTGAGCGCTACCGTAATGCCTTCACGCCGTTGACCACTTGGGAGATGGCACAGGCATTCAACTATTGCCGCGACTGTTTGGATATCCGTGTGGTCATTCTGACGGGTGCCGGCGATAAAGCGTTCTGTGCAGGAGGTGACATGCATGTGAAGGGCCGAGGCGGTTATGTAGGTAATGACGGTGTACCTCGTCTGAATGTGCTCGATGTACAGATGCAGATTCGCCGTCTGCCAAAGCCGGTCATCGCTATGGTGAATGGTTATGCCATCGGTGGCGGACATGTGCTTCATGTGATGTGCGACCTGACCATCGCTTCAGAGAATGCCATCTTTGGACAGACTGGTCCTAAGGTAGGAAGCTTCGATGCCGGTTTCGGTTCTTCTTATCTGGCAAGAATGGTGGGTCAGAAGAAGGCTCGCGAAATTTGGTTCCTCTGCAAGCAGTATTCTGCCAAGGAGGCTGAAGAGATGGGAATGGTGAACAAGGTGGTGCCTCTCGAAAAGTTGGAAGATACCTGTGTAGAGTGGGCTGAAATCATGATGGAGCGTTCGCCTCTGGCACTCCGTATGATCAAGGCTGGCTTGAATGCCGAACTGGATGGTCAGGCTGGTATTCAGGAGTTGGCTGGCGATGCCACGATGCTCTATTATACGATGGATGAGGCTCAGGAAGGTGGCAAGGCGTTCCTTGAGAAGCGCAAGCCTCGCTTCGAGGATTATCCTCAGTTCCCATAATTTCATCAGCAATAAACAATAAAAAACCTCGGAAGAAAAGCAATCTGCCAATCTTCCGAGGTTTCTTGTTTTTTTTTATTCGTGAGTAGCGAATCTCTGCTCTGCCAGTTTCTCGTATTTGGTGCCTGGCTTGCCATAGTTGGCATACGGCCAGATGCTGATGCCGCCACGAGGAGTAAAGATGCCTGTTACCTCTATATATTTAGGGTCCATCAGTTTGATGAGATCCTTCATGATGATGTTTACGCAGTCTTCATGGAAATCGCCATGGTTGCGGAAACTGAAGAGATAAAGTTTCAGACTCTTGCTCTCTACCATCTTTACGTCAGGAATATAGCTGATGCGAATCTCTGCGAAATCTGGCTGTCCCGTAATAGGGCAGAGCGATGTAAACTCAGGGCAGTTGAAACGTACCCAGTAATCATTGCCAGGATGCTTGTTCACGAAAGTTTCGAGCACCTCTGGCGCATAATCCATTCTATATGTAGTCTTGGCACCTAATGCCTGAAGACCGTCTTCTTTTCTATCCACGCTTGGTAATGTTTTAATGTTTGATATTTACTGATGTCTTTTAGCCGAGGCTGAAGATCTTGAATACATTGTAGGAGATGTTATTGTCGTATGCATCTTCACCTTCATGCTTCTTCACGTATTTCACTACACGGATGGTCAGAGGCAATACCACAATCTCGTAGGCTGTCTTCAGTATCACCTGCCAGAGCATGAGCCAAGGCAATTCTGATGCAGGCACCACACCGCCCAGGGCAAGTGGGAAGAAGATAAGACTGTCGCAACTCTCACCTGCAATGGTACTGAGGATGGCACGGGCAGAGAAATGCTTGCCGCCATCGCGGATTTTCATCACGCTCATTACATAAGCATTGGCAAACGAACCGATGATGAAGGCTACGAAAGAGGCTGCTGCAATGCGGGGTGCCAGACCGAAGATGGCATGAAAACCGGCATCGTTGGTCCAATAAGGCGCTGCTGGAATTACATCGCAGATAGCACCCAGTGCCACAAAGAAGAAGTTCATCGCAAAGCCGGTCCAGATCAACAGACGCGCTTTCTGATAGCCCCATACTTCACATATCACATCGTTGATAATGTAGCTTACAGGGAATACGATGAGTCCACCGGTAAGGGAAATTGGCCCGAAGGCGATTTGCTTTGTTTCGAGTACGTTTGCTGCAATCAGGCAAACGCAGAAGAGGATGCTGAAAAGCATAAACAGCACGCTCACTTGAGTTTTTTTCTTGTCCATTTTCTTGTTTTTTACGAGGTTTACCAAGCACTCGGGTTATTGAATATGATGATTCTTTTCAGAAATCGGCTGCAAAATTACAACATTTCTTCTTAATAGCCAAATATTTGGGCAAAAAAATGGCTCCAAATACTAATCACTAGCACTTGGAGCCCTTATCTAACTAAAAACCTAAAACTTTTTTCTAAAAACTAAACCTAACAATCTTAACCTATGAGAAACTAACCTTTTCAGATTATATTGTGATAGCGAAATAACACTCTTGTTATCCGCTGTCATCTGTCAACAAGCAACAGATATACCAAAAAGTAGTTTCATGACAAGATGTCAGAGAAAATTTACTTTTCCATAAACTTCTTTGCAGCTCTTAACTGATGCCTCATCACACTCAGGAATTCCTGACTCTCCTGCAGTACGTTGAGATAAACCAGAGAAATCTGCATCAGCGTATTGTCTGTCATGTGCTGGATGCGGTCGATATGCTTCTTGCGGAGAACTGAAAGCTCGTCTTTGCAGGCATCTGCCTCGGCAAGTATCTCGCGATAGCTGTCATATCTGCCAGTTTCAATCAGTTCGCAGCTCATGCGCATCAGGTCGTTGATCTTCTGGCGTACAGGAGCAAACTCCTTGATGTATTCAGCAGGAAGCGGATTGAAGTTGTTGTCAACATGTTCCTTGATTGGGTCGAGCATACGGCGCAGAGAGTAGATAAACTGCTGGTTGCTGTTGGCACCCAGATGGAACCAGGTGTTGCGCTCGATGGCAATCTCGATAGGCGATTTCTTCAAACCGAGCATCTCCTGACGGCGGAACTTCTTTAGCATATCCTGTTCCTTCTTCAGATCCTTGTTGGCATGACGAAGGTTGCGGGTATTCTCGTTAGCAAGACCATCCATAATCTGGTTGAACTCGTTCAGGGCGAAGTGGCAGACGTAAGACTGGGTGCGTGAAACCTGACGGCGAAGCAAATCCCATACAATCTCTGGGTCGCGGGAACGCATCATCAGCTGGAAGGTACTACTCTTGCCCTCTTCCTTAGCCTTCTTGTTATACTTGATGTTGCTGCGGATGAGCAGGTAGATAACCAAGCCCATGAAGCAAGCCTGGATGCCCACACCACCGAAGTGCATGATGATACAAACAATGGCGCAGGCTGCGAAAGCTACACCGGCTGTGATGAACCAACCACCGATTACACTCAATACACCTGTTACACGGAATACGGCACTTTCACGGCTCCATGCTCTATCAGCAAGTGAAGAACCCATAGCTACCATGAAGGTAACGTAGGTGGTAGAGAGAGGCAACTTCAGGTTGGTACCGATGGTGATCAGCATAGAAGCAAGTACCAGGTTTACGGCTGCACGAACCACGTCGAAAGCAGCACTCTCCTCGAGTTCAACATCATTCTTGTCGAAACGGCTGTTGATCCAGTTCATCAGCGCCTTTGGCATAAACTGCTTCAACCAAGAATCTGTAGCCTGGCAGTTGCGTACAATCACGCGGGCTGCAGAAGAACTGCCGAACATCTCATCGCCCTCGTCCTGACGGCTCAAGTCAACAGAAGTCTTGATTACGTTCTGTGCCTTCTTGGATGTCGCCATGGCGATAATCATTACGGCACCGGCAGCAAGCAGGAAGCCTGGAGTAGTCTTGGCGCTCTCCATCAATGAAGTCATCATAAACTGGTCTGGCGCTGCACCGTTGGCATTTGCCATATAGTCCTGATAAGAAGAAAGACCAGCCAAAGGCACACCGATGAAGTTCACCAGGTCGTTACCAGCGAACGCCATAGCCAGGGCGAAAGTACCCATCAGCACTGTAAACTTGAAGATGTTGACACGGCAGAGGTGCAGGAATTCCATCACAACAGCAGACACCACGAAGGTGATGCAGATGAGGAAACCGAGATTCTGGTCGATGTAATCGCGTACCTCAGCAGGCAAGTAAGGACTCTTGCCCAAACCCTTCATGAAGATGAAGTAAGAGAGGGCTGTAAAGGCGATACCGCCGAAGATGGCGATGCTGTAGCGGCTGTGCTTGCGGTAGTTGAAGGTGAAGATTATACGGGAAAGCCACATCACAAAGGCACCAAACACGAAGGCGATGATGACAGATGAGAAGATACCCATAATTACCTCCAACGCCTTGTTGCTATTGAGCAATACGCCATAGTTGAGGCTGTCGTCGCCATACATCTTCAATGTAGCGAGGATGAAAGCACCACCCAGCAGCTCGAATACCAGAGAGACGGTAGTAGATGTCGGCATACCCAGCGTGTTAAACACATCCAGGATGATGACATCAGTCACCATGACCGCCAGGAAGAGCGTCATAACCTCTTCGAATGTAAAGTGGTCAGGACTCATGATACCATGGCGGGCGATATCCATCATTCCCGATGACATGATGGCTCCGAGAACCACACCGCAGGATGCGATAATCAGCACCGTGCGAAACTTAGCCACCTTAGCTCCGATGGCAGATTGCAGGAAGTTGACAGCATCGTTGCTGACTCCTACGAAGAGATCGAACACTGCTAAACAGAGCAGGAAGATCACAATACATAAATAAATTGTACCCATATATTTTACTATTGTTTATTATACCTTATTATATAGGGGCTTGTCTCTACATAGCTAGATACATTTCTCCCCTTGCTTTTCTGGGTGCAAAGGTACGAGTACGATGTTACAGGTGATTTAAACAGGTGTTACAATATTGTTAAGATGTTGTTGTGCTGGTGAGGTCTAAATAATATGTTTTTCGTGAAAATTGGTTTGTAAGGGTGAAAAGTCAATATCTTTAGTCTAAAATCGTAAAAATGAAAGAATTTATCCACAAAGATAAAGAAATATGCGAAAATATTTGGAAGTTACAGAAGTATTTTATATTTTTGCATTGTCCTCACGCTGAAATTGCATGTCGTATGTGACGTGGAGGCTGAGGGCATATATACATAAGGCGTTACTGGACGCTTTGGTTTTGACTGTAGAAGAACTTCGCAAACTCATCTGATTGTCAAAAACAAAGCAACGGAAACGCCCCAAGGGTGTAGTATAATATTACGCTTGCATTATCATAATGTTTGTGATAGTGTGGGAGTTCTATATATGCATCAGCGTGGGGCTTTCGTCGTTGCTCGTTTCGACAATCAGGGCAATGCGAAGGCCTTTCTACAGTGGAACGAGTGACAGGACTGGCTCCACGTTTTTTGTATATATGTAACATGTGTAATTATTGCTGCAAAGGTAGCCAACAGCACTAATAATCTAAAGCTCTATGGATAGATGGCCTATTTTTCAAACTCTGACGTTCAGAGAGTTTCCATTTCCTGTTGAACGATATGAGGAGTATGTCGACGGTAAACTCATCTCACAAGGTGAAGTGCATTTTGAAATTCGTTTCAAACAGCATAATGGTGGTATCTTTACGAAGGCAGGATTGATTACTGTTAATTTACAGAATAATCCTATTCCTGAGAAAATTCTATCAAAGTTTGAGTTTGATAATTGTATCACAAACAATGATCGACTCGTGTTTTACATCAATGCAGAGCAATCCAACATTAACGATGCAGGACTTTCGGCGATAGGCATGGTGATGGGGTATTCTCGAAAGAAAAAGAAATATGTTGAGAATGAACCTATTATCGGCAATGTTTTTACTATCGACCAAAAGGTTGCAAAAGTAGCGTTCCGTTTCGTGAATCCTGATAGATTAATTGAATTTTATTAAATAACAGTTGTTATGGATTTCTTGAAAGAATTGTTAGGTAGGTGTGTAGGAAAAACAGCGCCTGTTCATAAAAAAAACTTAGAAAAGGCAAGTGTTTCAAATTTTATGGATAAAATAGGAGTTGTAGATCTAGGACTTCCATCAGGTGTATTATGGGCTACAGAGAATTTGGGCATATCTTCAGTTTATCCTTTGGGAAAATATTTTGCATGGGGCGAGACTGAATGTAAGACATCGTATGGCTGGGACTCATATACATTGTGTAAAGGAACTTATAATACTCTCACAAAATACTGTTTAGATTCAAAATATGGAATCGTTGATGGACTATTTGGACTAGCTAGTGAAGATGATATAGCGACATTGACTCTAGGTAAAGAATGGCATATTCCGTCAAAGAAGAATATGGAAGAACTTTTATCTTATTGTTCTTGGAAGGTTGAGGTGCAGGAAGGCATTTATGGTTGGAGAGTGACTGGACCTAATGGAAAATCGATTTATTTAGCGGCAGTAGGTTCTGCTAGTGGAAATCGAGTTGCGGGAATTGGGGAGTTTGGTAGGTATTGGACATCAACCTTGTATGAGGAAGGAAGTTATTCTGCTTATAACTTACGCTTTAACCAATCTACTTATGAATTGGTTGGTGATACTCGTTTTTATGGTAGAATTATCCGACCTGTAAAGATTGTTGATTGACTGTAAATAATTTAGTGTGATATGAGTAATTTTATTTTTACCTCTCATTTTCAGAAGAGATTTGAAAATGGGAATTTAACAGCAGTGTCTGAAAAAGACTATTCTTTTCAGAATATACCAATTGGTTATGGGGATAAAACTTTGGCTAATACTGTAATTGACTTTTGTATTGATAGAGTGGTATCCTTTGAAATTGTAAATCAAGATAAACAAAGGGATAAGGAACCATATGTTTTTAAGGATCGTTCTAAGTGTATACAAATTATTAGGGTGTCCAGTTCTGTGTTCCAGTTTTTAGTATCAAAAACAATGTAATAACCATCTAAGTCATTGATAATCATTCGCTAAATAAACTATAATCTTGTGCGAATCTACATCAGACTTTTTGACAGTTAAATTTGTCTTATATTTTGTGCTTAATTTACTGATTTACAGTGTGCTAAGTTACTAAAACATAATCAAAAACGAGAACATGGAACTGGACACCCTAACAAATTATATACCATTTGTCGGAAGATGAAAAGTCCATTGTGTCAATAGAAATGATACGTTTGGATTTAGGGTTTCATATTTGTTTTTATGAAGATAAAAGCAGCGAGGCTATTCCTTCTGATTTGTTGAAAGAAGAAATTGCAACCGTGGATGAGTTTAGAAATGCTTATCCTGAACGATTGTTGTCTAATGATGAATTAGAAGAGGAGATAGAACGATGTGTAGATAGAATAGAAACAGCCCAGGATTATCTTTCCGATGAAGATGATTACAATGTGTGTGCCGTTTTGAGAAGTAAATTGGCTAATTATCGGCAAACATTGAGTGTGTTACGTGAAGAGAAAATACGTAGAACAAAATAAAATGAATATGAATGATTTGAATGGTTATTTAGAGTACAATGGATTGATTTATAAGATTCAGTCCATAGAACAACTTCGAGACTTTATGAATGGCCTTGGAGAAAAGTCTAAGGAGATGACTGAGCAAGAATTGGCTGTGTTGTGCCAAGTTGCATTTCGAGATTTTAATAAGGAGATTACCAATGATGATGATATAGTTTATTCATTGGATAATAGATTGATTAGTGGCGTGTCTGATGTAGTCTGTAATCTTCAAGCTGCAGTGACAGGCTCTGTTGTTGAATATAAGATAAAGGACGGAACTGTTGCAATTTGCGACAATGCCTTTAATAAGAAAGGGGTACAACGCCGTAGAAATATCTATATGCCCAATAGTATTGTGACTATTGGTAAGAGTGCTTTTTCGCAAGCGAATATACAGGATGTGGTTTGGTCGCAAAAATTAAAGTTTATTGGAGCTTCTGCTTTTTATGGATGCAAACTACTTAAGACAAAGCAAGGATTGGATTTGCCAAAATCTTTAGTATATATTGAGGCAGAGGCTTTTGAGAATTGCTGCAATGTACTTAATGTTGTATTTCCTGACTCTATCAAAAAAATAGGCAGTTATGCTTTTAAGAGCTGCGACTCGTTAGAATGGGTCTATGTTCCTGATACGGTTATGGAGATGGGGTCTGGCGTGTTTGACGAGTGTGAAAATCTTAAGGAAATAAGAATACCAAAAGGTAGCCGTACAAAGTTCGAGAAGTTGTTACCTTTCTCTGTTGATAAGTTTGTTGAAGTGTAATTTAATAACTGTAAGATTATGTTTGGAATATTTGGTTCAAGAAAAAGTATGAACGAGTCTTGCAAGAGAGTTTTGATGCAACTTTGTGAGACGATGAGAAATGCGCCTATTTATGCGGGTGTTGAAACCACGATGGCTGCTTCTTGTGAAGGAATGATAAGAATTCATCAAGAACAGAATGGGCGATTAGTGAATAATTTCGATTTTTATCCAAATTCAGATGGTTGGATAGATTCTGTGGCCATATATGGCTGTTATTTGGATAGTCATTATCGTACAATAAGTAGTTCCATGGAGATTTTTGGATTAAAGGTTTCTGAGATTTCACATGAAGGTAATTATGTTGATTGTGAGTTGGACCAGAATCAATTTCCTCATTGATAATAAAGCTGCTATGCTGTGTCTTGAAAACACAGCATAGCATATCTTGAGATATTACCATAAAATATTTTATGAAAGTATTAGGGCATAGAATTAAGAACTATTATACAGCAATTCATACACCTTTATATTCTGAGGAAAAGAATGACTTTGAATTTTTGGAAGAAAATTATAGGTGTGTACAACTTATGAATATTATTTTGAAGAGATATCAGAGAATATGAGTTCTGTAGAGTTATTATTGGGAGGTAATGCAGGTGCTTATATTTTTCATATGGATGTATGTCGTCCAGAATATCAGCATAGTAATATGTATCTGCGATTTGCTGACAAATTGAATGCAAAAGTTAGTAATGATGCGGAGACAAGGTTTGAAATAGGCTTTTCGCTACAGGATGCCCTTGTTGATGTAAAGATGATTCTTTCTATTTTTGTGTTTAATCTTCGTTAAGTCTGATTATAAATAATGGGTATGCGTAAATATTTAATAATTATAATTGTTCTGTCGTGTTTTCTGTTTGGAAGCTGTGGGGAAAGATGTGCAAAGCAAATAGTTCCCGTTCAAAGCAGGTGTAGTGTGAAATTTGAAAATAATGAAGATGGAAAGTATTCGCAAGCGATGATAGCACAAATCATCAAACATTTTCATCTGCCAAATAATACTGTTGTAACAGATGAGGATGTTGGTGCAATCTTGTTGAGAAGCGTTGATGGAGGAGATGGCATTTATGGCGGAGACGTAGTTACCATTTGGAAGTATTATAAGAAGCAGAATGATATTCAAGAAATAGTTACGGCGCATCCTATGGCAGATTTGTTATGGTATAATCCTGATAAAAAACATGGTGTAACGATAGGGCTAGATTCTGTTTTTGTGGCAAGTGAAGCCATGCTTGTCCCTTTAAATCCTGATGTGGTAGTTGTAAATGGAACAACAGACAAGATGAATACAATTTATACTTTTATAGTAGATAAGGATGCGGGAAAGGCGATATTGTTACCATCAAATCGTGGCTGCGTAGGCTTTACATCTGAAGATGGATTACCAATCTGCCAGTCTTGTCGTCATTATTCAGATACTAGGTTTGGTAGGTATTCTGTAGTGTCTGTTTATGATTTGGATGGAAAACTCGTCAAGGAAATGTCGTTTGAAGATTATAAAAAAGATGAGAAGTAATGACATATTCAATAGAAGAGAATCATCATTCGGGATTGGAGTTGTATTTCATGCCTCGTTTCTTTGTCTATAATCCTTGTTGTGCGGAGCCTCATACCCATGAGTTCTACCAAATTTTCGGTGTCTAAAATGTAAATTCGTTTATTCCGCTATGAAAAGCTATTGGTTGTGACGTAAGAATATAGTAATGATGATGCAAGATGTCCTTTTTTGCAATCGCACGACATATGTCATGTAGTCGCACGGCATATGCCGTATGATTGAATGATATGTGTCGTGCGATTGTATGACGATTGTCATGGTATCTATGAAAAGGCTTTCTAGCACCAAGAAATATAAGTTCTTACATTACGTCATATATATTCCGTCAACAGCATTAGCCTTCATATTATTGCTTTATTTGAATTTTTGGCAAAGTTACGAAAAATATTGGTATATGCAAAAGAAAGCAGAATAATTTGTTTTCCTTTTCGGATAAAAACATTAACTTTGCAACTAAAAAAATGAAAAGTATGGAAAAGCTGAAGAATATCAAGGCGATAGCCTTCGATGCCGATGATACGCTCTGGGCATTACAAAACTATTTCGAGGACGTGGAGCATGAGTATTGCGAGCTGCTTGCGGAATATGGAAAGGAAAAGGATATTTCTGCTGCTCTCTTCGAGACGGAGAGTAAAAATATGGCTGATTTGGGTTATGGTTGCAAGGCTTTCACCATATCCCTGGTAGAGAATGCGGTGAAGGTGAGTCATGGTAAGGTGGAGGCGAATGTCATCGCCCAAATTGTGGACTTGGGTAAGAGTCTCCTGCATCTTGATGCCAAGCCTTTGGAAGGGGTAGAGAAAACCTTGGCTTGTTTCCGTGAGATGAAGAAATATAAGCTGGCAGTCTTCACCAAGGGTGAGTTGATGGATCAGGAGAATAAGTTGTGGCGTTCGGGTCTGCAGCGGTATTTTGATGTGGTGACTATCGTGAGCGATAAGACGCCCAAGGCTTATCATCGTCTCTGCAGGGAACTGGATGTAACTCCCGACGAGCTGGTGATGGTGGGTAACAGTTTCAAGAGTGATATTGCTCCGGCATTAAAAATCGGAGCTTCGGCTGTCCATATCCCTTTTCATACCACATGGGCGCATGAAAAGACAGAGGAATTTGAACATCCCAAGCTCCGTCGTATTTCAAGATTCGAGGAACTTCTCGATATCTTATAACTCGATATTTTATAAGGGTCTTAAAAACCCTTATAAAATACTCATATAATACTTTTATTCTTCTCCTTCTTCATCTTTCAGTGATACCAAAGTCTCAACGAATGGACTGTGCCGAATGCCTCATCCTTCGGCACCTTCTTCAAGAAGCATACCAGATTATCGCCAAAGAATTACCGCATGGGGGCGGAGTAGCTTAATTTGTAAATGCTTTATACTTTTTAGCATGCGAAATTAAAATTTCTCCCCAAAAATTTGCTGGTTTCGAAGAATCTTCGTACCTTTGCAGCACCAGTACCCGCCATGCCTCTCAACGATGCTCAAATGTGCGGGTCGTTTTATTTTTTATACATTTCCCTTGCTGAGATTCTCGTATTTTCAAACGATTCTTATTTCTTTGTGAATATTGAAAATATGGAAGAAAATGGTAATATGTTAATAATCAAGGAATTATGGATTTATCGGTTAATAGCGCTAAAATAGGAATTCTATAGTTGTACGACTACAACTTTATAGTTGTACAACTATAGGGTATTCGCTTAATTAGAAACAAAAAATAGAGAATTCGAGATGCCCAAAACTCCCTATTTTCGTTGCTAGATTCCAAGTTTACCAATATGCAAAATTTGGTTATAAATATTGACAGAAATACCCTTTTGGGCAGGGGAAGATTACTTCTGCTCTAAATGAAATAGGCTTCAATGGCGAATGAAGCCTGTTTCAATCGCACATGAAGCCTGTTTCGATAGCACATGAAGCTTATTTCATTTTTACCTCCAATTATTTAGAATTCTGCATCAAACAAGATGCTGATTTTATAAGGTATGAAGAAAATCAGCAAAGAACACGAGCATTTTGAAAAGTTCATGGGCTATAAAGCACCAGAATTCAAATCTGATTCCGGAGAATTCCATGTAATATTATGGAATCTCAACTATATTTCTAACAACAAAAATGAATATGCTATCGGGCGATTATGTCTATATCTCTTCATCGATAAATCGGATGATTTCATCCTGCTGGTCGGGATGATACCAGTGAATTTCTGCATCCCGCTTAAACCAGGTGAGCTGCTTGCGCATGTATTCACGGCTATGCGACTGTATCTGGCGGATGGCTTCATCCTTATCTATCTCGCCATCGAAATAGGCAAACATTTCCTTGTAGCCCACGGTTCTCAAGGCAGTGAGGCCCTTGTGTGGATATACGCTGCGTGCTTCTGCCTCCAGACCTTCGTCCATCATCATCAGTACACGCTGGTTGATGCGGTCGTAGAGTTCAGCTCTGTCGCGGTTCAGACCTATCTTGATGACGCGGAAAGGGCGCTGCTTCTTTTCGGCTGTGCGGAAAGAAGTATAAGTCTTGCCGGTCTGATGGCAGATTTCCAGGGCATGAACCACGCGGCGTGGATTCTTCCTGTCTACTATCGCCCAGTGCTCCGGATCCATCTTGTGGAGTTCTTCTACCAGCACCTCCAGTCCTTCCTCTTCCAGACGCTGTTTCATCCAAGTGCGTATGTCGTCACGCACGGTAGGGACGTCGTCTATTCCTTTGCATACAGCATCGATATACATCATGCTGCCGCCTGTAAGCAGAGCCACTTCGTGATTCTTGAAGATGTCTTCCTGCAGGAGATTCATCACATCAGCCTCATATTGGGCAGCGCTGTAATAATCTTCGATGTGGTGGTTTCCTACGAAATAATGCTTCACCCGCTGCTGCTGTTCGGCAGTAGGGGCTGCGGTTCCTATAGGAAGTTCGGCGAAAATCTGGCGGGAGTCGGCATTGATGATAGGTATAGCGAGATGCTCTGCCAGTGAAAGGCAAAGCTCCGTTTTACCTACACCGGTAGGACCTAAGACCACAATCAATGTTTTCATATATCATTCTTTATATTCAAGAAAAAAGCATCCTTGCTCGTTTCATAAACCTATGCAAGGATGCTCTTTTTACCTTTTTACCCTTTTACTTTTATCGGATAATGCCTCGCTGAGAACTCTCTACGAAGTCGATAATATACTGAATCTCCTTGGTAACCTCAAGATTCTTCTTGATTTCCTCAATACCTTCCTTCAATATACCCTTGCTGTAGAGCAGGCGGTAAGCCTCGTGGATGTTCTGGATGGTCTCATTACTGAAACCGCGACGGCGCAGACCGATGAGGTTGATGCTGCAGTAGCGGGTTGGCTCCTTGCCGGCAATGATGTATGGAGGAATATCCTGAGAGAAACGGCAACCGCCCTGGATCATTACGTAGCCTGCGATATGGCAGAACTGGTGAACGAGAACGTTGGCGCTGACGATGGCGTTGTCGTCTATTACCACCTCACCGGCAAATTTGGTAGAGTTGCCGATAATCAAGCCGCTGCCGAGCACGCAGTCGTGAGCCACGTGAACGGTCTCCATCAGGAGGTTGTTGCTGCCTACTACGGTCTTGCCCTTAGAGGCTGTACCACGAGAGATAGTAACGTTCTCACGGATGCTGTTGTTATCGCCAACCTCGCAGGTTGTCTGCTCGCCCTTGAACTTCAAGTCCTGAGGCTTGGTAGAGATGCTGGCGCCTGGGAAAAATTCATTATTGTTGCCGATGCGAGCGCCCACGTGGATGGTAACGCTGTTCTGCAATACGTTGTTATCGCCCAAAACGGTGTCCTTGTCGATATAGCAGAAAGGACCGATAATGTTGTTGTCACCGAGTTTTGCCTCTGGGTGAACGAACGCTAATGGACTAATCTGATTCATATTTCTATTTTATTATTACTTGTTCTTAACAATCTGTGCTGTGAAAGTAGCCTCTGCCACCACCTGGTCGCCTACGAACATATAGCCTTTCATAGAGCTGATGCCATGACGCACGGGTGCGAGGAGTTCTACACGGAAGAGGAGAGTATCGCCCGGAACCACCTTCTTGCGGAACTTCACATCATCGAGCTTCATGAAGTAAGTACTCCAGCGCTCAGGCTCCTCCAGCTGGTTCAATACGAGCAGACCGCCACACTGTGCCATCGCCTCTACCTGGAGAACGCCTGGCATCACTGGCTCTTCAGGGAAGTGACCGGTGAAGAAAGGCTCGTTGCTGGTTACATTCTTTACGCCCACGATGCTGTTAGGACCCATAGCAATGACCTTATCGACCAGCTGCATAGGGTAGCGGTGAGGCAGGAGCTGACGGATGCGGATATTATCCATGATTGGCTCCTCGTTAGGATCGTAGATAGGAGCCTGAATCTCGTGCTTGCGAATCTCCTTGCGCATGAGGCGGGCGAACTTGTTGTTTACGGTATGGCCTGGACGCGTAGCGATGATGCGACCCTTGATAGGCTTGCCGATGAGTGCCATATCGCCGATGATATCGAGCAGTTTATGACGTGTACATTCGTTCTCCCACTGCAATGGGCGGTGCTGGATGTAACCCAACTTGTTTGCATCCATGTGAGGCACCTTGAGATGGTCGGCGAGCTGGTCGAGCTGAGCCTGTTCTACCTGGCGCTCGTAGATAACGATGGCATTGTCCAGGTCACCACCCTTAATGAGGTTAGCCTGAAGCAGAGGCATGATGTCGCGTACGAAAACGAAGGTACGGGCTGATGCAATCTCCTCTGCGTATGTCTCCATCTTTTCGAGGGTAGCAAACTGGCTGTTGATGAATTTGCTCTCGAAAGAACACATGGCTGTGATGCTGAAGTCCTCGTCAGGAAGGATGGTGATGACAGACCCATTATCATCTTTCACCTCAATCTTATGACGGATGATGTAGTAGTCTTTCTCAGCATTCTGCTCCTGGATGCCTATGCTCTGGATCTTCTCTACATACGGAGCAGCAGAACCGTCGAGGATAGGGAACTCAGGACCGTTTACCTGGATGAGACAGTTGTCGATGCCGAGGGCATAGAGTGCTGACATACCATGCTCGATGGTAGAAACGCGGATGTCGCCCTTACCGAGTACGGTACCGCGCTGTGTTTCAACAACGTTTTCAGCTACAGCCTGGATGACAGGCTCGCCTTCAAGGTCGATGCGCTGTATTTTATAACCGGTGTTCTCTGGTGCAGGATTGAAAGTTACGGTGAGGCTCAAGCCTGTATGCAAACCCTTTCCGCAAAGAGAGAAACTACCTTTCAGTGTCTTCTGTTTTGACATAATTATATTCATTTTTTAGGCACGGATAACACGGATTTTTTCTCTGCGTTTTCTTCGGATTCCTTAGTGGCGTTAGCCTCCGCGTCATCCGTGTCATCCGTGCCTTATTATTTTTAATTGTTTTTCTTTAATTCTTCAATCTGCTTCTTCAGGTCGTTGAGTTCCTTGTACATGTCAGGCAAACGACGGAAGATGGCCTGAGACTTGAAGTAAGCGCGCTGCTCCATAGGAGGAGTTCCGATGAGCTGCTGGCCGCTCTTGAGGCTGCCCGGAACACCGCTCTGGGCACCGAGGAACACCTTATCGCCGATAGTGATGTGGCCGGCAAGACCCACCTGACCGCCAAACATACACCATTCGCCTACCTTTGTACTGCCTGCTATACCTACCTGAGAAGACATCACGGTGTTGGCACCGATATCGGTATTGTGGGCAATCTGTACGAGGTTGTCGAGCTTTACGCCCTTGCGAACATAGGTAGAACCCATTGTAGAACGGTCTACACAAGTGTTGGCACCAATCTCTACATCGTCTTCGATGGTAACTATACCAATCTGAGGAATCTTGTCGTAACCTTCAGGACCTGGAGCGAATCCAAATCCGTCGGCACCGATTACACAACCGGCATGAAGCGTAACGTTATTGCCTAATTTACAGCCGTGATATACAGTAACGTTCGGATAGATGAGTGCATTCTTACCAATCTTCACACCCTCTCCGATGTAGGCATGAGGATAAATCTGGCTACCTTCGCCTACCTCTGCACCATCGCTGATATATGCGAAAGCACCTACATATACGCCTTCAGCCACCTTAGCCTTTGGAGATACGAAAGCCAGCGGATCGATGCCGGTCTTCTTAGGCTTCATGGATTCGTACATCTGCAGGAGCTTAGCCACACACTCGTATGCATTCTTCACACGGATGAGGGTTGTGCTGACAGGGTGTTCCAATTCTACGTTCTCATCAATGAGTACGATGCTTGACTTGGTTTCGTAAACATAATGAGTGTATTTAGGGTTAGAAAGGAACGAGATGGCGCCTTCCTTACCTTCTTCGATTTTTGCGAAGGTGTTGACTGTTGCGTTCTCATCACCTTCCACACGGCCCTGAACGAACTGGGCTATTTGTTGAGCGGTAAATTCCATAATTTATCTGACTTCTAGTTTGTTTTATTTAGGTTCCCAAGGCATCATTACCTTTAGGTAACCGCAATTTGTTTGCAAAAATAGCAAAAAAGATTTAGATTCTCGACTTTATTTTGTAATATTTTGCTTTTTCTCCCCATAAAAAGGTATTTTTTAGGCGCAAAGCCTCTTTTTCAAGATACTTTGCGCCTAAATCGAGTTTTTATAACTTAGCAAGTTCTGCTGCCATTTCTGCCTGCAATTCCTTAGCTTTCTGACCTGCTACCTCAGCAAAGTCATCGCCGTTGCTGGCATAGATGATGCCGCGGGAAGAGTTGACGAGCAAGCCGCAGTCCTTGATGATGCCATACTTGCAAACCTCCTGCAGGCTGCCACCCTGTGCACCTACGCCCGGTACGAGGAGGAAGTGGTTAGGAGCCACCTTGCGGATATCTTCGAACATCTTGCCCTGTGTAGCGCCTACTACATACATCATGTTCTCATCGTTGCCCCATTCCTGGCTCTTCTTGAGAACCTTCTCGAAGAGGCGCTCGCCCTCCTTATCCTCGGTGAGCTGGAAGTCGTGGCTACCCTTGTTGCTGGTAAGTGCCAGGAGGATAACCCACTTGCCATCATACTCGAGGAATGGCTTGACTGAATCCTCACCCATATAAGGTGCTACGGTTACAGAGTCGATATTGTACTCCTCGAAGAATGTCTGGGCATACATCTTGCTGGTGTTGCCGATATCGCCGCGCTTGGCATCTGCGATGATGAAATGGTTTGGATAGTGACTGTGGAGATACTTGATGGTGTTTTCAAAGGCAATCATGCCATCGATGCCACGGCTCTCATAGAAAGCCAGGTTTGGCTTGTAAGCCACACAGTATGGGGCTGTTGCATCGATGATAGCCTGGTTGAATCTGAATATCATTTCGGCTTCTGCGCCCTGGATGTCTTCACTCTCGGTGATGCACTTTGGCAACTTGTTGATATCTGTGTCAAGACCTACGCACAAGAAACTCTTCTTGGCGAAAATCTGCTCTACGAGTTCTTTTCTGTTCATAATGGATTGATATGATGATTCATCGCCCCGAAGTACGGAACGATGAATCGGGGTTTTACAATTCTGTTTCTTTCAGCTTCTCTGCGTTCTCGGCTACAGTCAGGGCATCAATCATGTCCTGAATATCACCTGCCAGGAAACCGTTGAGATCGTGAGTGGTATAACCGATACGATGGTCGGTAACACGGCCCTGCGGGAAGTTGTAGGTACGGATCTTCGCACTGCGGTCGCCGGTAGAAACGAGGCTCTTGCGGCGGCTGGCGATATCGTCAACATACTTCTGGTGCTCACGGTCGTGGATGAATGTATAGAGGCGGCTCAAGGCACGCTCCTTGTTCTTTGGCTGGTCACGGGTTTCGGTACACTCGATGAGGATTTCCTCTACCTCGCCTGTGTTAGGGTTTTTCCAAGGGTAGCGGAGACGTACACCAGACTCCACCTTGTTCACGTTCTGACCACCGGCACCTGAACTTCGGAAGGTATCCCACTTAATATCGCCTTCGTTGATGTTCACTTCAAACTTGTCTGCCTCTGGCAATACGGCCACGGTAGCAGCTGAGGTGTGCATACGGCCCTGTGTTTCAGTAGCAGGCACACGCTGAACACGGTGAACACCTGATTCGTACTTCAATGTACCGTAAACGTCAGTACCGCTTACTGCGAAGTCGATTTCCTTGTATCCACCTACTGCGCCTTCAGAAACAGAAGTCACGCTGACGGTCCATCCCTTCGATTCGCAGTATTTCTTATACATATTAAATAGGTCGCCTGCAAAGAGGGCTGCCTCGTCGCCTCCGGCACCGCCTCGGATTTCCATCTGTACGTTCTTGGCGTCTTCTGGGTCCTTAGGTACCAGCGCAATCTTGATTTCTTCTTCAAGTTTAGGCTGCAGCGCCTCGTTCTCGTTGAGTTCTTCGCGAGCCATCTCCTTCATTTCCGGATCGCTCTCGTTGGCAAGGATGTCCTTTGCCTCCTTGATGCTATTCAGACAGTTGATGTATCGCTTGCGTGCGTCCATGATGTCACCCAGGTCTTTCCATTCCTTGGTGAGCTTCACGTAGCGTGGCTGGTCGGCGATGACATCTGGGTCGGTAATGAGGGTGCTTACTTCCTCGTATCGGCTCTCTAAGCCTTCTAGCTTCTGTAATATGTTGTTATTATCCATTAATCTTAATTCTATTTTTAGTATTCGAATGTTCCGAATTCGCTCTTGATGGTCAGGCTGCGCTTGCCTTCTTCGATGTGACCCACAATCTGGGCATCGATGTTGAAGCTCTTGCTGATGGCGATAACCTTCTCGGCAACCTCAGGACGTACGTAGATCTCCATGCGGTGACCCATGTTGAATACCTGATACATTTCTTTCCAGTCGGTCTCTGAGCAGTCGTGGATCGCCTTGAAGAGTGGAGGTACTGGGAACATGTTGTCCTTCACTACCTTGCAGTTCTCGCCTACGAAGTGAAGAACCTTGGTCTGGGCACCACCGGTGCAGTGAACCATACCGTGAACCTCTGGGCGGAGTTCGTCGAGAATCTTCTTGATGACAGGAGCGTAGGTGCGGGTAGGAGAGAGAACCAACTCGCCGGCATTGATAGGTGAACCCTCTACCTCATCAGTCAACTTATACTTACCGCTGTAAACCAACTCGTCTGGCACGGCGTGGTCGTAGCTCTCAGGATAGTTCTCTGCGAGATACTTGGCAAATATATCGTGGCGGGCAGAAGTCAAACCGTTGCTGCCCATACCGCCGTTATACTTCTTCTCGTAAGTAGCCTGACCTGTAGAAGAAAGACCTACGATGACATCGCCTGGACGGATGTTGGCATTGTTGATGACATCGCTGCGCTTCATGCGGCAGGTAACGGTAGAGTCAACGATGATAGTACGAACCAGGTCGCCTACGTCAGCAGTCTCACCACCGGTAGGATAGATGCCGATACCCATCTCACGCATCTCGTGGAGCAGGTCGTCAGTACCGTTGATGATAGCTGAGATTACCTCGCCTGGGATGAGCATCTTGTTGCGGCCGATGGTAGAGCTTACGAGGATGTTGTCTACGGCGCCTACGCAGAGCAGGTCGTCGGTATTCATCACGATAGCATCCTGAGCGATACCTTTCCATACAGAGAGGTCGCCCGTCTCCTTCCAGTACATGTAGGCCAAGCTCGACTTGGTACCTGCACCGTCGGCATGCATAATGTTACAATACTCTGGGTCGCCGCCCAATATATCAGGTATGATCTTGCAGAAAGCCTGTGGGAAGATACCCTTGTCGATGTTCTTGATAGCGTTGTGAACATCTTCCTTTGCTGCGCTAACACCGCGCATCATATATCTATTGTTACTCATATTCTTATTTTGAACTTTGATCTTTGAACTTTATGATATGCTTATTTTTCCTGGTGCCAGAAATCCCATGATGCAAAGGCTTGCAACAAGAGCATCTCCAAGCCATTCTTTACTGTGGCTCCGTGTTCTTTGCCCTTCTTCATGAAGAGGGTTTCGTCGGGATTGTAGATGAGGTCGTAGAGCAGGGTGTGGCTGTCCATTGCCTCGTAAGGCAGCGCAGGACACTCGTCTACGTGTGGGTACATGCCCACTGGGGTACAGTTTACGATGACGTTATACTCCTTGATAACCTCAGGGGTGATTTTTTCGTACTGGATAGTACCCGGACGCTCGTATCGACTCACGAAGGCTGTTTCCAGTCCGAGCGATTTCAGACCGAAGTTGATAGCCTTTGAAGCTCCGCCTGTACCCAGGATGAGAGCCTTCTTGTGATAAGGCTCGATATAAGGTTCGATGCTCTTGGTAAAACCGATTACATCGCTGTTGTATCCTTTCAGATAAACATCTTCGCCTCTGTGCTCCACCTTGATCACGTTGACGGCTCCGATAGCATTCGCCTCAGGGCTTACCACGTCGAGATAGCTGATCACTTTCTCCTTATAAGGTATTGTGACGTTGAGACCCTTTAGTTCTGGATTTGAGTCGAGAATCTCGGTAAGATTTTCTATAGAAGGTATCTCAAAGTTGATGTATTGGGCATCGATGCCCTCGTTCTCAAACTTTTCGTTGAAATAGTTCTTTGAGAACGAATGCCCCAGAGGGTAACCTATGAGTCCATACTTGTCCATAATATTTTTGTTTTATTTGGTTGCGAAATAGAGTGTGCAGATGCCGAAGGTGAGTCGCTTGAACTCTGCCTTTGCGAATCCTGCCTTTTTGAACACCTCCATCATAACCTCGCCCTGAGGGAATGCCTCGATGGTCTTGTTGAGATAACTGTAGGCGCTCTGGTCTTTGCTGATGAGTTTGCCATACATCGGCAAGACAGTGTTGCTGTAGATGCTGAACAGCTGCTTCATCGGGAAACTGACCGGCGTGGTGAGTTCTACGATGCAGAGATGTCCGCCTTTTTTCAGTACCCGGCACATTTCCTTCAGTCCCTGGTCCAGGTTCTGGAAGTTTCTGATACCGAAGGCTGCGGTTACAGCATCGAAGCTCTCGTCCTGGAAAGAGAGGTTGAGGCAGTCTTCCTTGGCAAAGGAGATGGTGTTTTCCAGTCCCAGCTGCTTTACCTTCTGTCTGCCTATCTCCATCATGCCTTCCGAGATGTCTGCTCCGATCAGCTGGTCGGGATGTAGCATCTGTGCGGCAAGGATGGCGAAATCGCCGGTACCGGTAGCGATGTCGAGCATCTTTTTAGGAGAGAAGGGCGCAAGACGCCTGATTGCCTTCTTGCGCCATCCCTTATCGATATCCCACGAGAGACGGTGGTTCAGGGTATCGTAGGTAGGGGCGATGTTGTCGAACATCTCCTCTACCAGCTTGCCCTTGTCTCCTGTGCCCTCGTAGGGCTTTATCTGTTCTTGCTTATACATTTATATATAGTTTATAATTTATAGCGGCTTCGCCGTTTAGCAAGATTGCCAAAGTGGTTCATGCTATAAACTTTTAACTATTAACTATTAACTAAAAACTACTTGTGTGCAGCAAGCCACTCGCTTACGTTCTTCTCGATGCGGGCAGCGATGTCGCCTTCCTCAGCAGCCTTGTCAAACTTCTCGCCGGTGATGTGCTCGTAGAGTTCGATGTAGCGGTCGGATACGCTCTCTGCATACTCGTCGGTAATCTCTGGCATGGTCTGGCCTGGCTCGTTCATGAAGTTGTGCTCGATGAGCCACTGGCGAACGAACTCCTTAGAGAGCTGGCGCTGTGGTTCACCCTTCTCAAACTTCTCCTCGTAACCGTCAGCATAGAAGTAGCGGCTAGAGTCTGGAGTGTGGATCTCGTCGATGAGGTAAACCTTGCCGTCGCGTTTGCCGAACTCGTACTTGGTATCTACGAGGATCAAGCCCTGCTTGGCAGCGATTTCCTGACCGCGGGCGAAGATGCGGCGTGTGTAGTCCTCCATCACAGCATAATCCTCTGCACTAACAATACCCTGGGCGATGATCTCTTCCTTAGAGATATTCATGTCGTGACCCTCGTCGGCCTTTGTAGTAGGGGTGATGATAGGCTCTGGGAAACGCTGGTTCTCGCGCATACCGTCTGGCAACTTCACACCGCAGATCTCGCGGCAGCCCTTCTGATACTCGCGCCATGCACTACCGGTGAGGATAGAACGGATGATCATCTCCACGCGGAAACCTTCGCACTTCAAACCTACGGTAACCATTGGGTCTGGAGTAGCCAACTTCCAGTTTGGACAGATGTCTGTAGTTGTGTCCAGGAACTTAGCTGCAATCTGATTGAGCACCTGTCCTTTGAAAGGGATACCCTTAGGCAGAACAACGTCGAACGCTGAGATTCTGTCGGTAGCGACCATCACGAGGAGGTCGTCGTTAATGTCATACACATCACGTACTTTACCGTGGTAAACACTCTTCTGTCCATCAAAATGGAAATCTGTCTTTGTTAATGCTTTCATTTTATTTAATTTATAATTTATAATTTACAATTTATAATTGAGCCTGCCCCTAGAGCAGTACTGTTAATTATTAATTATCAATTATTAATTTTTAATTGTTTTCTTTTCTTCCGCTCTCTCCTTGTCATACTTGTCGTATGCGTTAACGATGCGGGTTACGAGTTTGTGGCGCACGATATCCTTCTGTCCCAGCTTTACCACTCCGATGCCTTCCACTCCGTCCAGAATCTTGAGCGCCTCCTTCAGTCCGCTTCGCTGTTCGCGTGGCAGGTCAATCTGTGTCAGGTCGCCGGTGATAATCATCTTGGTGTTCATGCCCATACGGGTTAGGAACATGCGAATCTGTTGGGAGGTAGTGTTCTGCGCCTCGTCGAGGATGACGACGGCATCGCTGAGTGTGCGTCCGCGCATAAAGGCGAGCGGAGCAATCTGGATAATGTGCTTTTCCATCATATCCTGCAGCTTTACGGCAGGTATCATGTCTTCCAGCGCATCGTAGAGCGGCTGGAGGTATGGGTCAATTTTGTCTTTCATATCGCCAGGCAGGAAACCGAGCTTTTCGCCGGCTTCTACGGCTGGTCGTGAGAGGATGATTTTCTTGATGGCTTTCTCCTTGAGGGCCTTTACGGCAAGGGCGATGCTGAGATAGGTCTTACCGGTACCGGCTGGTCCCACGGCAAATACCATGTCGTTCTTCTCGTAAGCATCTATCAGTTGCTGCTGGTTTTCGCTGCGGCTCTTGATAGGTCGGCCACTGATACTGTATACCAGCACGCCTTTCACGCTGTCCGCCTTGGTCTGTTTTCCTTTCACGATATCCAGAATGTCCTCATCATTGAGCATGTTGTATTTAAGCAAGTGCTTGCGCATCTGCTCAATATCCTCTTCCACCTTTGCCATTTCCTCTTCGTCGCCGAGCACACGAATCACGTTGTCGCGTGCTACGATACGCAACTTAGGATACAGCGATTTAATCATCTGCAGGTGGGCATTGTTCACACCGTAGAACATCACTGGATCGATATCTTCAAGTACAATATGTTTCTCTATCAAAATGTCTTAATTCTATAAAGTTTAAACTATCCTATCTAATATTTTGTTATATAACGCTGCAAAATTACTACTTTTCCATGAAATGAGCAAATTTCGGCGAATAAAACATTCTTTAAATATTAAAAAAGCTATTTTTTCGAGAGATTTTGTTACCTTTGCAGCTAAATTTGGCGATGCGGTTCCCGTTTTGCCTGAAGAATATAGAATATTATTTCGTGAAAATAAGATAATTATGAAGATTAGTAAGAACAGATATTTACAGGGTTTTGGTATTGTGGTTTTGCTTCTGGCGCTGGTAAGAGTCATCTTTCCGGGAGTAGCAAAACCGAAGATTGCGGCTGCTGGTGCGGCTGATTCTACGCTCGTGGCAGCGAAGGATTCGGCTGCTTCTGATGCTTCTTCTGCTGAGATTTCTGATGCATCGGCTGATGCTGAAGGGAATGTGGCTGAGGACCTGAAGGAGGATGAACTCTCTGTTATGCCTGATACGGTACAGAGCGGCAAGCCTTCTATCTTCTTCGACAAGGATGGCAAGGAGGTGAAGCATCGCATCTTCTCGGTGCCTCATTTCGGCAATACTTTCCCCGACCAGCAGGATGTGCAGATTCTGGCGGCTACTAAGCATGGTGTGAAACCGGTACAGAACCGTCTGGAGGCGGAGAACAGCAAGGGCAAGCTGGTGTATGTGGGCAGCAACCCTTTCTTTTATGTCGACAAGCTGAACAACAGTATTCCTTACCTGGTGCCTCGTGCCTCTGTGCTGCTCCAGGATATCGGCCGTGCCTATTTCGATTCGCTGCAGATCAAGGGCATTCCGCTGCATAAGATTATCGTGACGAGCATTCTGCGTACCAAGGATGATGTGGCGAAACTGCGTACCCGAAACGGCAATGCTACCGAGAATTCGTGTCATCTCTATGGTACTACCTTCGATATCTGCTACAACCGCTACAAGCAGATTCAGACCCGTGAACAGCCTCGCCGACAGGTGCAGAATGATACCCTGAAATGGGTGTTCTCCGAGGTGCTCCGCGATTTCCGCAACAAGAACCGCTGCTATATCAAATATGAGGTGAAGCAGGGGTGCTTCCATATCACCGTGAGATAAATCCTTGGAAAATGTCCCCACACGCCCAGGGGTATAAATAAGGCATGGATTACGCGGATTTTTTATGAGATGGTAAATCGCTTAATTTACATGAGCGCTATAAATCCGTGTAATCCGTGCCTAAAAAAACTCAAGTTTATTAGCTCTTTTCCTGAATCTTCTGAAGGTCTGCCTCTTCGCCTACCAGCCAGATGATATCGCCTTTTTCGAATACTCGGGTAGGCAGAACACGGGTCAGGTTCTCCCGGCCCTCTTCCAGTCCTACCACCATACAGTTGTATTTATCCCTTATTCCGCTTTCTATCAGTGTCTTTCCCAGGAATTCGCTGCCGCCGCTGATGATGAGCTGGCTAAGTTTCATCTCGCGCTTTTCTATTTCAGCCTCCTCAGGCAGCAGGTCGCTCTGCAGGGCGGTGTTGAATTTCTGCAGCTGGTCGTCGTTGCCGATTACCTGCAGTTTGTCGCCCGGGAAGATGATCATGTTGCCGTTCGGGATGTTCAGCCGGTGAGAGCCGCGGTGAATGCTGCTCAGGTCTACACCGAACCGCTGGCGCAGATGCAGTTCTCGCAGCGATTTGCCAGTCCAACTGCTATCTTCAGGCACTTCAAATTCGCTGATGTGGATATCCCGGTCTAGCAGTCTGCCCTCGTAGAGCGGCCGCTTTTCGCCATTCACCTGAGCCGCAATATCGCGCGAGCGGAGGTTGTGAACGAAGACGCGCTCCATCACGATGCTACGCTTCTTGATGCGGCGGGAGGTTATCATCAGCATCACTACTGCTGCACCGATGCAGACAATCAGAGCATTGGTAAAGCGCGAGAGGAAATTGATGATGTAGAAGATGAAAGCCAGTGCTATCATAAAGCGCACGAACACCGTAAAGAGCAGCGGCACGCGGTTGATGCTGCTCTCTACCCAGAGGCGTTTCCACTCGGCACTGTGGTTCTTCTTCATCACGATGGCGCGCAGGAACGGCGAGATGAATAGGACGGTGAGCAGACCGGTGATGGCGTTGGCATACCAGTGGAGATGCCAGCCTGGCAGCAGATTGCGCATCAGCGGCAGTACGAAGGTGAACATCAGGGCGATGACGGCTGCCGAGAGGATGGAGTAGGCGGTGGTGTTGACCAGCATCTGGCGGATCAGCGATTTCCACTTGCTCTGCTGCTGCGTCTGGGGATGACTCATCGCGAAATGGTTCAGAATGTGGATGAGCTTGTCGGGCAGATGTTTCTCCATCACCTGATAAGTAGGTGTGGCAAGACGGATCATATAAGGTGTAAGGAAGGTGGTGATGACGCTCACCGCTACCACTACCGGATAGAGGAACTTGCTGATGACGCCGAGCGACAGACCCAGCGAGGCGATGATGAAAGAGAACTCACCAATCTGAGCCATCGAGAAACCGCAGCGCATCGCCGACTTCAGCGACTCGCCTCCGAGCATGAAGCCGAAGGTGCCGAATATCGCCTGACCTACCAGTATCGTGCCCACCAGGGCGAGGATAGGAACGGCATATTCTACCAGAATCTTCGGGTCTACCAGCATACCTACCGATACGAAGAAGATGGCTCCGAAGAGATTCTTTACCGGTTCTACAAGCTTGATAATCTTCTCTGCCTCAATGGTTTCTGCCAGTATGCTGCCCATGACGAAGGCTCCGAAGGCGCTGCTGAACCCCACCTTGGTGCTCAGTACCGCCATGCCGCAGCACAGACCCAGCGAAACGATGAGCAGGGTTTCGGCATTGATAAGTTTCCTCACCGAACGCAGGAACCACGGAATGGCGAAGATGCCCACGATAAACCATACGCCCAGGAAGAAGCCTATCTTCACGATAGAGGCAAGCATCTGCCCGCCGTCGGGACTGCTTCCGCTCGCTATCGCCGACAGCATCACCATCATCACGATAGCCAGGATATCTTCCAGTATCAGCACGCTCATCACCATCGAGGCAAACTTCTGGGTGCGCAGTCGCATATCATCGAATGCCTTATATATAATAGTGGTGGAGCTCATGGCGAGCATACCGCCCAGGAAGATGCAGTCCATCCTGCCCCAGCCGAAGCCGTGGCCTACGCTGATGCCCAGCATCATCATGCAGAACACGATAACCACGGTGGCGATGATGGGAGAGGCACCCATCTTCACGATTTTCTTGAACGAGAAGTCGAGACCGAGCGAGAAGAGGGTGAAGATGACACCGATGTCGGCCCAGGTCTGGATATCCGTCTCGTCGACTACCGACATGGTGTAGGGCATATGTGGCGAAACCAGGAATCCCGCCATGATGTATCCCAGCACCAGCGGCTGCTTGAGCCTCTTGAAGATGAGGGTTACGATGCCTGCCACCATCAGGATGAGGGCAAGGTCTTTTATTAAGAATGGAATTTCAGCCATATTTTTCTGTTTATGAAAAAGGGGAATTTAGATGTGTCTAAATTCCCCATATCTGTATTAGTCGTTGTATTCTTCTGTGATTTCCGCTATCTTCACGATGGTCTTCACTACCTTCTCCATTACCTGGATGCTCACAAACTCGTGAGGGCCGTGGAAGTTGACACCGCCGGCGAAGATGTTAGGACAAGGCAGACCCTTGAAGCTCAGCTGGGCTCCGTCGGTACCGCCGCGGATAGGTTCTACGCGGGGTGGAACGCCGCTCTCCTGCATCGCTCTGAGCACGATGTCGATGACGTGCATGTTAGGATCAATCTTCTCCTTCATGTTATAGTACTGGTCGTAGATAACCGCCTTTACGGTTCCGTCTCCATACTTCTCGTTCATCTTGTTTACGCAGTCCTCGATGAAGTCCTTGCGGCTTTCAAACCTGTTGCGGTCGTGATCGCGGATGATGTAGCTGAGCTTTGCCTCCTCGCAGCGGCTCTCGATGCCGATGAGGTGGTAGAAACCCTGGTAGCCTTCAGTCTGCTCAGGAGTCTCGTTCTCAGGAATCATGTTCTGGAATTCCACAGCCAGTCGGCTTGCATTCACCATCTTTCCCTTGGCATAGCCTGTATGAACGCTCACACCCTTGATGACGATCTTGGCTCCGGCAGCATTGAAGTTCTCGTATTCCAGGTCGCCCAGGTCGCCGCCATCTACGGTGTAAGCCCAGTCGCAGCCAAACTTCTCTACGTCGAAATGATGTGCGCCCATACCGATTTCCTCGTCAGGATTGAAACCTACTCGGATGTCGCCGTGCTTGATTTCGTCGTGGTCGCGCAGATAGCACATAGCCTGTACGATTTCAGCGATGCCCGCCTTGTCGTCAGCACCCAGCAGGGTAGTACCGTCTGTCACGATGATATCCTCTCCCTTGTGAGCCTTCAGCTCTGGGAAAGTCTCAACGCTTGAGATGATGCCCGGGCTCAGCTCGATGTCGTTGCCGTCATAGTTCTTGATGACGCGCGCCTTTACATCCTTTCCGCTGGCATCAGGCGATGTATCCATGTGTGAAATAAATCCGATGGTAGGAGTCTTTTTCTTGGTATTGCTCTTCAGAGTGGCATAGATATAGCCCATGTCATCCATTTCGACATCGCTCAGTCCTTCGTTCTCAAGTTCCTTCTTCAGGTACTTGGCAAATTCGAGCTGTTTTGCCGTACTAGGCACGCTGGTCGATTCTTCGCTCGACTGTGTGTCGAATTTCGTATAGTTTATAAATCGTTCTACTAAATCCATGTTTTCAATTATTAATCATTTCTGTTGTTTCGGGTGATCTCGGTGGGATTCAAACCCACGACCTTCAGAACCGGAATCTGACGCTCTATTCAGCTAAGCTACGAGACCCTCTTTTCTGTCGTCCGTTTCTCCGGTTGTATGACATCGAAACGGAAGTCGACTGCAAAATTACTGCTTTTATTTGAAATAACCAAATATTTGGGGCAGATTTTTTCATATATATAATGTGTATTTGCAAATTGTTCTACAAAATGCTACTAAAAAACTTAAAAATGCTATCATTTTGCGAAAAAATACGGAAAAATGCTTGCAGATTAATTATTATTTTGTACCTTTGCAGCGCAAATACTAAATATGAAATAAAAATGAGCAATTTGATAAAACCTGAAGGGTACAAGGCGCTGCTGGATATGCGCCAGACCGAAATGGGTATTAAAATGATAAAAGAATTCTTCCAGCAAAACCTGAGCACCGAGCTCCGTCTGCGTCGCGTTACCGCTCCACTCTTTGTATTGAAGGGTCTTGGTATCAATGATGACCTGAACGGCGTAGAGCGCCCTGTAAGTTTCCCTATCAAGGATTTGGGCGAAGCCCAGGCTGAGGTGGTTCATTCTCTTGCCAAGTGGAAGCGACTGACGCTTGCCGAGTATGAGATTGAGCCTGCTTATGGCGTATATACAGATATGAACGCCATCCGTGCTGACGAGGAGCTGGATAATCTTCATTCGCTCTATGTTGACCAGTGGGACTGGGAGGCTGTGATTACCAAGGAAGACCGTACCATCGCCTTCCTCGAGAATATCGTGCGCCGCATCTATGGTGCCATCTTGCGTACCGAGTTCCTGGCTTGCGAGCATTATCCTCAGCTGAAGCCTTTCCTGCCTAAGGAGATTCATTTTATTCATGCGCAGGATTTGCTCGATATGTATCCAGACCTTTCTCCTAAGGAGCGTGAGGATGCTATCTGCAAGAAGTATGGCGCTGTATTTGTAGAGGGCATCGGCGGCAAGTTGAGCGATGGCAAGAAGCATGATGGCCGAGCTCCTGACTATGATGACTGGAGCACCGTGGCTGAGAACGGCAAGATGGGACTGAATGGTGATATCCTCATCTGGTATCCTGTTCTGGGTCGCAGTTTCGAGCTCAGTTCTATGGGTATCCGTGTCGACAAGGAGAGTCTGCTGCGTCAGCTTAAGCTGGAGGGCAAGGAGGATAGAGAGAAGCTTTACTTCCATCAGCAGCTCCTGAACGACAAGTTGCCTCTGAGCATTGGTGGCGGTATCGGCCAGAGCCGTCTGTGTATGGTATTGCTTCATAAGGCTCACATTGGTGAGATCCAGGCTAGCATCTGGCCTGAGGAGATGCGCAAGGAGGCTGTGAAAGCGGGCATGAACCTCATCTAAGCCTTTCTGTCGGTGCGTCATGGTGTATACTGTGATGTGCTGCATATTCAGTTGATCTTTTTAAGATAATAATAATTTGCTTACGAAGGCTCCCGGTGCGTTTCTGCATCGGGGGCTTTTTTGTTTTATACCTTGAGGCTGTGTTTTACAGCGTCAACCCTTGCATTTTGCGGGTCGTAAAAGTTTGGTGTCGCGTTTCACGACGTCAAACCTTGCATTTCATTTGGTGTAAAACCTTGGTATCGCGTTTCGCGATATCAAGGTCTGCGCTTCATGGGAATCTTTTAACGATGGTGCAAAAGTACAACAAATCTTCTGAACCGCCAAATTTCACCCTGCAGAGTTATGTTAAACCGATTTTAACATTCCAGCTTTCGTAGTTAAACAAAAAAAGTCGTAGAGTTGCGGGGGAGAAAACTATATTTTGTAAAATGTTTCTCTGTGTGTTTTGAGCAAGAAAACAATGAGATGCTATAAAAAAGCCATTTCTTCTGACTACTTCCTTTTTGCCCAGAAAGCGTTACAGTGTGACAGTTGTGACAGTTGTGACAGTTTTCAGCGCCTACCCCTCCTTCCCTTTCTTTAGAGGTAAATTATTATATATAATATATTATATATAATAATTTAAATATATATACTTATAATTTGATAGCTGCAAACTCGCAATATACCCCCTCCGCTGAAAACTGTCACAACTGTCACAACTGTCACGCTGTAACGCCCTTTGCTCTTTCACTCTTATGTATCTCTTATAGCACCAAGTTTCGATATTTGTAAAAACAATTTTCTCCACTCCGTATAGGTTGTCCTACATGGAGTGGAGAATTTCGTATCGTGTGGAGTATCTTCTATGTCATGACCAGATCCAGGTCCTTTGTGAGTTTTTTCATCGCAGGGTTCTTCTCCATAAGAAGTTCCAGAACTTCATTCTTGGTCAGAACCTTGCCTACCTCTTCCTGGTCGGCAAGGCGGTAGCTGATGCTCAGTTCGCTGTTGTGAAGACCTAAGACGAAAGTCTTGAGAATGCGGTTCTTGATGTTCAAAACGTCGTCTAGTAAGAGCTGGTTGTTGATGATAACCTCTATCTGCGGATAGTTGGTTATCTTCGGTACAATACTCTTCATGCGGTTGGCTAAGCCTATGAAATCCAGCTTGTTCTGCATTCTCATGCACATACTGAACCATGTTGCTTCCACCTGCTCCTGGGTGAACTCGTTCTGGTCTCCCGTGATGGTCGCTTTTTCCTCATTGGTATCATCATACGGACTGTGCAGGCGGCGCTGGTTCTCCTCCCTCTTCTTCAGGTTAGAGAAAGTCATGCCTATGCCGCCCAGCTTGATATTCTTGAGTCGTGGCTTGTGAGGCGATGCTGCATCAGTAACAGCTCCGGCAGCGGCTGAGCCTTCTGGAGAGGCAGATGCGGCTGCGGTGGCAGATGCAGGATAATATGCAGAATAAGATGCAGCATTGGAGGCTGCAGAAGCGGCTGCCGGTGCCCCTGACGAAGACACAGCAGTAGCTGTAGCAGCAGACGTTCCCGGCTGTGATGACCGGTTTTCGCTGCTGCCAGAAGGCTCAGAACCTGCACCCTGAGAGGCAAGCTTAGACTGAGCCAGGAGTTTCTGAAACAGGGATTTTAATCTATTGGGCGTACGCCCCGCACTAGGCACATCCTGATCCTCGGGCTGCGTAATCTGGCCTATCTGTATCAGGGTGAGCTCTACCAGTAATCGCTTGTTGCTGCTGGCGCGGTAATGGATATCGCACTGGTTCATCAGTTCCAGCGCCTTATATAAGAAAGGTGTAGGTGCCTTCTGGGCCTGAGCCTGGAACTTGGCTTTCTGGTCGTCGCTGGTCTCGAGCAGAGGCAGGGTCTGAGGGTCCTTCGCCATCATCACATTGCGCACATGCTGGGCAAGCCCCTGTATCATGTTGCCGCCATCGAAACCGCGGCTCAGAATGCCGTCGAGTGTTACCATCATCTCGGCCACCTTATTCTCCAAAGCCAGGTCTACCAGACGGAAATAGTTGTCGCTGTCGAGCACGTTCAGGTCCTCGATCACCTTCTGGTAAGTGATGTTGCCCATGCAGAAACTGGCAGCCTGGTCGAAGATAGAGAGGGCATCGCGCATACCTCCGTCAGCCTTTTCGGCTATCACGGCGAGCGCCTGCTCTTCATATTGTATGCCTTCCTTCTCAGCCACCATCTTCAGGTGGTTGATGGTGTTGGCTACCGTCATTCGCTCGAAGTCGTAAATCTGGCATCGGCTCAGAATGGTAGGCAGAATCTTATGCTTCTCGGTAGTGGCGAGGATGAAGATGACATGCTGAGGCGGCTCTTCCAGCGTCTTGAGAAAGGCGTTGAAGGCGGCTGTTGAGAGCATGTGGACCTCATCGATGATAAACACCTTATACTTGCCTACCTGAGGCGGAATGCGGGTCTGCTCCATCAGAACCTTAATCTGGTCAACACCGTTGTTGCTGGCGGCATCCAGCTCGAAGATGTTGTAGGAACGCTGCTCATTGAAGGCACGGCAGCTCTCACATTCGTTGCATGCCTCGCCGTCTTCACGAGGGTGCTCGCAGTTGATTGCCTTCGCAAAAATGCGGGCACAAGTGGTTTTTCCCACACCTCTCGGACCGCAGAAAAGATAGGCGTGCGCCAGCTTGCCGCTCTTCACTGCATTCTTCAAAGTGGTGGTCAATGCACTCTGTCCGACAACCGAATCGAAGGTCATCGGACGGTACTTTCTTGCAGAAACTATATACTCTTCCATTATTTTTTCTTAATTGATGATGCAAAGATAACAAAAAAATATTATCTTTGCAAACAAATTCGGAAGAAATGAGTAAAAAACTTGGTATTATATGGAATTATCTCGCTCATTATAAGTATCTTATAGTGATTGTAACGGGTGTTCTGGTAGTTGGTGTCGTTGACGACAACAGTGTAAGGCAGCACATTAAGTACCAGATAGAGATAGCTACGCTCCGTTCGGAGATAGAAAAGTATCGTGAGCAGTATGAAAACGACAAGCATACCTTGCGCGATATGCAGCATGGTGCGCGGGCATTTGAGAAGATAGCCCGCCAGCGTTATTTCATGAAGGCTGATGATGAAGACATCTTTGTATTGAGTTCGGATATTCCGGAAAAAACTAACGAACAAGACGAAAATGAAACAATTGAGTAAACAGGAAAGTGCTATTTTCTTGCTGGGCGGCGTGCTGATGGTTGTCGGTGCGGCTTGCTTCGCATTTGGTTTTTCACATCCGCAGCTGGTGCAGGTAACGAGCTGGGGGTTCCTGCTGGGCACCATACTGTTCAGTGTAATGCAGGCGATGCAGTTCTATGAGGGACCTTCGCTGGTTATCCACCGCCTGAAGCGCATGCAGTATGTAGCAGACATCTTCTTCGTGCTCTCAGGCATCTCGATGGTAGATACGGTGTATGCTTTCCTGCGCCGCTGGTTTGAGAATTATGAGACCTATATCACCTATTTCTATAATAAGTGGGTAGTCTTCCTCCTCATCGCAGCCCTGCTGGAACTGTATACCACGCATCGCATCTCTCATGAACTGAAGAAGGAAAACAATCAGTAATATAGAAGGACGAGAAAAAAGCTTTCGGTGGTCAATAGGAGTGCAAACAAAACATAAATCTTGTAAGAATGAATTAAATTGCAGCAATTTATTTCGTCAGTTCAAATTAAGATTGTATTTTTGTTCACCGAAAGTGATATAGATAGCTTATGAATAGAATATTTTACGCATTCATTGCCTTGATGGCACTTGCATCTTGTGCCAACAGTTACGATATCTCGGGTACTTCTAACGTAAGTACTCTGGACGGACGCATGCTGTACCTTAAGATACTGGAAAACAACGATTTCAAGAACGTGGATTCTTGCGATGTAGTGCATGGACAGTTCCATTTTCAGGGTTCTGTCGACTCTATGAAGATGGCAAATATCTTCATGGATGATGACCCTGTGCTGCCGCTGGTGCTGGAGAGTGGAAGCATTACGGTGAAGCTCGATGATACACAGCAGGTGGTAAGCGGTACTCCTATGAACGATAAACTCTTCGGATTCTTCAAGAAATACCAGCAGATTCAGAATCAGTTGCGCGAACTGGTACACAAGCACGACCAGGCTATCATGAACGGTAGCGATATGGTGGCTGTCAACAAGCAGCTGAACGAGGAATCCATCCGCCTTTCTGAGCAGGAAGACAAGCTCATCACTTCGTTTGTTACCGACAACTTCAACAATGTGCTGGGACCGGGCGTCTTCTTCCTCGTTACAATGGGCAACCAGTATCCGATGCTCTCTCCTTGGATTGAGGATATCATGAGCAAGGCTACCGACTATTTCAAGAATGATCCTTATGTAAAGGACTATTATAAGAAAGCTCAAGAGAATCAGGAGATTATGAACGGTACACGAGATGCGCAGAGCGGCATGCAGCCAGAGATGGAAGCGGCTCCACAGGTAAATCCTGATGCGGCTCCGGCACCTACAGCCAACGAATTGGCTGCGCCTACGATTCCTGAAAAACAGGAAGGTAAGGAGTAGAAACAGGGCTCTTTCAAGGTCTTGGGCATTAACATCTTGTAAAACTCTTCATTTTATAAGTTTAGTAATATGAAATTAATCAAGAATGGAACCATTATAAATGAGGGTCGCTCTTTTGTGGGCGACCTCTTGTTGGATGGTGAATTTATCAAGGAGATATATGAAGGCGAGGCACCCCGTGGCAATTACGATGAAGTCATCGATGCCTCGGGGTGTTTTGTTTTGCCGGGTGTGATTGATGATCATGTTCACTTCCGTGAGCCGGGACTTACGCAGAAGGCTGACATCGAGAGCGAAAGCCGCGCTGCTGCCTTTGGTGGTGTGACCAGTTATTTTGAGATGCCTAACACGATACCTCAGACTACCACTCTGGAGGCCTGGCAGGCAAAGCGGCAGCTGGGCGCTGAGAAGAGTCATGTGAACTACAGTTTCTTCTTTGGTGCTACCAATGATAATGTAAATGATTTTGAGCAGCTCGATACGCATCGTGTACCGGGCGTCAAGCTCTTTATGGGCTCCAGTACGGGCAATATGCTGGTGGATAAATATGAGGCGCTGCAGGCTATCTTCAAGAAGGCGAAAGAGCTGGATTTGCCGGTGATGACCCACTGTGAGGATACCGAAATCATTAACCGCAACATGCAGCTGGCTAAGCAGAAATGGGGTGAAGACCCTGCCGTAGAACATCATCCGGAAATACGCAGCGAGGAGGCTTGCTATGAAAGCAGCCGTCTGGCGGTGCTGCTGGCTAAGGAAAGCGGGGCGCATCTCCATATCGCTCACGTTACTACGGCTAAGGAACTGGAGTTCTTTGGTAAGGATGAAAATATTACAGGCGAGGCTGTTGTGGCTCATCTCATGTTCTCGGACAAAGATTACGCTGTGAAGGGCGCACGCATCAAATGCAACCCTGCAGTAAAAACCGCTGCTGATCGAGAAGCTTTGCGTAAGGCGCTGAGTAATGGTGAGATAACTGTAGTAGGTACCGATCATGCTCCTCATCAGTTGAAGGATAAACAGGGCGGTTGTGCCAAGGCTGCATCAGGTATGCCTATGGTACAGTTCTCGCTGGTAAGCATGCTGAAACTTGTTGACGAAAAGGTAATCAGTATCGAGCGCCTGGTTGAACTGATGTGCCATAATCCAGCCCGTCTGTTCCATATCAGTCAGCGCGGCTTCCTGCGTCCGGGGTATAAGGCAGATGTCGTTGTGGTGCGCAAGGGAGAGCCTTGGAAGGTGACCGCAGAGGTGATTCAGAGCAAGTGTAAATGGAGCCCTGTAGAGGGTGATGAGTTTGCATGGAAAGTGGAACAGACTTTCTGTAACGGTCGTCTTATCTACGACAAAGGCGTGTTTGATGCCGCTTGCAGAGGAGAGGAACTGGAGTTCAGAAACAATTCCTGAAAATGGAAATCTTACGGGGATTGTAAAATAAAATATCGTATCGGATGCGAAGAATAGTATGCAATATAAGCGAAATTGAGCCATATATCAACTGGCTATACTTTTATCATGCCTGGGGATTGAGCGGCAAACCTCGAGAGGAAAAGGAAAAACTGAAGGCTGAGGCGCTCGATATGCTCCATTCATGGGAAGGCGAATATCATACCTATGCCGTCTTCGGACTCTTCGAGGCGAACAGCGAGGGGGATGATATCTGGCTGGAAGGGCAGAAAGTCCGCTTCCCGATGCTCCGTCAGCAGCATCCGGCGGCTCAGGGAGAACCCAATCTCTGTCTGGCTGATTTCATCCGTCCTCTGGACAGTGGAATAACAGACCGGCTGGGTATCTTCTGCACGACGGTAGATGGCGGTCTGGAGAAGAAATATCGCTCGGACGACTACCTCAATATGATGGCACAGACACTCTGTGACCGGTTGGCTGAAGCCACGGCAGAAAAGTTGCACGAAGAGGTGAGACGCAGCATCTGGGGCTATGCTCCCGACGAGCAGCTGAGCATCGAAGACCAGCATCTGGAGCGCTATCAGGGCATCCGTCCGGCTATAGGATATCCTTCGTTGCCCGATACCAGTGCCAACTTCATCATCGACCAGCTCATCGATATGAGTCAGGTGGGCATCCGGCTCACCACAAGCGGAATGATGACGCCTCATGCCAGTGTCTCGGGGCTGATGTTTGCACATCCCAAGGCGCGGTATTTCGAACTGGGACGGATAGGAGACGACCAGCTTCGCGACTATGCACAGCGCAGAGGAGTGCCCGTGCAGGCAATGAAAACGTATCTTCAATCAAGTTTGATCAAAAAATGATAGCAAGAATATTGATACCCGTAGTGGTATTCACCCTGTTGCCGTATCTGTGGATATATAAAAGGTATGGCAAGTTACGGCTGAAAAGTCTCTGGCAGCGGGTGCTCTTCTGGTTGCCGGTTTTCGTGGTTATCGCCTACAGTGCATATATCACGATGCTGCCCAACTTCCTGCCACGCAATCCGGTGCTCATCGACATCTGGTTTGTGATGATGGCAGTATGTGCGGTGCCGCAGTTTGTCTTCAGCCTGTTCAGTGTCTTCGGTTGGTGCTGTATGCGGCTCCTTCACGGCCATCGCAACTGGGGCAAGCTCCTCGGACTGGTAGTGGGAGCGGTGGCGTTCTTCTGCTTTATCTACGGATTTACCGAAGGTTTTCCTAAGATGCAAGTCAAGCGTATCACCATCTATGTACCTAATCTGCCGAAGTCTTTCGAGGGCTATCGCATCGTTCAGTTCAGCGATATCCATCTCGGGTCATACTATGGCTGGCGTGGTCATCTGCCTCAGCGCGATATCGACAGCATTAATGCCGAAAAACCTGATCTGATTTGCTTTACGGGTGATTTACAGAATGTTACGCCCGATGAACTGCCTGAGTATCAGGCGCTGCTCAGCAGTCTGAAAGCCAGAAATGGCGTGATGAGTGTGCTGGGCAATCACGATTACACCTATTATATGGATGTAGATGATGAGCAGGAGATAGCTGCGCTCGAGAAGCGGATGCAGGACTTCCAGCGGAGTTGCGGATGGCGCCTGCTGATGAATGAGCATGTGGCGGTACATAGAGGCGCTGACAGCATCTATGTAGCTGGTACAGAGAACTATGACAATCCAAAGCGAACCAATGTAAGGAAGGCGCTGTATGGCATCAGGCCGGGCTCTTTCGTGCTGATGCTGCAGCATATTCCGAAGCAATGGCGCGAGACCTGGCCTTCTACTATTAATAAGGAGAAGGATGAGGATGGCGATGTGATAGGACCTGACAGGAAGGATTCGCTGGTCGTAGCACCGCAGCTTACGCTGAGCGGTCATACGCATGCGGGGCAGATCAGTATCCTGGGCTTGCGTCCGTCGATGTTTACTCCTTATGATTACGGCCTCTTCGAGGAGGAGGGTTGCCAGCTCTATACCACATCAGGTCTGGGCGGTACCGTTCCAATCCGCATAGGGGCTACGGCAGAAATCGTGGTCATCACACTCAAAAGAAAATGAGGAGTGTTGAATGTTAAATGTTGAGTGTTAAATTATTCATTCTTAAATAAAAAATGAAGTACTTATATCGTCTGTATCAGCTTGTAATATGCTTGCCTATCCTGTTGGTAGCTAGCGTTTTAACCAGTTTAACTACTGTTTTGGGATGCATGCTGGGTAATGGTCATTTCTGGGGCTATTATCCTGGTAAATATTGGTCCTGGCTTTGGGTCCGCATCCTCCTCCTGCCTGTAAAGGTGGAGGGACGTGAGCATCTCAAGAAGAACCAGAGTTATGTTTTCGTGGCCAATCATCAGGGCGCTTTCGATATCTTCCTGATATACGGTTTTCTGGGCAGAAACTTCAAGTGGATGATGAAGAAGGGCTTGCGCAAAGTGCCTCTCATCGGTATCGCCTGTGAGTATGCGCACCACATCTTTGTAGACAAAAGCGGACCTTCTAAGATCCGTGCTTCTTATGACCGTGCTCGCGAGGTGCTTAAAGAGGGCATGTCGCTGGTGGTATTCCCAGAGGGTGCCCGTTCGTTTACGGGGCACATGGGTGTGTTCCGCCGCGGTGCTTTCATGCTTGCCGATGAACTGCAGTTGCCGGTATGTCCGCTTACCATCAATGGCAGTTTTGATGTGAAGCCTCGCATGAAGGATATCTACTGGGCTTTCTGGCATCCTCTGAAGCTCACCATTCATGAGCCTATCGAGCCGATAGGCAAGGGAGCTGACAATATCAAGAACCAGATGAACAAGAGCTATGAGGCGATCATGAACGGACTTGACAAGAAATATCAGGGTTTTGTAGAGAATCCGGACCAATAATTTCGGTTTTTCGCTTGTTATTTCAAAAATAAGTTGTAATTTTGCATCTGTATTACATTATTTAGTATCAGAATCATTAAAATTAGAAGAAGTTATGAGTGATAGCATAGTAATCATTCCTACATATAATGAGAAGGAAAATATCGAGAAAATCATCCGTGCTGTCTTCGGTCTCGAAAAGCAGTTTGATATCCTCGTTATCGATGACGGAAGTCCTGACGGTACTGCTGCCATTGTTAAGGGCTTGATGGCTAATGAGTTTGCCGGTCGTCTGCATATCCTGGAGCGTTCGGGTAAACTCGGTTTGGGTACTGCCTATATCATGGGCTTCAAATGGTCATTGAAGCAGGGCTATGACTTCATCTTCGAGATGGATGCCGACTTCAGTCATGATCCTAATGATTTGCCTCGTCTCTATGCGGCAACTCACGATGAGGGGTATGATGTGGCTGTAGGCTCAAGATATATTTCGGGTGTGAACGTGGTCAACTGGCCTATCGGACGCGTATTGATGAGCTATTTCGCTTCTAAATACGTACGTATCGTAACCGGATTTAAGGTGAATGATACCACAGCTGGATTCGTCTGCTACCGACGTAAGGTGTTGGAAACCATAGATTTGGATGCTATCCGCTTCAAGGGCTATGCTTTCCAGATAGAGATGAAATATACGGCTCATCGAATAGGTTTCAAGATTAAGGAGGTGCCGGTCATCTTTGTTAACCGTCGTGAAGGTGTGAGCAAGATGAGTGGTGGCATCTTTGGTGAGGCTTTCTTTGGCGTGATGCGACTGCGCCTGGATGGCTGGTTCAAGAAATATCCGAAGAAGGATTAATACTCAGTAATCACTACTCAGTAATCAGTAATCACTAATCAGTACTTGGATGGAAATCCAAAAGATAGAAAAAACATACGGGCGTTCGCCACAGGCGGATGCCCTCTTTGATTTGATGGGGAAGAAGTCGGTTCATTCCATTTTTCTCCAGGGTTTGCTGTGCTCTTCGGCTCCGATGTTCTTTGCTTCTCTGCAGGGGAAGATGAGGCGTTCGGTACTCTTCGTACTGGATGATGCCGATGAAGCAGGCTATTTTTATCACGATCTCACTCAGATGATGGGGCAGGAGAAGGTCTTCTTCTTTCCTTCCAGCTATCGGCGTGCCGTGAAATACGGGCAGCGTGATGCAGCGAACGAAATCCTACGTACAGAGGTGCTGGCGCGCCTCTCTTCGGGAGGACATTTCCCGGTAGTCACTTATCCCGATGCACTGGCAGAACTCGTTGTGGCTAAGCAGAATCTGGATGAACGGATTCTGAAACTGACTGTAGATCAGCAGATTGCTCAGATCGATGTGGTTCATACTCTGCGCGATTTCGAACTCAAAGAAACCGATTATGTTTATGAACCGGGCCAGTTTGCCGTGCGTGGAAGCATCCTCGATGTCTATTCCTACAGCTGCGAATATCCGTTCCGTATCGACTTCTTCGGCGATGAGATTGACACCATCCGTACCTTTGATGTTGAGACCCAGCTCTCGCAGGCAAAGCGCACAGAGATAGAAATCGTGCCCGAACTCGCCCATATCGAGAGCAACAAGCAGTGTTTCCTCAATTTCCTCTCCGAAAGTACGCCAGTCGTTGCGAAAGACCTTTCTTTCGTTTGCGACCGCATCGGTCAGATCTATACCGAAGGCTTCTCATCGCAGAGCCTTACCGAGCAGCTGGAGGGAGCTACTGAGGTAGAGGCTGAGCGCATCAGACATGACATGAAGACCGAGCTCAACCTCGTTTCTCCGCTCGATTTCAAGAAGGCAGTAGCGGCTCATCTCCGTATCGAGTTCGGCAAGGTCGCTCCGTCAGAGAGTTCGACTGTGATACCTTTTAATATCGCTCCACAGCCTCTTTTCCATAAGAATTTCAATTTGCTTTGTCAAACTCTGGAGGATTTCCTGCTCCAGGGTTACACCTTATATATATTGGCAGATAGCCAGAAGCAGCAACAGCGCCTGAAGGATATCTTTGAAAGCGAAGAGCTGAAGCGCTACGCCATCCGTTTTACACCGGTAGACAAGACGCTTCATGAAGGCTTTACTGACCATGACAAGAAGTGCTGTTTCTTTACCGATCATCAGATTTTTGACCGTTTTCATAAATATAACCTGCGCTCAGATAAAGCGAGAGCCGGCAAGATGGCACTCACCATGAAGGAACTGCAGGAGATGGAAGTGGGAGATTTTATCGTGCATGTAGACTTCGGTATCGGCAAGTTTGGCGGTCTGGTTAGGGTTCCTACGGGCAACAGCTATCAGGAAATGATCCGAATCGTCTATACGAACAATGACAAGGTGGATGTTTCTATCCACTCGCTTTATAAAATCAGCAAATATCGCCGCAGCGATACCGGTACTCCGCCTCGCCTGTCTACACTGGGTACAGGTGCCTGGGATAAACTCAAGGACAAAGCTAAGAAGCGAATCAAGGACATTGCGCGCGACCTGATCAAACTCTATGCCCAGCGCCGACGGGAGAAGGGATTCGCCTTCAGTGCCGACAATTATCTGCAGCATACGCTGGAGGCTTCCTTCCTGTATGAAGATACGCCAGACCAGAATAAGGCTACTCAGGAGGTGAAGAAGGATATGGAGAGTGGCAGACCGATGGACCGTCTGGTTTGTGGCGATGTGGGCTTCGGCAAGACTGAGGTTGCCATCCGTGCAGCCTTCAAGGCAGCGTGCGACAGCAAGCAGGTTGCGGTGCTGGTGCCTACTACCGTTCTGGCTTTCCAGCACTATCAGACTTTCAAAAAGCGTTTGGAAGGCATGCCTGTAAGGGTAGACTATCTCAGTAGAGCCCGTACAACGAAGGAAACCAGAGAGGTGCTTGACGCCCTGAAAGAGGGTAAGATTGATATCCTCATAGGTACGCATAAGCTGATATCAAAGACCGTGAAATGGCATGACCTGGGGCTGCTCGTCATCGATGAAGAGCAGAAGTTCGGTGTGTCTACCAAAGAGAAACTCCGTCAGCTCAAGGTAAATGTCGATACACTCACGATGAGTGCCACTCCGATTCCGCGAACCCTCCAGTTCTCTCTGATGGGCGCCCGGGATATGAGTATCATGCGCACTCCGCCACCTAACCGTTATCCGATTCATACCGAACTGGTAACGTTTAGTAGTGAAGTTATCTGCGATGCCATCAATTTCGAGATGAGCCGAAACGGACAGGTTTATTTCGTATGCGACAGAATATCCAAGCTTCCGGAGCTCAAGATGCTCATAGAGAAGCATATTCCAGACTGTAGGGTAGCAATCGGTCACGGACAGATGAAGCCTGAGGATTTGGAGAAAATCATCATGGGCTTTATCAATTACGATTATGATGTACTGCTTTCTACCACTATTGTAGAGAACGGTATCGACATTTCCAATGCCAATACGATTATCGTGAGCGATGCTCATCACTTCGGATTGAGTGACCTGCATCAGATGCGTGGACGCGTAGGAAGAAGCAACAAGAAGGCTTTCTGCTATCTGATGGCGCCACCTAAGAGTGCACTTACTCCTGAGGCGCGTCGCCGACTGGAGGCTCTGGAGACGTTCAGCGAACTGGGTAGTGGCTTCAATCTCGCCATGCAGGACCTGGATATCCGCGGTGCTGGTAATCTGCTGGGCTCTGAGCAGAGCGGTTTTATGGAAGATCTGGGTTATGAAACCTACCAGAAGATTCTCTCTCAGGCTGTCACAGAGTTGAAGAACGAGGAGTTCTGTGATCTTTATCAGGAGAAGATGGATGAAGGTGCCCAGCTTACGGGTGATGATTTCGTTGACGATTGTGGCATAGAGAGCGATCTGGAGATGTATTTCCCTCAGACTTATGTGCCGGGTGACAGTGAGCGCATGCTCCTTTATCGTGAACTGGACCGTCTGGAGAGCGATGAGGAAGTAGAGGCTTACCGCAAGCGTATGATAGACCGTTTTGGTCCTGTGCCTCATGAAGCAGACGAACTGATGCATGTGGTAGGTCTGCGTAGGGTAGGCAAGAAGCTAGGTTGCGAGAAGATTATTCTCAAGCAGGGCTATATGCAGATGCAGTTTGTGAGCAATGTAAACAGTCCGTTCTACAGAAGTCAGATGTTTAACCGCATACTCGCTTACGTTACCAGTCATATTCAAGATTGTGTTCTGAAGGAAAAATTCAACAAGCGAATGCTTCGCATCAATGATGTGAAGACTGTAGGGCAGGCTGTAAATCTGTTGAATCAGATATCGCAGATAGATTTAGGTAATGAAAAGAAATAATCTGTGTCTACAGTCTATGGGTAAAATCCTCTATCAATTGTGGAAGTAGACAATAAAATAGACTATTGATTTATACTGAAAGGTTATAAATCAGACAACGTTACATGATGATATGTTAACTTTACATGATGATATGTTTCAGTTTAGTGTATAAAAAAACATTGGAATCTCAATATCCCTATTGAACTCCAATGTTTTATTTTTTTGTATAAGTAAAAGATGATGATAAGCGTTTCACAACGCATTTTGAATTTTTCTGTTGCAAAGATACTATTTTCCATTATAATATAGGGTGTAATATTTGGTATTTTATGGGGTAATATTTGATTAAGTTTATAAAAATGACACTGAAAATACACTTATTCAACAAATAAAACCTGTGGAATGAACTATTTTATTGCATAAAAATAAAAAAATAGTGGAAAAACACATAAAAAAGTTCTTTATTTCATTTTTTTATTTGTACCTTTGTTCAGGCATACAACAATTTTAAACATATATATAAATATGAGACAGAAAAAGTACATCTTAAGTGAGCAGGAACTTCCTACTCAGTGGTACAACATTCAGGCAGATATGCCTAACAAGCCATTGCCACCGTTGAACCCTCAGACACACCAGCCAATGAATGCTGATGATTTGTCACATGTATTTAATAAAGAGTGCTCAAAGCAGGAACTTGATACAGAGCACGCTTGGATTGATATTCCGGAAGATGTGCTGGAGAAGTACACCTTCTACCGTTCAACCCCTCTTGTACGTGCTTACGCCCTTGAGGAGGCACTCGGTACTCCGGCGCATATCTATTTCAAGAATGAGAGTATCAATCCGTTAGGCTCTCATAAAATCAATTCAGCCATTCCTCAGTGCTACTACTGTAAGCAGGAGGGTGATACCAATGTCACTACAGAGACAGGTGCAGGTCAGTGGGGGGCAGCCCTCTCTTATGCAGCAAAACTCTACGGCCTGGAGGCAGCAGTTTATCAGGTAAAGATTACCATGCAGCAGAAACCATACCGTTCCAGCATCATGCGTACGTTTGGAGCCACTGTAGAGGGTTCTCCTTCCATGAGTACACGCGCAGGTAAGAACATTATCACTCGTGAGCCTCATCATCCTGGTTCGCTCGGTACTGCCATCAGTGAGGCTGTTGAGCTGGCTACAACCACACCGGGCTGTAAGTATACGCTGGGTTCTGTGCTCAATCATGTGGCACTTCACCAGACCATTATCGGTCTAGAGGCAGAGAAGCAGATGGCGATGGCAGGTGAGTATCCTGATCAGGTGATTGCTTGTTTCGGTGGTGGTAGTAACTTTGGTGGTATTGCTTTCCCATTCCTCCGTCACAACTTCACAGGCGAGCGCCATACTGAGTTTATAGCAGCAGAGCCGGAGAGCTGTCCTAAGCTGACTCGCGGTAAGTTCGAGTATGATTTCGGTGATGAGGCAGGTTACACTCCATTGCTGCCAATGTTTACTCTGGGTCATGATTTCAAGCCTGCCAACATTCATGCAGGTGGTCTCCGTTATCATGGTGCTGGTATGATTATCTCCCAACTTCTGAAGGATGGTTATCTGCATGGTGTAGATATCCCTCAGCTGGAGTCATTCAAGTCAGGTATGCTCTTCGCTCAGACCGAGGGTATCATTCCTGCTCCAGAGAGCTGTCATGCGATTGCAGCCACTATACGTGAGGCTCTGAAGGCTAAGGAAGAGGGCAAGGAGAAGGTTATCCTGTTCTGTCTCTCAGGTCATGGTCTTATCGATATGCCGTCTTACGATAGCTTTATCAATGGCGATTTGCACGATTATTCTGTGAGTGATGAAGAAATCCAGCAGTTCCTCAAAGATGTGCCAAAGGTTGACTAAATTATAGTTAACAGTATATAGCAAACAGTTGACAATTATTCTTTGAGATATATTGAAATAACAATATCACATTATAAAAGAAGCCAGGCTGCGAAAAGCAACCTGGCTTTTTATTTAGAGATTCTATTTTCTTTTATTTAGAAATTCTATTCTCAGTGCGAGACTTCTATCTTTCATTAGAAGTTCAACCACTCTTCGATAGCCTTAGCGATGACATCGAAGCTTGTGGTAGGCTCGAAGCGGGCTACAACCTGACCCTTCTTGTTAACGAGGAACTTGGTGAAGTTCCACTTGATATCGGCACTCTCCTTGTAGTTAGGATCAGCCTCGCTCAACATCTTGTCGAGAACAGGGTAGAGAGGGTGGCTCTCGTCCCAACCAGCAAAGCCCTTACATTCTTTCAGAAATTTGAAGAGAGGGGCAGCATCGTCTCCGTTTACCTTGATCTTCTTGTAGCGCTGGAACTCTGTGCCGTATGTAAGCTTGCAGAACTGATGAATGCTTTCATCTGTACCAGGGGCTTGCTGACCAAACTGGTTGCAAGGAAAATCAAGTATTTCGAAACCTTGAGAATGATAGGTCTCATAAAGTTTCTCCAGTTCCTCATACTGAGGGGTGAAACCACACTTTGTAGCGGTGTTAACGATGAGCAGCACTTCGTTGGCATACTCCTTGAGGGAAACATCCTTTCCCTTTCTGTCTTTAACAGAAAATTCGTAAACAGTTCTCATTTTTTTTATCTTTATGTATTATCTATATTTCCAATCTCAACTTATATAATCTAGAGTGCAAAGATACTACTTTTCTCTTAGAATACTTCAAGAGTTTTTTTAAAAATTCTAAAAATCGAACAAAATCATAGATGAAGGAATAAGCGTAATATATATAATGTAGATAGATATTGTATATCTGGGTAAACAGATACCATATAGCTGAGTATATAGATATCGGTTAGACAATAGAATATAGAAGAATGAAATATCTAGACGATATAACTACACAATATCAGTATGAAACAGTATAAAAAAATGCAGGATTTTCACAAACCCTGCATTCTTTTTTCTTTACCTCTTTTTCCTCAAAAAACAAAGAAAAAGAGGTTTACGATTAATCTATCATTTAACTTTTCTAAGAACTTGTTGCAAAGATACTACATTTTCTTGTAACACCAAACTTTTTCTCAGTTTTTTTTCAGTAAAAAGGGAAAATTAATCAAATACCCCCCCATTTTTATACTTTTTTGCAATATTCGGTCAAAAAACAAAGCAAAACGGCTCAATTTTATGACTATTCTGCTTTTTTCCTTGTTTGAACGTTTTGCTGTGTACGATAACGAAGAAGGCTGTGTCCGGCAACAACTGAAGATATGTCCTGTAATATGTGTTGCTTTTTGTTAATACAGATAAAAGCAGCCATCAGTAATGATGACTGCTTTTATCTGTAATTATGCGGGCTATCCCTGCGTTCTGTTTCGGTATTCAGTAGGCACGATACCCGTTTCTTTCTTGAATACCTTCGAGAAATACTTAGGGTCGGTGAAACCTACTGCGAAGGCGATGCTGCTCAGTGTATCGTCTGTCTTGCGCAACATCTCGCATGCCTTCTTGATACGTATATGGCGAACGAAGTCTACCGGTGTCATTCCGGTTGTTGCTTTCACCTTATTATATAGTACGCTTCGGCTCATACCGATTTCGTTCGAGATGTCATCAATCTTGAGTTCCGGGTTGCCTGCATTTTCAACAACAAACCTGAAGATACGCATCATGGTTCTGTCTTGAATCTGTGCCGCCATAAATGCCAGCTCGCTGTTTGGGTTAACCGCTTCGTTCTCGGCACTAGTTTCAGCCTGGTTAAGAGCAGGCAGAGGAGCTGCTGCAGGCTGTATTCTCAGGGCTGCTATGGCATCTTTATCGCCAGTTTCCTTCAGTTTTCTGATGACATCCATCTGAATGTTGCGGCGCTGGGTGAGGATAGCCTCTATTCGGCCGAGCAGATAAGGGGTAGAGAATGGCTTGGTGATATAGGCATCAACACCTTCATCAAAGCCTCGCTGCTGGTCTTCTACGCTTGCCTTGGCCGAGAGAATCATCACTGGGATGTTGTTGAGGGTGGTATCCTGCTTAATCTCGTGAATCATCGACAAACCATCCATCACAGGCATGGTAACGTCTGTAAGGATAAAGTCGGGCGTCTCCTTGCGCGCCATTACCAAGCCAGCCTTTCCGTTCTCTGCGAGCAGCACGTTATAGGTAGGCGAGAGGATACTGTAGAGGAACTTGCGCAGGTCGGCATTGTCTTCAACTACCAGTACCGTCTGGTCTTTGTGTTCCGCTTCTTCTTGTGCTTCTTTCTGTTCCTTGCCTATTTCTTCCAGTCGTTCAGCCTCTTCATCCTTTTCTTCTTTCTGTTTGTTTACTTCTTCCAGATAGTCGGATGCATTGCGGTCGTCAATCTGTCCGTTCTCTTTCTCCCTTTCTGCCAGGTCGTAATCTTCCTCGCTCAGACCGCTGTTCGTATGGAAGTCTGCCTTGTTGCCATATCTCTGAACCTTGTCCAGCATTACCAGCATCTCGTTGGCATTGTCTGCCACCATTTTCAACAGTTCCTTGCCCTTTCGGGTGATACCCGGTTCGGTATCCAAAACGGTTTTTACCGGGGCTCCGATGAGCGTTAGAGGGGTTCTCAGACGGTTGGCTGCATCGTTGTAGAACTCGTTCTTCATCACGCTCATCTCGTGGGTTACGTTCTCGTGCTGGCGCTGGTTGTAGGTATAGAAGATTGCGCCTACGATACCGAAGAGCAGAAGCAGCATCAGAAATTTGCCCCAGATGCTCTCCCAGAAGGTAGGGCGCACTTCGATAGGCAGTTCTGCCACATACTTGCTCCATACACCGTGAGAGTTGGTGGCTCTCACCTTGAGTACGTAATCGCCATGACTGATACGGTTGAAGCCGATGGTATTGCTGCTTCCGTTTGATATCCACACGCCTGGAGCTGTAAAACCATCTATGCGATAGAGATATCTGGTCTGATACTTACGCTGATAGTCGAGCGATGCGAAGTTGATGGTCAGATTTCGCTTGTTGGCAGGAATCACCACTTTATCCTTGTGCAGGATAGGTTCCGACTCCTTCTCTCCGCTATAATGGAGGGAACAGAAGATGACTTTAGGCTGGTAGTTGCTCTTCTTCAGCGTAGCCGGATTGAAGGTAATCAGTCCCATCGGGGTACCTACCGAGATGTTGTTGCTTGCCGGATCGTGGTAAGGACGGCTTTGCGAGAACGACATGTTGAAGTCGAAGTCGTTAGGTCCGAACACATTGCACTGGCCCGTTTTCGGGTTTACGCAGTCGATACTCGATTCTCTGATTACCCAGATTCTTCCCTGGTTGTCTTCTACCATGCCCTGTACGATGCCTTCGTTAACATCGATGGCATGGAAGTATTTCATCTTCAGGTTGTCTTGCAGGAGCGATTTGCTCACAATCTCTTCCATCAAACCGCCCTGTTGCGAGATATACATCTTGCCGCTGGTGTGCTCCATGATATTGTTCATATCGTTTGCAGCCAGACTAGTTGTATCGTTCGGTATGTAGTAGGTCTTGTGGTAATTGATCTTTCTTGCGTTTGTAAAGGCATCACTGAAGGTGATGAGACCATCTGTAGTTCCTACGAGAATGGTTCCCGTAGTGGTGCAGCAGATGCGGCGTATGCGGTCGTAGTGCTGTTTTTCCCAAGGCAGTCCGTTTCGTTTACTGATGAAGCTGATACTGCCGTCTGCCGCCTCGTTAACAAGTGCCAGCCCACCTCCGTAGGTACCTATCCAGATGCGTCCGGTGCGGTCGGCTACAATGTCTTGTATCTTGTCGAACGGCAGCGATGACGGGTTGTTGGCATCATAAACAAAGTGTCTTACCTGCATTTTATCTATCAGATAGACACCATTTCCGTTGGTTCCTATCCATGCTCTTCCCTTGATATCGAAGTGGATAGACATGATGCCCTTCTCGTCGAAGTTTACTTGCTGTGGCACGATCTGTCCGCTTGGCGACAGGTATCCGATGCTTTGGTAGGATGCGTTGAGCACCTGGATTATACCATTGTAATAGCCAGCCCAGATATGTCCGTCTGGCGATGCATTCACCGAGAACACTTCGTCTTCGCCCACATCCAGCTTGTTGATAATGTAAGGGTGATATTTGAAGACTACCTGTGTCAGGTCGTGAGAGCCTGTCAGCCAGAGGATTCCCTGGTCTGAGAGTACATATTTCGTAATCTTCGGTATGCGGTAGTTGCCCGATGAATTGCTTCTCAGCAGATAAGGCACCAGTTTTCCTGCCTTGCGGTCAAAATAACTGAAGGTTCCTCCTCTTGGCACTACCCAGAGGGTCTTGTGTTCATCTTGTGTGATGAAATTGCTTTCGCAGGTTGTGCGGTCCATCGGGTCGTCCTGGTCGGCAAAGAGCCACTGTGTCTGTCCGGTCTTCGGATTGACAAGGGTTACTCCTATACCGTCTGTAAATGCCCATACCATACCGAAATCATCGATATAAATCTTCTTTACCTCTGCCAGAGGCTGACTCGGGCTCTGTACGTTGATGATATCAAACTTGAAGGTGCGCGGGTTGTAGATTGCTACACCCAGGTTGGTTGCCATCAGAAGCTGGTAACCTGTATTTTTCAGTCCGTTGATACGGGTTACGCCTTCTGGCATTGGTATCATGGTGAGTCGGTTCTGCAGGTCATATTTTGCCAGTTTACCGTCTTCGGTTGCCAGGAACTCATCTTCTCCCACCCCTCTGAGCCATTTGAAAGGCAGTTTGCTTGGAATTTTCGAATGATATATGTATGCGCCTTTGTCGGTAAGCACCCATTCTCTTCCGTGTATATCTTGATGGATGTACCATACATTTCCGCTTCTGAGTCCCTTTTCTCCTACTTTGATGAGTTCTATGTTCCGCTCATCAAAGGTTTTTCCTATTGATCGGATGATGTATTTTCCATCTTCTGAAGTAAACCATGTAGCTCCGTTTTTCAATGGGTATACCTGGCTCACGCGCAGGTCGATGTTGAACAGTTCGTTGAATTTCTGTCCTACGGCAAAGAACTGGCAGAAGTGGGTATCGTATACGTAGAGCTTGTGGTCGTATGTGATACACCACACGTTGTTGTTATAGGATGGTTCTATTTTCAGTATACGGTTGGTTGACAGAACGTCAATATCATCCGGGTTGTCTCTGAAAGTATGAAATTTGTAGCCGTCATAGAACGACAGTCCGTTCCAGGTACTGAACCACATGAGGTTGTCTTTGCCCTGCTTGAGGTCTGAGATGGTGTTGGCAGCGAGTCCGTCTGTGATAGAGAATTTTCTCACATCGCAGTAGGGTACAGCTGCCATCATGATGGTAGAGAGCAGTCCTAATAGGGTGATATATAATTTTCTTTTCATCATTTTTTATTCGTATACGTTTATAAATCGCAACAAAGGTAGTGAAAATAAATGAGATATCGTAGTTTTAGGTGTGTTTTTTTATGTTATTGCATTAAATTATTCCACTTTTCATGTTATAGGGGTAATATTTGGTTGATTTGCTTATGGTTCCTTCTTATGTTATGTCTAACAAAAAACTCCCCCGATAAATGAATATCGGAGGAGCAGTAGGGATATGTTGTTTTGAATTTGATTACTTCTGAATCATCTTCTTTCCGTTCTTGATGACTACACCCTTGTAAGCCTTGGTTACTTTCTGGCCTGCGAGGTTGTAAACAGGAGCGTTCTTTGCAGCTTCATCTGTTGTTATGTTAGTGATGCCGGTAGTTGATGTTGTAGGAGCTATAGTAGGAGCGAGTTCTATCTTGGTATTGAATGGAATGATGATACCAGTATAGTCCATTGCAGTCTCCGTATTAGGTTTGTAACCAAGTTTGAACTTGTCGAAAATCTGCATTGTCTTTTCGGCATCTGTGTAATAGTTTGTGTATTCGCCTTCTACTGCCTTTACGAGAGTAACATCTTTGATAGTAACAAGTTTGCATGCATTTTCCTGTTTTGCAGCCTCTTCTACCGTCATTTCGAAAGGCTTGACAATACCATCTGTAACTTTGATGTCTGAAGCAGCAATGTTAACTAACTCTGGAAGTTTTTTAAATTCATCATAAGAAGCCTCAATTGTTCCATTGAGAATTTGACCTGCTTTATAAGACAGAGAACTCTGGTAGATGTCTATACCACCAGTCTCATCAACTATATAGATGTCGCCAGTGCCTACATATTGTACCTGTGCATTCTTTAAAGTCAAAATAGCTTTATTGCCGACACCAATAGCTTTAAATGCAGCAATGTTATCTACCTTCTTTGTTTCTATAGGTTTGGCAGAACCCTTTTTCCAGATCAGAATTTTTTGGATTTGGTCATTGTTGGCATTTGTAACTTTGATGGTATATACCGTATTGGCAGCCTGGTTGTCTGCAGCAATTTCGTACTGGTGTGTACCTTTAGCACCTGTTGTTTGTGTACTGACAGCTTTATTACCAACAAAAATGTTTCTGGTAGTTTTACCAGATCCTCCAGCAGGGCTGATAATATCAATTCTTTCTACATCAAAGTCAAACTTAGGAAGGTTGATATATGCGTCCTTTTTTCCATAGATGATGGCATTGTTTGATGCAAGATAGTATGCTTTTTCCGGTGCACTGACCGTAATGGTATACGTGCCATTGGTGAAATCTGTTGCATTGGTAATGCCTTGTGCTTTAGAGTCTGGCAGTTTCCAATTGTTTCCTGCAAAGTCAAAAGTTACTTCCTGTGCAAACGTAACGCTAGCTACGAACGCCAGAACCAATGATAATGAATAGCGTAAAAATTTGTTCATAACTTAATAATTTTAAAGGTTTAACGTATAATTAATAAACTGTTGAAACTCATTTTTTTGAGCGCATTCTTAGAATTTACTTTGTGCTAAAAGCATGTTCTTTGAATAATTACTTATTTATGATGCAAAGATACGAAAATTATCGATACGATGTGTTAAGAAAGTGTTAAAACTTTGATACAATATTATCAAAAAGGCGGTTGTTTTTGAAAGAATAGGGATTTCCCCCTCAGTTTGTATCCTTTTCCCCTTTGATGCAGACGAAAAATCCACTACCTTTGCATCGGGTTCAAGAAAGAATGCTGTTCTTCGAGAACTCAAAAGTATAGAAGATATAAGAATATAAATAACTTAACTGATAAATTGATATGAAAAAGTTTACTACTCTTCTCACAATGGCTTTCATAGCTTTGATGAGTATCTCATTCACCTCATGTGATGATGATTCTGATATTGCATACACCCTCGATGGTACATGGAAGGGTAATATGTTGGTAGAATATGGTAATCACAATGCCCTCTACTCGGTAATCCGATTCGACCAGAATGATGGCATCTATTCCGGTACAGGCTATTGGATCGATTACTTTGATAGAGATTATTGGCATGGTAACAATTATATAGCAAACCATATTACCTGGACAGTACGTAACAGAAACATCTATATCACTCTTCTTGATGAGGGTAGCGATGTTGTGATTTACGACTATGCTCTGGGCGACCGCAAGTTCTCTGGATATGTAGATGCTGATAACGGCAACCGTGCTTATTTCGAGCTTTATCGCGATTCTTACAGCTATAACTGGCGCGATTATGACTGGGGCTACGATTGGGACTACGATGACGGTTGGGGCTACAGCAAGCAGCATTCGGGCTTGGAGAACACCCAGATTGTTTCTCGCGGAGCTAAGGATTCTGTAGAGTATGTTAAGGTGGCAGATGATAATCAGAAGCCTGTTCGCCGTTTTGTAGTGAAGTAAGGCAATAAGGAATTTAGTTTGAAGAAAGGAAACAAGATATGAAAAAGTTTAATCGGATATGGATGTGGATGGCGATAGCTGCAACATCTTTCTCATTTACCTCATGTGATGATGATGATTATTGGCATGATGATTATTACTGGTATGATGACTATAATCATGGTGGCTGGGGATGGAATCAGGGCGACTGGAACAACGGTTCTAACGGCTCTCAGGATGATTACCTGCTGTCGGAGGCTCAGACTCTTACAGGCGACTGGAGAGGCTCTGTGATGCTCTCTGAACTTGCAGAGGACGGCCAGTCTCGCAATAATTACAGGTTCAATGCCGAGATGACGTTCTATCAGGCGGGTGATAAGGTTAACTCGCTCAGTGGTAATGGTGTAGAAGTGGATTATGCCGATGATGGAAGCAATGAAACCCAGACCCTGAAGTTTGCCTGGTACATCGATAAGAATGGTGATATTTATATCCGTTATAATGATTCTGGTGCTACCTATGTGATGGATGCAGGTGCTAAGCAGTATGGTTTCTATCTGGGTGATGAAAGGGGCCAGGATGTGTTCTATGGTTATATGATAGGAACAGGTAAGGCTAAGGGTGATGTGATGCAAATCGATTTAGTGCGCTACAATCCGAGTGGAGCCCGTAAGAAGACCCGTTCTGCTGCAACCGATTCCGTAGCTCCTAGCTTCGGTAAGGCTACCGGCAGGGTATTCATGCCACATGCTATCAAGAAGTTGCCGAGAAGATGATGATATAAACCAAGAAACGGGGTGTGTCATAAGTCTGGATAATAGTTGGTGCATAACAGTTGACCACCGCTTGCACAACAGGTGTTGTGCATGCGCATATCAGCTGTTATGCAAGCGCACAACAGCTGTTGTGCGACCGAAGATACTAACTATCTCAACTACATATCCTATCTTTTCCAACAACATATCCTATCTCTTTCAACAACTTCAACAACAAGAAGAGGGTGAATCATAAACTTATGACACACCCTCTTCTTTGTTTGTATATAGCCTGTGATTTATTTGAAGCCCCAAAGTTTCTTGAGAGCTTCTGCATCTACGTTTTCCACTTCCTTCTCGGTTTCATCAGGGAGATTACAGAAGAAGTCGATGCCGGTTTTGTCTTCCAGCGTCTTGATGTTTACGACATAGTTGCCGAGCTTATCGCTCTTTTCAAATGCCTTGTTCTCGTGAAGGAACCAGTAGCCGAAGGCACTGTAGGTATACTGGTTTTTGCTCTTATTAAACTCCTTTTTCAAAACAGCTACAAAGAAATACTTTGGTATTGGGATATAGCCTGGCTTCTTTGTTTCGCTAGAAGCACCATTCTTCTTCCAGCCAAGGAGATTACTCTCGCTGCCAACTGGGTCGATGGTACCGCCCTTCACGATAAACAGGGTATCAGAATCAATCTTTGGAGCTTTATTACGAAGATCTTCCTCCATCTTATACCAGGTGCCACGCTGGTTGAAGTTGCTGTACTGTGGTTGCATGTTGGTCATGAAGAAAGTCTGCTTCTGCTGGGTAAGGTTCAGCTTACGGTCAGCAGAAGGGCAGATATGACCATGGTCAAAGCCTTGAGCTGTAGGAGTAGGGTCTTCTGTAAAATCTGTAATTCCCCATTGTTCTTGCAAATCTGTATCCCATGGATACTGGCGCTCGCCCTGAGGAGCATCCCATCTTTTTACGTTAGATGCCGTGTTTCCTGTGTGGAAAGTATAGCAGCTCCATCTCTGGCTCTTCATGTTGTCATCCCATTCTGTAGAATAGTTCAACATACCTGTTGTATTATCCATGTGAACGATGGCATAGCTGGTACCATTATTCTTGAGCTTTGGGAACTCCAGACCGCCGATAGCGTTTCTTACCACTTGTGGCATGTTGGCAGTAGCCACATTCTTGTTTGTATTGTTCTTATCGGTTGACTCACCACCGGTATTGCCACCCGTATTACCGCCACCGGTTGTACCGCCGTTTTCAGGATAATAGAACTGCAGGGTATCGTCAGTGCCGCAGGCAGAGAACGTCATCGCAGCAACGAGCGCGAAGATAAAAAACTTAGTATGCTTCATAATTCTCGATAATGTTTTGAAGTTAAAGATTAAGTACTTTCTATATAATAATGTATGTAGAAATCGATTGCATAAGGATAGAATAGAGAAAAAAAAGTGCATTCCTACGTATATGCAACTACGCTGGAATGCACTCAGTATCTTTGCGATAATAAATATATCCTTATAAAAAAGGTATATTATTACTTCTTCAATTTGCCGTAACGGTTCATGAAGCGGTCTACGCGACCCGCTGTATCAACGAGCTTGCTCTTACCTGTGTAGAATGGGTGAGATGTGCTAGAGATTTCAATCTTAACAACTGGATAAGTCTCGCCTTCGAACTCAACAGTGTCGTTAGTCTTGCATGTAGACTGAGAGAGGAACATATCGCCGTTAGACATATCCTTGAATACTACAGGACGATAATTCTCTGGATGAATACCTTTTTTCATTTTTCTTTTTTATTTTTATTGGGTTATTAAAATTAGACGTCATGGGGATGCTTGTTGCATCATTTCGTGTCCCTTATCGGGGCATGCCCATTATAGCCTGTTATCAATTTCAGGATGCAAAGTTACGCTTTTTTCCTGAAACCACCAAATATTTCTTCTTCTTTTTAAGAAATATTTGAGAAATGAGCATAATACGTAGGTTCTCAAGTTATGACAGGCGATGTGTTCTGTTAGGCGTTTAAGAAAAAATCCCCATCGCCTCTGTTTGGGTAGAGGACGATGGGGATCAGTATTTTTTCTAATATATAATATCTACTAGGGGAATTACTTTGCGTATACGATTTCCATCTTGGCAATACGGAGCTGAACGCCACCGCCTGTACCATCGAAGGTATTTGTATAGGTTGCTGTATTTCCTGAGAATACTACTGTAGCAGTTTTGTTACCTACAGCATTCCACTTCTTGTTTGTATCGTATGTGCAAGTAAAGATGATCTTTGCGATAGGCTTGCTGGCCGTGAAAGTCATCTTGTTGTTTGCATAGATACGCAACTCTTTAAACTTTGCGTTGTAAGCAGGAGGGGTTGTACCGCTGTTTTTGTCAAATGCGATAACTGTGCCGTCAGACAATTTGATCTCTGTAAGAGTATCATCAGGTTTCAATGCGCTGATGTCGTCAATCTTAAGGCTTTCGCCGGCTGTTACACCGCTGTTAGCCAACGTTACGGTCAGGTCGTTGATAGTAATACCTGCGTTTGTTCCTGGGGCTGGGTCTGGCTTAACCTCACCGCCGCCTGTACCTTCACCTTCAATCTTAACGATAGAGCTGGTCTTATCAACCTCCATGATTTCGTTATTATTCTTATCAACGAACTTCATGATCTTACCCAGGATAGTAACCTTCTGACCCACCTTCAAATCTTCCTTAGAAGCGAAGTCTGCGCCGTTCAGTCCCTTACCAGAGTAAACCTGCATGTCCTTGCTCTTGCCATCGTCTGAGATGTAATAGGTGATGCTCTTGTATTGGTCATTATAGAAAGCAACATCTGAGATGATACCTGTCAGGTAAACCTGTGCGGTAGGCGCTGTGCCAGCCTTGATGGCTGCGATAGCTTCTGCCACGTTGTATGGGTCACTGAGAGAACCCTTACCAGTTGTTGGAGTATCAGGAGATGTAGTTCCTGTGTTCTCGATAGAGATGATGGTGCTGTTCTTGTCGATTTCATTGACAATAGTGCCATCATTCTTCGTGAATGCCTTGACGATTCCTTTTACTACTACGGTCTGACCAACTTTCAAGTCATCCTTGGAAGAGAAGTTTGCACCATCCTTGCCTTTGCCAGAGTATACTTCGATAACATCTGAAGAGCCCTCGTCTGCGATGTTATATGACAAACTGCTATAGGTTGCGTTGAAGAAAGTTACGGCTGTAATCTTACCCTTTACGCATACAGCTGTAGAAGGTGCTGTACCTGTCTTGATGAGGGCGATGGCTTCTGTTACAGTATATGGATTGCTTTCAGAACCCTTTTGGTTAGGATCTGTGTTTCCTGGAGTCTCAGGCTTAGTAGGCAGTGTATAAGGCTCTGGTACGTCCTCACAGCTGCTGAATGTGAAGGCTGCCATAGCCGCCATCAAAACTGAAAATATATACTTTTTCATATTATTGTCTTTTTAAATATTGTTACTATTTTGATAATCAGTAATTACTTGATAGAGATGAGATTGCCACCCTTGATCTCTTTGGTGCCGTTATAATCAAGCAGGGTGCCTGATACAACCACCTTCTTGCCTGGTACAAGGATACCCTTGGTTTCCTCTGTCCACTTTGCACCATCGATGTTGAAGCAACGGAATACCTCGAGAGTCTTGCCTTCTGTATCCTTACCGTCGTCAGAGATAACGAATGTAGCGTTACCATACGTGCCAGTATCTACATCTTTCACCTTTACGATGATACCGGTAGCATAAACCTTAGCATCGCCTGCTGTACCGGCATTGATCTTCTCCAGTGCCTGAGCCACGGTATAAGGCTTCTCCAATGTACCGCCTGTTTCTGATGCCTTCAGATCATCCGTGTTGCGAAGTACAATCTGCCAGGTGTTGCCGAATCGGGTGAAGATACCGGTGATATCGAATACGCCCTGTGGAACCACCTCGTTGGCAAACTTAGAATAACCCGAGTTGCGCACTACCAGGTTGTTTTTGTTGATTCTCTTGCCCGTTTCGGCATCAATCAGTTCCAGACTCGTATTGGTATCATCTGGCGCCCATACGTTTGTACCGTTGGCAGAAGCAAACTTCACTTTCTTCAGGGTCATCAGCTTGCACACGTTAGCCTCCATATAGGCTGCATCAGTAAGCTTTGTCAGGTCAAACTCCTCTGGCACTACCGTGCTTGCATCCGCCTCGCCAGGGTTCAGAATCTTGAAGTGCTCGTTCCAGATGGCACGCTCTATCTTTCCTATACCCAGACTTCCATCTGAGAGCTTGGTATTCACACCGCCAATCTGAGGCAACTTCTTGTAACTTCCGATATAGAGACCCTTCAGGTTTACGAGAATCTCCTGACCAACAGGAAGATAACCTGAGAGGCCACTTCCGTTGATGGCAATGATGATTGCGCCGGATGCATCCTGTACGCTCACCTGGTTGTAGATATTGCCACTGACATCATTGCCCGTCACTACCGCCTTGATCATCATGTCCTTCTCAATCAGCTTGTAGCCATTGTCGCTGTTGATAATCGTAGCAAACTGGGTCTTCAAATCTGCTATGCTGATCACATTCTTCTCCCTCAGGCTGTTGTTGCCCCATGGAGATGCAGGCACCTTCTCGGTCAGGTCTGGGTCAGCATAACCGTCGCCCATACACGACCCCAGAGTCAGTGCCAGGAATGCCAATGCTATGAATTTTATCTTTTTCATTGTTCTTTCTTTTTATTGTTATAGAGAAACGGGATTGCTCCCTGTTCTTTATGTTAAAGAGAAACTGCTCTTTAGAATCTGTAAGATACCTGGAACATGCCGTTGGTACCCCAGGTGTAATACTTCTTAGGATTCTTGGAGAACTGGTAGAGGCGTGGATTCTTCACGTTGCCGTTAGCATCCACTGTATAGCTTGAACGTGAGTTCTGCTCATATCCGCCTGTTACGATGGTCTGGTTGTTCAGCAGGTTGGTAATCATGAGGTTGAAGTTGAGAGAACCCTTCTTCAGTCTCACGCTCTTGCCTATGCTCAGGTCAACCATCCATCCTCCGTGACCCTTCTCCTGGGCTACAGCATCCTCAGTCCAGCTCATACCGTCGAGTGTAGTAGGAGCAAAGATTTCAGGGAATGCCTTGTGGGCAGCCTGGCGGTTGGTCAGCACCTTCTCATATCTGTAGCTTGGAGAATAAGAGAGGTAGATGCGGTCGTAATAGTTGGCATTGAGGTTGACGAACCATCCGTTTACATGGGCATCGAGACCGATGCTTCCCACTGTGAGCGGTGTGCCACTCTCGCGCATATTCATCACGTAAGCCTTGTCCTGGTAAACCTCAGCACTCTTTGAGAGCATGTATACGGCGTTTACATTGTTGATGTTCTTCGCCTCGCTCATAGCGCCCAGGGTCTTCAGGTCGAGCCATGATGTGAGCTTGATCTTAGCGCCCACCTCTACACCATAGTATTCCTTCTTCAGTCCGGTCATGCTCACGTAGGTGAATGAGTTCTCATCATCGTTGTAGAAGTTCTGCCATTCCGTAACGTTCTCCAGTCGGCTGTAGTATCCGCTCACGTTGGCACTCAGCCATGCGTTGCGATACTGGTAACTGAATTCAGAGCTGAAGATGCGCTCGTTCTTGAGGTTAGTCACGAAGTCGTTGCTGATTTCAGGCGAGATGAAGGCTGTGTTTGCCATCGGTGCACGCAGCTCGTATCCGGCTCCTATGCTGAAGGCATGACCTCTGCCCATATCCACGTTCAGACTTCCCTTTACGCCACCGTCCAGGAAGTTGGCTGTGCCGCTCTTGCCCTGGCTGTTGTTCGGTGCCATACCGTTGCGCATGTAGCCTCGGCGGTTCATTCCGGTATATCCGATACGTCCGCTCAGCATCGCCTTCATGTTGTAGAATTCGGCTGTATAGGTGCTCCATGCGTTTGCCTTGTTCACGTCGATGCGATAGTCGTAACCGAACTTGTCGCCCTCGTAAACCAGCTTGCCTGTGTTGTTTGGACCGGCTGTGTTCAGATCGTACTGCACACGTGGGTCGGTCTTAGGATAATCTCCCAGGGCATATGTGTTGATGTTGTGGAAGATGGCACCGCCCAGCATGTCTTCCAGTGTCTGATAGTGCTGATTGGTACTCTTTCCGAGCATGATACCCGTAGCCAGGTTCGATTTCTTGGTCAGCTTGGTGTTCAGAACGGATGACAGGCTCAGGGTCAGGTTGTCGTTGTGCTTAGCCTGAACATAGTATAGCAGATCCTGTCCGTTCTTGGCTGCCTGCTGGTTGGCATAGTACAGGCGGTCCCAGTTAATCTGTCGGTTCTGTTTGCTTGCCTGCCAGTAGTTTACGGCGTTGTTCCAGTTTTCCCAGGTATACATGTTGTTGCCGTTCTTGTAGTCGCCCCATACATAGTAGTTGGCTGATGGCATGTTCTTCCAGTAGTCTGGCTGTGGATTCTCTGCGTTGTTGTAGTTGAGCTTGGTGCTCTTGTACATAGAGTATTTTCCGAACACCGATGTGGTGAGCTTCATCTGGTCGTTGATTTCCCAGTCCCATGTAGCGATAGCCGAAGGGGCAAAGTCGTTCACTACGCGTGAGTTTCTCTTGTGTCCGTTCTGGTATCCCCAGTATGGGTTATACTGGTAGTCGTTTGCCAGCCAGTAAGCCTCGTCGGTAGATGCTCCCTGGGTACTTCTTTCTGTCGGGTTACCCCATGTGGAGAAGCTCAGCGAGTGGCCGTTCATCCACTTCTTCTGTACACCGAAGAAATAGGAGAGGGCGTTGTAGAAGGTTCCCTCTACGTATCCCTGGTTAGCCCAACGGTAGGTGAGACCGGCTGTTATTGCCCATCCCTTCTCGTTGAAGCCGCTGGAGTAGGAGTAGAGTCCGCGCAGGGTATAGTTGCGGTTGGCAACACCTACGCTGGCATACTGTCCTTCCTGCATGCTTCCGGCACGGAAATCATAGTTGTTGGAGCCTGCCATGCCGGTCATCGAATAGCCGTTGGCTTCGAAAGGCAGGGCAAAATCTACGTTTCTGGAGAATCGGTTCAAACCGCCGATGTTGGAGAAACGGAACTGTCCGGTCTCCATATCGTTCATGGAAGCACCGTTGATATAGACATCGTTGTACTTCTGGTTGAAGGCACGATAGCGGAAACGTGCTGGCGAGAACAGGTAACCTGCCTGGCTCGCGTATACGTTGCTGGTAGAATTGAGGATGGTGACATTGGATGACATGTCATCGTCCTCGCCCAACTGTGCCTCGGAGAAGGTGAAAGCATTCTCGTCAAGTCCCTGTGCTATGTTCTGGTCAGTCTTTTCGTTCTGAGCCATAGCCAATGAACATGAGAAGAGTGCTAACATTGCTAAGTTTACTTTCTTCTGCATAGTTTATATGTATTAAGTATTAATAAACCGGCAACAGTAGTCTCTTTGAGCAGTGATGATATATGTCCCGCTAGGTCTTGTTTGGGCGATAAGGGGACTTACCGTGTCCCTGGTCTTGTGTCTTCTGTTCCGATTCAATGTGTTTAATGCTGCAAAGTAACAAAAAATTTTTTGAAAAATGAATTTATTTATGTTAAAAATGTATGAAAACTGAAAAAATATTCGTTTTTATGGAGATATTTCCGGTTTTTTAGGTATCTTTGCTGCCTGTTACCTCACCGCGTTAAGGTGAACATATATAATTAGGTATACATTAATATTTAATATTAGTATGAGAAAACATTTGCTCTTGCTGGCTGCCCTCCTCATGATTGGGGTGGGCGCTACGGCACAGAAAAAGAAGTCGCAGACTTCCGGTAACAAGCAGTATCAGGTGTATGCTGTGGGTTTCTATAACCAGGAGAACCTCTTTGATACCTGCCATGATGCCGGTAAGAATGATTACGAGTATCTCCCTGCTAAGGGATGGAATGGTATGAAATATACCAATAAACTCAAGAATATGTCGCGTGCACTTGCCGACATGGGTACCGATGTGCTGCCTAACGTGGGTTGTGCCTTCATTGGTCTGGCTGAGGTTGAGAATGCCAACGTGCTGAAAGATCTCACCGCGCAGCCGCCTCTCAAGGCAAGAAACATGCAGTTCTGCCATATCGAGGGTCCCGATAAGCGAGGCATCGATTGTGCGCTGCTCTATAATCCGGCACTCTTCACGGTGAAGAATACCCGATTGGTGCCTTACGTACAGGAACTTGCCAAGGATTCTGCCTACAAGACCCGTGGTTTCCTCACCGTACGTGGTGAGTTGGCGGGCGAGGATGTGGCGGTTATCGTATGCCACTGGCCAAGCCGTTTCTCCGGTTCGTTCTATCGCGAGAGCGGAGCGCGCCAGGCTAAGGTGGTAAAAGACAGTTTGCTCCGTCTGAACCCTGAGATGAAGGTGTTCGTGATGGGTGATATGAACGATGATCCTACCAACGCCAGCATGCATAAGGTGCTGAAGGCGAAGGCTGAAATCAGCGAGGTGGGTGCCGATGAAATGTATAACCCATGGTATAACATCCTGGCCAAGGAGGGCAAGGGAACCCTGTTCTACAGCGGTTCATGGAATCTCTTCGACCAGATTGTCATCACGCCTAATCTCCTGAACAGGGATAGTAAGAACAAGGACTACAGTTCTCTGAAGTTCTGGAAGAACCACATCTTCCGCCGCGATTACCTCATCCAGCAGGAAGGTCAGTACAAGGGTGCTCCTTTGCGTACCAAGGCAGGCGGCAGATGGCTTAACGGCTACAGCGATCACCTGCCGGTAGTGATGTACCTGGTGAAGGAAAAAAGTAGAAAATGGTAGAGAATCATCCTTTTGAGCCGTGGCTGCCCGAGAATGCGCGGCTGCTGATGCTCGGCACGTTTCCGCCTGCAGCGAAGCGGTGGTGCATGCCCTGGTATTATCCCAACTTCCAGAATGATATGTGGAGGATATTCGGGATTATCTACTTCCAGGATAAGTTCCATTTCGTGGATGTAGAGAAGAAGACCTACCGCCTCTATGCTATTAAGGAATTTCTCAGGGAGAAGGGCGTCGCCATCTATGATACCGCACAGCAGGTGATACGCACCAAGAATACGGCATCCGACAAGGACCTGCAGATCGTGCAGCCCGCCGATCTCGACGGCATGCTCCGCCAGCTGCCCCATTGCAGGGCGGTGCTTACAGCCGGCCAGCTTGCCACGAAGGTATTTTCAGAACACTTCGGCATCAAGGAAAAGCCTGAGATGGGAGGCTATGCAGAATTCCAGTTCGAGGGCCGCAGACTCCGTCTGTACCGCATGCCCTCCAGTTCCCGTGCCTATCCTATGGCAGTGGAGAAGAAGGCTGAATTCTACCGCAAGATGTTTGATGAAATCTTATAGAAAGAATATGAAAGATAAAGTGACCGTTATTGGCATTGCGGGAGGCACAGGCTCCGGCAAGACTACTGTGGTGAAGAAACTCGTAGAAGTGCTGCCGCCTCATTATGTGGCTGTGGTGCCCCTCGATTCATATTATAACGATACCTCGCAGATGACCGAGGAAGAACGTCATCGGATCAACTTCGACCACCCGTCGGCATTCGATTGGAAGCTTTTGCACCAGCAGCTCGCTGATCTGCGTGCTGGCAAGGCGATAGAGCAACCCACCTATAGTTATATCAAATGCAACCGTGAACCGGAAACGATTCACGTTGACCCCAAGCCGGTTGTGATTATCGAAGGCATCATGACGCTGGTGGACAAGAAGTTGAGAGACCTGATGGACCTGAAGGTATTCGTGGATACCGATGCTGATGAGCGCCTGATACGCAACATTCAGCGTGATACCATCGACAGGGGTCGCACCGTATCGATGGTGGTAGACCGATACCTCAAGGTCCTGAAGCCGATGCACGAGCAGTTTATCGAACCGACCAAGCGCTATGCTGACATCATCATTCCTCAGGGTGGCGAAAACCTCAAGGGCATCGGTATCCTCTGCAAGTATGTAGAGGGACTGATAGAGAAATAAAAATATTTTTGCTCAAGCATTGCATTTCTTTAATGCAACAAAGTTTAATTAGGAAACAGGGCGGCCTTCTTCTTGAAAAGAGGTCCGCCCGCTTTGTTTTTATCCCGGTCGGGCTATTCAAGTAGTTCAGTTAGCTAATTCAAGTAGTTCTGTCAGCGAATTCAGCCGTCTCAGTTAGCTGATTCAGCCGTCTCAATAAGCCTACGGATACGTCTGCGCTAGCCGACGCAGTAATATCCGTACCCCGACGCAGTAATATCTGTATCCCGACGCAGTAATATCTGTAACCCGACGCAGTAATATCTGTAACCCGACGCAGTAATATCCGTACCCCGATGCAGTAATATCCGTGAGCCAGCGCAGCACAACGTGTGGTCCGTTTTCGCCAGGTCCCATAACCATATTCTGCAAAGATCTTCTTGCTTTTTGCAAGAAGATAAGCTGAAAAACGTGATAGATGAAGGCTATTAGTGATGGATAGCGTGATGGATATTGTAAACATTTTGTCCATCCATCACGCTTTCCTAAATAGATAATTCTCTTATTATCAGGTGATTAATATTTTGAAAAGAGAAAAAATGAGGGATGTGAGGGATAAAACTTAAAAGATTATTCCTCTTCTTCCTTCTCAAAAGCCTCTACGAAAGGCTGATGGAAACCCTGGAAGATGCGGAGATACTCGGCTCGCACCTCATCACTCTCCTCAAAAAGATTCAACTCACCACGCTTGTGAGCCTTCAGCATACTGCTGTAACGGCGAATCTTACGCTTGTAGTTCCTTGCCATCAACGCATCTGCCTGAACAGGATTCTGACTGACATACGAAAAGGCACAAAGTTGCTTCATGAACATGTCGAACACCGGATTTTCATGACTCCAGTCGTCCTCATTCAGCCAGAACCACTGGAAATGATACTTCTGCTCCAGTGCCATCAGATGCTGCCCCAGTTCGTCAATCTCCATGCCCTTCTGCATCTGCTCCTCAGCAAAAGCTACCAGAGATGCCGCATCTACATTCAACTCAACCTCGTGAGACAGCGTGGTGCCCTCAATCTGAATGCGCCAACGGTGATTCCTATTCTTGATGAGCGCAGAATTCGTGTTCATGAGCAACTCAGAAAGCTTGCCCTCGGTAGGAATCTGATCTACTACCAAAAGACGGTCGCGCTGGTTGCGAACCACCAGCTGATGGTCCTCATGGCGCAATACACACATGTAAACCAGCCTGTTGCTGTCGAGCTGAAGGGTGAAACGGTCGTTGTTGTCATCGCCCACAAATTCGTAGGTGTAGTCATCCACCTTATCCTGCGGAATGCTCAGCTCGCCATGCACCTTGTTGCCCTCGGCATCGTAGAGCGAGAAACCGATGTAAGGAATCTGAAGACGGAGGACAACCGGATTGCCGCCGTCCTCAGGAATCAGGGTAACAGCCAGTCCGTCATCGCCGAAATCATCCTTGCGGCATACGAATCCGTCATCCGTCTTCTCAGCCTTCTCCACCTTCACCTCGCCGTGGCGCCACCAGAAATCGAAGGTGATGGTCTGGTCGTCCTCAGCGGCTACACGGATGAAATCCTCGATGTCCTGACCCAGGTAAATCACCTTGGCAGGCTCAATCTCCTCATCGTCATCGCCCAGCGCTCGCACCCACATCTCGCCCGGAACAGGATCATCTTCCCATTCGGCATCAGCAGGGGCTGCAGTAGATTTGAAAACGAGGAAAACCATTCTTTCTTCTTCCCTCGTGCCATCTTCGCGGCACGTGAAGCACTTCGCCTCCTTAGGGATGAAGAATGGGGTTAACAGGTACGGGTTTTTGCATAATGCGGTATACTCTACCTCGGTCCATGCCGGGAGAGCGTGTGTATTTGTCTTGTCTGTCATATTCTCTTGTTGCATATAATTCTTGAGTTGGTCCTATTTCTTTTCATCATCCGGCGTGTGTGGCAGGACGAGGGGGATGTTGATCCCAAAAAACGGTTGCAAAGGTAATGCAAAATCGAGACACTACAAAATATATCACCTATTTTTTTAATTATTTTACGATTCAATATTTGGTGCTTCCAAAAAATAGTTGTAGTTTTGCATCTGAAATAATGAATAGAAAGATGAAAGTCAAGACAATACTCACACTGGCGCTAGCCGCCACAACCCTCGCAGCATGTCACAGGGGAAAGAAACCACCACGTATGGACAATTCGAAACTCGCCATCAGCCTCTCGAAACCGGCTAAGGGCGACAGGGCTATCTACGGACTTGCCTGCCTGGGCTGCTCGGATACCGCGCTGGTGCTGCTGCCCAACGGAGGCGGCGACCCCGTGAGATACAACATTCTGGATGCCACTCGCAACCATCAGGTGTTTGGAGATATAGAGGTGGGCGACTGGGTTTGCGTGATGCCATGCGAGGAGAAGGATGAGAAGAACCGTGCCGACATGGTGATAGACCTGGACCAGCTGAAGGCCACCTGGACCTATCCGGTGATGCCGAAGCTGCGCGATGTATCGCATCTGAGCAAGCGCCAGCAGGCGAGAATCCTTGCCAATATGCCCGACAGCATCGTAGAAACCTATATGGTGCCGCGCCAGTATGGCTTCACCCTGAAGCGCATGAGCGAGGCGATGGCCGTGGGCAGGGTGATGATAAACAAAGATGTGGACGACGACAGCCCGGTAGAATATCCTGATGTGCCTCAGTATACGGAATGGCATGCCTATAACGGTAAACTGATTCTGGTGCAGGGCCGCCGCGAGTTGGAGGGCGTGGTGCTCAACGAAAAGACGAAGCGCGATACCTTCACCTTTGTATATATGAAGGGCGACAGTCTGGCTCTCTCTGATCGTGAGGGCCGCATCCAGGGTTTCCACCGCTCGCTCAATGCGATGAAGGCCAACGCCAAGGCCCATGCTGCAGCCGAGAAGCTGAACAGCAAGATGAAGAAGGAAATATTGAAGTAAATTACATAATAAATATAAAAAAAGAGGCGAATAGGACGATTTCTCAATTTTTTTGTCTAATTTTGCACCTTGGAATTTAATTCATACATCGAATATAAAGAAAAAGAACAAGAATAATGAAGAAGAAAATTCAGTTCAGTCTCGTTTATCGAGACATGTGGCAGAGCTCTGGTAAGTTCCAGCCACGCAAGGATCAGTTGGCTAAAATTGCCCCAGTTATCATCGAAATGGGATGCTTTAGCCGTGTAGAGACTAACGGCGGTGCCTTTGAACAGGTTAACCTCCTGGCAGGTGAAAACCCTAACGATGCCGTACGCGCATTCTGCAAACCTTTCAACGAGGTGGGTATCAAGACTCACATGCTCGACCGCGGATTGAACGCTCTTCGTATGTATCCTGTGCCTGACGACGTGCGCGCCCTTATGTATAAGGTAAAGGCTAAGCAGGGTACCAACATCACACGTATCTTCGACGGACTGAACGATGTGCGCAACATCATTCCTTCTATCAAGTGGGCAAAGGAGGGTGGCATGACTCCACAGTGTGCACTCTGTATCACCAACTCTCCTGTTCATACCCTGGAATATTACATGAACATCGCCGACCAGCTCATCGCTGCCGGTGCAGAGGAAATCTGTTTGAAGGATATGGCAGGTATCGGCCAGCCAGCATTCCTCGGCAAACTCACCAAGATGATTAAGGACAAGTATCCTGAGATCATCATCCAGTATCACGGCCACTCAGGTCCTGGTCTCTCTATGGCTTCTATCCTCGAGGTCTGCAACAATGGTGCCGACATCATCGATACAGCCATCGAGCCATTGTCATGGGGTAAGGTTCACCCAGACGTAATCTCAGTTATCAGCATGCTGAAGAACGAGGGCTTCGAGGTGCCTGAAATCAACATGAGCGCTTATATGAAGGCTCGTGCTATGACTCAGGAGTTCATCGACGAGTGGCTCGGCTACTTCATCAACCCAGGTAACAAGATCATGTCTTCATTGTTGCTCGGTTGCGGTCTCCCAGGCGGTATGATGGGTTCTATGATGGCAGACCTCGGCGGTATGCGTCAGACCATCAACAATATCCGCAAGAAGAAGGGTGAGGAAGAGTTGTCTATGGACGACTTGCTCATCAAGCTCTTCGACGAGGTAGAGTATGTATGGCCACGCGTAGGTTATCCTCCATTGGTAACCCCATTCAGCCAGTATGTAAAGAACATCTCACTGATGAACCTCCTCACCATGGAGCAGGGCAAGGGGCGCTTCGTAATGATGGACGACTCTATGTGGGGTATGATTCTCGGTAAGAGCGGTAAGATTCCTGGAACTATCGACCCAGAACTCGTAGAACTCGCCAAGAAGCAGGGGCGCGAGTTTACAGATGTTGATGCACACACATTGCTCACCAACGCCCTCGACGACTTCAAGAAGGAGATGGACGAGAACGGTTGGGATTACGGTCAGGACGACGAGGAACTCTTTGAGCTCGCTATGCACCCAGAGCAGTATCGCAACTACAAGAGCGGACAGGCAAAGAAGAACTTCCTGGCCGACCTTCAGAAGGCAAAGGATGCTAAGCTCGGTACAACCCTTACTCCTGCACAGCTTGCAGAGTTCAAGCACGCCAAGGCAGATGCCATAGTGGCACCAGTAGCCGGCCAGCTCTTCTGGGAATTCCAGGGCGAGGGCGAGTGCCAGCCAGCTGTAGAGCCATACATCGGCAAGGAATATAAAGAAGGTGATGCCTTCTGCTATATCCAGGCTCCTTGGGGCGAGTTTGAAACCATCCCAGCTGCATTGGGCGGCAAGCTCGTAGAAATCAATGCCAAGCAGGGCAGCAAGGTGCGCAAGGGCGATGTTATCGCTTACATCGAGCGCGATGCTGAGTAAATATAATAGAAATGAATTATCAAGCTATTATTGATAAGTATTATCCTGAGGATAATGAGCTTCGGCATATCCTCATTACACATAGCCAATCTGTAGCGCGAAAAGCGCTACAGATTGTTTCGTATCATCCCGAATTGCAACTCGATGCCCAGTTTATCGAAGAAGCAGCTATGCTCCACGACCTCGGCATCTTCATGACCGATGCCCCAGGCATACAGTGTTTCGGCTCGCAGCCCTACATCTGCCATGGACGACTGGGAGCAGAAATCCTGCGCAAGGAAGGATATGAGCGACATGCCCGCGTATGTGAGCGCCATACCGGTGCAGGCATCACAGAGGCACAGATCATAGCACAGAACCTGCCCCTGCCACATCAGGATTTCCTGCCGGAAACCATGGAGGAGAAGGTGATTTGCTACGCTGATAAATTCTTCAGCAAAACTCACCTCGACCGGGAAAAAACAATTGAGAAAGCAGAAAAAAGTCTCATGAAGTTCGGAGAGGAAGGAGTAAAACGCTTCCAGCAATGGGAACGCATGTTTGAATAGAATTCTAATTTATTGAATGAGAAAACAATCGACGATAGCTATGCTGCTGCTCGCTGCCATCTCGTGTATGATGGTGGCTAACCCAGGTACGCCCGATTCGAAAAAGAAAAAGAAGAAAACGGAGAAAACGGAAACCGTTGACAGCGTGGGGGACAGTGTGTTCGTAGACTCGCTGGGTAACGAAATAAAGCCCAAGCTGAAACAGGCTGACGACACCACGCAGATGGACTCGCTGCAGAAAGCTATATGGAAACATAATAAAGTGGTGGATGACAGTATTCGCCTTGACAGTATCGCCAGAAAGAAACAGGGTGGAGTAGACGCACCGGTTAACTATCAGGCGGACGACTCTCTCGTATATGATGCCAAGAACAAGGTGGCATATCTCTACGGAAACTCCAACGTGAAGTATACCAACATGGACCTCAGTTCCGACCGCATCTCCATGGATATGGACAAGAGCAACGTGAAGGCGATGGGTACACCCGACAGTACGGTGGAGGGAGGCATCAAGGGCAAACCTGTCTTCAAGATGGGTAGCGACACCTATGATACCGATACCATCAAATTCAACTTCAAGAGCAAGAAGGCCCTTATTAATAATGTATATACAGAACAGCAAGACGGATTCCTGACCGGTATGAAGTCGAAACGCGACTCATCGGGAGTCATCTATCTGCAGCACGGAAGGTATACCACCTGCGATGATCCGCATCCCGACTTCTACATCTCGCTCTCCCGAGCCAAGGTAAGGCCGGGCAAGGATGTGGTATTCGGACCAGCCTATCTCGTGGTGTGCGATGTGCCTATGCCGCTTGCCATCCCTTACGGCTTCTTCCCGTTCACCAAGAGCTACAGCAGCGGTTTCATCATGCCAACCTACGGCGATGAAACGGCACGAGGATTCTATCTCAGAGATGGCGGATATTATTTCGCCATGAACGATAAATGGGACCTGAAGCTGCTGGGCGAGATTTATACCAAGGGATCGTGGGGACTCTCGGCAGCCAGCAACTACCGAAAGAGATACAAATACTCGGGTTCCTTCTTCTTCAGTTACCAGGATACGAAGAACGGCGACAAGGGAATGCCAGACTTTACCGAGCAGGAGAGCTTCAAACTGCAATGGAGCCACCGCCAGGACAGCAAGGCAAACCCATACAGTTCGCTTTCGGCAAGTGTGAACTTCGCCACATCGAGCTACGAACGCAACAACCTCAATTCGCTCTACAATCCGCAGACGATGACGCAGAGTACGCGAACCTCATCTGTTAACTGGAGCACCTCGTTCTCAAGCATCGGTATGACGCTCAGTTCCACCGCCAACCTCTCGCAGAACATGCGCGATTCATCCATCGCCATGACCTTGCCCGACCTGAACATCAGCATCTCCCGCTTCTATCCTTTCCGCAGAAAGAAGATGGTGGGTGATGAGAAATGGTACGAGAAGATAGCCATGAGCTATACCGGACATATCTCCAACAGTATCAATACCAAGGAGGATAAGCTGATGCACAGTTCGCTCATCAAGGACTGGCGAAACGGATGGCAGCATCAGATTCCGGTGAGTGCATCCTTCACCCTCTTCAAATATCTCAACGTGAATCCTTCGTTCAACTTCACCGACCGTATGTACACCAACAAGGTGGAGAAATCGTGGGATGCTACTGCGCAGAAAGAGGTTTGCGATACCACCTACGGATTCCACAACGTATATAACTGGAACATGAGCATAGGCCTCTCTACCAAGCTTTACGGCTTCTGGATTCCTAACCGCAAGCTGTTCGGCAACAGGATAGACAGGATCCGCCACGTGATTACCCCGACGGTAAGCTTCAGCTATGCACCTGATTTCGGAGCATCGCATTACGGCTACTGGGATACTTATCAGAAGACTGATGCCGACGGCAATGTATCGCTGGTAAGTTATTCGCCATATCAGAATGCCCTCTACGGCGTGCCGGGAAAGGGCAAGAGTGGTAACATTTCCTTCACTCTGGGCAACAACCTGGAGATGAAATGGAGGGATAAGAACGACAGCTTGAAGAAGGTGAGCCTCATTGATGCGTTTGATGTGAGCATGAGCTACAACACCGCAGCCAAGGTGCGCCCTTGGAGTGATATGAACATCAACCTGCGACTGAAATGGTGGAAGAACTATACCTTCAACATGAATGCCGTGTTTGCCACCTACGCCTACGAGATGGATGAGAACGGCAACGTATATGTCGGCAACCACACCGAGTGGGGCAAGGGCAGGTTCGGACGATTCCAGGGTATGTCGCAGAACTTCTCGTTCACCCTGAATCCTGAGAAACTGAAGAAACTCTTCGGTGGAGGAAGTGATGAGGACGACAAGGACAAGAACAAGCGCAAGGACGATGACGATGAAGGTATGGATACCGACATAGAGAGCAACGTGGACGACAGTATGGAGAAGGGAAAGACGGGAGCCAAGAAGAGTGGTGGCGGAAAAGCCAAGACCGATTCCGACGGCTATATGGCATTCAAGATGCCATGGTCGCTCACCTTCGGATATGGTATCACCATGCGTGAGGATACCCGAAGAGAGAAGTTCAACGAGAAATCGATGAGATATCCATACAAGTTCACCCAGAACCTGAATATGAGCGGTAACGTTCGTATCAGCGACGGATGGAACATCAGCTTCTCTTCCGGTTATGATTTTGATAATCATAAGCTGAGTATGACCACCGCAAGTCTGGCCCGTGACCTGCACTGCTTCAACATGAGCTGTTCGGTAGTGCTGGCGCCATATACCAGCTATAACTTCACCTTCCGATGCAATGCAGCCACATTGACGGATGCCCTGAAGTATGACAAGCGAAGCGGTTATTCGAATGCTGTACAGTGGTATTAAGCCACCCGGAACGATATGAAATAGCAAGACGAGGATAGCAAGTATTGAAAAAATGCTGGCTATCCTCGTTTTTTATGACCCTATATTTGGATATGTCGATTTTTAATCGTATTTTTGTAGCGATTATCTGAAAATAAGTAATCAGACTAAATATAATATATAATGAACAAGAAAACCGTATCTATTTTAACCTTTGCGATGCTGGGGGCACTTTCTGCCACCGCACAGCAGAAGACAGCATTGTCTTACTGGTTCGACACGCCTGTTACCCTGAAGGGACAGCAAGTTTGGTATGGAGGCCATCCTGAGAAATGGACTCACAAAAAGCCTATCTCGGCTGGTGATACCGCCCGCAATCCGGATCCGGATTGGGAGTCAAAGTCATTGCCTATCGGTAACGGAAGCATCGGTGCCAATATCCTGGGATCGGTGGAGGCTGAACGTATCACCCTGAATGAGAAGACGCTCTGGCGTGGCGGTCCGAACACCAAGAAGGGTGCTGCCTACTATTGGGATGTGAACAAGAATTCTGCCCATGTGATGCAGGAAATCAGAGATGCCTTTGCTGCCAACGACTGGGAGAAGGCTTCGCAGCTCACCCGCAAAAACTTCAACAGTCCGGTGCCATACGAGTCTTATGCCGAGGATCCATTCCGTTTCGGTAGCTTTACCACGATGGGCGAGGCGTATATCGAGACCGGACTGAGCACCGTGGGCATGTCGAAATATCGCCGTGCCCTGTCGCTCGATTCAGCTTTGGCTACCGTTTCTTTCGTCAAGGATGAAGTGAGCTATCAGCGTGAATATTTCATCTCTTATCCAGCCAATGTGATGGCTATCCGATATAAGGCTTCCCGTCCTGGTAAGCAGAATCTCGTATTCTCTTATGCGCCAAACCCTGTCTCTACAGGCAAGATGGTGGCTGACGGCAAGAACGGTCTGCTCTGGGATGCACGTCTCGATAACAACGATATGCAGTATGCCATCCGCATCCGTGCCATCAACAAGGGCGGTAGCCTTTCTAACGAAGGAGGAAAGCTGACCGTAAAGGGTGCCGACGAGGTGGTATTCCTCATTTCTGCCGATACCGATTACAAGGCAAACTATAACCCTGATTACAACGATCCTAAAACCTACGTGGGCGTGGATCCGCTGGCTACTACCCACGACTGGGTGAGCAAGGCAGAAGGCAAGGGCTATGCGCAGTTGCTCGATGAGCATTACAAGGATTACAGCCGTCTGTTCAATCGGGTAAGCCTGAATCTGAATGATGCGGCTAATGCCAACGATATGCCTATCGATGAGCGCCTGGCTAACTACCGCAAGGGAGCCAAGGATTTCTATCTGGAACAGCTCTACTATCAGTTTGGCCGCTATCTCCTCATCGCCTCTTCACGTCCTGGCAATATGCCTGCCAACCTGCAGGGTGTATGGCACAACAACGTGGATGGTCCTTGGCGTGTTGACTACCATAACAACATCAATCTCCAGATGAACTACTGGCCAGCCTGCACCACCAACCTGAGCGAGTGCGAGCTTCCGCTCTTCGACTTCATCCAGACACAGGTGAAGCCGGGTGAGAAGACAGCCAAGTCATATTACGGTACCCGTGGCTGGACCACATCTGTATCCAGCAACATCTTCGGTTTCACTTCTCCGCTGGCAAGCGAGGATATGTCGTGGAACTTCTCTCCATTTGCCGGTCCATGGTTGGCTACCCATCTCTGGGATTATTACGACTATACCCGCGATAAGAAGTTCCTGAGCGAGACAGCATACGATATCATCAAGGGAAGTGCCAACTTCGCAACAGATTATCTGTGGCATCGCAAGGATGGCGTCTATACAGCGGCTCCTTCCACATCTCCAGAGCACGGACCGATAGACGAGGGTGCCACCTTCGCCCATGCCGTGATTCGTGAGATTCTGCTCGATGCCGTAGAGGCGAGCAAGATTCTGGGCAAGGATGCCAAGGATCGCAAGCAGTGGGAAGATGCCCTGAAGCACATTGCTCCTTATCAGATTGGCCGTTACGGTCAGTTGATGGAGTGGTCGAAGGATATAGATGATCCTAAGGATGAACATCGCCATGTGAACCATCTCTTCGGCCTGCATCCGGGCCGCACCATTTCGCCTATCACCACTCCTGTGCTGGCGAAGGCTTCCAAGGTGGTATTGGAGCATCGTGGTGATGGTGCTACCGGTTGGTCTATGGGTTGGAAGCTGAACCAGTGGGCTCGTCTGCACGATGGCAACCATGCCTACAAGCTTTATGGCAATCTCCTGAAGAATGGAACATTGGACAATCTCTGGGATACGCACGCTCCATTCCAGATAGACGGTAACTTTGGCGGTACAGCGGGTATCACCGAGATGCTTATGCAGAGTCACATGGGCTTTATCCATCTCCTGCCAGCCCTGCCAGATGCATGGCAGAAGGGTTCCATCAAGGGTCTCCGTGCCAAGGGCAACTTCACGGTGGATATCTATTGGGACAACGGCCGCCTTACCAAGGCTGTCATTCTCTCCGGCTCCGGCGAACCTTGTCAGGTAAGATATGGAGATAAGGTGAAGAAAATGAAGACTCAGAAGGGCAAGACCTATGAGGTTAGATTTTAATCAATAAAAAAATGTGGTTGATAAAACGGATTTGTTTTCCGTTTTGTCAACCACATTTTTTATGATTATTCGTTGAGATGCTTCAGCCTTCTCTTTGCCTCGGGATGGCTAGGATAGAGGGTGAGCGCCTTTCTGTAATTGGTGACAGCTGCTTCTTTCATACCTTCCTTCTCACACTCCTTACCCATAATCACATACTCCGTGGCTAGGCGCTTCAGGAATTTCTCCTGCTTCTTCTTTTCTTCATCCTTCTGCTTGATCACTTCCCTCAACCGCTCGTTCTCTGCCTGCAGCTCATTCACCTTGTTCAGCTTCTTGCGGATGAAGCGCTTGGCAAGCGGATGCTCGATGTCGTAACGGCTGTGGATGGCGAGGAAGAAATTATCCAAGGCGGCTTGCATGTCACCCTTGTCATACGCTTTTACGGCATCGTGATACTGTCTGTCTGCTTTGCTCTGCGTCAACGCCGTGTTGATGGTATTCTGGTTGTTATACTGGCGGGCAAACTGCTTCACCTCGTTGCGCACGAATATCTCGCTGGGACGGATAGGTTCCTGCAGACTGATTCCCTCCAGACTGGTGCATCTCGACAAAGCCACGTAAGTCTGACCGCCGGCAAAAACTCCTCCCGTGAAATCAATCTTCACCTGGTTGAAAGTCAGACCCTGGCTCTTGTGAACGGTAATTGCCCAGGCAAGTCGGATAGGATATTGTTCGTATCTGCCTATTTCCTCTTCTTCAATCTTCTTTTCCACCTCATTGAAATGATAGCGCATGTTGCTCCAGGCGGCTGGTTCCACCATCACATCCTGTCCATTCTCCGTGCGTACATATATCTTGGCATCATCCTCATCATCGAACCCGATGATGGTGCCCAGGGTACCGTTCACCCATTGGTGCTCGATATCATTCTTGATAAAGATAATCTGTGCTCCGGTCTTCAGGTACAGTTCTATAGGGGTAGGCAGACTGCTTTCCGGAAACTCGCCCTGGATATTGCCCCGGAAGAGTGTTGGCTCTCCTGGCAGGAGCTTGAGCTGGTTCTCGTTGATGAAATCCACGGTGTCGCGGCGGGTGGAGAGGGTGATGGCAAGCTTGGAATCACTCTCGTCGAGTTGGGCACCCACCCGCTGGTTGAGCAGCTGCAGGTCTTTCATCTGCGCCTGGCTGGTTCGGATATGGTCGAGGATGCCGATGAAGACAGGGTCGCTCTGGCGATAAACTTTCTTGAGTTCGATGCTGACGAGCTGGAACTGCTGGAAGATCTTGGCATCGAAGAAGAAGCTGCTGCGATAGAAAGGATTCAGCAGTTTGCGGTCCTCCTCCTTTACCACCGGTTCCAACTGATAGATGTCGCCCACCAGCAGAAGTTGCTTTCCTCCGAACGGCTCCCTCATATTGCGGCAATACACACGCAGCACCTTGTCGATGAAATCGATGATGTCGGCACGCACCATACTGATCTCATCGATGATGATGAGTTCCACTTCACGGATAATCTTGATTTTCTCGGAATTATACTTCAATGTATTCCGGATGTTGCGCACGGAATACATACTGTCGTTGGGCAGCAGGGGGTGGAAGGGCAGCTTGAAGAAACTGTGCAGGGTGCTTCCGCCGGCATTGATGGCTGCGATGCCTGTAGGTGCCAGAACGATGTGTTTCTTCTTGGTATTGGCTGCGATGTACCGCAGAAAAGTAGATTTACCCGTCCCCGCCTTTCCGGTGAGGAAAAGCGAACGACGGGTAAACTGTATGATTTGGAGTGCATTCTGCAGCTCCGCATTGTCGAGATCAATCATATTTTATTTTTAAAGGTCGTCGAAGTTGACAGGCTGTTCTGTTGGCTTTGTCTTCTTCTTCTCTTTCTTTTCTTCTGTAGCTCCTGAAGCAGAAGATTCTCCTTCCGACTTGACTGCAGGAACCTCCTTGGTAATAGGATTGCCGTTTTCGTCGAGGATGATTTCCTCTGTGAATGCGGTGCTATCCACGCGGGTAGTATCTACCTTTGGTTTTGGTGCATAGCTTGCGCAGATATACATATCTCGTGTAATGTCGCCATCCTGTGGCTTGTCGAACTTGGCGTGATACTGCTGGAAGGCAGGATCGCCGAATACAGACTGCATGAAGTAACCGCATATTGGCAATGCTGTTCGGGAACCCTGACCCAAGGCTCCGGTGCGGAAGTGGAGACAGCGGTATTCGCCGCCTACCCAGGCACCAACCACCAGTTTAGGACTTACACACATGAACCAGGCATCTGAGTGGTTGTTGGTCGTACCCGTCTTTCCGCCAAATTCGGTGTCACGGTAGTTGCCCACATAGCCCCAAAGGCTCTGCGAAGTACCGCCCGGCTCCTTCATACCGCCCTGGAGCAACTGCTGCATCAGGAAGGCACTCTTGTAAGGAATTACCTGCTCTTCTGTAGATGGACCTTCATATACCACCTTTCCGTCGTGGTCTACAATCTTGGTAACCAATACCGGGTCGTGGTGCTTGCCATTGTTGGCAATGGTGCTGTAGGCGCATGTCATCTCCAGGAGGTTGACATCGCTGGAACCGAGGGCGAGAGAAGGGGTGTCATCCAGCGGACTGTTGATACCCATCTTCTTGGCTGTCTCGATGATGCGCTTGATGCCCATCTCCTGTCCTAATCTTACAGCCACAGAGTTGATACTCTTGGCAAAGGCACTCTTCAATGGGATACTGTCGCCCGAGAACGAACCATTGGCATTGGATGGGCGCCAGGTGGTCATCTCGTGCTTCTTCTTATCGTATACCTCCATAGAGATATATTCGTCGCGACGCTTGTCACAAGGGGTTAAACCCTGATTCATCGCCTCGGTATAAACAAAGAGCTTGAAGGTAGAACCAGGCTGGCGCTCGGCTGTTACCTTGTCATACTTCCAGTGGTCGAAGTCGATATCGCCCACCCATGCCTTTACTGCTCCGGTCTGTGGCTCCATGGCTACAAAGGCGCAGTGCATGAAGGTGGTCATATACTTGATGGAGTCTTCTGATGTCATATTCATCGTGATGCTTCCCTTGTCATAATCGAATACCTTAACCGGGTGAACCCACTCCTTATAGTAATAGTTTACTGAGTCGGGATTGTTAGGGAAGCGGGCTATCAATGCCTTGTAGAATGGCTGGCGCTCGGCAATGCCCTGGATGAAGTTTGGTATCACGTTGTGGTTCTCATCCTGCCAAGGATCCTGACCCATCCAGTTGCCTTTGCCTGCCTGGGTACGGCGGATGCTCCAGTGGTTGTTGAAGTTCTGCTGTACCTGTTTCATCTGCTTGCGAGCTGCATCTTCTGCATACTTCTGCATGCGGGTATCGATGGTGGTATAAATCTTCAAACCGCTGGTATAGAGGTCGTAACCTTCGTCTTTACACCAGTCTTTCAGGTAGTTGGCTACTGCCTCACGGAAGTATTTAGCCTGTCCGTCGTAGTTTTCTTCTACCTTGAAATCGAGCTTGATAGGCTCATCTTTCAGTTCATTGTATCTGTCTTTTGAGAGATCGCCATGTGTCACCATATTATATAATACGGTGTTGCGGCGTGCAAGACTGTTCTCCGGGTTGGTGCGTGGGTTGTAGTAGGTGGTAGCTTTGAGCATGCCCACGAGCACGGCAGCCTGACCGGTGGTCAACTCCTTAGGGGTGGTGTTGAAGTAGGTCTTCGCAGCGGTTTTGATACCATAGGAATTGCTACCGAAATCTACTGTATTGGCATACATGGTGATGATTTCCTTCTTGCTGAACACCGTTTCGAGTTTAACCGCGATGATCCACTCCTTGCTCTTGATGATGAGCAGGCGGAGTACAGGAATCTTGCCCAGCAAACCGGTAGAATATTGCGAACGTACACGGAACATGTTCTTCGCCAGCTGCTGTGTGATGGTAGAAGCACCGCGCCCGTTATGATGGAGGAGTGCATCCTTGGCAGCAGCAAACACACCGATAGGATCGATACCGATGTGCTTGTAGAATCGTTCATCCTCGGTATCTACCAGTGCCTTGAAGAAATCAGGTGTTACCTCATCATATTCTACCGGAGTACGATTTTCGTTGAAATACTTGCCGATGAGCTTTCCATCAGCCGAATAGATTTCAGAGGCCTCTGAAGTCTGTGGGTCCAGGATGCCTGAGAAATAGCCAGGTGACTTGCCGAAGAGCCATAAGAAGTTGATATCTACTGTGCCCAGATACAAGATGAAGGCGACTATACAACTTGCCAAGGCAACGAGGGTCTTGGTATACCACGCTCTGCCCTGATACAATCCTTTGTACCAGGTACAGAATGCGCGAAACTTTTGCCATAACCAGGCAAAGAGAGACTTAATTTTATTCATATATGATGATATAATGATTTCGTTGTTTTACTCAGAACTTCTTCGATAGTAAATACTGTAGACTTCTTCGTGCTTTACTCTTCGTTCTTCACTTCCTCTACATCCACATAAATCTCCTTTGAATTCTGTTTCTGCTGCTGGTTCTTCAGCCAGATTCTCTTGTTGTTGGAGACTTTAAAGGCGTTGAGAAGCTCTACTACTCCATAGATGAGCATACCCCAACCGATGATGAAAAGAGGAGCAGAGGCGATGGCTGAAGGCTTAATGATGGCGAGCAGACCCAGCAGAAGAAGGGCTGAAGGGAAGAGCCAGAAGAGAATGCCTACGCGTCCCATCTTAGCTGCTGAAGCCAGGTTGGCAAACTGGGTCAGAGCACCCAGAATCAGGATGAATGCCAGGATGAACATCAGCCAGGCGATAAACACCTGAGGCATCAGGGCAAGCAGCAATCCCAGGATAAGACTGCCTACACTCACAAGCGGGAATTTAGGTATCATGCCCATGATAGGCTTACCATTGGAATCAGACAGAATCTGGCCCTGCATCTTCTCTGCATTGCGCTTGGCTGCCCAATAACTGGCAAGGGAGATGACACCTGAAAGGAAAAACAAAACACCGATGGCGATGGTTATCCAGGTGACGGTCTGCTCACGATATTGGATGAGCAGGACTCCTACGATGATGGCGCATACTGCGCGGAATATTGAACTGTGTATTACCTTCATACTAAAACTGATTTTGTTATTTCGGGGCAAAGTTACGAAAGAAATCCGAAACTAGCAAGAAGTTTTTTATATAAACTTAAATTATTGCTATATTTAACGCTAATTATTGCTATATTTAACGCAAATTATTTGTTTGTCTCGATAGAAAGCCGTAATTTTGTAAGCAAAATCAGAATCATGATGTCTTGGAAAGAGACTTAGTGAAAGTAAAAACTATGTCTGGAGTATAGACTTAGGAAAAGTAAAAACTCATTTTTGATATAGACGGAAAAAGTAAAGACAATGACAAAATTATATTTGGTGCGCCATGGTGAAACGGTGGATAACAAGGCGCAAATTATGCAGGGACAAACACCGGGAAAACTCAATATGAAAGGTATTGAGCAAGCTGAGGAAGTGGCCAGGAAAATGGCCGGTACACCTATCGATGTTTTCGTATCGAGCGATCTCTATCGCAGTATACAGACCTGTGAAATTATTGCCGGCTCGCATCCCGTTGTCACCACTCCCTTGCTCAGAGAGCGCGATTGGGGCGATTTTACGGGTAAATTCATCCCTGACCTGCCGAAGGACCCAAAGGATTGGCCGGACAACATAGAGACGCTGGAAAAGATGAAATCAAGAGCCCAGAATTTCCTTACCTGGCTCAAGGTTACTTATCCTGATCAGACCGTTCTTGCTGTGGGGCATGGCATCATCAACAAGGCTATCCAGAGTGTTTATTATAAACGTCCGATGAACCAGATAGAGAAAATGGCGAATGCTGAGGTCAGAGTCCTTATTCTTTAAGTGAAGAGTGAAGAATTCAATTGCTTCGCTAATCATAAAAGTTCAAAGTATCAAAAGTTCTAAGTATAATTCAAAGTATCAAAGAATATGAATAAAATTGCTCTTATTACAGGCGCAACAAGCGGTATTGGCGAAGGTTGTGCACGTCGTTTTGCCCGTGGCGGCTATAACCTGATTCTTACAGGTAGAAACACGGGAAAGTTGGAAATCCTGAAGAAAGAACTCGAGGCTGAGGGCGTTGAGGTGCTTGCCTTGGCTTTCGATGTGCGTAACCGTGAAGCTGCCAAGAAAGCGGTGGATTACATCCCTGAGGAGTGGCGCAATGTGGATGTGCTTATCAATAATGCAGGACTCGCACGTGGACTGGAACCTGAATATGAGGGCGATTTTGAAGATTGGGACCAGATGATTGATACCAATATCAAGGGTCTTTTAACCATGACTCGCCTGATAGTACCTGGTATGGTGGAGCGTAATCATGGTCATGTAATCAATATAGGTAGTGTGGCGGGTGATGCTGCTTATGCGGGAGGTAATGTATATTGTGCTACCAAAGCGGCTGTAAAGGCTATTACAGACGGCTTGCGTATTGATGTGGCACATACGAAAGTGCGTGTTACTAATGTGAAACCGGGTTTGGTTGAAACAAACTTCTCTAACATCCGTTTCCATGGTGACCAGAACCGCGCAGACAACGTTTACCGCGGCATAGAGCCTCTGAACGGGGATGACGTGGCAGATGTTGCCTTCTATGCTGCAAGTGCTCCAGAACACGTGCAAATAGCTGAGGTGCAGGTTCTTGCTACGCATCAGGCTAACGGAACCGTGATACACAGAAGCTAGTTAATAGTTTACAGTTAATAGTTTATAGAGGCTGCGCCGTTGAGTAAGATTGTCAAAGCGGTTTATGCTATAAACTATTAATTATTAACTATTAATGATGTGGCAAAGCTGATTGATATCTGATTCGAATGTATCTCGATTAATCGCCTTTGCTCGCATTCCAGACTTGTAGTTGTAGATGGTCTGGGTGGAGTAATGCAGCAGGGTGGCAATCTCCTGGCTGTCGGTTACACCCAGTCGCATCAGGGCAAAGATGCGAATCTCAGTGGTCAGGTTGTGCGTAGTAGGAACTTCCAGTTGACATTCTGGCAGCAGAAGCTTGTTCAATTCTGTAACGAAACCCGGATACAACTCCATGAATGCCTTATCGAACCGGTTGTAGAACATCTGTGATTCCTCTTCTTCCAATTTATGGGTGTGGAGATTCTTCAGCAAATCGGCGGTCTGGTTTGCCTTGATCTTACGGCTTACCAGTTTGCGGTAATCTGATAACTTGCTGATATAAGCCGCACTGATGTCCATAAAGAGGCGCATGTAGGTCTCTCGCTTGATATTGGTCTCTATCAGCTGCTGGTTCAGTTCGGTGAGCTGTGCATTCATTTCTTTCTGCTTCTCTTTCTGTTCTTCAATCTCAGCCTTGTTTTTCTTCAGTCTGTTCTTCTGTCGGTTATTGACGAATGAGAGGATGAGAATGATGACCAGCGCCATGCTTACACCAATGAACCCCCAAAGAAAGCGGGTACGAGAGCGCTCGGCAGCCTGCTGGTTGGCTGAAGCGATGACTGGAAGGATGTTGGAAATCTCCATTATGCGCAGTTGGTTGTTGAAGAACTGTGCATCTTCCATCGTGTGCTGGATATATTTGGCAGCTCTCTTACTGTTACTCGCATCCTTTTTAAAGATGTAGTAGGCTAGCTTTTGAAGCGCAATCGTTTCTTTGAGCTGGCACAATCCATCGCTCACGGATGCCTCTACAAGATATTTCTCGTAATGGTCGAATTTGCCTATATGTTTGTAATATCTGGCTATACCATAAGCCGACATGGCATGTATGCGGGATTTGGCTGGCGACATCTTCAGTGCCTTCAGATAATAGTTGAGCGATTCCTTGCTGGTAGGGTTGTGGAGATAGGCGTATTCGCCCATGAGATACTGATAGAAGACGTTATGCTTATTGTTTTCGTTGAAACTCTGTATCAGAAGGGTCATATAATGTTTCTTCTGGGCACGGAATTCTTCGGCATAATCTGAGTTCTTGGCGTATGATTCCCAATAGTTGTAGAGCCAGGCGTATGTGAAGTAATAGTATTGCTTCAGCTGGTATGGCATCTCATCAGGATTGAGCGATTGGAGTAAGCTTTCTGCTTTGCCATAAAATCCCCTCACCGAGAGTATGGACGCCCGGTTTATCTGGTTACGTAATATATAATAGGTGTTATGACATTTTTCTGCCAATTCAAGCCCCTGTTTCATATATGCGTATGCTGAGTCGTAGCGGTAAGTACTATAGGCATGATATATGCTGTCAAGAAACAGTAGTCGGGTTTGGTCGTCTTCAGCTTCATAAGCTTGCCGCTTCAGATGTTTCAATTCCTTTTCCTTGATTCCCTGATAATATTGGTCGTTTTCAATCATCTTGTCAATACAATCCAATAAAGTCTTCTCGTCCGTTTTGCCTTGAGCAGCCAATGGCATAGTAAGCAAAAGAAGTAAATATATAAGTAGTTTCATCTTTAATGCTTCTTTATAATTATAACAAAATCGTCTTTTAAATGTTATTTTCGTCCTTTTGTCCGTTTTGTGGTGCAAAGATACAAATTTCCTTTCATATAATACCATTTACTTTAGATAAAAATAGTTAATATATTGAAATCTCTGATTTTTAGGGAGTTATCCATTTCTTTAGTAGGCTAATTTTTTACCCAAATACTACTTAGGTATACAACTTTGAAAAAAATGATATAATTTTGCAACCGAAATCAGAAAACAGTAGTTTTTATGGTTTAATTACCACTTCAAGTCTTCTAAAAGTATTTAATGATAAAGAAAATTCCTTTTGTTGATTTAGTATGTTGATTTAAATAGGAAAACAGGTTTAGTTTATATTAGGGAAAAAAGGATTGGTAATAGACTAGGCTACTTGATGATTCAAGTTTGCCCTTAAAGGCAAAGCTTATCTATTATGTTTTAGGGAAAACCGCCATGCTTTTGTGAAAAAGTGTGGCGGTCTTTGTTTAATATATGTTAGTTTCTTCTCTTTTCTTTTCTTTTTTTTGGTCAACTCAATTTTTTTTTTTACCTTTGCCACATATTTATATATAGATGAATGGATTTATATATGTAGGTAGTAGGAAATAGATTTCGAGAGAAAAAATCAGTTTTCTTCATGTGTAGAGGGAAATGGTAAATAGACTTTAAAATATTATATTGAATAAAATATTAAAACAATGAATATATTAGTAACAGGCGCTAATGGTCAATTGGGACATGAAATGCAAATCTGTGCCCAAAAAAGCAATCACAAGTTTGTCTTCACCGATGTGGCTGAAGGCTATGAAAAACTGGATATCACCAATCTTGGCGCTATCCAAGAAAAGGTGAGGGAGAATGATATTCAGGTAATTGTTAACTGCGCTGCTTATACCAACGTAGATAAGGCTGAAACAGATTACGATCTGGTTAATCTGCTCAACAATACTGCTGCGGGAAATTTGGCACAGGCTATGAAGGAGGTAGATGGTGCTTTGATTCATGTATCTACCGACTATGTTTTTCAGGGCGATAAGAATATACCTTGCCGTGAAGATTGGGAAACGAATCCTTTGGGGGTATATGGTAAAACGAAACTTGCAGGCGAAAAGAGTATTGAAGCTACAGGATGCAAGCATATCATCATCCGTACAGCATGGCTCTACTCGCAGTGGGGTAAGAACTTCGTGAAGACCATGCAGAGTCTCACGGCAAGCCACGACACCCTGAAGGTGGTCTTCGACCAGGTGGGTACTCCAACTTATGCTGGCGACCTGGCTGCTGTCATCTCACATATCATCGAAACTGACCAGTTGGATAAGACGGGCATCTACCACTTCTCTAATGAGGGTGTCTGCTCTTGGTTTGATTTCGCTAAGATTATCTGCGAACTGAGCGGAAATACTTGCGATATACAGCCTTGCTACAGCGAGGAGTTCCCAAGCCCAGTGAAGCGTCCTCACTTCTCTGTACTTGACAAGAGTAAGCTGAAGCAGACTTTCGGATTTAAGGTGCCATACTGGACTGACAGTTTGAAGAAGTGCATCGCTGAATTGGCGGCAGCAAAATAATTATTAATTATAAATTATTAATTGAAATGAAGAATATCATTATCACGGGCGGTGCTGGTTTCATCGGCTCACACGTAGTAAGACTTTTCGTGAACAAATACCCTGAGTATCACATCATCAACCTCGACAAGTTGACATACGCAGGCAACCTGGCTAACCTCAAGGACATCGAGAACAAGCCTAACTATACTTTCGTTAAGGGCGACATCTGTGATTTCGACCTGATGTTGAAACTGATGCAGGACTACAAGGTGGATGGCATCATCCATCTCGCTGCCGAGAGCCACGTAGATAGAAGTATCAAGGATCCATTCACTTTCGCTCAGACCAACGTGATGGGAACCTTGTCTCTGCTCCAGGCGGCAAAGATTTACTGGGAAAGTCTTCCTGAGGGATACGAGGGTAAGCGCTTCTACCACATCTCTACCGATGAGGTATACGGTGCATTGCAGATGACTCACCCTGAGGGCATTCCTGCTCCTTTCACCACCAAGGCATCCAGCGGTAAGAACCACGAGGCTTACGGCGAGGAGTTCTTCGTAGAGACTACCAAGTATAATCCTCACTCTCCATACTCTGCATCCAAGGCAAGCTCAGACCATTTCGTCCGTGCTTTCCACGATACATACGGTATGCCTACCATCGTAACCAACTGCTCTAACAACTACGGTCCATACCAGTTCCCTGAGAAGTTGATTCCGCTGTTTATCAACAATATCCGTCATCGCAAGCCATTGCCAGTATATGGTAAGGGTGAGAACGTGCGCGACTGGTTGTATGTAGTAGATCATGCCCGTGCCATCGATATGATTTTCCACAAGGGTAAGATTGCCGAGACCTATAACATCGGCGGTTTCAACGAGTGGAAGAATATCGATATCATCAAGGTGGTTATCAAGACCGTTGACCGTCTGCTCGGCAGAAAGGAAGGCGAGGATTTGGATCTCATCACTTATGTAACAGACAGAAAGGGTCACGATATGCGTTATGCTATTGACTCTAGAAAGTTGCAGAAGGAACTCGGCTGGGAGCCATCTCTCCAGTTTGAGGAGGGTATCGAGGAAACCGTGAAATGGTATCTCGAGAACCAGGAATGGATGGACAATGTAACCTCTGGTGATTATCAGAAGTATTATGATAATATGTATTCAAACCGATAATAGCTTTTGGAGTAATCGAAACATGTTTCTATTGTAACCGGTGCAAGAGATTCTGTTTTGTATATTGAATCAGGAGTCCTGTATTTGTTTATAACAGCAAATGCAGGACTTTTTTGTTTTATGGCAATTAAAATACAGTAAATATATTATTATTTCTTAATTTTTTATGCTTTATGTCGAAGAAAACTGAAAACTAGAAAATATTTTTCTATCTTTGCAGCCTTAATGATATATAAAAAAAACAGATATGAAGAAAATAATAATATCAGGCATCGTTATGGCGGTTGCTACCTTGCCGTGCCTTCCCGTTAAGGGACAGGGAAAGGTGGTTCCTTTTAAATATGGTAATATGGACCACTGGGTAGTCAGGAATATCAAAGAATCAGGCATTATCGGAGGAAATCAGAAAACAGTTTATGCCGTTGGACCTAATATGACTGTCAATGGTAATATTCCTTATACCAATAAGGGTGGTTCGCCTTGGGGGTCCTCTAATGTCCTGGCACATGTATCGGGCATCTATAAGACGAATAACTCTGTGTTTCGTGATAAACATGGTAGTGGATATTGTGCCAAACTGGTAACCCATATTGAGAAAGTAAAAGTACTGGGACTCATCAATATCAAGGTCTTGGCTGCCGGTTCTCTCTTTCTGGGTAATGTTCGTGAACCGATAACAAGTACCAAGGATGGTCCTAAAGCCATCAACTGGGGTATACCATTCACCGCACGTCCTAAGGCTTTGCGCTTTGATTATAAGACTTCTTTTCCTAATGCAGCCAATCGTATCAAGCAGAATGGATTTAGCGGAGCCTCTACGGTTGCAGGTCGAGATCATGCTATAGCTGTGCTCTATCTGCAGAAACGGCATGAAGATGCTAAGGGAAATATAACAGCTAAACGTGTGGGTACGATGGTAGTCAGATTCGGAAAGAGTACCAATAGATGGGTGGAAGATGCTACCTATACAATCCATTATGGCGATATCCGCCACATGGCAGGTTATCAGGCTGCTACTATGGGACTGCGATCCACTGACTATGCCCGTAACAGCAAGGGTAAGAGTGTGCCGGTAAAAGAAGTAGGATGGGCGAGTGCTAACGAAACACCTACTCATCTGATTCTTCAGTTCTCCTCATCCGATGGTGGAGCCTATATCGGAACTCCAGGCAATACCTTGTGGATTGATAATGTAGCATTAGTGTATTAAAATAATAAAATCAACAAAATGAAGCATATTCTGACAATACTTATTATGATGTTGGCATTGGGCAGCTATGCCTCTGAGCTTTCTGTAACCGATAGTATTTCATCTGCAGAGAAGGTGGATACGATGGCTTTACGTGCCGGGAAATCATGGGTGAACCGGATTCTTGACTACTTTAATGATTCCAACAAAAACAAGAAGCATAAGCGTTTCGATTTTAGTGTGATAGGTGGTCCTCATTATGCCTCTGATACCAAGTTTGGATTGGGATTGGTGGCAGCAGGACTATACCGTACTGATCCGAACGACAGTATTCTTCCTCCTTCTAATGTCTCGCTTTATGGTGATGTCAGTTCTGTAGGTTTCTATATGTTGGGTGTCCGTGGTAACCATATTGCTCCTAAAGGAAGATATCGCATCGATTATCACCTTTATTTCTATTCTTTTCCCGCTGATTTTTGGGGAATAGGCTATGAGATGGGCGATAACGATGCCAATAAGAGTGACATGAAGCGTTGGCAGGCTCAGGCTGAAGTTAGCTTCCTGTTTCGTGTAGCAGATAATTTCTATATCGGACCGATGGCGAGTTATGACTATGTAATAGGTAAACATATTGAGCGTCCGGAATTACTGCAAGGCATGGATCAGCATACTTGGAATGTAGGAGCTGGCGTTTCTCTGGTATATGATAACAGAGATAATCTTACGAATCCACATCGTGGTATCTATCTGAATATCAATCAGATGTTCAGACCTCGATTTATGGGAAATGATTATGCTTTCAGTACGACGGCATTTCGTTTTGATGCCTATCAGCGACTGGGTAAGGGAACGGTTCTTGCCGAGGACATTGGGGCTAACCTCAACTTTGGTAATCCTTCGTGGGGGATGATGGCTGAATTGGGTGGTACTCATTCCATGCGTGGCTATTATGAAGGCCGTTATCGCGATAAGCATTCTCTGGAAGCTACGGTTGAGTTGCGCCAACATGTATGGAAGCGTAATGGAATCGTAGTGTGGGTTGGAGCAGGAACCATCTTCCCGAAATTCTCGGCATTGCGCTCTAAACAGATTTTGCCGAATGCCGGTGTAGGTTATCGCTGGGAATTTAAGAAGAATGTGAATGTACGTCTGGATTATGGATTCGGTAAGTCGGGGCAGTCTGGTTTTCTCTTCAATATCAATGAAGCGTTTTAGTAATAATGCTCTTTATGTAGTTTGATAATGCTCTTTAAAGTGTTAATGAAAAAGTAGAATGAATAGTTTTACGGATATATATAATAAGGTGTCATCGGGCGCATTCCTTTACGGGTATGCTGTGGTAGCATTGTTGTTGCCTAATATAGCTCTGTGCTATACTGAATGTCTGGCTCCTTGGGCTTGTGGTGCCAATGTGTTGCTGCCTTTGGCACTCTACATGTGGTTCTTTTCGTTAACCAGATGCCCGGGTAAGATGATCTGGTGGGCTTTTCTTTTTGTTTTTTTCGCTGCCTTCCAACTGGTATTGCTTTATCTCTTCGGGACGGGAGTGATAGCGGTAGATATGTTTCTGAATCTTGTAACTACCAATCCTGGCGAGGTGAAGGAACTGCTTGATAATCTGTTGCCTGCCGTGGTGGGTGTTTTTGTGGTTTATCTTCCTTTGCTGGTTCTGGCCATTGTCAATATCAGCAAGAAAGGGATGATAGTGGTTCAACTCCAGCATCGAGTGCGTCGTTGGGCTTTGGAGATAGCTGCTGTCGGTTTATTCTGTCTGCTGGCTTGCTATGTGGCTGTAGATGATTATCGCTTACGCAACCAGCTTTATCCTGTTAACGTTTGCTATAATCTCTATCTTGCTTTCGAGCGTGATGCGGCTTCAGAGAATTACAGGGAGGCAAGCCGAAATTTCAGGTTTGATGCCAGGAGCGAGCACGATGCTGAGGCTCCCGAGGTGTATGTGATGGTGGTGGGAGAGACGGCGAGAGCCCACAATTTCAGTCTCTATGGCTATCCGCGCGATACCAATCCTTTGCTTTCCAAGACTCCTGGAATCATAGCTTTTCCCGATGCTACAACCCAGAGTAATACTACGCATAAAAGTGTTCCTATGCTCCTGTCGGCTGCATCAGCAGAGGATTTCGAACGTCTCTTTCATGAGAAAGGTATCCTGGCAGCTTTCAGGGAGGCGGGATTTCATACCGTATTTATCAGCAATCAGCTGCCTAATCATTCTTTTATTGATTTCCTTGGCGAACAGGCTGATGAACATTACTTCCTGAAGGAAGGTGCTTCTGCAAAAGATAATCATTATGATAGTGATTTGTTGCAGAAGTTGGATGGGATATTGCCTGCGGCAGATGCTTCTTCATCCAAGCAATACCGTTATCGGAAACTCTTCGTGGTACTTCATACTTATGGTTCTCACTTTAATTACCAGGAGCGCTATCCCCGTAATTTCGCTTTCTTTAAACCTGACTGTAAGAGCGAAGCGAAGCCAGAGAACCGGCGTGACTTGCTGAATGCATACGATAATACCATCCGGTATACCGATTATATCCTGCATGGTATCGTAGAACGTCTGCAGAAATGGGAGAAGACTCAGGCAAAGACGGATGGGGTATATAGCCAACCTACATCGGCGATGCTCTATACCAGCGACCATGGAGAGAATATCTTTGATGATGACCGTCGCCTCTTTCTGCACGCCGCCCCGAAGGCATCTGATTATGAGCTGCATGTTCCTTTCATCATCTGGACATCATCTGGTTATGGAAAACAATATCCGGGAATACTGAAAACTTTGTCTGGTCATCGTACCCAACAGGTACAGACGAGTCTTTCGGCTTTTCATACGATGTTGGGGATAGGAGGCATCCTGACCCGTTATCGCCAGGATAAATATTCTGTGGCAAGTGAGAAGTATCATCCTGTGAAGTTGTTTTATCTGGATGATCATGATAAAGCGATTCCACAGGAAACTGCCAAATATTAGCATCTGATTTTAAGCGTAAACGCGCTCTTTGTGTAAAATACATGAAAAGAGTTTTCGTAAATGTCAATTATTTGCGAAAACTCTTTGTCGTATCTATAATTTGCTGTATCTTTGCACCCGGATTTAGATAATAATAAAAATACAGTTGTTATGGAACCAACTCGAAAAATCGAAAAGGTAGGCATGCGCAACCTCCGTATGGAGGATTATGATCAGCTTGCCAAGTCATTTAGGCGTATTTACGCAGACTCAGATGTATTTTGGACAAAAGAACAGATTAAGAAACTCATTACTATCTTCCCTGAGGGTCAGGTGGTTATTATCGTTGATGATAAGATTGTGGGCTGTGCGCTCTCTATCATCGTCAATTATAATATGGTGAAGGGCGATCATACCTATGCTCAGGTTACGGGTAATGAAACCTTCAATACCCACGATCCTAATGGAAACATTCTTTACGGCATCGAGGTATTTATCCACCCTGATTATCGTGGTTTGCGCCTGGCTCGCCGTATGTATGAGTATCGTAAGGAACTCTGCGAGAAGCTCAACTTGAAGGCTATCATGTTTGGCGGTCGTATACCAAACTATCACAAGTATGCCGATAAGATGCGCCCTAAGGAGTATATCGAGCATGTAAGAAACCGTGAAATCTATGACCCGGTTCTTACCTTCCAGCTTTCCAATGATTTCCACGTGCGCCGCGTAATCCGCAACTATCTTCCTAGTGATGAGGAGAGCGAACACTGCGCCACCCTCTTGCAGTGGGATAACATCTATTATCAGCCACCTACGGATTCTTATGTAGACCGCAAGCCAACCGTAAGAATCGGATTGGTACAGTGGCAGATGCGCCCATACGCTTCGGTGGATGACCTCTTCGAACAGGTTGAGTTCTTCGTTGATTCTGTGAGCGATTACAAGAGCGATTTCATTCTCTTTCCAGAGTATTTCAATGCGCCTTTGATGGCTCGTTTCAATGATTTGGGTGAGGCGCAGAGCATCCGAAAGATGGCGCAGTATACCGAAGAAATCCGTGACCGTTTCCGCGAGTTGGCCATCAGTTACAACATCAATATCATCACGGGTAGTATGCCTTATCTTAAGGACGATTCCCTCTATAATGTGGGCTTCCTCTGCCGCAGAGATGGTAGCGTAGACATGTACGAGAAGATTCATGTTACACCAGATGAGCAGAAGTGCTGGGGATTGAGTGGTGGTAGCCATATCCAGACCTTTGATACCGATTGCGGTAAGATTGGTATCGTCATCTGCTATGATGTGGAGTTCCCTGAGTTGTCAAGATTAATGGCTGAGGATGGCATGCAGATTCTCTTCGTGCCATTCATGACCGATACCCAGAATGCTTACTCCCGAGTAAGAGTCTGTGCACAGGCGCGTGCCATCGAGAACGAGTGCTATGTAGCCATTGCGGGTAGTGTGGGCAACCTGCCACGTGTTCACAACATGGATATCCAGTATGCCCAGAGCGCCGTGTTCACCCCTTGCGACTTTGCTTTCCCTAACGATGGCAAGCGTTCAGAGGCAACACCTAATACCGAGATGATTCTCGTATCAGATGTTGACCTGAATCTCTTGAATGAGCTTCATACCTACGGTGCTGTAAGAAATCTTCGCGACCGCCGCAAGGATCTCTACGAATTGAAACAGAAAAAGTAGGGGAAGTGAAGAACGAAGAGTGAAGAATTCAATTGTATTGATATATAGATATATAAAGAATGTATAAGATAGAAATCTCGGAGCGCACGCTCCACTTCAAGCAGCCGGCAGGCACGTCTCGTGGCGTATATACCACGAGACACAGTTATTATCTCACCCTTACATCGGATGAATTGCCGGGAGTAGAGGGAGTGGGAGAGTGTGCTACGCTCCCTGATCTCAGTTGCGATGCCAAACCGGAATATGAGATGACCCTGCGACAGGTTTGTCAGATGGTGGAGCAGATGGGACGCATTCCATACGATATGATTCGTGCTTATCCTAGCATCACCTTCGGTTTGGAAACAGCCTTCGCTTCGTTCTTCGATGCAGCGAAGAAGTTTTTGGAGATTGTTCCTACTGAAGGAGCATCTTCTTCTTCAGAAATGTTGAAGCAGAAAGGGGTTTCTGTTCCTGCCGGAATGGAGAACCTGACAGAACTTTTCGACTCTCCTTTCGGTAGGGGAGAAGAGGGAATCACCATCAACGGATTGGTGTGGATGGGAACCTACGAGGAGATGCTGGCACGGCTGGAGGAGAAGCTCCAGGCGGGTTTCCATTGCGTGAAACTGAAGATCGGTGCTATCGATTTTTTCAAGGAACTTGATCTCATCAAGCGCATCCGTGATGTGTATACCAAGAAGCAGGTTGAGTTGCGTGTAGATGCCAATGGTGGCTTTTTGCCGGAGAATGCAATGAGTCAGCTGGAGGCTTTGGCTAAATATGACATTCATTCGATAGAGCAGCCTATCAAGCAGCATCAGTGGCCTAAGATGGCCCAGCTCTGTCGCGAAACACCGCTTCCTATCGCCCTAGACGAGGAGTTGATTGGTGTGAATGTCCGGAGTATGAAGCAGGCTTTGCTCGATACGGTCTGTCCTCAGTATATCATCCTCAAGCCTTCACTTCATGGTGGAATCTATGGATGTAACGAGTGGATAGAACTGGCTAACCAGCGTGGTATCGGCAGCTGGATTACTTCTGCTCTTGAGAGTAATATCGGTCTGAATGCTATTGCTCATTATGCAGCTAAAGTATATGGTTCTGATGTTAAGATGCCGCAAGGCTTGGGCACCGGACAGCTCTTTACTGATAATATACCGATGCCTTTGGAGATTCGTGGTGACAAACTGTTTGTAGTAAAATGACTTTAGAAGAATTCCTTTCAGAATGGAATAACGGTAGCGACCGGATGCTTGTTCATACAAGTGGTTCTACAGGCAAGCCTAAACCGATGTTGGTTGAGAAAAAGCGGATGCTCAACTCGGCCCGCATCACTTGTGATTTCCTGGGATTGAAACCTGGTGATAGCGCCCTGCTCTGTATGTCGCTCGATTATATTGCAGGTAAGATGGTGGTGGTGCGGAGTATAGAGCGCCATCTCCATCTTATTTCAGTTTACCCAAGTGGGCATCCTTTGAAAGATGTAAATGAAGAGATTACCTTCGCTGCGATGGTCCCGATGCAGGTTTATAACACCCTGCAGGTTCCTGAAGAGCGGGCTCGTCTCTGCCGCATCAGTCATCTTATTATCGGTGGTGGGGCCATAGATGAGGCTCTCGAACAGAAACTGAAGGCTCTTCCCGGCGATATTGCCATCTGGAGTACCTACGGAATGACTGAAACGCTCTCGCATATTGCCCTGAGAAGAATTAACGGTGCTGAGGCCAGCGAATGGTACCAGCCTTTCGATAGTGTCAGAATCAGTCAGACCGATGAAGAATGTCTGGTGATAGATGCTCCGCAAGTCTGTGCTGAACCCCTGATAACGAATGATATTGTGGAAATAGAATCCTATATATATAATAAGGTGGAAAAACTCCGTTTTCGCATCAAAGGCAGAAAAGACAATGTGATTTGCAGCGGAGGCATTAAGATACAGATAGAAGAGGTTGAGGCTCTGTTGAAGCCTTATCTTGAAAAACCTTTCATGATTGTCAAGAAGAAAGACGGGAAGTTTGGAGAAATTGCTGTCCTCTTGACGGAAGATGAGGATATGAAAAAAGTAGAGGCGACTGTTCGCCGCCTCTTATCTGATCATAAATATTGGATTCCAAGGGAATTCCTTCATGTAGAGCATCTTCCGCTTACCGAAACCGGAAAGCCGAAGCGTGCAATCTTTCTTTAAAGAGATTCTCTGAAGAAAGATTCCTTAGCTGAATTATCCTTCTCTGAAGAAGTCAAGTGCTTCCTTGATCTCTTCTGTCGTAGCTGTCTGGTTGATACGGATATCGCCTATGCCGCCCAGCATCGTGAAGTTGATGATGCCATTCTGGTTCTTCTTGTCATGGTGCATCAGCTCGATGAGCTCATCATAGTCATCGCAGGTAATATCCAGTGTACCATAGAATTCCTTGATGAAGTTTACGGTTTGACGCATCTTCTCTGTAGGGAATCTGGTTTTGGCAACACTCAGATAGAGTTCTGGAATCAGACCGAATGCCACAGCGTAACCATGCAGGATAGGCTTGCGCTTCAATGCCCAACTCTCGAATGCATGACCGAAAGTATGACCCAGGTTCAGCGCCTTGCGGATGCCCTGCTCGTGAGGATCCTGCTCTACAATGCGCTCCTTTACCTTCACGCTGTCGCCTACCATGCGCTGCAACTGCTTCAAATCAGGCTTGTCGAGGTCGAAACTGACCAGTTCTTCCCACATTGCTTCTGTAGAAATCAGACCGTGTTTCAGCATCTCTGCATAGCCCGAACAGATGTTTTCTGCATCGAGCGTCTTCAGGAACTCTGTATCGAGAATAACGAACTTAGAATCGTTAAACACACCTACTTCGTTCTTCAGTCCGCCGAAGTTGATGCCTGTCTTTCCACCTACCGATGCGTCTACCATAGCCAGCAGGGTGGTAGGGATATTGATAAAGTTGATACCTCTCTTAAAAGTGCTGGCAGCAAAGCCACCAAGGTCGGTTATCATGCCGCCGCCCAGATTAATCATACAGGAGTGGCGTGAAGCTCCTCCCTCCTGCAGTCCTTTCCATACCATCATCAGACTGTCGATGTCTTTATGGCTGTCGGTAGCCGGAATAGTGATGATATGGGCTTCCTTCATGCAGTAAAAACTCTGCAATACAGGCATGCATAGTTCCAATGTCGTAGTATCTGTAAGCACAAAAAGCTTGTCGTGCTCACACTCAGAAAGTGCACTTACCAGTTCGCTTTCCAGTTGGGTTGATATGATTACTCTTTGTTCCATAACATTCTAACGTATTAATTTTTGTGCAAAGATACACTAAAATGGAGACAATACAAAAAAAAAGTTGCTAAATTTGCGTTTTTTATCTCAGAATGCATTAAACCTTGGTGTATTTAACGCGTCAAAACAATCGAGTAACAAAAAATGATAATAGAATATCATAGCGATTATGTGTGAAAACACTCATAGTTGAAAATAATAACAAATAAAAATAAGAATGAAAAAATCGATTCTGACGATGCTGCTGCTGTTGATGGCAATAGCATCCTTTGCTCAGCAGCGACTGATATCCGGTCAGATTACCGACCGCGATACCAAGGAGGCCATTGAGCAGGTAACTATTCAATTGCTTAAGAGCGACAGCACGTATGTGGCTGGTGCCATCAGTAATGAGAACGGACTCTTTCACGTCACCGCTCCGGCTAATGGTAAGTATCTGCTCAAGATTTCGAGCGTAGGATACAAGTCTACCATGAAGCGTATCCAAATTTTTGATAACAAGGATCTGGCTATGGGTAAGATTGTGCTGGGTGCTGAGGCTATCATGCTGAAAGGCGCAGTGGTAACAGCTATGGCTCAGAAGGTAACTCTGAAGGAGGATACTTTCGTGTACAATTCTTCTGCCTATCGCACACCGGAAGGCTCGGTAGTTGAGGAACTCGTAAAGCGTCTGCCAGGTGCAGAGGTGAGCGATGACGGTACCATCAAGATTAATGGTAAGGAGGTAAAGAAGATTCTGGTAGACGGCAAGGAGTTTATGACCGGTGATACCAAGACTGCCCTGAAGAACCTGCCTACCAGCATCATCGAGAAAATCAAGGCATACGATGAGAAGAGTGATCTCTCTAAGGTGACCGGTATTGATGATGGTGAGGAGCAGACCGTGCTCGACTTCGGTGTCAAGAAGGGTATGAATAAGGGTCTGATTTCCAATATCGACCTGGGCGTGGGCAACAAGAGCCGCTATAACATGCGTGGTATGGGCGGTTATTTCTCTAATAACAGCCGATTCATGCTCTTTGCCAATGCCAATAACACCAGCGACCGTGGTTTCGGAGGCGGTGGCCCCGGTAGAGGTTTCGGAGGTGCTAACGGTTTGAATGCCAGCAAGATGATAGGTGCTAACTATAATTATGAACTGAAAGATAAATTCAAGTTCAATACTTCACTTCGCTGGAATCACAGCGATGGCGATATTTGGAGCCGTCGTTCCAGCGAGAACTTCATGGGTAGCAGCTCTTCGTTCAGCAACAGCTTGACTCAGAATTTCTCCCGCAACAACAGCTGGAACGGCAACATCCGCTTGGAGTGGATGCCAGACTCTATGACCAATATCCTCTTCCGTCCTTCCATCTCCTGGAGTACCAGCGATGGATTGAGTGGCAGCCAGTCGGCTTCTTACAACAAGGATCCTTATACCATTACCACCAAAGACCCTCTTTCTGAGGAAGGTATTGATGAATTGGACAAGGCTGGGGCTATGGTGAACAGTCAGTTGACTAACGGAATCACCTATTCTGATAATAACAATATCAGGGGTATGCTGCAGGTGAACCGAAAGTTGGGCAACAAGGGACGCAACATCACCTTGCGTATGGATGCCAAATATACGGATAATGACAGCAAGAGCATCTCGCTCAACAATGCCAAGCTCTATCTCGTACAGACAGCGGAGGGTAAGGATTCTACTTATCAGACCAACCGCTATAACCTGACTCCTTCGAAGAATTACAGTTATGCGGGCCAGTTGACCTATAGTGAGCCACTCTGGAAGGCTACCTTCCTGCAGTTCAGCTATAAGTTTACTTACAGCTACTCCAAGAGCGACCGCAGCACCTACGATTTCAGCAAGTATGCGATGACAGGAGATCATGAATATCGTGGTTGGGATAGTTACCTGAATCCGTTTGCCGGTCAGCTTGGCAATTACAAGGATGAGGATTTGAGTAAGTATTCTGAGTATAAGAACTATACTCATGATATCCAGGTGATGATGCGATTCATCCGAAGCAAATATAATCTCAACTTCGGTGTAATGATTCAGCCACAGCGCTCCAACTTCATCTACGATTATATGGGCAATCATAAGGATACCGTCCGCACGGTGACGAATATCAGTCCAACCCTCGATTTCCGTTATCGCTTCTCAAAGATGAGCAACCTGCGTGTGAACTACCGTGGTACCACTTCTCAGCCAAGCATCTCTCAGTTGCTTGATATCACAGATAACAGCGACCCGCTGAACATCTCGAAGGGTAACCCTGGTTTGAAGCCATCGTTCACCCAGAACTTCCGATTGTTCTACAACAATTTCGTGCAGAACCATAACAAGGGTGTCATGACCTTCATCAACTTCTCTACCACCAACAATAGCATCAGCAACAAGGTGACCTACGATGAGAAGACTGGTGGTAGAATCACCCGACCTGAGAATATCAATGGCAACTGGAATGTGATGGGAGCCTTTATGTTCAACTGCTCTATCGATAGTGCCGGTGTATGGAACTTGAATACCGACACCTACTTGGGTTACAACAACTACGTGAGTTATCTGAGTCTCGACAAGCAGTCTGATTCCCAGAAGAATACCACCCGCAGTACTACTTGGAGAGAGCGCCTCTCTTTCAGCTATCGCAACAACTGGCTGGAGCTTTCGCTCGATGGAACATTGAATTATAACCATGCTACAAACAAGTTGCAGCCAAACAGCAACCTCAATACCTGGCAGTTCTCTTATGGACCAAGCATGACGCTTACAGCGCCTTGGGGCACCAGTCTGAACTCAAGCCTCTCTATCAGCAGCCGCCGCGGTTATAGCGACAGCAGCATGAATACGGATGAGTTTGTATGGAATGCGCAGCTCTCTCAGGGTTTCCTGAAGGGCAAGCCTCTTACCATCATGCTGCAGTTCTACGATATTCTCCGCCAGCAGAGCACCTTCTCTCGTGCCATTTCTGCTACATCCCGTACGGATACGGAGTATAATGCCATCAACAGCTATGCGATGCTGCACGTGATTTACCGCCTGAATCTCTTCGGAGGCAAGGATGCCCGTAGGGGTGGACCTGAAGGTCCTGGTGGTCCTGGTGGTCCTGGTGGCCGTCCAAACTTCCATGGCCGTCCTTTCAATGGCGGTTTTGGCGGTGGTCGTCCAGGCGGCAGAATGTTCTAGAAAAGAAAATGAAGTAAGCTTCATTTTAAACGATAGTAAGTCTCACTTCATGTTTACGTGAGGCTTATTTCAAACAGATATGACGAGAAAAAAAGAAATCCCCGCTCTTCGTAATGAAGAACGGGGATTGTTATTTTGTCTTATCAAGAGTTCTCGATTAGAGAGCGAACTTGTAACCTACAGTAATCTGGATTACGTTGTTGTAACCTTCGTCTGAGTGCTTGAATACCTTTGTGCAGCCGATGTTGTAGCGAGCATCGAATACAAGGTTAGAATACTCATAAGAGAGACCTACTGGTACAGAAAGGTCGAATGTCTTAACAAGCTCGTCAGGCATATCATCCTTACCTACCATGAAACCTGGCTGAATACCAGCCTTGAGAGCGAGACCCTGAGCTACATAGTAGTTCAATGTTACAGGTACGTTGATATATCCTGGAGTCCAAGTTACGTGATCAGACTTTGTTCCCTGAGCAGAGTAGAGAGCGCCAACAGCAAGACCTAACTTGTCTGTAGCCTGATACTGCAATTCAGCACCGGCTGCGAAACCTGCCTTCCAATCGCCGTCAGCGATAGTAGAAACGTTCAAACCTACCTTAGGCTGAATAGTTGTTGTACCTGCAGCCTGCTGTGCGAAAGCACCTACTGAAGACAGCACCATAGCTGCCATAACGAATAATTTTTTCATAATCTCTAATATTTTAAATTAATAGTATATAATGCTCATATAGAGTATGATTAGTTATCAGTGTGTATGCTGATTCCATCATTTTTACTAGGTGCAAAGGTATGCTTTTTCTCTATTCGCTCCAAATATTTTAAGCTTTATTTTAAAATAAGCAGCCAAATATCACATATAAGTTTCTATTTCGTATATTTTTAGCAATAATTATCCCAATTTTCTTGCATCGTATCTTAAAATGTTGTATCTTTGCAAAATAAAATGAATAGCGTATGGGATTAGAATTTGGAAAATGGTTAATGGACGTTGCCAAATATATACTGACGGCGCTCTTGCTTGCGACTTTCCTAGGGGATATGAATTCCGCAACAACTATTATAGCCTCTATAGTTTTGATGTTAGGAATGCTTGGCATCGGATTGTGGCTGGTTAAGAAATCAAGTAATAATAATAAAAAGAAAGGAAAATAAATATGGATGCTCATGAACTTAATACTTGGCTTATATTAGGAACCCTTTTCTTACTTTGTTTGGTAGGATTAGGAATAGGTATCTATGATACAAAGAAACAAAAGAAAGAAAAAAGCCTTTCGGCTTAAAGGAAAATAATTATGACTAGACAATAAAACTCCCCCTATACTCTTTCAAGTGTAGGGGGAGTTTTATTTTATTCTTCATCTTCGTCCCAGTCTTCTTCGTCAAATCCAAACATGGCGGGATCTACGAAGGCGTCCAGGGCACGGCGTTCTTTCTTTGTAGGGCGACCAGTGCCTCTTGCTCTATCTACGAATCCGCTGATGCGGCTCATCTCCAGGAGCTCGTATTGCTTAGGGTCGGTTACGTTTTTATAGACACCATACAGCATCTTGGCGCCTACGCGCTGCTCTATGCAGTCGAGAACCTCGAAAGAGTAGGTGATAGGGGCTTTCTTTACGCTCACCACATCGCCACGCTTGATGATGAAGGAAGGCTTTCTGTTTACGCCTCCCACCATGACGCGGCCATTCTTACAGGCATCGGCAGCAATGCTGCGGGTCTTGTAAATGCGGGCAGCCCAGAGCCACTTGTCTATTCTTGCTGATTCCTTCATGATTATTTCTTTCCTAGCTTATTGTATTGGTTCATGGTGATGTCGATACCAGCCAATACGAAGCTCTTGATGATGTCTACACCCAGGTCGATGGCCGGCTGCAGCTGCTTCATGTCTTCCTCAGTATATTTGCCCAGCACCCAGTCTATCTGGCCGCCACGTGGATAATCGTTGCCGATGCCCATGCGCAGGCGGGCATAGTTCTGACCGATAAGCTGCTGGATATGTCCCAATCCGTTATGGCCGCCGTTGCTGCCGTTCGCCTTCAGTCGGAAAGCACCCAGGGGCAGGGCTAGCTCATCGCTGATAACCAGCAGTCGGCTCTGGTCAATCTTTTCCTGATTCAGCCAATATCTTACCGCATTACCGCTGAGGTTCATGAATGTGGTAGGTTTGAGCAGGAAAATCTTTCTCCCCTTGAGCGTAGTCTCGGCTACGAAGCCATATCGCTTATCCTCAAAATGAATATTGGACGCTTTAGCAAAAGCGTCCAATACCATAAATCCTGTGTTGTGCCTGGTGCCGGCGTATTCATCGCCAGGGTTACCAAGCCCACAAATCAAATATTTATCCAATGTTTGATAATGCTTTACTCAGGTTCGTAAAATCTCTAGATGACTCAGTGATTAAGCCTCTGCATCATCAGCAGCCTGAGCTGCGAGCTGAGCGTTACGTGTCATCTTGATAGAGCAAACTACAACAGCCTTGCTTGTAGCCAACTCGAGACCCTCGAATGAGAGGTCACCTACCTTGATGCTCTTACCGATCTTCAACTCAGTAACGTCGATATCGAGGTGCTCAGGAATAACCTGGTAAGGAGCAGTAACGTTGATCTTACGGATAGAGAGGTTCATACGACCACCATCACGTACACCCTGTGCAAGACCTGTCAACTTAACTGGAATACCGATAGTGATAGGCTTCTGGTCGTTAACCTCGTAGAAGTCAACGTGCAGAGGAGCGTCTGTTGTTGGGTGGAACTGGATCTCCTTCATGATAGCAGTGTGGCTCTCACCGTCGATGATGAGGTTGATAACGTATACATGAGGAGTGTAGATGATTTTACGCAACTCAGCGAATGGAACTGCGAATGACAAAGCCTCAGGAGCACCGTTCTCGCCCCTTTTCTCACCATAAAGGTTACATGGAATCAAACCTTCCTTACGCAATGTCTTAGAAGCTTTCTTGCCAAGGTCTGTGCGCTTCTGACCTGTTACATTAATCTCTTTCATTTTGTGTTACTCTAAATTAAGTTATTAATAAAAATGTGCCTTAACTCGCCATCACACGGATTAGCTTTGCTTAAAGCGGGTGCAAAATTACGAAAATTATTTGGAATGAGCAAACTTTTTGCCGAAAAACATGTTCTACATGCAGAAAAAATATTGAAAATACAATTTTTTGCTTAAATAAACTGAAATTTTTGCCCGTTTTCTTGTCTATTACCTATTTAATGTGTATTTTTGCAAGCGTATTAGGTAATTTAATAAATGAATCTTTTAAAAACATTAGAGAATGATTAATAGGGATTTGATAAGACGTAAGATTGTGCAGTTAACCTACGCATACTATCAAAACAGCGATCATAACATGGATAACGCTGAGAAGGAGCTGATGTTTAGTCTCTCCAAGTCATACGATTTGTACAACTACATGTTGCAGCTCATCGTTGCCATCACCCAGGAGGCACGCAAGCGCTACGATGTAGATGTAGCTCGTGCCAAGAGAGAGGGTGAGCAGGAACCTTCACCACGTTTCGCATTCAATAAGTTCGCTCTGCAGCTCGAAGAGAACAAGATGCTGCTCGAATGGATAGATGTAAAGCATTCCAACTGGGATGAGGATATCGAAATGGTGCGCAAACTGTATACTGCGATTACGTCTAGCGATCTCTATGCTGATTATATCAGCGGTGCTATTGATGAGGAACTCGCCGATCTCGACGAGTACAGCCGCGACCGCGAGGTATGGCGCCGCATCTACAAGCTGTTCATTCAGAATAATGAAGATCTTGATGCATTCCTTGAGGAGAAGAGCCTCTACTGGAACGATGACAAGGATATCATAGATACTTTCGTATTGAAGACTATCAAGCGTTTCAACCCGAATGCTAAGGCCAAGCAGGAATTGCTGCCAGAATTCAAGGATGCTGAAGACAGAGAGTTTGCACGCAAGCTCTTCCGTGCTACCATCCTCAACTGCGATACCTACCAGCGCTATATGAGCGAGGCTTTGCGCAACTGGGATTTCTCACGTCTTGCCTATATGGATGTAATTATCATGCAGATTGCCATCGCTGAGGTTATGAACTTCCCTGGCATCCCGGCTACCGTCACTATCAACGAGTATGTAGAACTTGCCAAGGCATACAGCACTCCTCGAAGCGGCGGTTATGTTAACGGTATGATCGACAACATCTGCCGCGAGCTCATCAGCCGCAACCTCATCCAGAAGGAGATGCCTGAGCGCAAGCAGCACGCACAGCACGGCGAACATGCCGGCAAACAGCGCCCAGACAACCAGCACCCAGCCGGCCGTCGTCCGCGCATTCATCGCGCTCCGGGCGTGGGTGAGTAAATAACGGAGGCCTTTCTTGCTGGTCACACCTTTTTATATGTAGAACATAAATAATAATAGATAATACTTTTAACGACATGACAAATTTAGTATTGCAAGCAGCTGCCGGTGGTAGCAGCATGAGTTTTCTCATCATGATGGTAGCTATCTTCGCTATCATGTGGTTCTTTATGATCCGTCCTCAGCAGAAGAAGCAGAAGGAAATCCGCAAGTTCCAGAATGCTTTGGCAGAGGGTACCAAGGTGGTTACAGGCGGCGGTGTTTACGGCACAGTTAAGCGTGTTAACCTCGAGGCTAATACCGTTGATGTTGAGATAGCTCGTGGCGTGGTAATCACTGTAGCTAAGGGCTACGTGTTTGCTGATGCAGCTAGTCAGACACCTAATGCGTAGTATCAAGAGCATATTAAAAGCTGTCAGAAACTTCCTGTTCAGTGGTCTGAATAAGGAGTTTCTGATTTTTTTGTTCTTTCTCGCTCTCAGCGGCATCTTCTGGCTGATGATGACGCTCAATGAGACTACAGAGAGAGAATTCAATATTCCTGTGCAGTTAACGGGCGTGCCCCGCAATGCGGTGATAACCGGCGAACTCGCTGATACCGTGCATATTACGGTGCGCGATAAGGGATTCACACTCGTTACCTATGCTTACGGAGGCAAGATTCATCCGCTCACATTCCGGTTTGCCAATTATGCCGACGAGGAAGCGGGAACGGGACAGATTCCGATGGCTGATGTGCAGAAACAGGTGGCATCCCAGCTCTATGGCTCTACCAAACTGCTCTCCATCAAGCCGGCAAAATTCGATTTCTTCTTCACCTACGGCTCTTCCAAGCGGGTGCCTGTGGTGTTCAGAGGTAAGATTACAACCAGCAAGAGCTATTATCTGGCGCATACCGAATTTCTGCCGTCTAAGGTTACGGTTTATGCCAACAAGAAGCAGCTCGATGAGTTGCAATCGGTAGAAATCGAGCCGTTCAACATGCGCAACCTGCAGGATACCATTCATCGCAGCGTACCTATCAAGAAGATACGTGGCATGAAGATTGTGCCTCAGATGGTGCGTCTGGCGGTATATCCTGATGTGCTTACCGAAGAGTCGGTCGATGTGCCTGTTACGGCCATCAACATGCCTGATAACATGGTGCTCCGTACCTTTCCATCTAAAGTGGCGGTAAGATTCACCATCGGAGCCAGCCTCTTCAGAACCATCAAACCGAGCCAGTTTAAGGTGGTAGTAGATTATAACGATCTGGTTAACAACCCTTCTGACAAGTGCCAACTCCAGTTGCGCAGCGTGCCGCGCTCGGTGAGCAAGGCGCATCTCGAACTGGAAATGGTAGATTATCTGCTGGAACAGCAATGATGAAATGATGATTAGTAATTTATAATTTACAGTTAATAATTCATCGTGATGAAGATAGCGATAACGGGCGGTATAGGTAGCGGAAAGAGCTATGTGTGCCGGATATTAGAGAAACAGGGCATCAGGGTTTACGACTGTGATGATGAGGCTAAGCGGCTCATGCGCACCGATGCCCGCTTGCAGGCTGGTTTGAAGAAGCTGGTGGGCGATCAGGTTTACAGTGCAGAGGGCGTTTTGCAGAAGCCCGTGCTGGCTCAGTTTCTGCTGGCTGGCGAGGCTAACAAGCAGGCTGTCAACGATGTGGTTCATCCGGCTGTGGCGCGCGATTTCGAGCAGAGCAGCTATGAGTGGATGGAGAGTGCCATCCTCTTCGATAGCGGTTTCTACCGCCGTATCCACCTCGATTTCGTGGTCTGCGTAACGGCTCCTGTTCCGGTCCGCATCCAGCGCATCATGCAGCGCGACCATATTCCGGCAGAGAAGGCGCAGCAGTGGATAGATGCCGTCATGCCGCAGGAAGAGCTCGCAGCCCGCTCCGATTTCGAAATCGTGAACGATGGCGAGCAGAATATCGAAGCACAGGTAAGAAAATTATTGGATATCATTAATAATAAAGAATAACAGAAAAGACAATGGAAACAATCCTTTCAATTGCAGGCAAACCAGGCCTTTATAAATTGGTATCAAGAGGTAACAGAAACCTCATCGTAGAAACACTCGATGAGACTCACAAGCGTATCCCAGCTTTCGCTACCGACCGCGTAACAAGCCTTGGTGACATCGCTATGTATACAGACGCTGATGAGGTGCCACTCTGGGAAGTGCTCGACAGCGTAAGCAAGAAGGAAGAGGGCAAGCCTAGCACTTTCAACTACAAGAAGGCGCCTGTTGCTGAGCTCCACGCTTATTTTGCTGAGGTTCTTCCTAACTACGATCGCGACCGTGTTCACGACAGCGATATCAAGAAGCTCCTCCAGTGGTACAACATTCTTGCTAAGTACGGCATCACCGATTTCAAGGCTACTCTCGCTCCTACAGAGGGTGAGAACGTAGATGATCGTGCTGAGCAGGTTGCTGAGTAAATTCCGTCAGATTTTTTAGGCACGGATTTCACGGATTACACGGATTTTTTTTCGAGATAATAACTCGTTTCGAGCATGTCTCTATAAACCCGTGTAATCCGTGTAATCCGTGCCTGTTTTTTTCCTTCAGTCTATAAATCCGTGCCTGATTCTTATTCCTCAATCTTCTTCAGTTCCTTCTCAAATCTTCTGCGATACATTTCTCCCGCTATGGTCAGACCAAACGGGAAGGCAATCCAGATGCCCAGAATGCCCAAGCCGCAAGGGAAACCCAGGGTGTAGCCCAGCGGCAAGGAGATGACGAAATAGGCGATGAAGGCATAGAGCACCATCGGCTTTACACAGGCGATGCCACGCAGCGCATTGGCAAAGGTATACTGCAGTCCGTCGCCAAACTGATATACCATCATCAGGATAATCAGCGTAGCCACATACGCCTGCACCTCCACATTATCATTAAACCAGCCACCTATCTGATGGCGAAGCAGGAACACCGGCAAACCCATACACAGCGAGAACAGCAGGTTCAGCCGGAACCCGTCGTAGGCATTGCGGCGAACTGCCCCGTAGTCCTTCTGTCCCATAAAATGGCTCACGCGGATAGCCAGCGCAGCCGCCATGCCCGAAAGCACGAGATAGAAGAGCTGCGAGAGGGTAATCATCACCTGATGAGCCGCCAGCGGAATGGTTCCCAGCCAGCCCACCATCACACAACTCAGCGTGAAGGCAGCCGATTCCATGCCCAGCTGCAGCGCCACAGGCCAGCCCAACCGGTTCATCTCCCTGAAGTCAGCCTTGGTCAGAGAACTGTGCAGAATATCGCGTCTGTATTCCCCAAGATTCTTGCCCGTCATCAGCATGCCCACCATCGCCAGCGCCATCAGAATGCGGCTCACCAGCGTCGAAATACCGGCTCCCAGCAAACCCAGTTCCGGGAAGCCCGCCACACCGTAAATCAGTACCCAGTTGCCCAGGATATTGATTACGTTGCCGCCAATCATCGCCCACATCGCCACCTTGGTCTGTCCGAGTCCGTCAAGAAATTGCTTCATCGTGAAGAAGATGCCCATAAAGAGCACCGAGGCGAGGTTTACCAGAAAGTAAGGGCGGATGAGCGAGAGCAGCTCTTCAGGCTGTCCGATGCGCCCCAGATTCAGGTAGAGCACAACGAGGGCGAGGGTGAAGATGATGCCCGTCAGCATGTTGGCACAGAAGGCATTGCGCACTTTCTGTCCGATGCAGTCGGTCCGTTCCTCGCCGTAGAGCCGTCCGATGATAGGAGTGAGTCCGTAGGTGAATCCCATATAGGATACGAAAACGAGACCGAAGATATTGTTCACCAGTCCGGCAGCCGCCAGTTCGGGTGTACTGTGATGGCCAATCATCAGCGTATCAGCAAATCCCAGGATGATGGTTCCCAGCTGTCCTATGATGATAGGAATGCCGATAGCTAGCAGTTCCCGGTAGTGATGTTTCTTGTTTGTCGTTATTGATGTCGTATGATTATTCATATTTGCTTTTAATTACTAATCTATTTCCTTTATTCTGCTTAAGAGCATGCAAAGTTACGGCTTTATTCACTAACTACCAAATTTTTCTCCCCTTTTTTTTAGAGGACCAGCGATGGAATCGCTGGGAACGGGGCGCAACGGGGCGCAAAGAGGCAGAAAGGGGCTTTTCCCCTTCCTGCCCCCATCCCCAGCGATTCCATTGCTGGTCCCCCTAAAAAAGGAAAAAAGAGCCTAGCTTACCCCCGCTAGGCTCTTTTTACTTTTTTACCTTTTTACCCTTTTACCTTTAAATGTATGAACTTCCTTCCTCTTTCTGTCCATACGAGGTAGGTGTGGGTATAGGCGGTGCCCAGTTTTTCCTGTGCCCCATCGCAGTGAGGGTCGGTGAGGGTAGAGTAGCGGGTGCGGCTCTTCGCCAGGCCCATGTGGGCATAATCAGCATAGAGCAGATACTGGCCGCTCTGGTAGTACTGGATATGAAGGGCGCAGAGCTGGCGGTTCAACTCCTGCGCCGTGATACCCAGCTCCTTCGCTATCTGCGTGGTGGTATAGCAGGAAACAGAGTTGAGCACATTGTCGGTGTAGAGCGCCTTCGGCAGAAGATGATCCACCTGATTCTCCAACTGGATGATGTTCTCACCGTTCTTGGCGATGCAAACCACCTGTTCGTCCACCACACCGTTCAGCCGACGAATCTCCGTATCCTGTTCTCCGATGAGTTTCTTCTGCTGATCAATCTGCACCTGCTGGTTTTTCAGCAGATTCTCCTTCTCCTTGAGTGTAGCTCTGAGAATCTCTTCAGCATGCCGAATCGTCTCCTCATCACTCTCGCCCTGCTTTACCGGAATATAACCGCCCGTCTTGCGAATCTGTGGCAGCACCTCGGAAGTAACCCAGTTTTTGAACTTCACCGCCGTTGGAAGCTTGGAGCCGAGAACCAAAGCATAGAATCCGCTCTCGTTGACGAAGAGCATCTGCTGGAATCGCTCTGATGAGGTTCCATCCTTACGGAGACTTCCCGGAACCTTGCTACCGCGTTTTGCGGTATCAAGTCGGTTAACAAGCTGTTTTACAGCATCATACGATTTTTTGTACCCCAGCGCATTACATACATCTTTCGCGCAGAACAAAGGCTCCCCGTTTTCATCGGTTTGAATACGAATCTTACCGAATTCAGGGTTTTCAAACACAGCTGTATATCCCACAGTCTTTTCCTTCTTCATCTCTTCCTTTTTTGTATTTTCTTCTGTTTTCATGTTAAAAATGGTATTAAAATTAAACACTAATCACTACCCAATGGTAATCCAAATGCTCTCATCCCTGTCTCTCGCAGCGGTAATAGCATTGATGAGGCGGTGGAGCCAGATGCGGGAGTTCACAACCATGCCTTTTACACGGTTTTCACCCACCAGGATGCAGCCCTGCGTATCGTCGGGATAATTGCCGGCATGAATGCGGATGCCCTCAAAATTGGGGACACCCAACAGCAGCGGCAACCACATCTGAAACCTCGGCGACTTACTGATCACCAGCGGATAAGTGCCCTCAGGTATCGCCGTCTTGCCCTTCATCTTCTGCGCCTTCTTGCCCGATACACGCCCCAACCGCACATTCTCCTCGGCAGGACTCAGCTCCACACCCAGAAGATTGCGCCAGCACGGCTCCAGCGTATCACAGAAATACGAGTCTGCATTCAGCTTCTCCGCAGGCACCTCGCACACCGTCTTCAGCCCCCTGCACTTGTTCACACTCTCAATCGTGCGCTTCTTCACGTCCTCATCCTTCAGGATGTAAAGGCGACCTATCGTGTAGGTCTTCTTCTTTGCTATACGTTTTAAAACTATCTGCATAAGTAAAAATAAATTTAAGATTTAATAACCATACCGTCGTGGCGGTACTTAAGCTTCTCAAAACTGTCACAACTGTCACAACTGTCACGCTTGCCCGTATACTGATACGCCCGCCTGATGTAATTCCGGTGCAGCCACTGCCTGATCATCATATCGGTACCCTTCGCATCCAAACCATGCTCCAGCCGGATGGCAAGCAACTGCGCAGCCGTAAAGCTATCGGGCAGTATCTGTAAAAGATTCTGAGGCCCACGCTTCGAACTCCTCTGCGCCATAAAGTTCTCCTTCGCAATCATGTCGCCGAAGAACCGCATCTTGCAGTACAGGTCATACTGCTCGCTCCAGCGGATAAACTCGTCAATCTCCGGCTCCCACTTGCAACCATTGGCTACATACAGCACACACGCCTTCAGATAAGCGATGACATTGGCACGGAACGAGAGATTCTCAAACGTCCTGTCCTGCGACAGCCGGGCAAACTCTGCATTCTCATCCTTTAGTTTGAGGGCAAGCTGAAACGCCTCCTTACACTCAATCAAGCCCGTTACTTTGTTCAGATTATCGATGTAAGGCCGTAGCGCCTCACGGTACGATTCATCATAAGTTCCGTAAACAGGCATATCTTCGCCGATTTCCCTTTCGGGGATGGTGCAGAAGTTGATACGGCTGATAGGACCATCGGTAAGAACTTTAGAGAAGTAACGCTGACCCTTCTGGATGGTGGTAGATGCATTCCAGTTGAACCGGATGGTAACACGCTCCGTAACACTCATTGTTCCTACGCGAGTTTGTCCATATTTATTACCCGGGTCTGCTGCCAGACACATGATGCGGAACTGCTGGCTTCCGCTGCCCTTGAGCGCATCAAACTGGTCTAGCTCATTGAGCGAAGTGTAGAGGAAATGTTCCTGCGCTTCGGCCGTTCTCATCACGAAAGCCGGGTTTGTCATATCCGCATCAATCTCCTGGATAATCAGGTTTTCTGGTCTCTTGCGCTTATCCTTGTTGGCACCTTTGCGCAGCATCTCATCCTTCCACGCCTTTTCGCGCTTCAGGTTTTCAGCATCCCTCAGCCTGATATCCTCCATAATGAAATCGATGGGCCTGTTCACGCTGCTCTTACCCGCTCCGGTACCCGCAAGCAGCAGCGTCATCAGTCTCGCCTCGTGCTCCACGTTGTCAATATACCGGAACCTCGTCTTCCAGAGATGCGTAGCCAGCGGCGGGAAGATAGCGTGCGCCACAGCCGGCTTATAAATTTCCGGTGTCCTCGATATCAGCAGCTCCACCAGCTTCGGCAGTTTCTTCGGCATCTCCGGCGGGTCAGGATAATCCTCATCAGCCCTATTACCTGTTAACTGTAAACTATTAACTTGTTGATTACCCCTATTAACTTTCAACTGTAAACTATTAACTTGCTGGCTGGCCTTCTGCTCAGCAAGCGCATTCACCCTCATCACTTCCCTCGACATCGGCTTCGTATTGTCAGCATATTTCGCATAGAAGTCATGAATCAGCTGATGGCAGTCGTTCTCCTGATAGTAGCTCGGCATTTTCACCCTCACCACCTTCATCAGTTCCTCTTCCTCCATCACCCTCGAAGCACCGGCGCTCATGATAGCCAGCAGCGAAGAGTGTCTCGACCCCACGGTATCAATCTCCATACCCCCGAGTCCGGCAGCCTGCGTAAAGAGGTCAAACGCAATCAGATTCTTCTCCCTGGCTCCCAGTCCGCCAGCATTCTGATTGCCTCCAGAATCCCCGATATGAGGAGCATCAGCACCATGGCTATTACCAGGTTGGGCAGGCTGAACAGCAGAGCCAGCAGAAACAGCAGGATTGCCGTCGTTGCCCGATAGTCTATTATTTTCATTATTCTTTCCATTGCTATTAATTTTTAACTGTAAACTATTAACTTTCCCACCTCTTCCGTCCACGGTCAGTCCGCGGTCCAGATACGCCTGCCTTCGCATCAGAATCTCCTTCTCGCTCAGCACGGCGCACCACAACTTCGACCTGTAGATTTCCGAGTCCTTATCGGTGAGATAAATCATTCTCTCGGGTGTGATGCAGCTCTCGTCATACGGCACCCCCAGCGCCTCGCAATACGCCTTCTGCGTCTCCTCGATGGTCATTCCCACCGGCAGTCTGATACCGATGTGCAGCTTCTTCCGGGCACTGTAGCAGAGGTGCAGCAGCGAGCCGTTCCAGATGCTGTCAGAGCAGTTCAGCTCCCTTGCCTTCTCGATAGCCTTGTCTACATACTCCCTGTCATCCACGTCGATGATAGTCTGGAACATGAAGCTCTCGGGCTGGGCATTCTCCTGTCTGCGCACGTTGTTCTTGAAGATGCCGTAGTGGGGACAGAAGAAAGGCAGTTCGCTCTTCAGCCTGTCCTGCGCCTTCTTCACCGCCTCTGCATCGTTGGCATCCACCTTCGGGATAGGCAGTTCGCCCCTAATCTGCTGAATCATCTTCCTGATTTCCGGCGATGCAATCACCTTGTCATACACCGCCATACTGTTGGAAAACACCTTCCCCTTATTGCCCTTGCGATAAGGGTTCAGTGCAATTACATATTGTGTTTCTGTCATGTTATTTCGTTAATAAAAGATTGGTTTGTGGGGTAATCCCCTCTTCCGTTTTCACCACTCTCAGCCGTCTGTAAGGAGGACTGAACACATACGCTTTCACTTCCATCATTTTAAATAATTTAGAAGATTGGGGGCTCCCACCATGGTTGATGTGCAGATACACAAAAGCCCCCGAAACTCAGACCGCATTGGTTCTGAATTCCGGGGGCAAAGGTAAGGCAATTTTCTCACTTCTACCTAGTACGTACTATGTACGCGTACTAGTACTACCTGCCAGATTAGCCTCTGATAGCAGGCATCACTTTTTCGAGGAAGGGAATCGTTTTCTTCTGATCCATTCCTCGGTTGTAGGCGGCTCTCATCGAGTTCGGATTAGGCCCCCAATAATTGCCGAATACGCTCCATATATTATCGATTTTCAACTCTGTACCTATCTGGTTGGCAAGGATGGCAGCTTCGGATGAAGACAGTCCTGATGGCATGAAATTTTCGGTTACCAAGCCTATCTCTATCAGGTTGTTCTTTATCCTCTGAGCCTTTTCCGTTTTCAGCTCATCCGGCATCTCAGCATTTCTGCATGAGTTTTGCTCACAGGCATTGCTGCCATAATAGTTTTCCACATGCTCGAAGTACGAGCTACCAGCGTTCATGATGATCATTCTTTGTCCAGACATTTCTCATCCTCCTTTCCCTGATAGTTGTTCATGTGTTCGATATATTGTCCACCATTCATCTGTATGGTATTGTTGATAACGATGGTAAAGTGCTTTATTACGAAGCGAATAAATTTTCTATAGAAAAAAAGTTTCATCTTCTTTTATTGTTTTTATGTTGATTATTAAATTGTTTCCTCCTCATTTTAGCAGAGGGCGTGTGTTTGCGCTAACGTTTTTAGCGTAAGCCGCTGGAGACTGCCGAGCGCCTACTATCGTAAGGTGTGGGGGCGGGTAAGGTTGTGTTTACTTTCTTTTTGTTGTTGATTATTTAATGTTAATACTAGGCTTCTGATGTTAGCATCTTGACCGGTTATTTCTTATTTAATGATTAAAATTCATCGTTTTGTCCGATTAGTTCCAAGAAGCTGATTGCTATAATACCGAAAGTCTTCTTGTATTTTTCCATGGCTTCCGTGCATTTCACTCTCTTTTTATTCAACACATCAATCTTTTTCCTTTTCAGACTTAACTTCATTTTATCATCTTCCTGGAGATTTTTCAGTTCCTTGTCACATGTTTCCTTAAGTCCATTGAGGAAACTTGCTATGATTCCCATCGTCCTAGCCATCGTTTTAACAGTTATGGTTTGATCCTTTTCACATATCCGTTTAAATGTAGTGTGATCGAAACTGAAAATCTTTTCAACGCTAGTGGGACCCATCAATTTGTCACGACACAACTCGCTTAAGAAGTCTCCTAAGCTTTCTAGGCACCTTTTCTTAACACGGTCTAGGTCCTTTTGGGTTATGTTCATCTTTTTTGGCATAGCGTTAAAATTTGCTGCAAAGGTTATAAAAAAAAGTCATATAACCAAATAGGAAGTGAGTGCTATAAGACTCACGGATTTTAACGAAATTTGTGCGTTCGTGGTATGTTTGACCGATGGAAAAAGGCTAAATGATGCAAGAAAAGAGATTTTGTTCAAATTCTGTCTGCAGCAGCACGTATGCGGTTTGAAACCTCGCATAGTGCTCCACGGAGCATATTCTTCTCTTCTTCGGTGAAACTTCCCACTCCACCATTTCCATCGACGCCGTCGAGTTTGTGATAAAGCCATGATGCTGACAACATTTGGGCACAAAAAGCCCCCGATGCGTCACGCACCAGGGGCTTAAAGAGTTCATTTAATTACTTTATGAAAACACAACCATCAAAAGACGGCTGCTTGTAAATCCGCTTTAATATTGTCCATACAGGCGTTGAGTCGTTGGTATGTTTTCTCTCCAGCGGTCTTGACCCCACTTACATACTGGCGCATGAGCGATGGGTTGATGCCTGCACGTCTGGCAATCTCGGTAGCGTTGAGAAAGGAGAACTCCTTGAAGAAAGCTTGCACGTCGTACTTATATGTAAACGTCAAGTCTTGCAAGGCCTTGTTGTTAGGGTCATCTTCCCTACATTCCTGAAGAGCCTTCATGAAGTCGGCCTTGGCTTCCTCAGCGGTCGCACCATCGCCATCTATGACACCATAATTACCCAATGGCTCATCATTGTAACAAGAGTATCCGCCATTACCATATTCTAAAATCAGCACTACATTCTTTGCCATATATCTTATTTGTTTAAAATTCCCATAAAAAGAGTTCTCCACACGTCTATCACCACAACACGCTCAATTGCAAGGTTAAGGGCAGTTGCCCGGACTATTGTCCGAGCAACGTCTTTTTAATGCGTCTAAGCAACCCTGTCTTAACCTCATGGCTACCATGTCTTGGAATTCTGATTTTCATCCCATTCTTGGGATTGAACCATTCATCGTGCTCGGCACCATGTCGAGTGATAAAGCATCCCGCTTTAGTCAACTCATTGTACAATTGATTGTGTTTCATTGTTGTAATTAAACATGTAAAAGAACTCTTTGTCTGAATGACACTGCAAAGGTAGCTAAAAAGCTACAAAATACCAAATATTTAGGTAGCTTTTCCGCTACGTTAACTAAACTTTAACATTTGGGGGCAAAAAACATCTATCGCGTCAGAGAAGAAAGCGATAATCGAGTACTTTGGGTTATGGCTTGACAACGTAAAACCCGATGTCAGCGTCACGGTTCATGTCATTTTATGACCACGTGACTATCACTCCTTAAACAAGTATCGCCAACCACGTGAAAAGCGATACCTGTAACCACGCTAATGAAGCGGTATCATTTGTAATTACTCCTTTATATTCATATTTTTACCCCTTCCTTTTCTACGTTCCTGACGAAGGGTGTATTCCTATACTTTTCCCATTCCTGGGTGGTATACATCACGGGGTTGATTTCCTCGCCCAGTTCCCATCCGAGTTCGGTCAGTGGGTAGGTGATGTTGTCATAATCGTCAGCCATGAGTTTCTTCTTATCCAATATGATAAGGATATCCCAGTCACTATCCTCCCTGGCGGTACCTCTGGCTTGCGAGCCGAAAAGTATCGCCTTCCCGCTAGCCGGCAAGTTTTTCGCCAGGCATTCACGGATAGCCGCCAATATATATTTTTGTTCTTTCTGCATGTTAATGAAATCAATGGTGATGCAAAGATATAGCAAAATATTTATAGAGCCAAATATTAACGTAACTTTCTGTATTGTAAGGGAGAAATACCTATGATTCTTATGATTAAATGCCTTTTGTTTTTTTGTGAGGAAAATAAAAATGCGGAAGAAGTATTGGGTTCCAATTTTTTTTATTACTTTTGCAGAAAAGTATATAGGATTATGAATTATATGTCAAATACTCATATCGTGTGTATTGATGAAGGAAAGTTTTTCTTCAATCGATTTGTTGCTGAGCGAAAACGATGTTTTCGTCCAACTGCTATTTTGATGATTAGATATTTGTTAAAATAGTTACGTAGTCTTTCTAATTGTGTTTAGTATAATATCATTTTAACGTATAATGAAAATGGGAAATAAATTCATTAAACGAGTTTGGAATATAAGTATGCATTTCTTAGAAAATAAAGGTTTGAATACATTTATATCAGATAATAAATTGCTGATATATTTAGTTGGTTTTTATTTTTGTTTTGAAGAATTATTTGACTCTTTGTGTAATGTATATTTGTTGCCAATATTGAAATACTTTACTGTAAGTGTGATGTCATCAATAGTGTTTATTCTGTTACTTACAGGGATTCTTTATAATGGTTGTAGAAAGTATAAGAGAAGAGTACTTGTCAGTAATAAAACTATTGGCTTCAGTATTTTTATCTTATATCTTTGGGGAAAATATCGTCTATGTACTAATTCTGCTTATTCATTATTTATTTCTTCTCTTAGTTATGTCGATTTTATTCCACTTCTGGTGGGAGAATATATCTTTTTGAGGTTATTTCGTCGTGCCCCAAAGGAAAGTAACGACTCTTCTGATGGATTTTTTATTGATGAGCCAATAACAAGTAGTGAGGAAGATTTGTTGAATCGAAAAATAGATGCCTATGATGCTGCTGAAAAACTGTTGGCTACAAAAACAGAAAATAATGCCTTTACTTTTGGCATTGTTGCACCTTGGGGAAACGGAAAGACTTCTTTTTTGTATATGATGAAAGAGCATATAGATGCAGAATTTGCTGATGATGTAGTTACCATATCATTCCATCCTTGGAAATATGGAAAGTCGTCTAATTTAACATATTTGTTCTTTGAAGAGTTGAGTAAGGCTCTAGCACCATATAGCACAATTTTTTCTCGTGATATTATTCGATATGCTCGTACTGTGTCTAGTATTGAGAATTCTACGATGAAATTTCTTGGAAGTATATTGGGATGTTTGGTTCCTCAAACAGTTGAAGAACAGTATGAGGATTTGAAGAAGAAAATCAGTAATATGCAGAGGAAAATTGTTGTCTTTATTGATGATGTTGACCGTTTGGGGGCAAATGAAATAGAGGAGTTGTTTAGATTAGTACGAAATACATCAAACTTGCCTTCTATGTATTTTGTCATGGCTTATGATAAAAAGTATGTAGTAGATACTCTTAAAAATATGTTTCCATCCCATAGCCTAAGCTATACTGAAAAGATACTACAAGAAGAGTTTTTCCTTCCTGTAATCAAAAACAATGTCTTGAAAGTTGTTCTGCGGGAAAAATTATCTGTTTTTTTGAATTCAGAAGAAATGGAACAGGTAGATAAACTTCTTAACAGAGAATTGTTTAATTCAATTGATGTGTTTAGTTATATAGGAACTCTAAGGGATATAAAGCGTCTTGCAAACGCTTTACGTTTGCATCTTAGAAAACTTCATGGGGAAATTGATATCTGTGATTATATTATAGTAGAAATTTTAAGACAACAGTATCCTTTTGTTTTAGAACTTATTGTAGATAGGAAAAAAGATATTTTGTTGCTTAATAATAGTGGTAAATATGTTTATTTTAATGGGGAAAATGGTCCTGAAAAAAAGGAAGGTATCCTTGCTAAAATGTATCCCTTTAAGGGTTTTAATATCTTAGAATACATAGAGGCAAATAGTGAAGCATTATCTGTGCCTAAAGCTAAGATTGATAGTTTGAAGAAGTTGTTAGATGCTCTTTGGGGTGAATATAGAACATACAGTAGTAAGGGTATTAATGTTCCAGAATACACTCAAAGGTATTTGTATTCTTCTATATTGGATTCAGAAGTTTCTGATGTGGAGTTTAACAAGATATGGCTATCTCCTTTTGATGAAGTGAAATCAACGTTAAAGAAATGGATGGTAAACAAATCTTATTCTTTGGTGAATAAAGTAGAAAAGAGAAAAGTTGAAAATAAAGCAGATACTTATAAACAACTTCATATGTTGTTTTATATGGGCTCTATAGGGCATAAGTATGTGCCAGATTTTCGGGTGATTGTAGAACGAATAAAAATGTTGAAGGAGATGAATGATGAATCACGTGACTACCTTGCAGAAGATAAAGAAGAATTCTTGAACTGCTTATATGAAAATGATATCAATAGTTTTATGTTAGGTTTTTTGTGTAAACTATTTTATAATGGTTCTTTTGAAGAAGATTTTATTTTGTCTGAAGATGAGGTTATTAAGATTCAGCAAGATCTGTTTTTGCAATATATAGAAGCAGATCATCCGATGAGCGATGTGCTGGATTGTTGGCTTGATACCTCGCATGATGTTTGGATTGCAGATAGTAATGGAGATAGACATCCTGAAAAGATGGAGCATACGGAAGTATCACGCAAAGCGATGAAAGATTATGCGATAAATCACATAACAGAATTCGTAGAGTATACGATTTCTTGTAGTCTACCAAATACTAGTCGAAAATATCGTATAAATGGTATTGTACTGCAAATATGGGAAAGTTGGGATGAATATGATAAAGATGTAAACAGGCTGGATGTAAAAACTGCTAAGCTTCAAGAATATAAGGATTTTCTTAAAAAGATTAAGGAATTTGGTTTTAAAAAATCAGTCTCTTTTAATTTTAAAGAGTTGCATATTGAACAATAATCTTCTATAGATAATTAGTGAGGATAGCGTTGTTAATGGTATCATGTTTCGCTATCGTCACTAACTCTATCTGATGATGCATATTCAATCTTGCTCTTTTTTAGAGAAGGTGTTGGTTAGAATGAACCCTATATATATGTAACTTAGTATAGCAGCGTGCGCGAGAATATATAAGATATTGAACTATAATATATTATACCCTGTTTTTAACATATAATAAAGGGTAATTATATAGGGGGCTTTCACACTTTTGCATAGGCCTTCATCATTCCTCCTGTCCTGTCTTCGACTTGACAGAGGGCTTTTCTGTTAGGCGTTCCGCCGAATTTGTAATTCGGCGAAAAAAATGTTCGACCTATAAAACTAGGGGATTTGAAATCCCCTTACTGGTATGATAGCATTTAATCGCTTAGAATTTGCTCTCACAAAAAGCGTTACATTACAGTTGTGACGGTTTTATTTTGACCCCTTATCACAATATGTGTTAGCATTCCCTAAAGCTTTGGATAGCCAAGCTGTATAGCACAAACAAGCAGTTCTAGTGATGCAGTGTTTTGCTGCGTTACTAGAACTGCTTGTTTATCAGTAATCTATGGCCTTTTCTTGTTTATAATAATCTAATGCCTTCCTTTTCCACGTTCTTACAAAAAGCAGTATTCCTATACTTCTGCCATTCCTTGGAAGAATACATTGCAGGATTTACCCCTTTTCCTGAGTCCTATTCTAATATGATAAATGGATAGGTTATAAGGTGTTTTAATATGATATATTCACTTTTTGTATATTCGAAAAAAGAATATATATTTGTGCCCAAAAATTATGAGAAGATGGACAAGAGCATACATTCACATTTATATCATCAAGTCATAGGACGCTTGCGCGGTAAGCGTGAGAAATTGGGGATTACGCAGATTCAACTCGCTGAATTACTGAAAGTTAATCAAACTTTCGTGAGCCGGATTGAAACCTGCGACCGCCGCTTGGATCTTATAGAGCTTCGGCAGATTTGCCAAGTTTTGGGTATCTCATTCGTAGACTTTGTTGCCGAAGTCGAAAGGGATATACTGAGCAAGGAAGAAAAATGAATGATTAAAATAAGCTAAAAAAAGAACTATGGGTATATTAAGTAATATGCACAAGAGTTCGAGATAGGTTCAAAATAGCTACAGAATTATGTGGTCACGGATTATGACCTGGTATAAAAATTATGGGCTATAAAGTAATGAAGAAAAAGTCAACTTAATCGCTTTGGGGCTCTATACTGTTAAAAGATAGTAGTTCACAAGTGAATTTGCTTGTCAAGGAAAAAGTAGGAATATAAAATGAAAAAAGAAAGATATAACGTACTCGATTTGTTTTGCGGAGCTGGAGGACTCTCTAGGGGATTCATTGATGCCGGATTCGCAGTAAAGTTAGGTGTCGATTTCGATGATATGGCATTGAAAACTTTTGCGAATAATCATGAAGGAGCCGTTGCGATGAAACTTGACCTTTTTGATTTGAGCAATGTTGACAAAATAAAAGCTTTTTTTGACGAAAAAAAATATTCTCCGGACGTGCTTGTCGGCGGTCCACCTTGTCAGGGCTTTTCCCTAGCCGGACCGCGTCAAATAGATGATTCTAGAAATGTTCTTTATCGTGCAATGGTAAAAACAGCCAAGGATTTAAAACCTAAAGTGGTTGTTCTTGAAAATGTACCAGGCATGATTCAGTTACATGGCGGTCTTGTAAAAGATAAAATTATACGTGATTTTACAGGGTTAGGATATACAATGGGAGAGCCACAGATACTTTACGCACCGGATTATGGAATTCCTCAGATACGTAAACGTGTTGTATTTGTTGGCTTGTTACATTCACCAAACGAATACATTTATCCAAAACCTATTTTAACTCCTGACAAGTATATTACTTGCGAACAGGCTATAGGTGATTTGCCAGCTTTGATAGATATTGTCGGTGATAAGGTTCAAAATTACCCGATAGAAGCGCAAAGTGATTATCAGAAACAAATGCGTAATGGCTCTGGCAAAATATACAATCACGAGGGAACGATACATGACCCAAAAACAAAAAAGTTTATCGCTATGGTTCCTGAGGGTAAAAATTATAAGTCTTTGCCTCCTCAATATGCTGGGATATATAAGTATCATGAAGCATTAACGAGATATCATAGCCAAAAGCCTTCGCCAACAATAAATACTGGTCACAGGTCTCATTTTCATTATAAATGGAATCGGATCCCAACAGTTAGAGAAAGTGCTAGGCTCCAGTCTTTTACAGACGACTTTATTTTTTATGGTAATAAGACGCAGCAGTATAGGCAAGTAGGAAATGCTGTTCCTCCATTACTAGGTAAAGCAATTGCAATAGAAATAAAAAAATGGTTAGATAAAAATGAAGCTAAATAAAAAAATAAAAATGTTGGATCTCTTCGCTGGTTGCGGAGGATTGACTGACGGCTTCATGCAAACTAAATGTTTTGATGATATAGCCGCTGTAGAGTGGAAAAAGCCGCAAGTAAGAACTCTGAGACATCGCCTTAAAACAAAATGGGGAGAAAACGATGCAGATGAAAGAGTTTTACATTACGATGTCCAAAAAGAAACAGAACTATTTAATGGATGGTCTGATGATCCTGATTATGGTAGTAGTAAGGGGTTGGATTATTATGTGAAAAAAGCAAGCGGAATCGATATTATTATCGGAGGACCACCATGTCAGGCGTATTCTGTGGCCGGGCGTGTCCGCGATGAAAACGGAATGGCGGATGATTATAGAAATTTCTTGTTTGAACATTACCTGTCTATTGTAGATCGGTATCAACCCGATTTGTTTATTTTCGAAAATGTACCAGGTATATTAAGTGCTGCGCCTCATGGAAAGAAAGTTTCTGAAATCATACCAAAAGAGTTCTCTCGGAAAGGATATGAAATAACTCGTGATTTGAAGGTGGCTGTAGTAAATGCAGCAGATTATAATGTCCCACAAAACAGGAAACGTGTGATTCTTGTTGGTGTGCGTAGAAAATCATTCGAAGGTATTGACATTCAAAAAATGTTGGAAGAGTTCTATTTTCAGATATTGCCCTCACACAAGGGAAAGAAAAAAAAGACAGTCAAAGATGCTATCGGTGGTCTTCCAAAACTTGAACCTTATTGGGATGCTGAGCACCACGCAAAACGTGAATCTCACAGTGTACCTACGTGTAGTTTGACATGGCACGTACCGCGATATAATAATCTGCGTGATATGGGGACATTCAAGCTTCTTGCGGAAGATTTAGAATCAGGTAAGAAGGAGTATGATAGTAAAAAAATTGCTGAATTGTATGAACAAAAAGTAGGCTCTAAGTCGCCGATACATCGATATCATGTATTGAATCCTGATGAGCCTAGTACGACTATCATCGCTCATTTGCATAAAGATGGTAATCGTTTTATTCATTATGATTCCAAGCAAGCAAGAACTATTACTCCGAGGGAAGCAGGGTTATTACAAAGCTTTGATAAAGATTTTGAGTTCTTGGGATCAAGAGGTAACGTATACGAGATGATCGGTAATGCCGTTCCGCCACAGTTGGCTAAAGCATTGGCAGAATCTATCGTAGAATTATTACTTAAATATAAATCAGATAAGTATGCCTAGATATTTGTTCAGTAATGATCAACGGATTTCGGTATTAGCTGATAGGATTCAATGGGTTGCAGACTATGTGTTATCAGGGAAAAAACTGAAGGATATTCCTGATAAGTCAGACAATAATAATGCTGCAACTCTTGAATTTTACTATAACTTATACCCAAATACTGAAAATACTCAAGTTGCGATAACCTCACCAAAAGAGGTTATCCGTAACTTTGTGCTAAAATTTCAGTACCCTAATCCTCGAACACAAGAGTCTTTATGTGATACAATGTCCGAAAAGGTATATTTGGCGCCCTACAGAATGACGATTTCTCTTTTATTGGCATTAGAAAAAGTCAATAATACGGGTAGTTCATATTTAACCTTGGAGGAGGTTCTATATTATATTTTTGCAGATTCCCGTGTATGCAAGAACCCATCTGTAAATTGCATGAAAATCGCAGAATTGATATGCAAAAACAGAAAAGAAAATAAAAACCTTTCAGACTTTATTAAGAGTAATATTATCTGGAAACAGTATGATAGACAAATACGTGAGATGATGATGGTCTTATGTAAATGCTCCGAATCATTTCATTTGTCAAAAGGCGTTTTAGAATATTCGCACGTTCCAGAGGAGGATGATTTTATAGATAAAATTGTTAAATACAATTTCTTTTGGGTTCCATCTAATAAAGAAAAATTCGATTTGTCGATTAAAGAATATATAAGTTATATGAATATGGCAGATACTCCATACAATGTTGTTTCTTTTTCTAACGATGAAGAGGAAAAAAACGAAATAGTAAATTATACTGGTGAAAAATCTCTCCAGCAAATCTTCTATGGTGCCCCTGGCACCGGCAAGAGCCACGCTATAAACGAGCTTACAGCGGGCAAGGATGTCATCAGAACAACATTCCATCCTGATACCGACTATTCCACTTTTGTAGGCGCATATAAGCCTACCACTAAGCCTGTGCCGGTAATAACTGTTATTGGTACTGAAGCCGTTCCTGTAAGGGATAAAAACGGCAAGGAAATGATGGAGGATAAAATCGTCTACGAGTATGTTAGTCAGGCCTTCCTACAGGCATACGTTGCGGCATGGAGGAAGTATTGTGACGTACAAGAGGGCGAAGAGCCTATGGACGAATTTCTGGTTATAGAAGAGATTAACCGAGGCAACTGCGCCCAGATTTTCGGTGATCTCTTCCAGTTACTCGACCGTGGCGATGAAGGATTCTCTGAGTATCCTATCAAGGCTGATTCTGACATGAAGAAACTGCTCGAAAAAGAATTTGAAGGACTGGAAATCAAGAATAAGGAGGGTATTAACGCTCTGTTTAATGGTGGCAAGGACATTGTAGCCGAAGTGTTGGCTGGTGACGTCCTGCTGCTTCCTAACAACCTCTATATTTGGGCAACCATGAATACCAGCGACCAGTCTCTCTTCCCGATAGATTCTGCCTTCAAGCGCCGTTGGGACTGGAATTATGTGCCAATAAGTGATGCAGGTAAGAAATGGATGATTGAAGTGAATGGTGCTCAGTATGATTGGTGGAAATTCCTTGAGGCTATTAATGACAAAGTTTACCATGCAACCTATTCTGAAGACAAGAAGCTAGGCTATTTCTTCTGCAAGGCTAAAGATGGTGTAATAAGTGCCGATAAATTTGTCAGTAAGGTTATCTTCTATCTTTGGAACGATGTGTTTAAAGACTCTGAATTTGAGGGAGATACCTTTAAAGATGAGGATGGAGAAAAACTCTCATTCGACAAGTTCTACTCTGTAGAAAACAATCAGGTCAAAGTGAATGGGACAAAAATAGTAAAATTCCTGAGTAACTTAAATTTGAGTCCTGATTCTGAAGCTGATGAAGACAACAGTGAAGAGGGGGTTGAGACCGAGAGCGGTAAGAAACTTCCAAAAACTCCTAAGGTATTTACTGTTGAATTCCCTGACGGAACCGTCATAAACGAGAAGAACAGGTTTGAAACCTATCTTAAGGTGCTTTCTAAAATCGGAATAGAACAGGTTGAAAAAATTGCGGAAGAAATGAAATATCAACGCCGTAATACGCCTCTGGTAACAAAAAGCCAACATGAGGAGATTTTGAATGACGCTGTCTATAGTTATGTTCAAGAGGGCGATTATTATATAGTCAAAGGCATAGATGCCATTACGATGTATAATATGGTAATGCTGTTGGATAACCGCTTAGACTTGCAGCTGAAAGTATGTTATGAATAAGACTTTTGTCTGCAAATAATCGATTTAAAAAGTAGGAAAATGAGAATCCTGATAGAAGAATATCAATACAATGTATCTGATGTGCACGATGTATTATACGGCATCGATCCAATGGAGAACGTAGAGGGCAAGGTGTCCATCCATTATGTAGGGTATTATTATAATCCCCTATTAGGAGACTGTGTGTTTATTCTTCCTAAAGTATTGCTGCGTGATGTGGATGGCAAGGAACTTGCTTTTGGCAAGTACCAGCCATACGATATTATCAACCCTGAAGGTCAGGAAAAACTGACAAAAGAGGAGCGTAATTTCCTCTATGGCTTTGCTGTATGGATATATAGGGCCATCGTTGTATATAAGAACGACAAGAGCAACGACTCGACTATTGTTTATCAGAAAATGATTAATCAGGTGGGTGGTAGCAGCAAGCGAAAGAGCAATACATTCCTTGATATTCTTCTGTCGCTGATCCAGTTTAATAAGGATAATAAGAGTTTCTTCTTCTTTGTGTTGAAGAACCTCCATTCAGGCTTAAACAAGATAAACTGGACCCGCACTATCAGTACTACTTCTGCTATCATCCAGGGAGGGGATGCTATCTACTTAAACCCTGTCAACAAGAAACGCAAGATTAACTTCGATGAAGAACTGCTTGTCATCTTCTTCTCGATTCTCAATTATATTGGCGATACATACGGATTTCCTAAAGAAATTAACTGCAATTTTGACCTGATAAAGGGCAAACAGTTTGAGAAATACAGAAACGGATATGGCAAAGTACGCTTGAATCAGATAAAGTATAAGTATTTCTCAGACAAGGCGTTGCAACTTTGGAAGCTCTGCTATGCTTTCTTCGACAAGTCACATCATATATATGTAAATACCAGTCAGAAAGAGTATCTGCTTGTCAAGAGTTTTCATATCGTGTTTGAGGCGATTATTGATGCCTTGGTGGGCGATAATCCGCTGCCTGACGGAATGGACAAGAAACAGGAAGACGGTAAGATAGTGGACCACCTCTTTACGGCGAAGAGCTTGATTAATGACGAATCAAGTAATACTTATTATATCGGTGACAGCAAGTATTATAAGATGGGCAACGAACTCGGAAAGGAGTCCATTTATAAGCAATACACCTATGCGAGAAACGTGATACAGTGGAACCTGGATATCTTCAACAGCGGCAGAAAGCCTGAATCCGGCATTAAGCTTCGTGATGATGAAACAGAAGGATATAACATCATTCCTAACTTCTTCATTTCTGCTACTATGGACGAAAAGTTTCGCTATGCCATAGACGGTATTAAGGAAACTGACAGAAAGAACAACAGATACATTTCCAAGCAGTTTCAGAACAGATTGTTTGACCGTGATACGTTGCTCCTGTTCCATTACGATGTAAACTTCCTGTTTGTTCTCTCGCTCTATGCAAGAAATAATAGGGGAGAACAGCAGCAATGGAAGGAGAATATCAGGGCTAAATTCTGTTCAGAGATAAGAAACTGGCTCCAGCAGGATTTCAGCTTCTATGCCATGCGTCCGCTTCCGTCTGTGAATGCAAAAGAATATGTAGAAACACATTTCAGGCAGGTTCTGGGTAAGGTGTATACCCCATTTGAGGAAGAAAATATCTTCTCTCTTGCTCTCGATAAAAAAGACGAAAAAAACAATGAAGCATTGCTTGCAGAGCTTAGGAAGAATTTTACTGTAAAGGAGTGCAGTCTGGGTACCGACCCGCATGAAGTTTTGCCTAAAGAAGGTGTTTATGAGCATGTTAAGGATGTTATCCCTCAAAAGGGACAGGTATATAAGGTCGAGAATGTATTTGTATTAGCTGTCGATAGGGATGCTTATGATGATTTTGAGCATAATAGGCTTTCTATGGAAATCCCTCTGGACATCAATAAAGGTATGTTCAAGATAGATTCTATCGACTATTTTATGTTTATAGTTGAGAATGCATCTGAAGGATATTATCGGGTGACAAATTCAAGACTGAGGATAAAGGATGATAAACTGGTTTTAGTCCTGTCGCTAACTGATTACCATAGCTTTGAATTCGGTTTCAAGGAAGTTGCTGAGTGCGAGACGAAAACTATCGTCTCATTGCGTAATTTGATGAATATAGGATAAGGTAGTTTATCGCATCTATCGCTCTGCTATCACTTCAATCCCATCTCTCTCAACTTCCTTGAGTAGGAAGGGGTTGAGGTGCTGGTGCTTTCGGATAATATCGACAGGGCAACCCAGAAGGGCTTCAAGATATGCTTTCAGACGGACTATCAGGAAAAACTTAGGGGGCATTTCTACATAGATATCTACATCGCTGTCATCGTGGTGCTGGTTTCTTGCCTTCTCTTGTTTTCATTCTTAATATCCTTTTTTAAAAGGCTTTTGCCCCTACAGGGCGCAAGGCTGATTGCGCTTATACCCAGGGTGTTACCCTGGGCTAGGAGCTTCTGGGCCTTCAGCCCGTGCCTGAACCACATGCGGAAGTTCAGTTCCTAACATAATTATATAATTTAAAATGTTTGTAATGCAAACGAGCGCAATGAAAGCTGCTTTCAAATTGCCGAGTGCAGCTTTTCTTCTGTAAATATATGAAATATTTCTCTTTTCTGCAAGTTTTTGGGCTTTTTCTTTTGTGTTTTCATGAGAAAAGATTAATTTTGCCAATGAATGGTGTTAATTGATATAAGAATTGTTTCTTTTAATAGAATTAAATAATATGAGTATATTGGACAAAATACCTTCTTTGGTAGGAAATGAACTCTTCCAAAAACTTGCTGCGATAGAGGACATTACTGCACTCTGCAAGGAAGATCAAGAGAAATATGATGATGCAATCAAGGTGATGCGTAACCATATTGCAGCTTATAAAGGAGCTATCATAGAGGCTAAAATTGAAGTAGCTAAGAATATGCTAATGGAAAACGAACCTGTTGATAAAATCGCAAGATATACAGGGCTTGCCAAGGAGGATATTTTAAAACTCAACTAATATTTGAACGAGGTTATTGGTAAGAGTGACCTCGTTTTTGTTTCTAAGTTACGTTAAAAGATGTCTTTGTAAATAAAGAGTATGTCGGACCGTTTGACCATAGAACAGCGCCACAACAATATGGCGGCAATAAGGGGCAGGGATACCAAACCGGAGATTCTTGTCAGGAAATTTCTGTGGAGTAGGGGATTCAGGTATCGGCTCAATCACCCGCGGTTGCCGGGCAAGCCGGACATCGTGCTGAGGAAATATCGCACCTGTATTCTGGTGAACGGGTGCTTCTGGCACGGACATGAGGGGTGCCAATATTATGTGGTGCCGAAATCGAACACCGGGTTCTGGATGGAGAAGATAAGGAGGAACCGGGAGAGGGACCATGAGGTGCTGCACCGGCTGGCTGAAATGGGATGGCATACCATCGTGATATGGGAATGTGAACTGAAGCCGGCGGTAAGGGAGAAGACGCTGGAGTCGCTCGCCTTTACGCTGAACCATATTTATCTGGAAGATCATCATATCAGAAGATATGAATTGCCGGAAGAAGTGCCGGAAATGGTGGCGGAGCCGGAGGCAGAAAGACGAGAGGAATAGGCAGGGAATTCACGGAAATTTTTAAGGCTTCTGCCCCTTCAGGGCGTGCCTGCTTGATGGTTCCTTATGATGGGGTAGCATCTCTCCTTAACTCCTGGTCGAGCTTTCTTTCTGCTATCAGTACCCTCTCTGCTTCTCGTAAATGAAATCATCGGCGATGTAGCCATTGCTCATGAGATATAGGCCGGTGCGCTTATCGTGGAGTTGGGCACAGGTCTTGCTGCGATAGAAAAGATCAAGAGCCAGAGCTGGAGATATTTCCAGGCGCTGTGACAGTTCGTATGCCACGCCTCCTATCTGATAGCTGAGAATCATTTCTTGAATCTCAGGCGTCTTTGTGTTGATCTGTTTATATTTTTTCTGTTCCATTATATACTAAGTATTTATTGATGAGAGTTTGATTGAGCAGGCAAATCTGATTGTTGGGCTTATGAAATATTAACTGCTGTAGGGCTGATTCTGCATCGTAAAAACCTGTCATGTATAGGTTTACGGTATCGATTACTCGGTCGTTAGCAATACCTCCTTCTACATAATCGTAATCTCTGGCAGGGTTTTCGCCCCGTCTGTTGCCCACGATGAAGTCTAGCCAGTCTTTATCGTATGCGGTAAATATCTTGCAGCGAGCTTCTGCGAGAATAGCATCCCTATCCAGAGTGTAGATATTGAGTAGGGGTTGTGCTGCTCTTTTTTCGGCTATGGTTTTAGCCCATTTGATTGCCTGATCCTTTAAATCGGTTACATAGAAGCCTTGACCAAAGTCTAACCTTGGTCTTCCAACATGATTAAGTGGAGCTTCTATAATTTCTGTAGCTCCATGATAAACAGTTATTTTCATCTGTCTTTCTTCTCCCAATTAGTTAGACACTCAATGACATCTTCTATAAGATACTCTCGACTTTCGGTGTGGAGCGTATCGTAGTGGGGCAGAATGAACTTGTTGATTAAATCAACCTTTCTCATTCTTTCGTATATTTCAATATATGGTACCCCGAGCTTTCTTGCAGCTCCCTCAACGCATGAAGCAGCGAATGCGAGCTTGATTTCTTCTAGGGGTAATTGTATTCTGTTGTTTTCTTGTTTCATATTTTTTCTTTTTCTTCTTCTTTTCTTCTGCAAAGAAAATGCAAACGAGCGCAATGAAAGCTTGCTTTCAAATTGCCGAGTGCAGCTTTTCTTCTGCAAATATATGAAATATTTCTCTTTCATGCAAGTTTTTGGGGGATTTATTGTCTATTCTCCGCAAATTTGCGGAGAATAAGCCAGATAATCTCCGCAAACTGATGGGGCGGGGGGATGGAGATGGGTAGGTGATTTCTTTACAAAGATGGATGAAGGAGGAGAGAAGGGAGAAGAAGAAGAGAGGCGTTACAGTTGTGACAGTTGTGACAGTTGTGACAGTTGTGACAGTTGTGACAGTTTTCAGGGGAGGGGTATATGAATTCGGGCTGCTTTCAAATTGTTATTATTATATTTAACTTATTATATATAATATATATATATATAATAAGTTACCTCTAAAGAGAGGGAGGTGGGGGTAGGCGCTGAAAACTGTCACAACTGTCACAACTGTCACGCTTTGGAGGTTGAGGAAGGTGGAAGCATTGATGGATGATTTCTTGCTTCCTGCTGTTTTCGGGATGAGAAAGCATAGAGAAACTTTTTACATTACATAGTTTTCTCGCACGATAAATTATGAGTTGGCAAGATTAACCGGATGCGTCCGAAGTGCTAAATTCGTTTAACATAACTCTGCAGGGTGAAATTTGGTAGTATCAGAAAATTGCCGTACCTTTGCATCGTGATTCAAGAAAGGCTGCACCCCCAACCAGCAAGTAGACAATTAACATTAATTCAAGTAACATTTATATTAACCCTTTAATATTTTAATATCATGGAACAGAAAGGAACATTGAAGTATCGTAAGTTGCAGCGTACACCACAGAGCGGCGAGAACGCTGGTAAGAAAAAGTGGTATGCCACTGCGGTAACCGACCGCGAGGTGGATTTCGAGGGATTCGTATCCCACATCTCTGACCATGGTTCGCCTTACTCCCGAGGTACTATCCACGGTGTGCTGATGGATGCACTCGACCATCTGCAGGAGTTGATTCTCGACGGTAAGAGTGTGCGTCTCTCTGACCTCGGCCTGTTCTCCATCGGTATGACTTCGAAGGCGGAGGATACCAAGGAGAAGGTAACGGCTGCCAGCGTAGAGGGTGTACACCTGATTGTGAGAAACACAAAAAGCTGGAGCAACTCTGAGCTGCGCAAGAAGTGCAAGATTCAGGAGTACGGCGGCTATACCGGCACCGACGAGGGTGGCACCTCTGGTGGTACCTCAGGCGGCACTGAACAAGGCGGCGGCGCCAGCCAGGGCGGCTCCGGAACTACCGGCGGCGGTACGCAGGAAGGCGGCGGCTCTCAGGATAACGGTGGCGGGCTTGAGTAAAGCCCTCGCCTGAGGCCAACCCCCGCAGGACCCGCCTAACGGGGGATGCGTCTCTCCCTAACGCCTGACGGAAGCTGGCGCATCCCCCCACCAAGTCAACATTCAACATTCAACATTAAGCATTATGAAAGCAAGTACCTGGAAAACAATTTTGCAGATTGCAATCTCCTTCCTTACAGCCATCGCTACCACCCTCGGCATAACAAGCTGCAGCAGCCTTTAAAGGTAAAAAAGTAAAAAGCCCCGGTGCATCATGCATCGGGGCTTTTGCTTTATCTGCTTTTTCTTCGTTTATCGGATATCTCTTCCTTCCTGGCTGTATCCTTCGAGCATCTTCGGGCTGCTGATAGGCTTGCGCGAACAGTAGTCGAAATCTACCTTCTTGTAGCCCTGGCTGGAACGCCAGCGGATGGTAAGCTTCACCGTCTTGCCTTCGGTATCAGGCACGACTCCGTTCAGATTGAACGCTACGAGGGCATCGCGCCAGTAGTTCTGAGGGTCGCCATTAGCATTGTGGCGCAGCTCTACCTCGTAAGGATTATCTGGATTCACACCCGTAACGAGGTTGATGTAATGCACCTTCTGACCGCCCCAGAGAGCACGGAAACGGAGGGTGAGATAGCCATCTTCTGCCACCGTTACCCAGTCGCGCACGATGTCGACCATGTCGTCGCCATACTTCTCGCGGTTCTCGGTATCAGAACCGAGCGAAGGAACTGGCTTCTTGGTCAGGATGCTGTCTATCCAGTTGACGTGAATCACCTGGTTATACTTCTCGCTGTTCTCCGAGGTCTGGGAGTAGTTGACCAGGGCGCGAACCTCCTTACCGTCAAAGATGGTTGGTTTCAGGTTCTTGGCGAGCAGCGTGGTGTTGTCGTCGAGCTGCAGATAGCAGGCATCGCCACTCTTCTTCACGGTTACCAGTGCGTTAGGAAAAACGCGGTCCCAATCGGTATCGTTATCGTTATCGCACGACTGGAATGTGAGGCCCGACAGGAGCATCATCGCTGCCAGCCCGATCTTCTTGAAATCAATTTTTCTCATATATACTGTTCCTTTCTTTTTAAAATTTTTCTTCTTTCTGATAAGAAAATAAGAAAGGAACAGAAATCTTGCTTCTGATTTAGAAAAAGATTGTTAAAGCTCAAGTTAAAAATAATACGTGCAGCCGATGGTGGCAGCGCGATTGCCGAAGTGCTGACTCGCCATATCGTGGAAGCGGCCCTCGAGCGTCCAGTGCTTGCCCAGATTCTTGTATACCCCTACCTCGGCATAGAGATTAGCCGGGGTGTAGGGATTGCTGCGGCGACGGGTACACCAGATGAGGTTGCCCGTAAAGCGCCAGCCATCGGCCATTGCGAGCTGCGGTGCCAACTTGAACACGGCAAAATGATTATACTCCGCATTGCGCTGCTGAGCCTCCTCTGAAGGGGTTTCGCTGCGCTGCCAGAAGTAGTTGACTCCGGCTGTGAGGCGAAGGATGCCCTTGTGCCAGAAGGCGGTGGAGCCGATGCCGAGCGTATTGTCGTGGATGGCACTGAACAGGTGCTGGTGGATGTTCTTCACCGAGGTGCTGAGCACGAAGGCTGGGCGGCTGTAGGTATGCTTGAGCTCTACCACATTCGCCATGCTGTTGCCGATATCGGCGGTATAAACCGGCTGCCAGGAGCCCTCCATATCGCCCGCGGTTACGAAATCGCCAAACTCGGGATTGAAGATGCGGCGGCAGTAGGTGGCCTGCAGGGTATGACCCGGCGTGAAGCGGTAATAGGCGCTCGCCGAGTAGATATGGTTGCGCGTGGTATGCTTCCAGTGCTCTTCCGGCGCAATCTGCTTAGGACGGAAGTTGATGATGCGGAAACGGTCGCCTGCCATGAATCCCCACTTGCCGATGTTGTAATCCAGCTGGGCGTAGAAATCCTGATAGTTGGAATGGTTGGTGTAACCGGCGACGCAGTTCTTCTCGATGGAGAGACCGCCCTCGAAACCTGCCGTAATCCAGAGATCAGGGGTGATGACCGGAGTGGCGTATTCTATCACCATGAAGGGGTAGGTGGAGTGGTTCTGGTAGGGCGCAGTATGGGTTTCTTCCAGCGTGCGTCCGTTGTCGCTGATATGCTCGGCACCGAGGGTAAAGAGGATGCTGGAGCCGTTGTCGGCGAGCGTGCGGGTATAGTCGGCCTGCAGATGATAGGCACGCACGTAATCGGCCGGGGTGTGGGTGAAATGGTTGCGGGTGTAGGTCTGCATCGCATCTATTTCGAGCACATCCTTCGCGGTAGGCGTCCAGAGCAGATTGAGCTTGGCGCCCTCGTGGGAGTAGTGGTTCACGGTGGTGCCTGAGATGCCCTGGTAGGCGTCCTTATCGCTGCTGGAGGTGCGCTGGAAGTTGCCTTCTACATGACTGAGCACGCGGAGTTTATCCTGCTGGCTGATGACGCTGACGATGCCTTTTGCGCCGCCGTAGGTATCACCGAAGAGTCCCCATCTGCCGGTGGTTCCGTTCTCCTTTTTGCGCAGTGTGATGTCGATGACTTTCTTCAGACTGCTGCATCCCTTCATCACTTCGGCGTTCTGGCACACCTTGATGGTTTCTATCTCCCGAGCCTTGAAATGGTGGAGGAAGGTGGCGTAATTGAGTCCGTATTCCTGGTTGTCGATACGGATGACGAACTTGCCGTAGAGGTTGGCGAATGGATCTCTGCCGATGATGTTGTTGCCGTCGAGTGAGATGACTTCCGGGCACATCATGAGCACATCGAGGAGTGATTCTTCGCCTGTGAGTTCCATTTCTGGAATATGCATGATGTATCTGTCGCCGATATGTTCTATCGGAGCGGCCTGTGTCTGGTAAGTAGTGCTGGCCATCGCGAGTGCGATGATGAGCAGGCTTTTCTTCGTACTGTTGTTTATCTTCATTTTTTTCTAATTTATATTATTGGTAAAAAGGATTTCTTCGTGCCAAATTTATTTGCAAAGATAAGCAAAAAACGGGTAATAACGAAAAAATGGAGATTTTTTTATCGTTCAATGCGTAAAAAAGATGTCATTGCAGTAAGATACGCAAGTATGCCAGGCATTTCACCCTTCCTGCATTACGAAAAGAGGAGGGTGATGAGCGGGATGGTGATGATGCTGCCAACCGTGGTGATGAACGTCATCTCGGTGATGAGCGAAGGATTGCGGCCGTATTTCAGACAGAACATCGTGCCGAAACTCGCTACGGGCATCGCAATGACAACCGTATTGATGTCGTTGACCTGATCGCTTACACCACATACCTTGAACAGGAAATAAATGCTCAGAGGTACTACCACAAGACGCAAGAACGAGGAGAGGTATACCTTAGGACTGCCGATAATCTCCTTCACCGGCAACTTAGCCATCGAAGAACCGATAATCATCAGGGCTGCCGGAACCGTTATGTTGCCCACCATCGTTACCGGACGCGCAATGATATCAGGCGTATGAACCCCGAAAGCTACCAGGAGGGCGGCAACAAAGGCACCCAGAAGAGCCGGAGAAAACAGCACCTTAGGATTGAACTGCTTGACGCTGTACTCGCCCTTGATGAGCATGACACCTGCCGTAAAAATAAAAAAGGTGTTCGGCATGTTGAGCAGCGCGGCATAAAAAATGGCCTTCGGACCGAATATGCTTGAAACAATAGGGTAGCCGATGAAACCTACGTTGGCGAACATCAGCGCAAAACCTATCATGCCCTGGTCATCATGATTGCGCGTGATGAGACGCGGCACCCAGAAACCGAATACTAGCAAAAGGATGTAGGTAAGGAAACCTACGCCCAGGAGGGGAAGGATGAGCGTGCGGTCGGGCAGCTCATCGCCCATTACTGACGAGAGCACCAGCAGGGGACAGGTGATATCTACCACCATGCTGGATAGCTTCTTGTCAAACTTGTCGCCCATATATCCCAACTTGCAGGCGACGTAACCTAAAATCACGATGATGAAAAGTATCACCATCACTTCCAAATTCTCCATTTATCCTGAAAATCTATACCTTAATATATATGTATGCCGGAATCCCGATATTCTCTCGGAATTTCCGGCAAAAATGGGTTAATCGATAAATCGCCTAGTAATATCTCCGTAGTTCTCGATGCGGCGGTCGCGGAGGAATGGCCACCAGCGGCGCACATTCTCGCTGTGCTTCAGGTCGATATCTACCACCAGGCTCTCTTCTTCCTGATCGCTGGCGCGGTAGTAGAGCTCGCCCTGAGGACCGGCTACGAAACTGCTGCCCCAGAACTGGATGCCCTCGGTCTGACCGCTAGGATCAGGCTCGAAACCTACGCGGTTTACGGCGATGACCGGCAATCCGTTGGCTACGGCATGGCCCCGCATCACGGTAGTCCACGCCTCGCGCTGGCGCTGCTGCTCTTCCTCGGTATCATAGGTAGCGTAGCCGATGGCGGTAGGATAGATGAGCATTTCGGCTCCCTGCAGCGCCATCAGACGGGCTGCTTCGGGATACCACTGGTCCCAGCAAACCAGCACGCCGAGTTTGCCTACAGAGGTCTGGATAGGGTGGAAACCGAGGTCGCCCGGAGTGAAATAGAACTTCTCGTAGTAGGCAGGATCGTCGGGGATGTGCATCTTGCGGTATTTTCCGGCTATGCTTCCATCCTTCTCCATCACTACCGCCGTATTGTGGTAGAGCCCCGGAGCGCGGCGCTCGAAGAGGGAGGTAACGATGACGACGCCGAGATCCTTGGCAAGCTTGCCGTAGAAATCGGTCGAAGGGCCCGGAATAGGCTCTGCCAGGTCGAAGAGGTCAACATCCTCTACCTGACAGAAATAGAGGGAGTTATGAAGCTCCTGAAGCACGATGAGCTCTGCGCCGCGATGGGCGAGGTCGATGATGCCTTCTGCCAGGCGCTGCTTGTTGTTGGCGATATCTGCCGTATTATGAAGTTGTAATAAACCGACGTTCATTTTTTACTTTTAATGTTAAATGTTTAATGTTAAATGTGGAATGTTGAGTCTCTGAGGGCTCCCTCGGGCAACTGCATGGTGATGCAGTGGATGCTGCCATGCTGGCGGATGATGGTCTGCGAATCTACACCGATGATTTCGCGGTCGGGGAAGGCGAGCTGAATCTGCTTGCGTGCCTCCTCGTCCTTTTCCGGCTGATTGTAGGTGGGATAAATCACCGCCTTGTTCAGTATCAGGAAGTTGGCATAGGTGGCAGGCAGGCGGTCGCCCTCGCTCTCAGGGTTGGTGGTGAGGCAGTCGCCCTCATCATAGATAGGGTCGGGCATCGGCAGTTTGAGCAAGCGGTAAGGGTATCCCTCCCAGGTGAAGAGGCCCTTGAGCTGCTTCTCCAGTGCCTGGAAGTCTTCATACTGCTCATCTTCCGGATTATCGCAGCCTACATATAATAAGGTGTCGTGTGGAGCCACTCTCACGATGGTGTCGATATGGCCGTCGGTATCATCGCCTATCAGATTGCCGTGATCCAGCCAGACGACTCTCTTGAGCTGGAAGAAAGTCTGCAGCAGATGGTCGATGCTGTCGTGGTCGAGCGGTTGGTTGCGGTGAGGCGCCAGCAGGCACTGTGAAGTGGTGAAGAGTGTACCCTTTCCGTCACTCTCGATGCTGCCTCCTTCGAGCACGAAGCCCTGGTGGTTCTCTATATCGGCATTGAAGGCTGCCTGATAGTATAGTTGCAGGGTGATGGCATTATCCTTCTCCCATCTGAACTTTTCGCCCCAGCCGTTGAACTTGAAGTCGAGTATGCGGTAAGGCACCATCCAGGTGTTCTGCTTTCTGCGCAGCACCATCGTGAGGGGTCCGTGGTCGCGCACCCAGGTATCATTGCTTTCTACCTCGTAGAGCAGCACGCGGCTCATCTGTTCGGCAGAGAGCTTTTTCTTGAGCTGGTATCGGGTGGCGGGCACATCGGGTGTAGCCACAAGCAGCTGCTCGTAGCGCGTGATGATATCTGCCAGTTCGAGATAAGTATCTGTAATTTCAGGCAGATACGGCTTCCAGTCGGTGCCGGCATGTGGCCAGGTGAGCATGATGGCGCTCTGTGGCTCCCATTCGGCAGGGAGTGCGAAATCGCAGGGTAATGTAGATTGATGCATAAGCTATACTATTTTTATGATACGATGTTCTAAACCAATTTATTATACTCTGTTCTTCATCGGGAACCTTTCCTTGGGGACGGGCTCCGTTCTGCTTTTATGAAGTATGCTTGCAAAATTAATAAAAAATCTACAACTATCGGCTGTTTTTGTGAAATATTTTGCGCAAAAGCGAAACTTTGTATTAAAAAAGTTTAAACGGAGGGCTGTATGGAGATAAAATCGGGGAAAAATGAGTAACTTTGCAGTCTAAAAATAAAATATTGAATAGGAGCGTGAAAATAAAACAGGTAGTTGATGCCCTTGAACATTACGCGCCTCTGCCCTTGCAGGAAGGATATGATAATGCCGGCCTGCAAGTTGGATTGACAGAGGCGGTAGAAATGTCAGGGGCATTGTTGTGTCTTGACGTTACTGAAGCCGTGGTAGACGAGGCCATCCGGAAGGGATGTAACCTCATCGTGAGCCATCATCCGCTGATATTCCGCAAACTGGCGAGAATCTCGGACGAGAACTACGTGCAGCGTACCGTGCGCAAGGCGATTAAGAATGATATTACCATCGTGGCGATGCATACCAACATGGATGCGGCTGCGGGCGGCGTGAACTTCAAGATTGCCGAGAAACTGGGACTGCGAAACGTGCAGTTCTTTGCTGGCGAGAAGGAAGTGGACGGCGTGAAGGGCGGCGAGGGCGTCATCGGAGAGGTGGCTGAGGACCTGGCAGCCGACGACTTGGTGCTGATGCTCAAGGAACGGTTTGGCGTGGAGTGCGTGCAGTGCAACCAGTTGCTTCGACGTCCTATCAGGAAGGTGGCACTCTGCGGTGGAGCAGGTGCTTTCTTGCTCGACGCAGCCATCAAGGCAGGTGCCGATGCCTTCATCACGGGCGAGATGAGCTATCACGAGTATTTCGGCCACGAACAGGAGATTCAGATCTGCGTCATCGGCCACTATCAGAGTGAGCAGTTTACGGGCGAAATCTTCCGCAGCATCATCCAGGAGAATTTCCCTGATGCCAAATGCTGCATCTCGGAGATAAATACGAATCCGATATTGTATTTATAACTTCAGTTTATAAGATGGCTGGAAGGGCGCAAGCCCAATTTAACATTTAACATTAAACATTTAATATTTAAATAAGGAATTATGGCAAAGAAAGATCCTACAGATTTGACAGTGGAAGAGAAGTTGAAGGCTCTCTATCAGCTTCAGACCACCTTGTCTGCAATTGATGAAAAGCGTGCGTTGAGAGGTGAGTTGCCTCTCGAAGTTCAGGATTTGGAAGACGATATTGCTGGTCTTACCACCCGTATCGAGAAAATCCAGACCGATATTGAGCAGTTTGACCGCGCCATCGATCAGAAGCAGCACGAGATTGAGGAGGCTCAGGCTAGCGTGGAGCGTTATAAGAAGCAGCTCGAAATGGTTAGCAACAACCGCGAGTATGATACTTTGAGCAAGGAAATCGAGTTCCAGGAGCTGGAAATCGAACTTTGCAGCAAGAAGATCCGCGAGGCGCAGCAGACAATCAACGAGCGCCTGTACGACCTTCACAAGGCTGAGGACCAGAAGGCAGACCGCGAGAAGGGCTTGGTAATGAAGCGTTCTGAGCTCGAGTCAATCATGGCTGAAACCCGTGAGGAAGAGGAGAATTTGAAGGAGAAGGCATTCGAGCTCGAGAAGAAGATTGAACCACGTTTGCTCCAGAGCTTCAAGCGCATCCGTAATGGTGCCCGCAACGGTTTGGGTATCGTTTACGTGCAGCGTGATGCATGTGGCGGTTGCTTCAACAAGATTCCACCTCAGCGCCAGCTCGACATCAAGATGCACAAGAAGATTATCCCTTGTGAGTATTGCGGCCGTATCCTCATCGACCCGGAATTGGCTGGTGTTAAGATTGAGGCTCCTAAGACAGAGGAGAAGCCAAAGCGCAAGCGCGCTATCCGCAGAAGAAAGACTGAGGATGAGGATTAATCTTACTCCTCTCTCCGCTCTTTTCGGATGATAATCTTCTGATAAAGATACGATAAGATACAATGAAGGCTCGCCAAAATTGCTTGGCGAGCCTTTATTTTTTTCGTTTTCAGGCAGCTAGGACAATCTGTCTTAACTCCTTTAATCCTAATCTGGAACCTAGAGTCCTCTAGCCTTGTAAATGCGGTCTTTGGCGTCGTTGATTTCCTGGAATTTCTTCTCGGCTGCACGGCGCACATCTTCGCCCAGTGCTGCTACCTTGTCAGGATGATGCTTGAGCGCCATCTTGCGGTAAGCGGCCTTCACCTCATCGTTTGAGGCGTCAGGACTGATGCCCAGAACACGGTAGGCATTATCCAGACTGCCTGTTGAAGAAGCCCCGCTCTCCAGGTTCAGCATCTGGTCTACATCCTCGGCAGAAAGCCCCATGTGGATGGCCATCTCCTTGAGCGCCTGAATCTCCTGAGGATTCACAATTCCATCGGCCTGGGCAATCATGACGAGGAAATTGAGCAACTGCAGGCGCTGCTCATACATCATGTTGGCACGTATCTGATGACAGCTGTCCTGTATCACCGAACGGTACTGCTGCATGCCCATCTGCTTCTGCTGTTCGAAGAGTTTGAGGAGAATTTCCTCGCCCTGCTGACTGGCTGCCTCGCCGAAATTCTGACGCAGGAAGCGGCGCACCATCTCCATCTCGGAATGCATGATTTTGCCATCTGCATTGATGATGTAGGAACTGAGCACCAGCAGCGAGAACATGAAGGAGTTTCGCTCTCCCTCATAGCTCTGTTGACGGCTGTAGCCCTGGTTGCCGAAACCCTGGCGGCCGTTGTGCTGCTGGCCGCTGTAGGCATCGTAGGCGTTGTTGTAATGGTGGTCGCCGTCGCGGTTTACCGCATCCAGTCCGTGCTCAAAGAGGGAACCGAGGGCATAGCCTGCCAGGGCTCCCAGCGGACCGGCTGTGATGAAACCGAGCACACCACCTATCCATTTACCTGCTGCCATCTTTTAGTTGTTGAAATAGTAGAGGAAAGAAGCGATGCCTGAGAGGGCTGGCTTGCGCTGACCTTCTATTTCGATGTCAAACTTGATGCTGGTCTTGCAGATGCCACGGATGTTCTGGATGTCGTGGAGAGTGGCTACCAGGCGCACGCGTGAACCGGTGATGACTGGCTGACCGAATTTCATCTTGTCCATGCCGTAGTTTACGAGCATCTTGAGGTTGTTTACCTCGATAATCTGCTGCCAGAGGTATGGGAGTACTGAGAGGGTGAGGTAACCGTGAGCGATGGTGCTGTGGTAAGGGCTCTCTACCTTGGCGCGCTCTACGTCTACGTGGATCCACTGTGGGTCGAGTGTAGCGTCTGCGAACTTGTTGATACGGTCCTGGTCAATCTGCAACCAGTCTGATTCTCCTAACTTCTCACCGAGGTGAGATGCAAATTCCTCGTAGGAATTGATTACTAATTTTGCCATTTCTTATTTTTCTCTTTATTATAAATATTATTGTTTTCCTATTTTCCGTCTTCAGCTTCCAGCTTCCAACTATTAACTTTTAACTATAAACTTTTAACTCAATTCAGTCTCTTCTGAAAATATCGCGGGTGTAAACCTTTTCTGCCACATCATCCAGACACTTGTCATACCGGTTGGCGATGATGGCCTGGCTCTGCTGCTTGAAGGCATCCAGGTTGTTTACGATGCGGCTTCCGAAGAAGGTGGTTCCGTCTTTCAGCGTAGGCTCGTAGATGATAACCTGCGCGCCCTTTGCCTTGATGCGCTTCATCACGCCCTGTATGCTGCTCTGGCGGAAGTTGTCGCTGTTGCTCTTCATCGTGAGCCGGTATACGCCTATGGTGCAAGGCTTCTCTTCCTCCTCGCTGAAGTTGTTCTGGTTGGCATAATCGTAGTAGCCAGCCATGTTCAGCACGCGGTCGGCGATGAAATCCTTGCGGGTGCGGTTGCTCTCCACAATCGCCTGAATCAGGTTCTCAGGCACATCAGCATAGTTGGCGAGCAGCTGCTTGGTATCTTTCGGCAGACAGTAGCCGCCGTATCCGAAGGAAGGGTTGTTGTAGAAGGTGCCGATGCGAGGGTCCAAACCCACTCCGTCGATAATTGCCTTAGAGTCGAGGCCCTTCATTTCGGCGTAGGTATCCAGCTCGTTGAAGTAGCTCACGCGCAGGGCGAGGTAGGTGTTGGCGAAGAGTTTCACCGCCTCTGCCTCGGTAAGTCCCATGAACAGGGTTTCTATGTCTTGCTTGATGGCTCCCTCTTTCAGCAGTTCTGCAAAGGTGCGGGCTGCCTGGTCCAGTCGCTCGTCACCATTCGGTCTGCCTACGATGATGCGGCTCGGGTAGAGGTTGTCGTAGAGTGCCTTGCTCTCGCGCAGGAATTCAGGAGCGAAGATGATGTTCTTGCTGCCCGTCTTCTGGCGGATGCTTTCGGTGTAGCCTACCGGAATGGTGCTCTTGATGACCATGATGGCATCGGGATTCACCTGCATCACCAGACGGATGACTTCTTCTACGTGCGAGGTGTCGAAGTAGTTTTTCACCGGATCATAGTTGGTTGGTGTGGCAATCACTACGAAGTTGGCATCCTTATAGGCTTCTTCTCCATCGGTTGTGGCTTTGAGGTTGAGTTCCTTTTCAGCCAGATATTTCTCTATGTATTCGTCCTGGATAGGCGAGCGGCGCGAGTTGATGAGCTCCACCTTTTCGGGTACCACGTCTACTGCCACCACCTCATGATGCTGGCTCAGCAGGGTAGCGATGCTCAGGCCTACATATCCTGTTCCGGCTACGGCGATTTTTATCTTTTTATTCTCCATTTCTTTCTGTTCTTTTAGGCAGTCTATACCTTAATATATATATTAGATGCAAAGATAGTATAAAAGGAGGAGACTACAAAATGAAAATGTTTTTTTTATTAAAAAATAACGCGAGAAGGGGGATGGGAGGAAAAGGAGTGCTCAAAAAGGGAGAGGAAAAGGGGCAGAAAAAGGCCTCCAAAATTCGCGAATTCTAAAACGGATGGCCGGTTGGGCGGAAATTCGCAAATTTTGAAGGCTGGGGAAGCTCTGTTTAAAAACTTCCGGACTATCCTCCGACGCTCTCATAATGTCAATAAATCGGAATAATCGGGAATGGTCTCAAAAAATACATATTTTTTACTTTCATAATCCATCTTGCAGATGTAATGCTCCAGCCCGTTGCTCACCACCAGAAAGTCGACATGGAGCAGAAGATTGTAAACCGAAATCTGGTCGAATACTTTCTGTGTGATGGGGATGTGAGGGGCTTTGTACTCGATGATCATGCGGGGCTGCAATTCACGGGAGTAGAGCACACTGTCGGCGCGCAGCACCTTGTCGCCACATTTCAGCTGGATTTCGTTGGCGAGCAACGAGGCAGGATACCCCTTGTGCTCGATGAGAAAATGAACGAAATGCTGGCGCACCCACTCTTCGGGAGTGAGCGTGATGAATTTCCGGCGCAGCACATCCAGTATCTGGGGATGCTGTTTTGAGCCCGAAACCTTGATGTCGAAAGATGGCAAATTTAAGCGAATCATTTTTCTGTACCTTATTATATATAGGGTTATATTTCTTTCTTTTCTGTTTTCGATATGGTTTCTTTTCTTCTTTTAACCATACCTCATTTTCAAAAACTACCTCTTTTATATAGGAAGTTCAATTTATTTTTTGTAACTTTGCAGTCGAAGTGCAGCTGAAAACTGCACCTCAGAAAACTGCGAACTTGGAGGCGGAGCAAATGCTTGTCCGCGCCCCCGGAGTTTGCTGGGTGCAAAGTTACAAAAAATAATCCAATGGTAGAAAAGAAAAGTGCAATAAGTTACGAGTCAATCATGAAAGATTTGAAGGCTCGGAAGTATTCTCCCGTCTATGTTCTGATGGGTGAGGAACCTTTTTATATAGATAAGATCTGCGACTACATTTCAGAAAATGTGCTCCAGCCCGAGGAGCGTGACTTCAATCAGACGGTGGTTTTCGGAGCTGATGTTACGGGTGCGCAAGTGGCAGATTTGTGTAAGGGCTACCCGATGATGGCGGAGTATAGAGTAGTGGTTGTGAAAGAGGCTCAGAATTTGCGGAATTTGGAAGCGCTCGAGAAGTACCTCGAAAATCCGGTAAAAACAACCATCCTTGTTTTCTGTCATAAAAACGGCAAGCTCGACAGTCGTAAAAAGTTTTCTGCCCTCGCTGCCAAGGCGGGTGTGGTTTTTGAAAGCAAGAAGCTTTACGACCGAAATCTGCCGGGCTTCATCGAGACTTATCTCAAGACCCGTAAGGCAACCATTGAACCCAAGGCTACCCAGATGGTGGCAGATCATGTGGGAGCAGATTTGCACCGACTCACTTCCGAGCTCGACAAACTGCTCATTTCTCTTCCAGAGAACGACCGGCGTGTTACTCCGGAGATTGTGGAGCGAGAAATAGGGGTGAGCAAAGACTTCAATGCCTTCGAGCTGAGAAGTGCCATCATCAGCCGCGATGTGTTCAAGGCAAATCAGATAATAAATTATTTTGACAGAAATCCGAAGAGTGGTTCTCTCTTCACGCTTCTCCCGATGCTCTTTACTTATTTCCAAAACCTGATGATTGCTTATTATGCACCCAACAGGCAGAACGAAAATGAGCTCGCAAAATTCCTGGATTTGCGCGGAGCTTGGGCGGCGCGCGAATATATTACAGGAATGAGGAACTATACGGGCGTGAAAGTGATGGCGATTATTGAGAAGTTTAAGGAGGTGGATGCGAAGATAAAGGGACTGGATAATCCATCCACTCCGGTGGGTGAACTGATGAAAGAACTCATCTTTTTTATCCTTCACTGATGCTGAAGAGCGAGGTGGGGGAGAGTAGGCGAGCTCCTGCTGAGAGTTTTCTCTCGGCAGGAGCTCGTTTTCGTTTTCTGCCTTCTTTGCCGCCTGTTTCCAGAAAGCAGCCAACTAGCGTTTAGCATTATAAATTTGCCCCAAATAGGGGATTTTCAGCTCTTTTTGGAGCGTTTATCTGGGCTCATTTTGGGCGATTTTTTGGCAAAAATGGGGGATTTAATCGATTTTTCGAGCTAGATGCCCATTTTTCGTTTTCGCCTGAAAATAGACTTAACTTTATTGGTTATCAGTAACTTACATAAATTAACCCTCTTCATTACTCGCGAATTTGCCCGTTTCCTTGCCGATGGGCTGGAATACGCTAGAAATGGAAAAAATTGCCATTTCCTGTAGTCTGAAATCGGTCGTTTGCATTTATTAAGGTTTATGATTTCTAAGTTTATGTTTTTAAATTTACAAATCAAAACGGGTGGTTTTGATTTATAAACATAAATACAAGAAAACTAAATGCACGAATTTATGTTTTGTATTTATAAAAATAAAGATAAAATAGGGCGTTTATGATTGTGAATGAATAAATATTCATGTCGTATTCTGAATTTGTAAGTAATGGAAACTCAGTTGGTTATGTATTTTAGTTGTTTTATAAACCATAGATTTTTACATAGGTGTGGTGGAAATATTGCATAAATCGCTCTATATGCCGTTATTTAGGAGGTTTATAGTATGAATAACCAGTGATTTAGCCTAAATCTATAAAGAAAAGGTTAGTCATATATTTTGATTGATAGGTTTATATTTATAAAACTAACCATAAAAACCGAACACTGGAGTGAGTAGAATTCAAATTTACAAACAGAAACCTAAAGTTTAAAAATCTAAATTTATTCAGAAATGTTTGGTTATTCTAAATTTTTGCTTTATCTTTGTAAAATCAACCGAAAAAGGGTCCAAAAGTGGCTTGTTCGGAAATAAAACATCGTATCAGTAGAAAAATGAACACTAAAAATTTTAGAGCATGAAAGATAGAATCAGACAGCTGATGGAGGACCAGCACCTCACTCAGCAAACCTTCGCTCAGATGATCGGAATCTCGACCGCTACGCTGAGCAATATTTTCAACGGGAAGACCAATCCATCGCTCAGCATTGTGGATGGCATCCATAAGAGTTTTCCTCAGGTAAACGTTTATTGGGTACTCTACGGTACTCCTCCTATGTATCAGAACCAGGCTTCCCAGGGTGGCAGTGAAGAGGGTGCTGCTGATATGCATCAAGGCATTACGGATGGGGCAGCCGGTGGTGCTGAGGGGATGAAGCAGGGCAGTCAGCCTTCTGGAGCCGCCTCTGCCGAGCCTATGCTCGATTTTGGAGCCGAAGGAGCCACAGCCTCCCCTACTTCTCCCTCGCTCTTTGACCAGCCTCAAATGCAGGGTGTAAATCGTACACCTAAAAATATAGCCCAAGCGGCGGTAAAATTTGTAGACAAACCGCAAAGAAAGATTACCGAAATCCGTATTTTCTACGATGATCAGACCTGGGAAACCTTCGTTCCTAAGAAATAAAGTAGGGATTGGGGAACTCTAAAACAAACACATAGGAGCGGCGATAAAGAAAAAATATCTCTTTTCTTTTCGTAGATTCGGATTTTTGATGTACCTTTGCATCGTAGAAAACGTAGGTGGTCGTAACCGGAAGCTACGCGTACCTATTATGATATACGTACATTATATAATAAGCATATTAAAAATTAGCAATAAGATGAAAAAATATGTTCTCGACCTCAAGGTGGTTTCTGTAGAGGCGCTTAGCGATAAGCACGTTTTGATTAAGCTTACCGATGAGAAACCTTTGCCTGAAATCTTGCCTGGCCAATTCGTAGAAGTAAGAGTAGACCATTCGCCTACTACCATGCTTCGCCGTCCTATCTCCATCAATTTCGTGGATCGTGAAAATAATCAGCTCTGGTTGCTCGTTGCAATGGTGGGCGACGGTACTCGTCAGCTCGGACAGCTCAAGGAGGGCGATGTGCTCAACTGTATGCTGCCTCTCGGCAACGGCTTCACCATGCCTACCGGGAAGAGCCAGAAATATCTGCTCGTAGGTGGTGGCGTAGGTGTGGCTCCGCTCCTCTATTTCGGAAAACTCATCAAGGATTTCGGGGCTGAAGTTACCTTCCTGCTGGGTGCACGCAAGGCTACAGATCTGCTCGAACTGGATGAGTTTGCCAAGATCGGAAAGGTATGCATCACTACTGAGGATGGCTCGGCTGGCGAGGTAGGTTTCGTTACCAACCACTCTGTTCTGGAGAACGAGAAGTTTGATATGATTTCTACCTGCGGACCTAAGCCGATGATGGTGAGCGTGGCTCGCTTTGCCAAGAAGGCTGGTGTGGAGTGTGAGGTTTCTCTTGAGAACAAGATGGCGTGCGGTGTGGGCGCCTGCCTCTGCTGCGTAGAGAAAACTACCGAGGGGAACCAGTGCGTCTGCAAGGATGGACCTGTCATCAACATCAAGAAACTTACTTGGGAAATCTAAATGAAGAGTGAAGAACGAAGAATTCTCTTGTCTTTGTTTGTAAAACATTTTTAAGTAAAAACAGAAGATTATGGCTGATTTAAGTGTAAAGATAAAGGATTTGAAGTTGAAGAACCCTGTGATGACTGCATCGGGTACTTTCGGCTACGGATTGGAATTTGCTGATTTCGTTCCTCTGGAGGAGATTGGCGGTATTATCGTGAAGGGCACTACCCTGGAACCTCGCGAGGGAAACGACTATCCGCGTATGGCTGAAACGCCTCAGGGCATGCTCAACTGTGTAGGTTTGCAGAACAAGGGTGTGGAGTATTTCTGCTCTCACATTTATCCTCAGATCAAGGACATTGATACCAATATGATTGTCAACGTGAGCGGACATTCGCCTGAGAGTTATGCTGAGTGTGCGGCGCGCATCAACGAGCTGGATAAAATTCCGGCTATAGAACTGAACATCTCCTGTCCTAACGTGAAGGATGGCGGCATGGCCTTCGGTGTAACCTGCGAGGGTGCAGCCAGCGTGGTGAAGGCGGTGAGAAAGGTTTATAAGAAGACCCTCATCGTGAAACTTTCGCCTAATGTTACCAGCATTGCCGATATCGCTCGTGCCGTGGAGGCTGAGGGTGCCGATTCTGTTTCGCTCATCAACACGCTGATGGGTATGGCGGTGGACATTGAGAAGCGCCAGCCTCTCTTGAGCATCCGTACGGGTGGTTTGAGCGGTCCTTGCGTTAAGCCTGTTGCCCTGCGCATGGTTTGGGATGTGGCTCATGCCGTAAATATTCCGGTTGTTGGTCTGGGCGGCATTTCTTCTGCCAAGGATGCCATTGAGTTCCTGATGTGCGGTGCTACGGCCATTGAGATTGGTACAGCCAACTTCATTGATCCTGCGGTTACGAAGAAGGTGAAGGATGGAATCAACGAGTGGCTTGATGCTCACGGATGCAAGAGTGTGACTGAGATTATCGGGGCCATCAAGTAAATGACACCTTATTATAATAAGGAGTGGCTCATACCTTGACACCCTGTTTTAGAGTGTCAAGTGGGTTAACTCCTTGATATACAACAGAATACTTTTCGTAAAAATATAAGGTTATGGATTTAAATCAGATAAACCCTGTTCTGTTGCTTGCTACGCTGACGCAGCAGATTGTAGAGCAGGAGAAAGAATTGGCAGAACAGAAGGATTCTGCGGAACACTCGTCTGTAAAAGCCTCTCTGAGCGCGAATCTCCTGAAGCGCGGCAATCTGTTGATGCAGATGGGCGACAAGGATGGTGCCGGAAAGGACATGAAGCGCTACCTGGAGCTGAACCCCGAGAAAGTAGGGGAGCTGACAGGAGAATTCAAGGCTGAAGGCAGAGAACATTGCAGATAAAGGAAGGGGCTTGCCTCACGGATTCCGGCGTTGCGTCTCTCCCTAGCGCCTAGCTTTTGAGTACATTTTTCTGCATTTTTCCGTATTCTGATGATAAAAATCGGGCGAAAATATGTTTTTTAGCATAAAATATAAGGAAAATGAAGAAAAATATATCAAATTGTTTGGCAATATCAAAGAAAAATGTTACTTTTGCAGTCGAGTTGAGATTTTAGCAAGTCGAGACTCGAAATCTGAGCACTCCCTGCTCCTTATATAATAAAGAGGTGTAGGAAAGAACTCGGGAAAATCTGAGCACAGATAAGTTCCTTATATAATAAAGGAGAAAGGGGCTCGGAAAGAACAAAAGTGAGTAACATATAAAATGTAAAGACAATGAAGAAGTTTAACGCATTCTTTTTTAGCTATTACTTTTACTTTGCAAATAATTGTAAAGCGGGAAGTTGCGTGTAAATTTCAACTTAGGATATTAGATTCTTGAAATCATCGAAACGGTCCCGCTCTTATTGAGTAGGACCGTTTTTCGTAACATTAGACAAGATAAAAGAAACATGAAGAGAATAGCAATTCAAGGAGAGCTGGGATCTTTCCACGACATTACCGCCCACCAGTATTTCGAGGGCGAACAGATTGAAATCATCTGTTGTGCTACCTTCGAAGAGGTGTTCGAAAACATCAAGCGCGACCCTACAGTAGTAGGCATCTGCGCCATAGAAAACACCATTGCGGGCAGCCTGCTCCACAATTACGAACTGCTCCGGCAGAGCGGAACCACCGTGGTAGGCGAACACAAGCTCCATATAGAGCACAGCATCTGCTGTCTGCCAGAAGACGACTGGAGCACCCTGCAGGAGGTTCACTCCCATCCGGTAGCCCTCATGCAGTGCGGCAAGTTCCTAGCCAACCATCCCGATCTCAAGGCGGTGGAGGCAGAAGATACCGCAGGCTCGGCAGCCTACATCGCCCAGCACAAGGTGAGGGGATGGGCAGCCATCTGCTCTTCTTACGCTGCCCACATGCACGGCATGAAGGTGCTGCAGGAAGACATCCACGACAATCCGCACAACTACACCCGGTTTCTCGTGGTCTGCAATCCCCAGAAGGCAGCCCTGCTTCGTCCCATCGAAAAGGCCAACAAGGCGAGCATCGTCTTCAGTCTGGCTCACGATAAGGGATCGCTCTCCAAGGTGCTCACCATCCTGAGTTTCTACGACATCAATCTCACCAAGATCCAGTCGCTGCCAAACATCGGACATGAGTGGGAATACCTTTTCTACGTAGACCTCACCTTCGACAATCTGACCCGATACCGCCAGAGCATCGACGCCATTACGCCGCTCGTGAAGAAAATAAAGGTGTTGGGAGAATATGAGGAGAAAGAATAGTTGATAGTTAACAGTTAATAGTTGAAAATAAGAATTATGATACAACCAGCCAATAGAGTAACGGAAATACAGGAATACTACTTCAGCCGCAAGCTGAAGGAAGTGGCTAAGCTTAATGCCGAGGGCAAAGACATTATCAGTCTGGCCATCGGAAGTCCAGACATGCCGCCTTCTAAGCAGACCATTGACAAGCTCTGCGAGGTAGCCAACAATCCCAACGCACACGGATATCAGCCTACGGTGGGCATACCAGAGTTGCGCAAAGCAATGGCTGGTTTCTATAAGCGCTGGTATGATGTAGACCTCGACTGGGCTACAGAAATCCAACCCCTCATAGGTAGCAAGGAAGGCATTCTGCACGTAACGCTCGCCTTCTGCAATCCTGGCGATGAGGTGCTTATCCCGAACCCTGGATACCCTACCTATACCGCCATCAACAAGATTCTGGGTACCAAGATTACCTACTACGATCTGAGAGAGGATAACGGATGGCAGCCCGATTTCGACGCCCTGGAGAAGATGGACCTTAGTCACGTAAAACTGATGTGGACCAACTATCCTAACATGCCGACAGGCGGTGTGGCAAAGCGCGAAACCTACGAAAAGCTGGTGGCATTCGCCCAGAAGCACAACATCGTGGTGGTGAACGACAACCCATATTCGCTCATCCTCAACGAGCACCCTATGAGCATCATGCAGGTGCCGGGAGCTAAGGACTGCTGCATCGAGTTCAATTCCCTGAGCAAGAGCCACAACATGCCAGGCTGGCGTGTGGCGATGATTTCGAGCAACAAGACTTTCATCTCATGGATTCTGAAGGTGAAGAGCAACATCGACAACGGAAGCTTCCGAGGCATACAGCTGGCAGCTGCCGAGGCGATGCTTAACAACACGGATGAATGGCATCGCGAGAACAACATCCAGAACTACCGCCGCCGGCGCGACATTGCTGAGGAGATCATGAAGGTGCTCGACTGCCAGTTTGACCCTAACCAGGTAGGCATGTTCCTCTGGGGCAAGATACCTGAGAAATATGCCGATGTAGAAGACCTGACAGAGAAGATTCTGCATGAGGCACGCGTCTTCCTCACCCCTGGCTTCATCTTCGGAACCAACGGCAAGCGTTACATCCGTATCAGCCTCTGTGCCAAGGATGAGAAGATGAAAGAGGCTCTGGAAAGAATCAAGAAGGTTTTTGAAAGGTAAAAGGCCTTTGAAAGGTAAAAAGGTAAAAGGGTAAAAAGGTAAAAAGAGCCTTTCCCCTTTCCGCCCCCGTTCCCAGCGATTCCATCGCTGGTCCCCAAAGAAAAAAGTAAAAAAATAAAAATATTCGACTATGGAATTAGAATTAGAACCATTGAATTTTCCTAGTGATCAGGAACGCCCTTGCGTCATTGCCGGCCCTTGCTCGGCAGAGACAGAAGAGCAGGTTATGACTACCGCTAAGCAGTTGGCTGCCAAAGGTTGCCACATGTTCCGCGCAGGTGTGTGGAAGCCACGCACCAAACCGGGAGGCTTCGAGGGTAACGGTGAAACAGCCTTGCCTTGGATGAAGCAGGTGAAGGAAGAAACAGGCATGCTGACAGCTACTGAGGTGGCTACCCCAGAGCATGTAGAGCTCGCACTGAAATATGGAATCGACATTCTCTGGGTAGGCGCACGTACATCTGCCAACCCATTCGCCATGCAGGCACTTGCCGACAGTCTTCAGGGCGTAGACGTGCCAGTGCTCGTTAAGAACCCGGTAAACCCAGACCTCGAGCTTTGGATCGGTGCCCTGCAGCGCATCAACCAGGCTGGCATCAAGAAACTCGGTGCCATCCACCGCGGATTCTCCAGCTTCGACAAGAAGATTTACCGCAACCTTCCTATGTGGCAGATTCCTATCGAGTTGCACCGCCGCATACCACAGTTGCCAATCATCTGCGACCCTAGCCACATCGGTGGCCGACGCGACCTCATCGCCCCTCTCTGTCAGCAGGCAATGGACTTAGGTTTCGACGGCCTAATCGTTGAGAGCCACTGCAGCCCAGACGATGCATGGAGCGATGCTAAGCAGCAGATTACCCCAGAGGTGCTGGATTACATCCTCAGCCTCCTCGTAGTGCGCGATGAGCATTATTCTACAGAGGGTCTGCACCAGCTGCGCGGTCAGATTGACGAGTGCGACAACCAGCTGATGGATCTTCTGGCTAAACGTATGCGCGTTTGCCGCGAGATTGGTACCTACAAGAAGGAGCACAACATGACCATCGTTCAGACCAACCGTTACAACGAGATTCTCGACAAGCGTGGAGCCCAGGCAGCCCTCTGCGGCATGAGCCCTGAGTTTGCCGCTCAGATTTTCGAGCACATCCATGAGGAGAGTGTCCGCCAGCAGTTGGAAATCCTGAACCAGAAGTAAAGGATACTGGCGATGAGAATATTAATTATGGGAGCAGGTAAGATGGGAAGTTTCTTCATCGACCTGCTCAGCTTCGACCACGAGGTGGCGGTTTACGAGAAGGATGCCAAGCGCCTGCGCTTCACCTACAACTGTTACCGCTTCACTAAGATGGAAGAGATAGAGATGTTCCGCCCCGAACTGGCCATCAATGCGGTGACGGTAAAATATACGCTGCCAGCCTTTGAAGAGGTGTTGCCACATCTCTCTCACGACTGCATTATCAGCGACATAGCTTCGGTAAAGACCGGACTGCAGGAGTTTTACGAGAAGAGCGGTTTCCGCTTCGTGAGCACGCACCCTATGTTCGGCCCAACCTTTGCCAATCTGAACCAGCTTTCAGAGGAGAATGCAGTCATCATCAAGGAGGGTGACTACATGGGCAAGATATTCTTCAAGGACCTCTACCAGAAGTTGGGGTTGAGTCTGCATGAGTATACATTTGATGAGCACGACCAGACGGTGGCCTACTCGCTGAGTATTCCTTTCGTGAGCACCTTTGCCTTTGCGGCAGTGATGAAGCACCAGGATGCTCCGGGCACCACCTTCAAGCGCCACATGCAGATAGCCAAGGGCGTGCTCAACGAAGATGATTACCTGCTGCAGGAAATTCTCTTCAACCCATACACATCGGGGCAGGTGGCACAGATCAGAGAGGAGCTTGCTGAGCTCATCGACATCATTGACCACAAGGATGCGAAGCGTATGAAACTCTTTCTCACCAAGATACGTAATCATGTGAAGGAAGATATTGAGATTAAAGAAAAATAAAATTGTTGTTACGAGGGGGAGCCCTTATATTATTTCCCCCTTCAGGTTATTGGTGTTTTGCATGTGAATGTAGAACCAGTCAAGTTTTTTTAAGGCCTTGCATGTGAATGTAGGGTCTTTTTTTTATGTGTTGCCGGAAGCGGAAAAGCTTAATGACCAATGACCTTAATGACCACCCCCGATTAGTGATTAATGATTAGGCAGGTGTGCGTCCCCGGTAAGGCGCCAGCAGGTGGATAATAAGGAAAAAGGGGGCAAAATGAAAATATGTAAGGAGATAGGGGCGATTTCTGAAATATTATTTGTACCTTTGCACCCACAAATCAAAGGATAGATTGTAGAATCAGTAAAAAGGATTGTAGAATCAATAAAACAGATTGTAGAATCAGTAAAAAGAAGAGCAGTTCTATTATGAGCGAACAGAAAGAAGCAAAGAATATGAAGAATGCTGCAGAGGCACAGGCCCCTGAGCAGAATACAACAGAACCAGCAGCTAAGCAGAATGATGATGCTAAGCAGGCTGATACAACAGAACAGCAGGCGGATGCTGCTGCCTTCCAGGTAGTGAACGAGGGCTTTTCAACCCACGAAGCCATTGAAGAGGCAAAACGCTGCCTACACTGCAAGATTCCGCAGTGCAAGAAGGGATGCCCGATAGGCAACGACATACCTGATTTCGTACACGAACTCTCTATGGGTAACATGGGTGCAGCGATGAGCATCATCAATGCCAAGAGCAACTTGCCGGCCATCTGCGGCCGTGTATGCCCTCACGAGAAACAGTGTCAGGGCAACTGCGTGCTCGGAAAGAAAGGCAAACCGGTACAGATCGGCAAACTGGAGCAGTTTATTGCCGATTTTGATACCAAGATGAACCTTTCGCGCGAGATGTTGCCACAGAAAACACGTGGCCGTGTGGCAGTCATCGGTTCGGGTCCAGCGGGCTTGACCGTAGCCGGCGATCTGGCGCGTCAGGGCTTCAACGTCACCATTTTCGAGGGCCAGGCTGAGCCGGGAGGCGTGTTGATGTACGGTATTCCTGAGTATCGCTTACCTAAGTCGGTAGTGCGCGATGAGGTGGCTAAGATTGCTGCCCTCGGCGTGCAGTTTATCACCAACTGCATGGTGGGCGAGAACAATGTAACCATCGACAGTCTGTTCCGTGCAGGCTACGACGCCATCTTTATGGGCACAGGTACCAGCGTGCCTCAGAACATGGACTCTACACCGGGCTCAAAGCTCCACGGTGTGAGCCAGAGTACATACTTTCTGCATAACGTGAATGCCTATAACGAAGGCGCGTTGACCCGCGACATGGTTCCACTGCGCGACGGCGAGAAGGTGGGTGTCATTGGCGGCGGAAACGTGGCCATGGATGCTGCCCGTACTGCTATCCGTCTGGGTGCCGATGTAACTGTGCTGTACCGTAAGACCCAGGAAGAGATGCCTGCCATCCAGAGCGAATATGAAGATGCTGTGAAGGAAGGCGTGAAATTTGAGTGGAAAACTACCATCGAGGCCTTTCTGAAGGGCAAAAACGGCCGTCTGGGAAGCTGTGTGCTGAACACTCCTGAGGGTGAAAGGGTAGAAAAATTCGACAGAATCTATCTCGCCATTGGTTCAAGACCAGCCAACCGTATCGTTTCTACCACTGCCGGAATCGAGGTGGATGAGAAGGGATATGTAAAAGTTGTTGAACGTCCGTTCGGTATGACCACCCGTCGCGGTGTGTTTGCCGGAGGTGATGTGGTACACCGTCCGCAGACTGTAGTCCTGGCAATGAAGGCTGCCAAGGAGGTGGCTCAGGGCATCGCTCAGTATGTAGATGCCATCAAGCTTCTTGAAGAGGCTAAGAGAATCGAGCAACGTGGAATAGTAGAATAATCAAATGAACTCAATAGAATATAAGTGAATTATTTCTGCAGTTACGGAACTGGTTTAACAGATATTATCACTAGGCTCGGCAGAGCTGCTGAGCCTAGTGATAATATCTGGGAAGCTATGTGTTTTGACTTAAAAGACTATATGCAAGAACTCTAAAAACTATATGCTTTTACTTACTAAAAATATTTCTTAGTGTTGAAAACACCATATCTTTCCTTTGAATGATACTATATACCTTTGAATGATACTATATAAATAGACCAACTGTTATAGACGCTTAATTTTTTTACATTACTCTTTAAATGAACTTAAACTTCTTGGGGAATTTAATGAAATATCAGATTTAATCATTACTTTTGTATCAGATTCATATTAAGAAGAAGTAATTTGTCTGGTACAAAGAAAAGATATAAATCAGAGAAAAAGCATGAAGCGTATCATATTGATTTTAACAGTATTGCTTGCTATGTTAGGGCAGGTAACCTATGCGCAGAAAACGTGTGTCATCGCATCGGCAGAAAATCATGTGCCTATTCGTGAAGCACTTATTCATACCAATAACAATCATTGGGCAAGAACAGATTATCGGGGCTATTGGACGATGCGCTATCAGTTTGATTCAGCAACCGTATCGAAACCTGGTTTTATGAAGGCAACTATCCGGTACAAGGAACTGCCGGATACTCTGTTTCTCTTGCCGGATGCCAAACAGTTAGGCGAAGTGACAGTTTGGGGCAAGAATCAGGAAGGCATCAAAAACATGGAAGAGGATATTCAGGAGAAGATAAACTCTTTGCCAACTTCATCTGCTGGCATCGGGTTTGATGCTTTCGGATGGATGGATAAACAGGGGAAACGTGATAAGAAGCATCTGCAACAGGCTAAAAAGGTATTTGAAAAAATGGAACATAAGGATCCTGTGGTAGCTGCTTATGAAAAAGCAACGGGGAAAAAGTATGAATTGACTAATCCGTATGATGTCTCGGCTTTTAAGAAAGATCCTTCTTCTGAAATGGTTACAGAAGAGAAAAAAGCAACTTCTGATGCTGAATCAAAATCGAATAAGAAGGAGAATCCTGAAAAATAAGCACAAGAGTAAACTGAAGAAATGAACTCGGGAAAGGCAGAGCGACAGCTATTTTAGCCGACGGGATAAAAAAAAACATAAACAAGTTGGCTTTCTCGAAAAAAAGTCGTATCTTTGTAGCCAAAAATATAAAGAAAGAAAAATGTTTGAAAATTTAAGTGATAGACTGGAACGCTCGTTCAAAATCTTGAAGGGCGAGGGAAAAATTACAGAAATCAACGTGGCGGAAACCATGAAGGATGTGCGCCGTGCACTCCTCGACGCCGACGTAAACTATAAAGTGGCTAAGGAATTCACCAACAAGGTGAAGGAGAAAGCACTCGGCATGAATGTACTTACTGCCGTAAAGCCGGGACAGTTGATGATCAAGTTGGTGCACGATGAACTGGAAGAACTCATGGGCGGCGAAGAAGCTCCATTGAAGCTCGAAAGTCATCCGGCCGTCATCCTCATGAGCGGTCTGCAGGGTTCGGGTAAGACTACCTTCAGTGGCAAGCTTGCCAATATGCTCAAGACCAAGAAAGGCAAGAAGCCATTGCTCGTGGCCTGCGACGTTTACCGTCCGGCAGCTATCCAGCAGCTCCATGTTGTGGGTGAGCAGGTGGGTGTTCCGGTATACAGCGAGCCAGAGAACAAGGATGTGCTCAGTATCGCCGACCATGCTATCCAGCAGGCTAAGACCAACGGCAACGATGTGGTAATCGTCGATACAGCCGGACGTCTTGCCATTGATGAGCAGATGATGAACGAGATCAGCAATCTCAAGAATCATCTCCGTCCAGACGAAACCCTTTTCGTGGTTGACTCCATGACCGGTCAGGATGCCGTAAACACAGCCAAGGAATTCAACGACCGCCTTGACTTTAACGGCGTTGTTCTCACCAAGCTCGATGGTGATACCCGCGGTGGTGCAGCCCTCAGTATCCGTACCGTGGTAACCAAGCCAATCAAGTTTATAGGTACCGGCGAGAAAATGGACGCCATTGACGTGTTCCACCCAGCTCGTATGGCAGACCGAATCCTCGGCATGGGTGATGTGGTATCCCTCGTAGAGCGCGCACAGGAGCAGTTCGACCTGGAAGAGGCCAAGAAACTGGAGAAGAAGATCAGAAAGAACCAGTTCGACTTCAACGATTTCTACAACCAGATCCAGCAGATTAAGAAGATGGGTAACATCAAGGATCTGGCAGCGATGATTCCGGGTGTTGGCAAGGCCATCCGCGACGTAGATATCCCAGAGGATGCATTCAAGGGCGTAGAGGCCATTATCCAGAGTATGACTCCTAAGGAGCGCACCAACCCAGCCATCCTCAATACATCACGCCGCCAGCGCATCGCTAAGGGTTCGGGCACCAACATCCAGGAGGTGAACAAACTCATCAAGCAGTTTGACCAGACCCGAAAGATGATGCAGATGATGACCGGCAACAAAATGGCGCAGATGATGAGCCGCATGAAGGGTATGCCAGGCATGCCTAAGATGCCGGGAATGTAAGAAGTGAAGAACGAAGAGTGAAGAATTCGTATGCTTTGCAACTTAACATTGAACATTTAATATTAATATAGAATAAAAATGCAGCTTATAGACGGAAAGGCGACGGCAGCCGCCATCAAGGAACAGATAGCCCAGGAGGTGGCACAGATCGTAGCCGCCGGTGGCAAGCAGCCACACCTGGTAGCCGTGCTCGTAGGGCACGACGGGGGCAGTGAAACCTATGTGAAAAACAAGGTGCTGGCCTGCGAGAAGTGTGGATTCAAGTCGACCCTCATCCGTTATGAGGAGGATGTTACCGAAGAAGAGCTCCTGCAGTGCGTAGACAAGCTGAACCAGGATGATGATGTTGACGGATTCATCGTTCAACTTCCTCTGCCTAAGCACATCGATGAGCAGAAGGTGACCATGGCAATAGATTACCGTAAGGATGTAGACGGATTCCACCCGGTAAATGTGGGCAGAATGTCGCTCGGCATGGCTTGTTTCATTTCTGCCACTCCGCTCGGTATCCTCACCCTGCTGCAGCATTACAATATTGAGACCAGTGGCAAGAAATGCGTCATTCTGGGCAGAAGCAACATCGTAGGCAAGCCAATGGCTCAGCTGATGATGCAGAAGCAGTATGGCGATGCTACCGTCACCGTATGCCACTCCCATTCCAAAAATTTGAAGAAAGAGTGTCAGGAGGCAGATATCATCATCGCAGCCATCGGTCGTCCTGATTTCGTGACAGCTGATATGGTGAAGCCGGGAGCCGTAGTCATTGATGTGGGTACCACCCGCGTGCCTGATGCTACGAAGAAAAGCGGTTTCCGCCTGAATGGTGATGTGAAATTCGACGAGGTGGCAGAGAAGTGTTCCTTCATCACTCCTGTTCCGGGAGGCGTTGGTCCGATGACCATCTGCTCGCTGATGAAGAATACGCTGGCTGCCGGCAAGAAGGAATATTACAGCTAGAAAGAAGATAATTATTTCAGAAAGAAGCAGTGTTTAAGTCACTGCATACTTGATTTTTTATAACTCTCTAATTTGTGGGGGCAGGGTGCAGTGATGCACTCTGCCTTTTTATCAAGCCGAGAGAAAGAGTGTAAAATAAACAAACAATATTAATCTAAAAATATAGAAACATGATAAAACTAAAGTACATATTTACATCAGCGCTACTCGTGGCAGCTGCCAGTGCCAGTCAGGCTGTCAGCAGGCAGCAGATGCAGACGCAAATAGGCAAGGATGCCCCTGCATACACCATACAGGGCAAGGATTCCATCTGCCAGATATTCATCTATTCGCCAGCACCCAACCAGGGGTTGCATCTGGCTTATTTCACCGACGATGAGCGTTGGGTGGATGTAGGACAGCTCTGCGCCAGCGACTATGGTCCGTGGGGAGCTGAAAAGAAGATGTATAACCCCTTCGTGGTAAAAGCCAACGACGGCACATGGCGCGCACTCTGGAGCGTGAACCAGCATGCGCCGCAGTTTGCCGTAGCCTATTCAGAAGACCTCATCACCTGGCGCCCGCAGGATTATCCCATCATCCGCGAAAAAGGCGTGAAGGATGTGGCTGCCTATCAGATGGATGACGGTAACTTCGACATCTATCTCAAGACATCCAAAGGCAAGCGATACGTACAGGCAAGCAACGATTTCCGTACCTTCAAGGAAGATACGCTGGAAGCTTCTGCCGATGAGATACTCTGGCAGCGCGACACCGCAACCATAGACGGAAAACTCTTCCAGGGCTGCGATTTCGAGGTGCCGGCTGTACATCTCAACTACATTCGCTCCTGGTTCCACGCCCTCTCTGAAGAGGCAAAACTCAACGCCCAGCCGATACCGAAGACCGATGCCGACCTCGCAGCTTATGTCAAGGACAACCACATCGACCTGCCGAAAGATTCGGAAATCCCTGCTAACCTCAGCATCAATCCACAGAAATCCCACCGCATCTCCAACAAGCTGATGGGTATCTTCTTCGAAGACATCAGCCGCGCTGCCGACGGAGGACTCTCTGCAGAAATGTTGCAGAACGGCGACTTTGAGTATAACAAGGAAGACCACCGCCACCAGTGGAATGCCACCACGGCATGGGTGGGGGTAGAGAAAGAGGGCATCGCCACCGAAAACGGGGTGAGCCAGAACAATCCCCATTATGCCGTTTTGGGCGCCACACCTATTTATAATATAGGTTGGGACGGCATCGCCATACGTCGCGGAGCTGCCGTTGAGGGCAAGGAGGGTAAGCATCAGCCGGCCATCTACGAGGTGAGCCTGCACGCCCGCTGTTTCGATGCCAAGAAGAAAAATCTCACCCTGGCGCTCGTAAACCAGGAGGGATTGCCGGTATGCCAGGCTAAGATTAAGGTGCAGGGAACTGACTGGAAGGAATATAAGGCGCAGCTCATCGTTACCGATAAATATGAGGGCGAACTCGCCAGCGAAGCCATCACCAAGGAAGGCAAACTGGGCAAGAACATCCGGTTCGCCATCTTGCCTAAGGGCGAGCAGAAAGTGGCGGTAGATTTGGTAAGTCTCAATCCACAAGATACTTACAAGGGGCATGGACTGCGTAAAGACCTTGCCGAGGCCATTGCCGACCTGAAGCCTCGCTTCGTGCGCTTCCCGGGCGGCTGCATGCTCCACGGTCAGGGGCTCAAGAACATTTATCACTGGAAGGAGAGCGTGGGTCTGCAGAAAGATCGCAAGCCAGCCTACAACATCTGGGGATACCATCAGACCCGCCAGCTGGGTTTCTATGAGTATTTCCAGTGGTGCGAGGATATGGGAGCCGAGCCGCTGCCTGTATTGGCGGCAGGTGTTCCTTGTCAGAACTCTGTGGCAGATGAGCGCGGAGTGGCTGGTCAGCAGGGCGGAATCCCGATGAGCGAGATGCCGCAGTATATTCAGGACGTGCTAGACCTGGTAGAATGGGCGAATGGCGACCCTGCCACCTCTAAGTGGGCTAAGATGAGAGCCGATGCGGGTCATCCGGCTCCGTTCAACCTCAAGATGATAGGCATCGGCAACGAAGACCTTATCTCTACCGATTTCGAGCAGCGCTACCTGATGATCTGCAAGGCAGTGAAGCAGAAGTATCCTCAGATAGAGGTGGTGGGTACCGTAGGTCCGTTCCACTTCCCGTCTTCCGATTATATTGAGGGTTGGAAGATTGCCCGCGAAAACAAGCGCTGGATTGCTGCCGTAGACGAGCATTATTATGAGCAGCCGGGCTGGTTCCTGAACCATCAGGATTATTACGACCATTACGACCGCAAGGCTCCTAAGGTTTATCTGGGCGAATATGCATCTCGCGGTGCCAATGCGGTAGACAATGCGCTGGCTGAGGGCATCCACCTCTGCAATGTGGAGCGCAACGGCGATGTGGTAGAAATGACATCTTATGCTCCTCTCTTGTGTAAGGACGGATACAGTAACTGGCAGCCGGACATGATTTACTTTGATAATAATAATGTACGCGCGAGCGAGAGCTACAAGATGCAGAAGATGTTCGGTCAGCATGCCGGTGACCTTTACATCTCATCCGTGCTCAGTCTGCCGGATGCGCTGAAGAAATATGTGGGCACCAGTGTGGTGAAGGATTCTAAATCGGGCAAAACCTGGCTTAAAGTGGTGAATGCCTTGCCTCGCACGCTGAAACTCTCGGTTTCTGGCTTGGGCAACAAGCAGGTAACCATCGCAGGCAGAAGCGCTCAGGTTTTCGAACTTTAGCTTTCTTCAGAAGATGTTTTCTGATAGAAACGGATAGAACCAATAATGGCTCAGATTATTCATTTTGAGTAAAATAGAATAGAGAAATAGGATATTAAAATGTTCTTTTTCTCCATATTTCATGTTTTACAGCATGAAATATGGCCAAAAATTTGGCAGTTAATAATTTTTTTTATTATTTTGCACCTTGAAAATGAAGTTTTAAGTAATTTATATACAATCAAATTTTAGAGAGAAAATGAAAAAGTTAGTATTAATGTTTGCTGCTGCCGTAATGGCAGTATCTGCATCTGCTCAGACTACACAGGAGAGCAAGTTCTTTGACAATTGGTATCTTGGTGTAAACGTTGGAGCTGCTACAAAGACTACTCACAATGCATGGTTCAAGAACGTAAATCCTTCAGTAGGTGTACGTCTCGGAAAGTGGTTTACTCCAGTTTGGGGTGCTGCTGTAGAGGCTGACCTCTATGCTCGTAATCGCAACCTGCCTTATACACATAAGACTTTGGTTCGTGGTGCAAGCGGTAAGTTCATCGGTACTATCAATGCAACAAACCTCTTCTTGGGTTACAAGGGTGAGCCACGTAAATTCGAAATCATCCCATTGGCAGGCATCGGCGCTTACCACTCTTTCAATCTTCATAATGGCAACCTCAATGCCCTCACAGCTAACGCAGGTGTTGACTTCGCATTCAACCTTGGCGCAAACAAGGCTTGGCAGGTATATGTAGAGCCATCTATGAATTGGTTCCTTCACGACAACAAGAGTGCTTGCAATGGTTGCCAGTTTGATGTTAACAAATCTGCTTTCCAGGTTAAGGTGGGTGTTAACTACAAGTTCAAGGGGTCTAACAACTCTCACAACTTCACTATCGTAACTCCACGCGACCAGAACGAGATTGATGGTTTGAATGGTCAGATCAACAACCTCCGCAACGACTTGAATAGCAAGGATTCTGAACTCGCAGCTAAGGACAAGCAGATCAAGGATCTCCAGAATGCGCTCAATGAGTGCCAGAAGACTCCTAAGTATGTAAAGCCAGCTACTGCTACCAATTTGCAGCCAACAGTATTGTTTACTGTAGGTAAGTCAAAAGTAGAGCGTAGCCAGATGCCAAACATCGAGATGATTGCTCAGTATATGAAGAATCATCCAGATGCTAAGGTTGAAATTAAGGGTTATGCATCTCCAGAGGGTTCTAAGGAACTTAACCAGAAACTTTCTGAGGCTCGTGCCAATGCTGTAAAGAACATTCTCGTTAAGACTTACAAGATTAGCGCAAAACGTCTTCAGGCTAAGGGTATGGGTGCTACTGACAAGCTCTTCAAGCAGGTTGAGTTCAACCGTGTTGCTACATTCAATGATAACAATGCAGCTGAATAAAGAAATAAGTAGTTCAGATATTTGGTCTTGTGACCAGGTCCTCCTAAACTTCGGTTTAGGGGGATTTTTTTCTTCTTGCCTTTCTTACATGTCTGGCCACCTCGCTTTATACTTTTTCGTCAGGTAATCTTAATAAGATAAGAGTTCAGTGTGGTTAATAAGCTCTTTCTTGTTTTTTTTTGCACAAAATCAGCAGAAATGAGTATCTGTTGTGATAAATTGTAAGCATTTTATTTGTTTTTCTAACAAAAAAACGAAGTTTTGTGAAATTTTATGCGAAATTAGTTGGCTATTACATAAATTCTCTGTATCTTTGCAGGCAAATTATAACAAATGGGTTCGAAAGAGTCCTTTTAAGCAAGGAAATAAAAGAAAAAAGATATGAAACATCCATTAAGAAGTAGCGTCTGCACTGAAGGCAGAAGAATGGCAGGTGCCCGAGCACTCTGGGTCGCTGCAGGTATGAAACACGAGCAGTTTGGTAAACCAATCATTGCTATCGTGAACAGCTTTACTCAGTTTGTGCCAGGTCATACCCATCTTCATGAAATCGGTCAGATCGTCAAGAAGGAAATTGAAGCTATGGGGTGCTACGCAGCCGAATTCAATACCATTGCCGTTGACGACGGTATCGCAATGGGACACGACGGAATGCTCTATTCCCTCCCAAGCCGTGACATCATTGCCGACTCTGTAGAATACATGGTCAATGCTCACAAGGCCGACGCCATGATCTGCATCTCAAACTGCGACAAGGTAACCCCAGGTATGCTCATGGCATCTATGCGACTGAACATTCCTACCGTGTTCTGCTCAGGTGGACCTATGGAAGCTGGACGCTGGAAGGGTGAGAACGCCGACTTGATTACAGCTATGATTAAGGGTGCTGATACAAGCGTTTCTGACGAGGAGATGACGCAGATTGAGCAGTGCGCCTGCCCAGGTTGCGGTAGCTGCTCAGGTATGTTTACCGCCAACTCAATGAACTCACTCACCGAGGCCATCGGTCTGAGTTTGCCAGGCAACGGAACCATTCTTGCTACCCACAAAAACCGTATCCAACTTTTTAAAGATGCAGCACGCCAGATAGTTAAGAACGCTTATGCATATTATGAGGACGGCGACGAGAGCGTATTGCCACGCAATATAGCTACCCGCGACGCATTCCTCAACGCCATGACCCTGGACATCGCCATGGGCGGAAGCACCAACACCGTGCTCCACTTGCTGGCAGTAGCTCAGGAAGCTGGCGCAGACTTCAAGATGGAAGACATCGACCAATTGAGTCGCAAGGTGCCTTGCCTCTGCAAGTTGAGCCCTAACACCCAGAAATACAGTGTACAGGAGTGCAACCGCGCAGGTGGTATCCTCGGTATCCTGAACGAGCTGAACAAGGGCGGTCTGATCAACGGCGCCGTAAAGCGTGTTGACGGCAAGACACTCGATGAGCAGATGAAGAAATACGACATTACCGACACAGAGATTGATGCCGAGGCTGACAGAATCTACCACTCAGCACCGGGCAGAAAGTTCTCTACCCAGATGGGTAGCCAGGACGCTCAGTGGGAGAGTCTTGACATCGACCGCGCCGAGGGTTGTATTCGCGACCTCGAGCATGCCTACACCAAGGATGGCGGACTGGCAGTGCTCTTCGGTAACATCGCCCAGAATGGTTGCGTAGTAAAGACAGCCGGCGTAGACCCAGTGCTCTGGCATTTTGAGGGGCCAGCCGTATGCTTTGATTCTCAGGAAGATGCATGCGAAGGCATCCTCAGCGGAAAGGTTAACTCAGGCGACTGCGTAGTCATCACCCACGAGGGTCCGAAGGGTGGCCCTGGCATGCAGGAGATGCTCTACCCAACCTCTTACATCAAGAGCCGTCACCTGGGCAAGGAATGTGCCCTCATCACCGACGGCCGCTTCTCAGGCGGTACATCAGGCTTGAGCATCGGTCACATCAGTCCTGAGGCTGCAGCAGGTGGTAACATCGGCAAGATTAAGGATGGCGACATCATCGTCATTGATATCCCTAGCCGCTCCATCAATGTGAAGCTCTCTGACGAGGAACTCGCTGCACGCCCACAGCAGCCGCTGAAGCGCAACCGCTTGGTTAGCAAGGCACTGCGCGCTTATGCCCAGAGCGTAAGTTCGGCAGATAAGGGCGGTGTGAGAATCATCGACTAGTCTTCAAGAGTCTTTGAAAAGACAGTTTTTAGAGTCTTTGAGAAAAGAAAAGTTTTTGAATTATTCAGAATAATAACATATAAATGGCAAAAGAAGTAATAACAGGAGCCGAAGCACTGATGCGCTCCCTGAAAAACGAGGATGTTAAAACCATCTTCGGATATCCGGGCGGCAGCATCATGCCAGTGTTTGATGCACTGTACGGTTACACGAGAGGTGAAAAGAAGATGTTTGACCACATCTTGGTACGTCACGAGCAGGCTGCTGCTCACGCTGCACAGGGTTATGCCCGAGTCAGCGGCGAAGTGGGCGTCGCTCTTGTCACTAGTGGTCCTGGAGCTACTAATACATTAACCGGCATCGCTGATGCCATGATGGATTCTACACCAATTGTAGTCATCGCCGGACAGGTAGGCGTAGGTGCCCTGGGTACCGATGCCTTCCAGGAGGTAGACCTCGTGGGTGTTACCCAGCCAATCTCCAAGTGGTCTTACCAGATACGCCGTGCCGAGGATGTGGCATGGGCTGTGAGCCGTGCTTTCTACATCGCCCGCAGCGGACGCCCGGGACCTGTGGTGCTCGACTTTACAAAGAATGCGCAGGTGGCTACATGCGAGTGGGAACCAGTGAAATGTGAGAAGGTTACATCTTACAACCCTTATCCTACGATAGATGAAAAGGCGGTGGCTGAAGCTGCCGAACTCATCAACAATGCCAAGAAACCATTCGCCCTCGTGGGTCATGGAGTAGAGCTTGGCGGTGCACATAATGAACTCATCGAATTCCTCGAGAAGGCAGATATCCCTGCCGGCAGAACCCTGCTCGGCCTTTCTGCCCTGCCTAGCAACCACCCGCTCAACATGGGTATGCTCGGCATGCACGGTTCTTATGCTACCAACATGAAGACCCAGGAGTGTGATGTGCTCATCGCCATCGGTATGCGTTTCAGCGACCGTATCACAGGCGTGCCTTCTAAGTATGCTCCTCAGGCAAAGATTATCCACCTGGACATTGACAAGGCTGAGATTGATAAGGTTATCAAGACCGATGTGGCTGTTGTGGGCGACTGCAAGCAGAGTCTGCCAGCCATTACCCGTCTGCTGAACAAGAATGTTCACCGCGAGTGGAGAGATTCCTTCGAGGAATACCGCCAGCAGGAACAGGAAAAGGTAATAGAGAAGGATATCCATCCTACAGAGGGACCGCTGCTCATGGGCGAGGTGACCAACGTGGTAACGGAAGCTACTCATAATGAGGCTGTTCTCGTAAACGACGTAGGTCAGAACCAGATGATCAGTAGCCGCTACTTCAAGTTTACCAAGAAGCTGAGCATCGTAACCAGTGGTGGTTTCGGAACCATGGGCTTCGGCCTTCCGGCAGCCATCGGTGCCACCTTCGGAGCTCCCGACCGCACCATCTGCTGTTTCTTCGGCGACGGCGGTTTCCAGATGAACATCCAGGAACTAGGCACCATCATGGAGCAGCAGGCACCGGTAAAGATGATTCTGCTGAACAACAACTATCTGGGCAACGTTCGCCAGTGGCAAGACCTGATGTTCGGCGGCCGTCACTCCTTCACCCACATGATGAATCCTCATTATGCAGAGATTGCCAAGGCCTACGGCATACCATACGATGTGGTAATAGACCGCAAGGACCTTCAGGCTAAGGTGGAGAAGATGATCAGCACCAAGGGTCCTTACCTGCTGGAGTGCGCCATCAAGGAGAATGAAGACATCGTTCCGATGACGCTGCCGGGCAAGAGTGTAGATGAGATGCAACTCGAGTTGAATTATTAAAAGTTCTCGGCTATATATAATAAGGTGTAAATTCCTTCAAGAGGGAGCATCCTCCGAAAAGGAAAGACTCCGAAAAGTAACCGATTATTTTAAAATTTGGAAAAATGGAGAATAACAACGAAAAGAAATTATATACATTGCTTGTTTACTCAGAAAACATTGCCGGTATCCTGAATCAGATTACCGCCGTGTTTACTCGCAGACAGGTAAACATCGAGAGCTTGAATGTTTCGGCCAGCAGTATCAAGAATATACACAAGTATACCATCACGGTTTGGAGTGATGAAGAGCAGATTGAGAAAATCAACAAGGCAATAGAGAAGAAGATTGACGTGGTGAAGAGCGATTACTACTCCGACGACCAGATCTTCATCCATGAAGTGGCTCTCTTCAAGATTTCCACTCCGGTATTGCTCGAAAATCCAGAGGTTTCGCGCACCATCCGCAAGCATGATGCCCGCATGATGGAGGTGAATCCTACCTACAGCACCGTGCTTCTGGCAGGACTTACCGAAGACATCGCCGACCTCTTCCAGCAGCTCAACAGCTACAACTGCCTGCTTCAGTATACCCGAAGCGGCAGAATCGCTGTAACGAGAAGTTTTGACGAACCCATCTCTGATTATCTCAAGCAGAATTCAGAAGATTAGATTTCTTTCATATTTTGATGCCCTTTGTTCCCCTGGCTTCAAACTAGCGGAGCAGGGGGCTTTTTCGGTTTAAAACAACAAGACAAACAACAAGATAAAAGGACGAGACAGATATTATGGAACAGAAAATATTAGATAAGGTAGGGCGTTACGAATTTCTTTCGGAGCCTTTCCACTGCGATTTCAGCAGCCACCTCTTTATGGGGCATCTCGGAAATCATCTGCTCAATGCTGCCGATTTTCACAGCAACGACCGCGGGTTCGGTATGAACTACCTCATGCCCCGACACAAGACATGGGTTCTCAGCCGACTGGCTATTGAGATGACAGAGATGCCGAAGTCTTACGACCGCTTTGTGGTAGAAACCTGGTGCGAGAGTGCCATGAAATATTTCACATCCCGAGATTTCAAAATCTGCGGCAAGACATCATCATCAGAAGAAGCCAAGGTTTACGGTTACGGCAAGAGCGTGTGGGCAATGATTGATACGGAGACCCGACAGCCTGTTGATATTTTTGAAATTCACGACGGGCTCATCAAAGAATATATTGATTCTGAAAAACCTTGTCCTATCCAGGCAAGTTCGAGAGTGAAAATGGGCAAGAATGCCAAGCTGGTGAGAACCATTGACACCTATTATCATGATGTAGATGTTAACGGGCACATCAACTCGGTAAAATATATCGAACATATCCTCGACCTCTTTGATCTGGATTATTACAAAACTCACTTTTTGCAAAGATTTGAGATAGCTTACGTAGCAGAAAGTCACCAGGGAGACCAACTTCATTTCTATTTGGAAGAAACTAGTGAGGTAGAAAAAATGCAAGAATACTGCATAAAGATAACAAAAAACGGCAAAAATGATGCAAATGAGGTGGAAGTTGTAAGAAGTAAGGCTAAATTTATTAAAAATTGAAAGAAAAATTTGGTAGTTTCATTTTATTTGCTTACCTTTGCACTCAGAAAATAAGAATAAACCCAGAGCCGCCTTCTTGGATAGGGGGTGGACGGATCAAACAGGCTCTCTTTGGATAAGAATACAGCTCGCATCCGTATGGACAAGTATAACCCGCGGCTCCACAAACGGCAAGCCGCACAAAAAAATAAAAATTATGGCAGAAATGAATTTCGGTGGCGTAATGGAAACTGTTGTCACCAGTCATGAATTTTCATTGGAGAAAGCACGTGAAGTATTGAAGAACGAAACAATCGCAGTTATCGGTTATGGTATCCAGGGTCCTGGTCAGGCTTGTAACCTTCGCGATAATGGTTTCAACGTCATCGTCGGACAGCGTCAGGGTAAGACCTACGAGAAGTGTCTGAAGGATGGTTGGGTTCCTGGTAAGACTCTGTTCTCTATCGAGGAAGCTGCTGAAAAGGGTACTATCATCTGTATGTTGCTTTCTGATGCCGGTCAGATTGCATGCTGGCCAAAGATTAAGCCATACCTCACACCAGGTAAGACTTTGTATTATTCACATGGTTTCGCTATCAACTGGAGCGACCGTACAGGCGTTGTTCCACCAAAGGATATTGATGTAATCATGGTTGCTCCTAAGGGTTCTGGTACTTCTCTCCGCACTATGTTCTGTGAGGGTCGTGGTTTGAACTGCTCTTACGCTGTATACCAGAATGCATCTGGCAAGGCAGAGGATAAGACTATTGCCTTCGGTATCGGTATCGGTGCCGGTTATTTGTTTAAGACTACATTCCAGCGTGAGGCTACTTCTGACCTCACAGGTGAGCGTGGCTCATTGATGGGTGCAATTGAGGGATTGTTGGAGGCACAGTATGACGTGCTCCGCGAGAATGGTCACTCACCATCTGAGGCTTTCAACGAGACTGTTGAGGAGCTCACACAGAGCCTTGGCCCTCTCTTCGGTGCTAAGGGTATGGATTGGATGTATGCTAACTGTTCAACAACAGCTCAGCGTGGTGCTCTTGACTGGGCTCCTCGTTTCCGTGAGGCTATCAAGCCTGTAATGGAGTGGTTGTACTACTCTGTAAAGACTGGTAACGAGGCTCAGATTTCTATCGACAAGAACTCTCAAGCTGATTACCGCGAGAAGTTGAACGCTGAACTCGAGGCTATGCGCAACAAGGAAATGTGGCAGGCTGGTGTTACAGTTCGTAAACTTCGCCCTGAGAATAACTAATTTTTTTCTCGTACATAATGTTGAAAAGGGAATGGCCCGAGAGGTGTCGTTCCCTTTTTTCTGTTTATAAGGGGCTTTAGTGATTTCATTTGGGAGCGGGCTCATAAAGTATAACTTATGATACACCTTTCTACTATTTCATTTATGGGTCATGAACGATTTTGTCTCCCTCGACATAAAACATATTCTCTGCAACCATTTCTTCAAGAACTGCAGCCATATCTTCTGAATCATATTTCAGTTGGTTTAATTCTGTAATGTCATGTGGCTTTCCGTCTTTCAGCAAGTCTAGAATTTCTGATATAATGGTTTGCTTCTGGGGTATTTTGTGGTCTATGCAGACATCACATATCCCGCAGTCGTCCTTCATTTTCGTTTTTTCGCCAAAATAACTCAGAAGCTGGCGCGAACGGCAAATGCTGTCGTTCTTTGCATAACTGATAATGCTCTTGATGTGGGCAGTAAACTGTTTCTTGCGTACTTCCCATACCTCCTCAGGGATGATAACTCTGAAACCATCTTCCCTAGGACGCGTGTAGCTGATATAAGGTGTCTTGCGGCGGGGAATGAAGTCGATGATGTGGCGGGCACTCAGATTTTTCAGAATCATGTATACCTGCTGACGGTTTAGTTCGCTTACACGCTCTATCAGCGATTCATCAATGTAAACATAGTCGGTAAACAGACCGCCGTAATTACGCAGAAGCCCCGTAATGACAGACTCTTCCTTCTCCGAAACATTCTCTAGCAGATAGAGATCATTTCGGCTGATGTTAAATCTGATTCTTGCTTTTCCGTCAGGATTGTCCTCGTAGTGGATATAGCCTGAGCGCTCCAGAATGCGCAGAGCCGAGTCTACGCGAGTAGGGAAGTACTTGTAGGTGAAGCAGAACTTCTCTATCTCGAACATGAAAGTCTGTCCCATTCCGCTTCCAACTGCCACCTGGAAAAAGTAAGCAAGATGCTCGTAAACGTCTTTGATGAATTCTTTGTCTGGGAAGGTTTCGTCTATGCGTTTCATGAGTTTGTTTTCATCGCTCTGGTTGTAGAGCAGCACAGCATAAGCCTTTTCGCCGTCTCTTCCGCCTCGTCCCGCCTCTTGAAAATAGGCTTCCAGTGAGTCTGGACAATCTATATGAATTACCATTCTCACATCTGACTTGTCTATTCCCATGCCGAAAGCATTGGTTGCTACCATTACCCTTATCTCGTCATTTTGCCAGTTTTTCTGTCGGATATCCTTCACGTCGGAATCCAGTCCGGCATGGTAAAATGTAGCAGAAATACCTTGTTTGTTCAGAAGTTCTGCCATCTCCTTGGTTCGTTTTCGGCTTCTCGCGTAAATGATTGCTGAGCCTTGGGTACACTGCAGGATATGAATCATTTCGGTCAACTTGTCGTTGGTGGTGCGCACCACATAGGCAAGATTCTTGCGGGCAAAACTCATTTTAAATACGTTTTGCTTCTTGAAGTGAAGCTGGTTCTGGATATCTTCTACTACATCGGGAGTGGCCGTAGCCGTAAGAGCAAGGACTGGTACACCGGGCTTCATATCTCTTATTTTTGCAATTTCGAGATAAGACGGGCGGAAATCGTAACCCCACTGGCTGATGCAGTGAGCTTCATCTACCGTGATGAAACTCACCGGAATGTGGCGCAGTTTAGTTTGGAACAATTCTGAAGAAAGACGTTCTGGTGAAACATACAGAAACTTGATTTCACCGAAAATACAATTTTCCAATATTCGGAGAATCTCTTGGCGCGACAATCCTGTGTAGATGGCTTCAGCCAGGATGTTGCGGGCCTTGAGATGCTGTACCTGATCCTTCATTAGCGCAATGAGTGGAGTTACCACAATGCAGACGCCCTTTTGGGCAAGGGCTGGAACCTGGAAGGTGATGGATTTACCGCCACCCGTAGGCATAAGACCGAGGGTATCCTCACCTCGGGCTATACTCTCGATGATGTCTCGTTGTATGCCGCGAAAGTCAGGATACCCCCAATATGTACGTAGTATTTCTTGATATTTATCTGCCATTTTTTGAAACTTTTGCCCTTACAGATTTCGATGCTTTTGCGCGTCCTGACGGATTTGCTCTACAAATCCGTGTAATCCGAGTAATCAGTGCCTAATCCATGCATAAGGCTAAGTACCTCATCCTTCGTTTGGACGGATGTCTTCTATCTGAAGTTGAACTTGGTTTTTCTTAAAAATATTCTCTTCTATGGTGAAGGCTATATCGAAACTTCGCTTACTCTTGATGTAGCGGGCAGCTGCACTCTGACCGAAAGCGATGCCGTTTAAGACCGTGCTCGATTTTGAGTCTACCAGTTCCAACTTGATGTGCTCCTGTTCTCTGCCCACCACCTTGCTGGTGCCATAATCATATACCCGGTTGGTGCAGAAAATAGGTTTCTGGTTACATGGACCGAAAGGAGAGAAGCGCTTCAAGTCGGCCTGCAGATGCTTGGTAATGTCTTTAAAGTCAATTTCAGCATCTATGTTGAGCATCGGTTCTGTCTGTTGAGGCGAAATATGCTCTTCTACATAATGCTGGAACCTGTCTCTGAACTCTCTAACCTTATCCCACTTCAAGGTAAGTCCGGCAGCATAGGTATGACCACCGAAATTGAGCAGGAGGTCGCGGCAACTCTTGATGGCTGAGTAGATGTCAAATCCCGTTACGCTACGTGCTGAACCTGTAGCCATATCACCATCCCGGGTCAGAACAATGGTAGGGCGGAAGTAGATTTCGGTGAGTCGGGAAGCAACAATGCCAATGACTCCCTTTTTCCAGCCTTCATCATAGAGCACGATGCTGGAGTTGTGTTTCATGCTTTCCAGACGCGATACGATGCCGTTGGCTTCTTCAGTCATCTGCTTGTCTATGTCTTTGCGCTGCTCATTGTACTCATTGATGTGTCTGGCCATGCGCAGGGCTGAGGAATAGTCTCTTTCTACCAGCAGATCTACGCTCAGCTTGCCGTTCTCCATTCTGCCTGAAGCATTGATGCGGGGACCAATCTTGAACACAATATCGCTCATAGAGAGCTCGCGTCCGTTCAGTCCGCAGATGTCGATGATGGATTTCAGACCGATACTTGGATTGGTATTCAGCAACTTAAGACCATGGAAGGCGAGTATTCTGTTCTCATCTACTACCGGCACAATGTCGGCAGCAATACTCACGGCGCAGAAGTCGAGCAGAGGAATGAGCCTGGAGAATGGAATGTTGTTGTTCTTGGCAAAAGCCTGCATAAACTTGAATCCTACACCGCATCCGCAGAGATGCTTGAATGGGAATGGATCGTCAGGACGCTTCGGATTGAGTATGGCCACAGCAAGTGGCATCACATCGTCAGGAACGTGATGGTCGCAGATGATGAAGTCTATTCCCAGACTCTTGGCATATTCTATCTCCTGAATAGCCTTGATTCCGCAGTCTAGAATAATAATCAGTTTTACACCAGTCTGATGAGCAAAATCAATTCCTTTCTTACTCACTCCGTAACCTTCGTCGTAGCGGTCGGGAATGTAGTAGTCGATGTTTGAATAGAATTGCTGCAAGAATTTGTACACCAGGGCAACGGCGGTGCATCCGTCTACGTCATAGTCTCCGTAAACAAGGATACGTTCCTTTCTACCCATAGCATCGTTCAGGCGGTCTACGGCAATATCCATGTCTTTCATCAGGAATGGATTGATGAGATCTGAGAGTTGTGGACGGAAGAACCGTTTGGCTGCAGACTCTGTCGTAATCTCGCGCTTGATGAGCAAATGGGCAAGAACTGGGCTCATATTTAGCTTGGCGCCTAATTCTTCAGCTGCTTTTTGCTGTTCAGGTGTTGGTGATTCGTAATTCCATTTAAAATGCATTTTAATTATTTTTTATTTCTGCCCCCAAAGTTACGAAAATAAAATGACAAAAGGAAATGTTTAGGGAGGAATTTTACTAAATTACCTAGAAATAAGTAAAAATAAGACTTGTTGGCAACCCAAAATAAGTAAATAAGAGATTTTCTTGGCAACAAAAAAGGCAGCAAACTCATCGGTTTGCTGCCCCTTGAATATTTTTGTTTAGGAGAATGTCCATAGAAAACCTATAGACTGTTAACTATAAACTTTTAACTATTAAAACTCTCCTAGATTCCGAGCTTCTTGCGGATGTCCTTAGGAAGGGCGTTCTTGTTAACCATGAAGTCCATAGTCTTGTAAGCTACGAAAGCCTTGGTCATGTACCAGGTTCCCTTGTAGTCACCATACTCGCCCCAAGAGTTCTTAACCATGTAGTACTCCTTGCCGTTCTGATCCTTAGCGATACCGTAGATGTGCATACCGTGGTCGTCAGTTGTCTCCCAATTGTCGAATGCTTCCTGACGCATAGCCTGGGTAGGAACAATCTCAGGAGCATTTACGCCGAGAGAATCAAACTTCTCCTTCTTCTCGTCCTTAGAGAGCTTGAACCAATGGTCAGCATCTGTACCGGCCATAGAGCGAACCTTCTTTACGTCGTAAGCGATGCCGAGACCCTTGCGAGTGAAACCATCTTCTGTTACGTCACCGCCCCAAGCTACTGTGTAACCGTTGTTTACTGCGTTGTCGATGATCTTGCAGATGTCTTCCATAGGAACGTTGTAACTCAAAGGCCAGCGCCAGTTATCCTGTACCTCAACAGCAAACTTGCTCCACATTGGGTGGTGGGTGTAGCTGGTAATGGTTACATAATCATCAAGATTCAAACCGAGGCTTTGGCAGAAGCTCTGTGGAGTATACTGCTTGCCCTCGTATGTAAACTTCTCAGGAGCCTTACCGATGTAAGAGTCGATGATGCCCTGAAGACCGCTCTTCCAGGCTGGAGAAAGCTTCTTAGCTGTGCTCTTTGCTACTGCCTCTACGTATGGAGTCATTACATTGAAGAACTCACCGAAGTTAGCCAAAGAGTCACCTGTCAATGAACCTGGTGCAGGCATGGCAGACTCAGGTACAATACCATAGTGCTGCAAAGCATAGAGTACATCGTAGGCGCTACCACCCTCAGAGAAGCTCACGTCGCCGTGCATTCTTACAGCCACTGTGGCGCGGTCCATATAAGTCTTGTTGGCTACGAACATTTCGCTGAGGTCGTAGGTCTTGCCTGTCTTCTTCAAGATTTCGCTCTCGAAGTAGCTGAGGGTAGAGTAAGCCCAGCACGTACCACTGCGGTTCTGGTCCTTGATGCTAGTGATAGGATTCTGCTTTACTACAGTAAATACAGGTTTGTTCTTTGCTACTTCTGCAGAGTCTGCAGCTTTCTTCGCATTTGCTCCTGTGGCTACCAAAGCCATCAAGGCTGCAACAATCATAGTTTTCTTCATGAATTCTTTTCTCTTTATATTAATGTTCTTGTTATATCTTCTCTCTGATTCCTTTTTCTGAAATGATTTCTCTTTCAGGAATTTTATTCCTTGTTGGCTGCCATGAACTCCTCAACATCTTTTGGATGATAAGGTATGCGGTCTTTGCCCAGGAATCTGCAACCATCTTTGGTGATGAGTACATCGTCCTCAATTCGGATACCACCGAAATCTTTATAGGTCTCAATCTTGTCGAAGTTGAGGAATTCTGCACAGTGACCGGATGCCTTCCAGTCGTCGATGAGGGCAGGGATGAAGTAAACTCCCGGCTCGTCGGTTACCACGAAACCTTCCTGCAGACGGCGACCCATACGCAGGCAGTTGGTACCGAATTGCTCCAGATTAGGGCGTACCTCTTCGTCGAAACCAACGTTAATCTGGTCGAGGTTCTCCATGTCGTGAACATCCATTCCCATCATGTGGCCCAAACCATGAGGCAGGAACATGGCGTGTGCTCCAGCCTTTACAGCCTCTTCTGTATCACCCTTTGCAAGTCCGAGCTCCTTCATGCGGTCGAAGAGCAGGCGGCAAACAGAGAAGTGTACGTCAGCCCATTTTACGCCTGGCTTGGCTACATCCAGTGCATGGTCGTGGCATTCTTCTACAATAGAGTAGATTTCCAACTGGCGCTGGCTGAACTTTCCGCTCACCGGCATGGTGCGGGTGTTGTCTGAACAGTAGTTGTTCATAGTTTCTGCACCTGCATCACAGAGTGCCAGTCTGCCTTCTTCCAGTACATTCATAGATGGATAACCATGCTGAATTTCACCGTGCTGACTGAAGATGGTTGGGAAACTGACCATGGCTCCGTAAGAGTGGGCAATGCCGCTTACCTGACCTGCAACATATTTTTCTGTCACACCCGGACGTACGAGCTTCATCGCTGTGGTATGCATCTTGTATCCGATGACAGCAGCACGCTCCAATTCCTCGATTTCTTCCTGGGTCTTAGTTGAACGCATCTTCACAACAGCCTTGATGAGGTCCATGCTGGCCTCTTCTTTCTGCTGGTTAGGATGGATGCCCAGAAGGTCGAATATCTGCAGTTTGATGTCGTAGCGGTAAGGTGGCAGGAAATGAATCTTGCGCTTCTTCGACATGGCGTCGTTGCAGATAGTCTTGAGCGTTTTCATAGGTGCTGAGTTGTGAACGCCTACCTGCGCTGCAAGATCGTGAACACTGTCAACGCTTCCGTACCATACGATGTCTACGAGGTCGATGTCGTCGCCAATCAGGGTTTCAATATCGTTGTCTATATCTATCACACCTACCAGACCGTCGCGCTGCAATCCGAAATAATAGAGAAATGTCGAGTCCTGACGGAAAGGGTAATATCCGTTATTAGGGAAATTACATGGTGAGTTGTTGTTTCCGAAAAGTATAATTACGCCGCTTTTCACAAGCTTCTTCAACTCCTGTCTGCGGCAGATGTAAGTCTCTTTGCTGAACATATTTTTAGTATTTTACATTATTTTGCTTGCAAAGTTAGCAATTATTTCCCAAAAAATACGTATCTTTGCAAGCAAAATTGAATAAAACGCGTAAATTTATAAATAATTAATATAAAAACGGCTTTTTTGCTAGACAAAATGTAAGAAAATTGTCTATACTGCGAGCAAAATATAATTATTTTCAGAATTTTAAAAGCAGAGAGTGTGTTATGAAATTGAATTTGAAAACAACAGGTTTGGTTCTTGAGGGAGGAGGCATGCGAGGGGTCTTCACCAGTGGGGTACTGGATGCCTTCATGAAGCATGATGTTCATTTCCCTTATACGGTGGCTGTATCGGCTGGGGCATGTAATGGCATGTCGTATATGAGCCGCCAGCCTCGGCGTGCCCGTATCTCTAACATCGATTATCTGGCCCGATACCAGTATATCGGTATTCGCCATCTGGTGACTCAGGGGTGTATCTTCGACCGCAAATTGCTCTACGATAAGTTTCCGAACCAGCTCTTACCTTTCGATTTTGATACCTATTTTAAGTATGCCGATGGTTTCGAGATGGTTACTACCAATTGTCTTACGGGCAAGGCTATGTATCTTTCCGAGAATCATGACAGGCAGCGTGCACTGGATGTTGTGCGTGCTTCTAGCAGTTTGCCATTTGTGAGCAAGATAGTGGAAGTGGATGGCATTCCGATGTTGGATGGTGGTATTGCGGACAGTATTCCGGTACAGCACGCCATTGACATGGGGTGGCAACACAATGTGGTTGTCCTGACTCGCAACAAAGGATGGCGTGATATGGGCAAAGACCATAAGATACCTTATTTATATAAGAACTATCCTCGCCTGCGTGTGGCTCTGAGTCACCGTCATCGGGCTTATAACGAACAAATCCAGCTTGTAGATGATCTGGAGGCTGCGGGTAAGATTACCTGTATCCGTCCAATCCGTCCGTTGGAAGTTGGCAGAATAGAGAAGGATACCGATAAACTGGAACGCCTCTACGAAGAAGGTTTCATGCTGGGTGAGGCTTTCTGCGAAAAATGCGTAGAAAAAGAATAATATTAATAAGGTGTAGTTGATAAATAAGGTGTAGAGTTTTAGTATATGGCTTGAGAATGAGTAGAACGGTGATTTTTTAGGAACGGATTACACCGTGCCTAAAAATCACCGTTCTGGGTATGATAGTAATCAGCAATGATTTCTTCTTATTTCAGTAGGTCAGGGCGCAGGCGCTTGGTTCTTTCCATGGCCTGGTCGAATTCCCACTGGCGAATCTTGGCTTCGTTGCCACTGAGCAGAATCTCCGGAACCTTCCATCCCTTGTAGTCGGCAGGACGGGTGTAGATAGGGGCGGCAAGAATGTCGTCCTGGAAACAGTCGGAAAGTGCGCTCTGTTCGTCGCTGATAGCACCCGGAACCAGTCGGATGACGGCATCTGAGATGATGGCTGCAGCAAGTTCGCCACCCGTCAGCACATAATCACCTACACTGATTTCTCGGGTAATGAGATGGTCGCGCACACGCTGGTCAATACCCTTGTAGTGACCGCAGAGGATGATGAGGTTACCCTGCATCGACATTTCGTTGGCTATCTTCTGGTTGAAAGTTTCACCATCTGGCGAAACGTAAATCACGTCATCATACTCGCGCTCTGCCTTCAGTGCAGCAATGCAGCGGTCTATTGGTTCACATTGCATCACCATGCCGGCACTTCCGCCGTATGGATAGTCGTCCACACGCTTCCATTTATCTAATGTGTAGTCACGCAGATTGTGCAGATGAATCTCCGCTAGACCCTTCTTCTGCGCACGTGCCAGAATGGACTCATTGAAGAATCCCTCCAGCATCTCTGGTAATACTGTAATAATGTCTATTCTCATAACATCTGCAAAAATAATAAATAATGCGGAGAGTACCAAAAATTTTTGCTTTTTCTTTCATTTTAACTCCTCTTTTCTTCACTTTCCTTTCTTTTTTTCTCTGTTTTCCTGCCTTTCCGTAGCCATTCTTGTCTTTTTATATCATAATCCTATTTTTCCGGAAAAAGAGAGTGATTAACGTATAAATATGCAACAAAATTATCAAAAAATAGAAAAATCATATCAAAATGATAAATTTTCGATAAAACATGCTACTATTTGTAGAAAAAGTTGTATTTTTGCAAACAGAATTGCTCGAAAGAGTGTATAATTAATTAAAATTGTGAACAAGATGATATTGGACATTGAAATGCTGAGAAGCTTTTACGCTTCGTATTCGGAAAGTGTAGCCCAGGCTAAGGCTACGGTGAAACGACCTCTTACTTATGCCGAGAAGGTGCTCTTTGCACATCTTTTCGACCCAACACAGTTGCGATCATATAAAAGAGGTGTGGAATATGTTGACTTCCGACCTAATCGCGTGGCGATGCAGGATGCGACTGCGCAAATGGCACTCTTGCAGTTCATGAATGCGGGTAAGGACAAGGTGGCCGTACCTGCTTCCGTACATTGTGATCACTTGATTCGTGCCGATGTGGGCGCAACACAAGATCTTCCTGAGGCTTGCAAAACCAATAAGGAGGTTTACGACTTCCTGAAGTCTGTTTCTCAGAAATACCATATCGGATTCTGGGGACCTGGTGCCGGAATCATCCATCAGGTAGTGCTCGAAAACTATGCATTCCCTGGAGGTATGATGGTGGGTACCGATTCTCATACTCCTAATGCCGGCGGTCTCGGCATGGTGGCAGTAGGTGTAGGTGGTGCTGATGCCGTAGATGTGTTGACCGGTCAGCCTTGGGAACTCAAGATGCCACGTCTCATTGGTGTGCATCTCACAGGTAAACTCTTTGGCTGGGCCACTCCTAAGGATGTGATTCTCGAAATCCTCGGCATCCTTACCGTAAAGGGCGGAACCAATGCCATCCTCGAATACTTCGGCGAGGGATTGGACAGCATCTCTACCACCGGCAAGGCTACCATCTGTAACATGGGAGCCGAATTGGGTGCCACATGCTCTATCTTCCCATTCGACCAGAATGCCAGCGAGTATCTCCGCAAGACAGGCCGTGAAGAAATTGCATCTCTCGCACAGATGAATGCAGCCGAACTCCGTGCTGATGATGAGGTGTTGGCAGATCCGTCTGCTTTCTACGACCAGATTGTTGAAATCGACCTTTCTAAGGTTGAACCTCATCTTAACGGTCCGTTCACTCCAGATGCAGCCACACCAATCTCTCACATGAAGGCAAAAGGTCCTGCCAACGATTATCCGATGGTAGTAGAAGTAGGATTGGTAGGTAGCTGTACCAACTCTTCTTATCAGGACTTGGCCCGTGCTGCCAGCATTGCCCGTCAGGCTTATGAGAAAGGTATTGAGGTGAAAGGACAGCTTATCATCAACCCGGGTTCAGAGCAGATTCGCTATACAGCCGAGCGTGATGGCATCCTTGATGATTTCAAGAAGATTGGAGCCCTCATCATGACCAATGCTTGCGGTCCTTGCATCGGACAGTGGAAGCGCCATACCGACGATAATACGCGCAAGAATGCCATCGTTACCTCTTTCAACCGAAACTTCCGCCGCCGTGCTGATGGTAACCCTAATACGTTTGCTTTCATCGGCAGTCCAGAGCTCACCGTGGCTCTCACCATTGCGGGCCGTCTCGACTTCAATCCGGCTACAGATACCTTGCTGGATAAGGATGGCAACAGCGTGATGCTCGATGCGCCTACAGGTTTCACCTTCCCACCTAAGGGCTTTGCCGTAGAGGATAAGGGATTCATTGCCCCAAGCGAAGAAAATGCCAATGTAGAGGTAGTCATTTCGCCTGACAGCAACCGACTCCAGAAACTTGCTCCGTTTGCTCCATGGGATGGAAAAGACCTGACAGATATGCCGCTTCTTATCAAAACCGAGGGCAAATGTACCACCGACCACATCTCTATGGCGGGTCCTTGGCTGAAGTTCCGTGGACATTTGCAGAACATCTCCGACAACCTTTTAATGGGTGCCGTTAATGCCTTTAACGGTGAGAGCAATAAGGTGAAGAACCAGTTGGATGGTGCTTATGTCGAGGTTTCTACCGCTGCCAAGGCTTACAAGGCAAAAGGCATCAGCAGCATCGTGGTGGCAGAGGATAACTATGGTGAAGGTTCTTCCCGTGAGCATGCAGCTATGGAGCCTCGTTTCCTCAACGTGAAGGTGATTCTCGCCAAGAGTTTCGCCCGCATCCACGAAACCAACTTGAAAAAACAGGGTATGCTTGCCCTCACATTCTGTAACAAGGATGATTATAATAAGGTGCAGGAGGACGACCGCATCTCTTTGACAGGTTTGAAGGAGTTTGCTCCAGGTTCTAAACTCACCGTCACCCTGAAGCACAAGGATGGTTCTGAGGATAATTTCGAGGTTGAGCATACTTATAATGATACACAGATTGCATGGTTTAAGGCTGGTTCTGCATTGAACTTTGCTGCAAAGAAATAATAGTTGTAGCCATGCAGCTAAAAAAGTAACAGTTATGAATAAAGAATATTTAATATATAAATTAAGCGATGAGGTAAAAAACTCATGCAAGATTGATAAGGATGCATTCAAGAAGTTCAATGTGAAGCGTGGACTTCGTAATGAGGATGGCTCTGGTGTGTTGGTCGGACTGACCAATATCGGTAATGTAGTGGGTTATGAGCGCGATGCAGAAGGTAAGTTGACTCCTACAGAAGGTAAACTTTATTATCGTGGTTATGAACTTGATGACCTGGTAACTCCTCTCTTGAAGGAGAAGCGCTTCGGATTCGAGGAAGTAGCCTTCCTGCTGCTCTCGGGCCAGTTGCCTGATAAGGAGGAATTGGATGCTTTCAAGGAACTTTTGAACGATAATATGCCGCTTGATCATCGTACGATCACCCATATCATCGAGCTGGAAGGCAGCAACATCATGAACATCCTGGCCCGTTGTGTGCTCGAAATGTACACCTTCGATCCGAATCCGGATGACATCAGCCGTGACAATCTGATGCGCCAGAGTATTGAGTTGATTGCCAAGTTCCCAACCATCATTGCTTATGCATACAATATCTACCGTCACTCTGTTCAGGGTAGAAGTCTACATATTCGTCATCCTCGTGAGAATCTCTCTATTGCAGAGAACTTTCTTTATATGATGAAGCATGAAAACTATTCCGAACTGGATGCCCGTATGCTCGACCTTCTCCTGATTATCCAGGCAGAACATGGTGGTGGTAACAACTCAACCTTTACAGTACGTGTAACATCTTCTACCCGTACAGATACTTACAGTTCTATTGCTGCTGGTATCGGTAGTTTAAAGGGTCCTTTGCATGGTGGTGCCAATATCAAGGTTATCAATATGTTCCACCACTTGAAAGAAGCTATCAAGGATTGGGGTAATGTAACTGAACTTGATACTTACCTTAAGCGAATGCTCAACAAGGAGGCTTATGACAAGACAGGTCTCATTTATGGTATCGGTCATGCGGTCTATACTTTGAGTGACCCACGTGCCGTTGAACTGAAGCGCCTGGCAGGTGAACTTGCCAAGGAAAAGGGTAGAGAAGACGAGTATAATTTCCTGAAGCTGATAGAGCAGGAAGGTATCAAATGTCTGCAGGAACACCGTGGAGGCAGCAAGCCAGCGTGTGCGAATCTTGATTTCTACAGTGGCTTTATCTATGAAATGATTGGTTTGCCACAGGAAATCTATACACCTATTTTCGCCATGGCACGTATCGTGGGTTGGACAGCCCATCGTATTGAAGAACTCAATTTCGAAGGCCGTCGTATTATCCGTCCTGCATATAAGAATATTCTTGGCGAACTGGAGTATAAGCTACTTAATGAGAGATAAAATTCCTCTTTGTTATTATACAAGAAAGGCAATGCCCGTCGTTGGGTGTTGCCTTTTCCTGTCTATATACAAGCAGGCTATTGTCAAGTGATGCAGTGAAAGGCAAGTTTTTGTTTTGACCATTAGAATTAATATACGTTAAATATTCAAAGTAGTATGTTGTAATTTTGGAGAAATGAATAATTATTCTTATCTTTGTAGCCGAAAAGAATAAAGAAAAGTATAAGTATTGAAGTTTTAACCGTCTAGTTTTAAGACAAAACAGTAAATGGATTGCATGGAAAAAGAATTTGAAGATTACTGGAATAAGCACCAGAAAAGATTAATCTTGAATGCTCCAAAAGCACTACGCGATGAATATATCGAATCAACCAAGCTTGACAGCCCGATAGATTGGGTCTGTTTTATCCTGCCTGTGGCTTTGGGCATTGGCCTCCAGCCAATTTTGGATATTCAGAGTGAGATTCTCTCTTGGGCAGTAGTATTGCTTATTGTGGTAGTTTGTTTTGCTGTGATGCAGCTGGTTAAGCCTATGTTGCAGAAAAAGAAATCTACCATACAAGTGGTCAAGAGCATTAAAGCTTTTTATTATGAAGTATACAAGAAAAATGGTTTAAAGAAATTAGAGCCTTGGAATTAGATTCCAAGGCTTTTTTGTTTATTGAAACCATTATATAATCATGAAATCACTCATCACATCATCCGATATGTAAAGACCTTCCCGAGTGAGGGAGAGCCTGCCGTTCTTTATTTTCATCAGCCCCCGGCTGATATGCGACTGGGCTTCCTGGAGCAGTCTGTCTGCCAGTTCTTTTCCGAATTCCTGCTCCATCTTCATGAGGTTTATTCCGTCGCTTGTTCGCAAGGCGGTTGTTATCAGATCGTTGTATCGGGTGGAAATATCTAGCTGTTCACTCTCAGAAGGCAGAATGCCATCGCCGATGCTTCGAATATAAGTCTGGATATTTTCGATATTCCAGCTGCGCTGCTTCCTATTGTAGGAGTGGGCGGCTGCTCCTATTCCGATATATGGTACCTCGTGCCAGTAGCTGCTGTTGTGACGTGAACGGAAGCCCGGATGGGCAAAATTGCTGATTTCATAATGTTCGTAGCCTGCTCCAGTAAGCTGGTCTATCAGGGTTTCATACATCTTGCGACTAGTTTCTTCATCTATTTCGCTAATCTTTCCCTGTTTCAGCATATGGTAGAGGGGCGTTCCCTCTTCGTACATCAGACTGTAGGCAGATATGTGTTCCACCTCCAGCTGTATGGCGTGCCTGATATCGCTCATCCATTGGGAAAGAGATTCTTCGGGGAATCCGAACATCAGGTCGATACTGATATTGCGGATGCCGATGTTACGGAGTCGGGTGACGGCTTCTTCTACCTCTCCGGCATTATGACGGCGATGCAGAAAGCGTAAACGCTCGTTACAGAAGGTTTGTGCCCCCATGCTGATGCGGTTGATGGGGAGTTGCTTCAGCGTTTCACAGAAATCGCCGGTAACATCGTCCGGATTGCATTCCATCGTGATCTCCATATTCTCTGCAAGCGTATAGTTTTTTCTGATAGCAGAGAAAATCTGGTTGAGTTGGGAGCCGTTGAGCTGACTCGGGGTTCCACCGCCCAGATAGATGGTTTCGATAGTTTCATTGCTTCCGAGAGCGGCTTTTGCCGGGCGCATCTGCATCTCCCGGCAGAGAGCATCAGTGTAATCATCCCTTAACTTGAGGGAGGTGGTACTGTAAAAACCGCAGTAGATGCACCGGCTTTCACAAAAGGGGATATGTATGTATAGTCCTGCCATATTTCTGAACTTCTTTTTCTATATATAATAAGGTGTAAAGACAAAAACATGTCTAAACAAAGTGCAAAAGTACTAATATGTTTTAAAAAATAGAAGTTTTTTGCCCAAAACTTTTGGCAATGTGCGATTTTTTTGTACTTTAGTAGCATGAAACAGAAAAACCGATGGTTTGACTGTGGATTGCAACTAGCAAATTTAAGTATAACCCTTAAAAATCTATAAGCGTCATGAGAGTTTATCAGACAAATGAGATTAAAAACATTGCGCTGTTGGGCAGTGCGGGTAGCGGCAAGACTACACTTGCCGAGAGTATGTTATTTGAAGCAGGCGTTATCAAGCGTAAAGGCTCTGTAGAAGCGAAAAATACGGTGAGCGACTACTTCCCAGTTGAGTTGGAATACGGCTACTCTGTGTTCCCTACTGTTTTTCATGTAGAGTGGAACAACAAGAAGCTTAACATTATAGATTGCCCAGGTAGCGATGATTTCGTGGGAGGCGCCATTACTTCACTCAATGTTACCGATCAGGCAGTTATCCTTATTAATGGTCAGTATGGTCCAGAAGTAGGTACACAGAACAACTTCCGTTATACAGAGAAGTTGGGTAAACCTGTCATCTTCCTGGTAAACCAGCTCGACTCAGACAAGTGCGACTTTGATAATATCATAGCCACCATGAAGGACATTTACGGTTCTAAGTGTGTGCAGATACAATATCCTATCGAGACCGGTTCAGGCTTCAATGCTCTCATTGACGTCTTATTGATGAAAAAATATTCCTGGAAGCCTGAGGGCGGTGCTCCTATTATTGAAGATATTCCAGAAGAAGAAATGGAGAAAGCCATGGAACTTCATACGGCTCTTGTAGAGGCTGCAGCCGAGAACGATGAAGGACTGATGGAGAAGTTCTTCGAGAGCGAGAGTCTGACAGAAGATGAACTTCGCGAGGGCATCCGCAAGGGATTGGTTACCCGTAGCATCTTCCCTGTATTCTGCGTTTGTGCAGGTAAGTCGATGGGCGTTCACCGCCTGATGGAGTTCCTGGGCAATGTGGTTCCTTTCGTAAGCGAGATGCCGAAACTGCATAATACACGTGGTGAAGAAATTACGCCAGACAGCAATGGTCCTGAGAGTGTTTACTTCTTCAAGACTGGTATGGAACCTCATATCGGTGAGGTAAGCTACTTCAAGGTGATGAGCGGCTCTATCAAGAATGGTGACGACCTGACTAATGCAGATCGTGGCTCCAAGGAGCGTATCGGACAGATTTATGCCTGTGCGGGTGCCAACCGTGTGCCTGTGGAGCAGTTGAATGCCGGTGATATTGGCTGTACCGTAAAGATGAAGGACGTGAAGACTGGCAATACCCTTAATGGTAAGGGAGCTGAGTGGCGTTTCGACTTCATTAAATATCCTAACCCTAAGTATTCACGTGCTATCAAGGCTGCCAATGTTCAGGATACAGAGAAACTGATGGCTGCACTCCTGAAGATGCGCCAGGAAGACCCTACTTGGATTGTTGATCAGAGCAAGGAATTGCGTCAGGTAATCGTAAGAGGACAGGGTGAGTTCCATCTCCGCACGCTGAAGTGGCGTCTGGAAAACAACGAAAAACTCAATGTGACTTTCGAAGAGCCACGTATTCCTTATCGTGAGACTATTACCAAGAAGGCTCGTGCTGACTACCGCCATAAGAAACAGAGTGGTGGCTCTGGTCAGTTTGGTGAGGTGCATCTCATTGTTGAACCATACGCAGAAGGTATGCCTGATCCTACGTCATTTACCTTCAACGGCCAGGAATTCAAGATGAATATCAAGAGCCGTGAAGAGGTTAGTTTGCCATGGGGTGGTAAACTGGTATTCCTCAACTCTGTGGTTGGTGGTGCCATTGATGCCCGCTTCATGCCAGCTATTCTGAAGGGTATTATGGACTGTATGGAACATGGTCCGTTGACGGGCAGTTATGCACGTGATGTACGTGTCATCGTTTATGATGGTAAGATGCACCCAGTAGATAGTAATGAACTTTCGTTCATGCTTGCTGCCCGCCATGCGTTCAGCGATGCCTTCAAACAGGCTGGTCCGAAGATTCTGGAGCCGATCTATGATCTTGAGGTTTATGTACCTGCTGATTTCATGGGTGATGTGATGAGTGATCTCCAGGGACGTCGTGCTCTCATTATGGGTATGGACAGCGAGGCTGGTTATCAGAAGCTGAGTGCCAAGATTCCTCTGAAGGAACTTGCCAGCTATTCCATCTCTCTGAGTTCATTGACAGGTGGACGTGCTTCATTCACTGCCAAGTTTGCCAGCTACGAGTTGGTTCCTTCCGACATTCAGAGTAAGCTGATTGCGGATCATGAGGCAGAATTGGAGAAGGATGCTGAATAGCAATTGTTAGGTTAGAGAAAAATCTCTCTTATATAAATTAAAATTTTATGTTGATATGACCAATATGGGGAAGTGTGCATGTGATATGTATACTTCCTCTCTTTTTTTTTATGGAAAATGAAAATTTAGTTTTATATACGAAACTAAAAATACGTGAAAATGTTAAAAACTAGAAAGAGTAAATAATTAATTAACGATTTTAAGTTAACTGATTAAGAAATTTCTTATCTTTGCCCCCATGAAGAAGAAAACGATTTGGACCATAGCCATTATCATGGGCTTTTCGTTCCTTGCGCTGCTGTACTTGCAGCTCAGTTACATCCAGGAGATGGTAAACATGAAGAAGGAACAGTTTGACGAGTCGGTCAACAGAGCCCTGTATCAAGCTTCAAGAAATTTGGAGCTTAATGAAACTCTGCGCTATCTCGAAAAGAATGTCAACGAGACAGAACGTAAGGCCAATAAAGATAAGAACAAGGGAACGGCAGTTTATTCAACTTTCGAGCTGAAAACAAATGCCACACATCCTGGCAATATGCCGAAGGCGATGATACTGCGTAGCGATAAGAATTCGCTGACAGAAACACAGAAGTCGCTTCAGGAAATCGTGAAGAACCGCTATGTCTATCAGAAAGCGTTGCTGGATGAGGTGGTATATTCTATCCTTTATTCGGCATCAGACAAGCCGCTGAAGGAGAGAATCAACTTCAAGCAGCTCGATCAGGACCTCAAGGCTGAGATGATGAATAATGGTATCAACATACCTTATCATTTCACCGTGACTACCCAGGATGGACGAGAGGTTTACCGCTGTCCTGACTATACGGACGAGGGTGAGGAATACAGCTACTCACAGGTGCTCTTCCGCAACGACCCACAGTCGAAGATGGGCGTAGTAAGGGTGCATTTCCCGGATATGAACAGCTATATCTTCTCCAGTGTGCGCTTCATGATTCCTAGTGTCATCTTCACGCTGGTACTGCTGATTACCTTCATCTTTACCATTGTGGTCATCTTCAGACAAAAGAGATATACTGAGATAAAGAACGACTTCATCAATAATATGACCCACGAACTGAAGACGCCGATAGCCAGTATCAGTCTGGCAGCGCAGATGCTCAATGATACCTCGGTAGCAAAGAGTGAACAGATGCAGAAACATCTGGGTAACGTGATCAACGATGAATCGAAGCGTCTTCGTTTCCTGGTAGAAAAGGTATTGCAGATGAGTATGTTCGACCGCAAGAAGGCGGTGTTCAAGAAGAAAGAACTCGATCTGAACGAGATGGTTGAGAATATTGCCAATTCCTTCTCGCTCCGCGTTGAGCATACAGGTGGTAAGGTCTATACCGATATCGAAGCCATCGATTCGGGACTATATGTTGACGAGGTGCATTTCCAGAATGTCATCTTCAATCTGATGGACAATGCCGTGAAATACCGCAAGCCAGACGAGCCGCTTAACATTACGATGAAGACCTGGAATGATGAAGAACATCTGTATCTCTCGATTACGGATACCGGTCTGGGTATGAAGAAGGAGAATCTGAAGAAGATATTCGACAAGTTCTACCGCGTACATACGGGCAATGTCCATGATGTGAAGGGATTCGGACTGGGATTGGCTTATGTCAAGAAGATAGTAGATCTTCATGATGGTGAAATTAAGGTAGATAGCGAATTGGGAAAGGGCACAACCTTTACCATCAAGTTGCCGGTGATTCACAGTTAAGACTTGAAGAAACGGAATAAAGAATTAAAAGAATATTAATAATTTTAAAGAATAAAGATATGGAAGAGAAAATTAAAATCTTGCTTTGCGAGGACGATGAAAATTTAGGTATGTTGCTTCGCGAATATTTGCAGGCAAAGGGATTTACTACAGTTCTGTGCCCTGATGGCGAGGTAGGTTATAAGGAATTCAATAAAAATAAGTTTGATATTGCAGTACTCGACGTGATGATGCCAAAGAAGGACGGCTTTACCCTGGCACAGGAAATTCGTCAGACCAATGCCGACCTCCCAATCATCTTCCTTACTGCCAAGACATTGAAGGAAGATATCCTTGAAGGTTTCAAGATTGGTGCTGATGATTATATCACCAAACCATTCTCTATGGAAGAATTGGTGTTCCGTGTAGAGGCTATTCTCCGCCGCGTACGTGGCAAGAAGAGCAAGGAGTCTACCATGTATCACATTGGTGACTTTACCTTCGATACACAGAAGCAGCTTCTTACCATTGGTGAAAAGCAGACCAAGCTTACCACCAAGGAGAATGAACTTCTTGCTTTGCTCTGTGCTCACTCTAATGAAATTCTGCAGCGCGATTTTGCTCTGAAGACCATCTGGATTGATGACAATTACTTCAATGCACGCTCAATGGATGTTTATATCACCAAACTCCGTAAGCATTTGAAGGACAATCCTCAGATTGAAATCATCAATATCCATGGTAAGGGATACAAACTGATAGTTCCTAACGAAGATTAAATGATTCTGTAATTAGGAAAAGATTCCCAAAGATATAAAAAGGATAAGTCGATGACCGGCTTATCCTTTTTTTAATGAATATACAAATCCGGCTACTCCCGCCAGAATGAAAAAGAGGCCAGCGAAGAGTACGCTGTTTCCCTGAATGGAAAACGCAAAGCTGGCCACCATCAGCAGGACGCCTAAAACGATGAAAGCCATGCCCATAGATGGTAGGGTATGGAGCAGGGTAATCAGTTTCTTGTTCATTTTTGCCATATTCTTTACAATTTAGAGGTTGTTTTTATACTATTAACAATTATTTTGTGCAAAAGTACGAAAAATATTTGGTTAATTCAAGAAAAAGTCGTAATTTTGCACCGCAATTCGTGAAAAGGCTGTGTTTTCGCACACATTTTCCGGTTTGCATGAGAATTTTTATATTAATATTTAATCATTTAAAGTAGTATGAATCAATACGAAACCGTTTTCATTTTGACTCCCGTTTTGTCTGATGAACAGATGAAGGAAACGGTCGCTAAGTTCGAGAAGGTACTCACCGATAATGGTGCTGAGATTCTGAACAAAGAGGCTTGGGGTTTGAAGAAGTTGGCTTACAACATCGAGAAGAAGACATCAGGCTTCTACAGCTTGGTTGAGTTCAAGGCTGAGCCAACTGTTATCGCTAAGCTCGAAACAGCTTATCGCCGCGACGAGAAAGTAATTCGTTACATGACTGTTAAACTTGACAAGTATGCTGCCGCTTACGCAGAGAAGCGTCGTGCAAAGCTTGGTAAAAAAGAGGAGGCTTAATCATGGCAGATCAGAAATCAGAAATCCGTTATTTGACTGCTCCTTCTATCGACACAAAGAAGAAGAAGTATTGCCGTTTCAAGAAGAGCGGTATTAAGTACATTGACTACAAGGATCCAGAGTTCTTGAAGAAGTTCTTGAACGAGCAGGGTAAAATCCTTCCACGTCGTATCACAGGTACATCTTTGAAGTATCAGCGCCGTGTAGCACAGGCTGTAAAGCGTGCTCGCCAGATCGCTTTGCTTCCTTACGTAACCGATTTGATGAAGTAATTTAAGGAGGATAAAGAAGAATGGAAATTATTTTGAAGCAAGATATTATCGGTCTTGGATATAAGAACGATATCGTAAATGTAAAGAGTGGTTATGGTCGTAACTTCCTTATCCCTACAGGTAAGGCTGTTATCGCATCTCCATCTGCTAAGAAGCAGTTGGCTGAGGATTTGAAGCAGCAGGCTCACAAGCTTGAGGCTATCAAGGCTGAGGCTGTTAAGAAGGGCGAGGCTCTCGAGGGCATTGTTCTTACTATTGCTGCTAAGGTGAGCGCTACTGGTCAGCTCTATGGCTCAGTTAACGCTGCAACTGTTGCTGAGGAACTCGCTAAGAAGGGCATCGAGGTTGATCGCAAGATCATCACTATGAAGGATGCTAAGAAGGTTGGTGAGTACGAGGCTACTGTACACTACCACAAGGAGGTTGAGGTTAAGGTTCCAGTTAATGTTGTTGCTGAGAACGCTCCTGTTGCAGCTCCTGCTGCTGAGGAGGCTCCAGTTGAGGCACCTGCTGAGGCTGCAGCTGAGGAAGAGGCTCCAGCAGCTGAATAATCCTAGCTCAATCAATTTGTATGAAGTACGATATTTTTCGCACTGTAAAGCAAATTAATATAAAGATCCCTTTTGCCGCAAGGCATTAGGGATTTTTTTATGCCTGTACCGCATTCAGAATGGAAAGTTTTTACCATTCTTGTAGTAATTTAGAATATATAACTTTATTTTTTAATATTCTCTGCTGATTCTCAGAATTTTATTGTACCTTTGCAGTCGGATTCAAAGAATTCATGTATATTGCAGGAATATTTATTATAAACTTAAAAAATAATAGGATAAAATGAAAGCATTTGTTTTCCCTGGACAGGGTTCTCAGTTCGTAGGTATGGGTAAGGACCTCTACGATAACAACGCATTGGCAAAAGAACTTTTCGATAAGGCCGACGAGATTCTCGGCTTCAAGATTACTGATATCATGTTCGCCGGAACCGACGATCAGTTGAAGGAAACCAAGGTTACCCAGCCTGCTGTATTCCTCCATTCTGTTATCTCTGCTCTTTGCCTGGGTGAGGAGTTCAAGCCAGCTATGGTTGCAGGTCACTCTCTCGGTGAGTTCTCTGCATTGGTTGCTGCCGGTGCTATGGCTTTCGAGGATGGTTTGAAACTCGTTGCTGCCCGTGCCAATGCCATGCAGAAGGCTTGCGAGGCTAACCCTGGTACCATGGCTGCCATCATCGGTTTGCCAGATGAGAAGGTTGAGGAAATCTGCGCTGAGGTAAGCACAGAAGGCAACGTGGTAGTTGCTGCTAACTACAACTGCCCTGGTCAGCTCGTTATCTCAGGTAACGTAGATGCTATCAATGCTGCTTGCGAGAAGCTGAAGGCTGCTGGTGCTAAGCGTGCATTGCCTTTGAAGGTTGGTGGTGCTTTCCACTCTCCATTGATGCAGCCAGCTAAGGATGAACTTCAGGCTGCTATCGAGAAGACTACATTCTCTGCTCCTAAGTGCCCGGTTTACCAGAATGTAGACGGTAAGCCTCATACTGATCCAGCTGAGATTCAGCAGAACCTCATCGCACAGCTTACAAGCTCTGTACGTTGGACTTCATCTGTACAGACTATGATTGTTGATGGTGCTGATGACTTCACAGAGTGTGGTCCTGGCAAGGCATTGCAGGGCATGATTGGCCGCATCAACAAGAATGTTGCCGCTCATGGTATTGCTTAATCAACAATAAAACTATTCAACGTTTTATCTTTTCAGCAAAGGCGTTGTTGGAAAGGTAAAACGTTTCATTTTTTTTTAGTAAAGCCGCTAAATGAAGGAAAAAGTTATTATATACCAGGTTCTCCCACGACTCTTCGGAAACCAGAATACAACCTGTAAGGAAAATGGTACCATCGAAGAAAATGGTTGCGGAAAGCTGAATAATTTCTCAGATGAAGTTCTGGCACGCATCCACGATATGGGATTTACACATATTTGGTATACGGGTGTGATTCGTCATGCCACTCAGACAAACTACTCTTCTTATGGAATTCCTACTCAGCATGCAGAGGTAGTGAAGGGAAAAGCAGGTTCGCCATATGCTATTACCGACTACTATGATATCGATCCAGACTTGGCTGTGAATGTCAGTATGAGAATGAAAGAGTGGGAGCAGCTGATAGAGCGTACTCACAAGGCTGGTATGAAAGTAATCATGGATTTCGTTCCGAACCATGTAGCCCGAGAGTATCATTCCATTTGCAAACCAACAGGTGTACGGGATTTGGGAGAAGATGATGATCCGAACATGCACTTCTCTACCAGGAATAATTTCTATTATGCATGGGGCGATTTGGATTTGAATGAAATCCGTCAGTCCAAACCAGAGTTTAAGGCTTTCTCTGCGAAAGATGCCAAGATTTATGAACCTTATACCGAGAGCCCAGCCAGAGCTACAGGAAACGACCGGTTTGATAACCATCCTGGCTGTAACGACTGGTATGAGACCGTGAAACTCAATTACGGTGTAGATTACTGTGATGCAGGAGGCAGAAGCTATCATTATGAACCAGTGCCAAACACATGGGGCAAGATGACAGATATCCTCCTCTTTTGGGCAAGCAAGGGTGTAGATGGCTTCCGCTGTGATATGGCAGAAATGGTGCCAACGGCATTCTGGTCATACGCTACCGGAATATTGAAGGCGAAGTATCCTCACATCGTGATTATCGGCGAGGTTTATGATCCTAACCAGTACCGCAACTATGTAAAGGCTGGTTTCGATTATCTTTATGACAAGGTAGGAATGTATGATTGCCTGCGTGGCGTGGTTCGTGGTGAGCGTCCGGCAGCCAGTATCACTCACGAGTGGCAGGTAGTGGGTGATATCCGCGATCACATGCTCTATTTCCTTGAGAATCATGATGAGCAGCGCATCGCCAGCGATTTCTTCTGTGGCTCAGCCATGAAGGCGATTCCTGCTGCAGCCATGAGTCTCTTCTTCCAGAAGAATCCTTTCATGCTTTACAGCGGTCAGGAATTCGGTGAGAAGGGAATGGATGAGGAAGGATTCAGCGGCACGGATGGCCGTACCACGATATTCGACTATTGGAGTCCGGAAACTCTGGCGCATGCCTATCAGGATTCATCTGACTCGGCATTGAGTCAGGAGCAGAAATATCTGGCAGCCACTTATCGTCAGCTTCTTCGCTTCGCCAATGAAGAGAAAGCCATCCGCGAGGGTGAGACCTTCGATTTGATGTATGTGAATCCGGGTTCTGAGAATTTCGATCCCCGTACCAATTTCGCCTTCCTTCGCAAGAAGGATGATGAAGCTATGCTGATAGTGCTCAATTTTGCCCAGGAGGCGCGCCAGTTGCAGGTTTGTATCCCTGGTCATGCTTTCGATTTCTTCCATATTGCTGAAGAGGAGGTGCTGGTAACAGAACTGTTCTCGGGTGGTAAGAAGAAGGTTGAGTTGAAGAAGGATGGCGTATTCCCGATATCAATGGATGCTAACGGAGTAAGAATCTATAAATTCAATGTCAAGATGGAGGAAAGTGATATCATATTGAATGAGCATCATAAGGAGGAATTCCCTCCTGCTCATACGGCTGAGCATCTGCTCAATCAGTTGATGGTTCGCCTGTTTGGCTGTGAGCGCAGCCGCAATGCACATATTGAGCGCAAGAAGAGTAAGATGACCTTCGTCGTCGATCACAAGCCTACCCGCCAGGAGGAGAAGGAGATTGAGACGGAGATGAATCGCCTGATAGAGCTTGATATGCCTGTTACTTACGAGTTTGTGGATCGTGACCACATTCCGGCTAACGTCAAGTTAGACCGTCTGCCGGATGATGCGAGCGAGACCTTGCGTCTGGTTCGTATCGGTGATTATGATGTTTGTCCATGTATCGGCAAGCATGTCCGTTCTACCGCCCAGATTGGCAAGTTTGTATTGCTTGGTACCAATTGGGATGAGCATGCGCATTCTTTGCGTATCCGCTTCAAGATTGTTCAGTAAAATATAAAATAAGCAGCAATGGAGTAGTAGCCATTGCTGCTTTTTTCTTGAAAAAGTCTCAAAGTCTCATTATTCGTGTTTAAAAATGCTATATATGGTTGATATATAGTGGTTTATAAAAATGATAGTTTTCTGTTTATTTTATAAAAAGTATCATAGAAGTATCATAAATTCAATAGAAGTATCATAAAACTCAGGTAAGTTGCTTGCAAAAAAGCCTTTTTTGAGGATTTATGTCTAGAAATACAGGCACAAAAACTAAGAAATGTCTAGTATTTCAGTTTTATAGAGTAGTTAGGAAAGTAAGCACATTGGCTGGTCTCTTAGTGACCGTCACACGGTCACTAAGGGATCAAGTGACGGGCATCGATAGACCAAGTGTTGGGTACTCATTGCCCGTACTGCGGGCATTGAATGCCCATTTCATGGGGTGATTCTTGGGCACTATTTTGAGCAAGCAAATTGTAGTTTTCTATATTTAGTTGACTATAATTTCGTGTTTTTTTATGATGCATCATGGTGATTTAATGATACTTCTATTGAAATCATGATACTTCTATGATACTTCTTTGTAAATATATTTGGAAGTATCATTTTGTAATTCATTATGTATCAGTGATATATTTGTAAATAATGATACTTTGAGACTTTTTTCAAGAAAAAACATTTATGTGCGAGGATAAAGGGATGGGCGAATCTGCGTCATTTGTAAGCGGCTCTCACCCAGAAGGAGGTTGCCGAGCTTACGGGGCTTGGTTTGACCACCATCCACAAGTTTGAGAATGGTACAGCGGGCTATCTTTCGCTTTCCACTTTTCTCCTTTTGCTGAAGGTGGTGGGACAGATTGATGCTATAAATGATGTGCTTCCAGAACTTCCTCCATCACCTTATCTGATGAGAAAGGATGAGAAGAAGGCACAGAGAATACGTCATACTAAATAATAACTGGTTATGGTAAATATGTTGGGAATAACAGCCGTCTCTTTTACGATAGCTTTACCATGAGTTTTATTAATTATGGGAATAAAATCATCCATTGTGCAATGTACTTTTTGTATATCAGCTATATCAACGAATCAACAAACTTTGCTGAAAGCCTAGGTGGTAGTGGCGATACTAAGGATTGGGGACATGAGAAGGATGAAGATAAGATAGAATGGATAAGACGATGTTTGCGACAGGCAACGAAGATGGTGAAGCCAATAATAAAAGGAGACTAAGACGATAGAAAGCTATTAGGGAGAGGAAGTATGTCAAACACACCTCTCCATAATACTTTTAACACGAGCAAGTAGTTTGAGAGTGTAAACTAAACTGTGTTAAACTACTTTTATTGTAGCTTGACACAGTTTAGTTTACACTCTCATTTTTGCAGTGATATATTGTTAATAATCAGAAAAATGCTTGTTTTCTGAAATATTATCTGTATCTTTGTACATTAATTATTAAGAGTAAGATTATGGCTTCAAAGAGATATCCTTTGGGAATACAAACGTTCTCCGAAATCGTGAAGGGGAATTACTTCTATGCTGACAAGACGGCTATCGTCTATCAGTTGGCTCATTATGCCAAGTTTCATTTTCTGAGTCGCCCACGCCGATTCGGAAAATCCTTGTTTGTATCTACTCTCAAGGCTTACTTTGAAGGTAAGAAAGAACTGTTCAAGGGCCTTGCCATCGAACAGATGGAGAAGGAATGGACGGCATATCCTGTCATCCACCTGGATCTGAGTTGTGGTAAGTATTATAGTTTGGAGAATACATATTCAATTCTAAACGGAATACTAGAAGTGGAAGAGAAAAAATATGGTTTAAAAGTTAATCCAATAGATGAGAAGTCTTTTGGAGGTCGTCTTAAGAACATCTTGCTTGCAGCAGCTGCTCAAACAGGTAAACAAGCAGTCGTTCTCATCGATGAATATGATGCTCCAATGCATGATTCTGTCAGTGACGAAGACTTACAGAAGACCATCCGCAACATCATGAGAGATTTCTTCAGCCCTTTGAAGCAACAAGAGGGAAACATCCGCTTTGTATTCATCACAGGTATTTCCAAGTTTAGTCAGCTCAGCATCTTTAGCGAGTTGAATAATCTCAAGATTCTCACGTTGAAGGATGCATACAGTAGCTGTTGTGGTATAACCAAGAGTGAATTGACTCAGTATTTCCGTGAGGGAATCGAGGAGATGGCTGAGCATAATGGACTCACTTATGAGGAGACCTTGCAGCAACTCAAGCAGCATTATGATGGCTACCACTTTAGTATCAATAGCGAGGATGTCTTCAATCCTTACAGCATTATCAATGCTTTGGACGATAAGGAGTTTAATAGCTATTGGTTTACATCTGGTACGCCTACGTTTCTGGTGGAGTTGTTGCAGCAGAAGAATTTGGATATGCTCAATCTGGACGATTTATGGGTTAATGATGATCGTTTTGATACCCCTACTGAAAAGCTTACAGATCCGATTCCTGTTCTTTTCCAGAGTGGTTATCTTACCATTAAAGGATATGAGCGAAGGGGAAAATTGTATCATCTCTGTTTCCCAAATCAAGAAGTAAGACAAGGCTTCTCGAAAAGTCTCGTCAGGTATTATACTGCGCAAGACATGAACAGATATGATGCCATCGTGTATGCTTATTCCAAGAATGTGCTCATCAATGATGACATGGGTGCCTTTATGCCTCACTTGAAGGCATTCTATGATAAGTTCCCATATACGATTATCAACAATAATGAGCGTCACTATCAAGCCGTGATATTCACCATCTTCACCATGCTTGGCGAAGATGTGAAGGTGGAGCATACCACTTCGGATGGAAGAATAGACCTTGTTCTCAAGACGGATAAGAGTATCTTTATCTTTGAGTTGAAATATAAGAAGTCTGCCGACATCGCCATAGCGCAAATCTGCGATAAGAACTATGCCAAGGCTTTTGCCGATGATGGGCGGAAGGTAGTGAAAGTGGGTATTAACTTCTCGGAAAACCAGCGAAGTATAGAGGATTGGGTGATAGAATAAATGAAATAGAAGAAAGTTGGTGACCTTCATCAGGTGTATGTCACCACACTATATAGATAAAAATATGCTTGAACAGGGGCGGTAACTCGATTTCTTAGGTAGTTACCGCCCCATTTCATGCATATTTTGTTCTTTTGTACAGTTGCAGAACTTAGATAATCACCGCCGTTCCGCTGCATGTAACCATCAGCATGGAACCGCTGTTGCCCACGGTTTCGTAATCCAGGTCGATGCCCACGATGGCGTTGCAGCCCAGGGATGCGGCACGGTCGGCCATCTCTCTGAGGGCTGTATCCTTAGCCTCGCGGAGGGTGCTTTCGTAAGAACCGCTTCTGCCGCCGATTACATCACGGACACTGGCAAAGAAATCCTTTACAAAGTTGGTACCGATGATGGTTTCGCCGGTTACTACGCCACGGTATTCACGGATAGGGTGGCCTTCTATGGTTGGAGTGGTACTTAAAATCATAGTCTTTTCCTTTCTTTTTTATGTTATTATCAATGTTATTTATAGCTTAGACGATAAAAGTAGAGAAAAGGTTGCAGAAAATCCAAAAATAATTGCTATTTTTGCATCGTAAATATAAATATTAATAGGTTATATGAACAAGAGATTGATGTTTTCGGCAGCAGTCGTGATGACGCTGCTTTCGGCAAACGCTCAGAAAAGGGCGTTTACCATCGAGGATTTGTACAGGGTGAAGGGCGTATCTTCGGTGAGCCTTTCGCCTGATGGTAAGACGGTTTGCTATACCGCCAGTTCTTCTGACCTGAAGAACCAGAAGTCTGGCTCCGATATCTACATCATGAATGCGGATGGCTCTCACGCCAAGGCTCTTACCGAGGATGGAAAGAGCAGTTCTGCCGTATGGAGCAAGGATGGGAAGAGTATCTTCTTTACTAATTATGAGAAAGGGACGGCTCAGATCTTTCGCATGGATCTGACTACCTGCGAGACGGAACAGGTAACTGATTATGAGTTGGGTATCGGTAGTCCTGTCATCTCTCCGGATGAGCGATACATTGCCTTTACCGCAGAAGTATATCCCGACCTGGGAGCTGATGCCAAGGCTAACAAGGCCCGGATGGAGAAAAAGGAGCAGGGACCTGTACAGGCGCATATCGCCGACAAGTTGCTCTACCGTCATTGGACGAGCTATAATGATGGCAGATGCAATCACCTTATCCTTTTCGATACACAGACGAAGACTTACAAGGATCTGACTCCGGGCAATTATTCGCTGATATTCGTGGTTGGGGGTGGAATCACCTATCAATTCTCTCCTGACAGCAAGGAGATCTGTTTCGTATCCAATCATGATGAGCATCAGGAGGCTAGCACCAATGCCGACCTGTGGACGGTATCTGTGAATGGGGGAGAACCGGTCTGCATCACGAAGGAGAACAAGGCTTGGGATGGTACTCCAGCCTATTCGCCTGACGGCAAGTATATCGCTTACCGCTTGCAGCAAGTGCCTGGTTATGAGTCTGATCGCTTCCGTCTTGCTATCTACGACCGGGCTGCAAAGAAGTCTACCGTTCTGACAGAGAAGTTTGATAACTGGGTAGATGATTACAAATGGGCTCCCGACAGCAAGAGTATCTTCTTCCTCGGTCAGGTACAGGGCACTCAGCCGCTCTACAAGCTCGGTATAGCCAGAAAAACCATCTCGCCGGTATTGACGGGCAAGGCCATCTCGGAGTTTGATTTCGACAATAAGGGTATGGTATATTATACCTATAGCACGACAGGTAAGCCATCGGCTCTCTATCGCCAGCAGATGAAAAAGTGGAATGGAACTCCTGTAGCAAGCGGCAAGGAACAGCAGATTACCTTCCTTAACCAGAAGTTGGAGAATGAGGTGGATATCCGTCCATCTGAGAGTATCTGGGTAGATGGCGCTGGTGGCGACAAGGTACAGGTATTCATCGTGAAGCCACACAACTTTGATGCCAGCAAGAAATATCCGCTTATCATCAATGTGCATGGCGGACCACAGATGCAATGGATGAATTCCTTCCGTGGTGACTGGCAGGTTTATCCTGCAGCCGGTTATGTGGTGGCTTATCCTAATCCTCATGGCTCTACGGGATATGGTCAGGCCTTTACCCGTGCCATTTCCGGTGATTGGGGCGGAAAGGTATTTGAGGATGTGATGAAGGTTACCGATAAATTGGCAACCCTGGAATATGTTGACTCCACGAGGATGGGAGCGATGGGATGGTCGTATGGCGGTTACATGATGAACTGGCTGCAGGGACATACCAAGCGATTCAAGTGTCTGGCTTCCATGATGGGCGTATATGACTTGCGCTCTATGTGGGGCAGTACTGAGGAAGTATGGTTTCCTAACTTTGAGTTAGAGGGACAGCCTTATAATTCCGATCTCTACGAGAAGTGGTCACCATCCTCATACATCAAGAACTTCTCAACACCAACCCTCGTGATGACGGGCGAGCTAGACTATCGTGTACCGTATACCCAGAGTTTGCAGTATTTCACAGCTTTGCAGACCCTGAACATTCCTTCTCGACTGATAGTCTTGAAGTATGATGGTCACTGGCCAAGCAACCTGAAGTCGATGCCGCTCTATTACAATGCGCACCTCGACTGGTTCCATCGTTATCTCGGCGGTGCTCCTGCACCTTGGGATACAGAGAAGATGGTGAATAATGAGATAGAGTACTGAAATGCCCTATATATAATAAGGTGTAGAAAAACAAAATAAAAAAGCTCCATTCGCAATCAGATGCGAATGGAGCTTTTTTTCTGATAATTAAAAACTTACTTTGTTTCCTGTTCTTCCTGCATGTCCAGATACTGGTTGTCCTTGTCGTAGAATTCGTACTGGAGGAACGCCAGTTTCTGTGAAGGAATCACATTGAAGCCGAAACCATACTTAAACTGCCATCTGCGCTTCAGGGAAATGAAACCCTTGTTGATGAAGGCAGCCACGTAAGGATTCACATACAAAGTGAATTTCTTGACGCCAATCTTGTTGACTAGGCGGTCGATTTTTCTTTCCAACTGGTCGGTAAAGAGGATGCTAGACTTAATCTTGCCCGTACCGAAACAGGTAGGACAGGTTTCATCTACATTCACATCCATAGCCGGACGTACACGCTGGCGTGTAATCTGCATCAGTCCGAACTTGCTCAATGGCAGGATGTTGTGCTTGGCACGGTCCTTCTGCATGTTCTTGCACATGCGTTCATAGAGCAACTGTCGGTCTTCGGCAAGATTCATGTCGATGAAGTCGACAACAATGATACCTCCCATATCTCGGAGGCGCAATTGTCTTGCCAACTCATCAGCAGCGCCGAGGTTAACATCCAGTGCATTTGCTTCCTGACCTTTCTCACGAGTTCTGTTACCACTATTTACATCGACAACGTGCAAGGCCTCGGTGTGCTCGATGATGAGATAAGCACCGTGCTTGTAGTTAACAACACGACCAAAGCCAGCTTTAATCTGCTTGGTAATGCTGAAATTGTCGAAGATAGGTACCTTACCGGTGTAGAGCTTAACTATGCCCGCCTTTTCAGGGGCTATTAGAGAAACATAGTTCTTCACCTCGTTCATCACATCTTCGTTGTTCACGTAGATGTTCTCATAAGATGGGTTAAACAAGTCACGCAAGAGAGCAACGGCTCTTCCGGTCTCCTCGAATGCAAGTTGCGGGCGCTGCTGGGTCTTCTGTACCTTGGCGATAGCATCCTCCCATCGCTTCACCAGGACTTTCAGCTCAGCATCGAGCTCAGCGACCTTCTTACCCTCAGCCACAGTGCGGACGATAACGCCGCAATTCTTTGGTTTGATGCTGTGAATGAGTTGTTTGAGTCGGGAGCGTTCTTCACCGCTTTTAATTTTCGACGAGACAGAAACTTTATCACCGAATGGCATGAGTACCAGGTATCGGCCCGCGAATGAGATTTCGCCTGTGAGTCGAGGTCCCTTGGTAGAGATTGGTTCCTTTACGATTTGTACCAGCACTTCCTGTCCTGCTTTGAGTACATTCTGTATGCTGCCGTCCTTTTCCAATTCAGGCATTTTGCTGGCTTTAGAGAATGGGAAAAGTTTCTTTCTGTCGCTCTGTACTTGTTTAAGATACTTCTGGTAGGAATTAAAATGACTTCCTAGGTCAAGATAATGAAGAAAGGCGTCGCGTTCATAACCTACATCCACGAAACAGGCGTTAAGACCCGGCATCAGTTTTTTTACCTTTGCGATGTAGATGTTGCCCACAGAGAACGATGCCTCACGAGGTTCGTTCTGGTATTCCACCAGCTGCTTGTCCTCCATGAGTGCGATAGAGATGTCTTTCTGTTGGACATCAATTACAACTTCGCTTGTCATATCTTCAATAATCTTTTAACTTTAAATTAATACAAAAAAAGGGTATGTCATTCCATATCAGAACTGACACACCCCCTCAGTCACGAACTGACCGAGAGCTATAGTAAACTAGCTACACTGCTAGCTTACTTGCTCTTATGTCTGTTCTTACGTAATCTTTTTTTACGCTTGTGAGTAGCCATCTTGTGGCCCTTCTTTTTCTTTCCGTTTGGCATGATTTTAAAATTTTAAAATATTGTTATTATAAAAAATGATATTTCTCTCTTCCTGTCCAGCAGTATTACTGAGCGTTCTGCATCTCCTCGATGAAGCTCTTTGATGGCTTGAAGCTTGGTAAGTCGTGAGCTGGAATGGTGATGGTTGTATTCTTAGAGATGTTACGGGCAGTCTTAGCAGCACGATGCTTGATGTTGAAGCTGCCGAAGCCACGCAAGTATACATTGTCCTTCTTTTCGATGAGGCACTTCTTAACCTCTTCCATAAAAGCCTCTACTACAGTACCTACTTCTTTCTTAGGCATACCAGTAGCGATAGCTACCTCATTAATGATATCTGCTTTGGTCATTTCTTTATTTTTTACTAATTTTACTTGTTAATCTTTATTTCGGTGTGCAAAGATACAAGTTTTTTATGATATAACAAAATACTTAAGGCTTTTTTTGCAAAAATAATGCTCTAAGTATTTGCATATAAGGTTTTTATTGCGTATTTTTGCACCAAAATAGAGAAATTATGAGATTTAAGAGATATTTTTTGGCTTTGATGATGGTTGCCTTTCATGCATTGGCGTTGACGGCTGGGGAGGTCTGGACGGCGAAAAATGTACCGATTCCTTTCCTCAGGGATTCTACGCAATATGTTTCCGACCCGGATGGATATGTTGATAAGGCTCAGAAGGATTCTGCCAATTTCTATCTTCAGAAACTGAAGTTGGAGTGTGGCGTACAGAATGTGCTCATCATTGTGGGAAAGGTTGATAACCAGGATGCCTTCCGGATGGCGCAGGATGTGGGCAACCAATATGGTATCGGTTACAAGAAGAGTCGGAGAGGACTGGTTATTGTCATCGCGGTGGAGGACCATAAGTACTTTATTGCTCCAGGAAGCGGACTGGAGGGTGAGTTGACCGATGTAGACTGCGATGATATTGCCCGAGCTTGCATCGTGAAGTATATGCGCGAAGGCAATCCGGGCGAGGCAGTAGCATCTGTAAGCCGTGCTATATATAATAAGGTGAAAAGTGGACGGACGGGAATTGCGGATGTTGATGAAGGTTCGGTTAATGACGAAGAGGACTGGTTCCTGGTCATTATCCTGTTCCTTATCTTCTTCGGTATTCCTATCTATCTGTTTATCAGGTATATTCTGGAAATGCTCGGCATTGTGAAGCCAAGACCGAAGAGCAATCAGAGAAACCAGTCTCGTAGGAGAAACAATGACGATGACTGGATACCTCCTTTCTTTATGGGAGGTGGCGGTTCTTCCGGCGGCGGTTTCTCGGGCGGTTCTTTTGGCGGAGGTACCTTTAGCGGAGGTGGCTCTGGCGGAGGATGGTGATGCCTTTGATAGTTAATAGTTTATAGTTTAGAATTAATAATTAATAATAATGACAATGGAACAGACAATGAATTCAAACATGCAACCGGCAAAGAGAGGTATAAAGAAAAGCTGGATTATTCTGGGCATCGTAGTTGTGCTGGTACTATGGATGTTCAGTGGTTATAACGGATTGGTAGAGAAACAGGAGTTGGCTACCACAGAGTTGGCTAATGTTCAGACTCAGTATCAGCGTCGTGCTGATATGATGCCACAGTTGGCTAAGATTGTAAAGGCTTATGCCAAGCATGAGAAAGAAACCTTCGCCGAGGTGACCAAGGCTCGTGCTGCTGTAGGTCAGGTAAAACTGGATGCCAATAATCTTACTGAGGCTAGCCTGAAGAAATATACTGCTGCACAGGGCGAGTTGGCGAATGCATTCTCCAAACTGATGGTAGTAGCCGAGAAATATCCTGAGTTGAAAGCCAGCGAGAACTTCAAGGCTCTTCAGGTTCAGGAAGAGGGTACGGAAAACCGTATCAGCGAGGCACGCCGCAAGTATAATGAAGCCGTTCAGAACTATAACCAGACGGTTAGAAAAATGCCTAGTGCCCTTATCGCCGGCCTCTTCAATTTCAATGTGATGCCTAAGTTTGAGGCAGCAGCAGGAGCTGAGAAGGCGCCAGATTTGGATATCTAATTTAGAATTGATCATTAAGAATCCTGTTTTTCAATGGGATTAATAGATTTGTTATCTAGTCAATGGGAACGAGAAGTGTCCCATTGGCTAGATTTTCTGTTTTATGCGCTTTCAATTTGAAAGTTACTCAATATTTTATATATATTTTGTATTTCAGATGTTTTTTATTTCAGAAATTCTTTGTATCTTTGCACGCAATTTAAGAAATATGGTAGAAATACCGCAAACATTGAAATTTCAATAAGGTAAATTACAAATATGAAACAAACAAAGATTGTCGCTTCCATCAGTGATCGTAGATGTGATCAGGATTTTATCCGAAAACTGTTTTTCGCCGGTATGAACGTTGTTCGTATGAATACTGCTCATGCCACAGAAGAGGGTATACGCACCATCGTAAAGAATGTAAGAGCCGTGTCTCCACATATTGGTATTATGATTGATACCAAAGGTCCTGAGGTGCGAACTACAGGTGTGAAGGAACCTATCCACTACAATGTTGGTGATGTAGTGAAAATCTTTGGACGTCCGGAAATGGAGTCTTCTCATGATATTGTGAATGTGAGTTATCCTGACATCGCAGCCGATGTAAAGGTAGGTGATGATTTGCTCTTCGATGATGGTGAACTCGATATGAAGATTATCGACAGCCAGGGTCCTATGCTGGTTGCCGAGGTTCAGAACGAGGGAGTGCTCGGGGCTCACAAGAGCGTGAATGTGCCGGGAGAGCATATCGACCTGCCTGCACTGACAGAGAAAGACCGCCGAAATATTGAACTCGCTATCGAGTTGGATATTGATTTCATCGCTCACTCTTTTGTGCGCAATGCAGCCGATGTGAAGGCAGTTCAGGATATCTTGGACGCTCACAACAGTGATATCAAGATTATCTCTAAGATTGAAAATCAGGAAGGTGTTGATAATATTGACGAGATTATTGATGCCTGCTATGGTATCATGGTTGCCCGTGGTGACCTGGGTATCGAGGTGCCAATCGAGAGAATTCCAGGCATCCAGCGCCGCATCATCTCTAAGTGTGTGAAGGCGCAGAAACCGGTAATCGTAGCAACACAGATGTTGCATACCATGATTAAAAATCCACGTCCTACCCGTGCTGAGGTAACTGATATTGCCAATGCTATCTTTTATCGCACCGATGCGCTGATGCTTTCTGGTGAGACAGCAAGCGGAAAGTATCCTGTAGAGGCTGTGCAGACCATGGCCCGTATTGCTGAGCAGGCAGAGAAGGATAAGTCTCCACTGAATGATATTGATCCAATGGAAGATGGTAAGATTGACCAGAAGCTCTTCCTGGCTCATGCTGCCATTGAGGCTACAAAAAAGTTGGGTGTTGCTGGTATTATTACCGATGGCGAGACCGGTCAGACTGCACGCGACCTGGCAGCCTTCCGTGGTCCAAATCCGGTATTGGCAATCTGCTATAAGGAGAAACTCCAGCGCTGGTTGAATCTGAGCTATGGTATTATTCCAATTCATCAGAAGGATCAGGTTTCTACCAAGGCTATGTTTACCGCAGCGGTACGTATGCTTCGCCAGAAAGGCTACTTAGGTGAGGAGGATAAGATTGCTTATCTGAGCGGTAGCTTTGGAGAGGGTGGAGGCACAACCTTCGTTGAGATTAATAAAGTGAAGAAGATTTTCGATAACAGTTATAGCTTTAATTTGCCATCAAATGGCATCGAAGATAAGTAAAAAAGGCTATTATTTCAAAAAAAAATAGACGTAAATAGAATTATTGGTGCAAAAATTTGCAGTATTCAAAAAAATACCGTAATTTTGCACCAATATTTTAAAACGAAAATTTTAGAAAATGAAAAAACTCGTTAGTTCAGTTTTAGTCGCTTTGACTATGCTCTTAGTACTTGGCAGTTGTGGAAGTACTAAGAATGTAGCTTATTTCCAAAATGCAGATTCTATCAGTTTGGCTGCTTCAAGAATGCTTTATGAAGCTAAGATTATGCCTAAGGACGAACTTACCATTACCGTGATTACGACAGATCCAAAGGCTGCCATGCCTTTCAACCTTTCTGTTTCTCAAACTTTGGGAAACAGCGGGCAGTTGAGTTCTGGTACTGGTTCTTTGCAAGGTTATCTGGTTGACAATTCCGGTAACATCGAGTTTCCTGTTGTTGGAACATTGCATGTAGGTGGTTTGACCAAGAAACAGGCAGAAGATCTTATCAAGAAAAAGGTAAAGCCTTACTTGGCTGCAAAGGAAAATCCAATCGTTACAGTTCGTATGGCAAGTTATCATGTTTCTGTATTAGGTGAAGTTACCAAGCCGGGCATCATTTCAGTACCTCAGGAGAAAATGAGTATTCTCGAGGCTTTGGCTCAGGCAGGCGACCTTACTATCTATGGTAAGCGCGACAATGTGTTGCTGATTCGTCAGGATGCTGCAGGAGAGAAGCATACCTATCGTATGAACTTGAATGATGCAAATATCATTAATTCACCTTTCTATTATCTGCAGCAGAATGATATCATCTATGTAGAGCCAAATAAGGTGAAAGCTCAAAACTCAGCCATCGGTTCATCTACCACATTGTGGTTCTCTGCCGTTGGTACATTGATTTCTATCGCATCGTTGATTGTCAATATCTTGCGATAACAGATCATCGAAGAGGATAAAATCAGGATACTATATAATAAAATTAAAGTATATATATGTGTGGCATAGTAGGATATTTAGGTAAGGGCGAGGCTTATCCCGCTCTTATCAAGGGTTTAAAGCGCTTGGAATATCGTGGATACGATAGTGCAGGCGTGGCTCTAATCAGTAATGATGGAGCTTTGAACGTTTACAAAGCAAAGGGTAAAGTGGCAGATCTCGAAGCGTTCTGCTCTGATAAGGATATTTCGGGACATGTGGGTATTGCTCATACCCGTTGGGCTACCCATGGAGAGCCTTCTGCTGTGAATGCTCACCCGCATTATTCTTCTAGCAAGAACCTTGCCATGATTCATAATGGAATCATTGAAAACTATGCCGATATCAAGAAGAATCTCATTGCCAAGGGAGTAGAGTTCAGAAGCGAGACAGATACAGAGGTTCTTGTCCAGCTGATTGAATATATTCAGGTTAAGAAAAAACTTGACCTGCTGACTGCCGTTCAGGTGGCTCTCCGGCAGGTAATCGGAGCTTACGCTATCGCAATTCTTGATAAGCGTAACCCTAATCAGATCATTGCTGCCCGTAAACAGAGTCCATTGGTTGTAGGTATCGGAAAGGATGGAGAGTTTTATCTCGGTTCTGATGCCAGTCCTATCATCGAATATACAGATAAGGTGGTTTATCTGGAGGATGGTAACATCGCTGTGATGCGCCTCGGTGAGGAATTGCAGGTGGTGAACATCCAGAACGTTAAACTCAACCCTGAGGTACAGACCGTAGACATTGATCTCGGTCAGATAGAGAAGGGCGGTTTCCCTCACTTTATGTTGAAGGAAATTTTTGAGCAGCCAGAGTGCCTTCGTAACTGTATGCGTGGCCGTGTAGTTAGCCGCACAGTGGAAACTCGCGTAATGACTGATGGCGACGATACAACCAGCAAGAAGGAGACTGAGATGGGTGTCGTGCTCAGCTCCATTACCGACCATCGCCAGCAGCTTCTCAATGCCAAGCGAATCATCATCGTGGCTTGTGGTACATCATGGCATGCCGGACTTATCGGCAAGCAGATGATAGAGAACTATTGCCGCATCCCTGTAGAAGTAGAATATGCATCAGAGTTCCGTTATCGCAATCCTGTGGTAACGAAGGACGATGTTGTCATCGCCATTTCCCAGAGTGGTGAAACCGCTGATACCCTGGCTGCCATCAAGCTTGCCAGGGAGAGCGGTGCGTTTATCTATGGTATCTGTAACTCCATCGGTTCTTCCATCGCACGAGAGACAGATACAGGTACCTATATTCACGTAGGTCCGGAGATTGGTGTTGCCTCTACCAAGGCGTTCACTGGTCAGGTTACCGTCCTTATCCTCCTGGCACTTGCCATCGGTAAGGAGAGGGGAATCATCAGCGAAAATGAATATCAGAAGATTACAGAACAGCTTTGGAACATTCCTGCCAAGATGAAGGAAGTGTTGAAGCTCAACAATAAGATAGCTGACTTGAGCCGTACGTTTACATACGCTCGCAATTTCATCTATCTGGGTCGTGGATTCCAGTATCCTGTGGCCCTTGAGGGTGCATTGAAGTTGAAGGAGATTAGCTACATCCACGCTGAGGGTTATCCTGCAGCGGAGATGAAGCATGGCCCTATCGCATTGATTGACAGCGATATGCCAGTGGTAGTTATTGCTACCCACAACTTCATGTACGAGAAGGTCTTGTCTAATATCCAGGAGATTAAAGCCCGTCAGGGTCGTGTTATTGCTATTGTCAGCAATGGCGATGAAACCATTTCCAAGATTGCCGACGAAGTGATTGAACTCCCTGAGACCTTGGAGTGCCTGGAGCCATTATTGGCTACCATTCCTTTGCAGCTCTTGGCTTACCATGTAGCTGTATGTAAGGGCAAGGACGTTGACCAACCTAGAAACTTGGCCAAGTCAGTTACTGTAGAATAATATATAAAGGGATTCGTCATTTCTTGACGTTTCCCTTTTTTTGGAGGGGGATCCCTCGGATAGGTATATTCAAATTAAACTAAATAAGATAAGGATAATAGAGAGATGGAACCATTGAAACATGAGTGTGGTGTAGCAATGATCAGATTGCTCAAGCCACTGGAGTATTACCAGCAGAAGTATGGTACTTGGATGTACGCACTCAACAAACTCTATCTGATGATGGAGAAGCAGCACAACCGTGGCCAGGAGGGTGCTGGTATGGCTTGTGTCAAACTGGGCGGTAAGCCTGGTCATGAGTATATGTTCCGTGAGCGTGCAGAGGGCAAGAATGCCGTGACCGAAATCTTCGGCAAGGCGAATGCCACCTTCAAGAGCCTGACTCCCGAGCAGCTTGCTGATGCAAAGTTCGCTAAAGAGGAACTGCCTTTTGCAGGCGAACTTTATATGGGACACCTGCGCTACAGTACCACCGGAAAGAGTGGCATTCAGTATGTGCACCCATTCCTGCGACGTAACAACTGGAAGGCGAAGAACCTCTGCCTTTGTGGTAACTTCAACATGACCAACGTAGATGAAATCTTCGAGGAACTTACCAAGCAGGGCCAGAGTCCTCGCATCTACAGCGACACCTACATCATGCTTGAACTGATGGGCCACCGTCTGGACAGAGAGGTGGAGCGCAACTTCGTAGCTGCAAAGGCGATGGAGATGCAGAATACCGATATCACCAACTATATAGAAGACCACGTGAAGATGAGCAATGTACTCAAGACCACGATGAAGAACTTTGATGGCGGTTATGTGGTTTGCGGTATCACCGGTTCGGGTGAAATGTTCTCTATGCGCGACCCTTGGGGCATCCGTCCTGCGTTCTATTACAAGAACGATGAAATCGTGGTAGTAGCCAGCGAGCGCCCTGTACTTCAGACCACCTTCGACCTAGAGGCAGAGGAAGTGCAGGAACTGATGCCGGGCACGGCGCTTCTCGTGAAGAAGAACGGAGAGTGCAGCATCGAGCGCATCATGGAGCAGAAGGGCGATTCAGCCTGCTCATTCGAGCGCATCTACTTCAGTCGTGGTTCCGACAAGGATATCTATAAGGAGCGTAAGCAGTTGGGCGAGCAGTTGACCCAGCCTATCCTGAAGGCTGTGGATTATGATGTAGACCACACCGTGTTCAGCTATATCCCGAACACTGCCGAGGTGGCTTACTATGGCATGTTGAGCGGTTTCAAGAAGTATCTTAATGAGACCAAGATTGAGCAGATTGCCAACCTCGACCATGTTCCATCAAAAGAAGAATTATACGAAATCCTCGGCGACTTCGTCCGCTCAGAAAAGATAGCATGGAAGGATATCAAACTCCGTACCTTCATTACTGAGGGCAACAGCCGTAACGACCTGGCGAGCCACGTGTATGATGTAACCTACGGAAGCATCGAGCCGAATGTGGATAATCTTGTCATTATCGATGATAGTATTGTGCGTGGTACTACCCTGAAGGAGAGTATTCTCCGCATCCTCGACCGTCTGCATCCTAAGAAGATTGTAGTGGTTTCCAGTGCCCCTCAGATCCGATATCCGGATTACTACGGCATCGATATGGCAAGACTGGAAGAGTTCTGCGTGTTCCGTGCTGCCATCCAGCTTTTGAAAGAGCGCAAGATGGAAGACCTTATCGAGCAGACCTATGAGGCTTGCAAGGCAGAATTGGCAAAGCCAAAGGAGGAGCAGATCAATCCGGTACGCTCCATCTACAAGCCATTCAGCACCGAGGAAATCAACGAGAAGATTGTTGAGATGCTTCGCCCAGAGGGCATGACCACTCCTATCCAGCTTGTATTCCAGAGCATCGAGGGCTTGCGCGAGGCGATTCCAAACCACAAGGGCGACTGGTATTTCACCGGTCATTATCCAACCCCAGGCGGCACGAAGCTCTGTAACCAGTCGTTTGTAAACTACATCGAAAACGTTTATCATAAATAAGTGAATAGAGAAGAACGAAGAGTGAAGAATTCATTTGCTCTTATAAGTATGAAATAAAAGAATCAAATGTCAGATATGAAAAAAGTAACCTTAGTTTTGAGCGATGGAACCAAGTTCCATGGCAAATCTTTTGGATATGACGCTCCTGTAGCGGGCGAGGTTGTGTTCAACACAGCCATGATGGGATATCCAGAGAGTTTGACCGACCCTTCTTACGCCGGTCAGTTGATGACACTTACATTCCCTCTCGTGGGCAACTATGGTGTGCCACCATTTACTTTTGAGGAGAATGGTTTGCCAACCTTCATGGAGAGTGACAAGATTTATGCTTCTGCCATCATCGTGAATGATTACAGCGAGCAGTACAGCCACTGGAATGCAGTGGAGAGTCTTGCCGACTGGTTGAAGCGCGAAAAGGTGCCAGGAATTACAGGCATCGATACCCGTGAGTTGACTAAGGTGCTTCGTGAACATGGTGTGATGATGGGTAAGATTCTCTTTGATGATGAGCCTGACAACATTCCTGAGGCTAACTATGAGGGTGTAAACTTCGTTGACCAGGTAAGCTGCAAGGAAATTATCCGTTATAACGAGGGTGCCGGCAAGAAGGTGGTTCTCGTTGACTGCGGTGTGAAGGCAAACATCATCCGTTGCCTCATCAACAGAGGCGTAGAGGTGATCCGTGTGCCTTGGAATTACGATTACACCGATATGGACTTCGACGGATTGTTCCTGGCCAATGGTCCTGGTGACCCAGATATGTGCGAGGATGCCGTAAACATTATTCGCAAGCAGATCAGTCAGAGCCGCAAGCCTATCTGCGGTATCTGTATGGGTAACCAGTTGCTTTCTAAGGCAGCCGGTGCTACTATCTACAAGTTGAAGTATGGTCACCGTTCACACAACCAGCCAGTGCGCATGGTAGGAACCAACAATTGCTACATCACCTCTCAGAACCACGGTTATGCCGTTGATGCCAAGACATTGGGCAACGATTGGGAGGAACTCTTTGTAAATATGAATGATGGCTCTAACGAGGGTATCCGCCACAAGGTGAACCCTTGGTTCTCAAGCCAGTTCCACCCAGAGGCTTGCTCAGGCCCTGTGGATACAGAGTTCATGTTTGATAAGTTTGTAGAAACACTAAAATAATTAGGAAAATAATGAAAGACGAAAATATAAAGAAGGTGCTCCTCTTAGGTTCTGGAGCCTTGAAGATCGGTGAAGCAGGTGAGTTCGACTACTCAGGTTCGCAGGCCCTGAAGGCATTGCGCGAGGAAGGTATCGAGACTGTGCTCATCAACCCGAATATCGCAACCGTACAGACATCGGAAGGTGTTGCCGACCAGATTTACTTCCTGCCAGTGCAGCCATACTTCGTAGAGCGTGTTATCCAGAAGGAGAATCCAGACGGTATCCTCCTCAGCTTCGGTGGTCAGACAGCCCTCAACTGTGGTGTGGAACTCTATCGCCAGGGCATCTTGGAGAAATATAATGTCAAGGTATTGGGTACTCCAGTACAGGCTATCATGGATACTGAGGACCGTGAGCTCTTCGTAGAGAAGCTGGATGAAATCAATGTGAAGACCATCAAGAGTGAGGCTTGCGAGAACATCGAGCAGGCCCGCAAGGCTGCTGCCGAACTCGGCTATCCTGTCATCATCCGTGCTGCTTACGCCTTGGGTGGTCTCGGTTCCGGTTTCGCAGACAACGAGGAGGAACTGAACAAGCTCGCAGAGAAGGCCTTCTCTTTCTCTCCACAGGTATTGGTAGAGAAGAGTTTGAAGGGCTGGAAAGAGATTGAGTATGAGGTAGTTCGCGACCGTTACGACAACTGTATCACAGTTTGTAACATGGAGAACTTCGACCCACTGGGCATCCATACCGGTGAGAGTATCGTCATCGCTCCATCTCAGACCCTGAGCAATTCTGAGTATCATAAGCTCCGTGCCCTCGCCATCAAGATTATCCGTCACATCGGAATCGTGGGTGAGTGTAACGTGCAGTATGCCTTCGACCCTAAGAGCGAGGACTATCGCGTTATTGAGGTGAATGCCCGTTTGAGCCGTTCTTCTGCCTTGGCATCTAAGGCTACTGGTTATCCTCTTGCCTTCGTTGCAGCCAAGCTCGGTATGGGTTACGGTCTGTTCGAGTTGAAGAACTCGGTAACCAAGACCACATCTGCCTTCTTTGAGCCAGCATTGGACTACGTAGTTTGTAAGATTCCTCGTTGGGACTTGTCTAAGTTCCGTGGCGTAGATAAGGAGTTGGGTTCATCTATGAAGTCAGTAGGTGAGGTAATGGCTATCGGCCGCAACTTCGAGGAGGCCATCCAGAAGGGTCTTCGTATGATTGGTCAGGGCATGCACGGTTTCGTAGAGAACAAGGAACTTGAAATCGACGATATCGATGCAGCTTTGCGCGAGCCAACAGATAAGCGTGTGTTCGTAATTTCAAAGGCAATGCACAAGGGCTATACCGTAGATCAGATTCACGACTTGACCAAGATTGACAAGTGGTTCCTTGAGAAGTTGAAGCACATCATCGACATCGACGAGGCGATGAAGAAGTGCAACATCAATACTCTTGACCAGGATTTGCTCCGCACCGCTAAGGTCTACGGTTTTACCGACTTCCAGGTAGCCCGTGCCGTGGGCTTGGAGCAGGAGTTGGGCAACATGCACAAGGCTGCCCTCCTGGTTCGCAACAAGCGCAAGAGCTATGGCATCCTGCCTGTAGTGAAGCAGATTGATACCCTGGCAGCAGAGTATCCTGCTCAGACCAACTACCTCTATGTAACCTACGCTGGCGTGAAGAGCGACATCACCTTCGAGAACGACCACCGTTCTATCATCGTACTCGGTTCAGGTGCTTACCGCATCGGTTCTTCTGTAGAGTTCGACTGGTGTGGCGTTCAGGCATTGAACACCATCCGCAAGGAAGGCTGGCGCTCAGTGATGATCAACTACAACCCAGAGACCGTATCTACCGACTACGATATGTGCGACCGTCTCTACTTCGACGAGTTGACCTTCGAGCGTGTGATGGATATCATCGAGATGGAGCAGCCTCATGGCGTCATCGTATCTACCGGTGGTCAGATTCCAAACAACCTGGCTATGCACCTGGATGCACAGAACGTGCCAATCCTGGGTACTGCTGCCAAGGACATCGATAACGCTGAGGACCGTGCCAAGTTCTCTCAGATGTTGACCAACAACGGCATCAACCAGCCAGAGTGGAGCGCCCTGACCTCTATGGAGGATATCGACAACTTCATCGAGCGTGTAGGTTTCCCAGTATTGGTTCGTCCTAGCTACGTGCTTTCGGGTGCTGCGATGAACGTATGTTCTAACGAGGATGAGCTGAAGCGATTCCTGCAGTTGGCTGCCAATGTAAGTGAGGATCACCCAGTGGTAGTAAGTAAATTTATCGAACATGCCAAGGAGATTGAGATGGATGCAGTGGCAAAGAATGGCGAGGTGATTGCCTATGCGATTTCCGAGCACATCGAGTTTGCCGGTGTTCACTCAGGCGATGCTACCATCCAGTTCCCTCCTCAGAAGTTGTATGTTGAGACAGTTCGTCGTGTGAAGCGAGTAGGTCGTCAGATTGCGAAGGAGTTGCACATCAACGGTCCGTTCAACATCCAGTTCATGGCTCGTGACAATGATATTCTCGTTATCGAGTGTAACTTGCGTGCCAGCCGTTCATTCCCATTCGTGAGCAAGGTATTGAAGATCAACCTCATCGAGTTGGCTACCCGCGTAATGCTCGGTTTGCCAGTAGAGAAGCCACATAAGAACCTCTTCGATCTCGACTATGTAGGTATCAAGGCATCTCAGTTCAGCTTCAACCGTTTGCAGAAGGCAGACCCAGTATTGGGTGTGGATATGAGCAGTACGGGTGAGGTAGGTTGCTTGGGCGACGATACATCTACCGCACTTCTGAAGAGTATGCTTTCTGTGGGTCATCGTATTCCTGCCAAGAACATCCTGCTTTCTACAGGTTCTGCCAAGCAGAAGGTAGATTTGCTCGATGCAGCCCAGATGCTGGTTAAGCATGGTTACAAGCTGTATGCAACCGGTGGTAGTAGCAAGTTCCTCACCGAGAATGGCATTGAGAACACCCGTGTGCTCTGGCCATCAGAGGAGGCAGAAGGCGGTGCGCCTAAGGCTTTGGAGATGCTCCACAACCATGAGATTGATATGGTAGTGAATATTCCGAAGAACTTGACCAGCAGCGAGTTGAGCAATGGTTACAAGATTCGCCGTGCAGCCATCGACCTGAACGTGCCATTGATTACCAACAGCCGTCTGGCGAGTGCGTTCATCTATGCATTCTGCACCACCAAGCTGGAGGATATCGACATCAAGGCTTGGGGCGAGTATAAATAGTTGATAGTTAATAGTTAAGAATTGACTGTTAAGTCATTCTTAATGATTCCCAATAGAAAAATCCCTGCTGTAGGATAGGTTTCCTATGGCAGGGATTTTTATTATTTGTATGACTATTTTTTGCACATATCTTCAGCTACCATCATAGCAACATTTTGCGTATTTGAAAGCTTGTATGGACGATGGCTCTGTGTTGTGGTAATGATGTCATCACCAAGAACCGTCGCCATCTTTGCAATTGTAGCTAATGTGAGATTATGTGTTCCACTCAACCAACGACTCACTTCTGTTTCTGTCTTGCCAAGAGCCTTTGCAAAATCACGCTGTTTCATATTTCGTTCCTGTAATAGTTCAAAGACTCTGTTGGCTATAGCAACGCATAAGTCGACTTGTTTGTTTGTGTCCGCAGGAGTTGACTTGCGGATATCATCCATCAGTTTATTTGTTTTCATATTAAATCCTCCTTATTATAGTCGATATCTATAGTCAATTCAAGTGGTCCATGTAAATTTGTACCATTGATTGTTATGATTCTTTTATTCTCAAGTTTCTTTATAATGATGTCTATCTTTTGTAAGTTTTGTACGGCTCTATGCAGATTTACATCTTCTTGATATGTTTGCGTTTTCTTTATACCACCATTACCTAAGATTAAAATCTTATGGCTGATATTAAGGCAATACAATCTTAAATTAGATGTATCAAGATGAGAGGGTAGTGCCATCACCCTGTCACGTTTGCTTCCTTCATATCTGAAGAATCTATCTTCTGCACCATTTTCTTTGATAATATCAATCCTTCTAACGAGGATTTGTACATCTTGGGCATATTGGTCCTTATAGGTGAGAAGGAATTTCTCAAATTCGGTATATTCCTCACCCTCGAATCTTGGAGAATAAAGGCTGACTTTTTCTCCAGTTTCCAATAGCTCTATTAATAAGTTCTTTTCCATATAACTTATATTTTTGCTGCAAAGATAAACATAAAAGTTGATTTTTGCAAGAATATTATGTTAAACTTTACTTTTATGTTTATCTTTTTATGATAGCATGCATAATCCCACTTGAAGCTTTTCGATTTGTTAGTTTATAAACTTAGAAGTTTATAATATTGATGCTTAGCTATTTGCCATTTGATAAAACTGCAAAGTAATTATGTCGAATTGTGAGTGTAATAATAACAACCAGCCAACAAATCCATGTAAATTATGCAACGCATACAAAAAGGGTTAAATATATAATGATAATAGGGAAATTATTTGTTGTATAATAGATTTTTCTGTATCTTTGCACAGAATTTTTAAATAACACAAAAATAAAGGTTATGCAGAAAAAGTGGACAAAAGAAACTGTTTTTGAAGAAAGCAAGAAATATTCTTCAAGATCTGAGTTCAAAAAAAAGAAATCTGGTGCATTCCGTATTGCGTATATGAACGGATGGTTGGACGAAATGATATGGTTGGTGCGTCCGACAGCCAAACCTATCAAATGGACTAAAGAGGCGGTTTTCGAAGAGTCAAGAAAGTATTTTATAGTTACGGAATTTATGAATAATGCCGTGACTGCATACACTATTGCAAAAAATAATAATTGGCTAACTGAAATGGATTGGTTAGCTCCTAGCAAGCGTAAGCCTTCTGGATATTGGAAGATAAAAGAGAATGTAATAAATGAATCTAAAAATTATAAGTCGGTTACAGAATTTCAAAGAAAGAATAGTCGAGCTTTTGATTCGGCAAAACTCAACGGATGGCTTGATGAAATGGACTGGTTGGCAAAAACAAACAGAAAACCTGTTGGCTATTGGAAAGAGAAAAATAACGTATTTGAGGAATCTAAGAAATACAACAATAGAAGTGATTTTTGTGAAGGATGTTATCTTGCTTATATTACAGCTAAAAATAATGGATGGCTTAATGAAATGACATGGTTGAAAAAAACAAGAAATTCTCCAAAAGGGTATTGGGAGGATAAAGAGAAAGTTTTTAAGGAAGCCCGAAAATACAAATATAAAAGTGAGTTTCGTCATAAGGCTCCGTCTGCATATAAATCTGCACTATTACATCATTGGCTCGGAGAAATGGAATTTGAAACAAAAGTCTCAAAAGGGGATCCACGAGGTCCGATTCATATTATTTATGTATATATAGACGAAGTAAATAAATATGCTTATGTTGGTGCAACGAATGATATGAAGAGGCGAGATTGGGAACATAAAAATCAGAAAAATGATCCTGTCTATAAGTATTTTTATGGTAAGAGTTTGAAAATTCCAGCATATAAAATCTTATTAGACGGGCTAACAATAGTCGAGAGACAAAGAGAAGAACGTGTTCAATCTTTATATTATCGTGATGTTTTGCATTACACATTGATTAATAATATCAATCTGACAGGTGAAAATGTTGGCTCTGTTGGAAGTTTAATAAAGAAATGGACAAAGAAAGCAGTATTGTGTGAAGCTGAAAAATATAAAACTCCAACAGAATTTTTTACAAAATCTGCTGGAGCGTATGATGCAGCTATAAAATATAAGATGATGAACAATGAAACATTTCCATGGTTTTACAGTAAACGTATGCCTCCACGATGGTGGAGTGTAAAAGAACATGTGTTTGAAGAGTCAAAGAACTATAAATCATGGAATGAATTCTTTTTGAAGTCACCAGCAGCTCATTTTTCTGCAAGAAAGCATAAATGGGAAGATGAAATGACATGGTTGCTCCGTGACCAAGTTCCACAAGGTTATTGGCAAAATGAAGAAAATGTAATAGAAGAGTCTAAAAAGTATTCAACGAGAACAGACTTTTTCAAAGGTTGCCATGCTGCTTATGACTATGCAGCCAAAAATAATCTATGGGAGAAAATGCCTTGGATAAAAACTAAGGTGAAAGAACATGGTTATTGGACAAAAGAACGTGTATTCGAAGAAGGTGGCAAATACTCAACCAAAATGGAGTTTAAAAGAGGTGCACCAACTGCTTATTCTTTAGCGACAAAAAACAATTGGATAAACGAAATGGAGTGGGCTGCTTCTGATGCCAAGCCACAGGGATTTTGGCAAAACAAGCAGAATGTAATAGCTGAATCACATAAATATTCTTCACGAAGTGAATTTAGATGGGGTACTCCGAGTGCTTATAGGTCAGCTATAGATAATGGCTGGATAGATGAAATGAAATGGCTGAAGCGTCCGCAAAATTATAACCTCAAGTGGACTCGTGAGAATGTATTCATAGAATCCCATAAATATGACTCTCGTGGTGCCTTTAAAAAAGGATGTCCATCTGCATACCGAGTGGCAAACGTAAATGGCTGGATGGTAGAAATGATATGGTTGAATATAAAGAACAAAAAATAAGATAGATATGAATGATATAAATTTTGATATAACAAAACATTGGCTTCCTGTTGGTGAAAAACAGGGAAGTATAGAGAAAGACACCTTAAGAATAAAGGTGTCTGGCATAAATTTTCACACAAAACCTGAAGCTAACTTTTGGGGAGTTTTTACAGGATGCATCAAAACTGAACCAAACAATCCATATGATACTAATGCTATTGGTTTCTATAAGACTGATGGGCAACTTTTGGGATTTGTTCAAAAAGAGTTGCAAGATTACGTTAATAAGTTTAGCAAAGGAAAAGAGTTGGACTGTGTAATTGCAATTACACCATTCATTTCTAAGGATGGTAAGGTTCGAAATCAGGCTTATGCAACAATCCTTAAATTTTTTGAGGATGATGTAGAATATGCAACAGAAATGATTAATAGAATCACTGAAGATGTTGGCAATGACGCTTTTATTGAAATTACTCATTTTGAAAAAGAGTTGCCAACACTCAATGTGTCACAGCCAAAAGTTGATGATAAGGATAATAATAATGAAGATAATGATAGTAATGTCATATTCAGATATGATGAATTTTACAAATTTCCACAAAGCGATAAAACAGGAAAGAAAACTTATGATACACTCACAGTAAGAATAGAGGATGCGGATTGGTACTTTGATAGAAAGAAGTGGCAAGCAGGAGTATTCAGTGGATATGTGGATGTAGTGCATTTGGAAAGCCTTAATCAATATGGCATTTATCGAGAAGACAATACCCTTGTTGGTTGTCCTAATAGTTTTGACTTTGATGATGAAATCAAGGAATTCGCTGAAGGACAGCGTATATATTGTATATTTTTGCTTGTTCCGCATATTGACAGCAAGACTTCTTGTATTGATATTAAAGGGAAGGCTGTTTTGATTAAGTTCTTTGAAGGGGAAAAGGACTATGCCCGTAAATTATTTGAAGATACTAGAACTCGACTTGCCCAAAATGCTATTTCTGATTACAAGAAATTCATGGAAAAGAAAGAAGAGTTAGAACTTTGTGATATTAAGGTAATGTTAAGTTGGTCATTTGATACTCGCCGATATACCTTTGGAGCTGATGCTACAACCTATCTTGATGATAAAGGGAAGCCCCAAAAGCCCAAAAGTGGGTGTGCAACTCTTGTAGCAATGCTTGTCTTGGGGCTGTCTCTATGTTGTTTGTTATACTTGGTGATAGTTATTGATTAATTTGTAATGTTGAAGTAGCAAGAGTTATGTTCATTTACAGCCCCAATAGTAAGTCTGTTATCTGATTTTCAAAATCACAAGCAGAATCTATTGATAGAAGATGTGCTAAAAACAGCATTTGCAATGATAGATGAACTTGATAATAGAGTTCGCAACATGGAATATATAAATAGTCAAGAATTTATCTGTGACTTGTTACGAACTGTAGATTATTCAAAAGATGAAATCGATGAAAATAAAAGAATTATGTATGCTAAATATTTAACAGCATGTTGCCACATTGATAATGCTGAGAATAGATGCAAGCGTATGTTCTTAGAATTAATGGAAAAAATTGATGGATTAGATTTCTATATTTTAAAGTCTTTAAAAAACACTTTTGATGGTAAAAATGCCATTGAAAGGATTTATAGTAAGTACAACGATGAATATAATAGCGATGTTTCGAAGAAAGAGGTTATGAACCACTTCTACTATCTGACTTCGCTTGGTTTAATAGAGATGTCAGACCAAGAAGAAGTTGAAGCTTTTTTGCAAAAATACAAAGAATGTCTATCTAGCAGTACGTTTAGAAAGGCTCATTTATATCAAAGAACAACTTTGGGTGATGATTTATACCATTTTATAAGTAAAATCGACATGTCTTCTTGTAGTGAAGCAGATTGATACCCTGGCTGCAGAGTATCCTGCTCAGACCAACTACCTCTATGTTACTTACGCTGGCGTGAAGAGCGACATCAACTTCGAGAACGACCACCGTTCTATCATCGTACTCGATTCAGGTGCTTACCGCATCGGTTCTTCCGTAGAGTTCGACTGGTGTGGCGTTCAGGCATTGAACACCATCCGCAAGGAAGGTTGGCGCTCAGTGATGATCAACTACAACCCAGAGACCGTATCTACCGACTACGATATGTGCGACCGTCTCTACTTCGATGAGTTGACCTTCGAGCGTGTGATGGATATCATCGAGATGGAGCAGCCTCATGGCGTCATCGTATCTACCGGTGGTCAGATTCCAAACAATCTGGCTATGCACCTGGATGCACAGAATGTGCCAATCCTGGGTACTGCTGCCAAGGACATCGATAACGCTGAGGACCGTGCCAAGTTCTCTCAGATGTTGACCAACAACGGCATCAACCAGCCAAAGTGGAGCGCCCTGACCTCTATGGAGGGCATCGACAACTTCATCGAGCGTGTAGGTTTCCCTGTATTGGGTGTGGACATGATATCCTTTGTTTTAAATTGTTATTTGGGGCAAAGGTAATAAAAAATAATGAGAAATGAGGTGTTCTTGTGAATTTTAACACAGATAATCTTGATTATAATGGCTCGTATGAGTCTGATAACTCTATCTTTTAACAAAGTTAACACAAAATAATTGCTTATCTCACTAATAATCAGTATTTTTGCGCATAATCTTTTAAAGAATCAAAACAACTAAGAATATGGCTAGAGCAACAGGTTCAATCAATTATTTGGAGCATCGCACGCCCTTGAAGGACGAAAGCGGTAAGTATCAGATACATCCGATGTTCGTGAAACAGGATATCGTTGACAGGGAGAAAATGGAAAAGCGTGTTCGCGATCATTGTGCGATGAACGTTTCGTCCTTTATCTCTGCATTGGAAACGCTGGAGGATGAAACGCTTTACGCCTTGGCTGAAGGCAACGAGGTGAGGGTAGGCGATATGTTTATCGTCAAGCCTAAGCTGGGGATGGTGAAGCATAAGGACAAGAATGGAATCGAATGGAAAAGGACCTATCATGAGGGTGATCTGATTCCAGCCAATGAGGTGGATATCTGCGGCTTGGAAATTCAGCCCACGAAGGAGTTCCTGGAAAGGCTGAAACGCCACTCTAATGGCTGCAGCCGACAGTATTGGAGTGTGAAATCTACTCCAAAAGAGGCGGATAAGGAGTTTGCTGATATTGTAGAGATTTGTCAGCAGCAGGGTTATATCACGGTGAAGGATATGATTCGTGAATTCGGTGTCACCCGCTATCATGCCAATAAGGTGTTGAATGATCTCTGTGAGGAACCGGCTGCCAGAATGTATGCTACCAAGGAAGGTCCTATAACGCTCTATCGTTTGTGGAAGAAGGAGTAACTAAGACGTAGTTGTTGAAACGGCTCTTTAGGTTGACGGAATCGGTTCCTTAACTTGAATGAAGCGTCTCTTCTCGTTGAAGGAAGCGTCTCCTTAACTTGAATGAAGTGTCTCTTCTCGTTGAAGGATACGTCTCCGAGAGTTAAAAGAAGCGTTTCCTGGAGTCAGAACAAGCGTCTTTTAGAGTACAAGCATAAACCTTCTCAGACATTGCCACTAGGTTCAGCAGCTCTGCCGAGCCTAGTCAGCAAGTCTGCTGACTGCAGTCAGCACCTCTGCTGAGCCTAGTGACAACACCTTTTAGTCGTACAGCTATAACCTCTTTAGTTGTACAACTATACACTTTTTAGTTGTACAATCGTAAAATGATGATACTTCTATGATATATTGGGTGCTCTCATTCAATCCAAACATACAGCATCTTCCTTTTATAACGTTCGTTTGCTTTTGTTCTATTCAACGAACGAAATGAGGAAAAGCAGCTTCTCCTAATTCTGGCTCATATTCAAAACCTTCGTAACTGAAGCCTGCCAGTTCCTCTGGAGTAAGAAGCTGATTATTCAGAATATATCTCACCATGGCTCCACGGCAAGATTTAGCCCATACAGCCTGCATCTTCAATCTGCCGTCTTTCTGGCGGACATAAAAGAGTGGCTGAATGACCTTTATCTCCTTACATACTCTCTTCCAATCGAACAGATGTTCATATTCCTCTGTAGAAAGATGGATGAGTATACCATCATCAGCTTTCACACTATCGATGAGAACATCTGTCAGTTTGTCTTTCCAGAACTGATTGATAGGCTTGTCGTTTGTAGCTTCGAGCGATACGCAATGCTCCATACGATAAGGTACGATGCCATCCAACGGTCGAAGCAATCCATAAAGGAAGCAGGTAATCCAGAGATGTTTCTGGGCATACTCTAACGACTCCTCGCTCAAAGAACTGGCACGCAAATGTTTGTATGCCTGACCATTGTAAGCCAGGATAGCAGGCATCTTTTCGGTTGCCATAAAATCATGATATCGCTTCCAGTTCGTCATTGCAATCTTGCTGCTGCAATCCAGTTGCTTAGCCAATTCCTCTACATTCATCATTGCCATTTCTTTGGCCAAGTCATTGGCAACTGATTGGAATAGTGGCACGGAGATAGGCTTCCTGTCTGCCTTCTCAAACATGATTTTGGCATTTGCCAATAATATCTGCATAATAATCAATCTTTTGAATTGTACCTGCAAAGATAAAAAAAAATCAATATACAATGCTAAATAGCCAAGAAAAATCCCATAAAATTAAAATTTTTTATAAAACGAGCATTATATAGTACTTTTTCTTGTGTAATCTATAAATATTTGTTACCTTTGCCCCATGAAAACATTATTAGACGTTCATACACATACAATAGCATCAGGTCATGCCTTTAGCAGTTTGCAGGAAATGGCCTTGACAGCAAAGGAGAAAGGGTTGGATATCTTGGGAATCACAGAGCACGGTCCCAATATCCCGGGTACCTGTGATCCTATTTATTTCAGAAACCTTCATTGTGTTCCACGCCAGCTCTATGGAATCAAACTGATGCTTGGAGCAGAACTCAACATCCTCAATACGAAGGGAGATATCGATCTCGACGAGGATTACTGGCGTATGCTGGATATCCGAATAGCAGGCATCCATAGCCTTTGCTGGCAGGGAGGAAGTAAGGAGGAGAATACGCAGGGTGTCATCAATGCCATGCGCAATCCCTTCGTGCAGATTATCTCTCATCCCGGCGATGGTACGGCAGAACTGGATTTCGAAGAACTCATGAAAGTTTCCAGGGAGACGCATACCTTGCTTGAAATCAACAACCATTCCATGGCTCCCATCCGCCACAAGACGGTGGCTGCTCCCAATAATCTGGAACTGCTGGAACTTGCCAAGAAGTATGAAACTCCAGTCATCTTCGGAAGTGATGCCCACTTCTCTGCGATGATTGCCGACTACAGCAACATTATGCCACTGGTAGAAAAAGCAGAGTTCCCGGATGAGCTGGTTCTCAACTATCAGCTAGAGAAATTCATGGCTTACCTCAAGCCAACCCCTGAGAAATAGGAAAATTTAGTTTCACATTTCAATTTACATGACTATGATTATAGAAGAAATCATCAAGTATAATGAAAACTTCGTAGCCAGTAAGGCTTACGAAAAGTATCTTACGAGTAAATATCCAGACAAGAAACTTGCCATTCTTTCCTGTATGGACACTCGCCTTACTGAGCTTCTGCCAGCAGCTTTGGGCCTGAAGAACGGAGATGCCAAACTCATCAAGAACGCCGGTGGACTGGTTATCAGTCCTTTCGACTCTGCCATGCGTAGTCTCCTTGTAGCCATCTACGAATTGGGTGTAGAGGAAATCATGGTCATTGCCCACTCCAACTGCGGTGCATGCCACATGAACGGACAGCAGATGAAGAAATTGATGCTCAAACGTGGCATCCATCAGAATGTTATCGATACCATCGGGCTTTGCGGCATCGACCTCGACCATTGGCTGGAGGGATTCCACGACACAGAGGATTCTGTAAGGAATACCATCAATACGATCCGTACACACCCTCTCGTACCAAAAGACGTCAATCTTCATGGCTATATCATTGACTCACAGACGGGCAAACTGACAGAAGTGAAATAGAATAAAGGTATTATTTTAATTAAAACACATAACAGCAGTTTGTTGTACTTTCACCTTCCCTCTATGATGCTCTTTCCAAGAAAGTAACTTTCGTTACAGCCCCCACATATCATTCAGCATACTGATAGCTGATTCCGAGCGGAATACATGGTCGCGGAAGGTGATGATGCCTTCGGGAGCAAGGTGGGCTTCGAAGGAATTCACCAGGAAATCTGCTTCGAGCAGAATGCGGTGGTCGAGGCTGGTAACATCTTGATAAGTATGATGATGGGCAATGAGCCAGCAGATTCTTTCTATCTGTGCGGCTGTGAATCCATCAACTTCTGACAGTACTTTTCTTGCCTCGTCAGGACCAAGTTCTTCCTGGTGCTTGCCATCGCAGTTGCCGTATCTGGCTTGTGAAACGTGAATGCCTACATCGTGAAGAATGGCTGCTGCTTCGAGCACGAAGAGGTCTTCTCCGGTCATTCCCTCTGCTATCGCAATCATACGGGCAAAGTCGTGCACCTTTACGAAATGCTGGATGAGTGGCGCATCGCCACCATCGTACTTAATCATCGCCCTCATCAAATTGGCGAGTATCAATTCCTTGTTTGTCATAATCTTATGTTTTTTTACCAATAAAAAGAATACTAATCGAAGAGCTTCTTCCAAATCCACAATACCGCTATGGCGCCAATGACGCAGAAGACGAAGTTGGTAAGATAACCCTTGCCAAACAATTCTATGTTCAGCAGATTGCTGATGATGGCGCCGGCATAACTGCCCACAATACCTATGAATAGGTTCATACAACATCCTTTGCCTTCGCCGCTCATGATGCGGTTGGCAATATAGCCAATGAAAATACCAGTAAGGATTGGCCACGCTGTGAAATCTGCAATATGTTCTAACATACTCTTTTGATTTTATTTTTTCTTGTTATCTGAGCTTTCTGATAACCTTTGCCGGATTTCCTACTGCCATGGAGTCATCAGGAATATCCTTGACCACTACGCTGCCGGCACCGATTACGCAGCGGTTGCCGATGGTTACTCCAGGGCAGACGATGACTCCTGCGCCCAGCCAGCAATCCTCGCCAATAGTGATGGGGAAGCCTGTTTCTACTGGCTTGCGGCGTTCCATATAATTGATGGGGTGGTTAGGGGTTACTAGCTGGCAGTTCGGACCTATCAGGGTGCGGTCGCCGATGGTAATCAGGGCTTCATCGAGCATCGTGGCGCCATAGTTGATGAATACATTCTCACCCACCTTGATGCCGTGACCATGGTCGCAGTGAAAGGGTGGGCAGATGGTGGCTGAAGCTGGAATGCCAGGAATCAGTTCTTCGATAATGGTTCGATAGTCTTCATCAAACAGGGTTAGCGTCTGCAGGCGGCAGCAGAGACGGTTGGCGTGCTCTATGCTTTTCATGCCATCCTTGTTGCTGAAATCATAGAGCTCGCTGTTTCTCATTTTTTCAAATTCTGTCATATTTGTTCTCTATTGATGGATGTAATCCAGAATCTGTTCTGCATGAATCTTGGTCTTGATCTCCTTTGGAGTGAAGATCTTTTCGATGATGCCTTCTTCGTTGACAAGATAGGTGGTGCGGAGGATTCCGATGGTCTTTCTGCCGCAGGTTACCTTCTCGCCCCAGCAGCCGAGTTCCTGCAGTAGGGTGGTTTCGGTATCTGCGATAAGAGGGAACTGCAAACCCTTGGTTTCGGCAAACTTCTTCTGCAGAGCTTGCTTGTCCTTGCTTACGCCGATAATCTCATAACCGGCTGCTGCCAGCTCCTCCTTATGTGCTTGCAGGGAGCAAGCCTCGGCAGTGCATCCGCTGGTGTTAGCCTTCGGATAACTGTAGAGCACAATCTTGCGACCACGATAGTCGCTTGCCTTGATCTCACGTCCGTCCTGGTCAATGCCAAGAATCTCTGGTATTTTATCTCCTACATTCATAATTCTATATTTATTTATTATATGTCTTGTTATGATGCAAAGATAATAAAAATAATGCGAACCGATGTGATTCTTATGATTTTTAACACAAATAATCGTTGTTTATCTTTCTACCTGGAAGTTTAAACGAATCTTTCTTTTGGATAAAAAAAAGAAAAATATAGGGAGGATATTTGGTAATATGCTGATATTTACTTACTTTTGTGTGATGAACGTTCATGGTATGAAACAGGGAGCGTGATACTAAACAGGTAAAAAAGGAAGAAAATGAAGAAGATATTTTTGTTTATATTATTCTGTCTTTCCGTATGCAGCATGTCGGCTTACGACTTTCTGCGAGCTGTGAAAGATGAGATTCCGGGAGGTTACAACTTCTGGGTTTATACGCCGGTAGATTATTTCTATTCGCAAGAGCAGACACCGGTCATCATCTTTCTGCATGGTGCCAGTCTTTGTGGAAGAAATCTGAATAAGGTGAGAAGATACGGACCGCTTGATGCCATCGTCAAGGGGCGCGATATCGATGCGCTGACCATCGTTCCGCAGAATCCGGGAGGAGCCTGGAATCCGAAGAAAATCATGGATATGCTAGACTGGGTGAAGAAGAATTACCCATGCGATTCTAATAGGGTTTATGTCCTGGGTATGAGTTTGGGCGGTTATGGTACCATGGATGTCTGTGCTACTTATCCCGATAGGATAGCTGCCGGTATGGCGCTGTGTGGCGGCTGTTCGTATAAGGATGTGAGTGGATTGGGCGATTTGCCATTCTGGATTATCCATGGCACAGCAGATAGGGCAGTACCGGTCAAGCAATCGAAGGTTGTGGTAGATAAACTTGAAAAGGATGGCAAGGATACCCGATTGATATACGACTGGTGGAAGGGTGCCAATCACGGTACCCCTGCCCGCGTGTTTTATCTGAAGAAAACCTATCAGTGGCTCTTCTCTCACAGCCTTTCAGATAAGAACAGACCCGTGAACCGCAACATCAGTATTACGATGAGTGATCTGGGCAGAGCATATGGTGATGTGAACAGAAATGCCTCTCAGCCTGAACTCATCGATGGTCCGAGTGTGATCAAGCAAGAGGGAAATGAATATTAAGGAATCAGGTGAACAGTTCTGCTACCTTCCCCAGCCAATTCTTATCAATATCATCGAAGGTGCTGAGGTGTTCGCTGTCAATATCCAGTACGGCGATTACCTCACCATTCCTGATAACAGGTACTACAATCTCCGAACGGGAGGCGCTGCTGCAGGCAATATGCCCCGGAAATTTCTCAACATCTTCTACCACGATGGTTTCCGCCTTGTTCCAAGCTGTGCCGCAAACTCCCTTGCCCCTTTTGATGCGGGTGCAGGCCAGCGGTCCCTGAAAAGGACCCAGCACAAGGGTTCCGTCGATGACCCGGTAGAAGCCCACCCACCAGAAGTGGAAGGTGTCCATGATGCATGCTGAAATATTCGCCATATTGGCGATGATGTCGCTTTCGCCCTCTACGAGCGACTTGAGCTGAGGGAGGAGCGTGGCGTAAAGTTCCTCCTTCGTTTCTCCTTTTATAATAAGATGTTCTGCCATGATGTCTTTACTTTTCAATTCTGTGTCTATTATCTGTTTAGATATTCTATCTCTGCAAAAGTAATAAAAATAATTGAAATACTGTCATTTTCATAGAATTATTTCTATCCTTTCAATCTTTTTTCGTACTTTTGCACCATCAATTAAAATAAAGAAAATCCAGTTTTTAAAATGTGAAGTAAGAAAATGGCTGATAAAGATATGAAATGGAAGACGCTCTCGCAGAAGTATCTGATAGAGAAGCCATGGCTCACGGCACGAGTGGATAAGGTGGAATTGCCTACGGGAGCCATTATCGATGAATATTACGTGCTGGAATATCCCGATTGGGTGAACACCATCGCCATTACGAAGGACGGAATGTTCGTATTTGTGCGCCAGTATCGCTATGCGATAGGTAAGACGGTGAATGAACTCTGCGCAGGAGTGATAGAGAAGGGCGAGGACCCGATGGCGGCTGCCAAGCGAGAGCTGATGGAAGAGACTGGGTTCGGTGGCGGAAACTGGCAGAAGTGGATGACGATTTCGGCTAATCCGAGCACTCATACCAATCTTACCCATTGCTATTTGGCTACGGATGTGGAGCGCATGGATGTTCAGCATCTTGACCAGGCTGAGGATATCGAGGTTCGCCTCTTCTCCAGGGATGAAGTGATGGATATGCTAGAGAAGGGAGAAATCTGGCAAAGCCTGATGGCGGCTCCGCTTTGGAAGTATTTTGCGAAAACAAAGTAAGCTGCAGGACTTCATCTGCTCGAGCAAACAGCAGAACTTCGTTTGCTCGAGCAAAGTAAACATTAAACAATAAACATTAAATATTATAAAAATGGTAATAGATTTCGAAAAAATTGCTGAGGCTCATTTGGAGGGCTTCAAGGGTGGACAGGGTAAACTTGATACTCGTAACTATGTGGATGACAAGGTGAAGATTATGTATTCTACCTTGCGTCCGGGTGCATCAACTGGTCTTCATACTCACGAGGGCAACTGCGAGATTATCTATGTGGTAAGCGGCACTGCTACTTTCCATTATGATGATGTCGTAGAAGAGGTTCGCCAGGGACAGGTGCATTACTGCCCAATGAACCATGCTCATTATATGGAGAATCTCACAGATCATGATCTGGTGTATCTCGCCATTGTGCCTGAGCATCATTAATATCCTTGAAGTATCTGGGAAAACCATATCATATTCCTCCTGAGGAAAATGTAAAAAGAAAGTCCAACTCGGATGCCTCTCTCTTAAAGGCTCCAAGCTGGACTTTCATCGTTTTTATTTTCTTCATATTACTCTTCTTCATTCTCTAGCAAGTCGGTGCCGAGGTGGGTGGTCTGCTCACGCTTCAATCGGTCGCGCACTTCCTTAGGCTTGGTGGCGTAGGTAATCATTCGGATGGAATCGTTGTAGCTCACGTACTTCCAGAGCCAGTTGAGCAATACCATTACCTTGTTCTTTACTCCGAGGATGGAGCGGAGGTGAACCACCAGCCACAATACCCAGGCAAAGAAGCCCTGACTGTGGAACTTGCCAAGCTCTACTACAGCCTTGTGTCTTCCGATGGTAGCCATAGAACCCAGGTTCTTGTAGCGGAAAGGCTTGAGCTGGAAATCAGTGGCTCCCTCTGCAATCTTCTGGATATTCTTAGCCAGGAGTGCTGCCTGCTGAATGGCTACCTGAGCCAACTGTGGATGACCGCCAGGATAAGCTGGGTCTGTGGTCTGGATACACTGGTCGCCGATGGCGAAGAGACCGTCCATGCCAGGGATGCGGTTGAATTCATCTACTACGATTCGGAAACCACGGCCCAGATGGTCGCCATCGATACCCGTGATAGGCTGTGCCTTTACACCTGATACCCAGAGGAAGGTGCGGGTAGGAATCTCCTGACCGTCCTTCATCAGGACCTTGTGGTCCTTGTAGTCGGTTACCATTTTGCCAAACTGTACATCCACACCCATACTGGTAAGGAATTCGTATGCTTTCTTAGAAGAGTCCTGTGACATTCCGGCGAGCAGTCTGTCGCCCGCTTCCAGAAGATAGATGTGCATCAGAGATGAGTCCATATCAGGATAATCATAAGGAATCACGTAGCGCTTCATTTCAGAGAGGGCTCCGGCAATCTCTACACCTGTGGCACCACCGCCTACAATGACCACGTTCAGGAGTTCCTGTCGCTCCTCTTCTGTGGCACAAGTCAGTGCACGCTCCAGGTTGCTCAACACAGCGTTGCGCAATCCCATTGCCTCTGAAACGGTCTTCATCGGAATAGCCCACTTCTCGATGTTGGCATTGCCATAGAAATTGGTAGTGGTTCCTGCTGCGAACACCAGGTAATCGTACTCAATCTTACCGATGGAAGTTTGCAGAATCTTCTTGTCTGGGAATACGGCTCTCGCCTCTGCCATGCGGAAGTAGAAGTTCTTGCGCTTGCGGAAAATCTGGCGGAAAGGGAAGGAGATGGAGCTTGGGTCGATACCTGCTGAGGCAATCTGATAGATAAGTGGAGGAAACTGATGGAAGTTATTCTTATCAATCAACACCACCTGCAGGTTTGCCTTGCTCAGGTCTTCTGCCAAGCGAAGGCCACCGAGTCCGCCACCTACAATCACTACTCTCTTCAACTGATTTCTCTTGATATTAATGCTCATAACTACTTCTGTTTTTTATATATTAATTACATATATTTGCTGAAAATTCTATTCTTTATAAGGCGCAATGCCTGGTACTCGCAGAAAATTCGATTGCAAAGGTACAACTTTTTTATGAGGCGGCAAAAGAAGATGGGTAGAAATATGGGATTGAAGCTTGTTGCAATCGTTCTCATTTTATATTCTTGCAAATGATGTTACAAAATGTAATATGCAGATAGCATTTTTACTTTGGCGGTGGATGGCTTGAAGGAATATACTTCCAAGGCTTCGGGCTTGTTCATGATGGGAGTTTTTCTTTTTTTTATCATTCCGCAATCTGGTGAATCACATAGGTAACCACGCCCCAGATCATGAAGCGGTTGGTTTCATCTACCCGGATAGGGGAGAAGTTCTTGTTCCATGGGATGAGCCAGCCGAAGGTGCCGCTCTCATCCATCTTGAATTGCTTGATGGTGAATTCGCCATCTACGAAGGCGATGACGAAATTGCCGTTTGAGGGTTCTATCTGACGGTCAACTACAGCTAGATCACCGTCCAGAATGCCTGCATCCTGCATGCTGTCGCCAGATATGCGCACGTAGAAGGTGGCCTCACGATGGCGAACCAGAATATCGTTGAGGTCTATCTCTCCCTCCATATAGTCTTGTGCCGGCGAAGGGAAGCCTGCTTTTACGCTTTGCTCTGCCAGCGGAATAGGCATCTTGGTTCCGAATTCCGCAGGGTGAAATGTCAGTTTTATCTTGTTATCGTTATTCTTATTCATCTTGTTTTTCTTATTTATGGAGCTCATTTTTAGAATGGGCTTATTCTGCTTTAGAATGGGCTTATTCTGCCTCTCATTGAGTTTTTACTTTCAGAATATCATGGATGTTCGTGGTAAACTGCTTCGACATGTACTCGCGTTTCAGGTCGAATCGGCAGTCTGTGCCTTGTATGGCCTGGCGTATGGTGCCATAACCATTCTTCCGGTTGATGGCGTCGATAGCCTCCATCAGCTTTTTTGCTTGCTTCGGTCGATGGGGTCGAAGAGGTCTTGCTGGCGAGGATGGTCGGGTGAGGCTACCTTGTCTCCTTAATTTTTCTGTACAACGTACAGCGAAATTAGCCACGGCTTCTTCTATCACATTTTTGTCGGTAATGCCCTCGTTGGCAAAACTCCTGCTGGTGCAGATGCTCTTCTTCTGCGGTAATTCCTCGATGCTGATGCAGCTTTCGCCATTCAGTTCTTTCCATGTTCTTAGGGTGGTGATATTGAAATGGCTGCGGACCCAACTTTCTTTCTTGTCGGCAAACTGAGCGGCGGTCCTGATGCCCATATAATCGAGCTTTCGGGCTATCTGTCTGCCTATTCCCCATACATCTTCTACGGGGAAGAGAGACAGCGCCTTGTGTCTCCGTTCATCTGTGTCGATGAGGCAGCAGCCTTGGAAGCCCTTGTATTTCTTGGCGAATTTAGAGCCGATTTTCGCCAATGTCTTCGTTTCTGCAATGCCTACGGATATCGGGATTCCAACAGCCCGAAGTACATCTGCCGATATTTTGGAGCCATAGCGATAGAGCAGGCTATCGGGCTTTTCTGACAGCTCGTCTATTGTTATTTTATTGAACAAAGTAGGATGGTCTTCCGTATGCTCCCGAAAGAAAACTTTCGCCATTGATTCGTCTGCCTCGAAGAAACTCTCATCGATAGAGTATTGGTCGATGCGTGGGGAATAATGGGATAGCATCGACATCACGCGGTTGGAGAGCGAACCGTAGAGCGTATAGTTGCTCGAGAAGATAGCCACTCCTTCAGCCTCCAGTTTTTCCTTCACCTGATAGAAGGGGTCGCCCATCTTATAGCCCAATGCCTTAGCTTCTTCAGAGCGTGCGATGACGCACCCGTCGTTGTTACTCAATACAACCACGGGCTTTCCTGTCAGGTCGGGGCGAAACACTCGCTCGCACGAACAGTAGAAGTTGTTGCAGTCTGCCAGTCCTATCATATCTTATCATTAACACCTCTTGTTCTCACCAGAAATCCTGGTATAATGTGCAAAAATACAAAAAATAATCCGAAAACGATAGTTTTTCATTCAAGTTTTTTTGTCGTTTCGTGATTTATTCTTACCTTTGTGGTCATAAGCTAGTATTGAAACATTATAAAACTGAACGATATGAATGATAAGAATAACATGTTGGCATTGAGCCAGGAGCGTTTTTCGGCTCGCAAGTTTACTCCGGAGGCGGTGAGCCAGGAGGATCTGGACTATATCATGGAGTGTGTGCGCCTGGCACCATCGGCAGTGAACAGGCAGCCTTGGCGCTGGCTCATCGTGCGCTCAGAAGAGGCGAAGAAGAAACTGCAGGAGTGCTACGACCGCGAATGGTTCAAGACGGCTCCTATATATATTATAGGTATGAAAAACGTGAATGAGAACTGGGTGCGCAGATATGATGAGAAACCGCATGGCGATATTGATGTGGCGATAGCGGCAGAGCATCTCTGTCTGGCTGCCACCGAAAAGGGACTGGGTACCTGCTGGGTCTGCAATTACGATACGGAGAAGATGCAGCAGTTCTTTGCTCGCGAGGGCTATGAGGCGGTGGTAATCATTCCTGTAGGTCATATTGCTGAAGACTGTCCACGCACAGAGAAGAAGCGCAAGGAGATGAGCGAAATCACGGAAGAAATCTAGTTCTGATATAAAATCTGGTACAAAAAAGAAGCTGTATGGAAATGAACGAAGAATCCATCCTGGCATGGAATATCATAGAAAAGACAAATGCCAACCTCTTCCTTACCGGAAAGGCGGGCACAGGTAAGACGACCTTCCTCAAGCGATTGAAAGAACTGTCGCCAAAACGAATGATTGTGCTTGCTCCTACGGGCATTGCAGCCATCAACGCCGGAGGAATGACCATCCATTCGTTCTTCCAGCTTCCCTTCTCGCCATACGTGCCGGGCACGACCTTTGGCAGCGGCGAACAGAAACGCTATCAGTTCAGCAAGCTCAAGCGCAATATCATCCGCAGTATCGACCTGCTCGTTATCGACGAAATCAGTATGGTGCGCAGCGATCTGCTCGATGCTGTAGATTCTGTGCTTCGCCAGTATCGCAAGCGCCACGATTTGCCTTTTGGTGGTGTGCAGCTCCTGATGATAGGCGATTTGCAGCAGCTGGCACCCGTGGTTACGCCACAGGAAGAGCATCTGCTGGGGCAGCATTATGATACTCCTTTCTTCTTCAGCAGCAATGCTCTGAAGCAGGTGGGTTATCTCACCATCGAACTTAAGAAGGTGTACAGGCAGCAGGATGAACAGTTTATCTCGCTGCTCAACCAGATTAGGGAGAATAAGGCTTCTGAAGCTACGCTGCAGGCTCTGAACCAGCGCTATATTCCAAATTTTGTACCACCTAAGGAGGGCAATTATATCAGGCTTACCACCCATAATGCACCTGCCCAGTATATCAACGAACAGCAGCTCGCTGCCTTGCCTGCGCAGTCATTTTCTTTTACAGCAGAAATAGAGGGCGATTTCCCAGAAACATCTTATCCTGCCGATTTCAAGCTCACATTGAAGCCGGGAGCCCAGGTGATGTTCATCAAGAACGACCCGCAGCACCGTTTTTATAATGGTATGATAGGCGAGGTGATAGGGGTTAGGACCGATGAAGACGGCAGCAAGATTACCGTTCGCAGTAAGGATTCGGGCGAGGAATTTGACCTGGAGAAAATGGAGTGGACCAATGCGAAATATACGCTGAACGAGAAAACCAAGGAGATAGAGGAGACGGTGGAAGGAAAATTCATGCAGTATCCTCTGCGTCTGGCGTGGGCGATAACTATCCACAAGAGTCAGGGACTTACTTTCGAACATGCCATCATCGATGCTTCTCATTCTTTTACCCATGGTCAGACTTATGTGGCACTGAGCCGCTGCAAGACTTTGGAGGGCATGGTGCTCAGTCAACCGCTTTCTCGCGGAGCCATTATCAGCAGTCAGACGGTGGATGCATTCACCAGCCAGCTTGCTGCGCCTAGTCAGGAGCAAATCAGCAGTCTGGAGCTGCAATACATCATTTATTGCATCAGCGAACTCTTCGATTTTTGTTCCATCAGAGCCAGCTATGAGTATCTGATGCGCTGCCTGGTAGAGTTTTTTAATGGTAAATATCCGCGCGTGGTAAGCGAGTATCAGAAGTTGCAGGTGGTGCTGAAGAGTCTGATAGCCGTATCGGATAAATTCCGTGTGCAGTATACGGGTATGCTTGCCCGAAATCCTGATGTAAGACAGGCTGAGCTGCAAGACCGTATTCATAAGGGAGCTATGTATTTTCTTGACAAAATCGGCATTCTGAGTGATTTAATCAGAAAGTCGAATCTTGATACAGACAACAAGGTGGCTAGGAAACAGTTTGAAGACCGCTTCTCTGTTTTCTCAGAGGATGTAAAATTAAAAGAACGGCTTTTGAAGTATGAATGTAGTGCAGAATTCACGGTAACAGATTATCTGAAAAAGAAGGCCCAGTTCTTGCTGTTGGATGCAGATGCCTCATCAGATAGCGGTTCGGGTAGAAAGTCAAGGAGACAGAAGAAACCGAATGAACCGAAGGTGCCGAAAGTCGCTTCGAAGGAGGTAAGTTATGATTTCTATATGCAGGGAATGACGGTAGATCAGATTGCTGCTAAGCGGGGTTATACCAAAGGTACCATTATTGGTCATCTTACTCCTTATGTGAAAGAAGGAAAGATTGGACTGCGGGCGCTGATTTCAAGTGCCCATGAAAAGAAAATCCGTGATTTCATGAAGGCTCATCCTGAATTGGAGCTTTTTAGTGAAATAAAGGAAGCTTTGGGAGCTGGTATTGATTATTACGAAATCAAACTGGTTCATGATTTGATGGAGGGGGAATAAAGGTTTTCTTCCACCATATTATAATAATAGCCGTAACTATATTTGCAGTAGTTACGGCTATTGTTTTTCTTAAAAATCTAGAGTTGGCTCACAGCCTTTTCCAACTGCTGTAAAGCCTGTTTGATAACACTTCTTGGTGCAGCCACATTCAATCGCATGAATCCTTCTCCGCCAGGTCCGAACATCTCCCCATCATTCAATGCCAGATGAGCCTTGTCGATGAATAGGTCGAGAAGCGCATCGTGTGAAAGATGCAGGTCTCGGCAGTTGAGCCATACGAGGAAGGAAGCCTGTGGATTCCTATTGATTATGTCCTGTTATTTGTCTTCCTGCTGGCTGTTCATTCCACCTGTCTGAATGCCCTGCTTTTCTTCCTGGAAATCATTTTTGATGTTGGATTTCACCTTTTGGAATTGCTTCTTGGTGTTGCCGAATTTCCAGGTGAGTGTGAGGCTGATCTGGCGCAGAGGCACCTTTACCGTCATATTCTGTACATAGTCTGAACCCACAGTTTTCTGCTTGATGTTGAGCTTGTCATCGGTTGGTGTGAGGAACATCAGACTCAAGTCCAGCTTATCCTTGACGATGGATTTGGAGAGGGTGGAGTAGAAGAATGACATTCCGCTCTGATAGCCTTGCAGGTTGTGCTGTTTGCTCTGAATGATACTTCCTATTGTCCATTGCAACTCCCAAGGAAGTGTCTGTTGCAGATTGATCATCGTACTGCTGTTCCAGCCATGATTCTTCCATCCCAATACTTCACTTCGCAAATCATTGTAGCTCAGACTCTCGTTCAGCATCAATCTCGTCTTCTTGAACACCAGCCAGTTGGCAAAGACATTCAGACTGGCGTTGCGGGTTTTCGAAACATTGCCGTAGGTGGTGTTGAGCAGGTTGTCTGCATCGATGAACGAATACTGCTCTATCTGGTTGTTGCAGAATCCGTAGCCCAGAGTTGTACTCAGAATGAATCGTGGATTGTAATAATTAAATACCATGTTCACCTGATGCGACTTCACCACGTCGAGGTCTGTATTACCATAGCTAATGGCGGTAGGATTACTGCGGTCAACATAAGGGTTGAGGTAGGTAATTCCCGGACGGGTGATGCGCATGCTGTAGTTCACACCGAGATTCATGCCTGGAGCGATGGCGTAAGAGATGCTGGCGCTCGGTACGAGATTGCCGTAATCTTTATCAAAATCATCACCCTTACCCTGTTCAAACTTCACTTTCTCCCAGGTCTGTTCGTATCGGGTTCCCAGCATGGTTCCTATCTTTCCGAAGTTTCCCTTCCATTCAGCATAGGCGGCAAGAATGTTCTGGGTGTTCTTATACTCCATACTGTTGGCAGGGTTCAGCGTCTCTGTTTTATCTGCCGCCACATCGTAGTAGCGTGAATTGCTTCTGTTGATGCGGGCTATGTATTTGGCTCCGAAATTCAGGCGCTGGGTGGCGCTGAGCGAATGGGTAAAATCTGCCTGGAAAGTATGTTCTGTGCCGCGCATCTTGCTCTTCGAGAGTAGGTCGTTGAGCTGGAGAGCCGTTACATGGCTGATGTCGTCGTAGAACGTATAGTTGTCAGTGTGAGATGGGTTGGTGCTGAAGAGATAGCTGAGAATGAGGTAGTTCGTGCGCTCCTTGTTGAAAAATCGCTGATAATCGATGCTTCCGTTGAAGGAGGTATTGCCCAGATTCTGTTTCATCTCATTGCCATATTCGAATCCTTTGCCATAGATTCCGCCTGTCATCTTTGTGAGTGGATGGCCTGTAATTTTCTGGTTGAAGGTGGTCAGTCCTGTCGTAGCGCTGATGCTGCTCAGCGAGTCGAGTTCGTAGCTCAAACTGATGTTGCCCATAGAGAAAGGCTGCTTCATATCCGAATTCTGGTAATAGTTCATCGTGCTGCCATCCTTCTGGAATCGGTCGAAGGAGATGGTGGTTCCATCCATGCGCTGATGATTGTACATTCCGTTGGCACTATAGGTGAGCTTGCCCTGCTGGCCGCTGATGAAGGCGGAGATGCGCTGTGTCTGGTTGCCGGCAGCTGCACTGATGTTGCCATTATAGCCATTGCTGAAGTCGTTGCCTCCGGCTCCATTCACTGCTTGCTTGTTGAGTACGATGTTGAGCACGCCGCCCGTACCTTCAGCATCATATTTGGCTCCCGGATTGGTGATTACTTCTATGTTTTTTACCATAGTTGCCGGCATTGCCTTGAAAATCTGCGAAGGGTTGGCAGAGAACATCGGATTCGGCTTTCCATCCACATACACTTTGAAACTAGATGAACCGTTCACGGTGATATTGTCCTGTCCATCTACCGTAACCATCGGCACCTTGCGCAGCATGTCGAGAACGGTAGAGGCCTTGGCGTCAGCATCCTGCTGCACGTTGTAGGTCATCTTGTCGGTCTCCATTTTTACCAGAGGTTTCGAGGCAACCACGGTAACGCTTGCCAGGTCGAAGTCCTTCCATATCGAGTCGTTTTTCTCGACATCACTCTGTGCGAAACTTTCGAGTGAGCAGACGAGCAGGGTGCTCATCAATATCAATGATTTCTGTTTCATATTCTTCCCTTTTCTTATTCTTTTTAAGTTCATGCGCCTTTCTTTTGTAGATTGGCGATGCAAAGATAAGGTGTTTTCTTGAAACAGCAATGAATGGGAGAGGGGTTTAACCCAACAATAACCTACTGGCTCATCCGGTTAACGTAGAGATAACATTTGTATGGCAAAAATGCAGCAAAAAAAGCAAATTGTAACAGAAACATTCGTTTATCTCGAATTTTATTTGTAATTTCGCACCAAAATCAAAAATAAGGATATTTATGAATAAACTGATTCTGAAAACAACAAAAAGTGGACTGCTGGCAGCTGCCCTGATGGCTTCAATCTCTGCCAGTGCCGAAACTATAGAGGTGAAAACGCTGAAATATGCAGGCCCCTATGCCGTAGCACAGCCTTGGATGGCTGACAGTGTGAACATCAAGGGCGAAGCGTTCGACCTTAAGCAGCTGCTCGATTCGCCGCTGTCTTTCACCTTATTAAATAAGGGCAAGGAGGTGACTGCAGCCCAACTCCTTGCCGACAAGCAGGATGCGCTCCATCTGGCTTCTTTCTGCGTTTCTAACACCCAGCGCACTAAAGCAACCATAGCGGTAGAAGGATTGGAGCAATACCGCCTGTTTGTAGACGGCGAACAGGTAGAGGTGAACGGCGATAAGGCTGAAACCATCCTGACTCCTTCGCAGCATACGGTTGTCATCAAATATCTTACCCGGAAGAATGCATCTTCTGATAAGAAATCTATCAAGTTGACCGTAACCGCAGCCAACGGTGCTCCGCTTTCTGTAGGTGATGCGGCAGCCAAGCGCGCCTATAATATCTATGATGTGATTTGTGCGCCCAACTATCCGAGTGTTTCTATCTCACCAAACGGAAAGTTTATCGTAGTTCGGAAAACATGGGTAGATAGAAAAGGTAATAACCATAGCATTAGCGAATTGCGCAACTATCAGACTAACAGTGTGATGGCTACATTTGAGGAAAGCGTAAAATGGATGCCTGCAAGCAATAAACTGTATTTCACCCAGAAGGCGAGCGACAGCAGTATTGCCGGAGAAGAAAAGCAGGATGGCACATTGCAGCTCATCACCATCAATCCGCTGACGATGGAGCGCGAAGTGCTGGCAAGCCATCTTCCTGAAGGCTGGTTCCAGTTTACACCCGATGAAAAAATGCTCATCTATACGCTCACTACTGAAGGCAGAAAAAAGGATCCGCAAGTTTATGATGTAAAAGAACCGGAAGACAGACAGCCTGGTTGGCGCGAGCGTAGCAATCTCGCCAAATATGATCTTGCATCGGGCATTCTCCAGCCGCTTACCTTCGGTTACCACAACATCTATCTGATGGATATTTCTGCCGATTCGCGTTATCTGCTGATAGGAAAGGAAGAGGAGCGACTCACTAAGCGTCCTACAACCCTGACATCATTCTACCGCCTGGATTTGGGCAGTATGAATGCATCTTCAGCCACAACGCCAAAGGTAGAAACCCTGATAGAAAAGGGCGAATTTCTGAACAGCGCCCAGTTCTCGCCGGATGGCAAGAGCATTCTCGTGAGCGCTTCGCCGGAAGCTTTCAACGGCATAGGAAAGAATGTGGAAGAAGGACAGACACCTAGCATGATCGACACCCAGCTCTATCTGATGACCTTGTCGGATAAGAAGGTTCGTCCGCTGACCAGGGATTTCAATCCGAATGTGCAGAGTGTGAATTGGAGTAAGGCAGATGGCAACATCTACTTCACGGCAGAAGATAAGGATTGCGTGCATCTCTTCCAGCTTAATCCGAAATCGGGTAAGTTTACGCTTCTCAAGACTCCTGAAGAGTACATCAAGAGTTTCTCGCTTGCATCTTCTGCAGCAGAAATGGCTTTCTCCGGTCAGAGTGCATCAAATGCCGACCGACTCTATAAGATGAATACGAAGGCGCTGAAATCGCAATTGGTTGACGATTTGAGTGCGCGCGAACTGAAGGATGTTGAACTGGGCGAATGCAAGGCTTGGAATTTTGTCAATTCAAGGGGCGACACCCTTTGCTGCCGTTACTATCTGCCACCTCATTTTGATGCTGCCAAGAAGTATCCGATGATAGTGAACTATTATGGCGGTTGCAGTCCTACGAGCCGCATGTTCCAGAGCCGTTATCCTCATCATGTTTATGCGGCAATGGGCTATGTAGTGCTGGTTGTGAATCCTAGTGGAGCTACCGGATTCGGTCAGAAATTCTCAGCCCGCCATGTAGATACGGCAGGCGAGGGAGTGGCTGAAGACATCATCTCCAGCACCCAGGCTTTCTGTGATGAGCATGCTTTCGTAAACCGTAAGAAGATAGGCTGCATCGGCGCCAGCTACGGCGGATTCATGACTCAGTATCTTCAGACCAAGACCGACCTCTTTGCTGCTGCCATCTCGCATGCAGGCATCAGCGACCACACCAGCTATTGGGGTGAGGGCTATTGGGGCTACAGCTACAGCGAAGTTTCTATGGCGAACGAATATCCTTGGACCAACAAGCATCTCTTTGTAGATCAGAGTCCGCTCTATAATGCCGACAAGATTCATACTCCGCTGCTGTTTGTTCACGGCACGGCAGATAATAATGTGCCTGTGGGCGAGAGTATCCAGCTCTATACAGCGCTGAAACTCCTTGGCCGTCCTACGGCGATGGTATTGGTAGATGGTCAGGATCATCACATCATCGACTACGAGAAGCGACTGAAATGGCAGAACACCATCTTTGCCTGGTTTGCCAAGTGGTTGCAGGACGATGCTTCCTGGTGGACGGAAATGTATGGTGATGAAAAGATGTAGTTGAAGCTTCGGCAGAAATGCCAGCTTCAGTCTCTATCAAAATAAGAAAAGAGATTATGTTCCTGTAAGTCGGGAATATAATCTCTTTTCTTTTATATGTTTATTTCTTGCAGTTTAGCGTGATAAGCAGAGAAATCATGGCGAAGGCGATTCCTACGATGCAGACACCTAGCCAGTCGGCTTGCGTCCAGACGTATCCGGCACAGAAAGTGCCTAGCGAACCACCGATGAAATAGCTGGTCATGAAAATGGTGTTGGCGCGGTTGGAAGCCTGCGGAATCTCCTGCAGACAACCACTCTGATTGCTGAGCTGCTGACATTGCAGACCGATGTCAACCAGGATGATGGCTGCGATGAGTCCGGCGTAAGTGTTGCCGAAAAGCAAGGCTATTGTCCAGGCGATGATCTGCATTCCTGCTCCGAACAGATTGAATTTTCGAATGCCAAACCTAGGAACCAGTTTTCCCACACCACTGGCAGCAACGGCTCCCATGATTCCGCAAAGTCCGAGCATTCCTACCATATCACTTCCTGCGCTGAAAGGTGGCTGCGCCAGATGGAACGCCAGACAAGACCATATTGCCATCATACTGCCGAACCCGAAGGCTGCACGGGTGGAATAGATGCGGATAGAAGGATGGAAAAAGAAAATTTCTGCTATCGTGGTCATCAGCCCTCTGTAGGTTCCTACATAGTTGCGCTTCATTTCAGGCATCATCAGCAGCATGATTCCCATGCAAAACACCATCACGAAAGCAGCTATGATAAACATCTCCCGCCATCCCAGCCATTCGCCGATGTAGCCGCTGATTACTCGTGAGGCAAGAATGCCCGTCAGCAGTCCGGAGAGTACAATGCCCATATTCCTGCTCTTGTTCTTGGGCTCCGAAAACTGTCCGGCTATCGGAATGAAGAACTGCGGAATCACCGAACAGGCGCCAATCAGCAGTGAAGCTCCCCAGAGCATCCAAACGTTTTGCGCTGCAGCCATCACGATAGCCATCAATGCAGCAATGGTCATATTGACAAGGATGAGTTTCTTGCGCGAAAGCATGTCGCCCAAGGGAATGAGGAAGAATAAGCCCAGCGCATAACCTATCTGGGTAATGACGGTGATGAGGTTAGCCTTCTGCTCGGTAATATCCAGGTCGTGGCGGATGAGTTCGAGAAGCGGCTGATTGTAGTAGCAGTTGGCTACGGTGAGTCCTGCGACGATAGCCATCATCAGAAGAATGCTGCGGGGAATGCCCTGATTTTCTTTTAGCTGTATCATTTTCTGTCTGTTTGTTTCTTTGTTTTGAGTGCAAAGTTACGAAAAAATTCTCGGCAATCAAAGTTTTTGGGAACGATTTCTTGGGAAAATCTTCTCTCTCATGCAGAAAATCTTCTTTCTCATGCAGAAAAAGTTTCTGTTCTTTCCCTCTCTCGCGTACCTTATTATATGTATATAGTGCTGCTCTGAAGAGGTGTTGGCGCGCACCCTTGTTACGCTAAAAACACCGAAAAGTGTTAAAATTAGGCTGTTTCCGAGCACATTAAAAACTTTAACCTTTGTTAGCATTTTGTAAGTGGTTGATTTTTAGCGATTTGTAATTTTGTTACAAAATCACCTAAAAAAAAATCGCAAAAAAAAGAACAACGTATCAAAAAAATGCTTACCTTTGCATCGTTCAAAAGAACAAATGATTGTTTTACAGATTTTAAAAAAGCAAAGAAAATGAAGAAATTAGTTTTTATGTTCGTAGCTATCGCAGCTATCTCTTTCGCATCATGTGGTAACAAAACAGCTCAGAACACAGCTTCTGCTGATTCTGACACAGCTCAGGTAGATACAACTGCTGCTGACACTGCTGCTGCTGATACAGCTGCTGCTGATTCTGCTAAGTAATTTGAAATTACTTGCGAACGAAAAATGAGAGAAACAACCGCTGGACTTCGGTCTAGCGGCTTTTTCGTTTTATAGAGACTATGTTTCATTTTTTTAGGTTACCTTTTAGAATATTAGAAAAGATAATTTATGATAGATTCAAGTGCCTTCCAAGGTAAAAAGGCAGCTTACTATACGCTAGGCTGCAAACTCAACTTCTCTGAAACTTCCACTTTTGGCAAAATGCTCGAAGATATGGGCGTCATTACTGCTAAAAAGGGGGAGAAAGCTGATATTTGTCTGATTAACACCTGCTCGGTAACAGAAGTTGCCGATCATAAATGCCGTCAGGCTATCCACCGGATGGTGAGAAACAATCCGGGTGCATTCGTTATCGTGACGGGCTGTTATGCGCAGCTCGAATCTGAGAATGTCAGCAAGATAGAGGGGGTAGATCTCGTGTTGGGTGCTAACGAGAAGGCGCACTTGATTCAATATCTCAGCGATGCATGGGCGCAGAAATTTGCCCAGGAAAACGGATTGACTGCTCAGGCCCCTCAGAACGGCGATGCGGTAACTCCTCAGAACGTCGATACGGAAAGTTCTCAGAACGTCGATGCTGCGGCTCTTCATCAGCATTATAGCGTGAAGACGAAGGAAATCAAGACCTTCCAGCCTTCTTGCTCGCGTGGCAACCGTACCCGTTATTTCCTGAAGGTGCAGGACGGCTGCAATTATTATTGCACCTATTGCACCATTCCATTTGCCCGAGGCAATTCGCGCAACCCAAGCATCCAGTCGCTTGTGGCTCAATGTGAGCAGGCGGCTGCTGAAGGCGGTAAGGAAATCGTCATTACCGGTGTGAATATCGGTGATTTCGGTCAGACTACCCACGAGCGATTCATCGACCTTGTCAAGGCGATGGATCAGGTAGAAGGAATCAAGCGTTACCGCATCTCGAGTCTGGAGCCTGATCTCTGTGATGATGATCTCATAGAGTATTGTGCCCAGAGCCGTGCCTTTATGCCTCATTTCCACATTCCTCTGCAGAGCGGAAGCGATGAGGTGCTCAAGCTGATGCACCGCCGTTACGACAAGGCGCTCTTTGCCCACAAGGTGAATCTTATCAAGGAGAAAATGCCTGATGCGTTTATCGGTGTCGATGTGATGGTGGGCTGTCGCGGCGAAACTCCGGAGTGTTTTGAAGAATGCTATGAGTTCCTGAAGAGTCTGCCTGTTACCCAGCTTCACGTCTTCCCTTATTCTGAGCGTCCGGGCACGGCTGCCTTGAAGATTCCGTATGTGGTTGACGAGAAGGAGAAGAAGAAACGCTCCAAGCGACTGTTGGAGTTGAGCGATCAGAAGACGCAGGAATTCTATGCTCAATACATCGGTACAGAGGCTGAGGTTCTCTTCGAAAAGGCGCCAAGAGGCAAGGCAATGCATGGATTCACCAAGAACTATATCCGCGTAGAACTTTCGCCGGCTCTCGCCAAGGAAGAATACGACAACCAGCTTATCAAGGTTCGCCTGGGTGATTTCAATCACGATAAGACGGCGCTGAAGGGAGAGCTTCTTTAGTTGACAGTTTATAGTAAATAGGGCTTGTTGATAGTTTATAATTGATAGTTTATAGTTAATAGGGCTAAGTAAAAAGGGTTAATCGTAAAGTTCAAAGTCCAATGTATTACAACGATTTTGGAACATGGATCCGGAAGCAGTTTCCTGATTTCCGTGTTCAGAAGATTTCGATAGACGCGGGATTCTCCTGTCCTAACAGAGATGGAAGGATTTCGAGTGGCGGATGTACGTATTGCGACAACCGCACCTTCAATCCGAGCTATTGCGACCGGAAAAAGTCGATTACTGAACAGCTGGAGGAGGGAAAGGCTTTCTTCAGCAGGAAGTATCCTGATATGAAATATCTGGCTTATTTCCAGGCTTATACCAATACATACGCCAGGGTGGAGCAACTGAGGCAGATGTATGAAGAGGCTCTTGAGGTGGAAGATGTGGTGGGAATCGTTATCGGAACCCGTCCGGATTGTGTGAGCGATGAATTGCTCGATTATCTGGAAGAACTGAACCGCCGAACCTTCGTGCTGGTGGAATATGGCATTGAGAGTGCCAATGATGAAACCTTGAAACGCATCAACCGCGGACATGATTTTGCCTGTTGCCGTAGTGCTGTGGAGCGTACTCATGCCAGGGGAATCCTTACGGGCGGCCACATCATCATCGGTTTGCCGGGAGAAGATGCGGAAGAAAGTCTGCGCCAGGCTCCTCTCATCTCTTCCTTGCCGCTTGATATTCTCAAGATTCATCAGATGCAGATTATCAGGGGCACCCGGCTGGCACAGGAATATGCTGAGCATCCCTTCCATGTTTACACGGTAGAGGAATATATTGATGTCATCGTGAAATACATCCGTCTGCTCAGAAAGGATTTGGTGCTGGAGCGCTTCGTCAGTCAGTCGCCCAAAGAACTGCTGATTGCTCCCAAGTGGGGACTCAAGAACTATGAGTTTACCAATCTCCTGAATAACAGATTAAAGAGTTTACAATAAATATGGCAAAAGTAGCAATCGTTATATTAAACTGGAATGGACAGAAGATGCTGGCAAAGTATCTTCCGAATGTCATCGAATATTCCCGTCAGGATGCTGAAATCTGGGTGGCAGACAATTCTTCTTCTGATGGTTCGATGCACCTTCTGGAGACTCAGTTTCCTCAAGTGAAGACCATCGTGCTGGAGCAGAATTTCGGCTTTGCAGAAGGCTATAACCGTGCCTTGAAGCAGATTGATGCAACGTATTATGTGCTCCTGAATAGCGATGTGGAGGTTTCGCATCATTGGCTTACACCGCTCATCGAGTTTATGGATTCGCATCAGCAGGTGGCTGCCTGCCAGCCTAAGTTGCTTGCCGAATACGATAAGGACAGCTTTGAGTATGCTGGCGCTTGCGGCGGATTCCTCGACAAATACGGCTATCCGTTCTGTCGCGGCCGCATCTTTGATACGGTAGAGCGCGATAACGGGCAGTATGATTACCAGCAGGAAATCTTGTGGGCTACGGGTGCCTGTATGATGATCCGCTCAAAGGATTATTGGACTGCTGGCGGTTTAGACGGCCGTTTCTTTGCTCATAATGAAGAGATAGATCTTTGCTGGCGCTTGCGTCTGATGGGTAGAAAAATCTACTGCATTCCTGAGAGTGAGGTTTATCATGTGGGTGGTGGAACCCTGCCGAAAAGCAATCCGATGAAGACTTATCTGAATTTCAGAAATAATTTAACCATGCTTTATAAGAATCTGAGTGATACGGAGTTGACTCATGTAATGCGTATGCGAAGATTCCTGGATTACCTTGCTGCTTTCGAGACATTGGTTCTGAATCGCAACTGGGGTGACTTCAAGGCTATCTTCAAGGCGCGCAGGGCTTTCAAGGCATGGAAACATGAGTTTGACGAAGATCGCAGAAAGATACAGGCGGGTAGGGTGAAGGAGGAGATTCCGCAGGTTTACAATCTCTCTATCATCTGGCAATATTACGCCAAGGGCAAGAAACTCTTCTCGCAGTTGTAGACTATTAATAAACAAACTTAAAAATAAAATCTATGAAGAAAAAACAAATGATGATGGCGCTGGTTTCGCTGATAGTTCTGTCAGCCCAGGCGCAGGTTAATTTCCAGGTGTCGGTTTCCAATCCTTCCAAGGTGGCAAGAACCGATGCTCCGGTGGTGGTAGATCTCAGCAAGTTGGGAGCTATTGGTGACATTCAGCGCGCTGTAGTAACCGTTGACGGTAAGGAGATTCCTTCACAGCTCGACGACATCAACCGCGATTGTACCAACGATGAACTCTGTTTCCTTGCCGATTTGGGCAAGAAAGAAACCAAGACCTATCAGGTGCACCTCTATCGTGAGGGCGAGCAGGCACAGTATCCGGCTCGTACCTTTGCCGAACTCTGTCTGCCAAGCAGAAACAGGAAGCTGGCTAAGAACAGGCAGGATATTTATCTGCGCAGCATCTCGTTTGATAAGAAAACCAAGGATCCTTATCACTACGTCCATTCTCATGGCATCTGCTTCGAAAGTGAACTGATTGCCATGCGTGTTTATTTTGATCATCGTCAGACCATCGATCTTTATGGCAAAATCAACAAGGGACTGGTGGTTCAGGATACGCAGTTCTATCCTTCAGATGAGCAGATTCAGGCTGGTTCGGGCGATGATTGCCTCTGGGTAGGCAATACCTACGGGCTGGGTGCGCTCCGTGGCTGGGACGGTAAAGACCAAGTGCTGTTCAACAACGTGAAATACCAGGAGCAGCGCGTCATTTCAGAAGGTCCGCTCCGTGCCATCGTCGAGGTAGTGGATAAGGGTTGGGTTCCGGCTCCGGGCTTGCAGCCTGTCAATGCCACCATCCGTTACACCATCTATGCCGGTCATCGCGATTTCGACGTAGATGTATTCTTCAACAAGGATGTTTCTGATTATCAGTTTGCTACAGGACTCATTAACGTAAAGGGTTCCAGCGAATTTGCTGATGGCAAGGGATTGCGAGGCTGTTACGGCAGCGACTGGCCAACAGGCAAGGACGATGGAAAGCATAAACTGGAGACCGTAGGCTTGGGCATTTATGTGCCACAGTCAGCCCTGGTTAGTCAGCAGCCAGCCAATAAGGATTGCTATACTCAGGTGGTGAAACCTGCAGGCAGTCAGCTCAGTTATAAGCTTGCTTATACCAGTGCCAACGAAACCTATGGTTTCAAGGGCGAGAAGGAGTGGTATGAGTGGTTGAAAGCCTGGAAGAAGCAGATAGAAGATCCGGTTCAGGTTTCAGTTTCTGTCATCATCCGATAAGCCGTTTCTTTTATCATCCGATAAGCAGAAAACTGCGCAAATAGCCAGCAATGAGCAAAAAAGCCTTACGTTTTGCTCATTGCTGGCTATTTTGCAAACAAATTTAAGAGAAAAACCCATTTTTTTTGCGAATGCGTATGATTTTTTAGCAAAAAAGCTTGGTAATTTAAATAATTTTTAGTATTTTTGCAGTCGTAACTCGAAGATTTGTAAATTATCGTGAAAAGGTTTTTTAATTATATAGTCATATTAGCAATAGTGCTTCTCAGTTCGGCCTGCGAGTTTAAGTTCAAGCCGAACGAGGAAGGAGAGGCTGTGCCCCTGTCAGTACAGCGTTACGACCGATTGGAAAGCAGATATCTTACTACCGGTGATTTCTCAGCCCTGCAGCAGATGAACACCGATTACCCGATAGAAACCCGTACGCTGATAGAGAAAATGCTTCAGCTTGGCACCATTACCGACGCCAATATCAGCAACCGTTTCCTCATGTTCTATCAGGATTCTACCCTGCAGGCACTTATTGCCGATGCTGAGGCAGAATTTGCCAATATGGAAGACATCAACGAACAGTTGAAATCTGCCTTCTCACGTCTGAACAGTTGGATTCCGGAGCTCCAGCAGCCTTGTTTCTATGCCCAGATTGGCGCTCTCGACCAGAGCATCGTAGTAGGAGAGCACTCAGTAGGAATTTCGCTCGATAAATACATGGGCGAAAACTATCCGCTCTACAAGAAATTCTATACGCCGCAGCAGCGCAGCACCATGTCGCGCCAGTATATTGTGCCAGATTGCCTTACCTTCTATCTGCTGAGCATCTTTCCGATGGATCAGTTCGACACCCGTCCGCAGCTCGACCGCGATCTGCACATGGGCAAGATTATGTGGGCTGTAAACAAGGCGATGGGCAAGGAGATTTTCAAGACCAAGTATGTGAATACAATCAACGCTTATGTAAAGCGCAACCCTAAAGTAACGGTAAAACAACTGCTCAAGGACGAAGATTATTCGCCTATTGAGGCATTACATAAAGATTAACACATGAAAAGATTTCCAGTTTTTATTGCAACTGTCATGATGGTTTCAGCAATGCAAGCTGCAGATAAACTCGACCTGAAGGCCATTACCTCCGGCGAGTTTGCTGCCTCTTATGTTACCGGTATTAACCCTATTGATGGCACCGATTTGTACGCTTCTATCAGCAATGATGGCAAGCAGGTTATCAGTTATTCGTTCAAGACGGGCAAGCAGATGAGCATCCTCTTCGATGTGAGCGCAGTCAAGGCTCCCTTCGAACAGATTGAGGGTTATGTAATCAGTCCTGATGGCAAGAAATTGCTTATCATGACCCATCGCGAGGCTATCTACCGCCGCTCGTTCAAGGCTGAGTATTTCGTATATGATATTGCTAAGAAGAGTTTGAAGAAGCTTTCCCAGGGTGTTAACCAGCAGGTGGCTACCTGGTCGCCTGATTCACGCCACATCGCCTTCGTAAAGGATAACAATCTCTTTGTTACCGATGGAGATAAGGAAACCCAGATTACCCGCGACGGTAAGTTCAACGAGGTAATCAATGGTATTCCTGATTGGGTTTACGAAGAGGAATTCAGCTTCAACCGCGCCTTTGCATGGAATGCGGATGGAACTGCCATCGGATGGATACGCTTCGACGAATCGCACGTAAAGACTTATTCTCTGCAGATGTTTGAAGGTTCTCATCCTACCCATAGCGAGTATCACGACTATCCGGGAGAGTATTCCTATAAATATCCTAAGGCAGGACAGGACAACTCTAAGGTGAGCCTCTGGAGCTATGATATGAAGAACGGCAAGACCGTGGCGCTCGATGTGCCTGTAGATTCCGACGGCTATTATCCACGCATCAAGACATCGCCAGACGCCAACAGTCTGATTGTCTATACGATGAACCGCCATCAGGACGACATGCGCCTCTATGCAGTCAATCCTTTCACCGGCAAGAGCAGGATGCTCATCAAGGAGAGTGTGCCTAAGTTTGTAAAGGAAGAGGTGATTGAAAACAGCATCGTGGGCAAGAAGAACATCCTGCTGCCTAGCGACCGCGACGGCTTCATGCATCTCTATCTCTATGATATGAACGGCAAGCTCCTGCGCCAGGTAGAGAAGGGCAACTATGATGTTACCTCTATCTACGGAATGGATGAGAAGACGGGCGATGTTTATTTCCAGGCTGCTAAGCTCAATGCGCACGACCGCCAGGTTTACGTGGCTCATAAGAACGGAAAGGTGGAGCGGCTTACCGATGCGGCTGGTTCCAACTCGGCTAACTTCTCGGGCGATTACCGCTATTTCGTCAACACCTGGAGCAGCTACAGCCATCCTTATGTCTTCACCGTACGCAGCAACAAGGGCAAGCTTATCAAGACATTGGAAGACAACAAGCAGCTGCTCGAAAAGACACGGAAGTATAATTGGGGCAAGCGCGAGACTTTCTCTTTCACCACTTCCGAAGGTGTGAAACTGGACGGCTGGATGGTGAAGCCTGTAGATTTCGACGCCAGCAAGAAGTATCCTGTCATCCTCTTCCAGTATTCCGGTCCGGGCAACCAGCAGGTGCTCGATTCATGGAGCACGGGCAGTATGGGCAATGGCGGTGCTTTCGATTATTATCTTGCACAGGAAGGATTCATCATTGCCTGCGTAGATGGTCGTGGAACAGGCGGTAGAGGAGCTGAGTTTGAGAAGTCTACCTATCTCCGTCTGGGCGATTTAGAGTCGAAAGACCAGGTTGAGACAGCTCTCTACATGGGTTCTCTGCCTTATGTAGACAAGGATAATATCGGCATTTGGGGCTGGAGCTATGGTGGTTTCAATACGCTGATGAGTATGAGCGAGGGCCGTCCTGTGTTCAAGGCAGGTGTGGCTGTGGCTCCTCCTACCTGCTACCGCTTCTATGATTCGGTTTATACTGAGCGCTACATGCGCACTCCTAAGGAGAACGAAGAGGGTTACAAGGTGAACCCTATCGAGCGGGTAAAGCAGCAGCATGGTGCGTTGCTTATCTGTCACGGATTGGCAGATGACAATGTGCATCCGCAGAATACCTTCGAATATGCTGAGGCGTTGGTTCAGGCAGACAAGGACTTCAAGACCCTGTGGTACACGAACCGTAATCACGGCATTTCGGGTGGTAATACCCGTAACCATCTGCTTCGCCAGATAGCTAACTGGTTCAAGCAGAACCTGAAGTAGAAAATGATATGATATAAAAAAGTGAAGCCATTCCCGGCTGAAAGGGAATGGCTTCTTCATTTAATGTTCTCCTTATTACTTTGCAGAGTAAGGATAGTTTGATTTCTTATTCAGTTTTAGCGCCTTTTCTGCGCTCTTCTTTCTTGGCTTTCTTAGCCTTCTTCACTTTTACCTCTTCAACCTCTTCATCGTTTGGCTGAACAGATGAAAAATGAAAATCTGTAGAGTTGATGGTCTTCACCTGATAAGGGCTAGGCGCATCGTTCATCTGCTGTCCGTTCTTTGCCTTCTTAGCCTTTGGCTTCTGAACGTATCTTGCATAGAGTTTGTTCCATTTCTTTTCAGCCTTCTTCTGGTTGAAGTCAAACATCACGATACACGTGCGGTTGCCGGCACCATTCTGCTCCAGATAGTCGCGCAACTGGTATGAATAGTTCTCGCGGCTTACCAGAAACTTGTTCTTGCGGGTGAAATAGGCAGAATCAACCTTCTGAACGTCTGTGAAATAGACTGTAGAGTCATTAAACGACGAGGCAAATCCAAAGATGTATGCAGTCTTAACTTCGTTCTTGGCTGATGCAGAGAGCGAGCTGAAACATGCTAATGCAATAGATGCTAATGCAATTTTTGTAATTTTCATTTCTTTTTCTGTCTTATTTTGTTTTGTGCTGTCTGCCCCATCAGTCTGCAGGATCTTTCCTTATCCCAGATAGGACTTCAGCAGTTTATCTGTCGTACTGTTCCGGAGTCGCCTTATCGTTTTATCCTTGATCTGGCGTACTCTTTCCCTGGTGAGATGATACTTGGTTCCGATTTCTTCAAGCGTCAGTTCAGGTGTTCCTATGCCATAGAAGGCAGCAATGATTTTCTGGTCTTTGTCCGGCAGCGTCTTGAGCAGTCTTTCTATTTCAGCTCTCAGCGACTCTGTCAGCAGTTCATTGTCGGTCGGATCATCCGAATTGGCCATCAGGTCGAGCATGCTGCCATCTTCATCATCAGAAAAAGGAGCATCCACGCTCAGGTGGCGACTTGTCGATGTAGCCTTCATGGCGTTCTCTATCTTGTCTTCCGGCAAGTCTACGCGGTCAGCCATTTCATCTACACTCGGTTTGCGTTCAAATTCCTGTTCGAACTTACTCATCTCTCTGTTAATCTTGTTAACGCTTCCCACCTGGTTTTGCGGAAGGCGCACAAGTCTGCTCTGCTCGGCTATGGCCTGCAGAATGCTCTGGCGAATCCACCATACGGCGTAAGAGATGAACTTAAAGCCTCGGGTTTCATCAAACTTCTGTGCGGCTTTGATAAGCCCCACATTTCCTTCGTTGATAAGATCAGGCAAACTGATCCCGTGGTTCTGGTATTGTTTGGCAACAGACACCACGAAACGGAGATTGGCTTTTGTTAATCTCTCCAATGCCCTACGGTCACCTTTTCTTATACGCTGAGCGAGCTCCACCTCTTCATCTGTAGAGAGCAGCTCTTCATGAGCAATATCTTGAAGATATTTTTCTAACGATGCGCTTGCGCGATTCGTAATTGATTGAGTAATTTTTAATTGTCTCATGCTGGCATCAAATTTTAAGTAGTTGCAAAAATACACTTTTTTGTTTAAATACCAAAAAAAATAGTAGATATTTTTCAGAAATACCTACTATTTTATTGTTTTTTGTCTGTTTCTTGAGTTTTTGGCAGTAAAAATGCCTTTTTCACTACTCAATCATGAGACGTTTCTCTTAAAACTCTTACCCTTAGTCTTTCTGCAGCGGAACAGCGAAGTAAGCCTTCTTGCCTGTTGGCCATATACCCTGAATGTAGAGCACTGGGTCCTTGCTGGTAGAAGCACTCTTTACAGCCTTCTGCAGGTCATCAATCGTATTGATGTTGTTGTCGTTGATGCGCTGGATGATGAAACCGCGTGAAATGCCACCATCCTTCAGGGCGCCGCTGTTCACCTTCATCACCTCTACACCATACTTGATGTTGAGCTGGTTCTTCTGGCTCTCTGTAATAGGGCGGAAGCTGCCACCGAGCACGTCGAGGTCGGCACTCTTGATAACCGAAGTATTACCCTGGGCATTCTTCAGTGTGATGGTCTTGGTGCTTGCCTTCTTGTTGCGCAGGTAGGTGATGCTCATCTTGTTGCCAGGGCGCTTGCCGTTCAGGATTTCCTGCAGCTCAGCCATCTTGGTCACCTTCTTGCCGTCAACCTTGGTAATCACGTCACCTTCCTTCAGTCCTGCCTCAGCACCGTTGCCGTCTTCATCAACCTTGGCAATGTAAACACCCTCGTTGGTTCCCAGGTTCACTTCCTTGCCGTTCTCCTTCTGGGCGTTGATATAGTTCAGCACATCGCTTCCCTGTATGCTCAGCATCACGCGCTGTACGCTGCCGTATTTCTTCAGGTCGTCTACCACCTTGTTCATGATAGAGGTAGGGATGGCGAAACCGTAGCCGGAGTAAGAACCGGTCTGTGAATAGAGCATGGCGTTGATGCCTACCAGTTCGCCCTGGGTGTTGACGAGTGCACCGCCCGAGTTACCTGCGTTGATGGCAGCATCGGTCTGGATGAAACTCTCTACACCGTTGGCACCGAGCGAACGTGCCTTGGCAGAGATAATGCCGGCTGTAACCGTATTGTTCAGTCCGAATGGGTTGCCCACGGCGATGACCCATTCACCCACCTTCACCTTGTCGCTGTCGGCGATAGGCAGGGTAGGCAGGTTCTTGCCGTCTACCTTGATGAGGGCGAGGTCGGTAGTCTTGTCGGTTCCGATGATGCGAGCCGAGAATTCACGGTTGTCGTTCAGTGTTACGGTCAGCTCGTCAGCACCTTCTACCACGTGGTTGTTGGTAACGATGTAACCGTCCTGACTGATGATGACGCCCGAACCTGTAGCCTCTCTCTTCGGAGTCTGCACTTTCTGCTTGCGTGTTCCTCCGTAGCCCTGTCCCGGGTTGCCGAAGAAGCCGAACGGGTCGAAGAAACCTCCGAATGGGTCGTCCTGCACATCTACCGTCTTCACCTTCGAGTTCTGTACGTATTTAATATGTACTACAGCAGGCAGCGCCTTCTCGGCAGCATAGGTTAAGTCTACAGGCTGACCTGCTGGCGCAGCGGTAGCTGCAGGTGTAGCATTTACTTTCATGAAAGCACCGGCTGAAAATGCGAGCGAACCAACGCAGAGCACAGCCACAACATAATTACTTAATTTTTTCATGTCTCTTATTTTTTTTTATTGTTTACTTTTCTTTTCCTTGGAACTGCAGCAGCTAATATCATGCCAAAAGTCAGCTTGCCATGCACCGCTCTGTTTTCCGGTTGCAAATATAGGGTCATTTTTTGAGATACGCTTCATTCTCTGCATAAATTTATTCCGTTTTAACATTTTAAATTAACACTTTAACGGCTATTAAACAAGAAATGCCCTAAATTCACAAATATTTGAATGTAAGCACGAAAATCTTAGTTTTGTATACGTAACTATCTTTTGCTGATTGACAAATATCTGTTAAACGATAGGGACTCAGAAACTCAGTTTAACCGGGAAAAAGAGTGAAAAATAGCCTTGCGAATAACTAATGATGCATAAAAAAGTGAGGAATCGTGCGATAGTATCAAAAGTTTTTTGTACTTTTGCATGTCGAAAGCAGTGCTCCGGTCTGTCGCTGGCATCTTTCAGGTGCGAGAGGAAAGTCCGGGCAGCATAGGGCATCCCACTTCCGAAACTAGAAGCTATTGGTGACAGTAGGTGTCGGTAGAAGAAAATAACCGCTTTCACTTATCCCGTTTGTCCAGTCTGGGGTGGTGAGAGTAAGGGTGAGAAGGTGGTGTAAGAGACCACCAGCTGGCGGGTGATCGTCAGGCTGTGCCATCTGGGAGCTGTAAGCTCATGTATACCGCAGATTGAGGGCGGCTCGTCCGATTGCCTTCGGGCTGCTGTGGAGGGTAGAGTGCTTGAGCCCAAGGGTGACTTTGGGACTAGATAAATGACAGACGTTCTTATTTTCAATAGGAACACAGAACTCGGCTTACAGGAGCACTGCTTTCTTTTTTTTCAGCATCGCAGCCGCTATATATAATAAGGTATAAGATGCATTCATTTTTTAACGATTTTAAAAACTAGCAAGATTATGAAACTCAGAGAACCGGAAAAGCAGATATTAGATGATTTCGAACATAAGGTAACGGGCAAGATAGCGAAATATGGCAATGAGCCCGATTTCCCAAAGTTTGAGAACTACGGCATTACCCGCATGGAGCTGGATGATTATCTTTTCGATAAGCAGGCGATACTCGACATGGGTGGTTCCAAGCGCAGCCAGCTCACCATCGGCGGTTTCATCACCGTCCTCCCCGTACTGGTGCTGTCCTGTTTCCCGGATCAGTCACCCGTCTACGACAACGGCAAGATGCTCGCCACGGTCATAGCCGTCATCATCGGTCTGCTGCTGGCGTGTTTTGTCAAGGCACTTCTCCAGATGATCATCGCCTATCGCGTGAACCATCATAAGGAGCCTAAGATGGAGACCTTCATCAAGGCAGTCCTCTTCTACGAGAAGCGGTCGTAACTGTAAATAATAAACTATAAACTATAAGTAGTATGACATTACCAGACTTTATGGACTATAAGGACAAGTTCACCCAGCGTGCATTTGTCGAGAAGATTTCGCATGTTGCCAAACGTGCCGGTGCCAAGATGGTTTATACAGCGCTCATTCTCTATTATACGTTAGAGAGTGACAAGGTTTCGCTGAAGGACAAGGCTCTGATCGTAGGTGCCTTGGGTTATCTCATCAGTCCGCTCGATGTGATTCCAGACGCCATACCTATTGCCGGTTTGGGCGATGACCTTGCCGTATTGCTGTTTGTGCTCAAGAAAGTTTGGGGTGAGGTTTCAGAAGATGTAAAAGCAAAGGCTCAGGACAAGTTGAAGAAGTGGTTTGATGAAGATGAGATTCCATCAGCCGATGACCTCTTGAAGGATTCAGCCACCGATACTCCAGTCTGAAAATGATAATGACCGGAAATGACCATGACCGAAAACGGCCGCTCTCCTCATATTGAGGTGAGCGGTCGATTTTGTTTTTATCCCATGCAGCTCGTTACTCCGAGCGTAGTAGCGATAGCGGTCAGAATGCTGATGGCTACCTGCAGAATTGTTTTCCAAGTGTTCGCTTTCATCTTTTTAATGTTTAAAGTTTAGTGTTTCATGTTTACTTTTTGGGGGCGGATAGGCTGGGCTAGGGGGCTAGCACCCTAGCCAGTCTATCCTTGGGCTATTCAAGGCCGTCGCCAGTTTCGCCAGTACCGCCGCCTGATTCTGAGCCTTGGCCATCGCTGCCGGTCTGACCGGTGTTTGAACCACCTGGGGTAGAACCGCCTGGCGTATTATCCGGAGTAGTTGGGGCGTTGAGGTCAACGTTGGTCTTACCCTCCTTAATCGCCTTGATAACGGCTGCCTGAGCGCTGCGGCTGGCTACGAGGTTGAACTCGGCGTCATCGCGAAGGTTCTTGAATTCCTGACCTGGCTCCCACTGAACCTTTACACCGGTGATGTTCTGTGCGGTGAACTTGTCGGCATCCTCGGCACCCTTGGAGGTGAGAAGGAGAGAGAAATCACCAAGATCGCCCAGACGGATTTTCTTGCCCTCAAGCAACATCTCACGCATGCAGTCTACGGCAATGTAGAGGATGGCGCTGATGTCGGCTCTCGAATAAACACTTCCATGAGAAGTGATGTGCTTGGCAAACTTCTCGATGGTCATGATGTCAGTGTACTGTGAGATGGCAAAAGCGTTCTGCTTCTCGGTCTTCACGAGTTCCAGGTCCTTTGGGTCAGGGGTAGTACCTTCCTTCTTTGCCTGGTTGATGCGTGACTTCGCCTGGTTGATTTCCAGAAGATTTGCGTTCACGCTACGCATTACGATGCTGTAATTAATCATAGTCGTTTGTAGTATGTTTAGAGTCCTTTATTTTGCAACTCCCCAGAACGCCCCGTTCCTGCCGTTTTCGGGGTCTTCATTGATGACCGGCGCCTGTCATCATTTATGACCCGTGTTGGTCTTAATAGAAGACCCGAGCAAGGCACAAAAGGCTGTTCTTTCGATTGCCGGTGCAAAGATACAACATTTTTGGGCAGAATACAAGCTTTCACCCTAACTTTCTATGTGAGAAAAGCTATAAGTAGCTGTAATACAGTAAGTTCTATTAATTTTTTATCTGAACTTTATTGCAGAAACAATCAGCAATGGGAAAGTAAGGATGAAAAACGAGCGTGTCATTAAGGGTCAGTGTCATTAAGGGTCATTTAGAAAAATGAAAGTGTCATTTTGAGCTATAGTATATATAAATATTTATTTATATATATACTATAGGGTTTTTTCTCCCCCCGAAAATGAAAATGACCCTTAATGACCTTGACCCTTAATGACACGCTAGATGAACTTGTGAGTTTTACATGATATAGGTTGAATGTATGTCTGAATATGTTGGTTGTTAGTGTGTTATGTGTATTTTGTTATATTCATACTCTAATATTTTGTGTATAATAATTATCTACATATTAAGTCGTTTTAGTTAGCTGATATGTTGTTCGATTCTACATTTTTATCCTTGTTTCCTGTTGTATTTTGTCAAAAATGCGTCATGTTAGAGGCGGATTCACGTCTGAGGAGGGGCATTTTTTACCCTTAGAAGAGGGGGTAAAACATCTTCCTAACCTCCATATTTTGCATTTTTCCGTTAAATAACGTGATAAAATTCTTGGGTTTGCCAACTTTTTATTATCTTTGCTAGCAATTAACAAATTATTGACGTAGCAATAGTCTGGAAAGCTAGAAACTACATAATAACAATGCTAAGATGAAAAGGTGTAACTTCTTGACGTACAAAGCTTTAGGGGGGGTAATTTTGCTCAGGCAAAGTTAGCCCAATATCATCATGTTCTTATCCGCAGGCGAATATTATCTTATTTTTATATGATAATAGTCGCTTTTTTTATGCTTTCTTCCACCGCCTGTTCTAGCGACGAAGAAACAGAAAAATCAGAGGCTTTTGATTACGAAACCACATTTTTAGCCCACGAATGGCAGATTTCAGCCCTTTATCAGCGCGTTGGAAGTATCTTTATCGACGTAAAAGAGGCTCCTTTGTTCTGCAGTTTCACCTCAGATGCTATTTCTTTCTCCGAAACGACGGAAGTGAACCACTTCGACGAAGGCGGTAAAATAACCCAAACTACCACCGAAAACGTTGCTTGCGGTAATTACACCTATTTAATAAAGGAGAACAAAATACAGATAGATAATCAGATATTCACCATTACGGACAACAACGGGACCCTCGTTCTGCAGAATGAGGACTGGAAGCTAGTGCTCGTAGAAAAATAAACATATTATGGCTAAGAAACAAGATACAATCAGCATTGGTTTTGAAGAGAAAATATGGAAGGCTGCCGATATTCTGAGAGGCAACCTCAGCGCTTCGCAATACGAGGGCGTTGTGCTCGGACTCATCTTTCTGAAATACATCAGCGACCGCTTCGAACAGAAGTTCCAGGAGCTGCAGGGCGACGAATACGCCGACCCGGAAGATAAGGACGAATACACCGCCGAGAACATCTTCTTCGTGCCTGCTGAAGCCCGATGGAGCAAGATTAGTGCTGCTGCCCACACCCCGGAAATAGGCGTGGTGATAGATGAAGCACTTACTGCCATTGAGCGTGAAAACGAAAGACTGAAGGGCATTCTGCCTAAGAATTTTGCCCGTCCGGAGCTGGACAAGCGTCGTCTGGGTGATGTGGTAGATCTCTTTACGAACATAGAAATGCACGATGCTGGCGAGGAGAAAGACCTGCTGGGCAGAACCTACGAATACTGTCTGCAGCAGTTTGCCAGCCTGGAGGGCAAGAATGGTGGCGAGTTCTATACGCCTTCCTGCATTGTCCGCACGCTTGTAGAGATACTGGAGCCTTACGAGGGCAGAGTCTATGACCCTTGCTGCGGAAGCGGTGGTATGTTTGTACAGAGCGCCAAGTTTATAGAGCGCCACAAGGGAAACCTGCGCAAGATTAGTATCTATGGTCAGGAGGCAAACCCTGATACGTGGAAGATGGCGCACATGAACCTTGCCATCCGTGGCTTGGATGCGAACCTGGGCAATGTCTTTGCCGACACATTCTATGATGACCAGCACCCTACGCTGAAGGCAGATTACATTCTTGCCAATCCTCCTTTCAATCTCAGCGACTGGGGACAGAGTGCGCTCCAGGAAGACGTGCGCTGGCAGTATGGCTTGCCGCCTGCTGGCAACGCCAACTTTGCGTGGATGCAGCATATGATTCACCATCTGGCACCTAACGGAAAGATTGGTTTGGTTCTGGCGAATGGTGCGCTTTCGAGTCAGAGTGGCGGCGAGGGACAGATTCGCCAAGCCATCATCGAAGCCGACCTGGTAGAGGGAATCGTGGCTTTGCCTTCGCAGCTGTTCTACAGTACGGGCATTCCTGTAAGTCTTTGGTTTATCAGCCGCAACAAGGCGCAGAAGGGTAAGACCGTGTTTATCGACGCCCGCAACTTAGGCTCAATGGTAACACGTAAGCTTCGTGAGCTGATGCCTGATACGGACATCAAGAAGATTACCGACACCTTCCATGCTTTCCAGCAGGGAACCCTGGAGGATGAAAAGGGCTTCTGTGCCGTGTGCACCACCGAGCAAATTGCTGCTCAGGACTTCATTCTTACTCCTGGCAGATACGTGGGAATCGCTGAAGACGAAGGCGACGGAGTGCCTTTCGAGGAGAAAATGACGAATCTTACCGGCGAGCTGAAGCAGCTGTTTGAGGAAAGCAAGAAGCAGGAAGAAGAGATTAGAGCGCAGTTGAAGAAAATTGGATGGGAGGTGTAAGAGTATGGTTTTATCAGATTTAGTTGACGTGATAGGTGGAGGAACCCCGAAGACTACTGAGGAGAGTTATTGGAACGGTTCTATTCCTTGGTTGTCTGTAAAAGATTTCTGCGGCGATAAGAAATATGTGTATAATACAGAAAAAAGTATTACTGTGGAAGGACTAAATAATAGTTCAACGAAATTGCTTCACAAGGATAATATAATAATTTCTGCGAGGGGTACAGTTGGAGAATTAGCAATGATTCCATATGACATGGTTTTTAATCAGTCTTGTTTCGGATTAATTCCTAAAGGAAATAATGATCCACATTTCGTATATTATTTATTAAAAGATAAGGTCAGAAGTTTAAAGTCACAAACTCAAGGCTCTGTATTTGATACAATTACAAAAGCAACATTTGATAGAATAGAATGTGCTGATTACTCCGAGGAAGACCAACGCCGCATTGCTTCTATCCTTTCTTCTCTCGACCGGAAGATAGAGTTGAACAATAAGATCAATGCTGATTTGGAGGAGATGGCGCAGGCTATTTTCAAGAATTGGTTCGTTGACTTTGAGCCTTTCAAGGATGGTAAGTTCGTGGATAGTGAATTGGGAATGATTCCGGAAGGATGGAAAGTAGGATGTTTGGGAGATATGGGCGCTGTTGTTTGTGGTAAAACTCCATCAAAATCCAATAGCAACTATTATGGAGGAGATATTCCCTTCATAAAAATCCCAGATATGCACGGAAATGTTTTTGTTGAGAATTCTGAGGACAGATTAACGGAAGAGGGTAGTTTAAGCCAAATCAAGAAACTTATTCCGCCTTATTCTTTAATGGTCAGTTGTATTGCAACAGTAGGGTTAGTATCAATCAATACGAAACCATCTCATACCAATCAGCAGATTAATACTGTAATTCCACATAACAAAAGTGCTTTGTTCTATCTATATCAACATATAAAGAACAATGAAGAGTTTTTGAAAAATATGGGAAGAGGTGGAACGACGACATTGAATGTCAATACAAAATCATTTAGTAATATCAGATTATTGATTCCTTCTGAAATAGCACTAGAGCAATTTCATGGAATAGTCGAAGGGTTGTTTAAGAAGATAGAGCAGAATCTGCATGAATCTCGCACCCTCTCCCTTCTCCGAGACACCCTTCTCCCTCGCCTCATGTCAGGCGAGCTGGAAGTCCCGGAATAAGAAGAGCTACGAAAGAAAATAACGAGAAAGAAAATATAAAATATTAACATTATGGCAGACGACAAGAAATTCACCGAAGACGCATACGAGCAAACGCTCATTGCCCTGTTCCGCGACGAACTCGGCTATGCGTACGAATGTGGCTACGAGGTGGAACGCGACTATAAGGAGCCTTTCTATCGTGCCGATTTGGTCGCCTCGATGCGACGGCTTAATCCTCAACTGCCAGCCGATGCAATGGATGAAGGAATCAAGCAGATTACCAACATCAGCATCGGTACTTTAGAACAGAACAACGAGCAGTTTACCCTCTGGATGCAAAACGGTCTGGAGGTGGAATTCCTGCAAGATGGCGAAGAACGAACAGCCCTGATGAGGCTTATCGACTTCGAACATCCCGAAAGAAACCTCTTCAAGGTGGTGAACCAGTGGCGAGTAGAAGAGTATAAGAACAAGCGCTGCGATATGGTGGTGATGGTCAACGGATTGCCCCTCGTGGTGGTGGAGCTGAAAAGCGCCATTTCCGAAGATGCAACCGTAGAAGATGCCTACAAGCAGATCAAGAACTATCAGCAGAGCGTTCCAAGCCTCTTCAGCTACAACGCCTTCAACGTAATCAGCGACATGAGCGAGACTCGTGCCGGAACCATCACCGCCAAGCTGGAACGCTACATGGAATGGAAGACCGTGGACGGCTCATACGAGTCAACCCTCTTTGCCGACTATCGCACCTTCTTTCTCGGCATGTTCCAGCAGCAGCGACTGCTCGACATCCTGCAGAACTTCATCTGCTTCGACAAGAACCAGGGCAAATACGCCAAGATTCTTACCGCCTACCATCAGTACTACGCCGTGGGCAAAGCCCTGCAGCGCACCCGAACGGCAGTGGAAGGCAACGGAAAAATCGGCGTGTTCTGGCACACGCAGGGTTCGGGCAAGAGCCTCTCCATGGTGTTCTACGCCCACCAGCTGGTGCAACGGTTGCCCGAAGTAACCATCGTGGTGGTAACCGACCGCAAGGACCTCGACAACCAGCTCTTCGGTCAGTTCTGCCGCTGCCAGGACTTCCTTCGTCAGGAACCACAGAACGCCCAGAGCCGTGAAGACCTGGGCAATCTGCTCCGTAACCGAAAGAGTGGGGGAATCATCTTCACCACCATTCAGAAGTTTGAAGAAGGCGACTCGGCACTCTCCACCCGCCGCAACATCATCGTGATGACCGATGAGGCGCACCGCTCGCAATACGGCGAAGAGCACTGGGACAACAAGAGCCTGACGATGAAGAAGGGATTCAGCCAGAAGATGAGAGAAGCCCTGCCAGGCGCCTCATTTATCGGCTTCACCGGAACGCCTATCAGCGACCGCGACAGAGACACGGAGGAAGTGTTCGGCAACTACATCGACGTTTACGACATGAGTCAGGCGGTAGATGATGGAGCCACCCGTCCGGTTTATTACGAGAGCCGTGTGGTGAATCTGAACCTCGACGAAGACACGATGAAGCTGCTGAACGATGAGTTCGACAACCTAGCCGATGAGGGAGCCACCGAGGAGCAGATCAGGCAAGCGAAGCAGGAGCACAGCCGACTGGAAGTGCTCTTGGGTGAAGACGCCACCATCGACACGCTGGTAAGGGACATCATCCAGCACTACGAGGAAAACCGTGCGCAGGAACTCACCGGCAAGGCAATGATCGTAGCGCTGACCCGAAGCATCGCCATCAAAATCTACCGCAAGATGCTGGAGCTTCGCCCCGAGTGGACGGAGAAGGTAAAGGTGGTGATGAGCGGTTCGAACCAGGACCCCGAAGACTGGCAGCCGATTATCGGCAACGAAGCCTACAAGAAGGAACTGGCAAGAAAATTCAAGGACAACGACGATGAGATGAAAATCGCCATCGTAAGAGATATGTGGCTCACGGGCTTCGATGTTCCGTCGCTCGCCACCATGTACGTATATAAGCCGATGAGCGGTCATAACCTGATGCAGGCAATAGCCCGTGTGAACCGAGTGTTCCCGGGCAAGGAAGGCGGACTGATAGTGGATTACGTAGGCATTGCGCAGGCGCTGAAGAGTGCCATGCAGCAGTACACCAACCGTGACCGCCGCCGCTTCGGAGACCCCGACATCGCCAAGACCGCCCTGGTGAAATGGAAGGAAGAGATGGAAATCTGCCGAGACCAGCTTCATGGTTTCGACTATTCCGGCTTCTTCGAACAGGACAACTCGAAGCGGGCACTCGCCATTACGAGCGGAGCCAACTTCCTGAGTTCTCCAGCCATGGTTCAGCGCAAGAAGAATTTCATGGAGCACAGCAATCTGCTTCACAACGCCACCACGCTCTGCCGTTCGCTTCTGAATGAGCAGCAGAAGGCGGAGGTGTGCTATATGGATGCGCTGCGCGTGATGATGCTCAAACTCTCGCAGAAGGGCAAAATCACCCGACATGAAATCAACGAGCGCATCGGTGAGCTGCTCCGTCAGAGTGTGAAGACCGACGGAGTCATCAATCTCTTCGGCGACCGCCAGATAGAGTTCTCGCTCTTTGACGACGCCTTCATCCAGGAGGTGAAGAACATGAAGGAGCGCAACCTGGCGGTGGAACTGCTCACCAAACTGATGAAAGAGAAAATCAAGCAGCAGCAGAAGACCAACGTGGTTCAGAGCGACCTCTTCTCCGATATGCTCAGCCAGAGTCTCTCCAACTATCTGAAGGGCTTGCTCACCAACGAGGAAGTGATAGAGGAACTGTTGAAGATGGCTCAGCAGATGAAGCAGGCAGAGGCAGAGGGCAACGACCTGGGACTTTCGCCCGAGGAGAAGGCATTCTATGATGCGCTCTCCACGCCGGAAGGAGTGCGACAGGCTTACTCTGACGAGGAGTTTGTGGCACTGACCCGGGAACTGACAGAAGTCTTGCACCGCAACCGCACCATCGACTGGAACCGGAAGGAATCAGCCAGGGCGAAGATGCGAGTGATGGTGAAGCGACTGCTCAAGAAGTATAAGTATCCACCAGAGGGTGCAGAAAAGGCGCTGGAAACCGTGATGCGCCAATGCGACCACTGGGCGGATGATGAAGAAAACGTAGTATAAACCCTTTAAAATTTGAAGTAAGAAACAGAAAGTAAACAAGAGAAAATAACATATAGATATTGACGCTGATTATCTGCACTTCTACAGTATTTAGAACCTGCAAAATTCAAAACGACAAGAAGAAGGTGACAGCAAGGCGTCCACTCCTCTACGGCGTGGGCAGTACTTGTTTGTACCTTGTCGTAGGTTCTTGCAGGTACCTTAATACTGGTACTTACAGGGAACCCCACGCCGCTTATTTAAACAACATAACAAACAAAACCTAGAAAGTAACATGCAGACAGAGGAACAAGATGAGCAACTGACATTGCTGGAAGATAAAGCCGCCCGATTCAAATTCAGCTTTCGCCTTTTGGGCAAAGAAGAAGTGGAAACAAACAAAGAGGAAGTAATAACAGCCTGGAAACTAATCTTGCGTAATTATGTGAGAGATATTTTCGATTTACTGAATTTGTTGAAAGAAAATATTGCATGGTCTTTGCTGGATGATAAGAAAGAGCGATTCTATCAGGTTAAGATAGAATTGGAACCTATGCTTACCAACTATAAAGACTATGAAGGAGAAGAAATGCGCAAAATGATCAATGACATCATCCTCATGCTTGATGAGGGATTTCATGGTTTCAGACAATCCTTCATCAGTGAAACCTATTACGAAGACCTGTTCCGGAAGGTACTGAAACGTTATCGTGAGGAAAATGAGGAGAGATTGGAGCTAATCTACATGCAGGACAGCCAGGATGAAGCGCTTATCTATCCTGATGCTACCCAGCTGAAGAATACCATTGTCGTAGAACGGGCTAATATTCTTTTCGCTTGCCGATTCGGACAGGTATTTCACAACAATGGCAGGAATATCAAACTGATTGTTGCTTATATTCTGGAACAGAAAGAACAGACCTACAACGATATTTACGATTTTCTCGATAAGTATCTTTCTTATCAGATTGCCAAGGAGCATAGCAGAATGAAGGTTGAAGCCGTATTCAAGAACATCGCATTCAAGGAGAATGTGGATGTAGACAAGCTGATGCTTAAACTTAAAGACTTAATTGAAGACAAAACGCTCAACGCCCAGAAACATTGGTTTATTGTTTATAAGGTTTTCTTCAACAAGAATTGGCTGAAGAAGTCAACTCAGCGTCTTTTCATTGACCAGATCAATTCTGCATTCAGTACCTTACTAAAATGTTCTACGGCCGATTTTCATGAGATAAATTCTTATTTCAAGCAAAATGACTATAATGAATGGACACTTGCTGATTGTGATGCGCCACAATGTTGTGACATTTACAGAGAGATTGCTGACAAGTTGGATGATGAATTTCAAGACGCCAAGTATGCTAAGCCGGGAACGGTGATAAATACAAAAAGAGTGGAAAAGTTCAGATAGTATCCCCCAATAGTATCCCCTAAAAATATAAACTATATCCCCCACATCCCCCAAACGGATTCGTGGAGGATTTTTTTTGCTTTTACGTTTGGAAATCATTATATCTTTGCAGCGTCGAAGAAACAAGACAACGCTGAAATGGTTTGGTGCTCTTGAAACCTCTTCGTACAATTATATAATATGTATACTCAGATTATGAGAGTGGTGCAGCAGGGTGAGACCTTCGCTGTGCAGAGTCAGAAAAGTGAGAACGGACAGATGATGAAATGCAACATCGTTCTCCAGGAGATGGGCGGCAAGTATGAGAACCAGTACGCTGCGGCAATGTTGGGCAATATGGCTCAGTGTAAGTATGCTCCGGGCGAGTTGGTGGCAGTTACGCTCCGCTTTACTACCCATGAGCACAATGGTCAGGTTTATCAGGATATCCTGGTTACGGACATTGAAAAAGTAAAAGGGTAAAAAAGTAAAAAGGTAAAAGGAGGCTTCGCTTGGAGACTTATTGCGGAGATTCTTAGTTATTAACTGAGTTGAAACTGAGGAGGATTTTCCATGGTAAAGCGCGCAACAATCCGGATGTTTCTTCTCCTAAAATTCAATTCAGATTATGGTTAAGAAAGTAAACAAGGTTCAGAACAATGCTCAGAATAATGTTCAGAACAAGCAGGTGAATAATAATGACTGCCAGCATGTGCAGTTGGGTGGAATGGCTTACTATGATGCTAAGCAGTATTTCCTCTTCAGTCCTCAGGAATCGGGGGTGAATAAGGTTCCTCGATTTCGTTCGATGGGCGTGGCTCAGCAAATGCCTGACGGAACGTTTGATTTCGTGGTTCAGCACCGCCTCAGAACTCAGTCGGAACTGATTAAGAAACTGGCGCACGGTCGTGTGAGCAAGACCAAGGACGGTGCTGTTCAGCTTACCTTAAAGGTGTTCTGTCATGAGGGAATCAACATCTCCCAAACGCTGGCTGTTGAGGCAGCTGAAGGTGCTGATGCGGTAGTGGATTACCAACTGAAACATTAGGATTTTGTATTCAACTTAAAACGATAAGTAGAAACAGATAGATGAGTTGTTATTTAATTAAGGTGGAGAACGGGCACAAGGTTGCCCGCTCCATCACCTCGGAAGAGGAGTATAAGCAGCTGCGTGGAAGCAATGAGCAGAAGGCGAATCTTCGCCTGGCTCGTGCCGGAAACGATGCTGCGAAACGGAGACTGGTGCAGTTTAATTACTCCGGCCATTATCCGCAAGGCGTGGTGAAGGGAATGAAACTGCCAAGCGGTGCTTTCGGATTTGATATGGATGAGCCGGAGGCTTTTGCCAAGGCTGCCAAACTGCTGCTGAAGGAACCGGACAAGTACGGATTGCTGATGCTGGAACGCAGTGCAAGACAAGGCGGTCATGCGGTGTTTGAACGTGAAAAGGGCAAGACGGTTCTGGAGAATCAGGTGAGGATTGCTACGATGCTCAAGTGCGAAATGGATACTTCGGCTCACGACATTAACAGGGTTTATTTCACTACCACATCGGATGAAGAAGATTTGCTCTTCCTTTCGCCACGGCTCTTCAAGGATGAATATGATGAGGCTGCCGTGGCTGCTGAAGGGAAGGTCCTGGAAGAGCGTGAAAGATACGGACAGGAGGAACTGCCGGAAGGAGCGCACAAGGCAAACAAGCATTATGAGCCTTGGAAGGAAGAATTCAAGAAGGATTCTCAAGGGGTTTTTAAGGGTCAGGAATTTAAGAATTCGAAAATTTCTACTTCTGCTGCTTCAACCTCAGCTGCGTCAACTTCTTCTACTGCGTCAACTTCTGCTGCTTCAACTACTTCTGCTGCTCAGGACAATTATCTTGGGATTCCTTATGGGGAAATCATTAAGAAGTGGTGGCAGATGTATAATGATGGGCAGGAGCCGATGCGCTCTAATCGCAATACGCTGACCTTTGAGCTGGCTGTGAACCTGCGCCACATCTGTGGTTTTGACCGCAATCAGCTGGCTCAGATTATTCCCTGCTACGATGGGTTTCCCGAACAGGAAAAGATGGCTTGCATCAACTCGGCATTGAACGAGAAAATCACGCAAATGCCTAAGCGGCTGAAGGATGTGCTCTCTGTCATCCGTCAGGAACGAATGAAGCAAGGAAATGCAGGTGGTGGTTCGGCGGCTGACAATGAGGCGCTGGTAAATGCGCTGGATGAGGCTAACGCCAAGGACGATCTGTTCTATTATAATGCGCTGCCTAAGTTGCCGCAAGGCATTCGGGATTCCATCAGCGCAGTGGGTCCGGCACTGGCACTGCCTGTAATCACAGCCATCTGTCCTGCCATCGGAATGCTCGCAACGGGCGTGAAGGTTTCCGTTCACGGCAAGATGAACTCGCTGAACCTCATCTCCTACATCGCCGGAGATTTTGCATCTGGCAAGGGTAGTATTGACCCCGTGATTGACGCATGGACTTCGGAAGTGAAGGAAATGGACAAAATGTATCAGCAGAAGGAGGATGAATGGCGAGCCAAGAAACGTGCAGCCAAGAACAAGAAGGAGCAGCCGGAAGAGCTGAAACTGCCTGTAAGATGCTTGACACTGAACAATACGGTGGCAAATCTGGCTGAACGACTGGCTAACACGGAAGGCAAGCACGCCTTCTCGTTTACTCCGGAAGCAGACACTGTAGCGCAGAAGTGGAAATCGGCAATGAGCGACTTTTCTGTCATGTTGAGACAGGCTTACGACGGAACATGCTATGAGCGTGAAGCAAGAAGTGCAGATGCAGTGAATGTTCATATAGACAGACTGTTATGGAACGTGGTGATGTGTGGAACGCCTGATGCACTCTATCGTGTGGTAAGCAATTATACGGATGGTTTCCAGAGCCGTATCATCGTGGCAAAAACGCCCGATAATACCTTCACTTCACTTTCTGACAACATGTATGTAATGAACGAACGCCAGCGCGACCGCATCATTCAGATAGCTCATCTTCTGCCTTTGCTGACCGGTGAGGTGGTTCTGCCCAAGCTGGAGGATAAAGGTAGGGAATGGCTGGAACAGATAAGACTGGAAACGATGAAAAATGACGACAAGGTGAAAGCCCGCCAGCGTTTCCGTATCTGTCCAACCACCATGAGAATGATGACCTGCATCATGCTCTGCAAGGTTCTGGAAACGCTGATTCAGAAGCATGGTTTCAATGGAGCCGAGAAACAGCTGAAGGAGTCACCTGATTTGTGGAAGGGAATGCTCGTAAAGACGCAGACACCAACCATGCTGAATGTCTTTGATGTACTGGCAGACTATCAGTTGGATAATGCACTCTACTTCTTCCGTAGTCGCATAGAGGATGCGTTCTCATCCAAGAATTATTGCAGTCAGTCTGCTTACGACAGAAGTCGCAGAGGTAAGAATGATTCCATCTTTGAGCGGCTGGACGTAACCTTCACCTTCGAACAGGCAGAGCAGCAGAGCATTGCACTTAAGGGAGCAAGTGCCACCCATGAGACGGTAAAACAGATGCTAAAGAACTGGAAACGTCAGGGGTTAATCTGTGTATTACCTGACATGCGCTATCAGAAAGTTTCTCCTACAGTCTAAAGAGGGTGTCATTAAGGGTCAGGGTCATTAAGGGTCATTAAGTTTTTCGGTTCTTAAATCAGCCTTAATGGCCGGCCTTGATCCAATTATTCATTATCAATTATTAATTGTAAATTATCATGAACATCAATATATTCCGCCGTCGCTTCACTCCATGGAGTGTGGATGGCACAATGGTTATAGGTGGCAAGATTTTCTGCGACACCTTAGAACGTCCTAACCGTCATTTGCCAGCAGGACGTTATAAGATTTCTCTCATTCCTACCAAGCAAAAGAAGGTGTCGGAGACAAAGAAGAAAAATAAGTATGAAAGAGGAAAATATGAAATTGTTATCAAGCCTGTTATTCTGTTAAGATCCAATTACGTGCCTCGTACTGTTAGGCGCAGAGCTCGCTTCGTGCCTGGCAACGGTCCGCTACGTCTGAGAAACAAGAGTATCATTCTGGGCAAGTCTCATTATACCGGAATCGTTACGCAATCAGAAGAATGCTATAATGAATTTTGCCAGTTGTTGGATGAAGAATTCAAGAGGATGAAGAAAAAGCATCTACCGTGCAGAATCAATCTGTTTATCAGGGATTGGGGTGTTGACGAAATCCCCTTCAATTATCTGCTTATTTTTCAATAATTAATATTCAATATCATGCGTAAGATAAAGGAAATCATCATTCATTGCAGTGCGACCAAGGAAGGTCGCAACTTCACCGTAGCGGATATTGACCGCTGGCACCGGGAGCGCGGAATGCGCTGCATAGGTTATCATTTCGTGATTTATCGTGACGGCAGCATTCATGTAGGCCGTGCGATAGAGGAGGTTGGCGCCCATTGCAAGGGCCATAATTCCATCAGTATAGGCATTTGCTACATCGGCGGCTTATCAAAGAAAGGCAAGCCGAAGGATACAAGAACCCGAGACCAGAAAGCGGCAATGCGCTCGCTCATCGAGCAGCTGAAGGAGGAATATCCATTAGCCACGATTCATGGTCATAATGAATTTGCCAACAAAGCCTGTCCCTGCTTTGATGTAAAGAAGGAGTGGGGGAAGGAGTAAACACAAAAAATAGCGGATCTTTCACAGACCCGCTATTTCCTATTATTTTAAATTTTTTAAGATGTTTATTAAAAATTTTCTAGCCTTATACAATGCCCTGAGCCATCATAGCCTTAGCTACCTTCAGGAAGCCGGCTACGTTTGCACCCTTTACGTAATTTACGTAACCGTCTGGCTCTGTACCATACTTCACGCAGTTAGCGTGAATATCGTTCATGATGTCGTGGAGCTTAGCATCAACCTCCTCACGAGACCACTTCAGACGCTCTGAGTTCTGGCTCATCTCAAGACCTGATACTGCAACACCACCTGCGTTGGCTGCCTTACCTGGAGAGTAGAGAATCTTAGCATCCTGGAATACCTTGATAGCCTCTGGAGTAGAAGGCATGTTAGCACCCTCGCTTACTGCGATTACGCCGTTGGCGATGAGAGCCTTAGCTGCCTCCTCGTTGATTTCGTTCTGAGTAGCTGATGGGAGAGCGATGTCTGCCTTCTCAAACCAAGGCTTAGCACCTGCAACATATTTTACACCATACTTCTCTGCATACTCCTTGATACGGCCACGCTCTACGTTCTTGAGCTCCATGATGTAATCGAGCTTCTCGCGGTCGATTCCGTCTGGGTCGTAGATGTAACCGTCTGAATCTGAACATGTAACTGGCTTAGCACCCAACTGGAGCAACTTCTCCATAGTGTACTGGGCTACATTACCTGAACCTGAAACCAAAACTGTCTTGCCCTTGATGTCAATACCCTTGGTAGCGAGCATGTTGCAGAGGAAGTATACGTTACCGTAACCTGTAGCCTCAGGACGAATCAATGAACCGCCGAACTCCTGACCCTTACCGGTCAAGACGCCCTGGAACTGGTGTGTCAACTTCTTGTACATTCCGAAGAGGTAACCTACCTCACGGCCACCTACACCGATATCACCAGCTGGAACATCCTCGTCTGGACCCATGTGACGATAAAGCTCTGTCATGAAAGCCTGGCAGAAACGCATTACCTCGTTGTTGCTCTTGCCACGTGGAGAGAAGTCAGAACCACCCTTAGCACCACCCATTGGGAGAGTAGTAAGAGAGTTTTTGAATGTCTGCTCGAAAGCCAAGAACTTCAAAATACCCAAGTTTACTGACTTGTGGTAGCGAAGACCTCCCTTGTAAGGGCCAATCGCGTTGTTGTGCTGAACGCGGTAACCCATGTTAGTCTGTACGTTGCCCTTATCATCTACCCAAGATACGCGGAACTGGATGATGCGGTCTGGAATGCAGAGACGCTCGATGAGGTTTGCCTTCTCAAACTCTGGGTGCTTGTTGTACTCTTCCTCGATAGTACCGAGAACCTGACTAACTGCCTGAATGTACTCAGGCTCGTTTGGGAATCTTCTTTGGAGATTCGCGATGACTTCTGATGCTTTCATAATCTTTAATCTTTTATTGAGTTTAAATTCTTATTTTTTATTTCTGGTTGCAAAGATACATGTTTTTCTCGAAAACACCAACAAAAAGAAAGAAAAAATGCAGAAAAAGTAGAAAAAAGTTATTTTTTAACATTCTTAACCTCGATTTGTAGCGCTTTTGTGTACGCACACCTTATTATATAAGAGACATTTTTCGGGGTTTAAGCCTTTATCTCCGTTTTAGGGAATCTTGCATTCTGACGACTTCTGTTTATCTATCCTGCGCCATAGGGCATAAATGAGCAGGATGATAGCGTAGAGGCCGATTACCTGAGGCAGACTGATTCTTACGTTTTCGATGCTTGCTCCAGGCAGCATGCTGATCAGTTTTATGGCTGTATTCAAAAACTGGGTGATGCTGGTCAGGGCGCCTGATGTAAGGCTGATGAGTGGGGCGGCAACCGGTGCTATGGGCGCCCATAACGTGAGTGGGGAGAACAGGATTAATGCTGCCCCAAGATATAGGATGAGGGTTGCTGCGGGAATGGCGATGTAATTGGTGAGAAGTGAATAGCACGATATTCTGCCGAAGGTGTAGACGATGACCGGAAGGGTTCCTATCTGGGCTGCCAGTGAAACGCAAAGGAGTCCCCATGCCCAACGGATGAAACGGCTGCGGATGGGGAGGAGGGTGTAAAGGGGTGTGAAGAACAACAGAATGGAGGCTACGGCCAGGAACGAAAGCTGGAAACTCAACTCGAAAAGATAGAGCGGACTGATGAAGAGCATAAATATATAAGCTGAGGATAAAGTGTTGATCGGCAGACCGGTACGATGGAAAGCTAAGCTTAAGCTGTAGGCTGAAAGCATGATGGCTGCACGGACTGCACTTGCCGGCAATCCTATGAGAAAAACGTAGGTCCAGATGGAGATGAGGGACAGGATGATGGTGTAAACTGAGTACTTTCTGCCGCCTAGCAGAAAGATGAAAAGCTGGAAGATAATGCCTATATGAAGTCCGCTTACTGCCAAGATGTGACTGGCTCCGGAAATGGAGTAACTGTTTCGGGTGTTCGAGTCGAGTGCGCTCTTGTCGCCCAGCGCCATGGCTGCGATGACTGCATAGTCTTGCTGTTTTACGTGAAGGGAAACCAGTTTGCTTTCAATATTGCTTTTATAGCGTTCGGTATTGATTTTTGCCCGTGTGAGGTAAGGCAGTTCCTGCCAGTTTTTCAGTTGTGTAGAGGTTTGGGAATCAGCTATTTGCTTGCAGGTAAGAAAAGCCCCAAGGCTCAGAATGCATAAATGAATCATCACGCATTGGGAGTAGATGAGAAACTGGTGGCTCCTGCTGAAGTAAGCTTTTTTGCTTAAAAACTTAGTAAGGAAAAAGATGATGCTGCTAAGGGCGCATGAAATGATGGAGATGATGAGCCAGAAGCGCATATTGAAATCATCATAGCCCCATTTGGCTATGATGATTCCGATCGTCAGTGTGAGGCTGATGGTCATGAGCGGGGTGAGGGGTAGCGCTTTCATCATTCCTCTTTTCTTTTAAAAGATAATTTATTTCCTATTTCTTGAATCCGAAGATGCGCTTGATGAATTTCTTCACAGCATTTTCTTGCTTCTGTGGATTTACGATAGGGGTGTGCTTGTGTGCAGCCGGCTTGTCGCCCTTTTTCTGGGCTACGCCTCTGCCACGGCCGTTGCTGCCTGGGCGAACATTGTTCTCGGTGCCTGGGCGCTGCTGGTTGCTGTTATTGCGGCGCTTCTGGCTGTTGCTGTTCTTTGGCTGCTCGCCTGGCTGGGCTGGCTTTCTGTTCTGCTGCTTTGCGTTCTGCTGCTTGTTACCCTGCTGAGGCTGCTGTTCGTTGCTGCGTGGTGCTTTTTCCTGACGCTCGTTTGGCTTGTTTGGCTTGCGCTTGTGAGAAGTCTGGTCGCGGTCTTTCTGTCGGCGGTTCTTGGCACTGTTCTTTCCGGCCTCGCCGTTTTTGCCGTTACCGCGTCTGTTGTTTCTTCCGTTTGCGCCTTTCTTCTTCGGCTTGTTAAGCTTGATGTATTCAGGACCTTCGCCGCATCCCTCAGGGAGAGGCATTTTGTCTACCACCTTCTCCAGGAACTTCTCTATCTGCTGGAACCAGTACTGGTCTTCTTCGCTCACGAAGGTGATGGCTCTACCATCGCGGTTGGCACGGGCAGTACGGCCGATGCGGTGAACGTAATCTTCTGTATCGTGAGGAACATCGTAATTGATGACCATCTCAATATCATCGATGTCGATTCCGCGCGCCACAATATCGGTAGCTACGAGAACATCATACTGTCCGCTCTTGAACTTGAACATCACATCATCGCGCTCAGCCTGTTCCAGGTCGCTGTGCATGGCTCCGCAGTTTACTCCAATCTGCTGGAGGGAAGCTGCGAGTTGCTTCACCTTGAATTTGCTGCCGCTGAAGACGATGACGCGTTTCAGGTCGCCCGCCTTGAAGATGTCCTTGATGATGGTCATCTTCTGGGTTTCGTAGCATACGTATGCTTCCTGCTTGATTTTCTCGGCTGGCTTGCTGACGGCAAGTTTGATTTCTACCGGATTCTTGAGCAGGGTCTTAGCCAGTTCTTCTATCTTCTCAGGCATGGTTGCCGAGAACATGATGGTCTGGCAGGTCTTTGGCAGTTTTGACGCGATGGTCTTGATGTCGTCAGAGAAACCCATGTCGAGCATGCGGTCGGCCTCGTCAAGAATGAAGAAACTTACCTTGCTGAGGTCTACATTGCCCAGAGAGATATGGGAGATGAGGCGGCCCGGGGTGGCGATGACTACATCGGCGCCCATGCGGAGGCTGCGCAACTCCTGATCGTAACGGTTGCCGTCGTTGCCGCCGTATACGGCTACGCTGCTCACGCCCTGCAGGTAATAGCCGAAGCCTTGCATCGCCTGGTCTATCTGCTGGGCGAGCTCGCGGGTTGGTGACATGATGACGCAGTTGATGGCGTCTTTCGGATAACCGCCGTCATCGAGCTTGCTCAATACAGGCAGCAGATAGGCTGCGGTTTTGCCGGTTCCGGTCTGGGCTACACCCAAGACATCGTGACCTTCTAATATCTCTGGAATGCACTTTTCCTGTACTGGAGTGCATGTGTCGAAGCGCATGTCATATAATGCGTCGAGCACGTTGTCGTTTAAATCTAATTCGTCGAAATACATTCTTCTATAGTTTATAGTTTACAGTTTATAGTTTATAGGGGAGCATGGCTGCTATAAACTATAAACTCTTAATTATTAATTGATAATTACCTCGGTGCCTTGCGGTAGCAGAAGTAGGCTACGATGGCGAAGAGGAAGTTTGGAAGCCACGCTGCCAGAACAGACGGGAAGTTGGCCTGGATGGCGAAGGTGGCAGAAACCGTCTGCAGCATGATGTAGCCGAAACTCAGCGCAAGTCCAACGCCCAATGCTGCTCCCATGCCGCCCTTGCGCTTGCGGGCTGAGAGGGAGACGCCGATGATGGTGAGGATGAACGAAGCGAAGGAAGAGGCGATGCGCTTGTGGTATTCTACCTCGTACTGCACTACGTTGCCCGAACCGCGGTTAATCTGCTTGGAGATGTAATCGCGGAGCTCAGGACTGGTGAAGGTTTCCTGCTGACCCTTGGAATAGACCAGGTCGGTAGGTTCCATCATGATGATGGTGTCCTTCTGGGCTCCGCTCGTAATATGCTCCTTCATGCCCTGGAGCTTGCGGATTTTCCAGTTGCTCAGTTTCCAGTGATACTTGCTGTCGGAAATGGTGTCGTACTGGATGTCCATCGCTGTAAGGTGGCTTACGAGTTTCTTGTCCTGGAACTTGTCGAGACAGAATCCGTAGCCGCGTTTCATGCTGTTGTCGTAATGCTGCATATAGGCAATCACTCCCTTGTCTACCTGCAGCTGTACATTCTCGGCACTGGTATTCTTCTTCTTGTTCTTGTACATCGTCTCGAAGTTCTGCCTGATGACGGTTCCGTGGGGAATGACGTAGGCTGAAAGCCCGAAGGAGAGGGCTGAGAGCAGCACGCAGGTAATCATGTATGGGCGAAGGAGACGCTTGAAGGATACTCCCGACGCCAGGATGGCGATGATTTCGGAATTGCTTGCCAGCTTGGTGGTGAAGAGAATGACCGCCACGAACACGAACAGCGCACTGAAGAGGTTGGCAAAATAGGGCACGAAGTTGGCGTAGTAATCGAAGATGATTGCGCGCGCCGGTGCATGGTGCTCTGTGAATTTTGACAGGTTCTCGTTGAAGTCGAAGACGATGGCGATGGAGATGATCAGGGCGATGGAGAAGAAATAGTAGCCCAGAAACTTCTTGATAATGTACCAGTCGAGCTTCTTGATGTACCTGAACGGGTTGAGAAACCGGAATATGCGCAGGAACCAGAGCTTGTGAGCCAGCCAGCGCACAGCCCTGATGAGCCACCCGAACTTGCGGGAAGCCCATCGGCCGGTGCGGTAGAGTCGGCGGTGTTTTCTTATTTTCTTAAAATCTTTCATGATGCTTGCTTACTTAAATTCTTCGGCCAAGCTGGTCGATGATGGAATTCTTCCATGCCACGAAATCGCCCTGCTCGATATGATGGCGAGCATCGGTCACGAGGCGCAGATAGAAAGAGAGGTTGTGGATGCTGGCTATCTGCATCGCCAGCAGCTCCTGGGCCTTGAAGAGGTGGTGGAGGTAGGCCTTCGTGGTTACGAGGTCGATGTCGCAGCCGTCTGGATCTATCGGGCTGAAGTCTTTCTCCCACTTCTTGTTGCGCATGTTCATCGTGCCCTGATAGGTGAAGAGCATGGCGTTGCGGCCGTTGCGGGTCGGCATTACGCAGTCGAACATGTCTACGCCGCGCTCGATGGCTTCGAGGATGTTCTGCGGGGTTCCTACGCCCATCAGATATCTCGGCTTGTCTTTCGGCAGGATTTCGTTCACTACTTCTATCATCTCATACATCACCTCGGTAGGCTCTCCTACGGCAAGTCCGCCGATGGCATTTCCGTCGGCTCCCTTGTCGGCAATGTATTTGGCTGCTTCGCGGCGCAGTTCCGGGAAGGTGCAGCCCTGAACGATAGGGAAGAGACTCTGCTGATAGCCGTAGAGGGGCTCGGTTTCGTTGAACCGCTTGATGCAGCGGTCTAGCCAGCGCTGGGTGAGCATGAGGCTGTTCTTGGCGTACTGGTAATCGCTCTGTCCCGGTGGACATTCATCGAAGGCCATCATGATGTCGGCTCCGATGATGCGCTCGGTGTCCATTACATTCTCCGGTGTGAAGAAGTGCTTGCTGCCGTCGATGTGGGAGCGGAACTCGCAGCCTTCTTCCTTGAGCTTGCGGATGCCGGTGAGCGAGAAGACCTGGAAGCCGCCGCTGTCGGTGAGGATAGGACGGTCCCAGCCGTTGAACTTGTGCAATCCGCCTGCTGCCCTGATGACGTCAAGACCTGGGCGCAGGTAGAGGTGATAGGTGTTTCCGAGGATAATCTGTGCCATGACCTGCTTCTTGAGTTCCTCGAAGTGGACGCCCTTCACGCTTCCTACGGTTCCTACGGGCATGAAGATTGGGGTCTTGATCTGTCCGTGGTCGGTGGTGATGATGCCTGTACGCGCATCGCTTGCTTTATCTGTTACTTGTAATTCAAATTTCATTTCTATTCTTTTTTATCATTTTCCTCAATGCTGAAGTCTGTAGGGTTTTTCACCTTCTCGTCGGTCAGCGCGAACTGCCAGACGTCAGCCACATTCTCTACATAGTGGAAGTCTACGCCCTTGAGATATTTCTCCGGTATTTCCTCTACGTTCTTCTGGTTCTCCCTGCACATCACGATGTGCTTGATTCCTGCCCGCTTGGCTGCCAGAATCTTCTCCTTGATTCCGCCTACCGGGAGCACTTTGCCGCGGAGGGTTATCTCGCCGGTCATGGCTGTGTTGGCACGCACCTTGCGCTGGGTGATGGCTGAGGCGATGCTGGTGGCGATGGTGATTCCGGCAGAAGGACCGTCTTTCGGGGTAGCTCCCTCAGGCACGTGGATGTGGATGTTCCATTGCTCGAAGATGCGGTAGTCTACCTGGAGCAGGTCGATGTGCGACTTGACGTATTCCAGTGCGATAATGGCTGATTCCTTCATCACGTCGCCCAGATTTCCGGTCAGGGTGAGCTTGCCTGCCTTGCCCTTGCTGAGCGAGGTTTCGATGTAGAGGATTTCGCCGCCCACTGAGGTCCAGGCTAGTCCGGTTACCACTCCTGCATAGTCGTTGCCCTGGTAGATGTCGCGGTTGAACGGCGGATTGCCCAGCAGGTCTTTTACTTCGGCAGGGGTGATGGTGTAGTTCTTCAGCTCCTGGTTGCAGGCAAGTTTGTAAGCCATCTTGCGCAGACTCTTGTCAATCTGCTTCTTCAGCTGTCTTACGCCGCTCTCCCGGGTGTAGTGCTCGATGATGAACTCGAGGGCATTCTTGTTGAAACTTACCTTTGGCGAAACCTTGTCGAGTCCGGTGCTTTCCAGCTCTTCCGGTACGAGGTGGCGCTTGGCAATCTCTGTCTTCTCTTCGGTGATGTAGCCGCCTACTTCTATCAGCTCCATACGGTCGAGGAGCGGACGCGGAATGACGCTCAGGTCATTGGCTGTGGCGATGAAGAGTACCTTGGAGAGGTCGTAATCCATATCGAGATAATTGTCGTGGAAGGCATTGTTCTGTTCCGGGTCCAGCACTTCGAGCAGGGCTGATGCTGGGTCGCCGTTGAAATTGCTCTGCGCCACCTTGTCAATCTCGTCGAGGATGAAGACCGGATTGCTGCTGCCTGCCTTCAGCATGTTCTTGATGATGCGGCCCGGCATGGCTCCCACATAGGTGCGGCGGTGACCGCGGATTTCGGCTTCATCGTGCAGACCGCCCAGCGACATGCGTACATACTTGCGCTTCATGGCTGCTGCGATGCTCTTGCCCAGACTGGTCTTTCCTACGCCCGGAGGACCGTAGAGGCAGAGGATAGGACTCTTGCCGCCGCCGTTCAGTGCTCTTACGGCGAGGAATTCCAGGATGCGTTCCTTCACATTCTCCATGCCGTAGTGGTCGTGGTTCAGAATGCGCTTGGCACGGGTCAGACTGAGGTCGTCCTGGGTGTAGGAGTTCCAAGGCAAATCTACCATGGTCTGCAGGAATCCTATCTGTATCGAATAGTCAGGACTCTGCGGGTTCAGAGTGTCGAGCTTGGCAATTTCTTTCTTGAAGATTTTGGCAGTTTCCTCGCTCCAGTTCTTCTTTTTCGCCTTCTCCAGAATCTCCTTCTTCTCCGGACTGGCGTTGCCTTCTCCCAGTTCTTCCCTGATGTTCTTGATCTGCTGCTTGAGGAAGTATTCCTTCTGCTGTTCATCGAGGTCGTAGTGGGTTTTGTTCTCAATCTCAGTCTGGATGCGTAGCAGATGGCGCACCTTGTTCAGGGATCTGATGGCAATCATGATGCGCTCGCTGAGATTTTCCTCTTTCAGCATCTTGATTTTATCCTCGATGGAGAAAGGGAGGAGGGAGCACATGAAGTTGCACTGCATATGAATGCTCGAGAGTTCGTTGATGGCCTGGATGGCCTCATCAGTATAGTTGGCGTTTGATTTGATATAGTCTGTCGCTTCGTAATGGAAGTTCTCGTAGAGCATTCTGAAGAGTTCATCGTTGTTCTCGTCAGGCCATTTCTCCGGAAGACTTTTTACGTCAATTACTGTGTAAGGCTCTTTTTGAACGAGATGTTTCATCTGACATCTGCCCAGACCCTGGATGATGATGCTCATCTGCTCTGTGCCAGGCATCTTGATCACCTTGATGAGTTTGGCGAAGACACCTACAGGGTAGAGGTCTTCTTCGTAGGGCGATTCTGTATCTTTGTTCTTCTGGCAGAATACGCAGAATATGGTGTCTGGTTTCTTTTCCAGCATCCGGACGAGATTCAGACTTTCCTTTCTGCCCACAACGATAGGGGTCATGTTGGTAGGGAAAACTACAATATCTCGCATGCAGAGGGTAGGGTACAAACCTTCTTCCTGGTCTTCGATCAGGGTTTTCGGGTCGCCCTCGTAATCTGCAATCATTTGTATTCGGGTACTTGTTCTTCTATTATCCATTTTGTTATGATTTCTATTTTCCGTGCAAAGGTACTCATTTTTTATGAAATATCGTGGAAGATGATAGATTATTTAATAATAAAATTGCTTTTTCTATATATTAGTACCCGTTTTTATAGATGTAAGTAGCTGCTTTTGCAGGTGGAAGTGGCAATTTCTGCTGCTTGCGATAAAATAAATCGGCGGCGCATTCGTTTTCTTCTGTAAAGAGACAGAAGAATTTATGGGTAATTTTCGATTTAAACAGTTTGAGATAGAGCAAGACCGTTGTGCCATGAAAGTGGGAACTGACGGCGTTTTGCTGGGTGCATGGGCGAAAGGTGGCAGGCGGATTCTGGACATCGGTTCCGGAACGGGACTGATTTCGCTCATGATGGCGCAGCGTTTTCCTGAAGCTGAGGTCGTAGGGATTGATATGGATGCTGATGCCTGCGGACAGGCGAGGGAGAATGTGATGGCAAGTCCGTTTCGCGACAGGGTGGAAATAGAATGCTGCAGACTGCAGGATTTCGGGGGAACTTCGGAAGCTGCTGAGGCTTTGGAAACTGCTGAAGATTTGAAGTCTGCCGGTGTTTTTGATGCGATAGTGAGCAATCCTCCGTTCTTTGTAGATAGCTTGAAAAATCCGGACAGTAAGAGGACGATGGCGAGACATACGGACAGTCTTCCGTTCCGCGATTTATTTGCGGGTGTAAAACGGCTGCTTTCTGATGACGGTATTTTCTCTGCAATTGTTCCCGTAGAAGTAGTGGAGCAGTTTGTTGCAGAGTCTTGTATATTAGGTTTTTATCTTATACGGAAGTGTGGTGTAAAAACGGTAGAGCGCAAGCAGCCAAAGCGCTTTATGCTGAGTTTTGCCAAGCATCGCATTTCGCCTTATGAAGAGCATGTTGAAACGATGATGGATTCGCAGGGAAACCGCTCGGAATGGTATAGGAAAATAACGGAAGAATTCTATCTTAGTGAGTAGTGATTAGTGATCACTACTCACTACTTAAAGGTTCAGCTTCTTCTGTACCAGTTTGCTGATAGCTTCTACTCTTTTGCTCTGGCGCTGGATGTCTTTATGAATATCATCGCGCACGGCATTGATGTCGTTGAAGAAATCGGCAAAGGCAGACTGAATCATGTTCGGCTTGCGGTCGTTCTTGTTGGCAAATGGGTTCACCACCATCTTGATTCCTTTTTCTTCCAGATGGACATCAATCTCTGCACCCGTCATCACAGGGTCGCCATCATAATGGATTACGCCTGGCTGACTGCGGGTGATATGGAGCTTCTTGCAGCGGAACGACTTGATCTTCGAGTTCTTGTCCAGCGTCTTGTTGAACATGTCGAAACTTACCTGAGGCGCCTCGATTACATCGAATGGTTCCATGATGACAACATCCATCAAACCGTCGCTCATGGATGCTTGAGGGGCAATATAGGCATTGTTGCCATACTGAGATGCGTTGGCACAGGAAATGAGGAACGCCTTATACTGCTTGGTGCCCGTCTCGTCCTCCAGCGTGTAAGTCTCAGGCTTATACTTCAATCCCTCGCGCAGGATATTTTCAGCATAAGTGATAGGACCACGCTTGCCGCTCTCGGCAAACTTCATGCTGACGAAAGCGTCAAAGCCCATGCCGCAGGTGCAGAAGAACGGGTGGTCGTTGATGACACCATAATCCAGATCTCTAATCTGGCATTGGTTGATGACCTCTATGCATTTCTTCAGGTTCATTGGGAGCAGCAGATGTCTTGCCAGTCCGTTGCCCGAACCGCAAGGCAGAATGCCGAGGGCAGTATCGGAGTGAACCAGTGAGCGGGCCACCTCGTTGACGGTTCCGTCACCGCCAACCGCCACAACCACATCTACATGGTTGTTCTTCGCTTCGGTAGCAATTTCCGAAGCGTGCCCAGCTCTTTCAGTCATTCTTATCTCGTACTCAAAAAGTTCTTTGTCCAAAACAGAATCTATCAGACTGGGAACTGCCGCCTTGCTGGCTGTTCCTGAAATCGGATTCATGATGAAAAGTATCTTTTTCTTCATTATATAGTCAAGAGTTTGTAAAATTTAGGCTGCAAAAGTAATAAAAATACCCAAAATAACAAGAAATATCGATTAAAAAAACTATAAAAGTAAACTTTCTTATAAAAAAAGCCATTTATTGAGTTCTTTTTTGTATCTTTGCACCCTGAAAGTTAGAAAAATATAAAAAAAGAAAATAAAGTACACCTATTAATAATGGGACAATTACAAGAAAGATACAAGAATTATCGTGAACCTCAGAAGTATATGGCTGCCGGTGTGTATCCATATTTCCGCGAGATCACAAGTAAGCAGATGACAGAGGTAACCGACATCGATGGTCATAAAATCCTGATGTTCGGTTCTAATGCTTATCAAGGTTTGACTAACGACCAGCGTGTTATTGATGCAGCAAAGGCTGCGCTCGACAAGTATGGTTCTGGTTGTGCAGGAAGCCGTTTCCTCAATGGTACGCTCGATTTGCACGTGCAGCTCGAAAAGGAGCTTGCTGAGTTTATGGGCAAGGATGAAACTTTGTGTTTCTCTACAGGATTCTCTGTAAATCAGGGTGTCTTGGCTTGCGTAGTAGGTCGTAACGACTATATTATCTGCGATGACCGCGACCACGCAAGTATCGTAGATGGCCGCCGCCTCTCATTCGCTACCCAGCTTCACTACAAGCACAACGATATGGAAGATTTGGAGCGCGTGCTCTCTAAGCTCCCTGAGGAGGCTATCAAGCTCATCGTTGTTGACGGTGTGTTCTCTATGGAGGGCGACCTGGCTAACTTGCCTGAAATCGTTAAGCTCAAGCATAAGTACAACTGCTCTATCATGGTAGACGAGGCTCATGGTCTTGGCGTATTCGGCAAGCAGGGTCGTGGTGTCTGCGACCACTTCGGTCTGACCGATGAGGTAGACCTCATCATGGGTACATTCTCTAAGAGTCTGGCTTCTATCGGCGGTTTCATCGCATCAGACAAGGATACGATCAACTTCCTCCGTCACAACTGCCGTACTTACATCTTCAGCGCCTCTAACACTCCAGCTGCCACAGCAGCAGCTCTCGAGGCTCTCCACATCATTCAGAATGAGCCAGAGCGTTTCGAGAATCTCTGGGATGTAACCAACTATGCCTTGAAGCGTTTCCGCGAGGAAGGTTTCGAGATTGGCGAGACAGAGAGTCCTATCATTCCTCTCTACGTACGCGATGCTGAGAAGACATTCGTTGTTACCAAGATGGCTTACGATGCAGGTGTGTTCATCAACCCTGTTATTCCTCCAGCTTGTGCTCCTCAGGATACATTGGTACGTTTCGCACTCATGGCTACTCATACTAGAGAGCAGGTTGAGCAGGCTGTCCAGATCTTGAAGAAGATTTTCGTAGAAGAGGGAATCATCAAGTAAAATCAGATTTGCCGGTCTGAAATCAGATTTGCCGGTCTTCTCGGTTTGACAGATTCGGGCAGTCGGTTTCTGATTTAGAAGTTCAGCAAGTATGGTTGCGGTTCTTTTCCGCCACTATATATAATAAGGTATAAGGGCAATTCCGGATAGGGGTTGCCCTTATTTTTTGCCTGTTTCCCAGCCATTTTGCATTAAAATGCATATTTTTTTGAAAAAAGTTAGGGAAAAATTTGGTGGAATCGAAAAAATGTAGTACCTTTGCACTCGCAATTCAGAAATGATGCTTAAAGCAATGCTTAAGAGGTGTCGTAGAGATGAGTAAGCGGGGTGTAGCGCAGCCCGGTAGCGCTCCTGTTTTGGGAACAGGTGGTCGCAGGTTCGAATCCTGTCGCCCCGACTCTATTTTCTCTCACTCAAACCTTTAGCAAAGCACAAGCGGGGTGTAGCGCAGCCCGGTAGCGCTCCTGTTTTGGGAACAGGTGGTCGCAGGTTCGAATCCTGTCGCCCCGACACAAGAAAGCTAAGAAGAGTCAAATCTTCTTAGCTTTTTTGCTATATAAAACTCCCGCCCTGGATGGGCTGGAGGGGGATAACGGAACTGAGTAATTATTATATACGTTTTAATTTTATAGAATCATGATTATAACGATAGCGCGCCAGTGTGGATGTGGCGCTATTCGCGTGGGCAAGCTGCTCGCCGAAAAGTATGGTATTCCTTTTTATACCCGTAAAAATATGATGGAAATGGCTGAACAGAGAGGAGTGCTCGACGAGATGGAGGCTTTCTTCGATGAGCGGCCGGTAGATGAACTGCTCTTCTCGATGTCGTCGCTTGGCGAAACGCAGAGGGCGCTGACAGAAAAACCGCTCCATACACTTGCCGATATGATAGGCGATGAAGACTGTATCATCATTGGCCGTTGCGGAAACTATATCTTCCGCGAGCGCAAAGACCTGATTTCTGTTTTCCTGAGCGGCAATCTGGAGGCTCGCATCAAGGAGATTCAGGAGGAGAAGGGCTTTTCGTATGAGGAAGCTGAGGAGTTTGTAGAGCACACCGAGGATTGCAGAGTGGCTTATCATAAGTATTATACAGGCCTTACCTGGGGAAATGCCGATGATTACGACATCTGCCTGGATACTGTGCGCCTGGGCGTAGAAGAGACGGCAAGCCTCATTGAGCAGTACGTTAGCTTGATTTAGATTCAAAGGTTCAAAGTTCCAAGGTTTAAGGTTTAAAGTAATTCAACATGAAGTTTTTAATTCAATTTTTGATAATCATAGCTTTCTCCTTTGCGGGGGAATTGCTTCATTTTTTGCTGCCATTGCCTATTCCGGCAAGCATCTATGGCATCATCCTGCTCTTTCTTGCGCTGGAAACAAAACTGATCAAGGTGAAGCATATCCGCGAAACCAGCAGTTTCCTCATTGCCATCATGCCCGTGATGTTTATTCCGGCTGCCGTAGGACTCATTGATTCTTATCAGGATATCGGCAATGCATGGTTCCAGTATATCGTAGTTACGGTGGTCAGCACCTTCGTCGTGATGGGTGCTTCGGGTTGGATTACGCAGTTGGTAATCAGAAAAGGAAAGGAGGCGAAGAAATGAACCAGTTGTTCCAGGATTCTGTCTTCTTCGGCGTTCTCATCAGTCTGGCAGCCTACGGCATAGGCATGCTGCTGAAGCTGAAGACGGGATGGTCGCTGATGAACCCGCTGCTCATCTCCATCATCCTCGTCATCATCACGCTCCTGCTGACTGGCGTAGATTACAAGACCTATTCGGCAGGCGCCAACAGCATCAGCTATCTGCTCACACCAGCCACCATCTGTCTGGCTGTGCCACTTTATCAGCAGGTTGAGCTTCTGAAGAAGAATTATCGGGCTGTGCTGATCGGCATTGTTTCGGGCGTGCTGGCGAGTCTCTGCTCCGTGCTCATTCTCGCCCTCATCTTCCATTTCGACCATGCGTCCTACGTTACCTTCCTGCCTAAGAGCATCACTACCGCCATCGGTATCGGCGTTTCTGAGGAGTTGGGTGGTCATGTTTCGGTTTCGGTGGTCGTCATCATCGTAACAGGTGTGCTGGGCAACATCTTTGCCGAGAAATTCCTGAAGCTTCTCTCCATCAAAGAGCCTATTGCCAAAGGTATCGCCATCGGCTGTTCTGCCCATGCGCTGGGTACGGCAAAGGCGATGGAAATGGGTACCATAGAGGGAGCCATGAGCAGTCTGAGCATCGTGGTTTGCGGTGTGCTGACGGTTGTAGGATCATCTATCTTTGCTCTGTTTATGTAGAGGCAGATACAATAATATTTCCCTTTTTCCGTTTTTATAGATATGAAACGGAAAAAGGGATTTTTGTATATAATGGGTGTAGGGATGGCGATGAGCGCCCTGCTTGCCAGTTGTGCCGACGATGAGAGTTTCTCAACGTCGAGGGGAGATGTGCTCTCGTTTTCGGTAGATACGCTGAAGATGGACACCACCTTCTCGAATGTGCCTACGCCTACCCGAAGCTTCTGGGTTTACAACCGTACGGGCAAGGCTCTGCGCTGCCAGTCGGTGCGGCTGGAAAACGGTAACCAGAAGGGCTACCGGGTGAATGTTGACGGCTCTTATTTGGGCAGCGAAGTGGGATTCCAGACGCAGAATGTGGAGATCAGGAAGGGTGACAGCATACGTGTGTTTGTAGAACTGACTTCGGCGATGCAGAACAGCAAAGAGCCGCAGCTGGTGAGTGACAACCTGGTGTTTGCGCTGGAAAGTGGCGTGGAGCAGAAGGTGAACCTGAGGGCGTTTTCATGGGATGCGATGAAACTCAATTCGCTCGAGGTGAAGCAGGACCAGCTGCTGGAGAGTACGCTGCCGGTAGTGGTTTATGGCGGCATCAGGGTTGATTCGGCGGCTACGCTGACCATTGCTCCGGGCACCCAACTCTATTTCCACGAGAATGCGGGTTTGCAGGTGTTCGGTTCGCTGAAGATTGAGGGCGAAAAGGATAGGGAAGTGGTGATGCGGGGCGACCGACTGGACCACATGTTCGATTATCTGCCTTATGACCGCACACCGGGACAATGGCAGGGCATCAGACTGATGTCTTCGGCTCATGACTGCAGGATTTCGTTTGCTGATATTCATAGTGCCTACGATGCTGTGATGATAGAAGCGGGCGATGCTACGAAGCAGAAACTGCTCATCGAGAATGCCACGATTCATAACAGTCAGGGCTACGGTGTGAGGATTGATTCTGCCAAGGTGCAGGTTTATAATTCGCAGATAACCAATTGCTTAAACCATCCGCTCTATGTTGAGGGTGGCGATGTTGAGGTAAACGGCTGCACCATAGCCCAGTTCTATCCGTTTGACGGGCGCCGCGAGTCTGCCATCGGTTTTGCCTCTCCGCTGCCTCGTTTTGAGGTGAGAAATTCGCTCGTAACGGGCTATCATGATGATGAGGTGGTCTGGGAGGCTCCGAAAGAGGAGGATGCCTTCAATTTCCTCTTCGACCATTGTGTGTTGCGCACGGAGAAGCTAGAGACGGACGACAGTCTGAAGTTCACCCATGTGGTTTATGAGGACATCAAGGATACGACGGTGTTTGCCGAGAAGCATTTCCGCCTTTTCGACACAGATAATCTGAAGTATGATTTCCATCTGAGTAAGGAGTCGGCAGCAATAGGAAAGGCAGCTGCCGAAACCCTGCCTGCAACCGACCGTGATGGTTTGCCGAGAAAGAAAGAGCAGCCTGCCGCAGGATGCTTTGAATATAGGGAGGAATAATGAGTATAAGGAGGAATAAGAAGAAAGCCCTACAGGAAAGTCTGCATGATGCAAACTTCCTGTAGGGCTTTTTCTTATATCCTGAGCCCTTTTTAGAGGTGGGCTCTGTAATCTTATTCCTTCATGTTCGAATCTACGAAGCTGAAGGGGAGAAGGTCTTTGATGCTGTCGAAGCAGTAGGTGCCGTTCTCGCCATAGAGCAGGATGCGTACGGGGCGCTGGTAGCGGTCTTCCATCTCCAGTATCACCTGGCGGCAGGCTCCGCATGGCGAGATAGGCGACTTGAGGAAACCATTTCCGTTTCTCGCTGCTATGGCGAGCGTCAGGATAGGCTGGTCGGGATAGTTGCTTTGGGCACCGAAGATGGCGCTGCGCTCGGCACAGAGTCCCGACGGGAAGGCGGCGTTCTCCTGGTTGGCTCCAATCACTATTCTGCCGTCGCCCAGCAGCAGGGCTGCTCCCACATAGAAGTGGCTGTAGTTAGCATACGCATTGCTGGTGGCAGCCTTCGCCCTGTTAACGAGCTCCTGCTCCTGCTGGCTCAACTCTGAGAGCTGAGCCACCATGTATCTGATGTTTAGGTTTTGCTCTTTCATAGATATAATGTTTTTATGATTTCTTTATTTCGTGTAGAAGTCGATGAGGTCCTGCAGCGCCTTCTTGCATACTGCACAGAATTCCGGCGTTTCGTTGATGCGCATACGGCAGTCCTGCACACCGCGGTAAACGCCCTTCAAGCTGTATCCGGCACCTTCGAAGACACCCACCTTGCTCACCGCCTCCTTCTCTTTCTTTGAGAGCGGAGTAGGAATCTTGGTCTTCTTGTCTATCATGTTCTCCCATTTTCCGTGGAAATCGGCAAGGGTAGTGATGTTCTTCTCCCAAGGCTCTACATCGTGAGGATACATCGGTATCTGCTCCTGCTCGTAGGCGTATTCATCGGCAAGTCCGGCAAAGGAATGCCCAAACTCATGCACCACTACCGGCTTGAACCATTTCTGGTGGCAGGTGGTGAGATTGTATGAATTGAGGATGCCGCCACCGCCATACTTATCCGAATTTACCAGCACGATGATGTGCTCGTAAGGGGTACCTGCCAGCCAGTTGTGCAGGTCTTTGAGATGCAGGGTGGTAAGGTAGCGGTCGCTGTAGAAGGTGTCGAAATGAGAGCTGAGGGCGGTCTCGTGCCAGATGCCCTGGGCTGGGATGCTAGGTCCGCTCTGCTTGGATGGCGATTTTACGGCTACGATGTTGAAGCGGTCTCTCATGCTCTTGAAGGGTTCGTGGGCGAAGATGGCCTCTGTAGCTTCCTGCGCATCTTTCAGGAAGACAGGCATCTCTGCATCGGTATAGCCTTCAGCCACGTATGCGATGTGGATGCATCGGGTGGTGTCGGCAGCCTGCTGCAGGGTGACGTATGGTGTAGGCTTGTTGCCTTTCTGATGAATCAGAATGTCTTTCGGCGCTACCTGGTGGGTGAGCGTGGTGGTTATCTCGCGGCGGTTGTTGCGCAGGTCGAGGGTGATGTCTACGGTATCTTTCGGCATCGGAACGAGGAATACGTTCTCGAAACTCTGCGTGTTCTTCTCTGCCTCTGGATAGGAGAGCCATTCCTGGAAGAGGGTGGAGAAGGAGTTGCGGTAGATGATTTTGCCCGAGCGGTGGTCGCGTACGGTTATCTGTCCGTTGCCCTCTACCGGGAGTTCGGCCAGCCGCTGCCGTTTGCCGTACCAGCGTGGCATTACGTTGAGTTCGTCTACGGCTATCATCTGCTGCTTCTGGTTGCCGGCAAAGGTATAGTCTACCCGCAGCGTCTTGTCTGTGAAATAGTCGTCAAAGTTTTGCGCCTTTATTGTGCCGGCCGCCATCAGCATCGCCATGGTGGCGAGGGATAATATCATTCTCTTCATTGTATTTTCATTTAAAATTCACATTCACATTCACATTTCTCATCGAATCACCAAGTGACCGGATCACTAATCACTTATCTCACCCTCAGTCTTGTTCCTACGCTTACCGGGATGTTAGGGTCGAGATGGTTCATCTTGTAGAGTTTCTCCAGTCGGATGCCATACTTCTGCGAGATGGTGTACATGCTTTCGCCCGGCTGTATCACGTGAGGGCGCTTCTTATACTGCTTAGGTGCCTTGGAGCGTTTCTTTTTCAGATAGATGATGTCGCCCTTGTGCAGCACGGCGTGCTTGTTGCGCTCGTTGTAGCGAGCCAGTTTGCGCCAGCTGATGCCCACCTCCTTGCCTATACTCTTGAAGGTGTCGCCTTCGCGGGCATAGAGATAGTAATTCTTGTTGAAGATATGGATAGGGTGCAGCAGACCTTCGGCGTTTACAGGCTGGTCGGTACCGCTGTGGGTAGCCATGAAGCGGTCGTAGCGCTTGGCCTTGTCATACTGGTTGAGTTTGTAGAGCTCTATGATCTGTATCAGCTTGCTGGCATACTGCGGGTTGGTGGCGTAGCCGCAGGCTTTCAGTCCGCGAGCCCATCCCTTGTAGTCGTGCAGCGAGAGTTCGAAGAGGCGTGCGTAGCGTGGCTGGCGCGCCAGAAACTTGCTGTGGTCTTCGTAGCTGTCTCTTGCGTCCTGGTATACGCGGAAGCATTCGCCCCGGGCATCATCGTCATGGTACTGGGTTGGACCCGTCCAGTTGTGACATTTTATGCCGAAGTGGTTGTTGCCCTGGCGTACGAGGGCGCTCCTTCCTGCCGCACTCTCAAACAGTCCCTGTGCTAGGGTGATGCTGGCTGGAATGCGGTAACGGAGCATCTGCTCGATGGCAAGATCCTTATACTGATTGATATATGTCTGATAGGCCTGGTTCCACTTCAGCTGTGCGCCCATCGGGAGGCAGCAGAGCAGAGCGAGCCCTAAAATGTTTGCTTTTAGATGATTCATTCTGCAAAAATATAAAAAAAAACGGATAAATCGCGGTTTATTACAAAATTTTTAATATCTTTGCACAAAATATGACATACAAATGCAGGGGCTATCTGTCTCTTCTGAGAGAAACTGACTTGTTTTGTAGAAATAATGATTTTAATAATGAAAACTCGTACAAAAGTAATTATAGCTATCGGCTCTAACAGAAATCAGGAGGAGAATGTGTTGAAGGCGCATGAACATCTGAGTTGTATGTTCAGGAACAGCCTTTTCGGTCCGCGCATGTGGACTGAGCCTATCGGACTGGAGAATTCAGACAAGTTTCTGAATCAGGTGATGTTGGGGGAGACCATCTGCTCTAAGAAGTCTGTGCTTGCCGCGCTGCGGAGTGTGGAGCAGAGATGCGGACGCAGAATCCGTGGTCCTTATCGTAAGGTAGATGTTCCGCTGGATCTCGACCTTCTGCTCTATGGCGATGAGAAATTGCACGAGAGCGAGTGGGAGCGTGATTATATTCAGAGTTCTATCAGCTACCTCGAAGAGAAGGATGCTAAGAGGGATAGGAAATATTTAAGATAAGAAAATCCGTGTAATCCGTGCCCGAAAAAGAAAACGGGAAACCCGAATCTGGTATGTAGATTTACAATACCGGATTCGGGTTTTCTGTTGTAAGATTGAGTTCTATCACTCTTCCTTCTTTCAGCGACTTCTGCACGTTGATGATGCGCTGGTTGCTGCTGCCCCTGAAGAAGAGGTCTTCATCGCGCAATGCCTGTACGAAGGGGCCGTCTACCAATACATCGATTTGGCGGAGGAGTTCCAGCTGCTCGGGATTCTTCACGAGGTTTTCGAAGAGATAGCCCGTAAAGCACCAGATGCTCTTGCTGCTCTGCTCCCTGATGGCGCGCGCCAGTTCGGCAAAGCCCTTTGCCTGAAACATAGGGTCGCCGCCCGAGAAGGTGACGTTGGCGAAGGGGTCGCTCATGATTTCCTTCATCAGCTCGTCGGTAGAGGTCATCGTGCCGTGGCTGATGTCCCACGACTGCGGATTATGGCAGCCCGGACAATGGTTGGGGCATCCCGCACAATAAATGGATGTGCGGAAGCCCGGACCGTCTACCATCGTATCATGTACGATGCTTAAAACGCTGATCATTTTACTTTTCCCCTCCAATATGGGTTACTCGGTCGTGGAGCTCGGCAAGCTTGCCGCTGTTCCAGCGGTCTGTAGTACCTACCAGATAACCGGTGATGCGCTGCAGCTTGTCTATGTGGTGGCTGCCACACTTAGGACAAACCTCGAGGTGGGCGTCAGCATTCTCGTAGCCGCAGTCGAGACAGCGGTTGCGGTTGTGGTTTACTGAGCCGTAACCCATGTTGTACTTATCCATCATGTCTACCACGCTCTCGATAACAGAAGGGTTGTGGGTAGCATCGCCGTCAATCTCTACATAGAAGATGTGGCCGCCACGGGTCAGGTCGTGGTATGGAGCCTCGATCTGTGCCTTCTTCAGGGCTGTACACTTATAGTATACAGGCACGTGGTTAGAGTTGGTATAATAGTCGCGGTCTGTAATGCCAGGGATGACGCCAAACTGCTTTCTGTCCTTCTTAGTGAACTTACCGCTCAATCCCTCGGCTGGAGTAGCCAGGATAGAGTAGTTGTGATGATACTGCTCGCTGAACTCGTTGGCACGGTCGCGCATGTAGGTAACAATCTTCTGTCCCAGCTCCTGTGCCTTCTCGCTCTCGCCGTGGTGCTTGCCGATGAGGGCAACCAGGCATTCTGCCAATCCGATGAAGCCGATACCCAGGGTTCCGTGGTTGATGACGCTCTCGATGGTCTCTTCCGGCTTCAGGTTTTCTGCGCCTACCCAGAGATACTTCATGAGCAGAGGGAACTGCTTGGCCATCGCCGTCTTCTGGAACTGGAAGCGCTCGTCGAGCTGCTTGGCTGTGATGTCGAGGATATTGTCGAGCTTGGCAAAGAACATGTCGATGCGCTGCTTTTCGTCTTCGATGCCCATGCACTCGATGGCGAGCTTCACAATGTTGATGGTAGAGAAGCTCAGGTTACCGCGGGCGATGCTGGTCTTCTCGCCCCAGCGGTCTTCGAACACGCGGGTACGGCAGCCCATGGTTGCAATCTCCCACTTGTAGCGCTCCGGATCATCAGCACGCCACTTCTCGTTCTGGTTGAAGGTGGCGTCGAGGTTCAGGAAGTTAGGGAAGAAACGGCGGGCTGTTACCTTGCACGCCAGCTTGTAGAGGTCGTAGTTTCTGTCCTCAGGCAGATAGTTTACGCCTCTCTTCTTCTTCCATATCTGGATAGGGAAGATGGCTGTTTCGCCATTGCCTACGCCCTGATAGGTGCTCTGCAGGATTTCGCGCATGATGCAGCGGCCCTCGGCGCTGGTATCGGTACCATAGTTGATGCTTGAGAATACTACCTGGTTACCGCCGCGGCTGTGGATGGTGTTCATGTTGTGGATGAATGCCTCCATCGCCTGATGCACGCGGTTTACGGTCTTGTTGATGGCGTGCTGCTCCAGGCGTTCGCGGCCCTGCAATCCGTCGAGCGGCTTCTCTATGTAGTCGTCGATAGGAGCATCATAGAGGTTGCTCAGGTCTTCGCCTGTCAGCTTCTCCAGGTTCTTCACCTCTTCCTGGTACGACATGCGTACGTATGGAGCCAGATAGAAGTCGAAGGCTGGGATGGCCTGACCGCCGTGCATCTCGTTCTGGCAGGTCTCGAGAGAGATGCAAGCCAGCACGGCTGCGGTCTCGATGCGCTTGGCTGGACGGCTTGAACCGTGACCGGCTGTGAATCCGTGGTTCAGAATCACGTCGAGCGGATGCTGCACGCAGGTGAGACTCTTGGTTGGGTAATAGTCCTTATCGTGAATATGTATATAGTTGTGCATGACGGCGTCGCGTACATCCTCTGAGAGGAGGTAGTCGTCGACGAATGGTTTAGTGGTTTCTGAAGCGAACTTCATCATCATGCCGGCTGGTGTGTCGGCATTCATGTTGGCGTTTTCACGGGTGATGTCGTTGTTCTTGGCATTGACGATGCTCATGAACACGTCGCGTGTCTTCGCCTTGCGGGCGATGTTACGCTGGTTACGGTATGCGATATACTTCTGGGCAACATCTTTGCGGGCACTCTTCATGAGTTCCAGCTCGATGGCGTCCTGAATGGCCTCAACGCTCATCTGGCTCTTGCCGCGATAAGAGATGTGGTCGGTTATCTGCTCGATAAGAGTGGTATCTTCACCCTTGTCGGTATGCAACATGGCCTTGCGAATGGCTGCCATGATTTTCTGTTCGTTGAATCCAACGATGCGTCCGTCACGCTTTACTACTGTCTGGATCATTTTAGTATTACTTTTACGATTAATGTTTAAATTACTTAGTATTAAGTCTTTATGACTTGAAGAGGTAGATATGTACCTCCTTTTGACATTGCAAAGATATAAATAATTTCTGAAAGTAACTACTTTTGGACAACTTTTTTATCGTTAAAAAATATTAAGTTGCTGATAATCAGTAGGAAACGAAAAAGTTTTGGAAAACTTTGACAAATTTCTGTTTTCCGAAACGTTTAAGTTGTTATCTATCAGCGTGTTGCGCATTTTGTGCGCTTGTGTGCGTTTTTCCCCTTGTTGTCTGTGTGCCGTGCAGGGGGTGGGAATGAAAATCGCCGTAACGCCCGTGTATAGGGCATTGCGGCGATTCGAGGGTGATTATTTTGCTTGTCGCTTATAGTCGAGCGCAGCTCCGATGGCGGTGCAGAATTCCGAGTATTTCGGTATTCTGAACCTCACTCCGTAGAGTTTCTCCATGGCTGGGAACACCTCGCGGCATTGCGGCAGCAGGGTGAGGTTGCCGATGAGTACGAAATCCTTGATGCCCGATTCGAGCGATGAGAGGATGGTAGCCGAACCTATCGACTGCAGCACCATCCAGATAAGTCCCATGGCGATGTCTTCGCGCGAAGCGTTGGCCTTGGCGTTGCTGAAGAGCGATGCGGTGGCGTTCATCGGGAGTCCGGGCAGAGGCTTGGCGCTGATGTCGCCTATCAGCAGGTTTATCTTGCTCACGTCGCCGTCCTTGGCGAGGTTGATAATCTGCTTGATGTCATCGGTCTTGAGCATGATGCGGCTCAGTCCTGCCAGGGTTCCGCCGCCTATACCGATGCCTCCGATGTGCCTTATCTCGTTGTCATCGCATTTTACGAGCGATGTACCGGTTCCCATGCTCACCACGATCATGCGGTCGAGCTTGCTCTCATATCGGGCGCCCAGTCCGTCGGCCACGAACTCCTCGCTCTTCGAGGTAGGCAGTCCGTAGATGGGCTCGTCGATATAGGCTGAACCTACGCCTGTGAGCATCACCTGTTCTACATCGCTCAGCGCAATCTTGTTGTCGTGAAGATACTTGCCGAAGGCTCCGTAGAGCGAGGTGATAGGGTCGGTGGCCTTGATGCGGATGGGGCTTACCACCACGCCGCTTTCATCGATGCCCACAATCTTGGTCGTAGAGATGCCTACGTCGATTCCTATAACAATCTTTTTCATTCCTTTATATATATAATAATGTGTATTTTCGCAGATGATGCCCCTCTAGAGCACGCCCATCTTGCAGAAGGTGATGAGCACGGCGTAGCCCACTAGTATGCTCAGGATGCCCACCGTGAGTCCTGCCTTCACCATGTCGGTCTGCTGGATGAGGCCGGTAGAGTAGGCGATGGCGTTAGGAGGGGTTGAGATAGGCAGCGACATGGCGCAGCTGGCCGATACCGCTACTCCGATGAGGATGGTAGAGGTGCCGCCGATGGTGTTGAGTTTGTCGCCCATGCCGGCGCATACCACCGTGAGGATTGGGATGAGCAGGGCAGCGGTGGCGGTGTTAGAGATGAAGTTGCTCAGGATGAAGCATACCAGTCCGGATACAATCATGATGACCAGCGGATTGAATTCTGCAAACGGAATGCTCTTTACGGCTGCCTCGGCAAGACCGGTGCCGTTCATCGCCAATCCGAGGGCGAATCCGCCTGCCACCATCCAGATGACAGCCCAGTCAATCTCCTTCAGGTCCTTGGCTGTAACCACTCCCGTAAGGGCGAATATGGCGATAGGGAGCATGGCCACGGTGTTGGCGTTGATGCCCAGCTGCTTGCCGAATACCCAGAGCACGATGGTTGCAAGGAAGGTGACGGCCACTACCGTGGTGCGCCAGTTGTGCTGCATGTTGCCCTCGATGTTGAGCTCGATGGTCGTGGCAGAGAACGGGAACATCTTGCGTATGATGATCCATGCCATCACGAGCATGATGAGCACCATAGGGACCATGATCAGCATCCAATCGCCGAAGCTGATGCCCAGGTTGAGTCCTGCTGGATCGTTCAATACCTTGAAGGCGAAGGCGTTAGGCGGTGTTCCGATAGGGGTTCCCATACCGCCCAGGTTGGCTCCGATGGGTATGGCCATGGTGAGCGCCACGCGGCCCTTGCCCGAAGGCGGCAATGATTTGAACACCGGTGTGAGAAAGGTGAGCATCATGGCGGCGGTGGCTGTATTTGAGATGAACATCGAGAAGATGCCGGTGATGAGCATGAAACCCAGCAGCACGTTCTCAGAACGCTTGCCGAATGGCGCAATCAGGGCCTTCGCCATCATCACGTCGAGTCCGCTCTTCGTAGCGGCTATGGCAAGTACGAAACCGCCCAGGAAGAGGATGATGGTAGGGTCGGCGAAGCACGCCATCACACCCTGATAGTCGAGCAGCTTGCCCATCTCTGCCTCCGAGCCTTGCATGATCTTAAAGGCGGAGTCGCTGACGAAGAACAGCAGCACGAAGATGATCACTACGCTGGTAGCCCATGCCGGTATGGCCTCGGTGAGCCAGAGCATCACAGCCATGACGAAGATGGCGATGACGCGCTGCTGCACGATGGTTAGCCCCTCGATGCCGAAGCTATCGATGGGCAGGTTCCAGACGATAACGGTAAGCAGAGCCGTTATGAGAAACAGCAATGCTTTCTTGCGATTAAAATCGCCATTCAATACTTTCTTTACAGTTTCTTGCATTATCTTTCTGTCTTAAGGATTATTTTCTTGCAAAAATACGTGTTTTTTTTGTATTTAGCAAGTTTTTTTGCAGAAATAGTGAAAAAAATGCCGAAAAATGTTGTTATTTCAAGAAAAAATGCTATATTTGCAGTGAATTTACCGATAGCGGCTATCGGTGATGTCGAAAACATAGAGCACCCGGAAGGGTGATTCAGCAAACCTAATATTGTCTAATCAATTAAAAGGAGATAAGGAAATGAACAAGTCTGTAGTATTTATCATCATCCTGCTCGTGATAGTTCTCTCTATCATCGTATCGCAGTACTTCCACAAGCGCCACCATGAATATAAGATGGCAGACATCGAGAAGGCTATCCGCAAGGCTTATCCTAAGGGTGTAGGCTCGATAAGCAAGGAAGAACTGGTAACAGCTGTGAAGAAATACTTCCACTGTTCGGCGAAGGAGGCTCATTATATAATAGGTGTAGCCCGCCGCAAGAAGCTGGTTGATATCGCTGCAGAATATGTTACCATCATGTTTTGAAATAAGATAAGAACATTATATACGTTTTAGCCGTGAGGCTAGGATTCGATTTAGTTTGAAAAAAAGTATTATTTATTTGAGGCACAAAGGATTGTTAGCGACATGCTGATTTCGAAGGGGTTATGTGTGGGTTAGCATGTTGTGTTCGGGACGTCTGGCAAATTGCCTTCTATCTAAATTGCCAGACAAAGTTTACCCTCCCTAGGACTTTTTAAGACCTGGGGAGGGTTTTAGTTTTCAGGCTCAGCACCTTTTATTCAAGTCCATCGCCGCCGGTTTCGCTTCCGGTTCCGCCAGTAGAATCGCCGCCCGATGGGGTGTCGCCTCCGGATGGATTATCGCCGTCGGATGGGGTAGTAGGAGGCGTATCGGTAGAGGTAACCTGCTTCACCACCTTGCCGTTTCTATCGTAGCAGGTGATGTTGACGGAAGTCTCTTCGAGTTCCTTCTTGATGTCGGTGTTAGGCACGAAGATGATGTATCGGCGGGTGATGAGGTTGGCGCTCACCTTGTTCACATCCTCTACGGCGGTAGAGTTAAGACCGAATCGGAGGCTGCCCAGTCCTGGCACAGCCACGCTGTGGCCCTCGGTGGCCCATGCAGCAATCACTTCGCCTATGGCCGACCATCCGGCGTTGATCACCGCCTTAGGCAATCCGCTGCGAACGGCGGCTTCTTCTATCACCTTCGTGGCGTTGAGCTGGCTGTAGAGTTCAGCCTGCATCACGAATGCCCACTTTTGCTTACCTTTTTCGAACGCTACGTTGCGCTCAATTGCTTTTACTTTAATACCCATAATTCAAATCGTTTTTTTAATGGTTAAACAAATCAGTCTACATGCAGCTGGTAACGCCGAGCGTAGTGCCTACGGCAGTAAGTACGGCGATAATCACCTGCAAGATAGTTTTCCAAACTTCCTTTTTCATTTTCTTTTTTCCTTTCTTTTTTTAATGGTTCAACATTTAGAAAGAGATTGGGCAGGTGTGCACCCCTGTCGTTTCTCCCTCCGTTTTTTAGTGGTTAATTTCCCATTTGCCGTTCTTAATGAATGACAGTGCAAAGATACAAAAAAAATCGCCAAAATGCAATAGTTGTCCCGAATCACGTGCATCCTTGTCCCGAATCACGAGCATTCCTCCCTCATATCCCATTCTCTTCCGCCTAATTTAACCGCCATTAATTTAATGGCCATTAAATTAAATGTTAAATCCGTTAACATTATATGGCATGTTTTGCCTTTCCAACTGCGTCCCGATGCAGTCGGCGCTATGTCCCGACGTATCGCCATCTGCGTCGGGACGTAGTTGGTGGTGCGTCGCCACGCAGTTTTGGGAGCATCGGGCGCACAGTTACTTGCTATGTGGGTTAGCTGGTGGATAGAAGGAAAGGCAAAAATGTGAATGTGAATGTGAATTTGAAATGTTTTTCAATGTTACCTGAAGGAGAAGCGTATAATCGTGTTTAAGTAATAGTAGCCATTATAATAGGTTCATATTATATATATAATAAGGTACGCGCGCGAGGACTGAATTTCATTCACAATATCCAATTAAAGGAATGGATGGAACAACCCGATACATTGATTTACATTTCAAATTCACATTCACATTCACATTTTGTTTTGATGGTTTTATGAAAAAAAGACAATTTGATAAAAAAATAATTTAGAATTTATTTGTTTATTCGGGGAAAAAGTGTTACTTTTGTAGTTGCTATGGAAAATAACTTTCATGGTACAACTTAAATCGCAAGCCAATGACTGGACGAACTAAAAACAGCACAGAAAAGACTTCTTTTGTTGTCTTCAAGTATGATTTCTGCAAAAGCCGGAATCTTTCAAGTATCGAGGGTACTCTACCCTTGGATTTTCTCGAAATGTCATCGCCTGAAAAATATCAGGAATGTCAGACTGGTTTCGAGAAGGTAATGGACAGTTTGCTGAAAAGCAAGAAAATGACTTTGGTGGAATCACGGAAGAATGAGGAAGACGTTATTCACGACAACCGAATATTGGGATTTCGCGAAGGTGTGGCTGTGCTGGATGTATGCGCAGACAAAAAAGAATTTTATTGGAGTAACTTTAAGGAGAATGAAATTCATAACCAGCCTTTCTGTAAGGTAATCATTGATAATCGCCCCAACAGAGGTTTCCTTTTTGTGGAAGAATCTAGAATCTTCGGCGGCAAAAGGGGACAGGACAAGGTGGTGGCTCTTCTGCGTGATAATATCAACAGGGTGGCGAATCAATATGGCTGGAATATGGTGATTTCTGCCAAGTTGCCACCTGGTGATTTCTTTGATGCCGTGGCTGAAAGAATCAAGGCTGGCTGCAGGCCAAGGGCTGTGGTGTTTTCTTTTCCTCGCCATCAGTCTCTCAGCGATGCGCCATATTCCTTTGTCATGCAATTACAGATGCAGCAGTCATTAATGGAGTGTCTCAATGCCAGTATGTATGAGGTAAAATTCGGTACAGATAAAGGTAAGCAGTTGCACTTAGACAAGGCAAACAGAGACATTGCCTTGATGGTGAACCTGTGCAGCAAGGAAGATTACGGCATCAAGGTATACTATTGGAAAGGTCCGTGCACCTCTTCCCGTTCGCTGAAACGAACCAAGGTGAAAATCTCCGATGTTGAGATTGTTGCTCTGGTTAATGGAGATGCTGTCTGTTGCGATTGTCATGGAGATTCTCAGTTTGCTTTGATCAATTCTCTTGATGTGATTCTTGATGATTTAAATGGTTACGACGATGAGGTTATTTAAGATGAAGACCAGACAGATGGTAGATAAATCTTTTTCGCAACACATGATTTATCAGGTTTTCAGAGCCATCACCCATGATATCTTCAATGATAAGACGTGGTTTCCTACGTCCAGATGTTCATGCGAGGATGTTTTTTATGAGGTGTTCTGCATTGTAGACAAAATGATGTTTTCGCATACCGATACGGAGAGCCGCCTTGCCTTTGTGGAAGGAATAGGGCAATATGAGAAAAACTATGTTGACGAGGATGAGTATGCTACAGCTCAGGACGAGCGGCAGAGAATCGTATTTGTCATCCTGTATATGGCAGCTGTGATACTTCAGATGATGCCTTTGGAGTCGAAAGTGTTTCAATTTTGCTCAATGATTATGGGGCAATGGAGAGGCTACGTAACTCAGGAGTTTTCTCAGCGGTGCCTCGGAGCAGTCGTGAAGAACCGGGATGTGGTTGAGCGGCTGGCAGCCAATATCGGTTATTATGGCGAGGATGGTTTCTTCGTTTCATCTCAGATTAATGAACTGATGCGCCAGAATAATGATGAAGATTATCTGCACGGATTCGAGCCTGAACAGAAGAGAACATTAGAATTGGAAGTGACAGACGAGGAGCATCAGGAAAACGGCGGGTAGGAAAAAACGGAAGAAGATAATGAGAAGAAATGGGGCGACTTGAGCCAGGGAGAAAGAGTAAAGCGAGCCTTGCAGAAGATGATAGACGAGAAGGCTATTCCTTTGAAGAAAGACTATGCCCTGATTATGGAGGCGCTCTCTGAAATCAACGATTTTGATGGCAAATTTGATAATGGCGCATCTTTCTGCAAGTATCTTACAGGGAAGCTGAAAATGCCTTCCGACCTGACCAATGCCAGTGTCATCTCCAAGCGTTTCTCCAAAATGCGTGGCGAATTTCCCAACTGGAGTTTTGATGATGTAAGAGATCCTAACGCCCGGGAGGAACTCAACAATATCGCTAAACGTTTTGTTTCCATCTACCGTAAGGGACAGTAGGAAGCGGGGAAATGATTGCTTCTTGTGAGTGTTGGCAAGTTTTAGATGGAATGTTAAAAACGTAAAATAGAGCAAGTTTTAGGCATATATTATAAATGAATAGGAATATATCTGAACAGAAGAATTTTAGAAACAATACAGTATCAGCACTTTTTGCTTCGTTTGCAAGCAGAAAGTGCTTTTTTTATGCCTTCAGATGAGCTGGAGGCTTAGCGGAAGGCTTAGTTGCCGGCGATGAGGCTTAGTAGGAGGCGAACCGGCAGGACGCCTATTGCCGGGGAGGCTTTTTTTCCTTACTTTTGCATTCAGAAATAATCAATGATTGGGATTATGGAAAAAGGAAAGAAAATACCTCCACAGGAAGCGTCTCGGACTAATCCAGTGGCAAAGCCTGAGGATACCAAGGGCGGAATCAATAACAAGGTATCATCTGGGTTGATAGGAAAAAAGCTGGCTGAACAGGCTGAAGAGAATGAAGAGATGCCCATGCATCACCTGATTGCCGATAAGGATTATCCGTCGGGCATCAGAGAATGGATGATCACTTCGCCTTCTGACCTCAAGTATCCTACGCTGGTGGTGGCTGCTGCCATGCTCAGCGTTTATCTTACACGTGTCAGAATACAGTATGTGTATGATAATCAGGGAGAAAAATCGGCCATCGTGTTGCAGGTCATCGTAGAGGGCGAGCAGTCGAGCGGAAAATCGTTTGCCAGATACATCATGCGTACCCTGATGAAACCTTTCATCGAGCGCGACAGCGAAATGAGAGCCAAGGAGCAGGAGTATGCTGCCCTGAAGCGACGCCAGGGAAAGAAGGACGGCAAGCTGCCACCCGAACCGAAGACCGACATCACCATCCTGCCCGAAACCGTATCGCTCACCATGTTTATCAAGCGATGCGATGCAGCCGTCAAACTTTATGGTGCTCCGAAGACGCTCTTCGAATTTGCCGATGAGATTTCTGCCATCGTGCATTCTGCCAAGCGCCAGTTTGCCGACCTCTCGCAGGTTATCAAGACGGCATACGATCTGGGCAGCGTCTATGGTCAGGATTTCATGAGCGAATCCAGCTATAGTGCCATGGTAGATGCCTTGCTGTCGTTCGTTTTCTGCGGCACTCAGAGTGCGGTGAGCAGATATATGAACAAAGCTGCCATTGAGGGCGGTGCTGTAACCCGAACCATCTTATGCCCGCTCATCAGCCATCTGGGCGACAATCCACCTCAGTTTCAGGCGTTGACCGATATGCAGCGTAATGAGCTGGAGAATACGTTGGATAAGCTCTTCGGTTTGTGCTACGAGGAAGATGGAAAATTCCATCAGGAGATAGAGGAAGATATGAGCTGGCTCTACAAGACGGTTATAAAATGGTGTAACGACTGCCGCCAGCAGGTGGTGAAAACCATGTCCAAGTCGATGGATGTCTTCTACAAGCGCAGTTCGGTTTCAGCCTTCCGCATCGCTGCCCTCATGCAAGTGCTTTACAAAGTGGAAGGGAAGAAGAGCGAGAAGGAAATCCGGAAACTGGTTAGGCAGACCTATCTGGCTTGTGCCGACCGCATCTTGCAGAATATGTTGCAGCGGTGGGGCAAGGCTTTCGAGCAGATTTCTGCCGAGGGCGAAGGAGAGCCTTATCATACTGTAGACTATTTCAGCGAGTTGCCGCAGGAATTCTCTTATCAGTTCCTGGAGGAATTTCTTAAGCAGAAGGAGCTCAAGACGCCTGCCCGTAACATGGTGTGCAACTGGCGCAGATGGGGATGGCTCGAAAAACCAGCAAAGGGCGAGGATAGAAAGGTGCTTAGAAAGACGCAGCAGAAAGGCACTATTGGTGATGGTAATATTAAAAAAGACAATTAGAAGATGGCAGAATATATTGATTCAAATACGCTCTCTAAACTTAGAGCTATCAGCATCCTGGAGGTTGCAGATGAATTGGGAATGGGTTTGCGGTATCATAATGCCCTTTGTATCAGTCATAATGATACCCATCCGAGTTTGCATTTCTGGACATCTACCAACACTTGTCATTGCTTTGCATGCGGGTGGGGTGGAGATAATATCGATCTGGTGATGAAACGGGAGAATCTCTCTTTTTCGGAGGCTTGCCAATGGCTGTGCAGAAGATTCAATATCAGCGCCGGTAATCATTCTGCGGGAAACCGTAAGGATGTGCTTCATCGGGATAAAGCTGTTGCTGAGCATAGAAAATCTGAATGTGATACGGACAGACTCAATCTCAGAGGCGAGTTTCAGCATAAGCCTGACGTAGATTATCTGATGCGTATGCTCATGGGTAAGAAACTGACAGATAAAGCCAAGGATTTCCTGTTCTATCAGAGAAAGCTGCGCCCGGAATATATCTATTGGTGTAGAGTGGTGAGCACAGATTTCTCCATTGCTGGCTATCGCTTTGGTGGAAAGTTTTTTGATGGTCCTTCCCTGTTGATTCCCTATTATGACGTTCATGGCAATCTGCTGACGGTTCAGAGCAGATATCTGGGAGATAAGACTGAAGAAAAACCGCGGTTTAAGTTTGCACCAGGTAGCAAGCCGATGGTATATGGGATGCAGATCTTGCCGCAGGTGACAGAAAAAGAGCCATTGGTTATTACCGAGGGATGTACCGACTGCTGGAGCGCTATGTCTATGGGTTACAAGGCAATAGCCATCCCGAGTGCTACGCTTTGTAATGAAGAATGTCGCAATCTTTTAGCGGGAAGGAATCTTCACATGTGGCCTGATCAGGACAAACCGGGCCTCGGTCTTTATATGAAACTGAAGGAAATGTTCCCTCAGCTGGTGTACCATCAGTTGCCGGAAGGTTGCAAGGATTTGTCTGATTATTACCAGTCGTTTTACGTTCAGAAAATGTGAAAGTGAATGTGAATTTCAAATGTTTTTCTATTGTTGTTTTTAAGTTGTTGCGTGTTATGATGAAGTTGTTTTTAAATCGTTTACGTAGAGATCATGGCGCCATTGTTGGTCGCCTTAGTCAGGAAGTGGTTAATCGCCAGGGTATCATTGTAGGCCATCAGTACATTTGTGATACGATGGAGCGCGAGGGTGGCTGTCTGGAGTCGGGTGAATATCACATCATGGTGGCTAAATGCAAATGCTTCGCCCGCCAGATGCTTTTCCTCGAACCGATAAGGGATGATTCTTCTTCATCTTCCTCTCTTCCTCTCCCCGAAACCTGCAAGCGTTGCCGCATGGAGCGCAAGAGTCATGAGTTCGGGTGTCTGGAAGAGCTTTATGCCCTTCCTTGTCCCATGATGCAGCCGGGCAATGGTCCGTTCCGGCTTCGCAAGGGCGGTATCCTCATCGGTGAGGCCCATGCTCCCGGGTTCGTTCTCAAGAGTCAGGAACGCTTCCTCCAGCTCTTCGACCGGGTGAAGAAGGCGATGGTCAGGGGCAGCGAGGTAGTGGTAGTGATAGAATAGAAAATGGGGGGGGTAAGGGACATCTTGGCAAGAAAAACTGCATTTTCTCGGTTTCCCAGAAGTTTCATTGCGTAAAAATCATCATATTATTTTCAATTATTCTTAGTCCTTATAATCTACCTTGATCACGATGACGCGGATGGTCTGGATAACCTCTCTTGCAGCCACATTTCTGTGCTGGATTATGACAGCAGGTATGCGCACCGGCGACTATCAATGTACTGAATAAAAGGGCTATGCCCCAGATAATCTTCTTCATTTTGACTTATTAAATTGTAGTGTTAGTTAAATTTGAGGGCAAAAGTACAAAGAATATTCGAGAAAACAAACGGAAAATGGAGATTTCTTCGTATCTTTGCACACATATTTTGTAAGATTATGAAGAAACTGTATATTCTTTTGTGTGGGGCAACGGCGGCTCTGCTGATGGCGGCATGCCAGGGAGGAAAGACGGCTGCTGCTGATGCGGAGGCTGGCGATACCCTGGAGATGAAGTACGCCAAGTTGCTCACCATCGTGAAGCATGGTGATGGGGAAGAGAGTTCCGATGCTGCAGAAGGCATTGATTATCAGTATGCTGAGGCTATCATCGCCAACCCCTGGAAGGCGGGAACGATGCTGCATCGCTACATCCTGATTCCGAAGGGAGAGGAGGGGGATAAGACGGTGGCGATGCTTGCCAGAAGGCACAGCACGGGGGCGAGATGCACTACCGATACCGTGCGCACGCCGGTGGAGAGGAGTGCCGTTTTCATCGCTCCCCATTGCCAGCTGATGTACGAAATGGGCTGCCAGCAGGCCATCCGTGGTGTCTGCGATCTCGATTACATCAATATTCCGGATGTAAAGAAGAGGGCTGCTCTTTCCGGGAATACTTCTGCTCAGAATCCTATCGAGGATTGCGGTTCGAGCATGGCACCCGACATCGAGCGCATCATCGCCCTGAAACCCGAAGCCATCCTACTTTCGCCTTTCGAGAACAGCGGAGGATATGGCAAGCTCGACAAGCTGCACGTGCCCATCATCGAGGCTGCCGACTATATGGAGTCTTCGCCACTGGGCAGGGCGGAATGGATGAAATTCTACGGCATGCTCTTTAAAAACGACGGGAATGCACCGAAGACCGCTCTTGCTGCATCTTGCGAACCAAAGGCAGATTCGCTCTTTGCGAAGATAGAAAAGGAATATCTGAAGCTGAAAGCTGAGGCAGCCGGGTATCCGAAGGGCCTCTCTATCCTGACCGAAAGAAAGACGGGAAATGTATGGTATGTGCCTGGAGGTCAGAGTACTATCGGTATTCTGCTGAAGGATGCCAACGCCCGTTATATCTTCGAGGACGATGAACACAGCGGAAGTCTGGCGATGAGTCCGGAGCAAATCTTGGCGAAGGGAAAGCAGGTGGATGTATGGGCGTTCAAGTATTTCGGTGGTGCCCCTCTGTCGCAGGCTCAACTGCTTCAGGAATATGACGGCTACAAGGCTCTTGCTGCCTTCAGCCGGGGTAATATCTATCAGGTAGATACCTCTACGGTACCTTATTTCGAGCTTACGAGTTTCCATCCCGAACTGCTACTCAGAGAGTTCATCATCCTGGCTCATGGCGAGCGGTTCGGCAAATTGAGATTCTATAAGAAATAGGGCTTTAATCAGAGATTTTACAAGAAATAGTTTTAGTGAATGAAAACCATCGTTTTAGGGGCAATCGCCATTATCATACTGTTTTTCGCCAACCTGGCATGGGGGAGTGTAAACATCCCATGGCAGGACGTGGGCGCGATTATTTCGGGCTCTCAGACTGACGAAACCTACCGCTATATTCTGTTGGAATCGCGACTGCCGGCGGCGATTGCCGCTTTGTTTTCGGGCGCGGCCCTCGCCACGAGCGGCTTGCTCCTGCAGACTGCCTTCCGCAATCCTCTGGCGGGTCCTGACGTATTCGGTATCAGCAGCGGAGCCGGACTGGCGGTAGCCATCGTGATGCTTGCCTTTGGCGGCAATATTGCCCTGGATGATTTAGGGGTAGGTTTTCTGGGCGATGCCGGCAACTATGCCATCGGCGGTTTCCTGGCTATCCTCATCGCAGCCTTTATTGGGGCTATGGTGGTGATGGGCATCATCACCTTCTTTTCTGCCATTGTGCGCAGCTATACGGTACTGCTCATCATCGGACTGATGGTGGGTTATCTTGCCAGCAGCGCCATCTCTTTGCTCAATTTCTTCAGCACGGCAGAGGGCGTGAAATCGTATATGGTTTGGGGCATGGGCAGCTTTGGCAATGTTTCGAGCCAGCAGATAATGTTCTTCATCCCGTTGGCCCTCATTGCCCTGGCTGCGTCTCTGCTCCTTGTAAAACCGCTGAACGCCATGCTGTTAGGCGAACAGTATGCCGAGAATCTGGGCTTCAATATCAGGCGTCTGCGCATCGTTCTGCTCATCATCACCGGTCTTCTTACGGCTGTGGTTACCGCCTTCTGTGGTCCCATCGCCTTCATCGGTCTGGCAACGCCGCATATCGCCCGCCTCATCATCGGCACGGAGAATCATCGCCGTCTGTTGCCTGTCACGATGCTGATGGGTGCAGCCATTGCCCTTCTCTGCAATCTCTTCTGCACCCTTCCGTCGGACGGTGGCATCATCCCGCTGAATGCCGTCACCCCGCTGTTCGGCGCTCCCGTCATCATCTATGTTTTGGTGAAAAAGCGCATCTAATTGCATATAAAAAAGCGTTTCTAGTTCAAAGAGATGAACCAGAAACGCTTTCTTTGTTATACTATGTTTTACTTGCGGAAGTTCTGTTACTTATTCACGACATTAATCGGATTGCCCTCGAGGAATGCCTTTACGTTGGCGGCTACCTGCTTGTTGAGGCGCTCGCGAGCCTCGTAGGTGGCCCAGGCAATATGAGGGGTGAGGTAAGCATTAGGCTCGCCGAAGAGCGGATTCTCCTTTGATGGCGGCTCCTGAGCCATTACGTCGGCACAGTAGGCACCCAGACTGCCTTCGTGGAGGGCAGCAGCTACGGCCTCCTCATCTACCAGCGGACCGCGACCCGTATTAACCAGGATGGCGGTATCCTTCATCTTCTCCAGACTCTCCTTATTGATGAAATGATAGGTGTCATCAGAAAGCGGACAATGGAGCGAGAGAATATCGCTCGTGGCAAGCAAACCCTCCTTGCTCACCTTCTGGATCCACTCAGGCAGATCGCTCGAATTCTTGCTGGTGCAGGCACAGATGTTCATGCCAAACTGGCGGGCGATGTTGGCAACTTTCATGCCGATATTGCCCAGTCCCATGATACCCAGGGTCTTGCCGGCAAGTTCCATCAGTGGGGTATCCCAATAACAGAAATCCTTATTGTAAGCCCAGCGCTCGTTGCGGTTCTCCTGGGTATAATGCTCTACGCGGTTGGTTACGGCAAGGATGAGGGCAAAGGTCATCTGCGCCACGCTATCTGTGCTGTAGGCAGGAATATTGGTTACGATGATGCCCTGTTTCCTGGCAGCCTCGATGTCTACCACGTTGAAACCGGTAGCCTGGATACCGATGTATTTCAGTTTAGGAAGCTGCGCCAGTGTCTCTGCATCTATCTGCACCTTGTTCAGAAGGATGATGTCGGCATCCTTGGCACGTTCCACTTTCTCTGCATCTGATGTGCGAGGATAAACTACCACCTCGCCCAGTTTCTCCAGAAGATGATAATCCAAATCTCCCGGGTTTGCGGCATAGCCGTCTAGAATAACAATCTTCATAAATTTTTCCCGTTTTCTGTTGTTATAAAATTCAAGACCCATCTGTCCTGACAAATCTGAGTCTGAGTTTATTTTAATGGGAAAAGCCTTCCCCTTGAGAAAGAGAAAGGCTTTTCCGTATGTATGGTTTATTCGTTCATCAAGTAGTTCTTGAATGATGCGAAATCCTTGGTCATCTGGATGCTCTTCTTCTCACCCTTCATGAATTCTGCAAGGCGTGCAGGAATCTCTATGTCGCTGTCAAGGATGCTGTCTACCTTCTCCTTGAACTTGGCTGGATGAGCGGTCTCGAGGAACACGCCAACCTCACCTGGCTTCAACTGCTCCTTCAGGGCGCGATAGCCGCAAGCTCCGTGAGGGTCAAGCACATACTTGGTTTCATTGTAGCACTGCTTCATGGTTTCTGCAATCTGCTCGTCCTTGTATGTAGCACCACCGATGTAGGCTGCGATGGCATCATGATCGCCCTTGTAGAGGTCGTAGATGCGGGCAAAGTTTGATGGGTCGCCTACGTCCATGGCATTGGCGATGGTCTGCTTGCTAGGCTGTGGATTATACTTGCCTGTCTGCAGATACTCGTAGAAGATATCGTTGGCGTTGTTGGCTGCGATGAAGCGGTGGATAGGCAATCCCATCTCATGACCGAAGAGTCCGGCTGTGATGTTGCCGAAGTTGCCGCTAGGTACGCAGATAACCAGCTTGTCGGCGAGACCCTTCTCCTTCATGCGGGCATAGGCATTGAAATAATAGAATGCCTGAGGCAGGAAGCGGGCTACGTTGATAGAGTTGGCTGAGGTGAGCTTCATGTGCTTGTTGAGCTCCTCGTCCATGAACGCAGATTTCACCAGTGCCTGGCAGTCGTCGAATACGCCATCAACCTCGAGGGCTGTGATGTTCTGGCCGAGGGTAGTGAACTGGCTCTCCTGAATCTTGCTCACCTTGCCCTTAGGATAGAGCACGTAAACATGGATGCCGTCAACGCCGAGGAAACCGTTGGCTACAGCAGAACCGGTATCGCCCGATGTAGCTACGAGCACATTCACCTCTTCCTTGCCCTCTTGACGTACGAAGTACTGCAGGAGACGGGCCATGAAGCGCGCACCCACATCCTTGAAGGCGAGGGTAGGACCATGGAACAGCTCAAGAGAGTAGATGTTTGGCTCTACCTCGACTACAGGGCAGTCGAATGCCAGGGTATCATATACAATCTTCTTCAATGACTCGGCATCAACGTCCTCGCCAAAGAAGGCATCAGCTACCTTGTAGGCAATCTCCTGGAAGGAGAGTTTCTCGATGTTGTCGAAGAAATCCTGTGGCAACTTCTTGATGATTTCTGGCATATAGAGGCCACGGTCTTCTGCCAGACCTTTAACTACCGCCTTGTGAAGGTCGGCGATGGGTGCTTTCTTATTTGTTGAATAATATTTCATTTTTTACTTTTAACTTTGAGATTTGAACATTAAACTTTATGATTAGCTTTGGGGACTATCATGAAGCCGTTGATTTTAATTGATCGCCATGAAGGCATTCATGAATTCCTGCAGCTGCAGCATGCCGTAACCGCCACTCACGCAGCTTACCTCATCATACTTCTCTACGCTATCCGGCTCCATGCCAGGGTAATAGATGATGAAAGGTACAGGCTCCTTGACGTGGGTACGAATCTCTACCGGAGTAGGATGGTCGGGGAGAACTGCGATGCATACCGGCTCGTCCCAGGTGCTTACCTCATCGAAGATAGGCTTGATGAGTCGCTGATCGAGGTTCTCGATAGTCTTCAGCTTCAGTTCCAGATCGCCATCATGACCTGCCTCGTCGCTCGCCTCTACGTGAACATAAACGAAGTCGTCGCCGTCCTTCAATGCCTGGATAGCTGCAGCTGCCTTGCCCTCGTAGTTGGTATTGGCAAGACCGGTAGCGCCCTCAACGATGATGTTGCGCAGACCGGCGTAATGGCCGATGCCTCGAATCAGGTCTACGGCAGAAATCACAGAACCCTTCTTGATCTGTGGATACATCTGGGAGAGGGTGAGCATGTGCGGACGGTAACCGCCGCCCCAAGGCCAGATAAGATTGGCCATTCGTTCGCCACGCTCCTTGCGCGCCACATTGAAAGGATGGTTCTCCAGGAGTTCCTGACTCTCGAGAATCAGCTGGTTCAGAAGGTCGGCTGTATCACGACGGCTGATGTGACCCTCATCGCCTCCAATCTCCGGCAAGATAGGTTTCACCATCAGCTTATGCCATTCCTCGTTGGGATGATCATGAGGTGGGGCACAGTCGATATGCTTGTTTCCGTGCTTCACCACCAGAAGATGGCGATACTGGATGCCGGTAACAAACTTGACATCAGGATATTTCTTGCCGAGGGTATCGTTGAGATACTTGATGAGCACATCCGCATCTTCCGTTTCCAGGTTACCACCGTTGTGGGTGATAATCTTGCCGTCCTGCACATTGATAATGTTGCAGCGCAGGGCAAGGTCGGTAGGCTCCAGTTCATAGCCGATGCTGGCAGCCTCGAGCGGTCCGCGTCCTTCGTAAACCTCGTTCTGGTCGTAGCCCATGATAGAGCTGTTGGCTACCTCAGAACCCGGATGGAATCCATCTGGCACGGTAACGAGTCTTCCTGTCTTGCCCTTCTTGGCAAGCATATCCATATAGGGTTTGTTGGCGTATTGCAGGAGAGTCTTTCCACCCAGTCTTTCTACCGGGTGGTCAGCCATTCCGTCGCCAAGAATGATAATATGTTTCATCTCTTTTTTTAATGTTAAGTGTTAAATGTTAGCGATACTCATGATGTTGGCGAATACACCGGCAGCAGTTACGCTGGCTCCGGCACCATAGCCCTGAATCATCATAGGGTATTCCTTATAGCGCTCGGTGGTGAGCAGCACGATGTTGTTGGAACCTTCCAGATTGTAGAACGGATGCTCTGGACCTACAGCCTGCAAACCTACGCTAGTCTTGCCGCCATCCAGGGTAGCAACGAAGCGCCAGCGTTTGTGCTCTACATCGAGCGCCTTGCGCTTAGCCTCGAAATCGGCATCGAGCTCAGGAAGTTTCTTCCAGAAGTTGTCGAGCGAACCCTTGAAGTATTTGTCTGGCACGAAGAGGTTTTTCTCTACATCTTCCTGCTCTACGCGGTAACCTGCCTCGCGGGAGAGAATCACCAGCTTGCGAATCACGTCCATACCGCTCAGGTCGATACGTGGATCAGGCTCGCTGTAGCCCTTCTCCTTAGCCAGTCTCACGGTCTCAGAGAATGGAACGACACTGGAGATGGCGTTAAAGATAAAGTTGAGCGTACCTGAGAGAACTGCCTCAATCTTAAGGATTTTATCTCCGGAGTTGCGGAGATCGTTGATGGTTCCGATGATAGGAAGGCCAGCACCTACGTTGGTCTCAAAACGGAATACTACACCACGCTGGATGGCAGTCTTCTTCAGTTTCTCGTAGTTCTCATATTCGCTTGATGCAGCTATCTTGTTGGCTGCGATAATGCTTACGTTGTGCTCCAGCAGACTCTGGTAGAGAGCGGCCACATCCTTGCTGGCAGTACAGTCTACAAACACGCTGTTGAAGATGTTCATCGCCAGGATGGTATCGCGCAGAACCTCTGGAGTGCTTGGGTCTGATTTCTTCAGTTCCTCGCTGTAGTTCTCGAGATCAATACCATCGCGGTTGAAGATGGCGTTCTTGGAAGAAGCGATACCCACCACGTTGAGCTTCAGTTTGCTGCGCTCCATGAGGTCGGCATACTGGTTCTTGATCTGCTCGATGAGCTTTCCGCCCACGGTACCCACACCGCAGATGAAGAGGTTCAGCACCTTGTATTCTGAAAGGAAGAAACTGTCGTGGAGTACGTTGAGTGACTTTCTCAGATAATCGCTCTTCACTACGAACGAGATGTTGGTCTCTGAAGCACCCTGTGCACAGGCAATGACGGAAATACCGCTGCGGCCGAGGGTTCCGAAAAGCTTACCGGCGATACCGGCAGCATGCTTCATGTTTTCACCCACGATGGCGATAGTAGCCAAGCCCTTCTCTGCGTGCATTGGGAACATGGCACCATCGGCAATCTCGTTGTGGAACTCATTGTTCAATACCTTTACAGCCTCTTCTACATCCTGCTCGCGCACACCGATAGAGGTTGAGTTCTCTGATGATGCCTGTGACACCATGAACACAGAGATGCCCTCGTTGGCAAGAGCGGTGAAGATACGGCGGTTTACACCAATCACACCGACCATGGAAAGACCGGTTACGGTGATGAGCGCTGTACCGTTGATGGAAGAGATACCCTTGATAGGCTTCTGGTCGCCATCTATCTTGTTCTTGATGATGGTGCCCGGAGCATCTGGGTTGAAGGTGTTCTTAACCTTGATAGGAATATTCTTGACACAAACCGGGTAGATGGTTGGAGGGTAGATGACCTTTGCGCCAAAGTTGCAAAGCTCCATCGCCTCAACGTAACTCAGTTCGTTGATGGTATAAGCTGATTTGATGACACGTGGGTCAGCGGTCATGAAACCGTCTACATCAGTCCAGATTTCGAGCACTTCTGCATCGAGGGCAGCTGCTATGATGGCAGCTGTGTAGTCGCTACCGCCACGGCCAAGGTTGGTGGTGCGATCTGTGTTCTTGTCACGACTGATAAAACCCGGAACGAGAGATATGCGTGGAATTTCTGCAAAGGCTTCTTTTACCAGTTTGTTGGTCAGCTCGCTGTCGAGTACATGCTTGCCTTTGCCGTTCTTGCGCTCAGTCTTGATGAAGTTGCGGGAGTCGAACCATTTGGCTCCACGAATCAAAGTGGCAACAATCTTGGAACTGAGTCTTTCACCATAACTCACGATGGCATCCTGCGTTTTCTCGCTGAGGTCGTGGATGAGGTACACACCAAAATAGATGCTCTTCAACTGCTCGAAGAGGGCATCAACCGATTTGAATAAGTTTTCTCTGTCTGTAGTGTCGGTGATGATGGTATCTATCATCTTGTGGTGGCGATCAACCATGGCTTCGAATTCTACTTTCCACTGTTCATCACCCTTGAGGGCAAGTTGAGAGGTTTGCAAGAGTTTGTCCGTGATACCGCCAAGCGCGCTCACGACAACCACTACACTCTGTTTCTTAGCCTCGTTTTCAACGATACGTTTCAAGCTGAGGATGCTTTTTACGGAACCAACCGATGTTCCGCCGAATTTTAATACTTTCATATGTTCTTGAATTTTACGTTGGTAATGTAATGCCTCCCCCGAAACGACCGGGGCCGAAGCAGAACTTGAGGGCAAATGTACGAATAATATATCAGACTGCCAAGGATTTTAACAAAAAAGTAGCATATTGTAGATAAAAAAGCTATTTCAGTAGATAATTATAGGCTCTTCCTCTCCCTTATACCTTATTATATATATAAAAAACGTTGAAATGTTTGGGTGTTTCGGATTATTTGCTTAATTTTGCGCTTGCAATTCAATGCATAAAAGACATAAGCATAACAAACATAAGAAGGAACGAATGAAATATCTTTTATTCTCAGATATCCACGGCTGTTTGCCAGCCCTGGAAAAGGTCCTCGATTTCTTCGAGGCTGAACATTGTGACATGATGTGCATCATGGGGGATATCATCAATTATGGTCCCCGCAACCGCATTCCGGAAGGAATCGATCCTAAGGGTATCGTAGAAAGACTGAATGCGCTGGCAGATAAGATTGTCGCTGTGCGTGGCAACTGCGATGCGGAAGTAGACCAGATGCTCCTCGATTTCCCTATCATGGAGACCTATGCCTTGCTGGTAGACGGAGGCAAGCGCTATCTTCTGACTCATGGACATGTATACAATAAAGAGAACATGCCGAAGGGTCCTTACGAGGCTATGATCTATGGACACTCCCATCTCTGGGAACTCTCTCATAACGAGAAGGGGCAGGCCATCGTAAATACCGGCAGCATCACCTTCCCGAAGGGTGGCAATCCGCCAACCTTTGCAACATTGGAAGATGGTAAGTTCACCATGTATCAGCTGGATACGCTCGAAGTGCTGGCTACAATGGAAGCATGAAAAAGTGAAAGTGAAAAGTGAATTGTGAATGTAATGCGAAATCCGTAATATGGAATCGGTCACTTGTCACTCGTCACTTTTATAAAACTAATCATAAAGTTCAAAGTAAATGATTCAAGAATACCAGATAAGAATTCTGCCCGAACAGGCAGCAAGCGAGGAAGGCATCAAGCGTTATCTCGCCAAAGAAAAGGGATTGGATGTAAGAACGCTCAACCAGGTGAGGGTTTTGAAGAGAAGCATCGATGCCCGTCAGCGCACCATCTTCGTCAACCTGAAGGTGCGTGCTTATATCAACGAATTTCCGCAGGACGACCAGTATGTCCATACCGAATATCCGGATGTGAGCAGCAGACCTCGTGTTATCGTTGTGGGTGAGGGACCTGGCGGTCTCTTTGCTTCCCTGCGCCTGATAGAACTGGGTTATCGTCCTATCGTGCTGGAGCGAGGCAAGGATGTGCGCGAACGCAAGAAGGACCTCTCTAACATTACCAAGACTCAGAAGGTAGATGGGGAGAGCAACTACTGTTTCGGTGAAGGTGGAGCCGGTGCTTATAGTGACGGCAAACTTTATACACGAAGCAAGAAAAGGGGAAGTGTAGATAAGATTCTGAACGTATTCTGCCAGCATGGTGCCAATACCAATATCCTGGCAGATGCCCATCCGCATATCGGTACCGACAAGTTGCCACGCGTCATTGAAAACATGCGCAACACCATCATCAAGTGTGGCGGCGAAGTGCATTTCCAGACCAAGATGATTCGTCTGATCCTTGAGAGTGAAGGTAAGCTGACGGCACCTGATGCTGCAGCTGGCGATAGGGTGATAGGCGTAGAAGCCGTGAATCTGGCTACGGGTGCTGAGGAAACTTATCGCGGACCGGTTATCCTGGCAACAGGCCATAGTGCCCGCGATGTATACCGTTATCTCGCTTCGGCAAAGATAGATATCGAGGCAAAAGGCATCGCCGTAGGTGTGCGTCTGGAACATCCTTCCCAACTCATTGACCAGATTCAGTATCACAATAAGAGTGGTAGAGGAAAATATCTGCTTGCTGCCGAATATAGCTTTGTTACTCAGGTAGATGGCAGAGGTGTCTATAGCTTCTGTATGTGTCCGGGCGGTTTTGTGATTCCGGCTGCTACAGGACCGGAACAGCTCGTGGTGAATGGTATGAGTCCGAGCAACCGCGGTACTGCCTGGAGCAACTCGGGCATGGTGGTGGAAACTCATCCCGAGGATGTGGCGCAGTTTGTGAAGGAACATCAGTCTGTCATCGAACAGCAGGAAATGAAGGCGCAGGAGAATGCTTCACTCTTCACTCCTCACTCTTCACTCCAAATGATGTACTTCCAGGAAATCGTGGAAAAGCAATGCTGGCAGCAGGGCAACATGAAGCAGACTGCTCCGGCACAGCGCATGGCTGACTTCGTGAACAATCGATTGAGTTATGATCTGCCAAAGAGCAGCTATGCTCCAGGCTTGATTTCGAGTCCGTTGCATTTCTGGATGCCGTCTTTCGTGAGCAAGCGACTGCAGGAAGGCTTCAAGACCTTCGGCAAGAATGCCCATGGTTTCCTGACCAACGAGGCTACGCTGATAGCGATGGAGACGAGAACCTCATCGCCTGTCCGCATCGTCCGTGACCGCGAAACCTTGCAGCATGTCCGCATCCAGGGACTCTTCCCATGTGGCGAAGGTGCTGGTTATGCAGGCGGAATCGTATCGGCTGGTGTAGACGGAGAAAGATGTGCAGAGATGTGTGCTGAGTATTTGAAACAACAATAAGCGAATGCCTGAAATGATGAAATACAGAAAAACGGGAAAGTTTAAGCTGGGCTTCTTGACTTTACTCCTGAGTGTGCTCTTCGTGGCGTGTGGCTCGGGAGCGTCAGATGCTGACAGGCAAATCAAGAGCAAGACTGATTTGAAGGGGGCTGTGATTGGTGTGCAGCTCGGTACCACTAGCGACGGACTAGCTACGGAGCTGGAAAAGGAAGGTGGCGGTACCAAGGTAGAACGGTATAACAAGGGAGCCGATGCCATCCAGGCACTCCTGCAGGGTAAGATAGACTGCATGGTGACCGATGAGGCGCCAGCCAAGGCATTCCAACGGGTGAACCCATCGCTCCGTATCCTGCCCGAAACCTTCGATGCATCCTCTTTCGCCATCTGTGTGGCTAAGGATCATGCTGAGTTGCAGCAGTCAATCAATCATGCCATCCGTATCCTGAAAGAGAATGGCGTCATCGATTCCATCGTCAACCGCCATCTGGAACGGGGCATAGCCGTGGCTTATACGCCAAAGACTTCTGAGGTGAAGAAGGTGGGACCGGAAGCGCTGCAGAAACTCGGCTTGAAGACGAGTCTCCGTTTTGCCACCAACGCTACCTTCGAGCCTTTCGAATATTACCAGAATGGCAAGATTGTGGGCATCGACGTGGATGTGGCGAATGCCATCGGCGATGTGCTGGGCGTGGATGTCGAGATTCTCGATATGGAGTTTGATGCCATCATCACCTCTGTACAGGCTGGTAAGGCAGATGCGGGTATTGCCGGCATCACGGTTACTCCTGAACGGAAGAAGAATATCGGATTTACAGATTCCTATGCCGATGTGCGACAGGTTATCATGGTGAATTCCAATGAAGTGAAAGCAGCTGGTAACCAGCCGGGAGTGATAGATAAGTTTAAATCCTGCTTCATAGATGACAACCGTTATCAGTATCTGTTGCAGGGTTTGGGCAATACACTCATCATCACCTTCTTCGCCATCATCCTTTCCGTGATACTCGGAACGCTGATAGCTATTGTCAGAGCACGTCATGAACGTAAGGGCGACTGGAAGATTCCGAACATGCTCTGCCAGCTGTACCTTACCATCATGCGAGGCACGCCAACCATGGTGCAGTTGCTCATTATCTATTATGTGGTGTTTGCATCAGCAGATGTCAATAAGATACTGGTGGCTGTCATCGCCTTCGGCTTGAACTCGGCAGCTTATATTGCCGAGGTAATCCGCTCGGGCATTATGTCGGTGGATAATGGTCAGATGGAGGCGGGTAGAAGTCTTGGTCTTTCGTATGGCAAGACGATGCGTCTCATCATCCTTCCGCAAGCCTTCAAGAATGTGCTTCCGGCTATGGGTAACGAGCTTATCACTCTGCTCAAGGAAACCTCTATCAGCGGTTATATCGGACTGGTAGACTTGACCAAGGGTTCCGACATCATCCGAAGCATTACTTACGAAGCGATGATGCCGTTGGGCGTAGTAGCCTGCCTCTATCTCGTTCTTGTTCTCGGACTGAACGCTGGAGTGAGAAGGCTGGAGAAGAGACTGAGAAAGAGCGAAAGGAAATGAGGGATCCTGAAAGGGCAAAAGCTTTAAAACAATGGATAAAATGAACGAAATAATCAAGATAGAAGGACTTCGTAAACGCTTCGGCGACAACGAGGTGCTGAAAGGCATTACCACCTCGGTGAGTAAAGGTGAGGTGGTTGCCATCATCGGTCCGTCGGGTTGTGGCAAGAGTACCTTCCTGCGTTCCATCAACCTTCTGGAAGAACCTACCGAGGGTAAAGTCTTTATCGATGATATGGATATTACATCAAGCGATGTTGATATCAACCGAATGCGCCAGAGGGTGGGTATGGTATTCCAGCAGTTCAATCTCTTCCCTAATATGACCATACGCCGCAACATCATGCTGGCTCCGGTAGAATTGGGTAAGATGACAAGGGAAGAGGCTGATGAGAAGGCAACGGAACTCCTGACCCGTATCGGATTACTGGATAAGGCCGACAGTTATCCCGACAGTCTGTCGGGCGGACAGAAACAGCGCGTAGCTATCGCCCGTGCCTTAGCGATGAATCCTGAGGTAATCCTCTTTGATGAGCCGACTTCGGCTCTCGATCCGGAAATGGTGGGAGAGGTGCTGCAGCTGATGAAAGATGTTGCTGCCGAGGGAATGACGATGGTGGTGGTGACCCACGAGATGGGATTTGCAAGAGAAGTGGCCAACCGTGTACTCTTCTTCAGTGACGGCTATATCACGGAAGACGGAACTCCTGAGCAAATATTCAACCATCCGAAATCGCCAAGATTGCAGGAGTTTCTGGGAAAGGTTCTGTAATAGTTGATAGTTAACAGTTTTGTAATAGTTGATAGTTAACAGTTTATAGTTAACAGTTACTTGATGACAATAAAAAAAGATGCATTACTGGTATATCCAGCAATGCATCTTTTTTATTTGATGGTCTACAGCCTGTAAACTATTAACTATTAACAGTTTTCTTCTCTATAATCTCTTCTGCACGTTTCAGAGCCTTGCTGATGTGATCTGTGATATTATCCTTGCCAAGAATATTGTAGAAGCCAGCCTTTTTCAACTGGGCGTTTACCTTCTCGCAAACACCGGAGAGTACAACCTGAATGTCCTCCTTCTGACTCATCTCGCAGAGGTTGGTGAGGTTATGGATACCGGTTGAATCAACAAATGGAACCTTGCGCATACGGATGACGCGTACCAGTGGACGGTCACCGAAAGCTGCCATCACTTCCTCAAACTTGTTACCAGCTCCGAAGAAGAAAGGACCATTGATTTCGTATACCTCTACGCCCTTCGGAATCGTATAGTGCTCCAGGTTGGTAGAGAGGAAGTCAAACTCCTTGTTCAAGTCAATCTCATCATCGGTAATAGCTGTCACGTCGGTGGTTTCGCTCATTCGCTTCATGAAGAGCAGACAGGCGATAATCAGACCCACTTCAATGGCTACTGTCAAATCGAAGATGATGGTGAGGAAGAAGGTAATCAGAAGTACGGTTACATCGCTCTTCGGATTCTTCATCAATGCCAGGAAACTTCTCCATCCGCTCATTCCGTAAGATACAACTACCAATACACCGGCAAGACATGCCATAGGAATGTACTGGGCAAGAGGCATCAGAAAGAGGAAGATGAGCAGCAGAACTATGGCGTGGATGATGCCTGCAATAGGAGTCTTACCGCCATTATTGATATTGGTCATTGTGCGGGCAATGGCACCTGTTGCAGGAATACCGCCAAAGAGGGGAGAGGCGATATTGGCCAAACCCTGAGCTACCAACTCGGTGTTACTGTCGTGATGATCGCTGATTACACCATCGGCAACAGTTGCTGAAAGCAAACTCTCAATGGCTCCCAGGATGGCGATGGTGATAGCTGGTGATACAAGACTCTTGATGGTCTCCCAATTCATGGCTGGTACCTGAGCTGCAGGCAGTTCGTTGCTGATAGAAAAGCGGTCACCAATGGTCTCGATACTCTCAACGCCGGCAAACTGCTTGAGCAGTAAGGCTACAACGGTCATCAGGATGATGGCAATAAGAGAGCCCGGAATCTTCTTGCTGAACTTAGGGGTGATGGCGATAACCACTACGCTTACTACTCCGATAAGGGCACACCAAGGATCTATGGTGTCAAAGCTTTGGAAGTAGACGCCCCATTTCTCCAGAAAATCAGAAGGATTTGAAGTCAACGTCAATCCAAAGAGATCCTTGATCTGGGTCGTGAAGATGGTTACGGCGATACCACTGGTAAATCCCACAACGATAGGGTAAGGGATATACTTGATGATGGTTCCAAGACGGAGAAGTCCGAAGAGAACTAGGAACAGACCAGCCATCAGTGTCGCTATCGTCAAACCTTCCATGCCATATTTCTGGATAATGCCATAGATGATAACGATGAATGCTCCCGTAGGACCACCAATCTGCACTTTGCTTCCACCGAAGATGGAGATGATGAGACCTGCTACAATGGCGGTGATGATACCCTTTTCAGGGGTCACGCCAGAAGCGATACCGAATGCGATGGCCAGAGGCAGGGCTACGATACCAACGATGATACCTGCCATGAGGTCAGACATGAATGTTTTCTTGTTGTATGTCTTTAAACAGGAAAACAAACTCGACTTAATTGCTAATGCCTTCATTTGAAAGTTTTAAAATATATGTAATTAATCTTGTTATCCGTTAAAACGTGTGCAAAGGTACTATATTTTTTTTAATTGGCAAAATGTTTTTCTGAGTTTCTCCCTTTTCTTCGATAATATTCTTCTTCGTATAGTAATATTCTTCTTTGATAGATATATTCTCCGGATAATACTTTTCTAGTTGAATCCTGATTTCTTTTCGGTCTTGGAATATGAGTACAATATTATTAATGCGCTTGCGGGTGTGCGCCCGCACATGCAGGCAGGCGTGTGCATGTATAAAATAAAGTGTAGTGGTAAGAAAAACTCTAGAAAGTCTTTATAAGTGTTAAAAATGCGCTAAAATCTAAACTTTTTTGTGAAAAGATTTGGTGGAATGAAAAATAGTTAGTACTTTTGCACTCGCTTTTGAGAAATACACTTTCTCTTAGCGATTAAAGAAAGAGTTCTTTGAAAGATTTTACATAAACAGACAAGTAGTACAAGAAGCGGTTAACTTCTTAGAAATAAGAAAGTTGACTGGGTAAAAGAAACGAACCGTCAAGCAATTGACAAGTCAGGTTTACTAAGCTTCAATAAACGAAAAGGATATTCGTCCTAAGTACAGACAACAAACAAACCAAGCCGCAAGGCTAGGTAAAAAGATATTTTACAATGGAGAGTTTGATCCTGGCTCAGGATGAACGCTAGCTACAGGCTTAACACATGCAAGTCGAGGGGAAACGATATTGGAAGCTTGCTTCCGATAGGCGTCGACCGGCGCACGGGTGAGTAACGCGTATCCAACCTGCCCACCACTTGGGGATAACCTTGCGAAAGTAAGACTAATACCCAATGATATCTCTAGAAGACATCTGAAAGAGATTAAAGATTTA